>Ga0233448_1000130_pt1 | contig 86583 bp, 76 predicted proteins | sample SI_124_October20_2_FD_183015 | JGI IMG/M metagenome (GOLD analysis project Ga0233448, IMG submission 183015) | Seawater microbial communities from Saanich Inlet, British Columbia, Canada - SI_124_October2016_150_MG | ecosystem: Environmental > Aquatic > Marine > Inlet | place: Canada: British... | reverse complement strand
AACCTGCGCCTGGTGCGACACCTGACAAACTCGGGGCCATTGCTAAGACTTCGAAGCCGTCGACTAGCTCACCTGTTAAGCCGCTCGGAACCGTCACAAGAACTGTGTACAAACCTGCGGGTGCGCCAGCCAAATCGACATCGGCTGTCATGAAAGTGTGATGACCCACCACTACATTCGTCGCGGCGATGGTTTGCGCAGCACCGACAAATTGAACCTGTGAACCTGTGATGAAATCGCTTCCGCTGAAAACTAGCGGTAGCCAATCGCCCTGATTACCCTGGTTTGGCGAAACGGAATGGATTACGGGCGGATTGTTAAAAACGATCACTTCCGCAAGCGGGTTAGTTAATGCGCCCGTTGAAATATTTAGGGCGTGAAACCAAACAGGCACGCCGCCGCTGTTGGGCGGAATCGGCACATCCATCGAAGCTACGCCGTTTGCGTTTGCCCTAAACGCTGGAATATCGAGCATCACTTCAGGGGTCAGGTAAACCAATCCGTAAGCCGTCGAAATCGGGCCGGGGCCGGAGAGTGAATAGGCGACTTGGACGGAATCGCCTGAGCTGCAGCCGCTGATTTCAATGGTCGCGGTCATGCCTTCGGTTAGGTTATTGACCGAAAGAGTTTGGGCGCTTGCAGTGGAAAGAGGTGCTGCTAAAAGTAAGCCGAGGAAAAACAGGGGAGTACGGGGGATACGCATACTTATATAAGAGCATAAATCGGGGAAATGCGACATCCTTTTTTGAGAAAAAAGTGTGCGCAAAGAAGCGGCGACCATCAAAGACACTCGCATGTATAAGTTAACGCAAGTCGATCGAATTGCTGTAGAAGTTTTAGGCGCCGATTTCGAGATTGGACTGTCACCATATCTCACGCTTACTATGGTGATTAGGTTGCCTTGTGAAGTGGGTATTGTCACTTGAGGATTTAAGCAACTGCCGCTACCAAAAAAATTGCAAGCTACGCAAATTTGAATGGCTCTTATTCTCATACTCGAATCTACCCCCCCCCACACACTAGCGGTCAATAACCGCTAGAATATGCCCCCGTTTCGCCACCAAACCCCACGAAACTAGCGAAAACTAGCCACATGCCCCAAATCGAAAGCTCCCCAGAGATGGTCGCCGGCGTCTACGCCAAAATGCGCGAGCGCCTGCAAGTCGTCCGTGACCGTCTCAATCAACCCCTCACTTTGGCCGAGAAAATTTTCCTTGGTCACCTCGACAACGCGGCCGGCCAAGATATCGAGCGCGGCAAAGCTTATTTGAATCTGCGCCCTGACCGTGTCGCCATGCAAGACGCGACCGCGCAAATGGCGCTGCTGCAATTCATGCTCGCCGACAAAGACGAGGCCGCCGTCCCTTCGACCGTGCATTGCGACCACCTTTTGCGTGGCCATCTCGGCGCCAAAAATGACCTCGCCGTCGCGCTCGACGAAAACGCTGAGGTTTATGACTTTTTACAGTCGGTCTCGAGTCGCTACGGTCTCGGCTTCTGGAAGCCTGGCTCGGGCATCATCCACCAAATCGTCCTTGAAAATTATGCTTTCCCGGGCGGTCTTATGGTGGGCACCGATTCGCACACCCCCAACGCGGGTGGCCTCGGCATGTGCGCAGTCGGCGTAGGCGGCGCAGATGCCGTCGATGTTATGGCCGATTTCCCCTGGGAAGTGCTTCAGCCTAATGTGGTCGGCGTAAAGTTGACCGGCAAGCTGTCGGGCTGGGCCGCGCCTAAAGATGTGATTCTAAAACTGCTCGGCATGCTGACTGTTAAGGGCGGCACCAACCGCGTGATTGAGTATTACGGCCCGGGCGCCGAAAGTCTCAGCTGCACCGGCAAGGCCACCATCTGCAACATGGGCGCTGAGCTTGGCGCCACTTGCTCGGTCTTTGCTTATGACGAGCGCATGGGCGATTATTTACGCGCGACTGAGCGGGGCGAGCTGGCTGAATTGGCGGCTGCAAACAGTGATTTGCTTACACCTGATTCGGGTGCGCAATACGATCTTGATATCGAGATTGATTTGAGCGAGCTTGAGCCACACCTCGTTGGGCCGCACACGCCTGACCACGCGCACCCCATCAGCCGCATGACCGAAGATTGCGAGAAAGAAGGCTACCCCATCGAGGTGACCGCCGCGCTGATTGGCTCCTGCACCAACTCTTCTTACGAAGACATTTGCCGCGCCAGCGATGTGGCCGAGCAAGCAAAAGCCCACGGCATGCCTCTGCACGCCAATCTGTTTGTGAGCCCCGGTTCTGAGCAGGTTTACGAAACGATTAAACGCGACGGCCAGCTTGATTCACTCACCAGCATTGGTGGTGTCGTTTTGACAAATGCTTGCGGCCCGTGCATCGGCCAATGGCAACGCGAAGACATGGAAAAAGGCACGGTCAACACGATCGTAACCAGCTTCAACCGCAACTTCCGCGCTCGCGCCGATGGCAACACCGAAACGCGTGCGTTTATTGGCTCCCCCGAGATGGTGCTCGCACTTGGTTTGTCGGGGCGGCTCGATTTTGACCCGCGTCGTGACGAGTTAACCGCACCAGACGGCTCGACCTGGAAACTTGATGACCCCAAGCCTGCGCCTGACATCCCTAGCGATGGCTTTGTTTTGGCTAAGACGCTTTATCAAGGGCCACCTGCCACGCGTGATGGTCTAACGGTCGAGGTCAAAGACGGCTCCGAGCGACTTGAATTGCTCAAGCCGTTTCCGCGTTTGCGGGCTGAGCAATACAGCAATATGAATTTGCTGCTCAAGACGCGTGGCAAGACCACGACCGATCACATTTCGCCTGCTGGGCCATGGCTCAAGTTTCGTGGGCATTTAGATAACATTTCTAATAATATGTTTATTGGCGCGACCAACGCGTTTGTCGATGAGATCGGCGCGACTCGCAACCAAGAAACCGGCCTTGTAAAACCCGTCCCTGATGTCGCGCGCGAATACAAAGCTGCGGGTCAAGTTTGGTGTGTTGTTGGTGACGAAAATTACGGCGAAGGCTCCAGTCGTGAGCACGCGGCAATGTGCCCACGCCATTTGGGTGCTGCTGCTGTGATTGTGCGCTCCTTCGCTCGGATTCACGAAACGAACCTGAAAAAGCAGGGTGTGCTTCCGTTTACTTTCGCAGATGCCGCCGATTGGGCCAAAGTCCAAGAGGCCGACAAAGTCAGCCTTGATGGTCTCGACAAGCTCGCGCCAGGGTCAGATGTCACGGCTGTGTTCACCCACGCCGACGGCACGGCAGATCGGGCTGCGCTGCGGCACACGCTTAATGCCGAACAGATTGTTTGGTGGCAAGCCGGCTCCGCGCTGAATTCGATTCGTAGTTAGAGTGGCTTGATGAGCGTTGCGTGATTGGGGCGACTCTACTATGGTGAATGACATGAAGCTCAAAACGATTAGCTTGCTCTTTATATCCGCCCAAGCATGACACCCGACAATAAATGGAAATTCATCCTTTCCTTATTCGCCGTTGTCGCCCTTGCCATTGTTTTTTTTACTGAAACTACCAGTAAAGAATCAGGGGTGAAATTGAGCGTGGCGCCTGCAACCCACAATCAGGCGCCACAACATTATTCGCCGGAAAACAGCGACTCCGCACCAGGCAGAAAAGCCGTCTCCGCAAAGAGTCGCTCAAATGAGCTCCTACTGCAATTTTCACTTTCCTCTGCTGGAGCCTTCCTAGAATCGCCAAGGTTTGTGCTAACGCACAGGGGCACTGCCGTGAAGTCTTTGCTGTTTACAACCTTTCTCTCAAACTACATTTTCGACACAACAGGGGTTGATCTTCTTGATGCAAGTATTTCTGGAGATGGCTGGGTCGGGTCTTCTAAAACCATCTCTTGTCAAAAAAGAGGGGGCGCAACAGCTACATTGCCTTTAATCGCCAGAAATAGTATTTCTGGCCAAGTCGTTCAGCTCGATACGAAAGAGCCCGTTCCTGCCTACACAATTAAACTCGATGCGGAAAGCAAAGAAGGTGCCGTTCACGGGTTTCGCTACCAAATTCACGATATTAAAGAAGCGGCTGGGTTGTTCCGCCTATTGGCGCTTTCTTCTCAATATCAACGGTTTCGTATTCATGTCTTCTCCGATGGCTACAAACCCTACAAAAGTAATTGGTATCCAATTGCTGAAGATCAACATCTTTCCGGCATTTCCATTTCTCTTTTAAAAGCAGCACCGATTACTGGCTCTGTGCTGTCGAATGCCGGCGTGCCAATCCTAGGTGCAGAAGTTGCCTTATTGCCTTCTAGCGAATTGAACGAGTTCCGAATGGTCTTCCCAGATTATCAGAGATTTTCACTTATGCGCCTAGCCCGCTCATCGAAATTTTCATCAGCAGCAGGTGCCGCCGCCCCGTTTACAACAACGAATCAATCCGGCGAATTCTCATTCAAACAAACGCCCAGCTTTCCTTACACCTTGCTTATTTTCAAGCATGGGCACGCTGTTCGCCTTCAGCCTTTTCCGCCGAATGTCCCTCAAGAAGAAATCATCTGTTGGCTTGAAAAATCCGGCTCCGTTGTGGGGCAAGTTCAGCAAGGCGACGAGCATGACGCAACAAGGAAGTTTTTCGTTTCTTTGAAGTCGCACGACTTCCCTATCGACTACGAGACTAGCGTTGATGCCAATGCCAACTTTCGCCAGGCCAATCTCTTACCGGGGAACTACTCCATTCAATTGTCAACCCATTCCGTGCGAGGGAGTCACGCCCATCAAAGCACATCAAAAATGACAATCGCTTCCGAATTCATCGAAGTTCACGCCGAGGGTCAACAGCGGCATGACTTTTTCCTCGGTCGCGCGGCAGCGGGCACTTTTATTGATGGCGTCGTCGGCAACATCCCCACAAGTTTATTTGCCGCGCCATGCTCAAGTTGGGTGTCAGCCTACGCAATGGATGACATTCAAAATGCGATCATGCGTGCCCCTCTCGACAAAAACGGGCGCTTTCAAATTGGGGGTTTGCCTCAAAATCAACCCTTTATGTTGGTGGCCACAATAATGAATCAATCCTGGAGCAGCATGTTTGCCACGACATTTTCTGTTCAGCCTTCCAAATTGGCTGCTGGCGACACCCTCACGATTGCTGCCCCCCTTCCAAGCATTCAAGGGCAAGTAACCCTCGGCGGAAAGCCGCACCCAAATACCTGGGTTACGGTTCTCGCTGAGACCGGTGACACTTGGGAGAATTACTTTCAAAGTGGTTCAATCAAAACAAACGAAGAGGGCCTTTTTTCCATATTTGCCCTGCCGCCCGGGAAGTACTCTCTTGTGCCAGAAGAGGGCTCTCAAACGATTTTCTGCAATGTTTCGTCCGACTCAGAAACCGTGACGGTTAAAATTCGCTTGTAAGAATCCGGGCAATCCAAAAGGAAACAAACTGATATTCTGTCCTGCATGAGCACTCCCTCCCCCCGCGTGGTGATTACCGGCGCTGGCACAGGCATTGGCCGCGCGACGGCTTTGCGTTTTGCCTCGGATGGCGCGCGGCTGTTGTTGATTGGGCGGCGGCAAGAGCCTATTGAAACGACTGCGGCCGATTGCTTGTCGGCAGGTGCGGCGAGCGCTGCTTTTGCCGCAACCGATGTTGCGAGCAAACCCAACGCCAAAGGGTCATTGGCAAATGCAGTCGCGACCTTTGCCGCAGATTGCGGCGATGGGGTTGACATCCTTATCGCTAATGCGGGCATCAACCCTCAACGCTGCCCCGCCTCCGATGTCGATGATGCCGCTTGGGATGACACCTTTAGGGTAAATGTCGCAGGCGTGCATCGTGCCTGCCAAGCTGTCCTGCCGCATATGCTGAGCAACGATGCTGACGAAAACAATCTGCGCGGTGCGATTGTTGCCACCGCTTCCATCGCCGGCATGCAGGGCATGAAAAATCGCGCGGCTTACGGCCCGAGCAAGGCTGCGGTGATTAATTACACGCAATCGCTTGCTGTTGATTATGGCGCAAAAGGCATTCGCGCCAATTGTGTTTGCCCAGGTTTTGTGGTGACCGATATCAATCGCCATTGGATTAAAGAGCTACCAAAAGAGCAACTCGCGTCTGTCGAAAACCGACACTTGCTTGGCCTCGGTTCACCCGAAGCGGTCGCAGATGCCATCCATTTTTTGGCCTCCCCCGCCGCGCGCTGGATGACCGGCGTGGTGCTACCCGTCGACGGCGGGTGGTCTTGCCACTAAGGTAAACACCACAAGATAAGATGGTCGAGTGAAATTCGCCCTCGCCATCAGCCTCGCAGCCGCACTTTCTTTGCCCATGAGTTCTTGTGGGCAACCAGAGCCCCACCCGCTCCTCGACGGGCCGCCAGCGAAAACCGCCGAGATGCAAGCTCTCGGGCATTGGCTTGGTGAATGGGATGTCGAATTGCGCTTTGGTGCGCACGACGCCGAAGCGACCACGGGCACTTACTACATCCGTATGGCGCCTGACGGCCGCTGGCTACTTTCTGATTTTCACTCAACCGCAAACGGCGAAGTGTTCTGGGGCCAAGAAGCTATTACTTTCGACTCTACCAAAGGGAAGTTTTTCTCAACCTGGAAAGATTCGCTTGAAGCCACTCAACTCACCGCGCTGTCGACTTACGATGCTGAGACACGCACCCTCACCGCAATCGCTCGTGACAGCCAAGAGCGCAACACCATCGGCACGACGATTTTCCCCGACAACAATCACTGGAACTATCAAATGGATGTCCTCAACGATGATGGCACGCGCGATGGCGTGATGTGGGTCGCGGCGATTCGAAAATAAGTGGTTGCCGTCGCATGAATAAAAAAATGGCCTGGCGGTATTTGCCGCCAGGCCATACGGAAGAGTGTTTGAAAACCCTATTGAATAGGAAGGACCAAGCGAATGCCCACATGATTGTGAGTGGCTTCAGCGCCGTCGTACCCACGGTTTGCACAGCGCACCTGATCTTGAGACCCGCGGAATGAACCGCCACGCTGAACGCGGCCGGATGAAGTACTCGAAGAAGGGCCCGTTGGGTTGGAGCCTGGGCTGACTGCGTAATAATTGGCATCGTACCAATCGTTGCAGCGCTCAAAAACATTACCGCTCATGTCGTAAAGGCCATAACCGTTGTAAGGATATGAACCTACATTTGTCACATCGCCGATGTTGTTGTTGTAGTTGCAATCATCAGCGTCAATTGTGCCACCCCAAGGGAAGCGAAGATAACGATAGGAACCGCGAGCTGCATATTCCCACTCAGCCTCGGTTGGCATGCGATAGCCATCAGAGTTGTAGTTAATCACCCAGGTCAGTGGATGGTAAACGCGGCCTTTACCTTCAGATGCACTCAGGTAGTTTGCGTAAAGCGCACCACCAAACCATGAAGTCTCAACAACCGGCTTGTCTTCGTTTCCAACAGAAACTTCAAAGCTCGTGCCGTTCCAGCTAATGCAGCTATCTAAAGCCGTTGGAGCCAGGTTGCACACAGTCGCCATAATGCCACCCACTTGTGTAACGATATCGTTTGCAACCGTAACATCATGAATAGGTTGCTCGTCTGGGTTTGGAGTGTTTTTGTGGTCACCCATCTCAAAAGAGCCTTCTGGGATATAGGCCATGGCGGATGGCATAATTTCAAAAGCTGCTGGCAAAATCTCGGTCAAGCCACTTGGCTCGACGATTTCGACATCATAGAGGCCAAAAGGAACAACCGACAGATCAACGCTTGCAGACAGCTCGGTACCATTTTGATTAATGGTTACATTTGTACCTGCAATAACCGTAGTGCCTTGCACGAGACTGACGGAAGAACCGGGGTCGAAGAAGTTGCCCAAAAGCGATAGCGTGAGTGCTGAGCCTTGATCGGCCTCATCAGGGAGAGCCGTATTAATGACGGGCGCAACATTGAACTGGATGATTTCAGCAAGAGGATTGGTTATATAGCCGGAATTCTTTTCTTTTTTGCAAATCCAGGCGGGTCACTGCGGCGAAGAGGTAAAAACTACTTTTTCTCTTCCGCCCAAATCCAAAGATCATCGCTCTCTAATGAATGAGCAATGATGATTTGATAAGCGCAGTCGGTCTTGCCGCCCGTAAATTGTGCCTCATTTCCTGAAACTGTAAATTTCAAAACTCCCGGCAAGGGCATCCCCCAAAAAGAATCGAAGAGTGACGCGTTTTCGGCATGTTTCCCAACAGACCAGCTCGTCTCATTTGGCGTTTTCGGCGTTTTAGGCGACCAATTAGGGTCCATCGGCTTAAGCCCGCGCAACTGATCCATGGTCGGCGAATTCTCTTGCGAAACGGTCTTCGTTAATGCATGAGTCTTAAAAAAAGCCGCGATAACCTCTGCGTCTTTGGAGGGATTGCGATAAAAAGCAGGGGTGACTTCAATTTCCATCTGACTCGGCGACCAATGCAAAAGCAACCGCCCGTCCGCCGGCAAGACACCCGCTTCATTCTCTGCAAGAGGCTGTTTTTCGGAAATCACTTTCGCCCATGCAGCAGCCTCCATCGCCAACACTTCGCGCTTTACCTTTTCACGACGGACGGCAGGCTGCCCCTGCGGCCCCTTTAAGCCTGTTTCAAGAATGCGCCATTCCTCTCTCTGCGCCCAGTATGCCGGAAAGGTCAGTGATGCGTCATCGAGCCGATGAGTGATGGCAACATTAGGGTTGTCAACGGGGTCAAGGGCGGAATCGCCTGACGCAAACAAGCAAGAAAAGAAGAGTGGGAGAAGAATGGTTTTCATTTTATTAAAGTAAAACTATGGGGTTAAGCTGGCGGTTGGTGCTGCAATTGTCAGAGTAACAAGATGCTGGTGTTGAGCCAGGCGACCCCTCCATCACGGTGATACAAGTTCCCGTAGCCGCACTATATTGGACGGTAGGCATTAACAGTGAAGTCGATATGGTCGCTAACACTATGGTTATTGCGAATGAACTTCTTTTAAACATGTGGCCACCTTACCCCCCCCCCCCCCCCCCCGATTCTTGTCCACTACAATTAAATCATGAAAACCCTCCTCTCATGGAGCGGCGGTAAAGACTCCGCCCTGGCCTTGCGCGCGTTGCGGCGTGATGCAAATATCGAGCTCGTCGGCTTGCTCACGACTTTAAGTCAAGAACATGACCGCATTTCGATGCATGGCGTCCGTAGTGAGCTGCTTGATCTGCAATCTTGTGCGGCGGGCTTATCGAGTTGGCGCGTGGCGATTCCGGCACCGACGAGCGACTGCCCGATTTGCCCGATTGAAGATTCTGACTGCCCCGTCGAGCAAGATACAAATTGCCCGATCGACACTTCTGGCACACCTTATGACGCGGCGATGGGCGCGGCGATGAAAGAGGCTGTGAGCCAGGGCGTCGAGGCCATCGCGTTTGGCGACATCTTCCTCGAAGACCTGCGGGCATACCGCGAAAAACGACTCGCCGAAGTTGGGCTCAAGGCCATCTTTCCGCTCTGGGGGCGCGACTCGACCGAGCTTTTTGAAGAATTCATTGCTGCGGGTTTCCACGCCATCACCACTTGCGTCGACGGCAGCAAACTCGACCAAAGCTGGGTAGGTCGGCCTCTCGACGCGGCATTTTTAGCCGACTACAAAGCCCAGTACCCCGACCTCGACCCCTGCGGCGAAAACGGAGAGTTTCATTCTTTTGTAACAAACGGCCCTGTATTTTCGCGCCCCGTGGACTACAAATTAGCAGAGACTGTCTCGCGCGATAGTTTTTGGTTTCAAGATCTCTTGCCCATCGGCGCGCCCGCCTGCTCACTTCAATACCCATAATCCATGGAAAACTTCGTCATCACCATGCCGAGCGACTTGACCGTCGACGACGCCGTAGAAGCCATCAAGGTTGCAGCCGCCGAAGCGGGCATCAGCCATGTCGCTCAACACGACATGAACGATAAGCTCAACAAGCGCGGCATTGGGCTTGCCCCCCGCTGTGTCATCGTCGAGGTCTGCTCTGCAAAATACGCAAAGAGCATCATTGAGCGTTGCCCCGAGGTTAGCTCATCACTTCCTTGCCGCATCAGCGTCTACGAAAAAAATGGCAAAACCGAAATGGCAACTCTTGCCATGACGACGACTTTGCGTATCTATAAAGATGCCGAAATCGGCGACGCCGACCGCGAAATGGAAAACGCAATCCTGCGGCTCATGGTGCGCGCGCAGGGCGGGATTACGGTCGACAGCTAAAGGCGCGAGTACAATTCGGTCGTCATGAAAGACTCTCTTGAATCCATTCTTGAGGTCGCGCAAACTGCCGGCCGACTCGCAACCATCATCTGCCGCACTGTTCTTGACGAGGCGCCCGCTGACCCGTCATCCATGGCAAAGGGCGATGATTCTCCGGTGACCGTTGCCGACTATGGCTCGCAGGCTGTCATCCTAAAAGCTGTGGCTGACGCCTTTCCCGAGCACGGGGTGATTGCCGAAGAGGGCTCGGAACATTTGCGTTTAAATTCAGGTGGCGCGGGTGCGGCTCAAATCACACGGCTCGTCGGCGACGCTCTTGGGCAAGAAGTGGGCTTTGAGCAAGTTTGCGATTGGATTGACCATCAAGGCGATTCTGATCATGAGTTCACTTGGTGCATTGACCCCATCGACGGCACCAAAGGGTTTTTACGCCGGCAGCAATATGCCATCGCGATTGGCATCATGCGTTTGGGCGAGCCGTGGGCTGGCGTCATGGTTTGCCCCAATTTGCCCGTTGACCTCGACAAGCCAGATGGCCAGCGCGGAGTCATGTATGTCGCCGGCAGTGGCGAAGGCTGCCTGCGTGTGCCGATTGACGGCGGCGATTCTGAAATGGTCACGGTTTCCGCTGAGGGCGACCCTGCCAAATGGCGTGTGCTTGGTTCGGTTGAATCGGCTCATGGCGACCCCAAATTGGTCACGGCTGCCATGGAAAGCATTGGCATCCATGGCGGCTTTGTGCGCTATGACAGTCAGGCCAAATACGGCATTGTGGCTCAGGGTGGCGCTGAGGTTTATGTCCGCCCCCGCTCCAAGCCTGATTACCGCGAAAACATCTGGGACCATGCCGCGGGCGCAATCGTGGTGCTTGAGGCGGGCGGTCACATCACCGACCTTGACGGCAAGCGGCTTGACTTTTCACTTGGTCATAAAATGACAGAAAATCGTGGGGTTTTGGTCACTTCAAACTACGCCGTCCACGATGCCATGCTTGAGGGCCTTGCAAACGCTGAAAAAGCGCTGAGTTAGGGATTGAAACACATTCTTAACTGGGCTACAACCATGTTTCATGAAACTGCTTTTACCCTTCCTTCTCTTTTTCGCCACGCCGAGGAAGTCAAAGCGGGCGCTTCTTTTAAATACATTAATGTTGAAACTAGAATGTCAACATCTGACTGTGAAAAGATGGTGTTAAAAAAAGGTGAATGTGTTTATTACGAATATGATTTCAAGGTTTGCTTTGGTTTTTTTTTGGGACACTTGGACACTTCAACGCACAACCATCATGCCTGCAAGTAGAGATTGTAAGTCAACGCAATGAAAACCAAGATTGCACTCTTTCTTCTTTTTGCTGGGCTGTGCTGGCTTTTATTCCTGCGCGGCCCAGCAACTAATCAAGAGAAGCTGGGCCAAGCTCCAGCCGACAACCCACCCGTGGCCACCGTTCTTTCTGACGGCTCTCCAATCGCCACACGCCACGAAATCCCACTGAGCGGCGAGAAAATACCTCTCACTTTTCAATGCACTTTAAACGACAAGCCGCTAACGCAAACACTCCGTGCAACCCTCACTTGTTTAAGTGAGCCAACGGGTGTTGCTTTCGTTGTGCGGCCAAAAGCGCACTTCGTGCTCAAAGTAAATCCTGGCGTGTGGCTTTTTGAATTTAGCCATGATGGTTGGCACCCCTTCTCAAAGAAACTCGAGGTAAAAGTCGGCCAACAGACTCCACCAATAAAGTGGTGCCCCGAGCCAGATTCTTACGCAAAAACGAGTTAGGCCATTTTTCGTTAGTCGGCCTTCCAACATCCTGGACACGAATTCGCTTCCACTTCCTTGCAGAAGATTGCGAGCCTTTCGCCACTCAGTGGTGGCCCCTTTCCACTGGGACAAAAATTGAGCCGCTCCATGTTCAACTAGAGCCTATTGGTCAGAGCCAATGTGTAATTGAAGGCATGGTTCTCTCCACACAAACCGGCAAACCCATTCTTGGTGCAAAAGTTCAGCTCCTTCACGCTAGTGAGCAAGCGGCCCCTTTCTTCCTCCAAAACGGGGTTATCCCGCTTCATAAAGACCGTTGGGAAAGTGACCAAGATTTCGAGTATCGCCAAGCAACGACTGACCGCACAGGCTTCTTTCAGGTTTCCTCTCGGGGCGAGGGTGATTTAATCCTGTCTGTTTCAGCCAAAGGCTACCCGATTTGGGTTTCTACCCCTATTCCAATCGTGCAAGGCGCTCTCTTTGACGGAGAAGTTGTTTACCTAAATCCACCCGCAAAGATAATTGGCCGTATTATTGCTCCAGAAGAAAAACGCGAAAATTTCCATCAGCGCTACAGCTTGTGGCTCTTTGGCCCCAACACGACTCAGCAATTTCCAATCAAGCAAGATGGTAACTATGAAATTGGTGGTCTTGAATCTGGAGAATACAGACTCAAGCTTCGCGAATTCACGAGTGGGCAGGGCAGTTTTAGCGTGAAGGAAACCCAGTTCACGCTTGAGGCTGCAGAGAAAAAAGATTGCTTGTTTGACCTGAGTGGCTCCAATGATGACATCCCGGGCCGACTTGATTCTGATGCCATTCTTCCCAACTCGCAGTCGATCGTGGCCGCAATCCCTCTTTCAACTCCAGAAAAGCCCTGGTTTGTCACCCAGCCTGACTCTGACGGCCTCTTCCATGTTCCATTTACAGAGCAGCCATTAGTTTATGTTGGGTTCTCAACCAGCAAAGAGCAAAACGAGGTCATGGTTTCATGGTGCGATGAAAACCAAAGCGAAGCTGTCTTACGCCCCGGGAAAGGGTCTATCTTGATTCAACTCTTCAAAGATGGCGTACTATGTCAAACGCCAAGAACGATTCAAGTAAAGTCCGAGCGAATCAAACCACTTTGGCTTCAATCCGCCCTTGACGTCTTTCCCGCGAAAGCCGCTCAAGGAGAAGTTTGGCTGAGAGGGCTGCCGATGGGCCATTACTACATCACTGCATCTAGTGGCGGGTCAACGAAAGAGCTTATCCTAAAGCCCGCAACCGAGTGGCCTCTGCAGGCGCGGCTGATTCTGGCCGATTCTTGACTTCTCGCCCAAGGCAGCCCTTATGTGCGCAAGCCTTGGCTTGTGACAAAACGCTGAAAAAGCGCTGAGTTAGGGCTTTTTGCCGCATCGTTTAAGGCTTATTTATGCACGCTTTCACCGGGCGTGTCTCGGTGGCACAATAGTTTCAAAATGTCTGAACTCACAACCAAAAAAGAAGCCCTCGAATACCACGCAATGGGCCGCCCCGGCAAGATTGAAGTCGTCCCGACAAAATCGTGCCTCACTCAAATCGACTTGTCCCTGGCTTACTCGCCAGGTGTCGCTGAGCCTTGCCGTGAAATCGCCAAAGATGTCAGCAAGGTTTACGACTACACCGCCAAAGGCAACCTAGTCGCCGTCATTTCTGATGGCACGGCTGTACTTGGCTTGGGCAACATTGGCCCCGAGGCCAGCAAGCCCGTCATGGAAGGAAAAGGCGTTCTGTTTAAGCGATTCGCCGACATCGATGTTTTTGACATCGAACTTGGCACGACCGATGTAGACGAAATCGTCATGACGGTCAAAAACCTTGAGCCCACGCTCGCGGGCGTAAACCTCGAAGACATTTCCGCACCACGGTGTTTTGAGATTGAAAACCGCCTCAAAGAAATCATGGACATCCCTGTGTTCCATGATGACCAACACGGCACCGCGCTCATTACGGGCGCTTCGTTGATTAACGCTTGCGAGATTGCTGGCAAAAAGCTCGAAGAAATTCGGCTCGTTGTAAACGGTGCGGGCGCGTCCGCCATTGCTTGCGCTAATTTTGCGGTCAGCCTTGGCGTCAAACATGAGCATGTATTAATGTGCGATTCCAAAGGCGTGCTGAGCAAATCACGCACGAATTTAAATGAATTCAAAATGAAATACGCAGCCGACACAGATTGCGTCACTCTCGCTGATGCAATGGTCGGCGCGGATGTGTTCTACGGTTTGAGTGTCGGCAATGTCGTTTCGCCAGAGATGCTACTCACAATGGCAGATAGCCCCATTGTGTTTGCTATGGCAAACCCCGACCCAGAGATCCCTTACCCCGATGCCGTCGCCGCCCGCGATGATGTCATCATGGCAACGGGTCGCTCCGATTACCCAAATCAGTGCAACAATGTTTTGGGCTTTCCATTTATCTTCCGTGGTGCACTTGATGTGCGCGCCACGACCATCAATACCGAGATGCTGCACGCCGCCGCTTACGCTCTCGCAGATTTGGCCAAAGACCCCGTGCCAGATGTTGTTGCCCACGCTTACGGCCACGACACTCTTGATTATGGTCGCGAATACTTCATCCCGAAAGCTCTCGATCATCGCGTGATTCGTCGCGTGGCGACTGCCGTTGCAAAAGCGGCAATGGATACGGGTGTCGCACGCAAGACCATCGAGCTTGCCACTTACGAGCGTGAGTTGGGCGAACGCATGGGCGAAGAGCGCGGCTTAATGAGTAAAGTCGTTGCCCGCGCGCGTCGCACCGAAAGCAAAATCGTCTACCCCGAAGGCGAAGAAGATCGCATAGTAATTGCAGCCAACGCTGTGATTAAAGAGCGCATCGCAAGGCCTGTCTTAATTGGCAATGCTGAAAAAATTGCCGCTAAGGCAAAAGAGCATGACATCGATCTTAATGACATCGAAATCATTGACCCTGCAACAAGTGATTTAACTCAACGCTACGCCAACGAGCTTTGGGACGCCCGTCGGCACCGCCAACTCTCTAAAGAAGAGGCCGCCGAAAAGATTCTTGACCCAATGTATTTTGCTTCGGTCATGACTCGCCTCGGCGATGCTGATGGTTTAGTTTGCGGCGTTACGCGTAAAGTACGCGGCACAATGCCGACACTGCTTAAAGTTCTGCCTCTACAAAAAGGCGTGCGGCGTGCTTGTGGCATGACCATTGTGTTCAGCTCAAAGGGGCCGCTTTTCTTGACTGACACATCCGTCACAATTGATCCGACCGCCGAAGACCTAGCCGAGTTTGCAATTTTGGCAGCCAAAGAAGTGAGGCACTTTGGCATGGAGCCTGTCGTGGCCATGATAAGTTTCTCAAGCTACGGTGGCACGCCGCACCCTCGCTCTGAAAAGATGCGCCGAGCCGTTGAAATTGCCCGCAAGCGCGACCCCGAGCTGCTCGTTGATGGCGAAATGCGCCTTGACGCTGCGCTCGACCCAGCAGTTGCGGCAAGTTACCCCGACTCAATACTTGGGGGCAAGCGCGCCAACATCTTGGTTTTCTCTGACCTCGATTCGGCAAACAACGCCTTCAATATGGCAAGACTCGTTGGCGACAGCGCTGTTGTTGGCCCCATCATGATGGGCCTAGAAAAGCCCGCGCACATGCTTCAGCCTCACTCGGCTGGCGTAAGTGATGTGGTGCACATGACCGCAATCGCATGCCTAGATTCTGATCTCGCCAAGGCCGAAGCCAAGGCGGTCTTGGTCTAACCAACCACCTTTTCTCAAGGTAAAAAATTAGCCGCCCTCATTTGAGGGCGGCTAAAACTTTGCTCGGCCGATGGCTACGGAAGCACAACTTCAAACGGCTCCGCAATATCGCCAAACTGAACCGACCCGCCGTAAACGCCATATGACACCGCGGCAAAATGCACATGCAGGCCATGGTGCGCTGTCGCCAACGGAGTAACTGCCGAACGCGCATTGCCAGCGCCATCAAGCGTAGCGGCCATGCTTGGGTAGTAGTAAAACGGTCTCGCCAAATACATGAAGCGGCCGTCGCCATAAGGCAGAGCCAAGCCACCAGGGCCATGATGATTATTCAAACTCACAACCCCCTGCACCGTCTCGCCAGCATGCGAAATGCCAAAGCCCGTGAACTCAAGCTCGAACCCGGCACCTGCAGGCACCATCGCGACGGACGCCGCCCGACGACCGGCGGTGTAAATTTGATTTACACCACTTGCAGAATCATCTAAATACGCCATCGTGAAATTGCCGTATCGCGGATCAAAAGCCAGCTCGATGTAATCAATATCACCAACAGATGTGCCGTGGCTCATGTCCATTGGCGCGCCAAAATCAACACCACCGTTGCGGCTCACAGCTAGCGTTGGGTTTTCGGGGGCCGGATAACCCGGGCCAGAGCCAAACACGACGCCGACATGGTTTTGCCACCCCATCACTCGTGGGTAACTTCCTTCGCCAAAATCGGAGCGGTAAAAAGTGACGCCGTAGTCATCGCTAGAGGTGCACATCACATGGTCAATACCGCTTGAGTTGTCTTCGTAGACAACATTCATCATGCCGCCTGTGCCTGTGTTGAACTGACTGTGATAAATCTCAAGATTGTCGCAGTCAAAAAGGCCAGCGTGCGAAGTCACCTGAACCGGTGCGCCAAAAGTGACGCCATGGTCAGTGCTAAATGCAATGACGACATCATCGAAGGTGCCCGAAAGCGTAGGGTCATCTTCAAGCCATCCAATCGCGACATCGCCATTTTCGGAAAAGACATCTGGGGCTTGAGCTTTGCCCGTGGCACTGACCTGCACGGTCGCGTTCCAGGTTGCGCCACTATCGTTGGATGTTGCGCAATAGACTTGATTGTTGCCAGTGGTGTCTTCGTCCCAGACAACGAAAACATCTGGGCCAAATACGCGGAGGTCGAGATTGTCGACATCTGCCAGGCCAGAATCCATCCGAGTTGTAGCCCAGGTTGCGCCGTGATCGCTTGACTGAGCAAGCCACGCGCCTTCATTAGGTGCATTATCTACGAGCATCAGCACATAAACGAAATTGTCAAAAGCCTCGGTGTGCACATCGTAGACATTTCCGCTGCCGCCCTTGGTGAGCATGACATTTGCGCCCCAAGTATCGCCGGCATCGCTTGATGTAGAAAACCAAACTTCCTCAGCGCCGGTGCGCATATCTTCAAAAGCGAGGTAGACCTTTCCGCCGCCCAGGGCGATAGCGTCTTTGTAGGTACGCTTGGCGCCTATCGTGGCCGAGTCGTCAACCTGAATCGGTGGCGTAAAACTGCGACTGCTATCGTGCGAATTGGACACCCAAACGGTATTGGTGCCGTCTTCGTTCCAGGCAATAACCGAAATGCCATCAGCGCTAGTTACGCCTGGGCCCCAAGCTTTTGCCATACCGGGGTCGAGTTGTAGAGGGGTGCGTGTGTTTTGAGCAGCAAGAGGGGCGCACAAAAGCGCAATGCCTGCAAGGAGGTGGATGGTTTTCATTTGAGGGGGTGTGTGGTGAACGGAGGTTGCGCAAAATGCAGCAACATTAAGGGAAGAACCATTTTGACACACATCCGCAAGAGATGTCCTATAAAATGTGCTCTTCCACTTCCCACGGAGTACCCAAAATGCCTCAGGAAACGACCCTCCTGCTACCTCACACGCGTAACCCAGACGACATCCCCGGCGAAGAACTTCGCTTGTTTGCTGCGCGTAACGCCCATGTTCCTCTTGAAGACATCCGCGAAGTTCGCTGGAAACGGGTGAGCTTTGATGGCCGGCGCGGCAAAATGAAATGGCGCGTGGTGCTCGACTTATGGATGCATGACGAGCCTGAGCCGCCGACTTTGCAGACTGAGCCGCCCTCGTTTCGGCCGCTCGCACCTGCTGCGCCACGAGCAATCGTGATCGGGTCTGGGCCTAGTGGTTTATTTTGCGCCCTCTCCTTAATTGAAAAAGGTGTGCGCCCGATTGTTTTCGAGCGCGGGCCTGATGTGCAAGCTCGGCGCCACGACATCGCCCTTTTGAATCGTGGCGAGCCCGTTAACCCTGAAAGCAATTACTGCTTTGGTGCGGGTGGCGCGGGCACTTTTTCAGACGGAAAGCTTTACGCGCGCTCCACAAAGCGTGGTGATGTCGGCTCGGTTTTAGAGACTCTGGTTGCGCATGGCGCGCCTGATCGCATCCTTTGGGCTTGGCGACCACACATTGGGTCAAACAAATTACCTAAAGTTGTCGAAGCAATGGTTGAATCCATTCGCACCGGCGGCGGCGAGGTGCACTATGACTCTCGCGTCGATGAAATTTTGACCACCGATGGTGCAGCCACTGGCGTGCGATTGGCATCCGGCGATGCAATTGAAGCCGATTCTGTGGTTCTCGCAACGGGACATTCTGCGTTAAGTTCCCTCAAGATGGCACAATCTGCGGGCGCAACTCTTGAGCCCAAGGGTTTCGCCATGGGTGTTCGCATCGAATACCCACAAGAGTGGCTCGACGATCGTCAATATCGCGGCGTCGAAGACCATTCCGTTTTGCCGCCTTCGTTTTTTGAAATCTCCACGCAAATCGACGAGCGCGGCGTCTACAGCTTTTGCATGTGCCCCGGCGGGTGGGTTGTCCCCTGCCAGACCGAGCCAGATACGCTCGTCATGAATGGCATGAGTTTATCCAAACGCGATTCGCCTTTTGCAAATTCTGCACTTGTCGTTTCCATCGAGCCGCGCGACTGGTGCGGCAAGCGCGGCTGGCGATGGGGCTGGCCTGACATCCTTAAAAAGGCTGCGTCTATTTCTGACCACCCCATGTTGCATGAGGTCCTCGATAACCCAGGTGGCGAGCCGATCTCAATTGCTGAGGGGCGCTTGCCTGTGCATACTGAAATCGACCCACTATTTGGTGTGCGTTTGCAGGTTGCTCTTGAAGTCTTGGCGGCTCACGCTGGCGGCGGCAACAACAAAGCACCAGCTCAGCGCAGTTGCGATTTTATCGAAGGTGAGTCAGAGCTTGAGCCAATCGAGACAAGTTATCTCCCTGGTTTAACGCGCGCCAACTTTGATGATGTATTACCACGCGGCCTGCATCGGCGTTTGCGCCAAGGCCTTGAATCGCTTGATAAACAGCTTCGTGGGCTAGATAGCGATTTTGGTCAAGTGATTGGCGTTGAGACACGCACATCTTCGCCCGTCCGCGTATTAAGAGACACTGACACTCTCCAAAGTGTTTCGTGCGCCAACCTTTACCCATGCGCCGAGGGTGCAGGTTATGCGGGTGGCATCATTAGTGCGGCGCTTGACGGCTTGCGCATTGCTGAGCAAGTTTCAAAACAATCCTAGCCGCTTAAAACGGGCACGGCGATTCAAAGCGCATCTTCTCTTTTAAAGTAGGGTGCGCAAAAGAAAGGCGGCGAGCATGCAGGGCAATTGACTTATCAGGAAGCGGTTGCCGCGCGCCGTATTTCAAATCACCCTTTAGCACGCAGCCCATACTTGCGCACGCAACGCGCAATTGATGTGAGCGGCCCGTATGTGGGATCAACTCAAGCAGTGTGTTGCCCGGCTTAGCTGACAAAACGCGCCAACTAGTTTGCGCAAGTTTTGCGCCGTCTTGTCGGCCCTCGCGAGTGAAGCGGCGCACGACATTGCGCTTAGTGTCTTTCCAAAGCCATTGCTCAATTTCACCTTTCCGCTCTTGCGGGGCAGGGCTTTCCGACAAGCCCCAATACACTTTTTCGATGTCGTGGCAACGCCAAGCTTCTGACAAACGAGAAGCGGCTTTACTTGTGCGTGCGAAAACCACCACACCGCTCACGGGTCGATCTAGCCGATGCACAACACCTAAAAAAACCGCGCCAGGCTTAGAGAACTCTTCTTTTACCCAGGCTTTTGCCATGTCAAGCAACGACACATCGTCGCTCGAATCGGGCACGATCGGCACGCAAGCGGGCTTGTCGACGACCAAAATGTGGTTGTCGCAGTGCAAGATTTTTAAGTGACTCGTTTTCATTTCTACAGTAGGATAAGACATGCGACACCTTTTCGCTTTTTTTACCCCCATCCTTTTTTCGCTCGCCACTTCTGGGCTCACGGCCCAAAGCTGGTCGATTGTTGGCACGGGCACTCTTGACTCACCTGATGGTCAAGCGACGGCAGCTGGCATCAACGACATGGGGCAAATAGCGGGCACATCCGATGTGCCCGCTATTTCTGGCTACGGGGCTAACCACGGCTTTTTCTGGGACGACTCCCGCGGTCTTGTCGACATCCCGCCTATTGCGCCGAACCTAGGCTGGGGTAGCGCAATTGACGAAAACGGTGTGGTTTATGGGCATACAACCGCGATTGGGAAAATAGTTGCCTATCGTTTTGAAAACGACCAGACCATCGACATGCACCCAGATGGCGCCTACCAGTACAGCAAAATCCTCTCGGTCAATCGGCTCGGGGTCGTTTCCGGCAGCGCAAAGATTCAAGAGTCTGGCTGGATGAGCGACCCGTTCCGCGCCTACCTAAGTGATGGCGTCCGCACTAACTATCTCGCTACTTTCGGTGGTCGCGACAGTTTTTGCTATGTCATTGACGACTTCAACCGCATTGCGGGCTCCGCTCAACTTGACACTCAGCCAATAAGTTCGGCACCCTTCCTCTGGGACGGCACGACCCTTCACAACCTTGGGTCGTTAGGCGGAAATGCCGGTCGCGTGAATGGCCTGACATCCACATCGCTTGGTGGCGCTCAAGACTGGATTGCCGTCGGGTCTAGTTTGACCGCATCTCTTCATGAGCAGGCAGTTAGGTTTGACATAAATGGGTCCATCACAGCCCTCGATGGCCTCGGCGGGCTATCGAGCCGCGCTTGGGGAATAAACTTTGCGCAACAAATTGTCGGGCAAGCCGACACGCCCAGTGGCGACCCGCGAGCTGTTCTATGGGAAAACGGTGTGATCGTTGATTTAAATCAATACCTGCCATCAAACTCGGGTTGGGTTTTGACCAATGCGGTTGACATTAATGAGCTTGGCGAAATTTGCGGTAACGGCGACTACTTGGGCGAGAGCATGGCCTATCGGCTTAGCCCACCTTCCACGCAACCTTTAATGACGGCTGTTTTGCCTGGTATCGCAGGCGCGTCGTCAAGTGTTACGGGGCGTGGTTTTTCACCGGGTCAAAAGGTCGCATTAGTTTATGGTTTTGCGCTTGGTTCGACGCCCGTCCCGGGGTTCCCGGGCGCTTCGCTTGACATTGCAAATGCTCAAATTGCTTTTGTTGAGTTGGCTAATTCTTTCGGTCGCATACGGTTTCATTTTGCCCTGCCTCCGCGAGCGCACAATGTGAGACTCTTTGCTCAAGCGTTAGATTTGGCAACGGGTGAGATGAGCTTGGTGACTGAGCAAACCATCCGGTAATTTCTCGATACTTGTCGGGTGGCCTAACCTATAGGCTCAACATGCTTTTAGCCGCCACCTTACTCGCGCTTGTTCCGCAAGCGCATAGCGCCATTTCAGATTTGCTTGCAGATTCTGAGTTGGGGCTTTTCATCCATGTCTCTGATGATTCTGGGGTCACGGTCGCTACTGACGATGATGCGCAATCTGCGGCTGCGCTTGCTTTGCTTCAACCGCAACTCGACAGCTTAACCCAAGTTTTCGGCAAGGCAGCAAGAGCCGTGCCGTTGACCGGTGTTATCGTGACCGACCACGCGCTTTACGAAAAGATTTGCTTGGGCATTATTCCGATTCACCCGCGATATAAGCAGTATCTCGAGCAAGTCGTTTCTTTCGATGCGTTTCAGCTTCCTGACCATGGTTTATTGGTGCAATACTTTTCGCCAGAGCTCGAAAAAATTCAAGGGCAACACGCCTTACTTCATGGGCTTGTGCGGCAATATTTAAAACGACGATTTCCACGGCTACCTCTTTGGCTCTACGAGGGCATCGCTTGTGTGGCTGAATTCCGCGCCGATGGTGATGTACGCAACCCTTGGTCGCGCACGACACTCATTCACCCCGATGATGTTGCAAACTGGGCGGGCATCCCTACTTTTGATATTGTTCTTGATCATGAGTTTCAATTTTCTAGTCTTTACTCTTACTCCACCAAACCCTTTGATGACGCACTAGACCGCGCGGCCTTCGCGCTTGCTTATTACGCTCTCGAGTCGGCACCAAATGCCTTTGCTGACTTCTGTAACCTGATTAACGCCACGCCGTTTCGGGCGCGCGTCGATCAAGAATTTTTGCCCGAGGCTAGCGTTTTTCAGGATTACCTCGCAAAGGCCTTTAAACCGACCTTTCAAGAAGACTTTACACTTTGGTGGGAATCACACGAACGGAATGCACAAAACGCACACGCGGCTTTTGTTGCTTCAGAAAAAGCTGCCGATCTGGTCGACTTAAAGGAAGCTCGCGCCAAACACGCCGATGCTCAACCTGTTTTTCCTGACCCGCTTGTTGGCATCAGGGCGCTTAAAGCGAAAAAGAAATCACCGCTGATTGAATACAAAAACATCAGCGAGAGTATTTTGCTTTTCTCAGACTTTTCCGATACAGAATCAGAAAAATTATTGGTCGCTCTTGAGCAAGCGCAAATGTATTTACAGATTGCATTAGGGCCTAAAGCTGAGACGAAACCAGTTCCTGTCTTGGCGCTAAAAAACCGCGAGACTTATCACAACCTCTGCGAATGGGCCGCTGACCTGCATCCATCTTACCGAGGTAGCCTGACTAGCTGGAAAAAGACTACGGGCTTTCAACTTTATAAACCGCTCTTTGCTGTTTACTTTCATGATCCACAAATTCAAGAAGAGGGTCGCACAATTAATTCTGTTGTACATTCCTTTGTACATTTAAAACTGTACCAACATTACGGCCTGCTCCCGGCATGGCTACCTGAAGGCATCGCTACGGCTACCGAAAACGCGCTTACGGGCGAGGTTCGCGGGCAATGTAATCTCGATGATTTTATTCAAACAGGCACTTGGTCAACTTGGCGCGACCGACCAACGCAAACGGTTTTGAAAGAGTCGCCAATCAATGACTTGTTCCACTACCGTCCGCGGCGGTATTACAAAGATGAGATGGCTCGGTTTGCTTTTGCGTTTGCGACTTGGGGTTTAGAAAACGAGCTGATTCTTAAAGAAGAAAGTGAAAAGAAAAGAGGAAAGCGCAAAAGTAAGGCTGAGCTAGCGGCCGAAGACACCTCCTATGCCATAGCGCGATACTGCGAATCTGTTGCGCACCTGCGCGAAACGGCTTGGGCGGGCATTGGCTGGTTTGAGCCTGGGCTCGACTCCATGGCGTCGCTCACGCAGCAAGCTTTCGGAGACGATTTTGCGGCGCAGCTCAAGGCTTGGTGGGAAGATGCACCAAAATGGACTTCCGCGCAAAAGCGCGTGCAAAAATCGCTCGAGGCCAAGCAGAAAGAAGAATTGAAAATCAAAAAGAAGGCCGAACGCAAAGCGAAGCGTAAGAGCAAGTCCTGATTTAGCGCTGCATAATCACTTTAACCTAAACCTATTGCCGCACCCATCGCGCGCAAAAACCACACGGTAGGGCGCGCTCGCTTCCGTCTTCGGGGATGGCCAATTCGCCGGCCTCGATATCGCCAGCGTCAAATTCGCGCAGCATGTTCATAAAAGCAAGCGGCGAATAACCCACCGCATAAGTCGACAAACATAATGCCGATGGCACATCTTGCGCCAAAATCGACTGGCAGGCCCCCATCAGCGGAGCCAAGCCCGTCTCGAGTTGCCACTTTTCACCCTTTGGGCCACGACCATAGTGTGGCGGGTCGAGCAAAATCGCGTGGTAGCGGTTTTCGCGACGCACCTCTCGAACAGCAAATTTAGCCGCGTCTTCACACAGCCATCGAATGGCGCGCTCACCGAGCCCTGATTTTTTTGCATTTTCAGCCGCCCACGAGATCGATGTCTTGGATGCATCAACATGGGTGACTTCCCAACCTGCCATCGCCGCCAAAACGGTCGCCGCGCCCGTGTAGCCGAATAAATTTAGTAGCTTAGGGCGTTCGACACCCGCGGCGACCAAAGCCAAGCGGCGCTGTTCGAGCCAGGCCCAGTTGGCAGACTGCTCCGGAAACAAGCCTATGTGCTTGAAAGATGTCAATTTCATGCCCATGCGCGCTTTTCCGCCGAGGGAAATATCCCAATCCACACCCTGATCTGGCGCGCCATAACCACCACGCCGCTCCCAGCGACCGCCGCGATCGGATTCGCGGACAAACGACCAATCGGCATCAAGCCAGTCGTTAGGTGCAAGTCTTGGCCGCCAAAGGGCTTGCGGGTCTGGGCGCCGTACAACGACATTGCCAAAACGCTCTAATTTCTCGGCATTGCCTGAATCTAGCAGCCGGTAATCACTCAACGGTGGGTGCGAAAATACGCTCATCCGCAAAGGATAACTAATCTCAACGGAGCTTGAATCGAGCCGCTGAGCTCATCGCGGCAATTCACGCATAGAAAACTCCTATATAAAACATTGTCTCAAGAGCAAACTGAGTTAAATTCTTGCCCAACCTTTCTTCCAGCCCCCCTGCAGGAAATCATCATGACAATTGTCTTCATTGCAAAAGAAACCCGCCAAGGCGAAACCCGTGTCGCTGCGACCCCTGAAACGGTCGGGCGCATGGTCAAGCATGGCCTTGAGATTCAACTTCAATCCGGCGCGGGCGATGGCTCGTTTTTCGCCGACCACCTCTACGCCGAAGCTGGCGCGACCATTGTTGACCTCGCGGCAGGGCTTGCCGCGGCTGACATTTTGTTCAAGGTGGCCACACCAACTCCCGACGAAGCGCGCGGCATGCGCAAAGATTCCATCCTGGTTTCATTCTTCTCGGGCGTGCAAAACCCAGACACTGCAATTGCACTCAAAGAAGCGGGTGTCACCGTTTGGGGCATGGAGCTCGTCCCGCGCACAACCATGGCGCAAAAAATGGACGCCCTTTCCTCGCAAGCCAACATCGCGGGCTACAAATCTGTTTTGATTGGCGCATCTGAATTGGGTCGCTACTTCCCTCTTTTGATGACCGCTGCTGGCACGGTTAAGCCCAGCAAAGTAGTTGTCTTCGGTGTTGGTGTTGCCGGCCTTCAAGCCATCGCAACCGCCAAGCGTTTAGGCGCGCAAGTTGAGGCAACCGATATTCGCCCTGAGGTAAAAGAGCAGGTCGAGTCGCTCGGCGCGAAATTCATCGAGGTCGAGACAGACGCTGGCAACGAAGAGCCAAGTGTTTACGCAAAAGAGGCATCCGATGATTACAAAAAACGCCAAGCCGAAGCCGTCGGCAAATCTGTCGCGGAAGCCGACCTTGTCATCACGACTGCGCAAGTCCCCGGCAAAAAAGCACCCGTCCTGATTCCTCTTGCCATGCTCGAGACCATGAAGCCTGGGGCGGTCGTTGTTGATCTTGCGGTTGAGCAAGGTGGCAACTGCGCGCTTGCGACCGTTGGCGAAAACATCATGCACAATGGTGTCAAAGTTGTCGGCACACCCAACCTGCCCGCGACGATGCCGATTAATGCTTCTGAGCTTTACTCGCGCAACTTACTCGAAGTTGTCAAGCACCTTTGCCCCAAGTCAGAGACTGAGGGCGAAAAACCAAAAGTTGTTTTAAATCTAGACGACGAAATCATTGGCGGCTCGATCGCTATCCATAACGGCGAGATTCTTCATGAGATGACCGCTAAAGCCCTCGAGACCACAGAGGCTTAATCATGACTTTTCTCCTCATGCTTTTCGTGTTCGTTTTAGCCATTTTCGCTGGCAACGAGCTTATCTCTAAAGTGCCCCCAACGCTGCACACTCCGCTCATGTCGGGTGCAAACGCAATTTCGGGCATCACGATTGTGGGTGCTTTAATGTGCGCGCAATTTGCCCCAGACGAGGGTGAATCCGTTTTCTCAAATACTGCAAGCATTCTTGGCGTTTTGGCAATTGCATTCGCCATGGTCAATGTGATTGGCGGCTTCATGGTCACGGATCGCATGCTTGCGATGTTTAGCTCTAAAAAGAAAAAGAAGTAATTAAAGAGATCAAAAAATGGAAAATTTCAGTTTCGCACAACTTCTTTACCTTGTCGCTACCGCCCTGTTCATCATGGGCATCAAAAAGCTTTCCAAGGTTAAAACGGCTCGATCCGGCAACGCGCTCGCCGCGGTTGGCATGGGCCTCGCTATTGTCATCACCTTGGTCGCACCCGGCCTAGGCATCAAGCTTAATTGGCCGATGGTTGCCATGGGCTGCCTCGGTGGCGGTCTACTCGGCCTCATCATGGCCAAGCGCGTCGAAATGACGGGCATGCCTGAGCTTGTTGCACTACTTAATGGTTTTGGCGGTTTGGCCTCAACCTTTGTTGCACTCAGTGAGTTTTGGGGGCGCTATCTTGGTCAAACCGACCTGACCGCCACGGCAGCTTCATCTGACGAAGGCCTGCTTTTGGGTGGCGCGGTTTGGGCTGTCGCCATTGTCCTTTCCGTCCTTGTGGGTACCGTGACTTTTACGGGGTCACTCATGGCGATGGGCAAGCTTTCAGGCAGGCTTTCAGGCAACCCGATTTTGCTTCCTGGCCGACACCTCATCGTGGCGATTGTTTTGTTTGGCGGTCTCTACATGGGTTACCTCGCGGGCTTCTCTGAAGTCGGTGACTCAGCCATGTATATGATTCTCGGCCTAACGGCGTGCGCTGCGATTTTCGGCGTGGTCTCGGTTTTGCCAATTGGTGGCGCCGATATGCCCGTGGTCGTTTCTTTGCTCAACTCCTATTCAGGCATCGCCGCGGCGATGGCTGGTTTTGTCATTGGCAACTCTCTGCTCATCGTGGCGGGCGCGCTCGTTGGTGCGTCGGGCATGATTCTGACGGTCATCATGTGCAAAGCCATGAATCGCTCGCTCGGCAATGTGCTGGTTGGTGGCTTTGGCGGTGACGCAGTCGCTGTCGGTGGCGCTGATGCAACCGATTACGAGGGTGTTAAATCCGCTGGCCCCGAAGAAGCGGCCATGATTCTTGAAGCGGCCACTTCGGTCATCTTCGTCCCCGGTTATGGCATGGCTGTGGCGCAGGCCCAGCATGTTGTCAAAGAACTCGGCGAAGAGCTCGAAGCCCGCGGTTGCAAGGTCAGCTATGCCATCCACCCCGTTGCGGGCCGCATGCCTGGCCACATGAATGTCCTCCTGGCCGAATCAGATGTTCCATACGAGCAGCTATTTGAGCTTGAGCGTATCAACGGTGAGTTCAAAACCACCGATGTTACAGTCATTGTTGGCGCCAACGATGTGGTCAACCCAGAGGCCATCGAAAACCCAGCATCGCCAATCGCCGGCATGCCCATCCTCAACACTCATGAGTCGGGCACTGTGCTGATGATCAAACGGTCGCTATCGCCTGGTTACGCAGGCATCAAAAACCCACTGTTCGAGCGCGACAATTGCTACATGTGTTTCGGCGACGGCAAGGCGTTCATCCAAGAAATGCTCATTGAGCTAAAAGAAGGCTAGTCTCTTTCTTCTTCAAGAGGGCGAATCAAAAACCTTCTAAACTAAAGCCGGCGGCGCCCTCGGGTGCCGCCGGCCTTTTTACGGACGCCCCCCGCCTTGCAAACACTCCTCGCCTCATTTCGACTAGCCTGGGCCTTCGCCTGGACAGCTGCCTGTTCACCACTTGCGGTATTGGGCGCATTATTCGGAACCGGAAGCCCCTCGCGTCACGCCAAGTTAACCGCGCGCGTTGCCTTGTTTTGGGCGAAAGGTGTATTGTTCGGTTTCGGCGTGCGAGTCGTCCGCAAAGGGCCGCTTCCGCCACGCGGTGCTTTTATTTCGAGCAACCATTTATCGCACCTTGACATTTTGGTATTGGCCTCGCTTTATCCAACTAATTTTGTGGCCAAGGCTGAGGTGTCAAAATGGCCCGTCATGGGGTGGCTCTCCAAGCTCGGCGCAACTGTTTTTATTGACCGCAACAATCGCAACGACACCCCACGCGTGATTCAACGCGTTTCCGATTTAATGTCGGCGGGTGTAACAATGACGGTTTTTGTCGAGGGCTATTGCGGCGACGGCACTAAGTTGCTGCCCTTCAAAAGGTCTCTTTTCAAAGTGCCGGCTAGCGGCGGGCATCCCGTTGTCCCGATGGCTCTTTATTACGATTCCGCTGATGCGCCCTGGGTGGGCGAGATCTCGCTGATTGCGCACATATTTCGCATGATGAGCCGGCGGCTTAACACAGTTACGGTTTGCATAGGAGAGCCTATTCATTCTGACGACAGGCGCGAATTGGCCTTTTCTGCAGAGGCAAAGGCAAAAGAGCTGTTTGTCCCGTCAGCCTGGGAGCAAAGCCAATGACAGCAAGCACAGGTTCTGGCAATCACCCCACAAGCGGTCTACGGGCAAGCCAGGTTGAGCTTTCTTATGGATCAACCCATGCACTGCGCGGAGTCGATGTAACTTTAAGCGCGGGTGAGTTCCGCTGTATCCTCGGCCCAAATGGTTCGGGGAAATCTAGTTTGCTCCACACACTTGTGGGTTTAGTTCAACCAGACGCGGGCAAAATCACACTTGACGGAAACGCGCTATCTGACCTTTCCCCCGCCAAACGAGCAAGGTCAATTGGTTTTTTACCGCAAGAAATCCACCCCGCTTTTTCGTTTACAGTCGCCGAAGCCGTTGCCCTTGGCGCGCGCGTTGCAGGGCACGGAAGCTGGTTTGATGCCAGCCCTGATGACGAAACACAAAATGCAATTCATCAGGCACTTGCCACGGTTGAAGCCACGCATCTTGCCGAGCGACGCCTCGACGAGCTCTCAGGCGGCGAGCGGCGGCGCGTTTTACTGGCTGGTGTTTTAGCGCAAGAGCCTCAGTTTTTATTGCTCGATGAGCCTGCCGCAATGCTTGATTTGCATCATCAAGCTAGCCTTTTTCGTTTACTTAAAACACTCGCACAAAAAGGGATTGGCGTGCTTTGCGTTACTCACGACTGGAACCTCGCCAGTCACTTTGCCGATGAGCTTATTCTGCTTCATGAGGGCCGAGTCCACGCAAAAGGGGTCGCATCAGAAGTGTTAACTGATTCAACGCTGCTTCCCGTTTTTGGCGAGAACTACGAGCTGATTGCGCGACAAAACCGGCCACCTGTGGTGATTCCCAAATGATTGGCGTCCGCAAATCATCCCACGGCCTTCTCTTTGCGCTCTCTCTTTTCTCGCTGGGCGCATTTGCGCTCGCCCCTTTTTGGGGAAGTGAAAGCCTCTCCTTTTTTGCCGTTTGGCAAGACGGGGCCTCCACAGATGCTCAAATCTTTTTTGATTTACGCCTACCGCGCGCGCTGCTGGCTTGGCTTGCGGGTGGTGCACTTGCGGTTTGCGGCGCAGTGATGCAAACACTTTTGCGCAACGGGCTCGCCACTCCATTTACCCTTGGCGTTTCGGCGGCCGGTTCATTCGGCGCATTTTTACTTTTGGCGTTCCCGGCGTTAGCTATTCTTGGCTCACACGGGCCACGGGTAGCATCATTGCTTTTTGCACTTGCAGAATTAGGGCTTGTTCTCGCCATCGCAAGACGCGCTAAGCGGCCTGATGCACTCCTGCTTGCAGGCGTTACGCTCAACTTCCTGTTTGGCGCGGCCGTGTTGCTTGTACGATTCTTGGCCGACCCTTTTCGACTTGCAAGCCTCGACCGCTGGATGATGGGCTCACTCGACACGATCGGTTTCCAAACGCCACTCAGTTTAATTCCATGGTTGGTTATTCCGCTTTTTTACCTACTGCGGCACACGACAACCCTTGATCATTTAGCCTTTGACACACAGCTAGCTTCTGCGCGCGGCGTCCAAACACACGCAATGCGCCGCAACTTGCTTATTGCCGTCGGCATCATGACGGCCGCTATTGTGGCGAATACGGGTCCTATTGGCTTTATTGGGCTACTTGCCCCTCATGCCATCCGACCGTTTTCGGGTATGCGGCACGCTCGATTATTGCCAGCAAGCTGGATGTTGGGCAGTGGGTTTTTGATTTTGGCCGACGCTGCAAGTCGCAGTATCACCATGCAAAATACCCACGGGGTTTTGCCCGTGGGTATTTTGACAGCCCTTTTAGGTGGGCCATTTTTCTTGTGGATCTTATTCCGCAAAAATTAAAATTGAGTCCCGCGGCCTCCGCCGGAAGAACCTCGCCCTGAATCGCGGCTACCAGATGAGCCGCCACGGCCAAAGCCACCGCGTTCGGTGTCGGTTTCGTATTGAGTCATTTGCTCAGCATTAAACGCACCAGAAAGTGTGTTTAATTCAGTCTCGCGGATGCTCGTCATCGTCTCGCGGATTTTCTCGCGGTCAAAGCTACCGCCCTCGCGCATTTCAGTAAATGCAACCGAGCGAGCCTCGTCTTTTACAAGCAACGCGCCCTCAAGTACGGAAGTTTGATACTCGTCGAGGCCATACTTCTCTTGCATTTTCAGGGCTTGGCTAGAGGCGCGCTCTTTGCGTTGTTCGGCGCGTTTTATATCGCGCTCAGCCGTTTGATTGTTTTCGCGCTGTTGGAGGTAGGCCTCAAACTCACGCTCCATGCCGACGCCACCCATCCTTGGGCCGGACGCGCTAGGGCCACCAGTGGCAGCAGCGAGTTCATCACCGCGGCGCCCGCGCTCGTGCGGGGCTTCAAGTGGGCGGCGAGTGCTTGCGGAAAGCTGCTCGTTCATGAGCGAAAACTGCCCATTCAGTTTGTTGATTTCTTGTTGGAGCGAATCGATTCGCGAATCGAATGCGCTATCTGTTGTCGCCACGGCTACCGAGTCGACAGCCAAGGGCGCAGCTGGGCCAAACAGGGAAGAGCCTACAGCACCGCCACCAAGGGCGAGCAGAAGGAAGAGAATTACGAGGGGTGCTTTATCCATGATTTTCAAATGCATCTTATCAGGGCTGGTTCCGCTAGAATTCAATAATCATGCGCCTGCGCCTCCTTGCCCTTACCGCCCTTTTGCTGGCCCCTGCCTGCACGACGACCACGATTCCCTTATACGCATTGCGTGACGCTAAGCCGGGCAGCGAGCTTTCAGCCTCACTTCAAAACCTAGAGACAGCCGTCGGCTTAGCAAATGAGTTCCTGCAAGGCAGTGCCGCAGCCCGAGGTTTTCCGGCTGAAAACGCGACTTTCTCGCTTGGGCACACCGATATTTTGGTGACTTATGCCAACGAGAGCGTGGTCGCAATGCGCATCGAGACCACAGGGTGGGGCGACTACCGCACCATGACGGGCGATGGCGTACACCCAACCGACCACGGTTTTTTGACCGGCCGCCGACGCGGCGAAAGCGCAACGGGCGACGACATCGAAGACTCGCTATTTTTGCACCTGCACCCAATAGAGATGGCCGCACTGGTTCTTCAGCAAGCCGCGCTCTTACGCGAGATGACCGCTCGCGGTGAGTTTGACTATTGGCTCAACTATGACCTGCTCGGCCTGGGCGCCGGCTGGGCTGAAAACAACCCAGTTGATCGTCGCGCACTTGCTGTGGGTCACGCCTTTCGTGTTTGGGCAGACGGGCTTTAAGCCCTCGTTGCGCTTCGCTTAATCGCCGAGCCAACTCACTAAAGGCCTGCCATCCAAGGCAGGGCGAGGCTCACAACCACCCACGCGATGAGCGAGAGCGGTAAACCCAGCTTCAAGAAGTCGCCAAATTTATAGCCACCGGGGCCATAGACCATCAAGTTGGTTTGGTGGCCAATCGGAGTAGCGAAACAAATCGAGCCGCCAAAGGCAATCGCCAGAATGAAAGCACGCATGAGCACATCTGGGTCGCAGTCGTAACCGGCGGCAGTCATTGCAGTGGCCGAGCTAATTGCAATCGGGGTGAGCAAAACAGCAACCGCGCTGTGTGAAATCAAGGCATTAAAAACGATGCACAAGAAAACAAGCCCACTGATAACGGCGCCTGCGCCCCACCCAGAAAGTGAGTCAACAATACCACTCGCAAAAAACGATGCTGCGCCCGAGTGGTCCATGGCTTTGCCGAGAGCTAATGTGCCGATAACAAAAACCAAAATGGGCCAGTCAATCGACCGATAGGCCCGGCGGGATTTTAGGCAGCCAGAGGCAACCATCGCCAGCGCGCCCGCCATGGCAATGTAAGGGAGCAAACCACTTGCATGAAACACGCTCGCCGCCGAAAACAAAACGACAACGCCAATCGCGATCGCTAAAGCGCGGCGACCGAGATTGCGCAAGACCACGCGATCCTGCGGAGATTCAAGTAGATAAAAATCACTACTCGCACGCAACTTGGCGCGCGACTCTGCGTCACCCGATACCAAAAGCAAATCACCTGCGCGTAAAATCATGCGTGATGCACGCTCGCGGATGTGATGCCCATGTCGCAAAACGGCCATCGCCACCGTGTGATAATCGCGAAACAGGTGCAAATCGCCCACATAGCGGCCAACCAAAGATGATTTTGGCGAAACAGCCAACTCAAAATACTGCATCGTGCGTGGGTCAAAATGCGACTGATCGTGATTGCGCAAACCAAGCTTATCTTGCATTTCAAGCAGGTTGTCGACACTTCCGCGAATCATGACGACATCAGATTCTTGCACAATCGTGTCGTCGAAGGGCGGCCACATCATGTCTTCGTCGCGGACATAAAATAAAACCTTTACCTCGTTGTCGGCGAAGGCGGCGCCATAAGTTTGGCCAACCAAAGGTGAGTCGGGCGAAATGCTCAACTCAGTAACATATTCACGAATGCCCGTGTCGTCCATCATTGTGGTGAGCGAGGGGCGATTAGGCAAAAGCTTCTTGGCGAAAAGCGCCATGAAGACTACGCCGACCAGCATGAGCGGCAGACCGATTGGCGTCATCTCAAACATGCCGAGTGGTTTGTAGCCTAGGTTTTCAGCAACACCCGAAACGAGCAAGTTGGTTGAGGTGCCGACAAGTGTCGTCATGCCGCCAAGAATCGATGCGAACGATAGCGGGATCATCAAGCGCGAAGCCGGGATGCCACTCGTTTTAGCAAGGCCAATCAGCACAGGAATAAACACAACAACAACGCCCGTATTATTTAGAAACGCCGACAAAAAACCTGCCATCAAACCAACGACCAAAACCATGCGCCGCTCGCGACCGCCGCTTGATGTCAAAACGACTCGCGCCAAAAACTCAACCGCGCCCGTGCGGTTTAAGCCCTCGCCAATCACATAAAGCGCGGCGATTGTAATGACCGCATAATTGCCAAAGAGTGCCAGCGCGTCTTTCGCGTCGATCAGCTGAGACGACGCGTCAAAACCCGGGACGGCCCACTCAAGTAGTTGGCCCAAACTCACCAGGCCAACAAGCAAGCCAATGCCAATAGCATCAAGCGACGCCTTCTCCAAAACGAGGAGAATCAGCGTGACAAAAATGATGGCAACGACAAGGAGACCTTCGAGACCCATGAGAGTAGGTTAACGGGGTTTGGGGGATTGGGAAGAGGTTAGAGCTAGGCTTCTTTCGGCTTTTTTCGGCTCTTTTTGATGCGCATACAGACCTTTATTTAGAATGAGCCGATGTTTGCCAGTCGACTCTACCCGACTCTGCTCCAGTTGCTTTCTCTGGCATTGGTTGGCACTACGCTTTTGGCGTGTTCGAGATTTGACGACAAGGCACTCACGGCAAATCGCGACGGCCTAGCGCTAGCCGATATTGCCAGCGCTAACCCCCAACGCGTCATCATCATCGGCCCAGCAACGACCGAAACGCTATTTGCAATGGGGCTGGGCGAGCGCGTGGTTGGCGTTTCTGATTATTGTGATTGGCAGGCGGCCGAGCATTTACAAAGAGTTGGTGGGCTATTAAACCCCAACCTTGAGCAGATAGCTGCACTGCAACCCGATCTACTTATCGTCGAAGGGCAATCTCATATTTTGCGCGAACTCGCCAAGACACAAGGCTTTAGGCTTGAAAACGCCTCGATTGCGAGCCGCGAGCTTTGGGTTCAACAGGTCGAGCATCTTGGCCAACTCTTCAAATCACCGGCAGCCGCGCATCAACTCCTTGCTGAAGTCAATGGGGAGCTGCGCCGCATTGAGCGCCGAAATCGACCCGAAAACGATCACGACCGACCAAAGGTTTTAATTGTGATCAATCGAGACTTTGACCAGGCGGCAAAAATGCTTGTTGCTGGCGGCGGTTCGTTTCTTTCCGAGCTTGTAAAAATCGCTGGCGCGGTCAATCTTTTTGAAGACAATGAGCGTGGGGTCTTTGACCTGAATACTGAATCGCTGGTGCGTAACCCGCCTGATATTATTCTTGAGTTTGACCTAGAAAAAAAGACTCAAGGCGGTCGAGCGACAACCAGGCCAGTGCACCCCCCCCAGGCCAATTCTATTTGGACCCGCGATTGGCCCAATTTGCCCGCGGTGGCTAACCGCCGCATCCTCACTCTAAGTGGTCGAGAAAATCTAGTTCCTGGGCCTCGAATGGCGGGCACCGCAAAACGACTGGCGCAGATTTTCAGCACTCAAGCCCAAGTTTCGCCGACAATTGGTCGATAATAAGCGCGACCCTTCCCATTCCCCGAAGACATGACCCCACTCGAGCCCAACACTCAAGAAGCTGAGATTCTATTTACAGGTCTCAACACGCCGCCGGCCACGCCCGCATCGAGTCTCTGCCAAGAGTTGCTCGACAAAATCGAAGCCCGCACCGCCATCGTTGGCGTCGCGGGTCTTGGCTATGTTGGCCTGCCTTTTTCCACGGCCGCCGCTCGTGCTGGCTTTTCAGTCATCGGCGTTGAGCCAAACGCTGAAAAAGCGGCGCTCGTCAATGCGGGCACCAGCTACATCGGCGATGTCACCACCGAAGAGCTCGCGCCTTTTGTAAAGTCGGGCAAAATCGTTGCCGACGACAATTTCGACCGCGTCGCAGAAATGGATGTCATCATCATTTGTGTGCCCACTCCGCTGACCACAAACCTAACTCCTGACTTGTCGTATGTAGTCGCCGTTGCCGAATCGTGCGGCAAAAAACTACGCAAAGGTCAGATGATTGCACTTGAATCAACGACCTTCCCTGGCACGACCGAAGAAGTACTTGCTCCGATTCTTGAAAAAGCAAGCGGTCTGACCTGCGGTACTGATTTTTTCTTGGTCTATTCCCCTGAGCGCGTTGACCCAGGCAATCAAACTTACGACACCATGAATACAAACAAAGTCATGGGCGCAAGTGATGATGACTCGCGGCGTTTGGGGCTTGCGCTTTACTCCGCAATCATGGACACCGTAGTTACCGTGTCCTCTTGCTCCGTCGCCGAGATGAGCAAGATTTTCGAAAACACTTTTAGGGCCGTTAACATTGCGTTAGTTAACGAATTGACTCTTCTTTGCGATCGCATGGGCGTAAGCATTTGGGAAGTCCTCGATGCGGCAAACACAAAGCCTTACGGCATCATGCCGTTTTACCCCGGCCCTGGCGTTGGTGGGCACTGCATCCCGCTTGACCCCCACTACCTTGAGTGGAAAGCAAAACAATACGATTTTGTCACTCGGTTTATTTCACTCGCCGGTGATGTAAACCGTTCGATGCCAGCATTCGTTCGCAGCAAATGCGTGCGCCTTCTCTCGAACAAAGGCTTAGCGTTAAGCAAAGCCAAGGTGTTATTAATTGGCGTAGCCTACAAATCTAATGTCGACGACTGGCGCGAGTCGCCTGCAATCGATGTCTGGAATTTACTCGAAGAGCGCGGGGCCAATGTGCGGTTTACCGATCCACATGTCGAAAGCGCCATCGTCAACGACCGCCAACGGAAATCCGTTGGCTACACCGCAAAAGATTTGGCCTGGGCCGACTTGGTTGTCGTGACCACTTGGCATGGTGATTTAGACCCGGCGTTCATGATGGAGCATGCCGACCTGATACTCGACACGCGTGGCGCAACACGGCATTGTGAAGTGCCTGCGGGTTGTGCTCGGGTATTACTCTAAGCGTTGACCCCGCCTAGCCGGCTTGCTTTAAACACTCGCTAAGCAAGGTTTTTCCACCAAGCTCTAATCCGCGTTTGCGCCGGCATCTCAATATATTTGTGACAGGCCGCCGCAATCACATGGACGACAAGAAGCCACGCCGCCAATGCGGAAAGGCCCTGAGCCATGCTCAAATTGCCGTTTGTGCCCCAGGTCGCCCATATCCACCAGCGCAATAAAATCGCGTGGGCTAAATAAGTTGAGAGCGAAATGCTTCCTAAAAAAACGAGCGGGCCTTTTTCTATCCGTTGATGGGATTGATCAAAATGCGCGGCGGCCAAGAGCACGGGGCCGAAGCAAACGAGCAAGATGATTTCATCTACGCCATAAACAAAAGTCGCGCACCACGCCGCGAGTAAAAGCGCGAGCAGTGCGCTGCTTTGCGCCCGTGTTTTTGTCTGCCAAGGCGCGGCAAGGTAAGTACGATAAAGAAGTGCGCCATATAAAAACGAAGCCAACACGCGCGCCCACGAACCCTGGAATCGAAACCAGCCCAATGTTTGCACCGGGTTTGTTTCTTTCATGAGGTAAAGCCCGCCAAGGATGACCGCAGAGAGCAAAATGCGCGTGGCGTGGTGGCGCGCTTTCCAGACAAGCCAGCTTGTGATTGGAAATAATAGATACGCGAGCCATTCACTCGAAACCGACCACGACGGAAAATTCCAAGATGTACTGTTGTGTAAACCCCAGGCGTGCACCATGAAAATGTTGGTGACAAAACTATAAATCGAATACGCTTCGCCCTTGAATGCCTCACGCGGCACAGCGAAGGGGTTCCAGTAATGTTGCGCTGTTTGGTCAGCTAGCCAAATCAACAAAAAGAAGATATGCACCGGCCACATCCGTGCAAAGCGAAAGAGGATAAATTCTTTTGTGAGATGGGCGCGCGACTCGTTTTTGCCCGCGTTATTAAATCGTTTTAAATAGGCGTGGCTAATCACAAAACCACTCAAAACAAAAAAGAAGTCGACCGCTATAAACGCTTGCCCGAACCATGCGTCAACCGATTTTGCCCACTCTTCAAGCGGCGCTCCAAAAAAATTACGGGCGTGGTAAACGATAACGACAAGTGCCGCAACGCCGCGAAACGCCGTGAGTGTCGGGAACCTCATCTCTATAACCCGACCCGCAAAATTATTTGCTCGCTGGGCCGAAAGCGGCTTCAATCAACTCGCACCAGCAGTGGCCAAAGAACAAATGCAACTCTTGAATGCGCGGCGTGTCTTCGCTGGGTGCAACAAAAGCCACCTCGCACAAGTCAGCGCCGCCACAATCTTTTTCGGACGACAACGCTCCGCCACCTTTGCCCGTTACGCCCAAGACGGTCGCCCCAAGCGCTTTCGCCTCGCGCGCGGCCGTAAGAATATTGCTAGAGTTGCCCGATGTAGAAATGGCTACAAGCACATCGCCCTTACGGACATGCGCGCGCACCTGGCGGCTGAAAACTTCGTCAGCTGAAAAGTCGTTGCCAAGAGCGGTCATGGAGCTGCTGTTTACGGTTAGCGCGTGGACATCTAGCGGCTCATGATCGTAGTGGAACCGCCCGACCAACTCGGCCGCCCAGTGCTGGGCATCAGCGGCGGAACCGCCGTTGCCAATGAGGTAGATACGGCCGCCTGATTTGAGCGAGTCAATCGCCAGATTGGCCGCGCGCTCTACGGTTGCAAAAAACGAGGCGTCTAAATCCGCAAACGCGGCTAACGCTTCCGCAAGCCGCTGCGCGATTAAACCCTGTGCAGGCGAGTTTGTCATTTGCATAGGATAGCGTTTTGGGCGGTGTGCAGCGGTGTGGTGGGTTACTCGATTTGTAGCGCCACAGGGTTACTTAGTGTTTCCGTAACAGGGCCCAAAAGATCAAAATCGACGACCTGCAGGTAAACGGTTGCGCTGGAAAGGCTCGGTGGCAACATAATTGGGTCTATGTTTAAGGCACCACTATCATCGGCCTGAATCGGAGGTCTAACTTTGATTGGTGAGCTTAGCGCAAGCTCCAAACCGAGATTTCCAACTGGGGTCGGCCCAGCACCAGACATGGAATAGCAAAGGTAAACCCACGAATTTGCTGGTACGGATCGCAAGCGCAGTGTGACTTCTTGACCAGCAATCGGTCGAGTCGGGGCAAGGAGAAGCTCGCCCTTGTAAAGCGAGATCCCGAAGTCGAACAGGGCAGCCGAATGCGCGTCTACGAAGAAGCCACCGTAAGGAGAGGCCTCGGAGAGCAGGTCGCCGGGCGAAAAGACGGAGCCGTCGAAAAGAATTAGAGTCATGCTTCTCAAGCCACAACGAATTGAAGCGACCGGAAGCCCCGTAGGCAGCCCAACAATAGAGCCATAGTGGTCATGGCCCCAAGCAACAACGGTCCCGTCTGCTCTCTGCGCTGCAAAGAAACCATCGCCAGCATCGACGAAGACAAAGTCTGAGCCCGCGGGGACAGAAAGCTGACCGTAAGTATCGTCACCCCATGCCAACAATCTGCCATCTGCTTGAATTGCGCATCCGCCCATGGGCCCCATTGCAACACTCAGGAAACCGTTCCCAGAAGGCGTTTGGGAAACTTGGCCCAAATCGTCTCGCCCCCAAGCGGCTAAAGAACCATCGGAGCGTAAGGCCGCGCAGCCGTCCCATCCGACCGAGAGCTGAGTAAAATCAGAGCCCTGTGGTAAATCCGCCTTCGGGTGGATGCACCCAGTCAAATGTGCCGTAACCCCAAGTTAAAATTTGACCCTCGACGGTAAGCGCACAAGCTTGATCCTGAACAAGCGAAACAGAAAGAAGCTGTTCGTTATATGGGGCCCAATCGGCAACATACCCGCCATCTTGCCACATAAAAATCCGACCGGCGAGTGGGTGGTGGTTGAGCTCGATGATGCCATGATGATTTGAACCTTCCCAGCCGTCGTTCCATTTATTAGGTTGATTCGTTGTAGGACCCAAAATCAAAGCGAAATCTTCTTCGTAACCACCATAGGATCCAGATGGTTCTCCAACAGCCCAATTTTCATATGTTGTGGGCTCGCCAGACACCCAGCGCCAATCATCTGTTTGAATGTGGTCAGAGAGGCCAATCCAATGGACCGGGTTATCTTGACACAACTCAGAATAGAGCCAATCGTTTTCGGCCTGAGAACGAATTGTAGCTAGGTTGCCACCCAAACTTTCCGCTTCAGCTTGGCAGTCTGCCCAAGAGTCTACTGTGTGACTGATAGCGTAAGCATGACCATTGCCAGGGTTATACCGCCAGTCGTAATCCCTGTAGTTTTGGGCATTTAGGGGGATTGACAGCAAAAAGAGTGCGAGGGGGAAGAGTGTCTTCATACCTAGGTAACGCGATTTTGCGTTATGTGGGACACTCTTTTTTTGGTTTAATGCCGTTTTCTTTTGAGGAGGGGTTTGATGCTTGACCAGATTGTCGGCTCAAGATTTCAGCAAAGGCATCGCAAAGGCGCGAACTAAGCATTGGTGCGCGAGCCACTATGTCGACTGGTTCGTTCTGGCTATAGGGGGTAGCGAGTTGGGCTCATGAAGCGCATCAAGCAAGGGCTAGCTATTTACGCCAAACACAATGATTGATATATCCAATATAACTAAGAACAACTCTCACAACTTGCTTAGAAACCAGAGTTGTTCTGTAATCGTCGACCAAGGGGGCAACGCGCTCATCGGTTTCGTTTTGCGACAAAATAACTCGCAGGGCCGACATGACACCTTGAGGCTTTAGCCCACTCATAATCAGCGTGCCAGCATCCATCCCCTCTGGCCGTTCGTGGGCGTTGCGAAGCGTAATCGCGGGCAAATTTAGTATTGAGGCCTCCTCTGTAATTGTGCCACTGTCAGACAGTACACATCGTGCACCCATCTGCAAACGAACAAAATCAAAGAACCCGAAAGGCTTGCAGAATCGGATGTTCTCGTTTGCCTCAATGCCACCCATTTCTTCCAAACGCTTGCGCGTGCGGGGGTGAGTAGAAACGACAACCGGTTGGCCATATTCTGCGGCAATCTCGCGCAAACTCGCGAGCAAATCATTTAGCCGCTCTTTTGAATCAACATTTTCTTCTCTGTGTGCGCTGACCAAAAAGTAAGCGCCCTCATCTAAGTGTTCGCGCGACAAGACAGCGGAAGAATGAATTTGTGGCATATAATAATCGAGCACCTCGCCCATGTGCGACCCCGTCTTAATTATAGTTTCAGGACGAATGCCTTCAGCAATCAGATAGCGCCTGGCATGCTCAGTTAACACAAGGTTAATGTCGCTCAAATGATCCAACACTTTTCGATTTAACTCCTCTGGCACGCGCTCGTCAAAACAGCGGTTGCCCGCTTCCATATGAAAAACAGGCACCTTCGCGCGCTTTGCCGCAATAACAGCTAATGTTGTATTGGTGTCGCCATATAAAAGCAATGCCTCCGGTTCTTCTTTTCTAAGTACATCATCAAACCTATCTAGTGTCAAAGCGATGCTCTTTATTGGAGTCTCACCCGCCGCTTCAAGGAAATAGTCCGGTTTCCGAATACCTAATTCATCAAAGAAAATCTGATTGAGCTCATAATCGTAATTCTGCCCAGAATGCACAAAAACATGATTAAACTGCCTGTCGCATTCAGAAAGCACGCGACTCATTTTTATTATTTCTGGGCGAGTGCCCAAAAGGGTCATTACCTTAACCATGCAGCTGCTCCTTCACATAGTCTAGGTTGAGGAGCAACTCTTTAATGCCCTCTACATCAAGGCGGCGTGTATTGTGAGAAGTGTAATCTTCAAACGACGAGATGGCCTTTTCCCCTTCGACAAAATACTTATTGTAGTTTAAGTCTCGCCCGTCTACTGGGACGCAGTAATAGCGATCTGTTTCGGTAGCTTTAGCCATCTCCTCTCGGGAGATAAGTGATTCATACAGCTTTTCGCCATGCCGAGTACCAATCACCTTAATCCCATTGTTGCCTTCTAGCAACTCTATAAGCGCTTGAGCAAGATCCGCCACCGTCGAAGCCGGGGCCTTTTGAACAAATAGATCTCCTTGATTTGCATTAGCAAAGGCATGCAAAACTAAATCTACTGACTCTTCGAGTGACATCAAAAAGCGAGTCATAGAGGGATCGGTCACGGTGAGTTTCTCGTTGTTCTTTATTTGTTTCACAAACAGCGGAATAACTGAGCCGCGCGAGGCCATCACGTTGCCGTATCGAGTCGCACACAATACCGTGCCGCCAGAAGGCACCATCCTAGACTTTGCGACAACAATCTTCTCTGCCATTGCTTTGGATATCCCCATCGCATTGATTGGATATACCGCCTTGTCGGTACTTAAAACCACAACCCTCTCTACTCCGGCAGAAATAGCGGCATTGATTACATTTTCGGTTCCCAGAACATTCGTTCGAACAGCCTCCATTGGGTAGAACTCACAAGATGGCACTTGTTTGAGAGCCGCTGCATGAAAAACATAGTCAACACCCGACATGGCCTCAGCGACGCTGTCTGGATTGCGGACATCGCCTATGTAAAATTTAGCCTTTTCATTGGCCAAGCGAATTCGCATATCCTCTTGTTTTTTTTCATCTCTACTAAAAACTCGAATCTCTTTGACCCCCGTTTGTAGGAATCGACGAAGAACCGCATTCCCGAATGAACCGGTTCCGCCCGTAATCAACAGTACTTTATCTTTAAACATATTTAACACCTCGCAGGCTGGCTGGCCCACATCTGGCTCACAAGCTCGGGCCAGGGCCGTGGATTGTAGCCTGTTGCGGATTCGAAAAGGGAAGAAACTAAACTTCGATCAATTGCAAACTTATCATCTGGCACAATATCAATATTCTTCTCATATTTTGCCGCCACTAATTGCAACAATGAGTACTTGTCTATTGGCTTTGCCGCTACATGGAATAGCCCACTTAGTTCTGGGTGAGGTATCACATATTCCGCAATCACCCTTGCCAGCTCGGTTGTGGGTAGCCCAGAAAATAAAGCTCGAGAGAAGCCGGTCACCGACCCGCGCTGGGCCAAAAACCAATCGACAAGAGAATCGTTGCTCTCTAACCCGTGCCCTATGATTGAAGTGCGCAGGGTTATTGCATGCGAACGACCATTAACCTCGCCAATGAATTTGGACTTGCCGTACAAATCTTGCGCATCAGAGGTGTCCGTTTCCAAGTATTGGCCTTTTAGGCCACTAAAAACGCAATCTGTGCTGATGTGGATCAGGCGGGCGCCATTTTTTTCACAGTGGTTTGCCAGCCTATGGGGAAGCAGCGAGTTCAACGGTAACACCAAGAGTGGATCATGCGAAGCAGCCAATTGTTTAATTAAACCAACGCAATTGACCACCACATCGGGCTTTATGTCATCAAAAAGGCCTGTTAAGCAACCCGGGCTTAAAACATCAATGCCTGCAACCAAGCGTCGCTTTTCAGATTCAGAAAAAAAACCTCGCACCACCGAAGAGCGCAGCGTACCGACGGCCTCGAACCTGCTGTAAGCCCCAAGCGTTCTAAATACGGCGCTCCCTAGCATGCCGGCGGCGCCTAGCACTAATATTTTCATCACCCTGCGTCTCCTGTAATTCCAAACTGCTGCTCCAAGAGCTTAACCAGTCGAGCCGCCTGCTTTTTGACCTCAAAATGTTTCAGGAAATAGACCTTGCCGGCCTCGCCCATTCGCCGCCTTTCTTGAATTGACATTTGGTAAATTGTATCAAAATTCTTGGCAAGTTCACCCGAATCACCCGCCGGACTAGCAAGCCCGGCACCCGACTCAACCACAATTCTTGCACCCTCGCCATTGAGAGATGCAAGAATCGGACGACCAGCTGACAAATAGGCCTGGACCTTGCTTGGGACTGTATGGGTAAACAGCTCAGCGCCCGTTAATGAAACCAACAGCGCCTGTGATTTACGGAAAAGCTCTGGCATGCACTCTGGCGCAAGCCGCCCGGGCAGTATTACGTTTGTTAGTTTAAGCTTGACCAACTCGGCCTTAATGCCTTCAAGGGCTGAGCCACTTCCAACAAGAAGGAGGCGAAAAGAGTCATTATGCCTATACTTTTTCGCCGCGGCAACGGCGGTATCCAGGGCTTGGGCGGTACCCAAGTTGCCCGCAAAGGTCACGCAGAAGTACTCCTGCAAGATGCCCCCTAAGTGACTCGGCAAATGCTCCTCACCTCCAGAAGGCAACTCTTTACATGAATTACCGTAGTAGCGTATCTTCTTTCTATCCGCATACAATCCAACCGGATTCACAAAAGCTTTGGATTGCACAAGTATTAAATCGGCCGACAAATATATCGCACGCACCAAGAGGCCTATTAAGTAGACGAGCCCCTTGTTCTTGACAAACCCAGTTGCGACGGCACTCTCCGGCCAAAGATCTTGAACCCAGATAACCAAAGGCGTTTTTAGTCGACGCTTTAAGAAAATCGCGGGAATCACGGATGTTATTGGGGACAGGCCCATCGCCAAGACAACATCGTAACTTTCACCCCTGACGCTTGAGGGGAAATACCGAATACCATTCCAGCAGTAGGAGAAATAGTTGGACAATAATTGAAAAGCGCGACCCTGTTTTCTGGGCTTAATTGGAATACGAAACACGCGCACATTCGAGTGCGAAAATTCTTCTTGTATCCCATCGGCCACATATCCATCAAAAACGTCACCGCCCGGGTAGTTGGGCTTGCCTGTCAGCACCTTCAGTGAGTGTCCTTGATTGTGTAATTCGTCGACCAAATCATTTATAAAAATGGTTTCTGGCCAAAAGACCTGCGTGACAAGGGCTATTTTCAATTTAACGGTACTCAGGTAGGTGCTGAAGCGTGCATTATATTATTATAATCATCACAATGCAGACGTTACGCCATCAACCAATTCGCCCAGAGCTTTCCCATGCCCCCCTCTATTAAACGACCGATCGTCCTGATTTTAGTTCGTTTCTACCTTCCCGGATATAGAGGTGGTGGCCCTATCCGCACAATTGCTAACATGGTTGATCAGTTAAGCGAGGATTTCGATTTCAGAATAATTACCTCCGGTCATGATCTTGGCTGCGATAATCCTTACGATAGAATCGACCTCGACGCTTGGGTCGCTGTTGGAAATGCCAAGGTGTATTACTGTAGTCGAAAGGCATTGAGTCCATGGCGCTTATTGGCGCTCATAAAGCAACAAAACTATGACTTGCTGTACCTTAACAGTTTCTTTGACCCCCTCTTCTCAATTCTTCCGCAAGCAGCGGCGCGGCTTGGCCTTATCAAGCAGCTGCCCATTCTCCTTGCGCCTAGAGGAGAGTTTTCAGAAGGTGCCGTAGAGTTAAAGAAAAGAAAAAAAGGCGTCTATTTGTGGGCGTTTTCGTTGTTTCTGAAATTCAAGCTTCTTCATTGGCATGCTTCAAGTAATCTAGAAAAGCAAGACATTCTTCGGATGATTTCGTGGTCAAAGAGTAACTTTGCCGACTCTATTCTCATTGCGCTCGATGTTCCGGCAAAGCCTGCGCCTATTAACCATAATAGTAGGCAAAATCGAACCACTGATTCCCTGCGGCTTGTTTTCCTTTCTCGTATTTCTCCCAAGAAAAACCTGCTCTTCGCCATTGAGCTTTTAGCGCAAATCAAGATACCTGTAATCTATGATATTTACGGGCCAATCGAAGACGCCCGTTATTGGAAGAAATGTGTGGCAGCAATGGAGCGGCTTCCACAAAACATCCTCGTTAATTATAAGGGAGAAATAAGCCATAATGAAGTTAATGCAATTCTGGCAAAATATGATTTGTTTTTCTTCCCGACTTTAGGTGAAAACTTTGGCCATGTAATACATGAATCTCTTGCCGCGGGGACACCCGTGCTAATTTCTGATCAAACACCTTGGGTGGGGTTAAGTGAAAAAGGCGCTGGGTGGGAATTGCCTTTGGGGGACGCTCCCCTGTTCGGCAACGCTATCCTTCATTACTCGCAGCTTAGCGACAGCGAAAAAAGAGGCCTGTCTCTTAGGGGTCAAGATTTTGTGAACTCCACTGGCGGTGAGGAAAATATACAGGACAACAAGAGCGTTCTTTGGCAGGCCTTGTCACGCCAATCGTTATTCAACAACTAGGGTATCCCAACGGTTACATCTTGAGGGGTGCGCTTAGACATGCTGTTTCTGATCAACGCGAGAATAAAACAGCTCTTTGCCAAGATGGGCTTCACCTGATTACCTTCTCCAAAGCGCCGAACATAGACAAGGGTTGCAGCGAGATCCTAAAGCGTCTCCTCAAGACCAAACGAGCAAACACTGAATCCACCGCTGCAGGAAGGCTTTCCCTAAAATACGTCTCAGAATGGTGCGTCAAAACCAGCACTTAACTTAAGATTTCCCTCAACATGGCCCTACACCCGCACAAGAAGAGATTAGCGACTAATGTTTTTTCGCTTTCCATTTTACAGGCTTTCACCTATATTCTGCCACTCGCTACGCTGCCGTATCTAATCAACGTCTTGGGTGTAGACAATTACGGGCTTGTCGTCTTTGCGCAAACCATTGTTATGTTTTTTAGCGTATTTATAGACTATGGCTTTAACCTCTCCGCAACTAGGGAGGTTGCGATCTGTAAAAAAGACGGCGCTAGGCTGGAGGAGCTGCTGAGCGCCGTCTTCTTAATCAAGAGCGCCTTAACCCTTCTTTCAATTATTCCCTTTTATTTTATTGTCGCATCGGTTGAAAGGTTTTCTGAGCACGCTTCGATTTTCTTTGTTTCCTTCAGTATTGTTGCCGGGCAAATCATCTACCCAGTCTGGTTTTTTCAAGGCGTTGAAAAGATGCACTTCATTACTCGCATTACGATTTTTTCAAAACTACTCTTTACAGCCCTTGTTTTTATCTTAATCAAAGGTCCTGAAGATTTATTGCTCGTTCCTGCACTAAACAGCGGTGCGGCCATTTTGATTGGCCTGCTGTCCGTCTATGCCATTCGCAACAAACTAGGTTATTCCTTTGCCCCGCCAAGCGCCCGCTTTCTAGTTAAGTGCTTCAAAGACAGTTCTTCCTTTTTCCTTTCACGGGCCGCGGTCACTTTATACACAACCGCAAACAAGCTTACATTAGGCCTCTTTCTCGGAAATGCTTCCGTTGGCTATTACGATATCGCCGAAAAAATATATGCGGCCGCCCAAGCTGTATATACTCCAATCGTCCAATCGCTTTACCCCTACGTAGCCGTCAATAAAGATATTGCTCTATTCAAAAAAATCTTCGTGGTCGTCTGTGTGACAAACACTGCAGGGGTCGCGGTGCTCTTTTTTTCTGGCCCCCAACTGCTTGAACTGGTTTTTTCAGATTCAATTGCGCTTGAGTCTGTCTTGGTGTTAAACCAACTTCTAGTAGCCCTCTTAATTGTTGTCCCATCAATCCTTCTTGGGTATCCACTACTCGGAGCCTTAGGCCACGCTCGCTACGCTAACCTAAGCGTTACCTTCGCTGGAGCGACTCATTTGCTTGGACTTACATTTCTTGCATTCGTCAACAACATCACGATCTACAATGTTGCTTCAATGCTCATTATTACTCAAGCTGTAGATTTTTCATATCGACTATACTGGGTTAAGAAAAAGAAGCTTTTTTCTCCGCATCAAACACCTTCGCATCAAACACCTTCGCATCAATTGGACGAATGAAAACGACCATCCTTACCTACGGCACCTTTGATTTGTTCCATGTCGGCCACGTGAGACTCCTCAAGCGACTAAAAAGCTTGGGTGATTACCTAATTGTTGGCATTTCTACAGACGCCTTTAATGAGGCTAAGGGGAAGAGCACTATTATGCCATATAGCCAACGAAAAGAAGTTATTGAAAGCCTTAAATACGTTGATGCGACAATCCCCGAGCACTCTTGGGAACAGAAAGAGGATGACATCATGAGGTTATCTGTTGACATCTTTGCAATGGGAGATGATTGGTCTGGAAAATTTGATCAGCTCAATAATTTCTGTAAAGTCTTATACCTTCCAAGAACCAAGCATATTTCCTCTACCGAGTTCAAAACCTTGCTTAACGACGCATCCTATTCAAAAGCCGAACTCAAAAAGGCTTTTACTCTGCTTGAGTGGCTTAGTCATGATCTTGAGTAGAATTGGCCAGCACTTTCCAGCCCAACCTCGGAGACCCTGTAACAATGAGCCCTAAGCTAATCCGCACCGCATCACTCTTGCTTAATCTTGGCCTCTACTGGCTTGCTTTAATATTTCCAAAGTCTTCTAACCTTTGGATTTTTGGAAGTTGGTTTGGGCAAAGCTATTCCGATAATAGTAGATACCTTTTTGAGTGGGTTATAGAAAACAAACCTGAAATAAGGGCCGTTTGGGTAACGAGCAATAGAGCAGTACATTCCCAGCTAATGAAGCAATCGCGCGAAGTCTATTTCCGATATTCCTTAAAAGCAATTGTATTAGGGTTGCGGGCTTCTGTTTCTGTTTTTGTTCAAAGTAATGAGTGCGACAACATGCTTTTCATGAACAACCCGAAGACCATACAGGTTCAACTTTGGCACGGCACGCCTCTAAAAAAAATTGGGCTAGATGATAGCAGGCTAATTAGCAAATCGCACTTAAGTATGGCGAAGAACGTGTTGTTCCCTTTTGCAAATCCACGACACGATTTAATTACCGCATCTTCTCAAGAAGATTTCTCCACCTTTTCTTCTGCGTTTAACAGCGACCAAGCTTGCATTACCGGCTATGCGAGAAACGATCTCCTTAAACCCTCGCCAATAAATTTTGATGCGCCAACAATTGCTTACCTTCCAACATTCAGGAATAAGCCCGGCTCAAAAATAGATTTACTTATGGCTTATGGCTTTAACCCAAAAGCTTGGCACTCTTTTCTTGAACGCATTAACGGAACACTCATTATTAAAATGCACCCAGTAAACCGGGCTGATTTGAATGATGCTTTGCTGCCCAGCGGCCTGCATCGAATTAAACTCCTCGAGGGTCATGATGCCACTCAACTCATAAAGGAGGTTGATATTTTAATTACTGATTATTCAAGCCTCTTTTTCGATTTCCTCTTATGCGAAAGGCCTATAATTTTTGCGCCGTTTGGTCATTCTGAGTACCTCCAAAAGGATCGTACATTCTACTATGACTATCACAATATTACCCCAGGACCCAAATGCGTTGATTGGAACGCTGTTCTTTCTTGGAGCAAACGCTTATTTCATTCTCCTCAGCTATTTCACGACGAAAGGCGCTGCGCTTCGGGCAGGTTCCATGCATTCAGCGACCACAAGAATCGCGAAAGGATTTTTTTTGCTGTAAAAAATTTACTGGATAAGTGAAAGGTTGCGCATGGGCTTACTTCATTTTCCGAAAGCTCTCTTTTCTAGACCTAGCCTTAGGCGTGCCAAGATAAAAGAAAAAAGAACTCAATATTAAGGCTTGTACCCCTTGGGGTCGCAACAAGATATTTTGAAATCCTAATAACGAGACCTGAGACAAAATAACCGCAAATGGTACCGCAGCGGAAGGAAAAATGTGAATGCTCTTATGCCAGAAACGAATCAAAAGAACAAGCATTAAAGCAAAGAGCATCACCCCAGCAATACCATAATCCAAGTAAGGGCCAGCAAAGGCGGTTGGGACGGTTGCGCCGCGAGCTACTGGGGAGAACCATTTCCGGAGATTTTGATTGTTTTCCAAACTCGGGAAGAAATAATTCAACTTAAACGCCCCAATTAAAATTCCAGAGAAAGAAAATGCGCCATGCTCACGGCGACCCTTTAATTGTCGAACAAATCGATCAAAATTTTCAAAGGACATTGGGAAATAGCCATAAAAAAGGGCGGTGGTTTCGGAATAATCGCTCTTAATAAATTCTATCGACTCCGAGTAGGAAACTTCATGCACGCCAAATTGATTTAACCTGTCTAAGCCAAGCTTAGCAAACGCAAATACAAAAAGAAAAACCACGGCAATGAGGCTGACAAGAGCACCTTTTCGCAGTGCTCCTCGCCACCTAAACATCTTGAATAGTAAAAGTATTAACGCCACCCCAACTAATGACATAAAAACGTCTACTCGAGCCAAACGAGAGAGCGGCGCCAAGAGCGCGCTTGCGCAAAGCCAAAAGTCGACTCTATTTTTTCCTCTCACAGCAATATAGGCAGAATAAATCGCCGCAACAAAAATCAATTTGCAAAAAGTACCCCAAAAATCTGGGTAATCTACATGTACATCTATCCCGCTCGACACCTCAATCGCGGGCAAAAGCAAACCCGTCTGAATATAATTTGAGTAATAGAAAGAAAAAAGACACACGCTAGATAAAATGCGTGAGGCGACAACCTCCCGCAAAAGTGGGCTGCCAAAGCTCTTTCTATCAATAAATTCTTTGTGTTTCTTGAGGGGGGAGAGCCCGACGACAAAGACAAGCAAGGCGCCCAACAGTGCCAATTTTGTTTCGAGGCACCACCCATCTGCCCCCTGCAAAGAGGAGAGCCTTAGACGCGCAAACGATACTGGCACTGGAAAGCTAAGCCATAGCAATAGCATCGGGTGGGCTAACCCCTTCAGCCTATAAATAAAAAAAGCCATTGATATGGCTAACAAGGGTTCAAAATAGGCCACCGCTAGATTTAGCCTCTATGAGCAGAACTTATAAAAGAGCCCTGGTTAGGTGTTCTATTCAAAGCGCCTAACAATACTGACCAAGAAAGCGCTGCTTCACAACGCAATAGCCATTTTAGCGCACTCAGCAAGACAACTATTTTTATGAACCACAATTTACGGGGATTCCATCGAGCGGTAAACAGTAGCCGAGATCGAGTAAAATAAAATAGGGCCTGAGGGGTTGGCTTTCCGCCATCTTTAGGCGAACCACTGCTAATCCCCATAGTATGAATTACGGCAGCCCCGGGAATGTAAAGAAAGTTCGCTTTCCGCTTTAGACGATATGCCAAATCCGCTTCTTCAAAAAACAAAAAGTAACCTTCGGCCAAGCCGGCGGAATTTACCCAATCCTCTTTACTAATCATGAATGATGAGCCATGGACAGCATCGCCAATTGCTTTCTTATTCAAGTCAACTGTAGAAACCTCTGCCATGCAGGCTTCCCAGTCAACGCGAGCGAGCCAATCCCTAACTTTGCCCACAGCCAGAGCATTCAACTTAGTCGTCCCTTCCGCAAAAATTGCCGGGCCGACAACGCTCCCTTCACAACAGCTGCTAGCCAGCACAGCGCCACACCTAGGGGCGGAAATCGTATCAGGATTGACAAACCATAATTTATCCGGCCCAAAAACGTCAAAAGCCGCCTCCGCGCCCAAATTGCACCCACCACCAAAGCCCTTGTTTATTACACTTCGCAGCAAAATAATATCTTGCTCATTGTAATTCTCTCTTTTAGTTTTTTCATCCTCGTGCAAGTAGAAAGGAACATCCTTGTCTTTAAGACATTTAATAACAAGGTCAATGCCATTACTGGGAGAGTTGTTGTCAACAATAACCACCTTGGCATTCCCCCGGCAAGAAGCTCGAGCCGAAATTGCTGCCTCAACCGCCTGTGAACCTGTGCCATAGTTGACTACAATGATTGCGACATCTGTCATTTTTCAAGCGCGACAATAGCGCGAATTGAGTCAATCAAACGATCCAGATTATATACTATAGTTGAAACAGGCAATTGCCTTGCTTCGCAAGAGTGGAAATTTGAATGATTCACGCTTCTTCACCGCACAAGTCCTTAAAGGAAAGTAATGGTGCGACCGCCTTTTTTAGTGGCCACGAAATCGTCGCTTTCCCGAAATCCCATTTGATACATTTTTCAGAAGCTGCGCAGTAATAAGCTGTCGTCTTGTACGATAGATTGAGATCTTCACTCAGCGCCAAAAACCCGTGCGCGTATCCACCGGGAATCCAAATCTGCTTATGATTCTCGTCGCTCAGCTCCACACTCACCCACTGCTTGAAAGTTGGCGAATCTGGATTAATATCCACCGCAACATCAAACACCTTGCCTCGCACAACGCGCACCAATTTACCCTGCTCATGCGGAGGTTTTTGGTAATGCAACCCCCTCAAAACACCCTTTTTTGACATGGAGTGGTTGTCTTGCACAAAGGTAACTTTTTCACCAACAGCCTCTTCGAAAGTTTTTTGGTTCCAGCTTTCCACAAAGAAGCCGCGCTCATCCTCAAACACCTTTGGCTCTAGGATGAGCACTCCGGGCAGCTTTGTTTTTGTAACCTTCATCGACCTTGCTCCAGTACGCTCAAGAGGTACTCACCGTAGCCACTATTGCTAAGAGCGGCGGCGAGCTGCTTCATTTTAGCTTCATCAATAAAACCCATGCTCCAAGCAATTTCCTCTGGGCAAGCAATTTTCATACCTTGGCGTTTTTCTACCGTTTGCACAAACGAGCCCGCTTCAATCAATGAATCATATGTGCCTGTATCGAGCCAAGCAAAACCGCGACTTAAAGTGCAGACCTGCAACGAACCATCTTCAAGATAACATTTGTTTAGGTCTGTGATTTCAAGCTCTCCGCGAGGGCTCGGCTTGAGAGATCTGGCAAACTCAACCACACGCTCGTCATAGAAGTACAACCCGGTTACCGCATAATTTGATTTGGGTTTTTCCGGTTTTTCCTCAAGGCTGAGTACGTTTCCTTTTTCGTTAAATTCTGCAATACCGTAACGCTCTGGGTCTTTCACGCGATAAGCAAAAACTCTAGCGCCTTGATCTTGCTTATATGCGTCTTGTAACTCACTAGAAAACCTCTCGCCAAAGAAAATATTGTCACCAAGAACCAAAGCGCTTGGCCCGCCATCAAGAAACGATTCGCCAATCAAAAACGCCTGCGCTAACCCACCGGGGTTAGGCTGAATCGCATATTGAATATCAAGCCCCCACTGACTGCCATCCCCAAGCAACTCTTCAAATCGTGGTGTGTCTTGAGGGGTGGAAATCACAAGGATTTCACGAATTCCAGCAAGCATCAATACGCTCAAGGGGTAATAAACCATCGGCTTGTCATAAACTGGCAACAACTGCTTAGACACAGCCCTAGTTAGTGGGTGAAGCCTTGTACCGGAGCCACCAGCCAAAATAATGCCTTTGCGTTTTAACGCCATGCGTAATTCTTCTCCATCCATTCGCGGTATGCGCCACTACGAACCGACTCTAACCAGTTTGTGTTTTCAAGATACCAGCACACCGTGCGCTCAAGGCCACTCGCAAAACTCTCTTGCGGTGCCCAGCCGAGCTTTTCTTGAGTGATGCTGCTATCAATTGCATAGCGAAAATCATGTCCTGGGCGATCGGCTACAAACTCAATGAGCTCTTTACGATCAGAGATTTCAGCATGTGGCGCCTCTTTATCTAAAATGTCGCAAATAGTGTGCACAACATCTAAATTACTGTGCTCTTCGTTGCCGCCAATTAACCAAGTCTCACCAGATAGACCTTTTTGAGCAACCGCCCAAATAGCTCGGGCGTGATCCTCAACATAGAGCCAATCGCGGACATTTTCGCCACTACCGTAGATGGGCAATTTTTTACCCTCAAGGGCATTCATAATCATCAGGGGAATTAGCTTTTCTGGGAATTGCCTTGGCCCATAATTGTTTGAACAATTTGTAATCAAAACTGGTAAGCCAAAAGAGCGGCCCCAAGCTCGCACTAAATGATCTGATGAAGCTTTTGATGCGGAATAAGGGGAGCTTGGGTCATAAGGGGTATCGGGTTGAAACGCGCCCGTAGAGCCTAAGCTGCCAAACACCTCATCCGTTGAAACATGAAGGAATCGGAACGCATCTTTCTCGGCCGCAGGAAGCGCGTCAAAATGATCGCGCGCAGCCTGCAGCAGGACTCCTGTGCCAACGACATTTGTTTGAATAAAGGCCTGCGGGCCGCTTAAAGAGCGGTCAACATGCGACTCGGCGGCTAAATGCAAAACGTGCGTCGGACGAAAATCGCGAAAAGCTAAACCTATAGCGGCAGCATCGCATATGTCACCACGCACAAATCGATAGCGAGGATTTGTCTCACAGCCACTTAAGGAGAGCAGATTGGCCGCATAAGTTAATGCGTCAAAATTGAGCACCTCGATGCTTGGGTTTTCAAGCAAATGGCGCACAACCGCAGAGCCTATAAAGCCAGCGCCGCCTGTGACCAAAACTCGAGGGGGAGACAGTGTCATGATTAGATTGTAAGGGTGTCTTCTTGGAGTAGAAGCGGTAATGCTTCCGCAAGAGTCTTTTGCCAAGAGTTTTGCTGAATACACAGTTGTGACCAAGCGTCAGAAAAGCGCATTGGGCTCCAAGCAGGCCGCGGTGCGGGCGTTAGGTATTCTTCACTGCCGCACGGTGTGACTGAAGAGCCAATCAAATCTAAGCCAAGGGTAAGGCCCTCTTGACGAATTTGCTGCGCAAAATCATGCCACGAAGTTATGCCGCCATCCGTGTAATGCAACATCGGTGGAATTGACCCGCTCTTATCTTGCGCTAACGCCCACAGAGCTTCCGCAAGCCCGCCAGCCCAAGTGGGCGAGCCTTTTTGGTCATCAATCACCTTGAGGGCCTTTCCGGCCTTCATGTGCCGCAGCATAGTGCGAATGAAATTATTCCCACAGCGGCCATAAAGCCAACTTGTGCGCACTATATGGCCTCGATCGCCCAAGCACTCACGGACGGCCTCTTCGCCGGCCAATTTGGTGCGGCCATATGCGTTAACTGGGGCAAGAGGAGAGTCTTCAGCCCAGGGCTCGCTGCCAATACCGGAAAAAACATAATCGGTAGAAACATACGCCATTGATGCGCCAAGTTCTGCCACACTCTCGGCAATGACCCGAGTAGCCTCGGCGTTGATTAGCATTGCTTCTTTCTCAGAGGATTCGGCTTGATCGACCGCCGTATAGGCTGCGGCATGGATTACAAAATCAGGTTTGAGCGAATTAACCAAAGCGGAAAGGCTGCCAAGCTGAGTTAAATCAAGCTCATCAATGGTGGGTGCAATCAAATCACAGCCCGTTGGCGCAATCAGCTTGCACTCATTCCCCAATTGGCCGGATTCGCCCGTCAACAAAACTCGCATAATGAAAAAGTAAAAAGCCTAGCTCTTTACGCCTTCCTCCGACATTTCTACCATCGAAGCCGTACCATTTGCCGTTGTGCCACGCCCAAGCGCGGCGACGATTGGCCCGTAAAAGGCTAGATACAAATCTCGGATAATGCTGCGGTTGGCAACATAGTGCAAATCGTCTTTCATGCGTGTCGACCACTCGCAGTCGTTGCGGGATCGAACTTGATTTTCGCCGACTATGCCTGGAAGGACCCCGTGGCGGTGGATCGACGCTCGCTTGTAGCGCGTAAGATAAACCGAAAGTTGCGGGCGTGGGCCGACGAGCGACATTTGACCGTTAATGATGTTGAATAATTGTGGCAGCTCATCAAGAGACGACCGACGAAGAAACTTGCCTAATTTTGTGATTCGCTCGGCATCGCCAGTGGGGTTTTCAGAATCACCCGCAGACCGCATCGTGCGGAACTTCAGTATACGAAAGGGTTTGCATAAGTAACCTGGCCGATATTGCTTAAATAAAACGGGCTCGCCTGGCGCCGAAATCTTAAGCGCAATGGCTGTAAGTAGCATGACCGGCGAAACTAGGGCCAAGCCCGGAATCGTCAGGCTCAGATCCATAAGGCGCTTAAGCCGCCAGGGCCAAGTTGCGGGCTGCATGGCTGACTCGGAATATGGGATTTCATAGTGCTTCCAGCCAGGGCTTTGGCCCGCCCACTCGCCGCGGCCAAGCAGCCAATCAGTTACCCGAGGGTTATTGCCCCTTGGCTCAAGCCCTGCCGGCCAGAAATCTGGCATAGAGGTGTCGGTTAAGCGAGCTGGCCTGCCACATGCAGCCGGGCGAGCGACGCCATTAAGCGCGGCATCGCCAGTTGACGGCTCGTCGGGGAACTCTTTTATATCAACCTGCGTCTTTTGCAAATTGCCCGGCGGTGTCTGAGTGAATGGATTCAAAAGGTAATCTGAATGGGGTGCGAAGGGCTGATTTTACCAAAGCGGCGCAAAAACCAATCAGTTTTACGCCGCTACCTATATAGAGCAAAAAAAAGCCTAAACGGACAGTGTTTTACTCGCTTATTTACAAACCCAGCCGCCGGCCAAACCCATCGTCTATGCCAACCCGAGAAGATGCCGCAACTGCCCGACCTGTAGGTCGCATGTCATCCTCGAAAATCACATTGAGCACAAGGTCGCCGAGTTGTTTTTTGTAGTGGGTTTGCTCCCAGTGCCAGCGCATTTGTGCTGTGGGGTTTTCGGCTGTTGGCACTCGCTCGGTATTGTATTGGTTGTTGCCTGAAAAATCATAGATCACATAAGGTTGGTGCCCAAACTCGGCCGCGACAGATTTTGAGATTTGGAGCAGCTCTTGCTTCCAGCTCGCGTAAAGCGGCATTAAGCCGCGCTTCTGCATGCCTTCAAATAGCCTGACATGGTGGGGCGAAATACCAAGCCGCAAATCAAGTCGCTCGCGATGGCAAAAGGCGAGTAAATCGCGGAAAGCCTGGTAACTCTCATCTGGAATACCGCCTTTTGCCAAACTCTGAAAACTGCCCTCGAAATAGGCCTGATCCATGACCTTGAAAGCCTGATGGTGCCCGCCCTTTTTTTTGAAATATGCCAAATAGTACTCGCCGTCAAGCATCCCGTTTGGCTGCATGATGCGGGGCTGAAGCCCCTGGCCCAGCCATAACTTTAGGCTCGCCCAAATCGCGTCGAGAGTCAGCAAGGAACAGCGCTCTTCGGATAATCGCTTGGGTTGCGGCCGCCCTAGAGAATCGACCGCCAAACGCTCTTCCGAAAAGCTTGGCCTATATTGCTCGGCTTTGAATTGAAACATGTCGAGCATGACGACGACCTTTTCTTGTTGGCGGACTGCGTGAGCGTGCTGCAAGAAGCGATACATTTCATAAATGCGACCGTCACCTAAACCGCAATTGTAAACCGAATCGACCCCCCAGCCAGGGTGCTCGGGGTCAATGCCAAACTCAGTGCGTGATGAGCCAAGCGCAATCGCGGCTGGCTTGAGGCGACGAATTTGCTCAGCCCGGCTCGGCCGAGTGCGCAACTCTTGCCCAGGGCGATCTGCGTTTAAGCCCTCAATATATGGGCCGTCGAAAAGCGCGTAAGGGTCCATAAAGCGATTTAGGGCCGCGATAGAAAGGAAGCTCGTGGCGAGCAACAGCAACAAAAACCAATTGTGTTTCTTGAATTGCATATTTAGACTCAAAATTGAAAGTAAAGAAACTCACTCACCTGCTCCATGCTTAAAACAGAAACAAGAAAAGTAAGTGCAGAAAAGACCGCCCATGGCCGAGTGGGCCGCCACTCAAGCCGGCGCATCGACAGGCGGCGGATTTCGCCCTTGTAAGTCTCAAGCCCGGGTCGGTATCGGCGCATAATCTGGGAAGTGTTTGGCAAAACCACGGCTATCAAAAGGCAAAGCGCGATCCAGCTTGCGCCTATTTTGGCAAAGCCAAAAATGCCGCTACTAAACATCTCTGCGAGTGAAGACGGATGGGCGCCAGCCATAGAGGCAAACATCGTTTGAGTCGCGGCCAAGCTGTCGGCTCGGAAGGGAACCCAAGCCAAAACGACAACAAGCAGAGTAAGGGCCCATGAAATTGCTGGTGGTAGCCGGAATTTGCCCCACTTACGCCACGCATGATTCGCGACCAAAAACGAGCCGTGCAACCCACCCCAAAGCACGAATGTCCAGCCGGCACCGTGCCAAAGCCCACCGAGCAACATCACGATCATTAAGTTGGCAAGCCGCCGAGCGTGCCCTCGTCGCCCGCCACCCAATGAGAAGTAAAGGTAATCGCGCAAAAAACGAGAAAGCGTAATGTGCCAGCGCCGCCAAAAATCAACGATGCAGCGCGCCTTGTAGGGAGAATTAAAATTAAGTGGCAAGCGAATGCCAAATAACCTCGCAAGCCCAATCGCCATGTCAGAGTAGCCTGAAAAATCGAAGTATATTTGGCAAGTGTAAGCCAATAGGCCCGCCCACGACTCAAGCAAGGTCAGCGCTGCTCCTTGCTCGGCAGCGGCAAAAACGGGTGTTGCGTATGCGCCCACATTGTCGGCCAAAACAATCTTTTTAAATAGGCCAATCGCAAAAATGGTGAAGCCAATGCTGAAGTTTTTTGAGCGTACGCCCTTGCTTACTTTTTGCAAAAACTGGGGCAAAACTTCTTGATGATGCACAATCGGGCCCGCGATTAACTGCGGGAAAAAGGTGACAAACAAAATATAATTTAAGAAACCGCTTTCCTGGACTCGCCCCCGTCGCGCGTCGATCAAATAAGCGACCTGTTGAAAGGTAAAAAACGAGATGGCCAATGGAAGAACAACGCGGTGAAGCGTAATATTCGCCGTCGTAAGCGCATTAAGGTTTTCGACCAAGAAACCCGCATATTTAAAATACCCGAGCAAAGTCAAATTGAAAGCCAGGCCAAAATAGAGTAGCTTTTTTGATGGTGCGGCCTTGGCATGTTGTTGGCCGAGCCGTTGGCCAATCAAGTAATTTGCAAAAACAGAAATCAGAATGAGCCCCAAATAGGCCGGGTTCCACCATCCGTAAAAAAACAATGAGGCCAAAACTAGCCATGCTTTAGCAACATAGTGCTCAGCAAAACGGCTCAGCCCATAAAACCCTATTAGGGTAATCGGCAGAAAACAAAAAACGAAAATGTCGCTATTGAATAGCATTTATGGGAAAAGATACTGGCTCTCGGTTTGGTGGTGTGCGGCCATAAGCCGCCCTGTACCCATAGAGCGTATTCTTTGCCCCCTTGGGACACTTTTCTTTAAACTTTATCGCGTCTCGATGTCTTCATCGAAATAATCAAGCCGATCTAGCGGCATCACCACGCTCGTAATCACATTTGTTGTGTGCGCGATTACCCGCTTAAAGTAGCGGTAGGCCAACGCCGCCGCCGCGTTGCCTCTATGGCCGTCGTCGCTCATCACCATTTCAATGCTACGGCGATCGCATCGTTTGGCGGCCGCTTCAGATTCAGCAAGAAAAGCGCGGGCGTCAGCCTCGTTTTCGGAGCGGTAAATGTTGCGGGCGCGTACCAAAAAACGACTCGTTGAATCTTTTAACTCGCTCAGCTCGTCTTTTACGCCAGGAGGCAGCTCACGGCCCATGGCGGCGAGGTCAAAAATGTTTTTGCACTGGTCACCGATACGCTCGGCATCTTTTACAAGACTCATCATCACGAGGTCGCTAGCAAAAGCACCACGACCGTGTGTCGCACCATGAGTCACGAGACGACGGCGGATGCGCCGCTCATTGCGATTGACCCGCTTGTCTGTTGCCCAGATTTCTTCTTTGATTGCATCGGTGTCGGTGCCTGCAACCAGCGCGTTTGCCGCCAAGTCAAAAATATGGCGGTCGTCTTCGAGCATTTGCTCAAAGTACTCGAGGATTTCTTGGGTCGCCGAAGCCGAAGATTGAATGCGGTTGATCCAGTCGAACATGATTTATTTCCTATTTTTTACTTGTTATGATTTTACGCAATCTTGCGATGTTATTTGAACAAAAGCATGCCCACCAATGGAACTACGATAAACATAATTCCGACATAAGCCAGCACCCATAATTTATTGCGGACGGCAGCTACTGCCAACCCGCGTGCGGCACGAATCGGAATCGCTCGTAATCGTGCAACAGGGAAAATCAAAATCGTGCCCGACAGATTAAACAGCACATGCACGAGTGCGATTTCAAGACCATTAATATCTGTCGCCAATGAAGCGATAAACGCTGTAATGGTCGTACCAATATTTGCACCCAACATCACGGGGAATGCGTTTTCGAGGGTCAAAATACCTGAACCGCACATCGGCACAAGCAGGCTTGTTGTAATACTCGACGACTGGACCATCATTGTAATCACTGCGCCAATCAAAATAGCCGTGACGCCAATACCTCCCAACGCCGCATTCATCGCCTTTTCGACGCGGTTAACGATAAGCTGCTTCATGTTTTTGGTGATCGCAAAAAGCGCGAAAAACACAAGCACTACGCCAAGAAGAAGAACCGATGATGCAGCAAAGCTACCTTGAAAACCGAGCGTGTCTGTCACAAAATGCTTAACGAGATCTGACCCCCAAGTAACGCTGGCCTTAATGGGGCTTTCATATTTTCCACCTACGCCCAACGGCAATCGCAAAGCTAACCAGTGCGCCGTCTTGCTTAAAAAACGCGTGCTTAGCTCAAGCGGCAAAAAGGTGGCCACCATAATCAAATTGAAAAAGTCGTGCACCGTGGCGGCGGCAAACGCGCGGCGGAATTCTCCGGATCGCGCGACATGGCCAATTGAAACCAAGGTATTGGTAATCGTTGTGCCGATGTTAGCCCCCATAATCATCGGGACCGCAGCTTGCACATCCATTGTGCCCGAGCCGACCATAGCCACGATAGTCGAAGTTGTAACGCTTGACGATTGCACCAAAACCGTAGCAAGCACGCCAACAGCAAGTGCTGCGAAAGGGTTGCTGACCCCGTTGAATAAATCTTTTGCCGTGTCTGCGCCAAACATCTTGATGCCACCCGACAACAATTTAATCGCAACCAAGAAAACAAAAAGCAGCAGCAGCAAATAGGCAATGCGATAAAACGCATTGCCTCGATTGCTCGGCGAAGGCAAGCCCGGGGGCTCGGAGAGTTGTTGTTGAGCGAGGTTTGGCATGGAGGATGTCGCTGTGACCTGTTGAAATCGTAGACCTAAACCATGAATCTAATGTGAAGACGGATTGAAATAATGATGTTTATTCATCAGCCGCCATCTCTTGCCCCGGAAGCGGCCGACCAGGGTTAATCGGTAAATCGAGTCGAAAAACAGACCCCTCGCCAGCGGTACTGGACACCGAAATCCGTCCGCCAAGGCGACGAGTCATGTTTTGCACAATCGATAAACCCAAGCCCGTGCCGCCTTTTGCGCGACTATGTGCTGCATCAACTCGAAAAAATCGCTCGAAAATGCGTGAAAGCAAATCGGCTGGAATACCTGGCCCCGTATCGCGGATTTCAAAACACGCTCCAGTTTGACCTGCCGAATGCAACTGGGGTCTCGTTGTTGCGAGAACCACGCGCCCGGATTCCGTGTAGTTGATTGCGTTGCCAACCAAGTTACGCAAAACCGTTTCGAGGCAAACGGGGTCGGCCAAAACCGAGTCGGCAACGAGCGCATGATCAATCTCAAAATCAAGCCCTTTTGCCTCAGCCTTGGAACGAAACTCGTCTGCAAGCCGCGCAATCAAATCATCAAGCGACAGCACCTTAGGAGATGGGCGCCATTCGGGGTCTTCCACTCGCGCCAATGAGAGCAAATCTTCTGCCATATTTGCAAGTGATGCAATATTTGATTGAGCGCGCTTTAGCAAATCAGCGCGCTTTTCTTCTGCGACGACATCGAGCAGATCAAGCAAGCCCATGAGGGCAGCGATCGGCGTTTTTAATTCATGAGAAGCATTGGCTACAAAATCGCGGCGTTTGCGATTGACCGCCTCGTCTCTTTGCAAATCTTGGAGCACCAACAAACGACGAGACTCACCCGCCGGAGCAAGGGTCACTCGCACCATTCGGGTCGAGTCGCCAGCCAACACAACATTGCGGCGAAGCGATTCGGCATGACCCGAGCGCGCAATCAACTCGGTCAGGTTTTGCACACCAGAAAAAGTTGCCCAATAGGGGTAGTGCCCCGGTTCAGGAGCGGCTCGCGCGCTCACCAATAAAGCGGCTGCGTGATTGGCATACAACACACGATCTTCGCGATCGAGCAAAACAACGCCTTCCGCCAAATGCTCAAGGCAGGCACGCATGGCCTCTCGCTTATCAGACATGGCCAGCAAACGCTTTTTATAGGCAAGCCGCTTGTTGCGCTCGTAAAAATACGCCGCACAAAAAAGAAGCGTAAGGGGAAGCCAAATTTCCATGATTTCAGAATAACCCGTCGCCGAGCTCGCTATTCAGCGCGGTCAGAAAAACGATAGCCCACACCCCGCACAGTCTCAAGACGGAAGCCATGCTCGCCGAGTTTTTTGCGCACAGACTTAACATGTGTGTCAATGTTGCGCTCGGTCACAATTGCGCCTGGGCCGACAACTTTGTCGAGCAAATCACCGCGTCGATAAACGCGACCGGGGTTTCCTGCAAGAGTTTGGAGTAATTTGAATTCAGCCGGAGTCAAAACGATTGGCTCAGCCATGTCGTCGCAGCGCACTTCAAAGCGAGTCGGGTCAATGACAAAACCCTCGACGGAAATCATGACGCCGCTCTCGACACCTTTTTTGTCAGCGGATCGGCGCAAAATGTTTCGCACGCGAGCCACCAATTCGCGCGGACGCGCAGGCTTAGTCACATAATCATCTGCGCCGACACCTAGCCCAAGCACGACATCACTCTCTTCGCTGCGAGCGGTCAACATCAAAATCGGCAAGTGCTCAAGCGCGCCATCGCGGCGGATTTCTTGGCACACTTCGATGCCGTCTTTTTTGGGCATCATCACATCAAGCACGAGCAAATCAGGTGCATAGCGGCGCACATATTTCATCGCTTGCTCGCCATCCGCGGCCACGAAAACGCGGAAGCCCTCGGCCTCGAAAGTTAAACGCAAGACCTCTTGGAGGTCGGCGTCGTCTTCTGCAATGAGGATGGTCTTGCTTGCCATGCCTAGATTTTAAGCGCGTGCGTGCGAACCACCCATGAGGGAACCGTGAAGATTACGCGAAGGCCGCGGCGTGGCATAATGTGTGCATGGAGCCCCTCGCACCCGAGTTTCTTGAAATCCTTGTTTGCCCTGTTAGCCATAAGCCGCTCAAGCAGGTCGGCGATTGGCTCGTTTCGACTGATGCCGAAACGCGGCTTCGCTACCCAATCCTGGAAGACGGCATCCCTGTGATGCTGGCCGAAGAAGCGGAAACCATGTCGAAAGACGACTGGAAAGCCGCGCTTGCCTAGCCAAGTAAACCCAATTTAGGCGGTTTTCACCGCACGCTTTTTTCATGGCCGACACCATTTTCAGCAAAATCCTTGCCGGTGAGATTCCGGCGGACATTGTGTGGAGCGACGAGTTTTGCATTGCGTTCCGCGACATTAACCCGCAAGCGCCGGCTCATTTGCTTGTCATTCCGCGTAAGGCGATTGTGAGTTTGGCCGATGCATCAGATGATGACACGGCTCTACTCGGGCATTTAATGCGGGTTTGCGCCAAAGTTGCTGAGCAAGAAAAAATTGCAGACGCGGGCTTTCGCGTCGTCGCAAACACTCGCACGGACGGTGGCCAAGATGTGCCGCATTTGCATTTTCATGTGTTGGGCGGGCGGGCGATGAAGTGGCCTCCTGGCTGAGCGTGGTTTGATGAAAGACCTACTCATCATCGGGGCGGGCGCTTGCGGGCTGTCGTCTGCGCACTTTGCTAAAAAAGCTGGATTAGATGTCGCCGTGTTTGAGTCGAGCGACCGAGTGGGTGGCAAAATTCAAACTAGCTCAATTGAGAATTGTTTTGACGGCAACAATCCCAATGGCGGTGGCCAGCTTATTGCCGAACACGGCCCGTTGGGTTGGCTCGACCACGAACCTTTGCTTCAAGAATTATGTCGCGACCTAGGGTTGACCCCCATCGAGTCTCAAGCGGCGGATGAACACCGTTACATTTTGCATAATCAGCGCTTGGTTCCATTGCCGCTTTCGCCAGGAGCCTTTTTACGATCCGCTCTTTTGTCGCTGTCCGGCAAAATTCGTTTTGCGATTGAGCCTTGGGCAAATTTGAGCGACAACGCAAACGAAAGTGTTTGGGAGTTTGCGGCTCGACGCTTTGGAGTAGAGGCGGCAAACACTTTCACGCAAGCGATTTGCGGCGGGCTCTTTGCGGCAAATCCGCGAGAGACTGACATGAACGCTATGTTTGCGCCGCTCGTCGGGGTTGAGCACCGTGATGGGCAAATCACCCGCTCGATGCGAGGTTTTGCACGCCGAGCGGCACAATCGGGCGGTACAGCAATTTGTACCTTTCAAGATGGGCTTGAGGTGCTGCCGCTCGCCATGGCGGAAAGCTTGAGCGGACATGTGCAGCTTGAGTCCCCCATTGATAACGCTCATTTCCACAACGACGCTTGGTCGCTCTATATAGATGGGGAAGAAGTCGGTCGCGGCCGAAATCTACTTTTGACTTGCCCCGCAAAAACCACGGCGACTTTGCTCAGGCACCTCGAGCCAAGCCTTATAGATTTTGCTGATGCGGCCCGAGGTCAAGACTTGACTGTTACAACCTTGGTATATCCAGAAATTGATTTAGCAGCACCGCTGCATGGCTTTGGAATCCTTGGATCGACTGACCCGACATTCCCGATTCAGAGTGTGCAGTTTTTGCACAATTCATTTTCAACGCATACTCCACGCCATTGTGCTGTTTTGCGCGTGATGACAAAAGAACCGCAGTTTGACACCCGCGAGCTACAGGCTTTACTTGGACTTCCTGCAAAGCCTAAATTTGCGGTGACTCACACAACGCCGATGGGCGTGCCTCATTATCGAGTTGGCCACGCTCAACGATTTGAGAAACTCGAAGATCGCTTGGCCGCCTGGCGAGGTCTACATCTTGGCGGAGATTCATTTTCAGGAATCGGAATCAATGCCGCAGTCCGACGAGGCGCGAAAATAATCACGAAAATTCTGTCCGCCGATAGCTGAGCGCGGACTGGGTTTAATGTGAGGGAAAACCAAAGGCTCGAAAGAGCAAAAGGGGATTCAAAAAAAGGGAAATTCAGCGGGGTCGTCGGGGGGCGACTCCGCTACCTTTTTGTATAGAAAGGACTTAGGGCGTGCCTGAACTGGCTAGAGTTGACATGTTGAGAATTCTTTTCTGTTTCCTTGTCCGCTTTACATTCCAATTGGACTTGTTTAGATGTGAGGGAAAACCAAAGGCTCGAAAGAGCAAAAGGGGATTCAAAAAAGGGAAATTCAGCGGGGTCGTCGGGGGGCGACTCCGCTACCTTTTTATTACGCCAACAAAGATTCTATTCCGTTAGAGTAGGCAGTACCGACATGTCTGATTCTGACCCCCAAGACCTCGCTCAAACGATTGTTGAGCTTAATGCCGCCCGCGAAGGCGACGAAGATGCTGCCAACCGACTCTGGGAGCGCTACTACGAAAAACTAATTCCCGCCGTGCGCATTCGGCTTGGGCAAAAACTGCGGGGCAAAGTTGAGACCATGGATATCGTCCAAAATGTTTTTCTTGAGGCTGTGCAATCTGCAGAAAATCGTGAATTCGAAAGTGAGGGGCATTTTCGCGCCTGGATCAATAAGCTGGTTGAAAACCGCATCCGGAAATCCGCGAGGTTTTTTGGGCAGCAAAAGCGCGATACAAACAAGGAGCGACAACTCATGGACGAGTCGGGCAACATCGCCACACCCGCAAAAACAGTTGCGCATCGCCCAATCAGCATCGTCGAAGAATTTGATCAACTTGAGCGCATGGAATCTGCGCTTGAGCTCATGCCGACCGATATTCAAGAAGTTATCACTATGCGCTATTTCGATGAGCTCTCCTTTGCCGAAATCGGGAAAGCCATTGGCAAATCAGAAGAGGCCGCTCGTAAAACCGTCAATCGCGCCGTTGCCTTGTTGGCAAAAGAAATGGGCGACGCTTAATCGCGCGCAACCCATTAAGTGCCGAAACTAGGCCTCAAAGGCCACTTTTCCGTCGCGAATTACGGCAAGTAAGCGACCGGTTTTCAAAGCCTCTTCTCGCAAAATTGCCTCGGCAAGCGGATGGCGCAAGAGTTGGTCAAGGGCGCGTTCAAGAGGGCGGGCGCCAAAGCGTAAGTCGGTTCCGTATTTCAAAACAAGCTGTTCTACTTCGGTGCTGACCTTTAACTGAATTCCTTGTTCGGCAACGCGCTCAACGAGCCTTGAAATAAGCCGCTTTAATATAGCGAGCAAATCGTCCTCTTGAAGCGACCGAAAAGGGATGACCGCGTCAATGCGATTTATAAATTCGGGGCGAAAGGTTGTCGTTAGCTTTGCTCGCAAATCTACCTCTTCCTCTTTTTGTATCGATGCGCCAAAACCAAGTGCTGGGCCTGGCTCGGAAAGAAGATTGGTGGTTAAAACCAATAGTGCGTGCCTCATATCTGCAACAACACCCGTTGCAGATTGAAGACGGCCTTCATCAAGGACTGGCAAAAGGAGGTCAAAAACATCTGGGTGAGCCTTTTCTAGTTCGTCAAAAAGAACGACCGAATACGGCTGCTTTCGCAAAGCAGAAATCAACACGCCGTCTTGCCCGAAACCGACATAGCCCGGAGGCGCGCCCACAAGCCTCGCCACAGAGTGCGCTTCGGAATATTCCGTCATGTCAAGCCGCACTAGATTGTCTTCCGAGCCAAACCACTCTTCGGCAAGCACTTTTGCTAGTTCCGTTTTTCCAACCCCCGTCGGGCCCGCAAACAAGAGCGTGGCAAGTGGGCGACGAGCATCTGACACTCCCGCGCGCCCAGCGCGAACCGCGGCGGAAACCGCTGCAACGGCCTCGTTTTGCCCAAATAGCCGTGATTGGAGTGTCTCTTCTAAGCCAAGTAATTGTTCTGCCTCTGCCTTTCCGACACGCTCGATAGGAACGCCCGACAACCGCGCGACCACGCGAGCTACATCTTGGGCGTTGACCGTTGGGCGGTCGCCTGACGCCTGCGTGGCTTCTAAATTTGCTTCGCCAGCGACAAGCCCCGCCAACAATAAAGAAGAACACGCCTGGTCTAAAACATCGATTGCCTTTCCAGGAAGCCGCCTGTTTCCTAAATAGCGAACCGAAAGTAAAACCGCTTCTTGCAAGGATTCGGGGACAATTTCAACGCCATGGAAATTTTCTAGTGCCGGCTGAATGGTCTTTAAAATTTCGAGACTCGTTTCTTCCGAAAGCTCTTGAACCTGAATGCTCTCAAAACGACTCGCCAAATGCGGGTCAGTGATTTGTGCCTGCGCTAAACCCTTTGGGGTCGCCGTGCCCAAAACGCGTAGACCCGGGCGCGACAATGCAGAACGAATCAGGTCAGACAAACCTCGGCCAAACCCGTGCCCAGAGAAGAGCAGATGGAAATCTTCTAAAACCAAAATGGCATCGCCGCCAGGTAGGGCCGCTTGAATAAGTTGACTCACTCTCGACTCAACCTCGGCTTGAGTTGGGGTTCCGCTTAGCAAGACGGCGGCTTCAAGGCGGCACAAACGCATGCCTTGCAAAATTTTGGGTGCCGCATCACTGCACAAAAACAATGCGAGACCATCAATCAACTTTGTTGCGCCAACCCCTGAATCGGCAAGGAGTAAAACTTGGTTGTGGTGCTGTCGGCAAAGCACTTCTACCACAGAGACGATCTCGTCTTGACGCCCCAAAACCTCACCTAAACGCCCAGATTGGGCCATTGCCGACAAGTCGCGCCCCCACAGATATGTCTCGGTCAACTTTTCAGCAAGCTCTTCTGGGGATTGAATAGCTGATGACCCAATTGCACTCTCTTTAGCCAAAGAGTTGTAGCCCAGCTGTGATTCAACCTCTGCAAGAATCGTCGCCGCGGATGGCGAGCCTTGTGCTGACAAGGAGTCAATGAGCCGAGTCGGAGCAGACCGCTCTTCTGCGAGGCACGCCTGAAACAAATGCAACGGCTCAATGAGACCATCGCCAAGGCGAGCGCACAAGAAACCAGCCGAAGATTGCACGCGAGAAAGTCTGGGCGTAAATACAATCTCGCCACGCCTTCCCTTTTTACTTTTTGACTGTCGACGCGACCAAGCTTTTAAAGTTGCCGCAACCCTGATTTGATCGAAGCCAGCGTCTCTGCAAACCGCTTCAACCCTTGGGCAGGGTTCAAGCAGCAAGCCCAAAAATAAGTGTTCAACGCCTAGATAATTATGATTAAAGTCATACATTTCTTGCGCGGCACGATCCATCACTGTGAGTGACGCGGAAGAAAGTGAATGAAGATCCATTCTTAATCAGCGTATCCTGTTTCGCCCAATGCGGCTTCTGCGGCCGATGCGGCGCTTGAATCAAGTTGAAGCAAAAAAGTCGATGGGACGAACGGCGCTGCTGCCTTTCTCCAAGTCGACAGCGCCAATGCTAGTTGCGCTTGTTTTTTTTGATCTAAAAGCGGCGTTTTGTCTATTTGGTCTGCCACCACATCAAAAAGCTGGAGGTCTGCTTCACCTATTGGCAAAGAAGAGTCGTCAAGTGTTTGCGTTTCAATGAGTCGCACTTTTTGCGTCGTCCATGCAAACTGGTTGCGCGAGTATTGCTCACCAAATCGCTCGACGCGCCAGTCGTCCCTGTAAATTTCACTCAAGACTGTGTGCTCCTTGGAATCGTCTAGCAAGGATCGCCCTTGTGTAGGGTGCCCCAATTCGGCGATTGCGTCAAGACCAAGACGCTCAAAAATCGTGGCGGCAAAATCGACATGGTGCACGGGATAATCACGCACGCCAGCTCGGACGCCGTCAGCCTTAGGGTATTTCACCAATAGCGGAATATGTGTCGATGAAGCCGAAACTGTGAAACCATGCCCCACCAAGCCGTGCTCGCCCAAATGCTCACCATGATCGGCCGTGATGATAATTAGAGAATTGTCCCATTGCTCATCGCGCTTGAGGCGATCAAACAACTTGCCGAGATGCTCGTCCATGTATCGAATTTCGGCATCATATTGCGAATGCAGCCATTCTTGCTCGGCGCTCGACAATGTATCTTTACCCGTCGTAATCGCTTTGAATTTATCATTCATTTCCTCTTTGTTAACGGCAAGCTCAGATCCGGGGTAACGATGGCGCGTTTCTTTCACGGGCCAATAAGGGTCGTGCGCGTCAAAATAATTCACAAACAAAAACTGTCGCTCGTTGGGGTGTTGATCAAGCCACTGAAACACATTTTCGTTAACATCTTCGGCGCGCAAATAGCCGTGCCCAAACCGAAAATAATCGGGCTCTAATTCAGCAACGAAACGGTTTAGCAAATAGTAAGCAGTCAATCGTGGCGCGACCGACACATGCATGCGATCGTCGTAAGACTCAAAACCTTGCGCCATGCCAAAGTATGCATAAAGATATGGGCCCGCCACAAATGCTGCGGTGCGATAACCATGAGATAGCATCACCTCAGAGACGGTGCGATGCTCAGGGTCAAGCGGCCGTATTTTTGTGTTGTGGTCGGCAAAGGTCGCGTCTAATTCAGCTTGATGTTCTGCGCTCGTTTTATAACGCGCGCCATGGCTAAACGGAAAGAGCCCCGTCAACATGCTGGCGTGAGATGGCACCGTCCAGGACGATGCGCTCCAGGCGTGGTCGAAACGAATCGCTTCTTTCGCAAACTCTTCTAGGCGCGGGCTCGTATCACGGTCGTATCCGTAAACAGACAAATGGTCTGCGCGCGTCGTGTCGAGCGTAATCAAAACAACATTGGGGCGGGCATCATTTGCGGGCCCGTTTGGCACATCTGCCGCAATTGGCTGAGGGCCTGCTTGCTCGGCCATCACTGCGTTTTGTCGCGGCAAATCAGAATAACTAAAAACGGAGTCAGCTAATAATGTCGGAGCGAGCCAAGCCAAAACGAGTGGAATACACCACGCGAAAAGAGATGAAATACTCCTCTCTTTGGCCACGCGGCTACCGAAAAGATTAGGCAAGGTGGGCAAAAACCATAGCGTCAATAAAGTGGCTGCTAAAACCCATCCAAAGATATTCAGACCCTCGGGTGAAGTAATCGGGAGCCACAAAACGACGCGCACCCAATCGGTTGCCACAACAAGACCAAGCCAAGCAATAAAAACGGCTTTGGGCAGAAGGTTTATTCTCTCGTTGGAGCTGGCTCCAAATCGACGGTGGCTGTGAAGCAGAAGGTAAATCGGAAACGCAAAAAGGCCACCAAGTATTGAAGAGGCGGTAACCCCAAATGGCAAGACAGCCAAATCATGTGCCGTATGCTTGCTCATAGAAAGCAGCCAACTGCTTTCCGCAAAACCAATCCATGCACACGGAATCGCGCCGGCCAAAAAAATCACCAACAGGCGAGGGATGCGTTTATGAATCATGCAAGAATCTCTAACAAGGTTACGCCAATTGAAAATTGAACGCCCGGTGCGACTGGAACCATGGAAAGCACCGGCTCGTCGCCCAAAAAAGTGCCGTTTGTCGAAGACAGGTCTTGGAGCCAGAGCAGGCCTTTGCTTCGTGACAAACGCACATGTTCCCCTGAAATGAGCGGGTCTTCATCAAGAGAAAAATCACATTCAAGAGATCGGCCAACGACCAAGACGCCGTTTGTCGAGAAGTGCGTTTTGCCGTCCATTGGGCCGCCAAGGACTTCGACCTGAATCATGGATGCCGCATCGAACCGCTCATCGGCAAGCAAGCCTGGCTTTAGGTCGCGCACCCTGTTTACAATTGTGCGCGCAAGAGGCGAATCGTCTTTGGGGAAATCAGCTGTCATCTTGAGGAACAAGCAAGCCAACACAGGCCGTCAAACCATGAACATAGGGCAAGCCACAAATAGGGCCTATTTCACCGGCGGCAAAAAAACCGCTGGTCGGTAAATCTGGAAAATACTTTTGCAGAATTTCAATATCATGATCGGATCTCTGAAAAAGACTGAGGCCTCGGCCGGTGCATAAAAACATTAAAGCTCCGGCGGCATCTGGGTAATAAGAATTAGCCATCGCGCAAAGGCTGTCGAAATCTTCGTGAGCCGTCTCGGCATCGCGAGCATGAAACTGCAAGACCGCGCCATCACGGACGACATCCGCTAGAGAAATTGTGCCGCTTTCGGCATCAACACCGACAACGCCGCGAACCAAATAGCTTGGCCCCTTTTCGCCTGTACGGTTGCGCACGGCTTGAATGCCGACTTGGGGGCCGTTCATGAATCGTTGGCGATCAACATCGCTTAAACCCTCAAGGACTTCACGCAAACTTTCATAAGCGGGTCGACCGCCGAGCTCAATGAGTTGATTGCGTTGGCATGAAGTTACGCGGAAGGAATTGCCGACGGGGCGGCATCCGTGCGAAACGAGTGGCTCGATACGAGCGGCGCCCTTTAAAACAAAACCTACGCCGCCCTGTGCATATATTTTGGTGTCGCAAAAAAGCAGATTGCCGCCGGCGCGGTTTGCGCCCGACGCAATGCCGCCGACTAAAGATGGGAATCGCTCGCGTGATCGAAGGGATGCAAAAAAAGGTTCGAGTGGAAAAGAAAAAGGGTCGGCTAAAAAAACAGCACTTGCCTTTTCGCCAACATCGGGCCACCCTGCAACAACGCCCGCATCTTCGTTGAAGGCAACATGAAAAGCTTGGACGCGAGAGCCGGGCATCCTTGCGGCCCAAATGGAAAGCCCCGGGCCTGCTTGATGTTCGCGACCACCACCGACAACGCTCGCCACGGTGCAACCCGTCAAGCAATCGGGGCTCAGCCGCTTATGAATCTCTCGCAAAATGTGGCTTGCCGCGGATGCGTGGTGCGCCGTCAAGAACAAAACCACGGCGTCAGGCGACGGCCCAATCGAAGACATCAACTCGTCAATGACCTCGGCAAGCGCGACGAGCGCATCGGGGTGCGTCGAAGTTGCTTCAGAAGCTCTAAGTGAATGTGGATTTGCCATGTCAATTCAGCGGGCGCGCCATACAAAAACGCCCGTGGTCATTATCGCCATAACTTACCCTATCTAATAGCCGATTTCCCCGCCATTCGGTGGAGCGGCGGTCGGAATCGGGACGGCCCCCTGAAAAGCAGATTGTGGGTCAAACCCAGCTGGTGCGCCGGGGTCAAAATAATCTAGTTCGCGGAGCCCGCCGGGGTCGATGTCTAAGTGGTAAAGGTCAAGCACAATGCCGTCTTCCATCTCAAAAGTGAGGCGCAATGTGCCGCTTAGCTCAAGCGTGTTGTAGGTGTAATCGATGCCTGAATCTTTTGGCAAATGCACCCGCACCAATTCATTAACGCGAGGGGGTGCGCCAAAACAACAACCCCAAAGCGAGCGCACAAGGTGAAAATCGCGGATGTCTTCAAACGCGACATCAGGCAACATGAAGCCCACCATGCGGACTTTTGCGCCATCTACAAATCGGACATGCTTTGGAAATGGGTCGCGCGGCTTATCCGCAGCCAAGGGACGAAGTGATTCTTCAAAACGCCAGGCGCCCAAGAAATCGAAGTCAACTGGGAATGGATCTGCCGCCGTGCCCTCGTGGGCCAAAATCGTGCCGACTAAAGTTTTGTATGCACCCTGCGGAGCTTCGGAAATGAGCTGATTCAAGATGCCGGGCTGCCACCACTGATCTTGAGGGGTCGTCGTCATTGGTAAATCAGCCAGGGATTTCGGGCTCGTAGTTGCTGCAGAGCCATAGTTGCTTTGGCCTTCTGAACACGCGCCCAGGCCGAGCGGCAGCAGCAAAACGGCAGCAGCAAAGCCAAACCCCATACCCGACAAATGACGGGTGGCTTCTGTGCGATAAGCCGAAAGCGCTGGAACAAGCCCGGCTAGCGAGCCGGCTAGAACGACAGCTAAGAACACGAAAAATTGCCGCGCGCCGGGCTGTGGACGAATTGCAATTCCGTATTCGTTTTGCAACCAACCGCCGAGAGACCAAGCCAACAAGGCCGCAAGCGCAAGGCCGAGGAGTGCGCCAAGCCCCGCGATTGCGGCGGATTCGCCGACGATGAGAGTGAGTAAAGTGCGACGAGGCGCACCGAGGGCCCGCAAGACAGCAAACTCTTTTCGCCTGGCCCCCATCGTGTTGTAGATGGCGACCAGAGTGCCGAGCAGCGCAACAACAATGACTAAAACAGCAACCAAACTTAATATTTGATCGACTTTGCCGACAATTGAAAAGAGGTTTCGTATTTCAACGGCTGGCTGCGCGGCTTGCGCATCAAGTCGGGCGTTAATTTCACGCCACGCCTTGATGTGATAAAACCCCGGGCGCGTGCGGAGCAAAACTGCGCTTAGGCCCTTTTCGCTTCCGTGGCCGTCCATCTCGTAAAACGCGGGGGCTGAAATGTAAATCCCGCGATCCAGCGGCGTGCCTGTTGACTGCAAGATGCCGATGACTGTTGTTGCTGCTTCAGTATGTTTTTTGGCGGACGCACCACCCTGTAAATCATGTGCCGGAATGAAGGTTGAGCCTAAGGCAAGCCCCGTATAGTCAGCCGCCTCCGCGCCCAAAACCGCCTGAAACAAGTCGGTGTGCTTGTGGTCGCCGTCGCCAATCGCGGAAAATTCGGCTTGGCTAGCTTCAAAAGCTCGGCCCTCAGCCAAGCGCAACGGCGTGTCATCAGGGGCTAAGCGCAAATCTTCGAAGAAGGCGCTGGTTGTGCCGACAATGCGGCGACCGCGAAAACTATCACCCACCAAAATCGGAATCGCCCATTGCACCCCAGGCTGAGCGGCAGCTTGCTCATACGCCTCGAATGTAAGCAGCCCAGGGCTCTGGCCGATGTGGTAAAGGCTATTCATCACGAGCTGCATGGGCGAGCCCTTGGCGCCTACGACAAGATCGCAAATGCTCGCGGACCGCTCAAAGCCATCCTGGCTAGCTTCGCGCAAAGAGCCAATCGCGGCAAAAAGCCCGACACCGAGCGCAATGGAAAGTGTCGTCAAGCCCGTCGCCAATGGACGGCGGCTTAAATTGCGCGTGATCATGTGAGTTTTTTTCACGGCTGAAACCGCCCAGCTGAAACCGAAACCGAGGCGTCAAAGTGAGTCGCCAAAGCCAAGTCATGCGTCGCGCATACGATTGTGATGTTTTCTTGCTCTGCTGTTTGAAAGAGTATGTCTAAAACCCGCTTGCCAGAATCTATATCTAAACTGCCCGTCGGCTCGTCGGCCAAGAGTAATTTTGGTCGAGTCGCCAAAGCCCTCGCCAAGGCGACTCTCGCCTGCTGCCCCGTTGAGAGTTGCCGGGGGAAAAATTTAGCGTGGTCAATCAAGCCAACTGATTTGAGCAAAAACTCGGCGCGCTCACGGTCAGGCAGCTCGCCAGAAAAGGCAGCACCCAACTCAATATTCTCAAGGGCGGTATAGCAGTCAAGCAAATGAAAGGCCTGAAATACAAACCCAACATTTTGCGCACGAAAGCGATCGCGCTCGACCTCTGACAAAGCGCTTAATTTAACGCCCGCAACCTGAACGAGCCCAGATTCGGGAACGAGCAGCCCAGCCAAAACATTTAGCAAAGTTGACTTGCCAGAACCGCTGGGCCCGCGGAGCGCGATACGGCGGCCGGCGGAGACATCCCACTTAGGCAGGTCGAGCACAACACTGCGCTTGCCGCCCGGATTCGGGAAGCTGACGCGGACATTTTCGAGGTGAATCACGGCGATGCGGCGGTCGCGAGATTGCGACACCCCGATAGAATACTTCCGAGGCCACCTCCTCCCCTACTCCGAAAATGACTTACAACATCCAAACCTACGCCGTGATCGGCGCCGGCAACATGGGCTCCGGCATTGCCCAAAAAATCGCTACGGAAGGCATGCCTGTCGTGCTTGTCGATTTGACCGACGAGCAGGTCGAGCGAGGCATGGGCATCATCAAAACCATGCTTGACCAGGGTGTTGAGCGACGCATTTTCCGCCCTGAGCAAGCCGAGGCGATTTTGGCGCGAATTACGCCCACCTCAAACTGGAACGACCTAGCCAATGTTGACCTAGTCATCGAGGCTGTCTTTGAAAATCTCGATGTTAAGAAAAAAGTGTTTTCTCGTTTAGGTGAGGTCTGCAAACCAAATGCAATTTTAGGCACAAATACTTCATCCTTCTTCGTTAAAGATGTCGCCGCCGCCTGCTCAAACCCAGAGCGTGTCGTAGGCCTTCATTATTTTTTTCACCCAGCCAAAAACCGTTTGGTGGAAGTCATCGGCCACGAGCTCGTTGACGAAAAAGCCATGTCTGCCGCATGGGCCGCGCAAGAGGCGATTGGCAAAACTCCGATTCACTCTGCCGACGCACCGGGCTTTGTGGTGAATCGCTACTTTGTGCCATGGCTTAATGAAGCCGTGCGCTTGCTTGACGAAGGCGTGGCCGATGTTGCTACGATTGATTGGGCCGCAAAAAAGGCTTTTGAAATCGGTATGGGCCCCTTTGAATTAATGAATGTAACGGGCGTCCCGATTGCGATGCATGCCGCCAATACTCTCGGTCAAGAATTGCATGCTTTTTATGCGCCCGCACCTGGGTTGGTTCATCAAGTCAATGAAGTTAAACAAGACTGGGTCCTAAGTGGTACGCCAGACGAAAGCAAATTTGATGCAATCGCAAGTCGCTTGCTCGGTGTTACTTTTTACATCGCAGCCAAGTTGGTTGACGAAGGCGTGGCTAGCGTCGAAGACACCGACATCGGCGCGCGCGTTGGCTTGCGTTGGATTAAGGGCCCATTTCAGCTACTTAACGAAACGGGTATCGGCAAGGCTCAAGAAATGGTGCGGGCTTCCATGGCGCCGCACGGTCTTGAAGTGCCTCCGTTTCTTGCTCAAGCCGACGAGGGCGGTATTCCAATTCGGCTCGTTTCAGTCGGCAAACGCGGCGCATTAACCTCCATCTGGATTGATCGGCCAGACGCCATGAATGCGCTAAATCCAGCCGTTGGCGCTCAATTCGACGCCGCGGTCGAGCATGGAAAAGCTAATGGAGCAGGCATTGTCATTGGCGGTTCCGGTAAAGCTTTTGTTGCGGGCGCAGATATTAAATTTTTCGTCGACAATCTTCGGGCAGACGCCTTCCAAGACATTTACTCCTTCACAAAAGACGGGCAAATGACTTTGCGCAAATTGAGTGGCGGCGACAAAGCTGTGGTCGCTCGCGTTCAAGGGTTGTCGCTTGGCGGCGGCTCTGAACTTGCGCTCGCATGCGACTGGATTGTGGCTTCACCTAAAGCTAGTTTCGGTTTTCCTGAAACAGGCATCGGCATTTACCCTGGCCTTGGTGGCACTCAGCGTTTGCCTCGCCGCGTGGGTTTACCTCTTGCGAAATACCTTATTTTTACAGGTCAAAGTTTAAGTGCGAAAAAGGCATTAAACATTGGTCTTTGTGATGATGTAACCGATTTCGCGTCTCTTGATCAGGCTTGCGAAAAATGGGCCGAAAAGGGTTCGGTTCAGCAACGCGCGGTGCCGACAATTGCGCCCAGTCAAGACTGGGAATTGATTTGGGATTTCTTCTCGCGCTGGACCGTTGAGCAAATTCTTTCCGGCGATGCCGATAGCCTGGGCGAGCCGCAACTTGAAAAAGCCGTCAAATTAATGGGCTTCAAATCAGCCAATGCGCTCAAAATGGCCGAGCGGCTTCTCAACGATGGGGAGGGTCTTGAGCTAAACGCAGCGCTTGACCTTGAGCTTGAACATCTCGAAACGGCTTTCTCTCACCCAGACGCTCTTGAGGGCCTAAGCTCACTTATCGAAGGTCGACGCCCAGCTTTTGTCGTTGGCGTTAGTGCAATATAACGCACACTCCTCGCAAAAATAAGGAAGTCGGTTTCCCTATTTTGTCTTTTAGTTTTTGCTTCCCTGTCATCAAGGGTTGCAGGGTTTATCAAGGGTTGAACAACAATCGCCACACGCGATATTTTTAAAACCCTTCGGGCATAGTCGCTCGCCAAAATAAAAAACAAAACGACATAAGGAGAACCTCCATGAACCCTGTCACCATCTTCTTTTTCCCAAAAAATGCTCCAGCATTTTCACGCGAATGGCCTTCTCGTGAGTCCGTAATCGAAGAAGCCATCCTTGACGAGGCTTGCTACCGTTACTTAATTGCTGAGCTTGGCGGTCTTGACGCTGATTGCGATGACGCGTTTGATTTTCAAGACGCCGTAGAAGCCATCACGCGTGATTACCCTCGATACTTGGTCCGTGAACGCGCTCAAGTACAGTCACAACGCAGGCGAGCAAGATCAGTAAGGCCAACGATGCCGCCTGTTGCAGCATCTCCGTCCGAAAACGAGTTGGCTGGCGCCTAGACGCAGGCCTAGCGCAAATAATTATTTTAAATATTTGCGCACAAACATTAGCCAAGTCGACTCGAACTCATCGAGATCGATTTGGCCCCAAGAGGCATCCATTGCATCTTTCCAAATCTTGTCTCGATCTGCAACCTGCAGCCATCGAGATGGCGAGGCTTGAAAGCTTTCTAGGCGTTCCCACTCTTTATAATTTTTCTTAGGGTCAAGAAACTTCTGCTCTTCTTTTGCGCCGTCGCGTATCTTTTTATACTCGCGCGCAAAACCATCGTTTAACACTTTAATGTAATTAGGAATGATGTTGCCGTATTCCTTTTTCCAAACCTTCTTTGGAAGATTGCCAAGCGCGCCCTGCCGCAGCATATAAACAATAGACCACGATTGCTCATAGCAGGATGTATTGCCAGGGCCTTGGTTTTGCCAAGTCGGATGGTCAGCATTTAGATGCTGTGCAAGCGGCTTATATGTTTCTTCACGAACGAGCGTTTTGATCCCTTGAAAACGATCAAGCCCGCCAGGCATATGCGCCGTCGCATTTGCCTTTTTGCCTTTGAACTCAAAGCTGCCGTAATAGTCGCCGTGCCCCTCGTCAAACCATCGGTGTGCGGCCGATTGGTCAAAAAGGAAATGACAATATTGATGGAAGGCCTCGTGGCTCATCACGGCAAGAGTTTCGCGCCGGTCGCGATTTTTTGAGTCGTATAAAACAAGCTCGGTTGAACCGGGATTGAAATACCCAGCAGTACCGGGGCTCGTATTTCCATACTTACTAAACTCATCACGATTTTTACAAAGCCTAACGACGGAAACATGAGTCATTTCATCGCTCGGCGGGAAGTCTTTCTCAAAGACCGCGCGCGATTGCTCAAGGCGAGTGATGACATCTTTGATAAAGTTTTTATCATCTGACGAGGTTTTAATAATGTATTTTTTTCCAGGCGTTGGGTGGGCCGTCCAACCCGTGACTTTTTCAGCTAGGGTTTTGTGATACTCAAATTGTTCGGTGTAACTTCCGCCTTGGCCTACTTTTGAAACGGCATCGGTTTGGTCAATAAATTGAAAGCTCTTTACGGATTTTTCAAAGGCCTTAAACCACTTTTTGTTTTTCTTTACTTGGTCTGGCAAGATATAAACAAAACAAAAATCATAATCGTTTGCCGGGATCGTCCAACAATCAATGTAGAGCTCGATAGCGTATTGATTTGGCCCTTTATAAATAAGGTGCTGAGCGATGAGCCCTTTTCTGATTTTCTCATCTTCAGCTTCGAGGTGAGGCTTTTCAAAAACACCCTCCCAGTCTCGGATTGGAGCAAGACTCGGAAGAGCTTTATGGAGGCTGTCTAATGAAGACGATGCCTGTTTATTAACTTTATTGCGCAAAGACCCCGCCTGGCCGCCCGTTGTTGCCGCCCGAGTCGTTTCAAACCTTAAAATATAAAGACCGGATGGCGCAGAGCCCACCTGATTGTTTGGCAGGCGGATATTCAATTCTTTCGCCGACGCAAACCGAGCAATGACGCCCTGGCTCTCAAGGCTAGGCTTAATCGGAATGTTGTTCCAGTCTTTCAGGGGCTTAAAACGATAACCACTTGTCGAGTCAGCAAAATATTTGGTGCCTGCTTTTTGCGCATAAATTGGTGAAGCGCAACAAATAATTGCAAGGGTTAAAAAAAGCCTCCTAATGCTCAAATTGGTCATCATTATTTAGAAATCAGTCGGTGAAAATCAGCACCTGTTGGATTTTGGAAAACGCGTAAGCCAAACTCTGGAATGACTGCAATGATGTGATCAAAGACATCTGAGATGATGGCTTCGTATTGCACCCACCGCTTCTCTGTAGAGAAAACATAAAGTTGAATCGGCACACCCTTTTCGTTGGGCGGCAACTGCCGAACCAAAAAGGTCATCTCTTTACTGATGCTGGGGTGATTTTGAAGATAAAACTCGATGTATGCTCTAAATGTGCCAAGGTTGGTTAGGCGGCGTCCGTTTACCAAGCTTGACTCGTTTACAACCTGTTCCTTGTTCCAGGCGCCAACTTCTTGGGTCTTACGATTAAGGTAATCTTGGATGTAATCAATTTGTTTCAAGCGCGCCAACATATCGCTGTCAACAAATTGCACGCTACGCATGTCTAAAGAAATGCTGCGCTTAATGCGCCGACCGCCCGACTCGCTCATGCCTCGCCAGTTTTTAAAGCCACCCGTTACGAGTGCGGTGGTTGGCAAAGTCGTGATGGTCTTGTCCCAGTTTTGGACTTTAACCGTATGTAAGCTCACCTCAAGCACATCGCCGTCTGCGCCATACGAAGGAACCTCAATCCAATCACCAACACGAACTAAATCGTAGTTGGATAACTGCACGGAAGCGACCAGACCCATAATTGAATCTTTAAAGACCAAAAGCAAAACGGTCATCGCTCCAGCTAGCCCACCTAAGAGAGCCCAGGGAGACTCGTCCATCAAGAAACTTATCGCCAAAATTGCAGCGAACAACCAGGCTGCAATTTTTACGACTTGCACATAAGCTCGAATTGGGCGGGTGCGATTAGACGCATCTTGATTCCAGACAGCGACGACCGCATTTAGAAAAGCATCTAGAACTCTTACTGCAATCCAGGCCATCCAGACCTGTAGAAAACGCATCAACCAGGGTTGGGGCGCGGCGGCATCTGCTGAATCAGCTGGCTCAATCGGACTTGTAGGTGCCACATTTTCATAGAAAAACCCGAGCCCTATATAAATCACTATAGGTAGTGCAATCGTAGCTAACCTAGAAAAAACTTTTGCTGCGATGAGTTCATCATCCCAAATGCTTTTTGTACGCTTCGCTGCGGCCTCAAGCAGGCCTATCAGAACTTTGCTCATTAAGAAACGAGCGATAAAGCCTAAAACAAATAAGCCAGAAACTGAAAGCCAAAGAAGCTCTTGTGGGGTGAATTGATTAAGTTGGATGCCAAACATTACTCTTTACCTTTTTCGCAGACTCCACGGAAATTACACCAATGGCATGCCTGCTCATCGCCATTGGGTGGCCAGTTTTCCATCATCAAATCATCGACATCGGGGTCATAATGGACATCCATCATTTCTCGGATGCCTGATGACATGACATCTTGCGTTTGCGAAAGCTCTTCGATTGACGACGAAATTAAAGTCGTTTCGCCTTTAGCCAAATACGATGCATGCAAGATAATGTCTTCGGGGTCAACCGACCATTTTTCACAAGCGTAAAGTGCGTAAGTACGCAATTGGAAGTGGTCTTCTTGTCGTGGAGTGCCCGTTTTCCAATCCCAGACATGCACCTTATCGCCATCTGAGTAAGCAAAATCTGGCACAGCATAAACTTTTGTGCCAATGTATTGGTAAGTGTCCATGCTTTCGACAGACAACCAACTCTCTGGGGTTGCGGCGCGCACAGGGATTAAATCATCATGCTCGCAAAAATAGTGCGCCGACCGCTCAAGCAGCTCACGCATTTTTTCGGCGCGGTCTTTGCTAATTGGGATCTCATAATGGTGGTCATATAAATGAACCATCTTGTTTGGTTGCGCCTGCCAGCCATCGCTAGAAACTCGCCAACCATCGCGAAATCGCTCTACAGCATCTTCATATAACTCTTTGCCAGACATCACCGTGCCCTCGGCTTTTAATTGGAACCAATGCTCAATTGCATCGTGCATGCAAGTGCCGGTAAATGCCGCAAGCCCGGTGAGATTTTTATGAATCATATATTCATATTTCTTACCCCTCGGTTTTTCCGTCCACCAGCCCCAAGACGCGTAGCGGTTATACCAATACTCGCGCTTGCACCGATCAAACTCTTTGGCCCGCGACGCAGACCAGGATAACTCGCATTGAAACTTAGTTGCCACGATAGTGATTTTAATGTTTAAAGTGCCGTGTTCCCGTATGAATCATGCAAACTTTCTTTGCGTCACATGCGGCCGTTACATCGCCGTCTTTGATTGACCCGCCAGGTTGGCAAATTGCAATCACGCCGGCATCCGCTAAAGATTCAGGGCCATCGGGGAAAGGAAAGAACGCATCTGATCCAGCAACAGACCCTTTTGCTCGAACGCCAGCCTTTTCAACGGCAATGCGGCTCGAATCAACACGACTCATCTGCCCTGCTCCCGCGCCAACCAACATGCCATCGTTAACGAGACAAACGGCGTTAGATTTTAAATGTTTAGCCAAGGTCTGCGCCAAACGGATGTCATCTTCGCGACCCGTTGGAATTGCTGTTGAGCCGACGACCTTTAACTCGGCTTTGAAAGCGGAGACATCATCAGAATGTTGCACTAGAGTCCCGCCCCAAACGCGGCGGCCTTCGGGTTGGTCTCGCAAAGCCCCCATTTCTGGTAAGCGCACCAATCGTACATTTCTACCCCATTTCGGGCCATTGCGCAAACACTCGATTGCTTCCGCATCAAAAGATGGTGCTGCAATAACTTCGACAAAGTGCCCTGGAGCTGCGAGCAATTCGGCACAAGCTAAATCAAAGTTTGCGTGCACGGCAATAACGGACCCGAATGCACTGAGCGGGTCGCCGTCCCAGGCGCGGGAAAGCGCTTCGACCGCAGAAATGCCAAGTGCGGCACCACACGGGTTTGTGTGTTTCACGACAACAGCAGATGGCTGCGGTAAATCGTTTACGGCGGCAACAGCGCCATCTAGGTCAAGCCAGTTGTTGTAGCTCATTGCCTTGCCACCCGGCAAAACTTCTGCTGCGCCCAAGCCGAATCGCCGAGCGTCTGGGAAAAAGCCGGCTGTCTGGTGAGGGTTTTCGCCGTAACGCAAACCTGAGCCGGCGTCTTGAGCAAACCAGCGACCAATGGCCTGGTCGTATTCGCCCGTGCAAGCAAAAACTTTTGCTGCTAGCTTTTGTCGCAAACCAAGCGTTGTGCCGCCTTTGGCAATTTCTTCAGCAACGGCAACATAATCACTTGGGTCGCAAACTACGGCAACCGAATCATGATTTTTTGCTGCCGATCGCAGCATGCTTGGGCCGCCAATATCAATCTTTTCGATAATCTCTTCGCGCGTGCCACCGCCTGCAACCGTCTCGGCAAAAGGGTAAAGATTGACGCAGACCAAATCAATCGGCGCAATACCATGCTCCTTCATAGATGCAGCATGCCCGGCATCATCTCGACGCGCGAGCAAACCGCCGTGAATCATCGGGTGCAAAGTCTTTACGCGGCCATCCATCATTTCAGGAAAGCCTGTGTACTCGGCGACTTCAATCACCGGTAAACCCGCGTCTATTAAAGCGCGCATAGTGCCGCCGGTCGACAGCAACACGGCGCCTTGTGCATGCAAAGCTTTAGCAAGTTCAACAATGCCATCTTTGTAAAATACAGACAAAAGAGCGCGGCGGACAGGAGTGCGGGTAATCGTCACAGTTTCAGTTTGAGTTAAAGTTTGACTCATCGGGATGCTTTGGATCGGAGGTATTCCTCCACGAAGGCGTCCAAGTCGCCGTCTAGAACGGCTTGTGTGTTGCCGGTCTCGTGAGTGGTGCGGTGATCTTTCACCATTTGGTATGGATGCAAAACATACGAACGGATTTGTGAACCCCATGCAATTTCGCCTTTGGAGCCATACATTGCTTTCGTATCGGCGTCTCGCTCGCGTTCGCGCATCTCGTAAAGGCGAGCCGTCAACATGCGGATTGCCTGCGCACGGTTTTTATGTTGCGAGCGTTCGTTTTGACATTGCACAACAATGCCACTTGGGTCGTGCGTCATGCGAACGGCAGAATCTGTTTTATTAACATGCTGGCCGCCCGCGCCGCCCGCGCGATAAGTGTCAACGCGGACTTCATTCATGTCGACCTCAATAGGCGCATCAGCGCCAAAATCAGGCTGAACTTCTACAGCGGCAAATGATGTGTGCCGTCGATTTTGCGAATCGTAAGGAGAAATGCGAACCAGGCGATGCACGCCACGCTCGGCCTTTAACCAGCCATATGCGTGTGGGCCTTTGACTAGATAAGTTGCGTGACGCAAGCCCTCTTCGCCTGATGTGATTTCGATTTCTTCTACACCAAAGTTACGCTTTTCAATCCAGCGTAAATACATGCGGCGCAGCATTTCAGTAAAGTCGGCGGCATCATTTCCGCCCGCGCCAGACTGAATCGTGAGGTAAGCATCACAATGGTCGTTTTCGCCGCCAAGCATCACTTGAAATTCAAGTTTGTCAACCATTGCCGCAAACCGATTGACCGAATCGACTAGATCTTGCTCAATCTCTTCCGGACCCATCTCTTCGCCAAGCTCAACAAGCGTGAGGATTTCTTCGTACACGCCTAGAGCCAAATCAATCGGTTCTGTAACCGACTTGGAAAGTTTCATTTTCCCAATTGTTTCTTGCGCAGCTTCTTGATGGTCCCAAAAATTTGCGCCAGCCATCAAAGCCTCTAGCTTTTCTCGCTTTTCTTGATGCTGCAGGTAGTCAAAGACTCTCTCGAATCTGTTGCAAGCGGCGCTCAAGCTCAACTGTGCGATCGAGATGTTCTTTCATGATTATTCAGGGCAGCCTCTTGCTGTTAATGCATTATTTAATGCATGATAAAGGGCTGTGTTGCAGGCCAAAGTTAAAGGCAACATGCCTTGCCGAGTCGTGGCAAGATAGGCATCGCGATGCTCGTCGCAAAACGCACCTTCGATTGTGGCAATGTTATCGAGTCGGTCGGCGCTTTTTACAATTTGTACATCGCGGTCGTCCCAACGCATGCCTTCGAATAATTTCAAATCATGCTCGCTTCGGTCAACGCCGTCTTTGCGAATGGGCCATGTCATGGCGCGAACAATGTCGCCGACCTTAGGGCCAAAATCATCTTCGATATCGGCATGGTCAGCGTTGGTGTCTTCGACCATGTCATGCAATAAGCCAGCACAAACGAGGTTGGCGTCTTTGAGGCCCGCCACCTCACAAAGATATAGAGCAACGCGAAAAGGGTGCCCGCGAAAATCACTGCCATCTTTGCGCAATTGCCCGCCATGCTTTTCATGAACCATGGCAATCGCTTTTTCAACGGATGGCCAAGTATCGCTGCCCATAATGTCGATCACGCGAGCGGCAAGCGCATCGGCGTCAAGTTTGAGAATTTCTTCCATTTGATTAAAACAGTTCGTTTTTTTCGTGCACGACAAGCGTGCCGTCGGCGCAACCTTCTAAAACCTGATCGCAGAGGCCGATAAATAACCCAATTTCTGCGACGCCAGGAATTTGTGAAAGGCTGGCATGAAGCGACTCGATTTGTTCGAGCCCCTGCGGGAATTTGCAATCAATGATGTAATTGCCGTTGTCGGTCAAAAAGGGCTCGTCATCTTCAGTCATGCGCAAAAAAGGCTGGCAGCCGTGCCGAGCAACTTTTTCGAGCGTAGCAAAATAGCCAAAGGGCATAACCTCTATAGGTAGTAAAAAAGTCGCGCCTAGTCGCTCGACCAATTTATCGCTGCTTACGATAATGACCACCTTACGGCCCGCAGCAGCAACAATTTTTTCTCGCAAAAGCGCACCACCGCCACCCTTTATCAGGCGAAATTGACCGTCGACTTCATCAGCACCATCGACGACCAAGTCTAATTCGGGATGATCGGCCAGTGTTGTGATTTCAATGCCGAGTTTTTCGCATTGCTCCGCCGTGGCCATGGATGTCGCAACGCCCTTAATTACAAGCCCTTGTGATTGTATTCGCCCGGCAAGTGCAGTTAGGAAGTAGTCAACCGTCGTCCCAGTTCCGAGACCCAGGATCATCCCGGACTCAACAAGTGCCGCAGCAGCTTCACCAACGACCTCTTTGGCGGATTTTTGGGGGTTGAGCGGTACCATTCGACCCTATCCTATCCATTCGCGCGCTCGCTTCCGAGAGGTTATAGTGGGGACAATTGGTTTGATACTTTGTCGCAATAAGCGCGTCCAGTCCATGAACCCACTCCACTCTGCCCCCGCAACTCTTGCCGAGCTTAGCCAGGCCGGCGTAGCCCGTATTCGATTCGTCCAAGGCGACGACAATGCGGCTATGCGCTTGCGCGAACTTGGGTTCACGCCCGGCACCGAGGTTTCCTTTTGCCGACAAGCGCCCTTTGGCGGACCCATCGTTGTTGCACTGCGCGGATACCAACTTTGTTTGCGAGTCAACGAGGCCAAACGAGTCTTAATTGAAACTATCGGAGACCAAAAATGAGTGTCCGACTTGCTTTACTAGGAAGCCCTAATTCGGGCAAAACCACGCTATTTAACGCGTTGACTGGTCTTCGCGCAAAAACAGGTAACTATCCAGGCGTTACGGTCGATCGGCGACTTGGGGCCGTTGATACAGGCGAAGGCGAAATCACACTCATTGATTTACCCGGCACTTATTCCCTGCACGCCGTTTCTGAAGATGAAGCTGTCGCCGTCCGCGTCTTAAAGGGCGAAATGGGCGAGGCCCCGCCAGACGGCATCGTCATGGTTGCTGATGCCACAACCTTGCAGAGATCGCTCCCCATGCTCGCTGAAATTTTGCAGTTGGGCCGACCAACGCTTTTGGTGCTCACCATGATTGATGAGCTAAAAGCGCGGGGTGGCGACTACGACTTGTTTTTATTCAAAAAGTTGCTCGGCATCCCTGTACTTGGCGTCGTCGGAAACCGCGGCCTCGGCATCACGGATTTGCGTGAAAATCTAGCTGACCCCTCTTCTTGGGCTCGCCCCGCCTCACTACCTGAGCCCAACACGGAAGCGCGCTTTGCCTGGGCCGATGACCTACTCCACCAGGTCGAGCGCCACCCCGTTCAAGAAAGTGGCATGACCCGCGCCATGGATCGCATTTTGCTCCACCCTGTTTTAGGGATGGCCGTGTTCTTCGCATTCCTTGCCATCTTTTTCCAAGCCATCTTTTCATGGGCCGCACCCGCCATGGACTTATTTGCGGGCACAACCGATGCCCTCGCCGACTGGGTACTCCATGTTTTTCCCCCTGGTCTGCTCACAAAACTATTAGCAGACGGCATCATTCGCGGCGTTGGGGCGGTTTTGGTTTTCGTGCCACAAATTGCTCTACTTTTCGCGCTCATCTTTTTCTTTGAGGCTAGTGGGTATATGGCGCGCGCGGCTTTTGTTGTCGACCGCATCATGGGCTGGGCTGGGCTCGAAGGTCGATGTTTTATTGCGCTCTTGTCTTCGTATGCATGTTCCGTCCCGGGCATCATGGCCACGCGCTCGATTCCTTCCCCGCGCGACCGACTCGCCACTATTTTGGTTGCACCCTTTGCAACTTGCTCGGCACGGCTTCCTGTTTACGCATTGCTTATTTCAGCTTTCATCCCAGACACAAAAATCTTGGGGCCTTTCACTTTGCAGGGTCTCGCGTTGATGGGTCTCTATATTCTCGGTGGCGTTAGTGCGATTTTGTTTGCCGCACTTTTCAAACGAGGGTTATTGCGCGGAGCAAGTTTGCCGTTTTACCTTGAACTGCCACCCTATCGCTTTCCCTCCATCAAATCGATTGCAGTGCAGGTTTGGCGACGCTTAAGGGTTTTCTTACAAACGGCAGGGTCAATTATTTTGGTTGGATCCATTCTGTTATGGGTCTTACTCAACTTTCCGCAAACAGAAACGCCGGATCACTACACTCCTGCGCAAGCGCAAGCCCACACTTTAGAAAATAGTTGGGCAGCGGATATCGGGCACAGCATGGAACCTATTTTTGCGCCCCTTGGTTACGACTGGCGCATCAACATTGGGCTTGTCGCTAGCTTTGCCGCACGAGAATTGATGGTATCGACCTTGGCTCAGGTTTACGCCTACCCAGATGACGGTGAAGAATTTGCAGGTCTCGGGCAACTTCTTTCTCGAAACGACCCCATCACCGGCAAGCCACCATTAACTCTTGCATCGGCAATGAGCCTGTTGGTCTTTTTCGTTTACGCCCTGCTTTGTCTTTCGACTTTTGCCGTGGTAAAACGAGAAACAAACACTTGGCGTTGGCCTGTTTTTATGATGACTTATATGTTCGCCGTTGCCTGGGTTGGGGCGTGGGCGACTTATCAAATCTTCATTTAACTGGCGAGCTTAAACCTCAATGTGCACTTCGTGCGCGTGCTCTTCAATGTATTTGCGCCGCGGCTCTGTCTCGTCGCCCATGAGCATCGAGAAAATCCGGTCAGCCTCAAATTCATCTTCGAGGATGACTCGCTTCAACAAACGAGTATCTGGGTTCATCGTTGATTCCCAAAGCTGATCTGGGTTCATTTCACCAAGACCCTTGTAGCGCTGCACCTCGATGGTTTTCATGCCAAGCTCACGCAGTAGTTTCAAAAGATGTGCAGGGTTCATCGTTTCGCGCTCTTCTTTGCCGGATGACATCCGGAAGCCACCAGCCCAATCGACCTCATTACGCGGGATGCCAAGAGCTTGTATCTGACCCAGTGCTTTTTCGACATCATCTCTTTCGTGGTATGTAAAAGAGAGGAAATCTGCATCGTCTTTTAGAATTGCAGAATCTGGGCCATCCCAAAATTTTGCGTCGGATCGCTCGGCGACAAATGCTGACCAATCTGTTTCGTTATAGAACCAATTCTTTTGCTTGCTGCTAGCTTCTAGAACCATATGAGTTGG
>Ga0233448_1000125_pt1 | contig 90776 bp, 86 predicted proteins | sample SI_124_October20_2_FD_183015 | JGI IMG/M metagenome (GOLD analysis project Ga0233448, IMG submission 183015) | Seawater microbial communities from Saanich Inlet, British Columbia, Canada - SI_124_October2016_150_MG | ecosystem: Environmental > Aquatic > Marine > Inlet | place: Canada: British... | reverse complement strand
AGCGACCTGTATTGAGCGGAGTCGAAATAAGCGAATGAAGAATCTGCTATTGAAACTTTAGATTATTTTTTAACTGAAATTCAGGTGTCATTCAAAGAAGATTCTTCGTCGTAAACTCCTCAGAATGACAGTGTTTTGTGTTTTGTTTAAAATCTGGTGTCATTCAAAGAAAATTCTTCGCTGAATTTGGTTTTCCCAAGAATCATCAATCTGGGTTATATACTCAGAATGACTGTGTTTTTTTGAATTTCCGGCATGACAAAAGTTTTACCGTAAACCATGTCTATGGTAAGACACTTACCTATAAAAATATCAACTGAATCTGCAACTGCAGGTTTTAGCTTGCTCAGGAAAACCCTGAGGAAGGATTACAGCCAGGAGAAGCTGTAGGTGGTGCACCATTCACAGCAATAGCTGGTGCGGAAAACAATCGTTTTGCCTTTTTCTCTTTACAATGAGGACATTCAATTTCGGAATCAGCTGTATCCCTTGATGAGACCAAATCATCAAATATCTTCCCACATGCTTCACATTTATAATCAAACATTGGCATTTGTTTTCTCCAGGTCTAAGTTTTGTTTTTCCACAGCTTCTTCTTTTTCTTCACACGGAAGAATAGGCACTTGTCATGTAGGCACGCCCATTTTCGGTAATAATACTTTGTTTAAAAAATACCATAATCCAATAAAGAAAATGATGGATAAAAAATCACTCATGCGGAATCAATTGCTTTTTGAAGTAATTTATTAATCTGATTTGCCATTTCTTCCATATCATCTCTGCCTGTGACTGTTAGCATGACCTTTGCATCAATGGCGGCAACAGTTGCCGTTTTATCATCATTTTCCCACACTACCACATTGCAGGGTAACAATAAGCCAATTTCGGTTTCTTCCGACAAAGCCTGAAATGCAATTGACGGATTACACGCGCCTAAAATTTTGTATTTTCGAAATGATTTTCCCAATTTCTCTTTCATAGCTTTTTGCACATTTATTTCCGTAAGCACGCCAAAACCCACTTCTTGTAAGCTTGCTCTTACCCCTTTTTCTAAATCCTCAACTGAGCGATTTACTGTTTTTGAATATCCATACTTCATGATTTATTTTGTCCTTTTCTTAACAGGCCACATCCACACAAATCCCATAAGTGCGCCATAACTTGTACTAATAATTGGATTCCCCGTGATGGCACAGGTCCCAGTATTACACCCAATAAAATAATAATAGGCAAATCCAAGACTTGCACCCACAACGCTCCCTAATGCAAATTTTGGTAATCGAGCTTTAAACTTTTCCATCATGATCGTTTATTCCAGGCTTTCATGCCACCCAGCATATTAATCGCTTCATATCCAGCATTCATCAAAATCATCGTTCCGGTTCGGCTTCTATTTCCACTGCGACAGACAACAATGATTTCTTTGTCTTTGTAAGATTCAAGTTCAGAAACTCTCGATGCTAAGGATTGGACTGGAATCAAAATCGAATTTTCTATATGCCCTAACTTCCCTGTGTATTCTCCATGCGTTCTTACATCTAAAATCAAAATATTTTCTTTTTTCTCAATTTTATTCACCACATCTTTAACTGAAATATTTGCAATATCTTGTATGGAGTATTTTTGCCCATCATCGTTTCCAGCGCCTCTTTCTCTAAATATAAATGTGGCAGATCCAATTAAAATAAATATGATTAATACTATTTTCGTCACTTTTCGTTTTCCTCCTTTGTTGAATTATTTTTTAATTCTAACACTTTAAATAATCGTTCAGAGACGCCTGAAGGCATCTCATTTACTGCATTATTTTTTCTATAAAATTTAACGGTCTCCTCAATGCTATCCACATAAACTTTACAATCAGGACATTCAGAAATATGTTTTTTTAATTCACCCTTCGCTTCCACGCCCAAGTCACGCCCAAGGTGTTTTTGAATCATTGATATCATTTTCTCCGAATGATTATGTCCAATCATGATGCCTGAATCACTTCCACGCATTGCATATTTTCCGCCAAACGATCTCTCATGTAAAGGCGCGCTCGCATTAATCTTACTTTTACATTTGATTCAGAAATCGCCAATAGTTTGGCTGTTTCTCGTGTGGAATGTTTTTCCATATCACGGAGGACAAAAACAGATCGATAAGATTCAGGCAATTTTGAAATCGCATGCTCAAGACAGGTCGTCATCACAGATTGATCCTGTTCCGCTTCCATGGGATTTTTCCAATTTTGAATATCTTTCCCTAAATATGAAGCCTCACTTACATTCTGAATATCTTCCTCAGATTTTACAATCTTTTTCCTTCGTAGTTTTCCCAATGCAAGATTGGTCGCAATCCTGTAAAGCCAAGTGTACAAACTAGACTTCCCTGCAAATGTATTCAATTTTTTTATCATAATCATAAAGGTTTCTTGCAAGATATCTTCCGCATCTTCTTCATTTCGCATGAGTTTTATGGCTAAACTATAAATGCGGTCAGAATGGGTTTCGACCAAAATCGCCATGGATTTTTGATCCCCATCCAACGCTTTTTGCACTAATATTTTTTCGTCTAAGTGATTATTCATTAGATAAAATATAAGCGATTTGGTTACACTTTATTTTATAGAGCAACGAGCGGCCAAATTTTTGGAATGACTAAAGTCGCTAAAAGCCAAAGTGTAATCGCCAATGGAAACCCAACGCGCATGTAATCGGAAAATTTATATCCACCGGGACCATAGACCATCAAATTGGTCTGATAGCCCACAGGCGTGATGAAAGAGGCAGAAGCTGCAAAACAAACAGCAAAAATATAAGGCCGTGCTTCCAAACCCATATTTGCTGTAATCGCCATGGCAATTGGCGCCATGATAATTGCGGTGGCCGCATTCGAAGAAATTTCCGTCAGAATCATTGTAATCAGATAAATCAATGCTAATAAAAATATAGGCTGATAATCTAATGGCACAAGATGAACCATATCGATAACAGAGCTTCCAATCCAAGCTGCTGTGCCTGTGCTTTGCATCACTTTTCCCAAAGGAATTAAAGCGGCAATCATAACAATAACTTGCCAATGAATGGCTTGGTAGGCTTCATTTGGCGTAATAATTCGAAGCACAAAGAGACAAACAACGCCCAAAATAACGCCCTTCAGAATTGGGACAAATCCAAAAGCAGCTGAAAGAATAACCACAAGGATAACGAGACTTGTTACCCACCATAGTTTTTTCTTTTGCAATGATGTATCATATTCTTCCAAAACGATAATATCGCCACTTTGTCCCATGGCATGGATTTTATCTTTTGGACCATAAACCAACAAGGCATCAAATGAATGCAAGACTAAATGAGCAATTTTTTTACGAATCAAGGCACCTTCTCGACGAACGGCCAAAACGAAACTTCCGAATTTACGCCTAAAGTTCAGCTCCATTAGACTCCGTCCCACTAAGTCAGATCTGTCTGTTAAAATACATTCGATTAATATGTTATCTTCTTGCTCTAGTTCCTTTTGTGTCAATTTTTCATCCGTTAATAAATTGATTTTCTCCACTTCTTTCATGCGAAGGAAATTCTCTAATGAGCCACGAACAAAGAGCACATCTCCCTCTTGAAGTTTTGTATTTCTAATATTGCTTGTAATGAGTTTCTCATCTCGTTGAATGTCCAATACCATAACATCATAATTTTGATTAAGGCCTCTTTCTAAACAAGATTTCCCGACCAAAGGTGAATCTTTTATGATCATCATTTCTGTTAAATAACCGCCCATGTGATAATTTTTAGTCAAACTCGAAGTTACGGTTCTTGAAGGCAATAATTTTGGTGCAACCCAAGTCAAATAGGCTAAACCTACGATTACATTAATCCAGCCAAATTTAGCAAATTCAAACATGCCTAAAGGTTCATTCCCCCCTGAAGATAAAAAAACAGCATTTACAATCAAATTGGTTGAGGTCCCGACCAAAGTGAGTGTTCCCCCAAATATCGCCGCATAACTTAATGGAATCAATACTTTTGATGGACTGAGTTTATATCGTCCAGCCAAACGAATGCTTACGGGCATAAAAATCGCGACGATCGCTGTATTGTTCACCACGGCAGAAGCAAGCGCTATTGAAAGCAAATAAACGGTGAGCCCCAAAGAAAGAGAATGCTGAACCAAACGATTTATTTTTACAACAAAATATTCTAATACGCCGGATTTCTGCAAAGCATGGCTTAAAATAAATAAACAACCAATCACAAGCACGGCTGGATTTGAGAATCCTTCGATGGCTTCATTTGGCGTGATAAAACCTAAAATCAACATGGCCGAAAGAATCAATAATGCTGTAACTTCAATCTGGAATATTTCCGTCACAAATAGGACAAATGTGCCCAAAAGTAGCGTTAATACAAGACCAATCTCAACTGTCATCAGACTTCTCTATAAACTATTGTTAATTGGGGAGTAAATCGATTTCATTCACGGTATCAATCTGAGATTCATTTACATATTGTTTCGCATATTTTTTATAAATCCCTTCTGTAACAAATATCTCAAATAAATCTGGATCAATATGGGAATCATTTCGCATAAATCCCATGATTCGCATGGCTTGGGAAAGTTTTTTGCCGTCTTTATAGGGACGATCTTCTGCTGTTAATGCTTCAAAAATATCAGCAATTGCCATCATTTTTGCTTGGACAGACATATCCTCGTCTTTCAATCCTTTTGGATAGCCGGTTCCATCTAATTTTTCATGATGTCCCCCAGCAAATTCAGGAACGTTTTTCAATTGTTTGGGATAAGGCAATTTTTCTAACATGTCAATGGTGATGACAATATGATCATTAATAATGGTCCGTTCTTCCTCAGTAAGTGTGCCTTTTTTGATATTGAGATTTTCTATTTCTTCTTCGCTTAAAAATGGAATTTTACTTCCTTTTTCTGTATAAGGATATTTTGAAATTTGAACGACCCTATCTTGCAATCCTTGTTCCATGAATTCACCGCCAATATTAATTCTTTCAATAAAAGCTTGATCCTCATTTAATTGCTTTAATTGATTTTTATACGTTGATTCAATTTTTTCACTTTCCGCTTTTGATGCATCTTTTCCTGCCAAACGTTCTTTTAAATACGAAATTTCTGCATCTCTACGTAAAACTTCAAATCGTGTGTTGACCAATCCGATGCGATCATAAATTGTTTCTAATTTTGTTGATTTATCAACCACATGTGGCGGCGTAGCTACCTTTCCACAATCATGTAACCAAGCCGCTATATTCAATTCATAGCGTTCTTCATCCGTCATGGAAAAATCTTTATATTTCCCTGTTTTCTTCTCTTGAACTGCGTCTGCCAACATCATGGTAATGACAGGCACACGCTCACAATGACCGCCTGTATAAGGGGACTTTTTATCAATCGCCACCGCAATCAATTTGATAAATGCTTCAAATAAAATCTTTAATTCTTCCACCAATCTTTTATTGGTTAAGGCCACAGCACCCTGAGAAGCAATAGACTCCACTTGATTCTGCATTTCATCAGAAAATGGAATAATGTTCCCATCCGAATCTCGCGCATTGATAAGTTGCATTACGCCAATAATATCATTTTCGTGATTTTTCAATGGAACGTTTAAAAAAGACTTAGAACGATATCCCGATTTTTCATCAAAAGCTTTCGTGCCAGAGAAGTCAAATCCCTCTTCTGTATATGCATCCTCTATATGAACAATTTCACCCGTAAGTGCCACATGTGCAGATACATTTGTATGGTTTTCTGATCCATCTGGCAAATGAAGTTTTACAGGGTAAAATGAGATTTCCACGCTCGAAGTTCCGCCCATATGGGTTTCCATTGTATCATTTAGTAAAATTTTAAAATCTAAATTCCCCTCAGAGTTTTTCATGTATAGGGTTCGTCCATCTGCATTGGTGATGGTTTTCCCTGATTCAAGAATCATTTCGAATAATTTATCGGTATTTTTTTCAGAGGAAAGGGCAACACCAATTTCATTTAATTGGACGATGCGACCTTGTAAAATTTTAATTTTTTGATTTAGTTGATCAATATCTGACATTATTGGTTTCACTGTGCTTCTCCTGGTAATTCATACCGAATGGAACATGGATAAATTTAGGACACTTCATGGAAGAGGCAATTGCATTTTTTATGAAGATTCTAATAGGGCTTTCATTTTCAACTTTGGCATATTGAAATACGAACCGTGTATAAGAACTTGCTAAAGTTGTTTTAAAGGGAATCTAAATAAAACAATATGCTTTTTGGGGAAATCGAAATAGATTCAGTTACTATAGAAGATCCTTCATTCGCTTCGCTTTTTCAGGATGACATTTTTTTTCTAAGCTTTGGGCGATTATTTTCCATCCGGACCTTTAAAGGTTAATAGATCGCAAACAACACAATTCTTAACTTCGCCAGATTAATAGCTGTTCCAATCACAATGGATAAATCAATTATTCTTTTTAAGTTCAAGAGATGGAATTAAAACCAATAAAGATTAATTTGAGTCTCTTTCAACAAATTGACCCTGAAGATGTAAATCCAAGCACGATTATAGAATTAGCTAAACAATTGCTCTCAGGTAGCTATAATCAAAGTGAAATCTATACTTTCCTGGATGATTGTCACCATTCATCTGTGGCTCAACTTTTTACGAATGAATCGCTACGAGAAGATTGGTTTCACCTTTTGGTGGCTCTCATCCGTAAGAGCGACTTTCACCTTGGGAAAATGATTTTTCAACGGATTCAAACATATGGTGATAAACCGCTGTTACAGTATGTTGAAAAAAATCGTTTACGCACATTGAGCTACACCCAATCGTGGGAACAAATTTGCCATATAAGTAAAGCGATTGATGCCCTTTCAAATCATCCCATCGTGATTGGTATTTTTTCTCCAAATCAAGTCAAAACAGCCTTGGTAGATTTGGCCTGTCTTAGCACACATGTGATGGTCGTTCCCCTTCCCGTCAATCTCACCCAGGAAGATTTATCTTATACGCTCAATCATTCTGGCATTACTCACTTATTTATCAGCGGAGAAAGTGCAGCGCAAAAGTGGAATGCGATTTGCACCGAACACCATTCTGTGGAAATCATCACTATTTCCCAAAAGGAACAATTTATTCATACAAAATACCACTGGGATGATTTCCTTGATTTGGTGCCATACCCCGATCCGATTAGAACGATGGATGAATTAAAGAAAATAAATGTGGATGAACCAGTGACAATCCTCTACACTTCTGGAACCACGGACCATCCAAAGGGTGTTTCTTTTTCGCATGTGAACATGGTTTCCAAAAGATTTGCGAGAGCTTTAGCCTTGCCTGAAATTGGAAATAATGACGATTTTTTATGTTATCTTCCCTTATTCCATACTTTTGGTCGATTCTTTGAGTTAATGGGCGCCATCTTCTGGGGAGCGACCTATACTTTCTGTGCTTCACCTGCTTTCAATTCTGTTTTGCAAGGATTTCGTCTGGCTAAACCAAGTGTTTTAATCAGTATTCCAAAACGTTGGGTGCAAATCTATGATATGATTGAGGCGCAAAGAGAATCTAAAGCTCTGGACGATATTGCTATCAAAAATCTTTTACTGGATATTACGGGCGGAAATCTAAAATGGGGTTTAGCGGGAGCAGGCTATTTAGATCCAGATATTTTTCTCTTTTTCATAGAAAAAGGGATTCACTTAATGAGCGGATATGGCATGACGGAAGCGTCCGGTGGCATATCCATGACGCCCCCAAACGATTATGCGGAAGATTCATTAGGTAAACCTCTCCCTGGCATGGAAATGGCATTAGCAGAAGACAAAGAACTCTTGCTCCGAAGCGAATATATTTCCGTAGGATATTTTGGTGAAGAAAGCAAAGACTTACTCGTAGATGGCTGGTTTCCAACCGGTGATATTTTTGAAAAACGGAATGGCCATTTTTTTATTGTTGATCGGAAAAAAGATATATACAAAAATAGCCGTGGACAAACCATTGCACCGCAAAAAATTGAAAATCTTTTTCAAGATTTCGAATCTATTCAATCTATTTTTCTGGTGGGGGATGGAAAAAGTTTTAATACGGTCCTGATTTACCCTGATTTTAAAAATACTGTTTTTAATTTTGAAACTGCCGACAAAACAGAAATACAAAATTATTATTCATCTTTAATTCTGTCTGTTAATAGTTTTCTTTCCTCTTTTGAGCGCATCGTCAATTTTGCCATCATTGATCGTGATTTCAATAAAGAATCTGGTGAAATCACAAACAAAAATACATTTAACCGAAAAATCGTTTTGGAACATTTTTCTGATGTGATTTCTCCCATGTATCGCAAAAATCATATTACCCTTTACGATGAAAATAATGAAATCCAAATTCCTATTTGGTTTTTAAGAGAATTAGGCATTCCAAAAACACATATTTCTTGGGATGGAAAAGCTTTATTTACTCAATCAGATCAAAAATATTTATCTTTTCAATGGGAAGGTAATCAATTACAGATTGGTGATTTTTCTTACGAAATAGAAACGGAGTTTTTTGACTTCCAAGCCTTTATTAAAAGTCCCCACTTGTGGCTTGGGAACGAATCGCTCGTTACTTTTTGTGGAGATTTATTATTCAGAGTCAAAGAATTTGATCCCTATCAAGATATTAAAATTGTGGCAAATTCATCCTTATTTGAAACCAATGCCACTTCCCCTTCTGAAATGGATAAGGGACTGCCAGCTTTAAAAGAATTTCATTTATTCATGGTTCATTTTTTGAAGGGAGATAAAACGTGTTTTGATGCTTTAAAAGCTATGGTTGATCATGCTGAACCACAATGGCAACAACTCATTCGGGAAACGTGTATTCAATTTTTCAAACATCCACTCCCAAAATTCCGAATTGATCTGCTTGAATCGCTCCTTCCTTTACTATCAGGCGATATGTTTTTTCAATTGTTCCAAGATGCTTTTTATGCGTTTCGGAAAATGAATCCCCACAAAGGATTTTCATTGCCATTAAGACGGATGAAAGAGACTCACCACAAAAGCATTATCCATGGCTTGAATCAGACACGAAATCGATTAAATGAATTAGACGATTTGGGGAAAGGATTTATTCAAACACTACTATTGATTGTTTCGGAATTTGGCATTCAGCATCCAACAGGATTTTCTTGGGCTCGAGCTGAATTGTCTTGGTGGCAAATCGCTGACGTGCCAAGTGCCATCAAATCCACCGCTCAAAAATCCCACTTTGCTTTGATAAAAGGATTCCGCTCTTGGTTGGGATTCGTTTCGAAAGTATCGGTAGATTCAAATACTGGCTTGGAATACTCATGGGAAGATGTTCTAGATTTTGATGAAAATGTACGAGACAAGCACCGCATTCATTTATTACGCACTTTATCCGACACCACTTTACTCAGAGAAGCTCTATTTTTATTTTCAAATCATTGCTTGATTCAATTAGATGATATTATTCTAAAGGGATTGTGGGTAACCCATCTTGGGACGCGACATGGGAAAAGTGTATTTCGCGTTTTGGTGCGAACCCGGACCTTAGGCATCCATAATTTTGTTATCAATGTAAATGAACAACTAGATCGGCGTTTTTTAGAAAACGAAACCCAATGGCTTATCCTGATGGGCACGGCGTATAAAGGTGATAAACTGGTAGAAGATTTTGGTGGATATTGGCCTGAATTTAATATTTATACAGAGGAATATATTCCTGGTGAAACCCTCAATCAATATTTAGAAAGAAACCGAAAAGAAATTCAAAGAAAAGAAGCGGAAGATCGATGGCAAATGCGATGGCTCCATTTCATGTGGAATGGCATATATACATACCTGGAATTTTGGAGTCGATCCAATTACACCCTAAATATCCAAAACCCTTCGCCAAACAATCTCATCATTCCCGAACATGATTATTCTCGAGGACGGAGATTGATTTCTATTTCTGATCGTCAGGATGAAACCTCTATTGCCACTCTATTTTCAAATCTTTACCAGCAATTTATATTAGCAACTGAAAGCAAATTTCCTGGCTTAAAACGTATGGCAGACTGGGAAATTATTTTTACATGTATGCTTCGGGTTGCTACAGTTAAAAAAGGGCTAATCATGCTAGAAGACTTTGCGAACACCTTGAAAAAGAAGCCGTTTAAATCGTCTTTCCAAAACTTAGATTGTGACTCAAATCGAGTTTTAAAATTTATCCAAGAAACAAAAGAATTGGGTGTGCTTACCAAACCAGTCGTTTTCGCTTCCTTAAGATTTGAACGATGGCTTGAACTTAACCCAGATGCCACGCGCAATGCTCGATCTGCGATTTTGGAAGAATTATATCAAGATTATCATTTGGATACTCTGATCGAAGATTACCCAGAAACGCGGGTGCGATTTTTTATGATGACTTGCTTTAAAAGTGCTTCAGATAAATTACAACAATCTTTTATAGAAATCATTCAAGACTTGCGGCAAAATAAAATTGATCAAATTTCAATTGCTAAACGAATTCAATTCATAAAATCAGAGATTGATTTGAGCAAAGATGATGAATTTTTCTTGGCGAAAATACTATACAAAAATTTAGATGCTGCTGATTATGTTGAAATGGTTGCTTATGATATGGGTGAAACAGAAAAATTAGATTTGGTTATTCAAGTTGAAGATAATGCGCAGCAACTTTATCGTGTTCGTCCTCCTTTTAAACCAAAGGAAATCGCCAAATATCATTCCCTTTTGTTAGAAGCAGATTTGAATGCAGTTTTTCATGCTAATCATGAATTTTTATTGATATTTGATAAACAAAATAAATTAGCCGGTGGCATTTTTTGGAAAAACTTGACGTCTAAACATGTGCACATTGAATGGGTTCTCATTAAACAATCTTTACGAAAACAAGGCTTAAGTCAAAAACTCATGGATCAATTATTTAATCGATTAAATGCGAGAGGCATTGATCATGCAACGGTGGGGTTTTTTCACGAAAAATTCTTTTATAAAATGGGTTTCCAAATTGATCCTGAATTTGGTGGCTTGGTGAAGTATATCAATATTTAAATGTAAAAACGACAAAAACCTTTTCCTTTTTGAACTCATTTTAATACCATTGCTTGCGTGAGAAGATTCTTCATTCGCTTCGCTTTTTCAGAATGACAAAAACTTTTTCTTTTTTCAGGGTGGGGTCATAGAAATAGGAAATATGGCACGAGAATCCCTTCTCGTGTAATCTCCACGAATAAGGATATTCGTGGCACTTTGGTTTTCTGGAGTGATTTTCATTTAATATAACATAACATAAATCACCACACCCGTTATGGACACATACACCCAAATGGGTAATGTAATTTTTGCAATATATTTGTGCTTCGTCAACTGATTATTCCATCCTCGATATAGTGTAATGAGTGCCATGGGAATAATCACGGTGGCCAATAAAATATGACTAAATAAAATAATGTAATAAAGTGTGGTAAAATCGCCCTCATATAATTTTGGACCACTTTTAAACCAATGATAAATCACATAAGAAACAAGGAAAGCAGTGGATGAAGCAAAGGCAGATAACATCATGTTTCTATGTTTTGTAAATTGTTTTTGTCGAATAAAATAAAAGGCCATCAGTAAAAATATAAATGTCAATCCATTGAAAAGGACATTTACTTTTGGAAGCCCCGAAACATCAATGACATTATTGAGACCTTCAGGTCTTGGTCCTAAAATCAAAAAAGCGACAGCGAGCGTTAGAATGGCTGAAAAAATATAAATTATTTTAAGCCAAAATGAATCTTTCTTTGTCATGGTTTAATTATTGAGTCCAATCCGCAAAGGGGTTAAAACCCCTAATCTCTTTGGTTTTGCCTTAGACCCCGACCTAAAGGACGGGGTTAGCAATTCCTTGTCTCTCATGATATTCTAATAATTACCCCATGCTTTAGCTTGGGGGTAATTATTCTGAAAATATGAGACTTCTCGCCTGCCACCTCTGGTAATGATAAAAAGTGGCGGGCAGGTAGCCCGAAATGACCTTTCCGGAGTGGACTCATTTATTTCTGTCTTTCATTTAATTTTTCTAATACATAAACGTCTTTATATGCATCCTGATTTTCATGAGCCAAATAACGAATAAATAATAAATTTCCAGTCAAAGCGAAGACAACTATTTTATTACGAATAAATAAATTATATTGTTTTCGTTTTGCATATATTCTAATTGTGCTATAATTATCATTCAAAGACCAGAACCCTATAAACTCCCAATTCTCTTTATTCAATAACTCTTTTTTTCTTAACAATAGGATAGTATGAGGAATACCAATGATATAGTTATCAACAGCAATTTTATTATTAAAAATATTTTTAATAGAATCTTGATTTGAAATAAAAATTTGATCTTGAAAATTAAAATTAGCCATTTCCATTTCATAATTGAGGGGTAATGGTTTCACCGCTTGTTTCTCAAAGATTAAACATCCATTTATAATCAGCTGTAATGATAATATTAATAGTAATTTTAATATTTATCGTCTTTCGTGTTTTTCATTGAAAGACATCTCTTTAATAAGATAAATCAAGAATGATAAGCGCAAATAAAGCGGGAAGATAAATAACGGAAATTTTCAATAAAAATTTTGCTCGCGCCATTTGATCTTTTTGAAACAAAGGTAACCCCGCCAATAAATATGCAATACTAAGCATACCAGCTCCCACAAAATAAAGAGATCCTGAAACATTTAAAACGGATGGTAAAACAGAGATGGGAATAAGCAAGAATGAATGCCACAAAATCTGCCTTTGAGTACGTTTTAAAGAGTTCTCCAAAGCAGGCAACATTTGTAAGCCTGCTCTGGTGTAGTCATCCTTACACAATTGAGCAATGGCATAAAAATGAGGGTGCTGCCATAAATACATGATGGCAAATAAAACCCAAGCTACTTGGTCTAATTCTCCCGTTGCTGCTGCCCAACCGCCCAAAGGAGGAATAGCACCAGGAATGGCACCAATCGATGTATTTAACCATGTAATTTTTTTAAGCGGTGTATAAATAAAAATGTATAAAAATGCGGTCAACAACGCTAAAAAGGCGGTCAGCAAATTCGTAAGAAATAATAGGACAAAAACCCCTAAGAATATGAGAAGAAAGCCAAACCAAAAAACCGTTTCTTCCTTGAGAATCCCTGCAGGTAAGGGTCTGTTTCGTGTCCGAATCATCAACTTATCAGTTTCCCGTTCCATATAATGATTCATTGCACCAGATCCAGCTGAGACCAGTGCCGTGCCACACAACAGCGCCACCAAAGTAAATATGGAATCAAATCCTCTTGCACCTAAATAATAGCCAAAAGCACTTGTTATTACCACCAGAGACGTAATTCGGGGTTTTGTTAATTCAACAAATGCGCTGAATTGAGTTGGGGCTGGTTTATATTCTTTTTCCATTAGGATTTTAAATCTTTCAATAATCGATTAATATGAGATTGCAAAATAGCCATACTTGCTTTTTCCAAACCATCATAATATTGACGAATACGCCCTTTTTCATCAATCAACACAAATTTGATAGCGTGCCCCACGGGAAGTTCTTTCGCATATAACTTAAATCCATCTTGACTCAAAGCAGCCACTTTCGGTGTTTCTGAACGAAGGAACAACCAGCGTTCATCTTTAACGCCATGGGCATCCGCATACGCAGATAAGACATCTATATGATCATGATTTGGATCCACTGTAAACGAAATAAATTGAACATCCTTTATCTTCGCATATTGCTCATAAAGCGATTTCATATTAGATGACATTGTAGGGCAAGGTCCTGTGCATTGGGTAAACATGAAATCGGCAATGGTAATTTTTCCAAGCAAATCTTGTTCTGTAAAGGGTTGATTCACATGGCTTGTGGCAACAAAGTTTGGCACCGAATGTAAAACAGGAATGGTTTGTGCTTCTGTCGCCTGCCTCACAACCCAAGTCGCCCCAATAATCATCAATCCCAAAACCATCAAAACGGATAGAATAATCGTTTCTTTTTTCATTTTAAATCCTTTGAACGTTTCCATGCGCCATAAGTAACGATTAACAATCCTAAAACCCACGTTGCACTCCACATATGAAATAATTGGTAAATTGGGCTAACACTTGAAAAGACCATCAACTCTCCCACAAGAATTTGAATCATAACCAAGACAAGTATTCCCAAACTTGTTCGTTTTACAAGTAGGGATGGATTATCACTTTTGTTCGCAAAGAAATACCAAATCCAGCCCGATAACCCTGCTAAAGCCACGCCTAAAATAGTATGGATATATTTAAAGGGACCTATCATTTTTAAGAGCAAAATACTTTCTACCAATGGATTGTCTTTCCGCACCATTTCTAAACCTGCTCTTAATTCTGTTCCTAAAATAATTTCTATAAACAAGACCAAAGCCATCGCCCAAAAAGCCATTTTCATTTTACAGGGATAATAGGTCTCTTTTTCTACCTGTGGATTTACAAAATAATAGGCATTTTGCGTTCCCATTATCAATGAAGAAACAGCCAATAATGCTAAAACCATATGTAAAGAAACAGTGAGCGGATTTAAAACAGATGCCACCACTTGGCTTCCCTGCCAACCCACAAGACCCACCATGAGAAAGGCGAATAAAATCGGTCTAAATATTTGCTTCTCATTTTTAAAATAACGATACGCTAAAATCAACGTTATTGTAATCATTAAACCAATGACTACGCCCACCAATCTATTGGAGTATTCAATCCAAGCCAAAACAATATTAAACTGAGCGGGATCGATATCTGCTGGAAGCTGATCTAAACGGGTTGGGGGAATCCAGCGACCAAAACATTTTGGCCAATCTGGGCATCCCATACCAGCGCCAGAGACACGAACCAATCCGCCTACAAAAATTAAGATGTAAGTTAATAAAGTTGTAAAGATAGCAAATCTTGAAAATGATTTCATAATGAGACCTTTAGTTTAAGCTATTTTTCTGATTATAATCCACAAGCAGAATAAGTGAAATTATTTTTCCATTTAACCATTTATTTCAATAGCTTCAGCGTCAGTTATTTTAAACAATCCAATACATTAATAAAAAAATATGAGTTTACATCAGGTTGAATTAGGGACATCCTGCAAAGTGCTTTCCACTGGAAAAGAAGGCACCCTAAAGAAAATATTTCATTTTCCAACTCGATTTGAAATCGAAATGCCCGATGGGAAAACTACGCATCTCACTTCTTATGAACTTGAATTTGCAAATATCTCCCGCCTTGTTCCTCAATATAACAGAACGTCAATATTACCATCACCTGAAACCAATTACGCAGTTTCTTCCTTTTCACCTTTCTGTGCCGAAAGTGTCAGTCAACAATTTTTTTCGACCACGCCAGATATTCTTTGGAAAACGCTGACTTCTTTGAATCTTCTCAATGTATGGATGCCTCATGTGCAACGCGCTTTACCCATTGTGGATGTGGACAGATATGTAAGCCGATTCTCTTTTGATCGCATTGCTTTAAAAGCCGGAACGACATTCAAAATCCGTCCCTTTTCATTATCCAAGTATTTTACCTGTAAAATCATATCTATCGAATCCCAAAAAGAATGGGTTTTGGAAATGCGCTACAGCCCATTGTTCAAAGAGACACTTACCTTCTCATTAGAATCTTTAGACAAAGGTGTGATTCTAAAATGTGCGAAAAAAAGTGAAGGCCTCTTCTCTTTCTTATCTAATTTCAGATTTTACAGTCAAGATGCCTTAGCCTTAAAACAATTGGAAACGATTGTTCCAAAAGTTGATTTTACTCAAACTACGGATGGAGAAACATCTCAAGATGACGCCTCCTCTAAATGGGACGGGTTCGCTTCACGAGAAAATTTTATTGCTTATGCCATAAATATGGGCATCCAAGGAAACATGGATGTGATAAACGCCATCCCTGAAAAACCAACGAGAGGGTTAGCTAAAGCAGGCTTGGTTAAAGCGAAACGAACCGGCGTTACCCCTCCCATGCCAGAAAAGCCTGAAGGCGGGGTTGCTCAAGCAAGTCCAAGCGCAGGAACCCTGAGCAAAGAAGACGTAATTGCTTTTGCTGTGAATAAAGCGTTGGATGGTGATAAAGAGCCGATCAATAGTATTGAGGATAAAGCTAGTCGTGGAAAAGCAAAAGCGCTTGTGGTCAAAATTAATCGAGGAAAAGCTGAACGTCCAGCCATGCCTGAAATGGCCACGACTTCTGCCCCGAAAGAAAACACGGCTTCTACTGAATCTGAAACAGATTTGATTCAACGATTAGTCGCCCAAGGACTTGAAGGTAATATGGATGAAATCAATGCACTTGAAAGTCGTGTACTTCGTGGCAAAATCAAATCTGCTGTAGTTAAAACCAAACGGACAAAATCTTAAAAGTGGCTAGCGAAAACCCAAATCCTAAAATCAGTCGTGCCCAGTGGATGTCTATGATTGCGTGCACCTTTTTACTCCTTATATACATTACATTGGTTTATTGGGTCTTATAAGTGAATTTTGATTGGTTTACGTTGTCTTGGCTTATGGATCACATGGATTGGGCCGTCGGAATTTTACTTCTCGGCATTGCTATCCTTTTCTTCTTCCCACTTTTATTGGGGTTACAATTAAAGAATAATTCAAATAAAAAGTCAATTGAGAAATGAGTGCACTTCCATATATTAGTATTTTATCTCTATCTTTTGCTTTATTAATAGCACGTGAGATTTTTACACTCAAAAGAAAAGTGAGAAAACTGGAGAAGCAACTTAATATTATTGTAAAAAACACTGATTCTAAATAAAATAATAAATAAATTGCAAATCTGTATTTAACGCATTCATGAATGATAAAGATAAAATAACAGCCAAAGAAAACAGTAGGGTTTACGTCCTATTCTATTCCTTTTTCTTGGTACCCTTTATGATTGCCATATTTGGTGCTGTTTTTTTCCTTTTATTTAAGTTTATTACGTTTGAATCAAACAACGCGTATGATTATCTCAATGATATACGTTCAGGCTCTGCATCCAAAAGATGGCAGTCCGCTTACGAGTTATCGAAAATATTATCCCAGCCAGATTTAATTCCGCTGGAGCGCGATTTTGATAATCAAATGATTTCAGCCTATGATAAATCAGTTCATGATAATCCCAAAGTTAGAACATACCTTGCCTTAGCCATGGGACAAAGTCGACATGCCACTTTTGGCCCCTCTTTATTAGCAGGCATGAAAGATGAAGATCGTATTTCTAGATTAGCGGCTATTCAAGCAATTGGTATGATTCAATATGAACCAGCTGTTCCTTCCCTCAGTCAAGTTATAAGCAAATCTGAAATAGTAGAAGAACGATTGGCCTCCACAATCGCTTTAGGGAAGATTGGGAGTAAGGCATCTATTCCAACGCTCAAATTACTTTTGGACGATCCAGAAGCAAATATCCGATGGGATGCCGCTATTGCTTTAGGAAAAATGGGAGATAAATCAGGTGCAAACATTATTGCTCAACTCTTGGACAGAGATTTTTTTACGTCCTACCCAGAAGTCGATGAGCAGGAAAAGATACAAGCCATACTTGTGGCAATCAATATGGCCGCCATGCTTCCAGACTCACAATTTGAGAATCAATTAGTCAAGCTCGCATCATCCGAACCTAATTTGATGATTCGTGATGCAGCCATTAAATCTTTAAAATCAGCATACGAATAGGGTTATTTAAATGACGAATGAAGATAAAAAAACAATACCAGCCGCTTCTGTAAATCCAGAAGAAATGGATAAAAATGGATTAGGTCGTCGCGGTTTTTTTCGTTGGATCACAGTGGGTTGGATAGCATTTTCTGCAGCAACAGGAGGATTTTTCACGCTCATTATTCGGTTCCTTTTTCCGAATGTTTTGTTTGAGCCGCCTCAAACTTTTAAAGCTGGCTTTCCAAATGATTACGCTTCAAATACTGTAGATACGCGATACAAGAAAAAATTTAATGTGTGGATGGTTCGAGATGAAGGATCAATCTTTGCCCTCTCCACAGTCTGTACTCACCTGGGTTGCACACCCAATTGGTTAGGTACAGAAAATAAATTCAAATGCCCTTGTCACGGAAGTGGATTTCGTATGACGGGGATTAATTTTGAAGGTCCAGCGCCTCGTCCTCTTGAAAGATTCAAAATTTCAATTGCAACCGACGGAAAAATTCTGGTCGATAAGACCAAGAGTTTCAAGTGGGAAAAAGGTGAATGGGAACAATCTGAATCTTTTTTAAAAGTTTAATACACAACCGAAAGTCCTATGGAAAAAAATAAAAACAAAAAATCATTTTTAGAACGAATGGGAGAATCCCAAGTGTGGAAATCGATTATCCGTTCTGGTGTACCTCGATCACGGCGACAAAGAATGCAGGCCGTTTTAGGCAGTGTATTCCTTCATTTACATCCAGCACGTTTACCAAAACATGCTGTTAAAGTAGGCTATACTTGGTGTATGGGCGGATTATCTTTCTTTCTATTTGTGGTCTTGACGATTACAGGTATTTTGCTCATGTTTTATTATCGTCCAACGGTAGAATATGCTTATACTGACATTATCGACATGGCAGAACAAGTTCCTCTAGGAATTATGCGTGAACTTCATCGTTGGGGCGCACATGCCATGGTATTAACGGTTTGGCTTCATATGCTCCGGGTTTTCATGACAGGATCTTACAAACCTCCTCGCGAGTTCAATTGGGGCGTGGGTGTTTTATTGATGACCTTAACCATGTTTTTATCTTTCACAGGATACTTGCTTCCATGGGATCAGCTCGCCATTTGGGCCATTACAGTTGGAACAAATATGGCACGTGCTCATCCATTTATTGGACATGAAGGACCAGGTGCATCTCTGCTCGCTATTGGTGATATTAATTTAGTTCATGCTGGCTCTGATGTGCGGTTTGCTTTACTGGGTGGACGATTTGTGGGTGAAGCATCGCTCTTACGATTTTATGTATTACATTGTATTGGCGTCCCTTTCATTGTGATGATTTTGATGGCTGTTCATTTCTGGAGAATCCGGAAAGACGGCGGTATTTCAGGTCCACTCTAAACTTAAATTACGAGGATTCTTGTGCTGCAAACATTTAAAGATATAATTGATATTCTTTCTGTCCCTACCATCAGCTTTACTTTTTTGACGGTAGCATTCCCTTTCATCTTTCCCCCGAGCGATTGGTTTGAAAAAGTCCATCGTAAGTTGGGGATTTGGCGACTTTGGACAAAGCCAGGTTTTTATGGTGGAATGATTGCCATTACGGGATTTTTTGTGATTGGCTATTTTGATCCTAATTTCCATATTACCTTAACAAAGGCCGATAATTTCCCCATTGTCTTAATGGTTTATTCTATGTTCATCACCATTTGGTGGAGCATGTATCAAGCATACGAAAATGATGCTCGTTTGGAAAAAGGCTTAAAACCGATGGAATATAATGACCCAGATGATAAGGTTTTAGTTTGGCCAGACTTAGTTTACATCGAATTTATTGCCCTTATTTTATTTATGGTTTTTTTAATTGTATGGTCTATTTTAGTTGCTGCACCTTTAGAAGAACCTGCAAATCCGGCCTCTACGCCCAACCCATCAAAAGCACCTTGGTATTTCTTAGGCTTACAGGAAATGCTCGTTTATTTTGATCCATGGATTGCAGGAATTGTCTTCCCTATGTTCATTATCATTGGTATGATGGCTATTCCTTATATGGATGTGAATAAAAAAGGAGATGGATATTATTCATTTAAAGAGAGACGTATTGGCATGTTCATCTTTATGTATGGCTGGCTTGTTTTGTGGCTATTTCTCATTGTGATAGGCACGTTCTTCCGTGGCCCCAACTGGAACTTTTTTGGTCCATTTGAATTTTGGGATCCACATAAAGTTGTTCCACTTAATAATGTAAATCTTTCAGAATATGTTTGGGTGAAATTATTAGGTCAAGGAATGCCCGCAAATATTCTCTTACGAGAAAGCATCGGTTTTCTTGCACTTGTAGGCTATATGGGTTTTCTACCCATCCTGTTGGCAAAAACGTGGCTCAAAAATTATTTTCAGGAAATTGGACCTGTGCGCTATACTTTTTTAATGATGTTTGGGCTATCTATGTTAGCCCTTCCCATTAAAATGTATATGCGATGGTTATTCAATCTTAAATATATTATTGCCATTCCTGAATGGTTCTTCAACATTTAGTTCGAGTGAAATATGTTTAAAAACGACGAAAGATATTGGAATATTCATCAATTAAATAAATGGTTCGCTATTTCAAGCGTTTTGTTTGTTGCTGCTTTTGTATGGATGTTTATTGATGATAATGACGATGAATACAAAGTGTACCAACGAAATTTCCGACAGTTAGAAATTCAAATGGCTGAAGCAGAGCTTGCGGAAGAACTTGAGATTGTCAAATCTGAACGTATTGATTATGAGGCAAAAGTTCAAAAAGCTCAAGCTCATTTGGACGCACAAACAAGTTTAGCGGATTCATTGCAAAACAGATTAATCTTTTTGAAAGGTGTCTTTTATAAAGACAATATGAATTTTCAAGGACAAAAATCACAGATTGATGCGTTGAAATACTTGGTTGAAAGAGATAATACACATGAAACAGATCATGGAAAAGATCACTCGGCAGAAAATCGTAAAATATATGATGATGCCAACGCTCTTTTACATGAATACAAACTTAAAAAAGAAACGACTGAAACCGATATTGCAGATACAGAATCACTCATTAATGCCATAAATCAAGAATCAAAGCACGCTTCCGATGAATTGAATAAAGTTTTGAGAGATGTTTTATTGGTGGAAAATAAATTAGCTAAAATTGACAGAGAACGCATGTCCTTTATGAATAAAATGGGCGATTTGGTGCGTGATCTCCCTATTTTGGATTTTATGAATCCTTATTATAAAGTCAAACAGTATGTCATACGAGATATCAAATACAATGTAAACTTTACTCAAGTGCCTTCGGTTGATCGATGCACTTCTTGTCATTTAGGAATGACAAATCCTGATTTTATAGATGCGGAACAACCCTATCGCACACATCCAAATTTGGACACCTATTTAAGCCCAGCCTCATCCCATCCTGTAGAAGAATTTGGTTGCACTGGCTGTCATGCTGGACGTGACCGTGGCACCTCTTTTGTTTCCGCTGTGCACATGCCCGATTCAGAAGAAGAAAAAGTAGAATGGGAAGAAAAATATGATTGGGAACAAATGCATCACTGGCTTAAACCAATGCTCCCTTCAAAATATACAGAAGCCAGTTGTTTTAAATGTCATCAAAATGAAGCCTATATCAAAGATGCAGATCAGTTGACCTTAGGATTATCCTTAATCGAAAAAAGTGGTTGTAATGGGTGCCATCTGATTCAACGTTATGATTCAAGGCGAAAAGCTGGACCCGATTTAGCCAAGATTGCTGAAAAGCTAGATAAAGGCTGGACGATTAAATGGATTGAATCTCCGCGCTCTTTCCGTCACAATACACGCATGCCTCACTTCTTTGAACAAGATAATAATTCAAGCCCAGAAATGCGTAAACGTAATGAGACTGAAATCTTGACCATGGTGGATTATCTTTTTGCTGATGGCAAGGAAGCTTCCACGAAAAATGATCATCGTTTTATGGGTGACGCTGTAAACGGTGAAACACTTTTTAATGCGGTTGGCTGTCGTGGATGTCATATTGTTGAACCTAATATGAACAACATGAGCGATGAAATTTCAATTGAATCTATCTTAAAAGATCATGGACCGAATTTGATTGGACTCGGGTCAAAAGGTTCGGCAGAATGGATATATAATTGGATTAAAAATCCCAGTGAATATTGGTCAGAAACACGCATGCCGAATTTGCGTTTATCGGATCAAGAAGCAAAAGACATTACGGCTTATCTAAGGTCTTTTACCAATCCAGAATTTGAAGCTATCTCTCATAAAAATATTGATGAAATTGATAGAGATGAACTAGAGAATATTGCCTTTGGTTGGCTTTCTAAAATGAACTCTGAAGCCTATGCTAAAATGCAATTAGCTAAAATGGATCATGAAGAAACCATGGGCTATGTAGCGGATAAAAGTTTTCGTTATTATGGGTGTTTTGGCTGTCATAATATTCCTGGCTATGAAGACGCAAAGCCGATTGGAACAGAATTGACTTTCGAAGGCTCTAAGCCAGTGGACAAACTTGATTTTGGATACATCCATGATTTGGATCATGTGAATTACGCATGGTTTACACGCAAATTAGGAAATCCACGTATTTTCGATCATGGAAAAGAATCACCTGCTGAAGATAAATTGAGAATGCCCAACTTTAATTTTTCACCGAAAGAAGTGGATGCTTTAGTCACAGCCATATTGAGCTTCAATGAAGATGAAGTGAGCGAAACGATGCTTGCGGATCATTATATAAAAGATGCCCTCGTTTATGAAGGTCGAAAACTCATCAAAGAATATAATTGCCAAGGCTGTCATATTATTGATGATTTTGGTGGCCAAATTGTAGATGTGATTGGCGCAACAGAGTTTTCACCACCGAATCTCAATACACAAGGACGTAAAACTCAGCCTGATTGGCTATTTAAATTTTTTAATGACCCCACAACGATTCGCCCAAATCTTCAGGTGAGAATGCCTTCTTTTGATATGGAAGATGAAGAATGGAATTCTATCATTCGTTCTTTCCAATTTGGAGATAATCAATTACTTGCTTATGAAACGGATCATATTGTTGCAATGAATGCCAAATTAAAAGCAGGGAAAAAATTGGCCAGCACTGATTTTGGAGCCTGTAATAATTGTCATTTTTATGGGTCCACATTTCCGATTCAAGATGCGCAAGCTTGGGCACCCAACTTAGCCATGGCAAAAGATCGTTTACGTGCTGATTGGATTGTAGATTGGTTAAAAGATCCAATGGTTATTATGCCTGGAACAAAAATGCCTGCCCCTTTCCTTCCTACAAGCGATTTATTTGAAGAAGAAAATGCGAACGCTATCTATGGAAATGCACTCATTTCTCTTGATGGCGATAGTACCGCTATGCTTGAAGGTATTCGTGATTTCATTTGGAATATGAAGGGCCAAAAAGATATCACAAGTATTGTTAAAAAATACTTCGATGAAAATGGCTATAAATTTGGTGAAGAAGAAAGTGATGACGAAGAAGATGAATGGGGCGATGACGACTGGTAAGGACAAGTCAGGTCGGTTTGGACAAATTTTTTGGCTTACATTCCTCGTGGTGTCACTCGCATACGCATGGTATTCCTTCTATGCTCCGCCCAACCGCATTGCCTGGATTGACAAATACTCGATGGCGAAACAGCAAGCTGTCGAATCGGACAAACCCATTATTATCTTTTTCACAGGGAAATGGTGTTCCCCTTGCCAAATCATGAAACGCCAAGTTTGGGCAGACGAGCAAGTGATGCGCATCGTCAATGATGCGTTTATCCCAGTAGAGATTGACGTAGCCAACTCTGACGCAACCGCAACATTGAGCCGTTTCGGTATTAACTCCACGCCAACAACCATCATCACAGACTCAGATGGGAAGGTCCTCCAACATCAACCGGGGCGGATGAACAAAACGGAGTTCCTTGAATTATTAAACCAGCAATAAAAATTCGCCTTCCTGTGCAACGGCAAACAGGTAAAATTAATATATTTTCATCATTTGATTTAAATCCTCTTTAATCTCTTTCCCTTTCCACTGGTCTCCTACATAGGTTTTAAGCCAGCGACGATCTGGATCTAAAATAATACTTCTGAGATTATGCCCAATTTGGTTTTGCTCAACACCCCAAAATTCAAATCCGATTTGCTTTGCCAACCACATCATATCAGCAGAATGATCCTGACTTGACCACACATGCCAATTGGAAAATCCACTGGTAGCCGGGCCATATTTTTCTATCAGCACTTTAGGCGAATCATACACATAGTCAAAACTGATCATCATAAGCTCAACTTGGTCATTGTCTTTAAAGGCGCTGGCTAAATATTGATTTTTAAATACAACGGCTGGACACATATTTGGCATGGGACAGCGCGAAAATATAAACGATATAATTCTAAACTTTCCATCTGAATCTGAGAGGCGAATATCCTTCCCTTCTTCATCTAAAAAAGTACCATCATCAATTTTTGCGCCTAAGTCTTTTTGGTAATCTTCTTCTTCCCAAAAAGCATCTTCTTCAAGCGTTTTTCCTTTTCCAACAATAATAAAATGTTCCGCATAGTGAGGATCTTCCTGCCAAACAAAATCAAAGTGGACACTATCGCCTGGAGATAAATCCTGAATTTCTTTATTATCCAATACCTTAAAAGGCATGGTCATCGCCATCATCAATCCTGGAATAGAATCATGTCGAACGATAACGGTCTTTTCTTTCAGTTGCACTTCTTTTACTGTGCCCACAACAGCATATTTTGTTGATTTAGTGCAAGAAGATATGAGCACAATTATCAAAAGACTCAATAGGATTTGGCTGGCGATTAAGGGTTTTTTCATATCAAAAATTAAAACGAAAATGGTCAATAAATTCCATGATCTTTTTTATCCATTTTTACCTTATTTTATTCGAAATTCCCCACTCTAATTCAAAGGAAAACGATTCATATGTGGATTTTTTTAATTTCAGCTTACATACTCATGGGCATGTCCAGTATCGCCTTGTTGGTCACGGCCTACGCTGGCTATACACAAGATTTACTTTTTGGCGTAAATCACCCAAGAATTGCAACTGTTACTATCCTTACTTTATCTTTCACAGAAACACTTGTAATGTATTTTTTTATCGCCACTGGAAAAGCGTATAAATCTCTGATTAAAGACACAGAGAAAGAAACATCATTCCAATTAAAAATGGCACAAATTAAAAGTCCCATTTATAAACATGTAAGTCTTACTATTCTGTTATTTGGTATCGTTTTTATTTTAGGGGGTGCCGCCGACAATAACTTCTCAATTGGATGGCTACACGGACAACTTTTCTTGGTGAGTATTCTTTATTACTTCTGGGCGTTAAAAATCAAAAATACCGCTTTTCAAAAGCAAGTAGAACTTATTGGTGAAATGGATAAAGCGATATCATGTACTACTTAGCAAAAGGATTAGAAATATGTGGGATGACCGTTATTGGGGTTGGCTTTATTATCAAATTTCCAGCGCTGATGGATCCTAAAATGCTCTTAGCTGGTGGTATTATCTTTGCCTGTGGCTGGATTATAGAACATTACCTCTTAGATTAAAAGTTACACTGGGATACTTGCAGTTACGGTCAATCCTTTGTCTATATTATTTTCGAATCTAAGCTTTCCGCCATGGGCTTCTGCAACCCACTGAACAATGGACAGCCCTAAACCACTTCCAGCAATTTTATTGGCAGGCTCTGATCTATAAAATCGTTGTGTAATTAATTCAACTTCATGCTCAAGGATTCCAGGACCTTCATCAGAAAACACCAAATGGAAATAGCGATTGTTCTCTTCGATAATTTGAACGGTAACCGTAGAATTTCTAGGTGAAAATTTGATACCATTATCTAATATATTAGACACCAATACCTGCATCCAATGGGCATCGGCTTGAATTGAAACAGAAGGCAAATCGATAGGTTTTAAACAAATATTTTTTTGATTTGCAGTATGTCGGTAACGCTCAATTTCATCATGGATAATGTCATTTAACCACACTGCTTTTTTTGAAAGAATAATTTGATGCGTATCCGCTTTGGCTAAAGTCGATAAATCGTCAATCAATTTTGCCATTCGATTTAATTCTATTTTTGTCCTTTCTAAAGAGGGTTTATCCATTGACGTTGGATTTGATTTTTGATACTGTTCTAATTCTGCTTGCACAATAGATAAAGGGATTTTTAATTCGTGAGAGGCATTGGCGGTGAATTGGCGAATAGTTTTAAAACTTTTTCTTAATCTTTCTAAGAGGTCATTAATGGTGTCCGCCAAATGAGCAATTTCGTCCTTAGTCTCTAATTCTGGCAATGTTTTATCCAAATTACGCGCATGAATGTTCCGCACTGTTTCAGAAATATCCAAAACGGGCGCCATGGCTTTTCGTGCAATGACCGAACTGCCCAAAAATGCAATAATCATGGCCAAAGGGAAAATAACTGCATAGACACCAATAATCACAGATTGGACATGATTTAAACTTTCGAATGTCATTCCTGTAATCGCCCATCCTCGATGCTTCCCTGCTAGGCGTATGGGCATGATGGAAAAACGAATATTTTGTTCGTCAATCAATTGCGTATCGAAACGAGTATTAAGACTATCATAGTTAAACGTAGATAAAGGAGATGTTTTTCCTATATAGTTTTTGGAGCGACCTAATTCTATTTTTTGAATATCTGTATATAAAATATAGACCGCATCTTCTTCCGAAGTATGATGGGGTTCCTCCCATTCAAAGGGATGGATGATTTGAATTTTTCCATCAATAAAATCGAAAGTATGAATGATTTCTTCCGTTTCAGATGCTAGGCGACGATCAATATCTTTTCGCAATTTATTCCGAATCAATAATATGGATTCGATGCTAAAAACAAGAAGAATGATGCCCACGACCGAAGTGGACCAAAATACGATTTTTGTGTGAAGCGATTGTTTACGAATCTTCATTAAATTGATATCCATAACCACGAACGGTCTTGATATGAGATGCTTTCTTTTTATCTCCATCAATTTTTTTCCGGACATAGTTGATATATACGTCCACCACATTGGAGTCGGTTCCAGGTTTCTCTTCCCAAACATGATCAAATATCTGTGAGCGAGTCAATGGTTTTCCTTCATGATGCATGAGATATTGGAGAAGCATAAATTCTCTATTAGAAAGCGAGATTGATTCACCATTCACTTTCACGGTTCTTTTGATAGGATCTAATTCCACATCGCCGATTTGAAGGGTTGGTTTCCGTTGAAACGTAATCCTACGAACGACAGCATTCAAACGTGCAATCAATTCATCTGCCGAAAAAGGTTTGGTGATATAATCATCGGCCCCTGCATCTAAACCTTCGATTTTTTGTTCAACATCCGCCATGGCAGTCAGCATAATAATGGGCGTGCTAATGGCATGATGGCGTATTTTTTTACATATATCTAATCCATCTAAATCAGGCAATCTCCGGTCTAATACAATGCAATCATAGACATCCACAATCGCTGATTCTAGTCCATTTTCTCCTTTTTGGAACCAAACACAAGAAAATCCCCGTTCTTCCAAAGAAGATTTGATATGTTCGCCAATAAATTTTTCGTCTTCAATAATCAGTATTTTCATATTACTCTAATGTGAGGTGAGTAAATTCTTTTATGAATATACATCGAAGCATTATCCTCTTGCTTTCTCTCATGACAGTTGGATTTGTCATTTGGATTGTAATGAACACAGGAAACTACTACGCGGATTCTCTACTGGACCGTCCACACAACCCTCTGCATAGAGAATGGAAACCAGGTGGATTTATGGGACACGGACTTGGTATTGTGGGCTCTTTAATGATGGTGATAATGTTTGTCTATTCTCTACGGAAACGGGTTCGTTTTTTCCGAAATTTGGGCAAACTTCCTACTTGGCTCAATTATCATATTTTTTTAGGAATCGCAGGGCCGATTCTCGTGACTTTCCATACAGCCTTTAAGTTTGGTGGACTGGTTTCTATCTCTTACTGGTCCATGGTGGCGGTGGCTTCTAGCGGATTTATAGGACGATATATTTACATCAAAATTCCTCACCGTGTCAGCGGTAAAGAATTATCCAGAGATGAATTTAAGGACAAATTCTCTGACATGATTCATTCATTCAAGAAAGAATTTCATTTATCGGATGAGATCATTGAGCAAATTGAAGATTTATCTGGCGCGAGCAAAATTGAATCTCGTGGTCTATGGGGAATTTTTACTATCTTTTTTATGGATATTACGTCTTGGTTTAAATGGAATAAAATCAAAAAAAAGCTACAAATATCTGCGCATCTTTCTCCCGATAAAATGAAATCCTTTCAAAAATCCGTTCGACAAATTGTAAAGATGGATAGACAAATTGCGTTTTGGAATGCGGCTCATTCTCTATTTCATTATTGGCACGTGATACATAAACCTTTCGCCTACACCATGATTGTGATTATGATTGTTCATATTACGGTTGTTGTGGCCATGGGTTATACCTGGATTTTCTGATGAATACAGAACTACTATATTCATGGGGAATTGGCATTATCATCATGCTTACTTTCCTTGTTCCTTATATTTCCTCCATGAAAAAAAAGGACGCACTGACACGAAAAAGACTGGAAGAAACTCGAGCCAAAAGGCAGGATAAAGCCCTACTTCAACATCCTATTATTAATCAATCTCTTTGCATCGGGTGTGGCATTTGCGTGGATGCTTGTCCAGAAGGAACTGTTTTAGGGCTAATCGATGGAAAAGCGACCATTATTCATGGAAGCCATTGTGTAGGGCATGGAAAATGTGCAGAGGCTTGCCCTGTTTCTGGCATCGAAATTGGGCTAGGCGACATTAGTCAAAGAGAAGATATCCCCCAATTATCTGAGCATTTTGAAAGCAATATTCCCGGGCTATATATCATTGGAGAGTTGAGTGGATTAGCCTTGATTAAAAATGCAATTACGCATGGTGTTACTGCCATCAATCATATCCATGAAAATCAGACTCAAAAAGATAAGGGAGAATTTGATGTGGTGATTATTGGTGCTGGACCTGCTGGGTTATCTGCTGGATTGCGTGCCAAAGAATTGGAATTAAATTATTTGATTTTAGATCAAGATAAACCTGGTGGAACCATACTGCAATATCCACGGCGAAAATTGGTTTTGGTTCAACCTGTAGAATTGCCTCTATTCGGTTCTTTGAAAAAGGGCGAATATGAAAAAGAGGACTTACTCGCCATTTGGGAAAAAGTGATTTCAGAACAGAAAGTAAAACTCTTATCTGGACACCAACTGAAAGGTATTAGTGGAGAACACGGAAATTTCACCATAGAAACAAGCTCGGGTCCCGCTTCCGCTTCTCGTGTTATTTTGGCATTAGGAAGGCGAGGCACGCCACGAAAACTTGGAATTCCCGGTGAATCTTTGAGCAAAGTCATGTATAAACTGATGGATGCTGAAACGTATAAGCACAAAAAATTATTGGTGGTTGGTGGTGGCGATTCTGCCATCGAAGCGGCGTTGGGCTTAGCCCATCAAGAAGGAAATGAAGTGACTCTCTCCTATCGAAAAGAAAACTTTTTTAGAATCAAAGCGCGGAACGAAAAAAATATCGAAAAAGCCATTGAGGATCAATTATTGAATGTGGTTTTTGAATCCAATCCAAGTCAGATTACAGAATCAAACGTCACATTAAAAACCGCGGATACAGAAATGGTATTAGACAATGATTTTACATTCATTTTTGCAGGCGGTGAACTCCCCTTCCCCTTATTGAATTCAATTGGCATTGAATTTGGAAAAAAGATTGAAGCGAAGACATAGACGTTTATCTCTTACTAAATAATACAAAAGGCAAAATCCAATGAGCGCAAATCGTAAGAAAATCAAAAAACTAGAGGTCATGGTGGCTGATGTCATCCAAGAAACCCCTGATACGACAACGCTCATTCTCTTTACAGGCAATGATTTGTTGGACTATAAGCCCGGTCATTTCGTTACTATTGATCCTCATCAGTTTGTAGCTTTGGAAAGATGGACTGCTTATCTCGAATTTAAAAAAGGGAAGAAAGAACTCCCACGAGCGTATTCACTTTCCAGTTCTCCAGATGAAAAATATTTAGCCATTACGGTCAAAGAAGAAATGTATTTCCCGGGAAAATCCAAATATCCGCCTCTACTTTCACCTATCCTTTCCATGAGAACACGAAAAGGATCAAAAATGGTGATTACGGGATTTACAGGTCCTTATACCTTACCCAAGGATGGAAATATGCCAAAAGAAATTCTTCATATTTGCGCAGGCAGTGGCGTGGTGCCCAATTTTAGTATATTAAAATATACCTTAAAAAATTACCCAGAAATAAAACACCATTTTATGTATAGCAATCAATCTTGGGAAAACACTATTTTTGGGAAAGAATTAATTGATTTACAAATGGACTTTCCAAATCAATTAACGGTAGATTTTCTGTTTACACGCAAAGCACCTGAAGACTTCCAAGTTCCATTTCAAACAGGAAGAATCAGCACTGAAATGATCGAAAATATATTTAATAAAATGGAACAAGCCCAGATTTATATTTGCGGGCCGGGTGTTTCGAAATACGAAAAAATCGCAGCGCGAAAAGAAGGCGTGACTCCTGCACCAAGATTTTTAGAATCTGTCTTACAATCTCTGAACGATTTGGGGATTGATAAAAGTCAAATCACCCATGAGAGTTATGGTTAAAAAATAATGGTTTTCAAATTGAAAAATTATATCGTAACACTTCTGGTGATTGCATCCTTTGCCTTCGGACAATTTTCGCCTGGTCCTCTATCAAAATATCATGCTGAATTGGAAGGAACATCTAATTGTATCGAATGCCACGAACTGGGTAAAAAAGAAATCTCTAATGGCTGTATCGAATGCCATACACCTTTAAAATTGCAAATTGATAAAAATAAAGGATATCATATAGGTGAGCGAAAAAAAGATTGTGGCATGTGTCATTCTGACCACAATGGTGAAGCATTTGAGTTGGTATTTTGGCCCAAGGATATGAAAAAGTTTGATCATAAAGAAGCAGGCTATCGATTAGAAGGAAAGCATAAAGATTTGAAATGTGGAAAATGCCATACACGAGAAAATATTGTATGGGAACCGATTATCACTTGGGCAAAAAAAAATACACAGTTTCCTGTTTTGGATCGAACCTTCATGGGACTTTCACCTAGCTGTCAAACCTGCCATACGGACGTGCATAAAGGAGAAGTTGGAAACGATTGTGCTTCCTGTCACAGCACTAAATCTTGGATTGATGCCGAATTGACTTTTAATCACGATAAGGCAAAATATCTCTTGAAAGGAGCGCACCAAAAAGTCGATTGTGAAAAATGTCATAAAAAACATAGTGCTTGGGATCCTCCAGTAAGACAGCTCACTGGCTTGGATTATGCATCTTGCGCCTCTTGTCATAATGATTTTCACAAAGGGAGTTATGGCAATAAATGTGAATCGTGTCACAACACACAAAACTGGAAAGAAACCACAGATTTTGACCATTCTAAAACCAAATATCCTTTAGAGGGAAAACATTCAAACGTGAAGTGTATGGATTGTCATAATCAATCCTTGGCGGGTGCTTTGCCCTTATATCTTTCCTGCCAAGCTTGTCATAGCGATTACCACGAAGGACAATTTTCTCAAAGAAAAGATGGCGGTGATTGTGAAGCGTGCCATACGGTCAATGGATTTAAACCTACTACTTTTTCCTTTCCTATGCATTTGATAACGCGGTTCGTTTTAGATGGAGGGCACATGGCCGTTCCTTGCAATCAATGCCACAAACCCTATCAATCAAAATCTGGAAAAACCCAAATCCAATTTACCTGGAAAAACCCCGAATGTAAAATTTGTCATGATGATGAGCATCGTAATCAATTTGCATTCCATTACGAAAATAAATGTGAATCTTGCCATATTTCTTCTTCATTTAAATCACTAATTTTTGAACATGATAAAACCGAATTTCCCTTAGATCGGAAACATATCAATGTGCCTTGTAAAGATTGTCATAACAAAGAACGAGATACAAACGGTGTCTATACCCGCTATCGTCCCGTCCCAAATCGATGTGTAGATTGCCATAAACTCACAGGAGATATTCGATGAAAAAATTGATTTTAATGCTCATGCTTTTTCAGTGGATCTTTCCATTTCAAAATCCAGAACTCACGGTTGCAGGGATGGATTGTGAAGATTGCCACGGCGGTGGAGACTGGACCACCATCAGCCTGAAGGGATTTTCCCATCAGACAACGAATTTTCCATTAGCCGGAAGTCATCGCATTCAAAATTGTTCTGATTGTCATCAAGGAAACACGGTTCAAGAAAAACATCAATTCACTTTGGAAGAAAACGAATGTGCTTCCTGCCATTTGGATATACACAAAAATAAATTGGGCAACGATTGTGCACAATGTCATGGCAATGATTCATGGCAAGTTACTTCCCGAACCTTTAACCATGAACTCACACAATTTTCATTGTTAGGGTCTCATAGACTAACCCGTTGCCAAGAATGTCATACTGAAACACCCATGACAAATTTTGATTTAACACCCACAGATTGTTATGATTGTCATCGGATGGATTATGATCAATCAACAAATCCTGCTCATTTAGAAGCTCAATTAGACACAGACTGTGAAATCTGTCACGCCACTCAACAAAGTGCTTGGATGCCATCCACTTTTGTTCATAATCTTGCAACAAGCTTCGTTTTGGACGGGGCACATAAAACCACAACTTGCGTTCAATGCCATTCTGGTGGAAATTATGATCTTCCCTTAGATTGTGCCGGATGTCATATTGAGAGTGGGTTAGCTAACAGCAATGCTCTCCAATCGGATTATGATCATGACACCCATCAAATTAATGCAAGCTGCGAAAATTGTCATGTGGGAACAAATTGGGCGGAACTCATTTTTGATCATGTCAATTTTACTAGTATTGATTGCAGGACCTGCCATATTCCAGAACAAATAAATTCAATCAATCCGCCTCATGCTGACGGAAATGTTTCTTCAGATTGCGAAGTGTGTCACTCCACTACAGCATCATGGACAATTTCGTCTTTTGATCATACAGCATCTCAAACAGAGTATCTTTTGACTGGCGCCCATCTTTCTGCCGATTGCGAATCCTGTCATGTGAATGAAATCTTTAACAACACGCCGAACGATTGTTGGTCTTGCCATGAACAGGAATATTCAGAAACAGGTACTTCAACTTTTCCTGATTCCCCCTCTCATATCGAAGATCAATACAGTCAAAATTGTGAAGTCTGTCATAGCACGAGCACATGGGAAGGGGCAGAAATTGATCATGCCCTTACCAATTTCCCTCTCAATGGTGCGCATGCAACAGTGGATTGTGCTCAATGTCATGGCGATGGAAATTATGATTTGCCCTTAGATTGTGCCGGATGTCATATCGAGGGTGCAGTGGCTAGCACAAATTCATCTACATCAAACTACGATCATGAAACGCATAACATAAACGTTAATTGCGAAAATTGTCATGTGGATGTCAATTGGACTGAACTCATTTTTGATCATATCAACTTTACTGAAACGATATGTTCTGAATGTCACACACCGGAACACGAAAACAGTACCGATCCACCTCACGGAAACACTAATATTGGTAGCGATTGTGTGCTTTGCCATACCAGCGCTACTGAATGGACGATTGATCCTTTCCCCCATTCTAGCGAGCAAACATCTTTTGTTTTACTCGGGCTTCATTTAACTACAGACTGTAGTGATTGCCATATCGATCAAGTTATGAATAATACGCCTAATACTTGTCAAGATGGTCAATGCCATTTGGGTGATTTCGATGATGCGACCAATCCAAATCATACCACTGTAGGTTATACCATTGAATATTGTGAAGAATGTCACAATTCTTTGGGCTGGTCACCAGATATTTATGCCCATAATCTAAATGCCCCTTGTGCCACGTGTCATTTTGTGGATTATCAAAATACGACTAATCCAAACCATACGACAGGACAAGGATTTTCAGAAACCTGTGAAAATTGTCATACAAGCACGGATACGTGGGAAGGCGCTTCTTTCGATCATACGGATGTGACTTCTGGCTGTGCAGATTGTCACATGGATGACTTTGCTACGGAGCATGATGAGGGATTTCCTACCGAATGTGAACAATGTCATATATCCACAAGCGATTGGGAAGACGTTGATTTTAGCCATACTTCAATTGTGGATGGCTGTGTGGATTGCCACATGGATGATTTTTATGATGAACATAGCGATGGAGATCCAACCGACTGTGAAACGTGTCACACAACGGAAGATTGGGATGATGTGACGTTTAACCATGATGCTGATTATTTCCCCATTTACTCTGGTGAGCATGAAGGCGAGTGGTCAACTTGCTCGGCTGAATGTCATGTGAATACCGATGATTATACTGTTTTTTCTTGCGGACTGAATGGCGTTTGTCACGAACATAATCAAAGTGATATGGATAGTGAACATGACGAAGAATCAGATTATATCTATGAAAGTTCGGCCTGTTATAACTGTCATCCCAATGGGGAAAAAGATGATGATGATGATGACGATTTATTACGGAAATGGTTGAAACCATTCAAACAAAAAATATCAAACAAAAGATTCGAATGATTTTGTTTATGATTATTTTATTTTCAAGCGTGACGCTAAGTCAAAATCAAACTCTAAGCACAATGGATTGTTTAGAATGCCACAATGATGATGCTTGGTTTCCTTTAGATGAGACCCCTATCTTTAAGCACAATCAAACGCTTTTTCAATTGTTAGGCCAACACCAATACGCCGAGTGTAATCAGTGCCATTTAGGCGAAACGGTGGAAGAAAAGCATCAATTCTCCTTTGACTCAATTGATTGCAGTGACTGTCATTTTGATATTCATTTTGAATCCAATGGAAGCGATTGCGATAGATGTCATAGTCCCATATCTTGGGACACAAATGTATCAGGATTTAATCATGATTTGACTTTATTCCCTTTGGCTGGCGTTCATTTTAATTTACAATGTCAAACATGCCATCAAACTGAATCCCGAGAATGGACATCATGGATTCCCACCGAGTGTGAAGGCTGTCATCAGAATCAAATTAATGCCCAAATCCAAAGTGGGCTTCATCCAGACAATACGGATTGTATTCTTTGCCATAATACTTGGTCTTGGTTGCCGATTGATATGTCTCACCATGATATTATTTTTCCCATTTATTCTGGCGAACATCGTAATGAGTGGACGTCTTGTAATGCAGAATGCCATGTCAATCCAAATGATTATACGGAATTTTCTTGCGGACTCAATGGCGTGTGTCACGAACATTCTCAAAGTGAAATGGATGACGAACACGATGATGAATCTGGCTATAGATACGAGAGCTATGCTTGCTATCAATGTCACCCAAATGGAGAGAAAGATGACTAACTATTTAAAGATGACACTACTATTGGATCCCTCTTTCATTCTCTCTTATTATAGAGGAGAGCAAAATATTACCGTGGCGAGGGTTAATCGTAATTTTAATTTTCTTTCATTTTTTATTAACCCCCATAAATCCCCCTCTAAAAGTGGGATATTCAAGGTAAGAAAATCAAAATTACTTACGACTATAATTCGCCAGATTAATAGATTCCTTATATTTGTTTTATTATTTGTGTTAAGCATTTGCTACGGACAGACATACGAAACAGTTTCAGGGCAAGGAAAAGTCACCTATCTTACGGCAGACCAAGTCTATTGTGATATTGGCACTTCGCAAGGAATTGTTGTGGGAGATACGCTTCAAATTTTTCGTAGAACGGAAGTTTTAGGCGATCTTGTTATTTCACATTCTGCTAAAAATTCGTCCGTTTGCACGCCTCTTATTCCCATGGAAAACATTCAAATGGGCGATCGGGTTCAATTTGAAAAAAGAATAGAAATCATTACGGAACTTCCAAGTGAAACTAAGATCGAGGAAGCGCCAAAGGAGAAAAAAGAAAAGCTCAATCTTAAGCATTCAGGGAATGTGTCTGTTCGTTCCACTTTTCAATCTTTACCTGGGGGTGTAAAAGATCAAACAGGAATCGGAACCTTACAATATGGATTGACAATTCCAAAATATAAATCAATGAAAATTTCCATATATGGACGGAGTGATATGGCAAGCAAATCATTTACCCTGTATCAAGCGCGTGCCAGTTTTGGGAAGAAAAATAAAGGCACTTTTCTTCAATTGGGGCGTGTTTTTGCTTCCGAACTTTCAGGAATTGGCGCAACGGACGGTCTCTTCCTCTCTCGCCCATTCTCAAAACAAATCAGTCTTGGTGGGTTGGCTGGATTCCAACCTGATCCGAAATCTTATCAACTCAATCTTGATATAAAAAAAATTGGCATCTTTACAAAATTTAAAATCCCCATTAAAAAACTATCAGGAAATATTGCGTTCGTTGGCCAATATGCTGGATCTGAGATTGATAGAGAATTTATCTATTCAAAATTATCCTATTCTCCTCTCAAGCAAATTTCAATTCAAGCTTACCAAACTGTAGATTTATATAGAAATGTATCTCTTTACAATCGTAAGAATGCAGAAGCAACTTTTACACAGCTTTCCATGCGATTTAAAATAAACAAAAATATATCGTTTCGCTCCAGGTTTACGTCTAGACAAGAAATTATCTATCAACAATCCCAAACCCTTGTCCCTGATTCTTTATTCCAAGCCGAATTAAAAAATGGATGGTATAACTCTCTTAAATTGCGTGGAAATACTTGGGGGACAATTCAAGTTGGGGCCAATATCAGGAAACAATCTGAAAGCGATCAATTCTCTTCTGTCTTGAGTCTTTACTACCGCACATTATCATCGAAAAGGGGAATATCATTGGATTGGAACAGCATCCTGATTCAGAACACCTTATTAACTGGGATTCAGAATAAGTTCGGTTTTTCTATGCCTTTTTGGAAAAATGGATTTTTCAATGCAGAGTATGAGCTCTATGCTTTTGGATTTGGTCAAAATTGGAATGAGTATTTTCAGCACACGCTCTCTGGAAGTCTTTCAAAAAAGATGGGGAAGAAATTTCACGCTTACGCTAGTCTCGATATTTCTTTAGATACTGAATTCACCCGAACTTTTGCTTATTTGGGGCTATCCTATCGATTTTAAAAAATCATTTTGAAATAAGTTTAAAAAATAAATGATTACTATCAGTACTGATGTAAATTCCTCGCTCTAAACCGAGAATATTTATGGCTATTTACAATCACTTCAAAGGCATTCCAGAATTACCGGAAGTGCCTAATCTAAAAAAGAAGCGCCCAAAAGTTATGGCGATTGTGGACGAAGACAATTGCACAGGCTGTCAGGCTTGCGTGCCTTTTTGTCCTGTAGATTGCATTGAGCCTGTTCCCCTATCTAAATATGGAAGCCCGATTCCACCTGTCCAAGTTCGTTTCGATGAATGTATCGGTTGTCAAGTTTGTGCACGCGTTTGCACAAAACTCACTTGGGACGCAATTCGAATTATGAAAACGGATTTGTTCGAAGAACTCTACAATATCAAAATTGATTAGAGCCAGTAAACTTTTTTTAAAAAATTTAATTACCCGCTTCCTCCTCTATATACTACATTCAATCCCTTTAAAGATTAGAAACTTCTAATCTTCCTTTAATCTTACTCTAATAATTCTTTATTACATTTTTTCATCAATAGTGGACTCATTTTGTCCATTTTAATTATCAAGGAGAATTTAAGGGAAATATTTATGGGAATTAGTAAAGCTTGCGATTATGCAATTTTAGTGGTGACGTATTTCGCTTCTAACCCAGAAGACGCTCTAAAAAGTAAGCATGAAATTGCCCAAGCTTTACATTTACCCGAAGAGTTCCTTTCTAAAATTTTACAACGTCTTGTTAAAGCCAATATTGTGGAATCAATCCGCGGAACCCATGGCGGTTATAAACTAATTGAACAACCAAGTGACATTTCGCTGAAATCAGTTATAGAAGTATTTGAGGGTGAAATGCATATGATCGATTGTAATAAAAGTAATTTTAAAGATTGTGGAAGACAAAACAACTGTGGTCCACTTCAACATGTCATGTTTCAAGTAGAAGATGAAATTAATCATATACTTAGTAATGTCTCTTTTAGAGAATTGGCCATGAAAGGATAAAATGGATTCATTCAAAAGAACACTAATTGTTATAAGCCTATTTGCTCAGACTTTAATTTTTGGGGATAGCACTATTCCAGATATATCAAAAGGAGAACGCATTTATCAATCAAATTGTAGTGGATGCCACGGCATGTCTGGAAGAGGAAATGGTCCCGCCTCAAAGGTACTTAATCCTCTACCCCGAAATTTCACTGATGGAAAATACTTATTTAGAACCACGCCTTCTGGCTCTCTTCCTACAGATGAAAACATCCATAAAACCATTCGTAATGGCGTCATTCGAACATCTATGCCATCTTGGGAAGGCATTTTGAATGACAGTGATATTGCAGATGTCACCTCCTATATCAAGACATTTGCTAAAAAATTTACAATCCAAACACCAGCGCCTGAAGTAGAGCTACCAAGCACCGCACCAGAAAAAACAGATGCATTGGTGGAAGATGGAAAAATGCTATATCGTTTGATGGAATGTTTTAATTGTCATGGATCTGAGGGTAGAGCAGACGGCTCTTCTTCGAACGAATTGGAAAATGACTGGGGTGAGCCTATTGTACCTCCTGACTTCGCTCACGATTCTTTTAAAGGGGGAAATGATCCCGTTGATATCTATCGCACTTTTTCCACTGGATTAACAGGCACACCTATGCCAGCTTATGATGATGATATTTTTGGATTTTCGAGAGAAGATATTGTCGGTGATTATAGCAATCTTGAAATGGATTATACTAAAGATGAAATCAAAGCTTTTGATACTTGGGCAAAAAATTCGATTTCCGGCGACGAGCTCTATAATAAAACAGAAGATGAAATGTATGCATATTTTCGTATGCGCAAATGGGCTCTCGTTTATTATGTCCTGGATCAACGTGAAAAAGAAAGCTTGATTTTCAAATTATTTAAAAAAGATTATGAGTTGACACAATGAAATTTGATATAAGACTAACAAAACTATTTTCTCTTACAATGATTGTCTTACTTTGGATGGCTTGTGGCGGTGATGACTGGCGAGACCCACTTGGTATTTCCCAAGCAGGTGATGGATCTTTATTAAAACCAGATGGTGCGCCTTTTGTTCCTCAGGCGGGACATTTGGATATTTCTTTAAGTTCTTTAGAAGATATTCCTTTCAAAGAAGGCGGTGAAGAACTGAAAATTGTGACTGTATTAAAAAATATGGGCACCGAACCTCTTTCAATCAATGGGATTAGCTTGACGGGCAACATTGTATCTATTGAAGGCATTTCTGAAGGAGATGAAATATTGGGATCTGATTCACTGGTCGTTTGGGTTGAATTTGATGGAGAAAATGGCGCAAATGGACAAGTGGATTTCATCTGGAGTAGTTTAGAAAATCCCGATTCTATCATATCTTTCTCAAATAGTTTAGATATAGGTGACGAGTCAGCTTGGGATAAAATATATGACAAAATCATCGATGCAAATTGCTCTTGCCATTTAACCTCAAGTGGAGCAGGTGAACTATTATTGAATACACAAAATGTTGCTTACGAACAACTTGTAGATTTTTCAGCTTTTGAAGTTCCTGAGCTAAAACGAGTTGAACCTTGGAATACAGGAAATAGTTACTTAGTCAAAAAAATAATTGGCATTGATATTGAAGGCGATAGAATGCCGAGAGATGGCCCCCTCTTCTTGTCAAATAAAAGAATTGAGCAAATTAAAACTTGGATAAGTATTGGAGCACCTGAATAAATGAAAAAAATTACGACACTTATAATCATTCTATTTGGAATCACTTTTCTTTCGGCTGAGCCCTATATCGCGGTGCGTACCGGATATAAGTGTTCTCAATGCCATGTCAATAAAACAGGTGGAGGGAAACGAACTGGATTCGGCTTTACTTACTCACAAACAAACCTACCTACATTTCAAGCAAAATCTCAGGATAAAAGTGGTCTCTTTACCAATATGATTAATGAATATTTTTCTATTGGAACCAATTTCCGCGTAGCCAATAAAACGATTATTGGTGATGATTCAACGCGATATATTGTTGGACAAGATGGCGACCCTCGTTATAATAATTCCATTATTATGCCCGAAGCAAATGTGTATTTAGAAATATCAGCCATTCGAGACCGTATGCTTTTTTACATTGATGAGAATTTTGCTCCTGGGGCATCCAACCGTTTTTTACAGAAGGAAGCATGTGGTTTGAAGGAAGCACACAATGTGTAGAATGCCATTTTGCCAACATTGAAGAATCCTTCCACGTAATGGATTTAAGTAGTTTTACTGGTATGATCCGTGGAGCAGATTATAATCTTGACGATGGAACTGGCATGTCTCTCTTTAGTGACGGCATGACAAGTAGCATGAAAATGTGGGGAATGAGCCGTATTAAAAAACGTCTCCGTGACAATCGTATGCCTCCTAATTCTCCTTTTCTATTGAGTGAAGATAATAGAGATGGCCCGGATGTATGGGATGCCATTGAAGGTGAAATGACAACAGCCGTTGAATTAATTGGTCGTTGGCTAGGTTCAGGTGCTCCTCACTAATGACTATAAAAAACTAAAAGAGCAGGGCTATTTTCAATCCTGCTCTTTTAGTTTTAGTTTTTTCCAATTCATTCATTAACTTTCGCCGTTGTATTCATAATAAAATCTTGGAGGATTCATTGAAAACACTATTTATAACAAGCCTTTGCCTAATCTTAAATGTCAGTCATCTTATGGGTGGCGATGTATCAGGAAAAATTTCTTTTGATGGTAAAGCACCAAAAATGAAAGCTTTAAAAATTGCAGCTGACCCCGTATGTGTCGCAAATAACACTTCTGCCCCAACCAAAGAATGGCTCATTGTTGATGCAAATGGTGGTGTGAAAAATGTTTTAGTCTATATTTCAGAGGGTGTATCTGCATCAAAAGAAGCACCAACAAACCACGTTGTCATTGATCAAAAAGGGTGTGTTTACACACCGCATGTGATCGGTGTTCAAGTTGGGCAGCCTTTAGATATTTTAAACAATGATGGCACATTACATAACATCCATGCTTTACCAAAATTGAACCGTGAATTCAACAAAGCTATGCCAAAATTCAAGAAAAAAATGACAACGCAATTTGATAAAGCTGAAGATCCATTTAAAATTAAGTGCGATGTTCATCCTTGGATGGGTGCTTATATTGGTGTATTTGATCATCCATACTTTGCCGTTTCTGGTAACGATGGGTCATATACAATCTCGGGTTTAAATCCTGGAACATATACCATTACAGCCTGGCATGAAAAGCTTAAAACAAAGACCATCACAGTAAAAGTAGGTGATGGTTCAACTACAGCTGATTTCACTTTTTCAAAACCACAGAAGAAAAAATAACAACTCCAATTATTATAGGGTTAAGCGAAGCCTAGTAAAAGCTTTTTTACTTTTGATTCGATTAACTTTATTTTTTGAGCTTTAAATATGACTAATAAGGTCATATTTGGATTATTATAAAACAACAAAGGATATTTATGAGCGGACATACAGATACGCACCACGAAGAATCATTTTGGAGAAAATATATATTTTCCATTGACCATAAGGTTATTGGACTCCAATATGGAATCACTGCCTTGATATTTTTATTTTTTGGCTTTTGCCTCATGATGATGATGCGATGGCAATTAGCTTACCCTGAACAAGCCATGCCTTTGTTAGGTTGGATGTTTGGCGAAGAGGGTGTTATGTTGCCTGAGATGTATAATTCTCTCGGCGCGATGCACGGCACTATTATGATTTTCTTAGGTGTTGTTCCTCTTGCTGTTGGTGCTTTTGGTAACTATTTTGTTCCTCTTCAAATTGGAGCACCAGATATGGCTTTTCCAAAATTAAATATGTCCAGCTATTGGTGCTATTTCGCAGGTGGCATTGTCATGATGGTTGGATTTTTTGTACCTGGTGGCGCAGCCAATTCTGGCTGGACATCTTATCCTCCTCTCTCTGATATTGCCACAACAGGACAAACCGTTTGGCTTTTCGGAATGGTTTTGCTCATTACATCTTCTCTATTAGGTTCGGTCAATACCATAACGACTATTATTCAACTAAGAGCAAAAGGCTTAACGTGGATGCGACTTCCCTTTTTTGTATGGACGCAATTTATTACAGCTTTTTTATTGCTTTTAGCTTTCCCACCATTGGAAGCAGCTGGCGTTCTTCAATTGATGGATCGCTTAGTTGGAACCAGTTTTTTCCTTCCATCTGGATTAGTGGTCTCAGGACAAATATTAGAAGTGAGCGGTGGCGGAAGCCCATTATTGTGGCAACATCTTTTTTGGTTCTTAGCCCATCCTGAAGTTTATGTTCTTATTTTACCTGCGATGGGAATTGTTGCAGAAATTCTTGCGAATAATACTCGAAAACCATTATGGGGTTATAAATCAATTGTATATGCCTCTTCTTTTCTAGGCTTTATGTCTTTCGTCGTCTGGGCTCATCACATGTTTATGACAGGAATGGGTTCAACCATCTCTGCATTTTTCCAAACGACAACTATGATAATTTCTATTCCTTCAGTTGTGATTTTAACTGCTATGTTTATTTCACTTTGGGGTGGATCGATTCGATATAATACCGCTATGCTTTTTGCCTTGGGTTTCTTGCCTATGTTTGGCATTGGTGGCTTAACAGGATTGCCCTTAGGCATTGCCGCTTCAGATATTCATCTTCACGATACCTATTATGTAATTGGGCACTTTCATTATGTTGTTGCGCCTGGAACAATTTTTGCTCTATTTGCAGGAATCTATTATTGGTTCCCAAAAATGACAGGGAAATTGTTGAACGAGCGATTGGGGAAAATTCACTTTTGGACCTCTATGATTTTTATTAATGGAATTTTTATGCCTATGTTTATTCAAGGACTTGCTGGTATTTCAAGAAGATTATATGATGGTGGATTAACCTATGCTCATGCAACTGATACGTTTTATCTCAACGAAATGATGTCAACCTCTGCTTGGCTTTTAGGCTTAGCACAAATTCCCTTTATCGTCAATTTGATTATAAGTTTAAAGTCTGGTGAAAAAGCAAACGATAATCATTGGGAAGCAACTACGCTTGAGTGGACAGATGCACCTTCTCCACCCCTCCCTCATCGAAATTTTGAAGTTATACCTGAAGTTCATCGTGGACCTTATGAATACAGCGTCCCTGGAGCTAAAAAAGGTTTTATTCCACAATCAGAAGCATAAGAAAGGATTATTATGGAAATTCCATATAATGTTGAAGAGAGACCAGACACGGGTATGTATAATGCCAAATTAGGTATTTGGTTGTTTCTTGCATCAGAAGTCATGTTGTTTGGTGGATTGTTTTCTGCCTATGTTTTTTTACGAATGGGTGATATCACAGGCACATTTGCCACGGGTTCAAGTGAATTGAATGTTCCTATGGCGACATTTAATACGCTAGTGCTAATCTCCTCCAGTGTCACAATGATTATGTCTTGGGTTTCATTAAAACTGGGTGAAAATAAAAAGTTTAAAACATATTTAGGATCAACGATCTTATTAGCTGGGGTATTTTTAGTTGTAAAATATTTTGAATATTCAGCCAAGTTTCACCATGGTATTTATCCTGATACATCAACTTTTTTCTCAATCTATTTCACCCTAACTGGATTGCATATGGTTCATATATTGGGTGGCATGGTCGTCCTTTTTTATTTTTTGGTTCCTGGATCAAAAATGATGAAAACTGAACCTGAACGATTTACAAATAGAATTGAAACGGTTGGACTTTATTGGCATTTTGTTGATTTAGTCTGGATTTTCCTTTTCCCAATTTTATACTTACTATAGGAGATTAATAATGAGTGGACATAGTGTAGATGATATTAAAAAAAGTGTCAAAATATATATTGGTGTCTTTGCAACTTTAGCTGTTTTAACAGTAGTAACCGTTGCTGCATCTTACTTGAACTTGAGTAATGGGGAAGCTTTTTTCCTGGCTATGATTATTGCTTCTGTGAAAGGAACATTAGTTGCTGGATATTTTATGCATTTATTTTCTGAACGAACAACTATATTAGCCGTTTTAGGCTTAACGTTTTTCTTTTTGATAACCCTGCTATTTTTGCCTTATATCACCTTTATCGATCATGCGGTGATATAATGCTGAGTCTTAAATCCTTTCATATTTTTTTCATCGTTATTTCAATTATTGTCACGGCTGGATACGGAGTATGGCAACTTCAAACCTTAACTGTTAATTCAGGGTTTTCAACTGCGTTGGGTGTTTTAGGCATTCTCCTCGGTATTGGATTGACCATTTATCTTCAGAAAGTCATTCGGAAATTTAAAACCCTATGATTCATTTTTTAATCGCAATTGGACTTAGCTTAATTCCTGGCATAACCCAGGCTTGTTCTACATGCTACGGTGCATCAGATGCGCCTGCTACTCAAGGAATGAATTGGGCAATAATTACATTATTGGGCGTTACAGGTGGAATGCTCGCTAGTGTGGGCACTATGATAATTCGGTTAAAGAATCGGGCAAAAAACCTTACATCAAAACATAAAGAACTCTAGGAGGAATACCCTATGTTAGACATATTACGAAAATTAGGATTACCTATTAATGCATCTGTCCATGGTGGAGCTGTTGATGAAGTCATGAGTTTATTTCATTGGCTCATGCTTTTTCTTTTCGTAGGCTGGGGACTATTTTTCCTATACACTTTATACCGTTTTAGAGCATCAAAAAATCCAAAGGCGGATTATGTAGGTGTCAAAAGTCATTTTTCTTCAGGACTTGAGGTTGCTGTCGCGTTGATCGAATTTGTCATTCTAATTGGATTTGCCCTTCCTATTTGGGCCAATCGTGTCAATGCTGTTCCTAACAAAGCTGATGGTGCTGAAGAAATTCGTATTGTTGCACAACAATTTGCATGGAATATCCATTACCCCGGCGCAGATGGGATTTTTGGCGCAAGAGATGTGAAACTTGTAGATGAAGAATCTAACCCCATTGGACTAGATAAAAGTGACCCTAATGCAATGGATGACTTTATAACAATTAATCAACTTCATATCCCTGTCAATACACCAATACGAATTGATTTATCATCAAAAGATGTGATTCATAGTCTTTTCTTGCCTGAATTTCGTGTTAAGCAAGATGCCATTCCTGGAATGGTAATACCCGTTTGGTTCGAAGCGACTATGACGTCTAATCAATATTTAGAAACGCTTGTTGGTACAGCTCGTGAAGGCAAAGGATTTGAAATTGCTTGTGCGCAATTATGTGGCCTAGGCCACTATCGCATGCAAGGATTTATGACGGTTCATTCTGAAGAAAGTTATACAGCTTGGTTAGACGAACAAGCTCAGATATTATTGGAAGAGGGTGAAGATGATGAATGGGGTGATGACGAATGGTAATAAATTTTTTAATCGTTTAAACCTGCAATTTCTGACAAACGAATAGAGTCGAGAACAATCGTTTTCCGTTTCTCTGTTCTTATAATTCCCTCTTCTAGAAATCCTGTCAATGTTCTGACCAGTGTTTCCACCGATGTCCCAGCCAAATCTGCTAAATCTTCTCTGGATAATTGAATATCAATAAAGATTGCGCCTTCATAATCTTTCCCATATTTTTCTTTTAAGAGTAATAATAAACTCGCAACTCTTTCCGTAACAGAATGATGAGCCATTCGCGTAGTATCATGATGAGCTTCAATTAAATCTACTGATAATTTTTTAACGATTTCCCAACTAATATCTTTTTCATTTGATAAAGTGGGGAATATTAAGTTGCGATCAATAAAACAAATCGTTGTGTCCTCTAATGCTTCTGCTGTTCCTGCATAAGGTTGACCAGAGAATTACAGATATAACTAATACAAAATTATAAAAGAAGCATCATAAGAATGAAAGAAGATGGGAAATCATCACGGGAGATTCAACCTCTATTACTGATTTAATCCAAAATGGGTTTCATATTCCTTTAAACAAAAAGATAAAAGCAAATCGATTTATTCTGGTAGATAATAATGGTCAAATTCGTGGTTATTATAAATCCTCCAATCAAGAAGATATTTCTCGCATTGCTATAGACATTGATGGTTTGATGCGTATTTCTTAAACATTACAATTTCAAAAAAAGGCGATAACTACGTAGTTGTCGCCTTTTTTTTGGTACCGCGGAAAGGGCTCGAACCTTCACATCCAAAGGATACCAGATCCTAAATCTGGCGTGTCTACCAATTCCACCACCGCGGCATAATTACCTTAATGAAAATTACAAAAAAAGGGCAAGTTTCCCTGCCCTTTTTCGTCTTAATTATATTTATATTATTTCATGAAGACCATTTTACGATTAGATAGAAAATCTCCAGCTCTTAGTTGATAAATATAGACACCTGCACTTACAGCTTGTCCCATATTATCGCGTCCATCCCACACAGCTATCTGTTTTCCAGCAGATTGATTCAGGTGAACCAAGGTGCGGATTTCTCTTCCCATTAAATCATAAATGATTAAATCCACATTTGATTGTTTTGCTAAATCATAAGCAATGATTGTTGTTGGGTTAAATGGATTAGGGTAGTTCGCATGCAGTGCAAATTCACCAGGTATGGAAAGTTCATTCTCATTACTTACTGTTCCACCTGTAAATTGACCAAAACCTATAGAATGGGAGCTAATACCAGAAAATGTGACATCAGCAGAAAAAGTTTCTTTTAATAAAATAACCAGTGAGTTCGTATTTATCGTTTGTGAAAAGGTCACATCAACCGAAATAATAGCACCATCTCCAGCTGCAATACCTGTAGCAAAATCATATCCAGAAAAGTCATAAGCCCCACCTTCTCCTTCGCCTGGGTTATCAATGACACCATTAACAAATCGACCCATACCGGTCATTTCATTAATAATCATATCATTGGGAATATCGACCAAACTGAATTCAGAAACAAAAACCGCTTCTGTATTGGCTAAATGGATTTCAAAAGTCCCTGTTCCTCCTGGCGCCAAATTACCACTCACGTTTTCGATACTATATAAAGCAGGGGGCGTTCCAACATAAACAGCTGAAGCATTTGCTTCTGCATGCATAGGAATTGCATTAATATCAGATAGAACCATATTCCCCACCGTCACTTCAACAACTTGCCCATCAGGAGCAGAACTACTCACAGAATAACTCACATCACCTAAATGGTAAAGACCTGCTGAAATTGGATTTTGCAAAGTATTATCATTCATTAAAATACGGTAATTATTTCCAATTTGTTCTCCTTCAATGGACCAATCACTAAAATCAAAATCACTCGATTCTGAAAATGAAATCCCCGTTAACATGGGTGGATAATTGGCTAAATCAAATTGGATGCCATAAATATCTTGAGTGTTCTGTAAGATGACAGAAACATCAGCTGTTCCACCTGCTAAACCTTGTCCATCCGTAATGGTCAAGTACTGAGTTTCAATTGTTACATCAAAAAACCCTGGGCTTGATGTCCAGTTCAATGGAATCGAATTCATATCTTGTATGCTACTTGCATTTGAGAACGTAAGCATGGCTGTTGTTGCTTGGTCTGCCACAGGATAAACAATCACACGACAGACAGGACCATCACCTTCAATTAAGGGTGTTCCAAAAGTAAATCCAGTAACCGCCATAGCTCCGCTAGGCAAATCGACCACATCAATACTCCACCCATCAGTTCTATCGGTCGTGAGTGCGGCATATGACTCTATGACATTTGGATTATCCATAATTTCAAAATAGAATAAACCAATATCTGTTTCATTACTGATAAAAATATCTAAAGTGTCAGTTTGTCCCGATAAAGCAGAACCACTACTTATAGAAATTTCAACCCATTCAACGGGTGTAGCAGAGACAGTATTAGTTGGTCCAGATTCTACGCCAGAAGGATACATAGCTGTCACATAATAATAATAGGTCACACTATTATCCACATCCAAATCTGTATATTCCGTTACCGTCCCATCCACAACGCTTAAATCTTCGAAATTTTGATCATTCCCAACTGAGCGATAAATATGATATTCATCAATCTCTATTTCACGTATATTTTGAACATTTGGTTCAGAAACTTCGAAATACCCACTTTCCATAAAGATGGGATGACTCAAAGAATAATCCGTTCTAACAGATTCAATACCACTTTCTTTTTCATAAGGCATGTCTGTTAAATAAACATGTTGAATCCGATTGTAACGACCATCATTGGTATTAAAGGTTACGCTTTCATCTGAAGCAAACTCTCCACCCGATGCGAATTCTACCCCATCTAAAATCAATCTATAATTTCCTACACCATAAGCACAACAAATCCCATCTCCGAAGGTATCATAAATAGTAAAAATGTAAGCTCCACTGGGGATTTCTAAATCCCATGTATATTCTGTCGCTGCGTCTGTTAAGTCACCCGAAGCAATACTTGCAACAAGCGTATCGCCGTCCATATGACGTAAATCCCAAGAAGTTTCACCAGGAAAGTTATCCGTTAAAATTTCGATGGTAAATGGAACGGTTGGCGGAATTGGCCCAACAGGTGCTTCCCAAGAAAGCTCCACGCGGTTATCTAATCCCGACTCAGCCACTAAATTGCCTGGCTCTTCAATATAGCCTGGAAAAACAGTCACAACGCCTGTATCTGCACTCGCAATCCAATATTCGCCACCAAAAGAATCCGTCACAATAACATTTTCATAATTGAGAACAGCATCTCCGGCATAGGCATTTTCATGAATAAAAAACTGTCCCGTCAAAATAGGTCCATCTCCGGGAGCGATATCTGCATTATCTTCACTTAAAAGAATAACCCTAACACCCTCTCCAATTTCTGAGAAGGAAACGTTGAATCCAGCTGTTCTATCTGTCGTTGTAAAACTAGTCGCATCTACATAATCGGGTGTATCAAAAAGATCAAATTGGACGCCACCAACACTCCCATCATTCGTGAGAGAGAAAGAAAGCTCCACCGTTTCATTTACATCGCCCGTTGCATTGGACATACTTAAAGAAGCAACATCGCCAATCGTAATCGTTCCATTCGTGGCTGTCGTCGTGAGCGTTTGTCCATCAATGGCACTGACAATCACATCACTCATTTCCAAAACGAGTAGCGCGGACAAAACATTTGTCCCATCAAAATGGAGGTTTAGCACAATACCCGAACCTCCTGCAGAAATACCGTCAGGTGCAGATTGATTATACATTAAAACACGGCTGCTCCCATCTAAAAAATTAGTAAAATCAGCCACAAATCCAGTCAAGCTACTCTCAGGGTCAACACCCGACACTGAAACCATAGATGGCGAAATGGCTAAGTCAAATTGAATACCACCAACGGCATGATTTGCATTTTCCATACTAACAGGGACAACAATATCCTGCGTATATCCATCAACATCTACTTCAGCGATATCAAGTGTGACCTCTTGCGCTATCAATGGCATAGCAAAAAAGATTAAATAGAGTGTTTGTTTTATTGCTTTCATTAAGTTCATTATTCCTCCAACAATTTGTGTAAATCTGTTATTTCTAATGAGAACCCTAAAAATAAAATTACGGGTTGTTCTGAATTTGACTATATGCTTATGCTATCTTCCGCTGAAAATAACAATTTTATGTTAATAAATCACATATATTTTTTTGTCTATAAAGCCTGTCTTAAATCCTGCTTCAAGTCAGCTTTATTCTCAATACCCACGGACAATCGAAGCAAGGTTGTCGTTATGCCCATTTCATGCTTCATCGCTTTTGGCACCGAACCATGGGTCATATCATAAGGCACACACACCAAACTTTCTACACCACCTAAACTTTCAGCAAAAGTGAAAATTTCTATATTTTTAACGAAAGTATTAACCGCCTCTTCAGATTTTAATCGGATGGAAATGAGACTCCCAAAAATGGAATTTCCTTCTGGATTAACTTGCTGTTTTTTGGCTAATTCGTGTTGAGGATGAGATTTCAATCCAGGATAAATCACCTCATCAACAGCTGAGTGAGTCTCTAACCATTCGGCTATAAATTGCGCATTATCTGCAGATTTTTGAACGCGCAAACTCAATGTTTTTGTTGAACGTAGCAAAAGCCAACAATCAAATGGTGATGGGATGGCACCTACAGATTTTTGAATAAAATAGAGTGAATCTGCCAAAGCATCGTTTGAAGTAATGAGTAAACCACTCACAATATCACTGTGTCCTCCAATATGTTTTGTGCCACTATGCATCACAATATCTGCACCAAATGAAAGAGGACTTTGACCATAAGGACTCATGAATGTGTTATCAACAGCCAGTAGGATATTATGTTTTTTACATAATTCTGAAATTGCAGCAATATCTGAAACTTCCAATAAGGGATTTGTAGGCGTTTCAATAAAAATAATTTTTGTTTCAGGTCGGATGTGTGCTTCGATTAAATTCATATCTCTTGTATCCACAAAATCAAAAGTGAGTCCATGACGCGATAAAACTTCATCAATCACTCGATAGGTTCCACCATACACATTCTGAGAAACAACAATATGGTCTCCTTGACTTAAGGTTTGAAATAAAGCGGTTGTTGCGGCCATACCACTGGAAAATGAAATAGCATATTTCCCATTTTCCAAGGAAGCGATATTTTCCTCAAATCGATTTCGTGTCGGATTTACGGCACGAGAATAATCAAACCCACGGTCTTTCCCAATCCCATCTTGCTCAAAGGTGGACGTTAGGTGAATTGCAGGAGAAACAGAACCTGTTCTTGCATTAGATTTATTCCCTACATGAATTGCTCGTGTTTCAAATTTGCCCTGAGACTTTTTCGTCATATTTGGGTAAAACCTTTATTCAGATAATGTGCTAATTTTTTATTTTTAATCTCAACAACTTCGCCATTGGGACTTTTCATGCGAACCTTCTCATTGCGACCCACTTTTTTATCAGTAACGATGGGCGCTTGCTTCGCCTGTTGCGGTTTATTCTTAGAGGCTTCTGGTTGACCCAAAAACCCCATTCCTGTAGTTTCTTGGTGCTCTGTTTGCACATTCCGAACTTGACGTTGCGGTGCCATTTCTGGCGCTTCCATACCTTGTATTTGTGTTCGAAATAAACGCATCACCGTTTCACTATTTAAGTCTGCCATGATTTCTTGAAAAAGCTTAAATCCTTCAGATTTATACTCTAACAATGGATCTTTTTGTCCATAGGCTCTAAGATTTATTCCCTCACGGAGTTGATCCATGGCGTACAAATGGTCTTTCCATTTTTCATCAATAGTCCTCAAAATCACCCAACGTTCAAAACCGCGAATCACTTCTTCCTGCAATAAGGATTCTCGTGCCGTATAGACACTATCTGCCTCACTTAAGACGAAATCTGTCACATCTTCAATTGTCAAATCATCTTGGCCCGTTTTACTGCAAATCGTTTCAAAAGAAGCATCAATCATTAAATGAGAAGCAAAATTTTGTTTCAAATAATCCCATTCCCAAACATCCGGACTTCCCTGCTGAGAATCAATTTCATCTAAAACATATTCTTCAATATTTTGACGAACCGTTTCTCGCATATCTTCGCCCGATAACGCCATATTCCGAATATCATAGACCACTTTCCGTTGCTGATTCATCACATCATCATATTCAAGCAAATGTTTTCGCACACCATAATTTCGTGTTTCTACTTTTTTCTGTGCATTGGAAATCGCTCGCGTTACCATTTTTGCAGAGATGACTTCTCCTTCTTCTATACCCATTTTATCCATAATCACCGCCACCCGATCTGAGCCAAAAAGGCGCATTAAATCATCTTCTAAAGAGAGATAAAATCGAGATGAGCCAGGATCTCCTTGTCGCCCAGATCGTCCTCTCAACTGAAGATCAATTCGTCGAGATTCATGACGTTCCGTTCCAATGATATGTAAACCACCCAAAGCGATAACACCTTCGCCCAATTTAATATCTGTTCCACGACCCGCCATATTGGTAGCGATTGTTATGGCGCCTGGCTGACCCGCCCGAGAAACGATATCTGCTTCATGTTGGTGTTGTTTCGCATTCAATACGTTATGAGGAATCTTCTTCCGCTTCAACATGCGCGATAATAATTCGGATACTTCTACGGTTACAGTTCCAACTAAAACTGGCTGGCCACTTTCAAAGCATTCAGATAATTCTTGAATCACTGCATTATATTTTTCACGTCGTGTCTTATAAACCAAATCTTCCCGATCATCTCTCACAATTGGTCTGTGCGTAGGAATCACCGTTACATCCAATTTGTAAATCGACCCCAATTCTTCTGATTCTGTTTCAGCTGTTCCTGTCATTCCAGACAATTTATCATAAAGACGAAAATAATTCTGGATGGTGATTGTGGCTAAGGTTTGTGTTTCTCTTTCAATTGAAACATTTTCCTTTGATTCAAGCGCTTGATGTAATCCATCACTATATCGACGTCCAGGTAAAACGCGACCCGTAAATTCATCCACGATCATGACTTTTCCATCTTGGAGCACATATTCCACATCTTTTTCATACATGGTGTAAGCACGGAGCAATTGATTAAAATTGTGGATTGTTCCACTCCGTTTCGCATGCAGTTGGTGGACTTTTTCTTTTTCTTGCTCCATCTCTAAAGCCGATAAAGTATCATTTTGCTCAATATCCGTGAGCATTTCACCTAAATCTGGAATAATAAATGTTTCAGGATTGTCTGGTGCTAAAAAATTTCGTCCCTTATCGGTCATGTCTATAATGTGCGATTTTTCATCAATAGAAAAATATAAATCATCATCCACTTCGTGTAATTTTTTATCACGAATAAAGTTAGATTCAACGTCATGCGCTAATTTAATCATACCGGTTTCTTGGAAGATTTTCATGACTTGACGATGTTTGGGCATGCCTCGTTGCGCTTGGAGTAATTTTAATCCAGCTTCTTCTTCCTTATCTTCAGACAAAAATTGCTGTGCTTCCTTCACAAGATCTGTCACCAATACGGATTGTTTTTTCACCAATCTTTGCACGTCTGGACGCAATTCAACAAAGGTCGTATCTACAGGCGCATCAATTTGTCCTGAAATAATCAAAGGCGTTCGCGCCTCATCAATCAAGACGGAATCGACTTCATCAACGACAGCAAACGCATGATCACGTTGCACTTGACTTTCTGGCGAATGCGCCATGTTATCTCTAAGATAGTCAAAACCAAATTCATTATTTGTGCCATACGTAATATCGCATTCATACATTTCACGACGTTTTTCATTGTTCATCGTATTTAAAATCGAACCAACTGTTAATCCTAAACGCTTATATACTTCGCCCATCCATTCCGAATCTCGTTGCGCTAAATAATCATTAACCGTTACCACATGAACGCCACGCCCTGTGAGCGCATTTAAGAAAATAGGCATAGTAGCCACAAGTGTTTTCCCTTCACCTGTTTTCATTTCTGCCACTTTCCCTTGGTGAAGAATAATCGCTCCAATCAATTGCACATCATACGGCACCATTTCCCATGTGACATCATTACCCAACATGCGATAAGAATTTCCAACCATTCTGCGACAGGTCTCTTTCACAATGGCAAACGCTTCTGGCATAATAATATCTAATTGGCTTTGTTCTGCTTTGAGGATTGCCTCCGCGCGCTCCGTTTTATCCATCGCATCTGGCAGAGAATCTTCTTTGTCTTTTCGCGCTGAAATTACACCTTCACGTAATTCGACTGTACGATTTACCAAATCTTCATCAGATTTATTTTCTAAAGTGGAAAACACCTGATTGATTTCATCAACCAGCGGACCCAGTTTTTTAATTTCCCGGTCTGATTTTGTCCCAAATAATTTTGCTAACATTTAATTATTGTCTTTCGTTGTTTTCGCTTCTTCTTTCAAATATTTTTTGTAAATCGAATCTAGAATTCCATTTACAAATCCAGAACTATCGCCAGTACTATATACTTTTGCAATTTCAACGGCTTCGCTGATTGATACCTTCGGCGGTACATCCTCCATAAAATAAATCTCACAAATCCCCATACGCAAAAGAATTTGGTCCACAGTCGCAACGCGACTAAACTCCCAATTCTGAAGACAATCTTTTATATGTTGATTAGCCCAATTTTGATTCTCATAAACATAAGTATATAATGTTTTCATAAATTCCATATCCAAATCTTTATGATTTGAAAAGGACGCTAAGGTTGATTTGAGAATCTTTTCAGGTGCTTCTTGTGAAATATCATAAGCATATAAGGCTTTTAGGACGCATTCACGCGCCAAACGATTTGGATGCATTTAGAATTGATCCCTTTTGCCCATCACATTTTTCCGTGGCAAATGGATATCCTTCAATTTTGATACTTCTTTCATGCGATATTCTGCTACTATTGCTGCCGCTTCTTGATTGCCAATCCCTTCATTTTCTGCTAAATCATAAATGGTCATCAAGGTATCATAAATGCCTTCAGCTTGACTAAAAGCACGTTCGCGATTATATCCATCAATCTCGTTGGCAACATTAATCAACCCACCCGCATTGATGGCGTAATCTGGAGCATACAAAATGCCTTTTTCACGAATCATTCTGTCGTGAGAAGATTCACTTTCCAATTGATTATTTGCTGCCCCAGCAATCACAGACGCTTTGATGCGCGGAATCGTATCACTATTTAAAGTTGCCCCCATGGCGCAAGGTGCATAAACATCCATATCCGCATCATAAATATCATCAACGCCCACCACTTCTGCATTAAACTCATCCACAACTCGCTTGACAGAAGGTTCATATAAATCGGCAACAATGAGTTTTGCGCCTGCTTCATTCAGGTATTTACACAAATAATATCCCACATGACCTAAACCTTGAACACCGACTTTTAATCCAGCCAAACTCTCTTTACCTAATTGTTTTTTGACCGTGGCTTTCATTCCCACATACACACCGCGTGCCGTTACGGGAGATGGGTCACCCGAACCGCCCAACGCACGAGAAATTCCCGTTACATAATCTGTCTCCATTCGCACCCATTCCATGTCTTTTACGCTAGTCCCCACGTCTTCTGCTGTAATATAGCGTCCGCCTAATCCTTCGATAAACCGACCAAAAGAGCGAAAGAGCATTTCACTTTTATCAGTTTTGGAATTGCCGATGATAACTGATTTTCCTCCACCTAAATTCAAATTTGCAATCGCCGCTTTGTAGCTCATACCACGAGATAATCGCAATACGTCTTTCAACGCTTCTTCATCTGTGGCATAATCCCACATTCTACATCCACCCAAAGCAGGGCCGATAGTGGTGTCGTGTATCGCTACAATCGCTTTCAGACCTGTATCTGAATCGCGAAAAAATGCCACTTGTTCATGATCCTTTTCTTCCATTGCTGTAAATACTGACATCATTGGCTCCTTTTAATCTTTTAATAAATCTCTGGCTATTACCAGTTGTTGTATTTCTGAAGTTCCTTCGTAAATCTGTGTGATTTTAGCGTCTCGCATGAGTCGCTCAATGCCATATTCTTGCATGTAGCCCACGCCACCAAAAATCTGAACCGCCTCTGTGCTACTACGCATGGCAACGCCAGAAGCATATAATTTTGCCATAGATGCTTCTTTCATATACGGTCTATTTTTATCTTTTAATTTTGCTGCTCGCCAAATCAATAAACGTGCCGCATCCACTTCTGTCGCCATATTGGCTAATTTTTCTTGAATGGCACCAAACTGTCCAATGGGCTTTCCAAATTGTTCTCGTTCTTTGGCATACTCAATAGATTTTTCCAGTGATGCCCTGGCAATGCCCAAAGCTTGAGACGCAATCCCAATACGACCACCACCCAACGTTTTGAGGGCAATGGTAAATCCTTTTCCTTCTTCTCCGAGTAAATTGTCCACTGGGATACGGCAATCCTCAAAATAAAGCTCACAGGTATCAGAACCTCGAATGCCCAATTTGTCTTCTTTCTTTCCTGTAGAGAATCCTGCCGTTCCTTTTTCTACTATAAAAGCAGAAATACCTTTATATCCCACACCCTTTTCTGTCAAACAAAAGACTAAAACCAAATCACTACTAATGCCCGAAGTCACCCAATTTTTGGTTCCATTCAAAACATATTGATCGCCATCTTTTTTGGCCGTGGTGCGCAGATTACTGGCATCAGAACCTGATTGAGGTTCGCTTAAAGAATATGCTCCCAGTTTTTCTCCAGACGCTAAAGGCTTAAGATATTTTTCTTTTTGGTCTTTCGTTCCCCAATCCAAGAGAAGCTGGCAAACTAAGGAATTATTCACGGACATGACCACCGCAACAGAGGCATCCACCGCTGCAATTTCTTCCATGGCTAACACATAACTCAAAGCATCCATTTCTGCTCCACCCCATTTTTCAGGAATCATCATACCCATAAACCCTAATTCGCCCATCATTTTAATTTGTTCTGTCGGAAATATTTCTTTTTCATCTCGCTCAATCACGCCAGGCGCTAAATGTTCGATGGCAAATTCTCGGGCTGTCTTTTGCACAAGGGCCTGTTCTTCTGTTAAACTAAAGTCAATCATATTCTCTCCACAATCAATGCTGACGCCTCTCCACCTCCAATACACAAAGTCGCAAGACCTCGTTTCGCATTAACACGCTCCATTGCATGAATCAGCGTTGTTAATATTCGCGCACCAGAAGCACCAATTGGATGTCCAATTGCAATCGCACCACCGTGGATATTCACATTTTCATGAGATAAATTAAAATCGTCCATCGCCGCCATGGCAACAGGCGCAAAAGCTTCATTGATTTCCCATAAATCGATATCCTCCGCTGTGAGTCCTGTTTTTTCTAATACTTTTGATATGGCTTTTCCTGGAGCGGTCGTAAACCATTCTGGCGCGTGGGCTGCGGATGCTTGACCCACAATCCGAACTTTTGGACTTAATCCCAATTCAGTCGCTTTTTCTTCAGACATCATAAGAACGGCGGCTGCGCCATCATTTATTTTTGAAGCATTCGCCGCAGTGATGGTGCCATCCTTTTCAAAGGCAGGACGCAAATGTGGGATTTTATCAAATTTTACCCGTGTCGGTTCTTCATCTCGATTGATGATAAATGGATCGCCTTTTCGATTTGGAATTTCTACCGAAACCAGCTCGTTTCTAAACCAAGATTTGGACTCAGCTTTTTGAGCACGTTTATAAGATTCAATGGCAAAAGCATCTTGCGCTTCTCTTGAATAATTTCGATCTCGCGCACAAATTTCAGCACAATTTCCCATGTGTTTATCATTGTAGGCATCCCACAATCCATCATGAATAATGCTATCTAAAGTTTGTCCATGACCCAGACGAAAACCATTTCTCGCTTTGGGCAAAAGATAGGGCGCATTGGACATACTTTCCATTCCCCCAGCAATGATGACGCCCGCATCGCCAGATTTGATGATTTGCTCTCCCAACATCACTGCCTTCAAACCTGAGCCACACATTTTGTTGATAGTTAGACACTCAACAGAATTGGGCAAACCAGCATAAAGGGCAGATTGTCGTGCTGGTGCTTGACCTAAGCCAGCACTTAAAACATTCCCCATAATCACTTCATCCACTTGGTCGCTTTCAATGGAAGCTGAAGCCAAAAGGTCTTTGATAACCATGGCGCCTAATTTTGTTGAAGATACGGGTGAGAGTTCACCTTGGAATGCGCCGACAGGCGTTCTTTTTGCTTCTATAATGACAACATGTTTCACAACGAAATATCCTTATATACAGAATAGAAATTAGCCATTTTTAATGAAATATTTGGCGATTTTTTATAGTGTCTTTAGCCACCATCAAACCGGGAGATGTGAAATAATTCGGAAGCGTCTCCTTTCCCGTTCACCATGACTTGAGCTGTTAATTCTCCAATGGCCGAAGCAAAACCCAATCCGTGCCCCGTAAAACCGCCACAGACAAAGCAATGAGGCATTTTTGTATTTCCCACAATAGGAAGTCCATCTTTACTAAATCCCATGGTTCCAGACCAAGCATGAGAAATGGGAACGCGCTCCACCTTTGGGAATAATTGGTAAAAATAATCATATAAGCCATGAATGAGTTCTGAATTTACTTCTGTCGAAAAGCCCTCCCCCTTTTGTCCATCTTTCTCACGAAAACCACCAATCATCAATCGACCATCCCGTAATTGTCGCCAGTATTCAAACCCATAATTAGCATAAACCACTTCATCAAATATGGAACTTGGAAAAGGCTCAGTCACAAAAGCTTGACCTTGAAAAGGAAAAATCAAATCATCAAATCCTGAGATAACTTGGCTCGTATAAGCATTCGTCGCCAAGACGGCCATGGCGCAATCAACCGTCCCTCCTTCAGTCACAATTTGAAGAGAATTGGATTCATATTCACAGATATCAAGAACTGGCGAATTTTCATAAATTTTAATATTCCGAGAAGACAGTATTTTGGATAAAGCATTGACCAGTTTCACTGGCTGAATACCTGCGCCCACCTTTGTTTTGAGTGCTCCAAAAAATTGATCAGACTTGAATTTTTTCTCAAGTTCAGAAGACGTAAGTAAATCAACTTGGATTCCTGATGCGGATAAATGGACAAATGATTCTTTTAATTCTATGTCTTCTTGTTTGGAACTGGCGACAATAAGACTTCCATTCTCCTGCAGATCGCAATCAATACTTTCATCTTTTATTATGCCGAGCATTTGGTCAAAATTGCGTTCTGTAAATTTCCAAATTGCTAATGCCTTTTCTTTGCCATGTAAAGTCATAGATCGGTTAAAATGTTCAACAGTCCCTGGCAAAATAAATCCTGTATTTCTCCCAGAAGAACCTGAGGCTAATAAATCTTTTTCCAATAAAACGACGGAAATTCCCATTTCAGAAAGCCAATAGGCAATAAAATTTCCAATCAAACCGCCACCAACCACGCAAATATCCACAGTTTCTTTGGAATCCAATTGGGGAAATTGTCGCGATTGTTCAAAACCCAATGAAGACTTTGTTAACCAGAAGGGCTTATTAATCATGATTTGAACGTTTTTACTCATTATTTTTCTTATCGTAGGCTTTGATGATTTCTCGCACCAATGGATGACGCACAACATCCGAATCGCTGAGATGGACAAATCCAATCCCTTCAACATTCTTTAATATTTTTGCTACTTGAATTAGCCCTGAATTGGATAGACTGGGTAAATCAACTTGTGTAACATCGCCTGTAATAATAGCACGAGAATTGATACCTAATCGAGTGAGAAACATTTTCATTTGCATCACAGTCGCGTTTTGCGCTTCATCTAAAATCATAAATGCATTGTCTAAGGTTCTGCCTCGCATATAAGCCAAAGGGACAATCTCAATCACTTTCCGTTCTAACAATGGTTTTAGTTTTGTTCTAGAATACATAAACCCTAAGGCATCGTATAATGGCGCCAAATACGGATCTACTTTTTCTTTGAGATCACCAGGAAGGAAACCCAAACTTTCTCCCGCTTCTACCGCAGGACGAGATAAGACAATGCGGTCTACTTCGTTATTTTCTAAAGCAGCGACTGCAAAAGCGACTGCCATAAATGTTTTTCCTGTCCCTGCAGGGCCAATGGAGAAAACAACATCATTATCTTCGACAGCTTCGATATATTTCTCCTGCCCTTCGGTTCGTGCAGAAACAGCCCCTTTTTTTCCATAGAATACGACAGAATTTTTAGGAGATTCTCCCTGTCCATTTTCAGCTTTAACCAAGGTAATCAGTTGTTGCACGTTTTTAATATTTAGACTCCCTTGCCCCGTGAGGGTTTGAATCATTTCATGAAAGACATCATAAACAAGAGTCACTTCTTTCTCATCTCCTTTTATTTTGATGATTTCTCCTCGGGCAACAATGCTAGCGGATGATATTTTTTCTACCAATTTTAAGTGAGCATCACCCACGCCTAATAAAGATGTAGTGTCAATTGTTTTTAAATCTATTTGTTTTTCCATTTGATGAAACCTCAGTAATTTTAAGGCATTCAATTTACACATAACAAACTTTGATTCACATGCAGTCCCAAAACTTTCTTAAACATTTACCCATCATTTTCTCTGGATTACTCATGCTCTTCTTAAGCGGATGCGCATCATCACCTGTGAATATTTCCCATGAACCCAGTCAACAAAATCTTTCCTTCCTTATCAAAAAAGGAAACGAACACTGGGATAAAAGAAATGATATCAATGACGCCAAAAAAGCTTGTTTTTATTATGCTCAAGCCTTGAAGGGTGACGCTAATAATAGCGATTTATGCATTAAAATGAGTCGCGCTTTATACTTTCAAGCCATGTTCATCGAAAAAGATCCATTTGTAAAAGACAGTTTGTATTTCCAAGGATATCAAGTCGCCATAAAGTCTTTGAAAAATCGTCCAAAGTTTGATGAATTATTCTCACAGGCAGAGGGAGACAGCTTACAGCGCTGGCTGAGCTTAATTTCTGAAGCGCCAAAAGAATGGGTTCCTGCACTTTTTTGGTGGGCTGTAAATGAAGCACGATACCTAAACACCAAACCTGTTTTAGCCCGTTTAGAAAAACGTGAGTTATTAGAAGTCATTATGCATCGTATTATTTCCCTAGAACCAGGGTATTATTATGGAGGTCCGTATCGATTCTTTGGTGCTTTCTATGCACGCATTCCTGGTATTGAGTTAAGCCAAGCCCAATCATACTTCGAACAAGCAATTTCTGCTTTTCCGCTCTATTTAGGTTCACACGTATATATGGCTGAATTTTATCATCAGAAAGCAGGGAATCGGGAACAATTTCATGAGATACTTGATAAAGTCATCTCTACTGACTTATCTCTCCTCACTGAAAACATCCCTGAAAATATCTATTATCAAAAAAGAGCAATTTTTTTACTCGAACAAGAATCGGTATTATTTGAATAGAAACAAAATATTCTCCACTCCATATCAGGGATTATGAGTAAGTTTACCAAGATAACAATGGATTAATAATGAAATCAAAATTCACAGCTCAAGACTTTATGTCAAAAGATCTCGTCACGTTTAAACCTGACACCCAAATGGAATTTGCAATTTCCACCTTACTTGAACATAAAATTTCTGGCGCTCCCGTTGTAGATGAAACAGGTGGATTAGTGGGAATGCTCTCAGAAAAAGATTGCCTAAATACCTTATTTGAATCCACTTATTACAACAATCCCGGAGGACATGTATCCGACCATATGACCACAACCCTTTCTACCGTAGATTGTGAAATGAGTTTAGCAGACGTTGCTAAATTATTTATGGAAACACGCTTTCGTCGATATCCCGTTTTGTGTGAGGGAAAACTGGTTGGACAAATTAGTAGAAGAGATATTTTGAAAGCCATTAATCACATGACTAAAAACCAATAGGCATTATATGAAAACTCTTATATCATCCATCCTTTTTTGTTCTTTTCTTTTGGCGCAAAATAATGATTTAGATCCAACCTTTTCTGCTATGAATCAAGGAAATTACGGGAAGGCGCTAGAAAGTTTGAACCTTGTCATTACGACCGATTCAAAAAATGCTGAATTATATCGCCTCAAGGCCATGTTACATGAATCCTTAGCTGAGACTCAAGAAGCACTCAGTGCTTGGCGTATGTGCAAAAAATTATCTAAAAATAATTCACTCACCCTTGAAGCAAATAATCATATTCAGCTTTTAAGACAAAGTAAATGAAGTCCCGTTATTTTTTTATTTTCTCCCTATTTCTCGGCTGTTGGCAAGCCCCCGCATTAGATGAATCCTACCCATTTTCAGATGTAGGCTCGATATATCTTCAAGCCATTCATGATTATAAACACTTTACAGGTTCAGGAGAAATTCTTAGAAATAGCATCACTCACTCCTTCATGAAAATGGGTTATGATGTAATTGAACCGCAAGAAGGTGAGACGAAAATCATCGTAGGTAATGGCAATAAGCAACTAGGTTTTACCTGTATTATCTCTGATTATACGGATAGAGAAGTGATGGTGATTCCATATCGTTCAGAAGATAGAGGTTATGCAGAAACGACTATGACGCAAAGTAGCGAAACTAAAAAAGATGAAACGTCTAAAACACAAGTTTCTTCTTCCAGCACAAGCCATGGTGGTGCCGTTCAAGCTGGAAGTCGTTTAGAATATATTCGAGCACGAGTCGGGATTATGCTTAAACTACATGATCCCTCAACAGGACAATTGGTTTGGTCTCATCATTATGGATATAGCGGATTAGATCTTGCTCAAACAGCTGATATGTGCGCTAGGCTTGCTTTGCATGAATTTAGAAAAATATTTTGAAGTAAAGCCCTTCGTCTCGAAGTCATTCTGAATGGAGTAAAAAATCTACTCATGCAACATTCAAACTTTTGGTATGACAATGATTCTATTTGATATTCTCTAAAGATAAACTCATATAAATCCACACATCACTTGAATTTAGAGTACCTTCACGCCCTTAATAAACACGGAAGATTATGAACTTATTTGAAAATCTTGGCTTAGACAAATCTCTCTTGAAAGCTGTTCAAGAATTAGGTTTCGAGAAGCCAACTCCCATACAAGAAAAAACGATACCTCACTTACTCACAGGCAAAGGAGATTTCATTGCTTCTGCCCAAACAGGAACGGGAAAGACCGCCGCTTTTGGTTTACCTTCTATTCAATTAACGGATATCGGTCAAAAACAGACTCAAACACTTATCTTATCTCCCACAAGAGAGCTCTGTATTCAAATCGCAAAAGATTTGACTCAATATGCAAAATATATAAAAGGCCTTAATGTTGTGGCTATTTATGGTGGCGCAAGCATGGAAACACAAATGAGAGCACTAAAAAAAGGCGCTCATATTGTCGTTGGAACACCTGGTCGAACCAAAGACATGATTAAGCGGAAAAAATTACAAATCGGGAATGTAAACCGCATGATTCTTGACGAAGCGGACGAAATGCTTTCCATGGGATTTAAAGACGATTTGGAGGCAATTTTAGCTAAAACGCCCGAAGAAAAACAGACCTTACTTTTCTCCGCGACTATGCCTGAAAAAATTGTTTCCATTACAAAAAAATACATGAACAATCCTGAAAAAATTTCTGTAGCACGCGTTAATGTTGGCGCAGAAAATGTGAGCCATTCTTATTACATGGTTCACGCTAAGGATAAATACGAAGTACTCAAACGTATTGCAGATTTAAATCCCAATATCTATGGTATTACCTTTTGTCGGACACGACGCGAAACCAAAGAAATCGCCAATAAACTTATGCACGATGGCTACAATGCGGATGCAATTCATGGGGATTTATCTCAAGCCCAACGAGATGAAGTGATGGGCCGTTTTCGGAAACGTCAACTGCAAATGATGGTCGCAACAGATGTTGCCGCACGTGGGCTGGATGTAAATGATTTAACGCATGTGATTAACTTCAATCTTCCTGATGACTCCGAAGTATATATCCACAGAAGTGGACGAACCGGACGTGCCGGGAAAAGCGGAAAATCAATTGCGATTATTCATATGCGAGACATGCGACGAATCAAAGACATTGAACGTATTTCTGACATTTCATTTAAAAAAGAATTGGTTCCAAGTGGAAAAGATATTTGCCAAAAACAACTTTTTTCTCTTATCGATAAGATTGAAAAAGTTCATGTGGACGAAAAACAGATTGAACCCTTTTTGCCTGCAATTTATGAAAAGTTTGAATCTCTCGATCGAGAAGAATTGATTAAACATTTTGTTTCTGCTGAATTCAATCGTTTTCTTGCCTATTATAAAAATGCACGAGACATCAATGTAGATCATCATTCTTCAGACAAACAGAGAAACAAAAGAGACAATCGACGTCAAGCCTCCTTTCAGAATTTTTTCATCAATCTTGGAAGCGTTAATCGACTTGAACCTGTAAAGTTGATTGGTCTCATCAACGAAGCTTTAAAATCTCGGAATGTGGAAATTGGACGAATCGAAATCATGAAAAAATTCGCCTTTTTTGAAATTGATGAAAAGATAACACCCGAATTACTCAAGGGCATGAATGGACAAAAATTTGAAGGAGTAAAAGTTTTTGTCGAAATTTCTAAAGAGAAACCGAATTTTAAAGCGAGACCTCGAAAACAAAAATCTGATAACAGAAAACCCAAAAATCGAAAATGGAAAAAGAGCGGACGAAAGAGACGGTTTAATAAAAACTAATCGTTTTAAACTAACTTCTCGTATAATCGCCACAAATAAAGATATTCGTGGCACCTTTTTTTCTGGACTGCTTTAACTGTGTTAAAGTAACATCAACTTAAAACCTTTCAAAGGGTAAATGAACCTTTGAAAGGGTAAATGGATACCGGATATTTTCTGCGAAAATTCCGGTATGACAACTAAGTTATAAATTCAATAAAGTAAATTTGTCATTCCGTGCAGAGATACGGAATCCATCTCACGAATTTTAGTCAAACTTCAAGTGGATACCAGAACGACAATAATTCAAAGTTGATCTATTTTAAGAAATAGGGAATGTGACACATGCACCTTTTCTCGCGCATCGTTCACAAGCAATCCTCACGAATAAGGATATTCGTGACACTTTCACTACTTCCCAGCAATCAGCACCATGGCAATTACTTGCGCTAAATCACCAATAATGCCAGCCAGATCTTTTGCAAAGGATGTTTTATCAAACGGCTCCGTTTCCCTTTCCTTGCCAACGGTAATAATAGTTCCATCAGGAATCTTATTAGAAATCAACCACCATCTCTTATGATGCGCGGAAGTGCCATCAGGAAATTGAAGAAAAATATCTCCATTATTCGCATCTGACGTGTATAAGCCTGCATGGCGTATGTAATAACGATAACGCTTTCCTGGGATGTATTTGTAAGCACCAGGACTATTCACTTCTCCACGAATATAGATCAATTCTGGGTGTTCTCGAATCGTAATTTTATCTCCCGATTTGACCGTAAAATTAAATTTTGATCGAGGGTTTTTTAATATTTTTTCGTAAGAATACTGAATATCTACTCCGCCTCGCGAAAAGGTGGATCCCATGGGATAAGCTTCTGGACGAAGGCCACCAGCCCGCACTAAAATATCCGTAACCGTTTCATCTTGATCTTGAATAACGTAAGGTCCGGGATACCAAACTGAGCCTTCCACAAAAACTGTTTTTTGCATGAGAAATTTCGGATCGGGACGAACCGTAATAATATCATAAGCTTGGAGAAAAAACATCCCATTTCCCGCTTCAATGGCATTGCCTTTTTGACTCATTTTTATCCCATTTTCATTGATAATACATAAATCATCATCCATGTCCATACTTATAATCGTAGCATATTTGTCAGCGTTGGTATTATTTGGATCAATTCGGGCAATTTCAACTTTGTATCGATAAACGTGCTCACTGATTCCACCTGCTTCTATAATTAAATCTTTGAGACACATCTTTTCCTTCAAATCATATTTTCCTGGATTTTTAACTGAACCGTTGATAGTTAATGGTTTAACAGAAATAAATACATCTTTATTATAAATTTTAATCTTATCACCAGGTTCTAAAAAAAAATTTTCGCTTGATCCTGGAGACTCTAATAATTGTCCCAAATTAAATTTTGAAATGGTGCGCGTAATTTGATCATCGTTCAAACGCAATAAATCCGCTCTTTCTAAGTAAGCTTTTTCTTTCCATTCTTCATCCACAAAACCGCCTGCTTTAAACAATAAATCATAAACAGTCATATTCTCTTGTAAGAAATAAAGCCCCTTACGTTTCACATGCCCCGAGATAGAAACATAAGTCTGTGATACCATTTCCGTCATGCCATAGATACGAACTCTATCCAATCCTTGCAAAAGGATATCGTGATTTAGATCGTTGGCTAGGGCTTTATCTAAATTAATTTTTATAAGTTGTTCTGTAAAATCAGGCTTGATTCGAACGATATCAACACGATCCATATAGGCATCACCCAATAATCCATCCGCTTTTTCAATCAATGCGCTCAAGGTGAGTGAATCGCCTAAATCAAAACGACCAGGACGAGTAACGGCACCGCGCAAACTGACCACATTTTGACGCAAATCTAAAATAGAAAATATTTGAATACGATCCCCATCTTGCAATGAATAATCTTTTTTATCTTTCATAATTTTTTCTAAATCCACATCGATGAACATTCGATCCATCTCTAATGCATTCCTATCTTCAAAAGGAATGATTCGGTCAATTTGTGCACGATCCAAATAAGCCGTAATTTTTAAATCACCGGCTAATGCCACTAAATCTTCCAGACTTTCTTTCGGTTTGAGTTCATAAATACCGGGACGATTAATTTCTCCCCCAATCCCAACAGCACTCAATCGCTTGGGAATAAAAATGACATCATCTAACTGCAATTTCACATCATTGGGTTTTTTCCCTGTTAGGAGGTAATCATAGAAATCAATAGACACTATTTCTTTTCCCCCACGGATGAGACGGATATCACGCAAAGAACCGCGGGTAGTCGGTCCATTAAAAAAATATAAAGCGGAAAAGAGCGTGGCCGATGGAGCCACGGTATAAGCGCCCGGCTGGGCGACTTCGCCCAAAACTTGAATACGAAGTGAACGGAGATTACCTAAACTCACATCCAAAAAGGTGGTGGATTTTCCTCCTTGTGGATTCAAACTCGCATAAGATTGTGAGAGAACGCGAAATAGTTTTGATTCCAATAATTTTAAATCCAAACCGTTCACGAAGACTTGGCCAATTTCTGGAATAAAAACGAATCCTTCTCGATCCACAGTCAACACTTGTCGAAATTGGGTTTCTCCCCAAATCATGACGATAATCTCGTCACCAGGACCAATCATATAATTTGGATCCACCGCACCCACAGAAGAAGATTGAAAAATAGCAGGATCCCGCTTGAAAATATCGTACCCATAATAGCTTAAAGCTTTACGTCCCACTTGGGCTTCTGATTCCAAATCAAGATCTTCTTCGTCAATTATTTCTAATTCTTCTTCACTGAGTGATTCATATTCATCCTGATCAATATTTACGATTTCTTTCTCTGAATCTGTTACATATTTCACTTCGTTTGATTCACCCAATTCTGGCACCCCAGATTTACTATTTTCGTTAAAATCTGTCGAAGCATCCTTTGTCTTGGATGATTTCTCTTTTTGGATGGCAGCATCAATCTGTTGATCTGAATACCCTTTTGATTTTGCCATTTCTTTGGCTTGCACTTCAGACATACCAGAGGATTTCATCATTTCTTTTGCTTGTTTGATTTGCCCATCTGTTTGCCCAAACATTATGCTTGTAGCAAGGAAAAGCGTGATTAGGATTTGTTTCATAATATGTTCCTTTATAAATGTATTAACTTATTGTGTGCTAATGTAACCCGTGGGGTTATCATTAAAATATTCACCTTCAACAGGATTGTAAGAATACATGGCAAGCCATGCGGTTTTCTGTTCTCTTAAACTAAACGTTTTCCCTAAACCATTTGCAAGTGCCCTTCCCACAACATCATCGGTATATAAACATATAATAATGTTTGAATATTCTTTATACCGAATCTGTAGCTTTTGGCAAAGAACGCGAAGCCCTTCTGTAGTAAAAATATCATTGATAGTGACAAAAACTTTTCCTTGATTAAAGGCACCGGACAAATGTTCGGTTCGGACAATTTCAAATTCTGGAATAAGCACCTTTGGCTTTTGTTTTATTTGCTTTACAATCGTATTTGTATCTCCTTCAACCATTGAAAATTCTTGAGATTTTATATTTTCTGCTAAGGCACTTTCTGATTGGAGCTTCGATTCTAAATTTTGATTTAGTTCAGCTAAATTATTTGTATATTCTTGTGTTATTTTTTCTTTAGATATTTCATAAAATATATTCATGATAAATATGGTAGTTACTGCGGTAGCTACCATTAGCAATATCGTTGTTTTATGCTCGATAAATAACGGAAATATTGATTCAGATTTTTTTAGAATATATGTTTGCTCTTTTTCGTATTTTAAGTCTAACTCTTTTTGTTGTAATTCGGCTTCACTCTGTTCTTTGGTGTTGAGAGAATGGAATAAACGTTTATTTTTCTTCCCAGTTTCAGGATTGATGACATAAGTCTGATAATAATAATACCCGTCACGGCCTTTGCGGTAAATACTGCTCATTTTATATAAGTTTTATAACAAATTTATTCATAATGCTTCGTCTTCTGTCGGTGAATTTACAGCCACTAGGTATTTTGTCAACTACTATTATAACTACCTATTAATAATAATTTATATTAGCTAAAGTATTAAAATTTTAATACTCCTGTATATTCGTATATTGCGACTGTTAATCTATGCAGCTACCATTTATTATTATGCGATATTACTTCGATAGGAGCTAGTCGCCTCCCTGTTCGTAGTTGAACGCAGACAGGTAAGTAATTTTTATTTTCTTACCCTTAGTATTCCACTCAGTTAGGAGGTTTTGTAGGGATTGATAAAAAATAAAATAAAAGTGTCGCGAATATCCTTATTCGTGAGGATTGTTTGTGGGTGATGCACGAGAAGGGATTCTCGTGTCACATTCTCTATCTTCCTATATTGACAAGTCAAAGCATGGATTCCGCATCTCGTGCGGAATGACAGCAGATTTTAAACATCAAAAAAACAATGTCTTTCTGAGCGAAAAACCCGGATTGAGGATTCTTGGAAAAAATAAACCCAGCGAAGAATCTCTTTTTATTTAAACCAGAATTCCTAGTTAAACATCAGCATTGTTCAGTTAGCAAGGTAGATTCTTCTTCCCGCTGGTCATCAGAATGACTTATTTTTTGGTATTACAAAAGTAAATATCTTATAATTTCGAAGATGGAAAATGTAGGCATGGCTTCACTCACTACGTTCGCTCTGAATGATGAATTTTTCATAGTCTAAATACCAATCTATAAACTGCTTGAGTCCCTTATCCACATTTGTTTTGGGTTTATAATCTAGTTTAGCAATAGACTTTTCTATATCCGCAAATGTTCGCTCAACGTCACCAGCCTGCATATCCATAAACTGAATATCAGCTTTTTGATCCAATTCTTTTTCTATAATCGTAATCACATCCATCAGCTCTTCCCAATGGTTGTTCCCTAAATTCAATACTTCGCATGCATAATTTTTATCTATCGCCGTTCTCAATCCTTGGATAATATCATCAATATATGTGAAATCTCGTTTCATTTTCCCATGATTAAATACAGGAATGGGCTTCCCCTTATGGATTTTATCTGTAAAACTATAGACAGCCATGTCAGGACGTCCCCAAGGGCCATAAACCGTGAAAAATCGCAGTCCTGTGGTATGCAACCCAAATAAGTGGCTATACGTATAAGCCATAAGCTCATTCGATTTTTTTGTCGCCGCATAAATAGAAATGGGATGATCTACTCTATCATTGATAGAAAATGGTATTTTTTCATTCCCACCATAAACCGATGAACTGGATGCGTAAATCAATCCTTCTACTTCATGATGGCGACAAGATTCTAAGATATTCATAAATCCCACCACATTGGTCTGAATATAAACGTGCGGATTTTCTAAGCTATATCGCACGCCTGGTTGTGCGGCCAAATTAACCACCTTTTGGGGCTTGAATTCATTGAAAATCTGATCGAGTTCTGCCAAATTGGAAATATCCATTTTTTCGTATGAAAAATTTGCAAATGGAGTTAATTCCGCTAAGCGAGCTTCTTTGAGTTTTGGATCATAATAATTATTCATATTATCAATCCCCAAAACCTCATATCCATCCGATAATAAGTTTTTACATATATGCATTCCGATAAATCCGGATGCACCCGTTACAATAATTTTATTGTTTTTCATTTTTAAATTTTCTCGGAAAATATTTTTCTTTCTATGTCTTCTTTTGCGCCCATCATCAAAAATATTAATCCCAAAACAGTGCTTAACTGGAAAAATAAATCAAAAGGAATATACTTTACAAAATTATTAAACATGGGCAATAAGAACAAAATTGGAACAATGCTTAATAAAATAGAATAATAGATGAATTGCTTAGCAAGCTCATGTTTCTTTTGAAAAAATAAAAATCCTAAAACGACAAGAAAAGAAGATCTAAGGGGTGCGGGCATCCAAATCAATTCCTCTCTTCCCTCTTTTTCAACCCCAAGCATGGCGACTTCACGGCTAGGCAAAATCACGGAATCAGAGCCATTCACGTAAGAGATGATTGGATAAAATATTGTTTCGTTTGCCCAGATTCGAATCGGCTTAATAATCACAATATATAGGGATACCATAAAGATAAGGGATATCAATCCTTTTACAAGATTCTGGTTCATTCGCTAAAATCAGACTATCGATTCTTTCGCAATTCTAAGAAGATATTGACCATATTGATTATTTTTCATGGATTTACCCAGCAATTCTAAAGCTTCCCGATTAATATATTCCATCCGATAAGCAATTTCTTCTATACAAGAAATTTTCATGCCTTGACGTTTTTCTAAAGTCTGAACAAAATGTGATGCCTCGAGCAAAGAATCATGGGTGCCCGTATCGAGCCAAGCATAGCCTCTTCCCATTCGTTCTACTTTTAATCTTTTCTGCTTTAGATAGGATTTGTTTACGTCCGTAATCTCTAATTCTCCTCGAGGAGATGGCTTCTGATTTTTTGCGATTTCAATCACATCGTTCGGATAAAAATATAAGCCAGAAACAGCATAATGACTCTTGGGCTGAGCTGGTTTTTCTTCGATAGAAATAGCATTTCCATCGCCATCAAATTCTACAACACCATATCGCTCAGGATCTGTAACAGAATAGCCAAAGACGACCGCATTTTTATTCGCATCCACTTCTTTGACTGCTTCGCCTAGCTTTTCAGGCAAATGGCCCCCATAAAAAACGTTATCGCCCAAAATCAGACATACATTATCGGAACCAATAAAACTTTCACCCAAAATAAAAGCTTGCGCTAATCCGTCGGGAGAGGGTTGAACTTGATACGAAATGTTTAGTCCAATTTGCTCTCCATTGCCCAATAGATGCTCATACTTCGGCGTATCCTCTGGGGTTGAAATCAAAAGTATATCTCGGATGCCAGCCAACATCAACGTAGAAAGTGGATAATAAACCATGGGTTTATCGTAAATGGGGAGTAATTGCTTACTGGCAACTTTGGTGATGGGATAAAGACGTGTGCCAGATCCGCCAGCTAAAATGATACCTTTCATGGCGTAAGTTTAAAGTTAATACTTGAAAATTAAAAGTTTTAGAAAATGATTATCTTTTTTCTAAGCTTGTCCTTTAATGGAGTAAGGTTCGATATGGGATGGTAAGCGAACATTCATAAATTTTCCAGGAGAATAATCTGGTAGCAATTTCTTTAAGAAAGATTGGATTTCATTTAATTCTAAATTTTCTGCAATACGTAACAGTTCATGCACCGAAGATTCAAGAGCGAGCCAATCGACTTCATAAAGATGAGAATCATCTTTGAGAATCATAATTTTTTTATGATTTGTAGCGATAAGATCTTCTTCTTTCGTTTGCAATTCTTCAAATAATTTTTCGCCAGGACGTAATCCTGTATATACGATGGGAATATCAATCTCTGGCTCAAAACCAGATAAACGAATCAAATCCCGTGCAATCTGAACAATTTTAATCGGTTCACCCATTTCTAATAAAAATATCTCACCCCCGCGCCCAATTGCAGCCGTCTGCAAAATGAGTTGGGATGCCTCTGGAATGGACATGAAATAACGGATCATTTCTGGATGAGTAATGGTGACCGGGCCCCCATCTTTAATTTGCTGTTGAAATGTAGGAATTGCTGAACCAGAACTACCAATCACATTCCCAAACCGAACGGCCATAAACTGGGTTTTTGATGTCAAATCATAGGTTTGGATGAGCCGTTCTGCCATTCGCTTGCTTGCGCCCATCACATTCACAGGATTCACTGCTTTATCCGTCGAAACCAAGACAAATGTCTCTACTTTATATTTATCGGACAGTTTAATCATATTCAAGGTGCCACCAATATTGGTTTTGACCGCAGCCCAAGGATGTTCTTCTTGAATAGGCACGTGCTTAAATGCAGCTGCATGTAACACAATTTGAGGACGATTGTCGTTGAAGATTTTATCCAAATGATTTTTTTCAGTCACGTCTCCCAAAATAGATCTGATGATTGTTTTCGTTTTAATTTTATCCGTTTCAGCTTCAATAGAAAATAAATGCTCTTCACAGTTATCAACACAAATCAATTCACTGGGCTTAAACGACAAACATTGGCGCACTAATTCTGAGCCAATTGAACCACCCGCACCTGTTATCATGATGCGTTTTCCATCAAATAAATTCCCAATGGAATGTCTGTTCAATTTGACTTCTTCCCTGCCTAATAAATCCATATACGAGACATCTCGAGCCATAGATATAGAGACCTTATCGTCAATGAGTTCCGCAAGGCTCGGCACGGTTTTAAATAGTTTGCGTGTTTGTTTACACGCTTTTATAATATGACGCATTTCTTTTCCACTGGCGGAAGGAAGTGTAATTAATATTTCATCAAAAGAAGATGCGATATTTTTTAATTCATCGATAGTCCCTAAAACTTTGGTACCATGTAAAGTTGCAAATCTCTTTTCAGGTGCATCATCCACAAAACCAATAAGCTTAAAAGGTGATACGGATGTATCTAAAATTTCCTTCGCAATTTTTCCACCTGTATGCCCAGCGCCTACAAGGATAATCCTTTTTTTGGACTCATATGTGTGTTGTCCCAAATTTCCTTTGTAATGACTATAATAAACGCGAACAAAAATACGACTCGCAGTGATGAAGCCAAGCGTGAAAAAATAATTGAGCAGAAAAACAGAACGAGGGAAACCTATGAATCCTGAAAAAGACCAAACACCAATCGCAATAAGCACATAAGCACTAGAAACTACTCTTACAATTTTGAACATTTCCCAAAGACTGGTAAAACGCCAAATCACATTATAAAAACCTAGAGCATTAAAAATCAGCCAATGAACCAAAATCATGGCAGGAAGCCAAGAAGTGAAATACGAATAGTATTCTGTTGGAACAGAAAAATCAAAGCGGATAAAAAACGCCGCTAAAAAACTAATCGCAATCATGGACGCATCCATAAGCATCAAAACTTGTTTGCGATATTTTGAGTAAAGTTCAGTATTATACATATTTATCAATAATCTCCATTCCCTATGCAATTGAAAATTAACTTATTATAGATGTAAATGAATTTCGTGAAGCTATATAAGAGTAACAAGACTTATTTTATTTTTGCTGATTGGTTTCGTCTCTATCCAAAGCGTTTTGCAAAAGTGTATTAAATGTCTTCCGAACTTTAGTCTGGTTTTAAATAATTTTAGCTTACTTACCCCATGCTTTAGCTTGGGGATAAAAATTCTAAAAAACGAGGCTTTAGCCCAACTATTCACTAAATCCATATTTTTTAATAAATGCATCATATTCTTCAAAAAAAGGTTTTACTCTATGATGCTCTTCTTGATTCCTAATATATTTTCTAACTGTTGGTAAAATAGATTCACTTACAGAAACAGCAAAATACTTATCTTGCCATTCGAATTTTCCTTTTACCAATTTTTCCTTATTAATCCAAAATGATGCTTCGCCTTTTAATAGTTGAGCAAGTTCAGAGACAGATTGCTTGGCACCGAGAGAAATTAAAGCGTGCAAATGGTCCTTGCCTCCATCAATTGAATCAATGTAAATATCTTTTGTCAAGGCATTCTCTTTAAATATGAGCAATTACTTTACTTTTTACCTTTTTTGATAGAAATACTTGTCTATTTTTAGTTGTCCACACAAAATGAGCCCATACTTTAATGTATGCCATTTAATTATTCCCTATTGGGCTAAAGCCCAGGTTTTTTTGTTTTCACAGTCCCCGACCTAAAGGACGGGGTAAATATATTTTTTCAACTATAACGCTTGAAATATTTCTTAATATTTTTCTGGTAAAACTCAAATGGCATTCAACGAAGATTCTTCGTCGTAAACGCCTCAGAAAAACATACCGTAGATTTTGTCATTTCTACGCTTTCACACATTTAAAAATAATCACCCTTAATAAAATAATAAATCCATCTCTTATTTTTAATTTTTTCCCTTCGTCTAAACTTCGACGAAGATACGATATGGACACTTCACGAATCGTCACGCCGGATTGGATTATCATGGCAGATAATTCAACTTCAATATCAAACGCTTTCGATTTTATTTTTTCAATGGGAATCTGGTTTAAATTAAACCCTTTTATACAGCACAGGACATCCGAATAAGCGGAATCATATACGAAATTGAAAATCCCATTTAATATCCAATTCCCAAAATCAAAAAGTCCTTTCCCTTTGTGGCTTTCTGTCCATCGAGATCCAAATACGGCACCCGCATTTTTTTCTATAATTGGTGCCATAATTTGCGGTATATTTTTTGGAGAAATTTCTAAGTCCCCATCCATTAATAAAATATAATCATAGTGGGCATTTTGAAGTCCCAGCTGAATCGCTTGCCCCTTACCTTGTTTTTTTTGATGAGATAAAAAATGGATATAGGAACAATTTTTTAAATAGAATAAGGTATTATCTGTACTGCCATCATTTATCAATAAAATTTCATGCTCTTTTGAATAGGGTTCTAATTGTTCCAAAAGAGAAACAATTTTTGTCTCCTCATTGTAAACAGGAATAATGATAGTAAAATTCATAAAGCAAAAAAAAAGCGACTTTTAAAAGTCGCTTTTTTTAGAAGTCAATGTTTAGCTTAAAAATTGTAATCTAAACGAACGCCAAGTCCACCCCAAAAAGATGGATTTGAACCTTCAACCATTTCTGAACTGATGAAACCTTCTCCGCCAACCAAGAGGTTAAAAGGAAGATTTAAATCAGATTTTTTGAGTTTTTCCATGATAAATCCAGAAGATACACCAGCAAAACCTCGCATGCCTAAACCAGCGCCAATATTACTCAAATGCCCTTCAGCAAAAATAAAGTCTTTGATGGTTAAGTTTCCACCCACGCCTAAAATGCTTGGGCTGAAATCGGCACCTTCAAAATTTCCAGAATATTGCCCGAAAACAACGCTAAATGTAAAATCAAACGCATTTTCTAAAGAAATTCCATAGGGCGTTGTAAGTACCACAGAAAAGCCGACAGGGATATCTGTAAATGTTTCACCCGAGACTAAACCTGGCGTTGAAGCCAAACCAATACTAAATCCAGCTAAAGGACTAACAGCTTCAACTTCTTCAACAGCTTCAACTTCTTCAACAGCTTCGTCCTGAGCGTTCAATGAGATGAAGAACAAGGGTAAGATAAACACGAGATATTTGAGATTTTTATAATTACTTTTCATTTTATTATCCTTTTGTTTTATTATAGTTAATTAGCAATGGGTAATTTTAATACAGATTCACTTTATAAAACAAGATAAATAACTCATTTTTAATTTCTCGTTCAATTTCTTTAGTTTTAGTAATGAACCACTAAGGCAAATCCAAAGAGTTTCAACATTTCGATAATATTTATTGTAACTTTATAATATGTTTTTTGTAAAACAAACGAGACTTAAGATGAAATATTTTTTCTCACTTTACCTCTTTTTATCTATTTTTTCTGAAGGTAACGCACAGGAAATACCCACTGAATTTTTTGAATTCAAAAAGCAAAAATATCTCAATAATGCTGGTAAAGAATGGAAAGAAACAAGTCTCTTTGGACCTGCAAGAACAAGGCTACATCATGACGAAAGTGATTCGCTTTTAATCGAAACACGAATGGGTCTTTTTTCTAAGAATGAATCTCTTGCTTTATATGGATATGCCCATTTTACATTTAAAAAATATTTTTATGCCTATCTCTATCCACGTATCGTGAATGACGTTTCTGCTTTTGACCGCTATTCTGGTATTCCTAGAGAAATCGAACGAGGTGGGCTCAATTCAGGAGAAACTGATTTGTCTGGCATTGGATTTCAAAATGATTGGTTACTATTTCAAATTGGGAGAGGACGACAAAGTTGGGGGGCAGGAGAAGAAATTCAATTGGCTTTGGGGGAAAACTCCCCCGCTTATGAATATACACTCTTAGGCTTAGATTTTGGGAAAATCCGGGTTAAATATCTTCATGGCTTCCTTGAATCCATTTCTCCGAATATTAATCGATATATCACTGCACGTGGATTAGAATGGTTCACGAGAGAAAACCTCATTATCGGACTTTCGGAAACCGTCATTTATTCTGGTGAAAATCGTCCTATAGACTTGGCGTATTTAAATCCAATTTCGAACCATTTAGAGATGGAATTGAACGATCGCCTAAACACGATTGGAACAGGTAGCGCAAACGGGGTCTGGCAATTATCTGTAGATTATAAACCTTTTCAAAATTTTCGACTATCAGGAAATCTTCTTTACGATGAATTTGTTCTTGATAAAATCCAATTTGAGCAAGGAAAAGAAAATGGAAAAGCATATTCTTTAAAAGGGGTTTATACCATTTCAAATACAAATAAAAGGCTCTTGATGATCTATAGCTCATTTGTCAAAGTGGGCACACCAACGTTTAGGCATGGTTCTGGCTCAAATAATTTTGTGCAACGAAATAAACCTTTGGGATGGAAATATGGTAGCGATGGACAAGCATTCAAACTGGGTTTACAATTTTTTAATTTGAAAAATTTAATGGGACAAATTGAATTTGGACAACGGGCCATGGGAGAAGAAAGTATCCTCTTCCGTCCTTATGATGACTATGCCGATTACTTGGCTGGACCTTTTCCAAGTGGATTAGTGGAGGAAATCATATTTTTCTCAGGTGAATGTCAATGGTGGTGGAAAACCACTATTTCAGTTTTGGGACAATTTGAATGGACATCCTCAAACCTTGCAGAGACAGAAATGGCTTATACTTTGGGCATAGATATATATTATCCCCACGATTTTTGGATTAAATAAGCGAGATTATTTCGTCAGTTGCTGACTGGCTTCAATCAATATTTTCATCACTTCTAAGGCGTGGTTCCCATTGGCAATATTTGGCTTCTTTCCCTCTAAATGATCAACGAAATATTGTAGCTCTTCCGTTAAAGCCATTTTTTGTTCATAATCAATTAGGGTTACGGGACCATCAATCTTCTCTGGAACACCTTTAGCCATATCAAATTTTTTCGCATATAATTTAAGAGGCTTCCCTTCAGAAGAATCTTCAAATGTAATCATCGCTTCTGAGCCAATCACCACCAATCGATGCTCTTTAAATGGATGGAGCCAGCTAACAAAAATGTGTCCTTCAACGCCATTAGGATATTTAAACTGCGTTAAAGTAGAATCATGAATTCCCTTTTGCAAAAACGTGCTTCCGCTGGCATGGATGGCTTCTGGGAAAGCATCTGTAAAATATTGAAAAATAGAAATATCGTGAGGCGCTAAACTCCAAAACACATTTTCTTCTGTCCGCACCTGACCTAAATTCAAGCGATTGCTATATATATATTGTAGCTTGCCAATTTTACCTGAATCAATAAGACCCTTTATTTTCTTAATTGCAGGATGAAATAATAATACGTGCCCCACCATAATATTGACATTATTTTCTTCAGAAAGTCGGACAAGCTCTTCGGCGTGATCTTCTTGTAAAGTCAAGGGCTTTTCTACCAAAACATGTTTCCCTGCTTCCATGATTTGCTTGGCTAAGGGAAAGTGCGTTTCAGCTGGAGTCGCTACGGTAAAACCTGAAAATTGACCATCTTGCAAAGCGTCACCTAAAGAAAGATATCCTTTTACATCTGGATATTGTTCGGCAAACCGCTTGAGCGTTTCTGAGTTGGATTCAACAATCCCGCCCAGATTTCCTAATTCATAGAGCGTGCGGATATGGTTTTTCCCCCAATATCCAGCGCCGATGACACAAACAGTTTTATTTGACATTAGGCTTTGATGACTTTTGCTGATTTTCCAAATCGTCCACGGGTATCAATAATTAATGAGGATTCTTTTTCAATCAAATCGTAATCAAAATCATCGTGGTCTGTGGCCAGTAAAACCAAATCCATGGATTGGAGAACATCAGCGTTTAACACTTTTGATTTAAGCTCAATTTGGTATTTACGTGTATTGGGAATCGATTTAAAATAAGGATCACAATAATCTACGAGGGCTCCTTTATCGATAAGAATATCAATCAGCTCTAAAGAAGGAGATTCTCTTAAATCATCTACATTCTTTTTATAGGCTAAACCCAAAATAAGGATTCTACTATTTTTAATTGATTTTCCAATTGAATTTAAAGACTCACTTACTTTTTGAATTACATAATTTGGCATGCTTGTATTGATTTCTCCAGCTAACTCGATAAAGCGTGTATTCATGCCTACCTCTTTTGCTTTCCATGTAAGGTAAAAGGGATCAATGGGAATACAATGTCCGCCTAAACCAGGCCCAGGATAATACGCAGTAAATCCAAAGGGTTTTGTAGCGGCAGCTTTTATGACTTCATTAATATCAATATTCATTTTATCCGCTACCATTTTAAGCTCATTCACCAAACCAATATTGACAGCTCTATGAATATTTTCCAATATCTTGGTCATTTCTGCGACTTGAGTAGACGAAACTGGAACCGTTTGATCTACAATTTGGTCATAAAGTGCAGTGGTAACTTCCAAACAATTTTTTGTGTGGCCACTTACAACTTTGGGAATAGTCTGAGTGCTAAAGTTTTTATTACCTGGGTCTTCTCGCTCGGGAGAATACCCAATATAAAAGTTCTCTCCCACTTTAAAGCCAAGTGCTTCGATTACAGGGACAATTTCTTCTGCAGTTGTTCCTGGATAAGTAGTGCTTTCTAATATCAGGAGCTGTTCTTCTCTTAGATGGCTTTTTACTAAATCTAAGGTGCTTTTTACATAACTTAAATCTGGTTCATTATGCACACCTAATGGTGTAGGAACACAAATCAGGATTGCATCTACATCTGTAATTTTGGCAAAATCTGTGGTAGCGATAAAGCCTTGCTTTACCATTCCAGAAATATTCCCTTCATTGATATGCTTGATATATGATTTACCCTCATTGAGCATATTGACTTTATGTTCATCAATATCAAATCCAATAACTTTCAAACTCTCTTCCCCAAATCGAATCGCCAGCGGAAGCCCAACATATCCTAGGCCAATAATGCCGATTGTGGATTCTTTATTTTGAATTCTATCTTTAATTTGCATTTTTCTCTCTTGTCTTCTATTAGATCTTCTATTAGATATTTTAACTCCTAAAATTAATATCTTATGAATTCTTAATCAGCTTATTTTTGGGAACCTTTTACATATAACATACCTGTCCAAAATATTTGAAATTGTCCCAATAAATAAACATTTGTCATACCAGAAATTTCGTTTAAGTCTTCGTTGAATAAAGCCAAAGTTAATATTCGAAATTATCTGGTATTCACTTGTCCCGTTGATAAATCAAAGCATGGATTCCGCATCTCGTTCCTCGTTCGGAATGACACGTTCATTTTTCGGGATGTAAAACTCAAATTTTACAACAATGTGTCATCTCTTTCGCAAGACTTAAGTCAAGCCCACTTCGTGGTCTTAACTTAAGTCTTGCTTTGACAACTATATGAAAAACCTAGTTTATTTTGGACAGCACTGACCTATAATTATATTGATCCGAGATTACTATATGGGATTATATGGTCTTTTTATCTTGGAAGCGGACTGCAGGCTTTGTAATATCCTATAGCATAGAATACAGGTTTATTAAATGTTTAACTACATAGCACACAATGTCGAGCCCGATCCTTTCGAACCTGCTTATGCAATTGGTATCGTTTCTAAAAAAATTGGTGTTTCGCCAGAAACGTTAAGATTATATGAACGGACAGGATTACTGATTCCCTACCGCACCCGTTCTGGACGACGACTCTTTTCGCAAAAAGATCTTGAGTGGCTGTCGTGTATTCGAAAATTAATCGTTGAAGATAAATTGAATCTAGCTGGTATTCGTCGCTTGTTAGCTTTAATTCCTTGCTGGGATATAAAACCATGCACAGAGCTAGAGCGAAAAAATTGTCCTGCCTATCTTGCGGATGACAAGGTTTGCTGGCAGATTGCGGACACATCTCCAGCATGTCAAGATGCTGAATGCAGAGAATGTGATGTGTATTTAGCCTCAGAAAACATTGATCATTTAAAAACCTATTATAGAATGTCTCAAAAATAATGAAAAACAATCTTACGCAAATATCCATTTTAATCCCAAGTTTTCTCTTCCTTTTAACCGCATGTGACCCTGGAATCGTTTCAATTGGCGCAGGAGATCCTGCCACATGTGAAGGCTGTCATACAAACAAGGACGTCTTAAAAAAATTAGTTGCAGAAGAAAATGCCACCGCACCTTCTGGCGGTGGATGAGGAGGCTCTGTGACTCCGTTGGAGCCTTGGGAAAAAGTTTTGATTGAATTAACAGGAGGAAATACGTCCTTTAAAGATATTGATCAAATTCATGGATTAATAGGATGTATCAATTGTCATGGTGGCGTAGAGCCCTCTTCTGCTATTGAAACAGCTCATTCAATTGATCATGGTTTCATTCGAGATCCGTCTTCAAATCCTGAAGAATTTTGCAATCCTTGTCATAATGAGCTTGTTGAATCTAACAAAAATAGCATGCACACAATGGCTTGGGGCGAAAAAACAACAATCGCTCAACGAGAGCTGGGAGCAGAAAGTAATCATACCGATTTTGACGCATGTCCTGAATCTCTAACCAATGGATTTGACGGCGAATGCACCAGTTGTCATACGACATGCGGACAATGTCATGTTAGCCGCCCCAACAGTGCCCACGGTGGATTGATTGATAATCATAAATTTAATCGTATCCCAGATCAAACCAATAATTGCATGGCTTGTCACGGAAGTCGAATCGGAACGGACTTTAAAGGGGAATTAACAGGAAATATTGCTGATGTCCATTATTTAAACCGATTAAAATGTTTTGATTGTCATGTGGAAGATTTTCATGCTGATGCTTCTCAATATGAATCACGATATCATTTATTGAAAGATGAAGAACAAGTTCAATGTGATTATTGTCACGGAGACGTAACAGAAGCCAACGAATATCATCAACAGCATTGGCCCACAGAAGGCGAAGGACTCAGCTGCTTTGTTTGTCATTCTCAGCCCTATAATAATTGTAATACTTGCCATTCTGGTGGAGAATGGAAAGAAGGATATGGACCTGTAGCCGGAGAAACAGATGTAAACGAAGGTGGAAACGGTTATTTAGAATATCCTGATTTCAAAATTGGCATCAACAATGATTATGAACTCAGAAATGGGAAATGGGCTGTTTTACGGCATATTCCTGTTGCACCAGATTCTTATACAAAATGGGGACATATGTTATTAACAAACTTTGACGCAAGGCCCACTTGGGAAGTTTCAACGCCTCACAATATTAAACTTTGGACCAGCCAAACAGACACGACAAATTCTGATTTTTGCTCGGATAATTGTCACAATCATGGTGTGAGATATGACGCAGAAGGAACTATGTCAAATTATTCTGCAACGGACACCACTGCTCTTTATTTGAAAACAGAAGATTTAATTGAAAATGAAATTAATGCAAATGAATCTGTTTTGGGAACGTATGCAAAAGTGGGATGCAATCCATGTCACCCAGGTTAACGATGAAAAAGATTTTTCAAAAGAATTCACACTATACAGTGAATGTCAATAACAACAAAAAAAAGGAGTCCAAACCATGAAAAACAACAAATGGTTTATTCTCATCTTGGGTATCGCTCTTCTTGGGCTAACCGGATGTGAAGATGAAAAAGTAGATGAAGTTAATGAATTTGAAGTCCTCGTTGAGTATTTAGAAGGAACGGACGGCGGATACGTTAATAACATGGGAAGTTGGATCTTAGCAGCAGGTGCATTGAATTCTGAATTTGATTATTCTGGATATACAGTATTTGATCTTAGATCTGCTACAGATTTTGCGTCCATGGCTATAGAAGGTGCAGTAAATGTAACATTAACCAGTATGTTTGATGAAGCTGATAATGTCACAGGACCTATTTTGGTAACATGCTATTCAGGACAAACAGCGTCATTTGCACACACCTTACTTCGTCTAAAAGGACATGAAGCGTATGTCATGAAATTTGGCATGAGCGCTTATGATGTTAGCTTAGATAAATGGACATCAAATTGTTCTGATCAATATGCAGGAGATTTGGTCACAACGGCTTCAGCAACATTGCCTACATTTGATTATCCAGTTTTAAGCACAGGCTTTGAAACGGCTGAAGAAATACTCGATGCACGAATCGATGCTGCTATTGAATCGTGGAGCAATGGTTTGCTTATTCTTGCTGGCGATGTAATTACAGATGCTTCTTCCTATAATATTATGAATTACTGGAGTGAAGAAGATTATTTAGGTCATGGACATATTGATGGTGCATACCAATTATCACCTTCGACACTTAAAATGAGTGGTAATCTGTCTTCTTTTGATCCTGCTGGAAATAATATTTTTTATTGTTACACAGGGCAAACAGCTGCTTCATCTATTGCATATTTAACCGTCATTGGTTACGACGTTAAATCTATCAAATTTGGGTTTAACAATATGTATTGGACTGAGTTACCTGGACATAAGTGGTCAAAACCTTTTGGCTTCTAAGTTAGGAATAAGCATAAAATGAAACTAGCGCCATCCCATCTTACGCTCGATGTAAAAAACTCCAAAATATATTTTGGGATGGGGCATATTCTATTTCAATTACGTGGATGCAGAAAATAATGAAACATCAAAAAAACAAATACTCTAAGAACAAAAACCTCCTTCGTTTGTTTACATTGTTTGCTTTCATTTTTCCGGTATGGGGGACATCACCAGAAATTCAGTTTTCTGCATCCACTCAGTATCCCCGCATCAGTTTTTTAGATGAGGATCCGTCCCTACAGTGGCGAACAAATCTTTCATATCGTCAATCATTGGGACGCTTTGCTTCCATTTCATCTCTCTTTGAATATGGGCCAAAAATACATCAACATTTAAATCCGTTTCGACTCTATTCATTTATATCCGAAGTCAAAACCGACCATTTTAGGTTTCAATTAGGACGAATTCCTTATTGGTCGCCGGCGCTTTTAACGCGGATTGATGGACTATCATTTAGATATACACATAAAACTTTAGGAACCGTTGACCTTTTAGGCGGTTTCCGCTCTGTTATTGATTTCAGCGACACTACTTATGTCAGTGAAACCTTTTTATCTGAAGATATTTATCTTGAAAAACTTCAAGGCGTCCTTTCTTGGTCTAAGGGATCTTGGAAAAAGAATATATCTCTATTCTCTTGGGTCAATAGTGAAAAAGATTCTTTACATATATTTTCAGGATTAAATGGGTATACATCTATATTTGCTATGAATCTTCATGGAACATTTGTTTGGGATCAAAATAATTCTCGACCCCATTATTTAAGGTTAAGGCTTTCAAAAAATATCAAATTTGGACGTTTGTTTATTGGATACCGGGAAAAAAGATATTCAGGATTTGAAAATTGGACTTGGGCAACTCAATCTCTTTCTCTGCCTGCTACAGCAACAGTTGGACTGCAATCAAACTTCAGTTCAAATTATACGCTACTAAATCAATTATCCATTCGGTTTTCTAATGCTTCCAATCTGTATTTTCATACAACAATCAATAGCCAGCGATTCTCTGGCACCTTATTGTATGGAAATTATGGAGAAGCATCTCAGTTTGGCGGGTCCATTGGAACAAAGTTTTCTCTAAACTCAAAGGTAGATTTGGGTGGCTCCATATCTCTAAACCTTTTAAGTGATGGGGACATTGTTGAGCCTTTTAAATCTTCTGCTTTATTTACATGGATTAACTGGTCTTTAACAAAATCCATAAAACTGCGATTTTTCTCTCAGTTTTATTCCAATCCCTATTTTAAAATAGATTACCGTGAAGGCGTCTCTATCCATGCGATTTTTTAGTCTCATTCTGTTTTTAGCTGTTGGATTATCCCAGCAATCGGATTGGATTATGTTTCCTCATGAACTTCATGTAAACGATGAAGAAATTGAATGCAATGAATGTCATGAAAATGTCAATTCATCTTTATCTATAGATATTCGCTTGCTTCCTACGATGGATGGATGTGAATCCTGCCATGAAGATGTATCAGAAGATGAAGATGGCGACTGTAGCCTTTGCCACGCGAATGCGGATGAATTAGATACTTATCCAGCATTAAAACAGCGAAGTGGGCCAGATTTCGCACATCAATCGCATCTAAGCCGAACGGGAGATTGTCTTGTTTGCCACGCAAATTTATTGGATGATGAAAAAGAAGATACCCCCAATACTTGGGTGTTTTCAGATTGTAAATCCTGTCATGAAAAGTCCATCCCCGAAAATCATTCTCTCGAATGGGTTCAATCTCACGGATTAAATTCTACTGTCATCGGACAAGATAATTGCAATTTATGTCATCAAGAAGACATGTGTGAATCTTGCCATTCGCTCACGTCTATTGAGCCAACTGTTCATCCTGGGAATTATTATATAACGCATGGATTAGAAGCTAAAATGAATCTAGTGGAATGTGCTTCTTGTCATGAGGGCATACAGACTTGTAAATCTTGCCATGATCAAACAAAAGTGATGCCTATGAATCATAATCTACCTAGTTGGGTTGGGCAATACATTACAGGTGGCGGAACCCATGCGCAGGATGCAATCAACGATCCTGGCTTATGTCAAGTATGCCACCAAATATCCGCTGATCCAACTTGCTCGCGATGCCATCCAGGATAAGACATGAAAAAACTTTTACTCATATTCATCTTCTTCTTTTCAATATTTTCGGCTTGCACAGAAAAAGCTGAACTCCCTATGCATCCCACAGATTGGTTGATTGCAGAATCCAGTGAATCTCACATGGCAAAAATTGCAGAATCAGGAATTAAATCCTGTCAATCTTGCCACGGTGAACCCGTTTTAAATGATTTTTATGGCGGATCTAGCAGTGTTTCTTGTTATGAATGTCATGCCGGTGGACCCAGTGGACATCCTGTTTGGAACGAGTGGATGCAACCCGAATCAGAATCTTTTCATGGCATTGCATTGAATAATCGTGGCGCACTCGACTGCGGATCCTGCCATGGATTGGAGTTAACAGGAAGGATAGCTGTAGGTTGCGACATATGTCATACAACTGAAGCTTTAACAAATTGGTTACCATAAGGAGTCAACAATGAAAAAACTAATTATCACCTTATTCGTCTCACTTGGGTTTTTATTTTCTCAAGATTATGTCGGAGTTAAAAAATGTAAAACATGCCACAACAGCAAAAAGAAAGGTGCGCAATTTAAAGTTTGGGAGGCGGGTCCTCATGCAAAATCCTATGAAACATTAAAAACAGATAGAGCAATTGAAGTAGCTAAAAGTGTTGGTCTTGAAGGAAATCCTTGGGAGAGTTCAGAATGTCTTCGTTGCCACACAACGGGATATGAAAAAAGTGGCTATGAGTTAAAGGGTGATGATTTTTGGACTTTTGATCCTAAAGATAAAAAAGCAAAGAAAGCTACAAAACGTATGACCGGATTACAAAATGTTAGTTGTGAAGCGTGTCATGGACCTGGAAGTGATTATAAGAAAAAGAAAACAATGGCTGCCATTACTGCAGGTGAAATTACCGGGGAAAGTGTTGGCCTTTGGACTCCCAGTGAAGCAATGTGCGTTGCATGCCATAATCAAGCCAGCCCGACCTATAAAGAATTCAATTATGAAGAACGGATTAAAGAAGTCTCCCACCCTTATCCTGACGAACTTAAATAACACAATAAAATTCTTTAAGATTAACAACTCATGAGAAAATATTTTCTTTGGCTACTATTCCTACTATTAACACCCACCCTATTTTCTCAGGATAATGACACATGTATTGATTGTCATGAAGATGCCGAAATGGAAGTGGTTCGGTATGGTGTTGCCCATTCGTTAACGGTTTCAGAAGATGATTTTGAAGGGACACCGCACGAAGGATTTGATTGTATTGAATGCCATACAGATATGGATGGCATTGATGAATTTCCCCATGCCCCACGATTAGAACTTCCCAATTGTGGTTCTTGCCATGAAGATGCCCAAGATGCATTTGTAGATGGCTTTTTTCAGCCACTCATTGATAAAGGGTATACATCCATTCCCACCTGCGCAGATTGTCATGGAAAACATAAAATAACATGGAAGGGTCAGCCTCGTAAAGTGTGCGGAGTTTGCCATCAAGATGTATTAGATGAGTTTCTCCATTCGGCTCATTGGAATGGTGAAGATGAAGAATCTGAAGTTACTTGTGTCTCTTGCCATGATCCACATTTTAAACATGAAAAAGGTTCTTTTGCAGAATCTGATTGGAAGATTCATGTTACCGAATCATGTAGCGAATGCCATAAAGATCAAGTTGAAAACTATACGCAAAGTGGTCACTACAAGCAAGTTAAGTCCGGCAATATGGATGCCCCCATCTGCTCAGACTGTCATGCGAAGCATCAGGTTCTTTCCCCAAGAGATTCCCATAGCAAGGTTAGTGTGGCTAAGCTTGATATGGTTTGCACAGAATGTCATATGGGCTATGAAGCCTCCATCCATCGTCCTGAAAATAATGATGACCCCAGATTAGAAACGTGTGTTGTTTGCCATACGGGGCATGAAACAGAAATGGGTGGAAACACCGTTTCTTCTGTCTTTAATGTGAAATTGGGTGACGTCTGTATTCGATGCCATACTGGAAACTTAATCACAGGTGAGAATGATGCCCACGGTGGAATCCATCGAGAAGAAATAGAAAGAATTGAGCAGAGTGGTGAAGCACGCTGTGGATCATGTCATGATTACCATTATATGGCTATCGGCCATAACCAAATGACTTCACTTGAAAAATCCTGCGGTGATTGCCACGAGAAAGAACAATTAGAATACGAAAAATCATCTCATTTTATTGCATGGTCTAAAGGGCATGAAGAAGCACCCACATGTATCTCATGCCACGATGAAAGCCGTATTAAAAAGTCTGAAGAAACATTTATTGGGCAATCAGTTATTTCGCTGTGTAGTGAATGTCATGGCGATAGAGATATGACCCTGAAATTCCAATTAAATCCTGAAGTGGTGGATGGATATCAAACATCCTATCATGGCCAAATGTATCAATTGGGTTATCTTGGTGAAGAATTTGCCACTTGTATCTCATGTCATGATAATCATTCCATCCTCCCAAGCGATCATGTTGAATCTTCGGTAGGTCAAGAACGAATTATTGAAACATGTGCACAGTGTCACGACAATGTAAATATGAATTTTGTGAAATATTTACAACACTATACCCCTCACACCAAAGAACAAAATCCTGTTTTAAATTGGATACACACTTTTATGGTATGGCTCCTTGGGGTCACGCTCACTGTGTTTGGTGGACATACCTTATTATGGCTCATTCGTTTATTAATTATTCGATTTAATGAAGGTGAAGTGAAAAAACCTGTTAAATCTCCAATGCGATATAAACGTTTTACAATGACTCAAAGAATTATGCATTTCTTTATGGCTGGCGGTTTCTTAGTATTAGCTGGAACGGGATTACCCTTAAAATATGCTCATTCAGAATTAGCCAATTGGTTTGTTCATAATATTGTGGGCTTTCAAGCTGCTGCCTTGATGCACCGAATCGCAGCTGTAACACTCTTTATTGTGATGGGACTTCATTTAGGCATTCTCTTTTATCAAGCACTATTAAAGCAACGTAAAGGATTATTTTGGGGACCTGATAGTTTGGTTCCAAACATGCAAGATATTAAAGATTTCTTTAATCATATTGCCTATTTCATTGGAGCAAAAAAGAATCCACCCAAATTTGGGCGATGGACGTATTGGGAAAAATTCGATTATTTTGCTGTATTTTGGGGAATGATTGTTATTGGAGCTTCAGGTGTTATGCTTTGGTTTCCAGAAGTATTTTCACGATACTTACCTGGGTGGGTTATTAATGCAGCTCATATAATTCATTCTGAAGAAGCTTTACTTGCAACGGCCTTTATATTCACTGTTCATTTTTTCAATACACACTTACGACCCGATGCGTTCCCTATGGATGAAGCGATTTTCACGGGGCGTGTTTCAGAAGAGCGATTTGCTCATGAACGCTCTTTAGAAAAAGATGCTTTAAATGACTCTGAATATAATAAACGGCTCGTTAAGCCTCTTAAGATTTGGCAGAAAAAAGGGCTCCTAATAATTGGATCTTTATTCTTGTTTTTTGGGCTATTTTTATTAGTGCTCATTTTATTAGGGACTTTTTCTTAGAATAATAAAATGCATAGGAGAGAAACTATGTTTTTAACTCATAGGACAAATTTGATCCAATATTTTACATGGATATTGGTATTTATTTTTTCGGGTCTTCTCCTAGGCAATACTCCACTTGATGAAGATACTTGCGAAGATTGCCATGATGACATTTCATTAGACCATTCGGTTCATGAAGATTTATCTTGTGGTGATTGCCATACTCTTGTGATAGAAACGGGAATTGAACACGGGGAAGACGACGGCGCTCAATTTAGAGATGTTTGTGATGATTGCAGTGAATGCCATGAAGATTCGAGAGAAGAATGGGAAGAAAGTGTTCATGGTATATCGCTGTATGCTCCCAATTCCGAGAAAGAAGCCGCCCACTGTTGGAAATGTCACGGTGGACATAATATACTCCCGTCTGATGATGAAGATTCAAAAACATATCCACTCAACCTTGCGCAAACATGTGGCGAATGCCACGCAAAACCTGAATTAGTTAAAAAATATAATATCCCCAATCTTCATCCTGTTGAACTTTTTTCAAAAAGTTATCACGCGATTGAGTTAGCCAAGGGAAATACGGAAGCAGCCACGTGCAATGATTGTCATCAATATCATGATATTAGAAAAGGGACTGACCCAGGATCATCTATTGGACATTCCAATATTGCGGAAACATGCGGTGAGTGTCATGAAGATATTTATCAAGAATATAAATCCAGCATTCATTGGGAAGCACTGGCTCGCGGTGAACGTGAATCACCCGCATGTGTAGATTGTCATGGAGAACATGAAATTATAGGCTCTGACCATGCCAATTCCCCGCTCACAAAAAGAGCTGCGGCCGAGAAAACATGTTCACGTTGCCATACCAATGAAAAACTGGTGGCAAAATATGGACTTACAGAAGGGAAAGTATCCTCCTATCAGGATAGTTATCATGGCCTTGCTGTTTTAAAAGGAGATACGTCTTCAGCAACTTGTTTTGATTGCCATAATGCACATGCCATCTTATCTTCAAATGTACCTTCATCATCCATCCACCCGACCCAATTAAAAGATACTTGTGAAAAATGTCACCCCAATTCTTCTGATAATTTTGCCCAATCCTACACACACCAATCTGTCATGATTGCTGAGCGTCCTGCAGAATATTATGTTAAAATCATTTATTATTTCATCATTGGTATCACAATTGGCGGAATGCTTATTCATAATGGTATCATTTTTATTGGCCATATAATTGGCAAATATCGTAGAGAAGAAGAACATGATTATATTCAGAGATATACACGATCTCAAGTGAACCAACATTTCGTTTTAATTATTTCTTTCTTTACTCTCGTGATAACTGGATTTGCTTTAAAGTATCAAGTTGTTCTTTTAGGTGAATGGGGAATGACCGAATCAGCTCGAGCATTTATTCATAGAGGCGCAGCTGTTTTGATGATTCTCTTATCTGTTTGGCATATGGGTGAATTATTATTTACCAAATCTGGAAAGCAATTTATAAAGTCATTTTTCCCCACTAAGAAAGACTTTGTTTCATTATTTCAAACTATACGATATTATTTATTTAAAGGGTGCAAAAAACCCAAACATTCTAGATTTGATTACGCAGAAAAAGTAGAATATTGGGCATTGATATGGGGAACCATTGTGATGGTTGCAACGGGGATAATTTTATGGTTCCCAATTTACTTTGGGCAATTTTCTCCTCGATGGCTCATAAAAGTTTCGGAAGCGTTGCATTATTATGAAGCTTGGCTCGCTACTTTAGCTATACTCATTTGGCATTTCTTTTTTGTTCTTTATCATCCAAAAGAATATCCAATGGCCCTTACCTGGATCCACGGGAAAATGAGCATTGAAGAATATAAAGAAAAACATGCTGGTGATTATAAAGCTATTATGGATGAAGTTGACGCATTCAAAAAAGGGGATATCAAATTATCCGACTGTTGTTTTCAATCTGCTGAATATATTAAGAGACATCAAATCAAATAATTAATGTAATTTAAAATACAATTTACCTACACTCTAACATATGCTTTAGTTTTTGGAAAGCACCACCTGATGATTTATTATCCTATTTAAAGGAAGTAGTTCCCTATTTAAAGAATATAGATGGAGATAGATTACGAGATTTGCTCCACTTAATTATAAAGGAAGTATCAGTTAAAAAACCACAGCTTCCCGACGAGAAATGGGAGATAAAAATAAGCCCCTGGAGTTATGATCCAAGGGCCTACTTTCTCGATGTGTTAACCGGTTCGTGTTACCGACCCAGTTTGCTCC
>Ga0233448_1000089_pt1 | contig 107265 bp, 89 predicted proteins | sample SI_124_October20_2_FD_183015 | JGI IMG/M metagenome (GOLD analysis project Ga0233448, IMG submission 183015) | Seawater microbial communities from Saanich Inlet, British Columbia, Canada - SI_124_October2016_150_MG | ecosystem: Environmental > Aquatic > Marine > Inlet | place: Canada: British... | reverse complement strand
TTAACTCTGTTTGTTCAATCATCGGTTCTAACTGATCATGGTCGTTTGCCTCTGTCACCGTATTGGCTGCCACAATGACCCCATCTTCCGTTACCGACGCCTGACAGTTATATCCAGGGCGAATGTCTTTGCTACCTCCAGACTTCATATAATTAGCGTCTTGATCTGTCAGATTGACCTTCTTTCGTCGCTCATCCTTTAGTATCTCCAATGCCTCATGGATCTTACTCTTCACGTATTTACGATTACTCAATTTCTTCCGCAATTCTTCTTGATCAGAGGATAGCCTGCAACTCTCATCTTCCTGGCTGTCTATTGCCTCTGCTTCCTTTAACATGTTCTTTATCTCTTCTTCGACTCTCTCTAACCATTTCTCAAAGTCTGCACTATTCTTTGTCCTCTTAGACGATGCGTTACCTTTGATCTTCGTTCCATCAAGGTATATCTTCCCTACGTTTCTATAACCTAATTCACTAAATATCCGTACTATGTCTACAAAATACTTCTCAATCTCCTTGATATTATTCTTACGAAAATCACAAATTGTTCTGTAGTCTGGCCTGTAGCATTGCATTAAATGTATGTACATATGATCACTTATACACTTCTCTGATAACTGCCTGCCGCTTCGTACTCCACTGGCGTATCCGTAAAACAATATACTCAAAAGTAATTTCGGATGATAGCTGTTTTGACCTAAATAGGAATATTTGGATTCTATTAGTTCCGTATCTAAAGAAAACACTACCTCTTTTACCATCCGACAAAGATGGTCATGGGGAATTAACCCTCCTATGTATTCTAAGTACGATTCCGGAGTTAAATGCATGAGAGGTTTTTGTGATTCATGCAACGATTTAAATTTTGTCATATGATTGATCCTCTTCGATTGTTTGTTCTCTGGCAATACTATAATTGGTATAGATGGACGAATTGTGTGTTCTTCTAAATCTGGGAAAAGTCTTAATTGCTTAACGTGCTTGGGTGTCGAATGACTCATTGATGTGTATTGTAACATGAAAGAATATAATCTCAATTACTCCTGAATAATTTGGAAATATTTCTTTATAATTTACCGTGATAAGGTACATTCTCGGACAGCCTGTCAAGGTGTGACCCCGATCTCTGTGCTTACAACACCTGAAATTACAGGGTTTTTTGGACAGGATTTGAACCTGTGACTTCCGTATTATGAGCCGTTTTAGGGGTAAAACCTATAATAAACAGAAATAAGTAAGGCTTTATTTTTAATGGCTTTAGGGCTATTCGATAGTAAGGTCTTATTTGCTGTTTTCTGGTGTTTTCTGATGTCTTGTTAGAAGATTGTTAGAAGAATTGGAGGGGGTGAGTTTAACTAAAATGCTTGCAACCGACAAGTATTATTTTGTAGTAACACATTGCTAAGTCCTGATTAAATCATTTGTCAATATCAAACAGGCTGTCCGAGAATACAAAATCAGAAAAATTTGGCATTGATATTAAAGGACTTATAACTCGGAAATTAGCCAAAAGACCTATTCTCGGACAGCCTGTAAAGATTTGACCTCTGTCATTTTCGATCAATTATGTATATCATTTGAATCTGTATGTAAAAGATCGATGAAGCCATCATCAAATGGAAATTTAAGATGATTCAGCCAAGAATGCTTCTCCTTACATTCAGCAACAATACCAGTTGTCTCTGCATGATTAGCTGAGCCAATTAGAATATAGTTGTTTGGGCGATGTAAAAAGTCTGTCCAACTCAATTTCACTTCTTCAAGTTCTTCTTTCTGCAAGGCTTTTCCTTTTTCACCTCCCTCACTTGATTTGAATATTAACTGACAATTCTCATCAAGCTCACCTTTTTATTCAACTTGGTTATTAACATTTTCTCCGCAAATAATTAGAATATTCTTGTGCTTTTCCTTAACAGAATATTCATTAAAAATCCTTTTAATATCGTGGTTTGCGTTAGAGCTAACATGTGGACCATACGTTATATCCAAGACAGAGGCAGCAGTAAAAAGTGTTGTAACATTATTGGTTTCTAGGAACTCTTTTACTGCCCCAGTATCACAATAATTTGCTTTATGCGGATCGCCAAAAGTAGCGCCATAACTGTTAGTGGACATTCTTGGCAGCAATACAGGTTGAATGTACTCCTGGAACAAAAGGAATATATATATGATAATGTTGTTTGTGCATATTTTGAGAGGTCTATTTTTGTAGTCCGAACGTATTTCCTTAATGCTATTAATCAACGGAAAGATAATTAACGCTAACGTCGAACCTGATTCAATAAATATTGAATCATCTTTATTTAGCACCTCTTGTACTACCTGGAGATGCGTAAAATGCTCTTTAATAGATATTTTTGACTCTCTATTTATATTAAATCGACTACGTAATTTTTCATTGGCTTCTATGTGCGCGTGAATCCTTGCAATTGGTTCATTAATAAATGTTGTCTTAAAAATATTCGAAATTATGTCTGCACTTCTTCTCTGATCATCAAGGTATTTGCTAAGTTTGCCAAGGCTTCGCATTTCTTCAACTATTTCATCCGGATCGGTGCGGACAAAAAACACCAACATCTGTTTGAATCCCTCTGTGCTTATAAGATCATGAATTTTTTTTGCATCAGATTCTGAAGCCATTGTATTCAATCGACTATAGATCTTCCATGTACCTATAACCACTGGAATCATGATGGTTATAAAGACACCTAATAAAGTCAGTAATAAAGATTGATCAATATTCATCGTATGCTTCCTCCTTTGAGGTCATCATAATGAGCTAAATCAAATTACAGAAATTGTTTACAGCTTTAATACATTTAATAAAAAGCAAAGGGGTCAAAAGCAAAGGGGTCAAATCGCCCCTTGACTGCATGTTTCTCTTGATATTGAGGAATTCCAGGATCATACCTTGAAAGCAGAATATGCAACCGCGTTTTGAAGCAAGGCCCTGACCCATCAACAAATCATCTAACTAGAGGCTATAGTCGTGAGGATAGGAACCAAAAGCAAGATTAAAAATAAGGACTTACAAAAGAGGGTGTCAGTCGTTTCTTAGTATCAAGCTGCCCGAGGCGCCCCTCGGAGTATTCTCAAGGTCAGACTCAGTTGGGAAGTCAGAAAATGGAAGAATAGAATTACGATTGAAGGGAATTAATAGGACACAGATTTTCGCAGATAAAGACCGATAAAATAATTTAGGAGTCATGGGTTACAGGTTGCGACGAGTAGGTGACAGAAAAAGAATATAGAAGCAAGAAGCGAGAAAAGGAAGGACCCCGGTGAAATAACTTCAGTTTTTACAGAGCAGGAGAAGAAGAGTAACTTTTTCTAAAAAATAGTCTCCTTAATGAGTTTGCTATATTTATTTTATAGATTTTATCCCAAGGTCTTTACATATTTTCCTAACCAGATTATCTTTAATTTCAGTATGTCTGGGAACGGCTGATCGTTTATTCATTCCAGGATTGATCCACCACGAATGCCGTCCACCTTCTCTAACAAGTTCACAACCATTTGACTTCATGTATTTTATTAATGCATTACATTTCATAATGCTATTTGTTCTTCATAGTAGTTAGAACCTGCTGCCGTAATTGCGTCTTGCCGATTAAATTCTAAAGCTTCCTCTAGAGTAACTTTTAAAGTTTCCATTAATTCTTCTCGTGATTTTCCCTGGCAATTAACTCCCGGTATCTCTTCAATCCATCCAATCCAGCAATCATCTTCTTGTTTAATTACTGCAGTATATAAATTATTCATTCTTTTACCTCAAATCAATTTTATAAATTTGTAGACATACTTAAACTATGATATTCATGTTTATATTACTTTACAACTACTTTTCATATGGAAATGGGATGTTAAAGCTATGCATTATTGAAGTCAAGGGGAAACGGAGAGAAGAACTATTCCCGCCTAACAAACTGGCGGACAGGGAGGGATTTGAGAATTAAGGAATTCCCGCCCAAAAAACTGGCGGACAGGTAGGGATTACGATTAAAAGAATGTGTTCACACGAAGTCGCAGAGAACGCAAGGGGGAAAAAAAGAGAATTTTAGCCACAGATTTTCACAGATTGACACTAAAAAAAAATCTTAGCGCAGAGTGCGCAGAGAACGCAAATAATTAAGAATAGTGAACAGAGAAACAGAAGCAAGGATTAGGATTCCCGCCCAACAAACTGGCGGGCAGGTAAGAATTCAGGGGATAACATATTGAAAATCCGTACACAAAAATAGAGAGAAGAGAGAGCTCTTTAGCGTTATTTAAGCACGGACAAAAGGTTGCTATAATTGTCTGTCCAAAACACCTGCTTAGAATTTGGTCCCCAAGGAGATATTTTACTGCTGACCGACTCCTTGAGTAAAAAGTTCTTATTTCTTGTTACTAAAAGCCAATCGTTACCGTCCTCTGTAAAATGTTTCCATCGTCCTCAATCAAAATCGTTCTCATTCCACTTTCACGGGCCAGTGCATTGACAACCGGTTTCAGATCAAGATAAGCGTTTGAGATATGAATAGCCAGTATACCATCAGACTTCAGATGCTTCCAATACAGGTCAAATGCTTCTCTGGTCAAAAGATGAATGGGAATTGCATCCCCGCTAAAAGCATCCAGGGCCATAATATCGTACCTCAGCGGTCCTTGATTTAGCAACTCTCTTTCCAGTGATATACGGGCATCTCCAATAACAACATCAACCTTTCCTTTGCATTTTTTAAGATAGTTGAAATACTTACGGGCAATAGCCTCAACCTGCGGATTGATCTCGTAGAAAACGAAGCTACGACCTGTCTGGAGTAAGCAGCTATAACTCCTGCCCCCAACCCGACCACACCGACGCGAAGGCCCTGTGAACGCTCAGAATGTTCGCGAATGGCAATCCAAATACCGCTTTCATACCCGTAATATGTGGTTGGTCTCTCGGGGCAATTCAGATACTGATTGCCATGCTCGACATGGCCATGGTACAGAGAGTACCGGTGCTCTTTGGTCCTCTTTTCTTCCTCAAAAACCCGGAGGATGCCATAGAAGTTGCGCCGGATAGTCAAGGATTTTTTCTGTTTTTAAGGATGTCAGTACCGAGAACATAGGCAAGAAGGATAACAGCTGCGACCCACAGAATCGCTCTCTTCCTGGGAAAGGGTGTCTTTGACTTTCCATTCCTCCTCACAAAGATGCATATTCCTGTAAGTATTGCTGTAAAGACCAGGCTTCCAGCTGTCGTCAGGTGTAATCGGCAGACTCAGGATTGAAAGGAAAAGCAGGCTGAGATGGATCATCGCCTGGTGTTTAGATCTTGCTATCTTTGTTAGCAAGTGGGCATAAGTATACCAGAACAGTAACCCCACTTGAAAAAACAGCACACAAGTCGTCCAGACTGCCGGAGTGCTTCCGTACCATGGAAGTATATATCTTGCGATGATAGGTTGAACCTGAAACAGTAAGAACGCACTGACAAAGATCGAGATAATAAAAGATAACAATGGGCAGACCGTTTCTTTGTTTGGCTTAAGTCTTTACTTTAATAAAGAAATATCTTCTCCTAATGCCGCATTTAATGTGGAACTTGGACGCGTGGCCCTTGCTACTTTCGCAGGATCCGGGTAGTAATAACCTCCCAGATCAACTTCCTGTCCCTGTGCGCCATTCAACTCTTTTACAATCTGTTCTTCCCCTGCGGCCAGTGTTTTTGCAAGCGGAATAAAGTGTTCCTGAAGTTCTGAATTTTCTTCCTGCGTGGCTAGTGCTTCTGCCCAGTATAGAGTGAGATAGAACTGGCTTCCCCTGTTATCCAACTCACCCACTCTACTGGATGGTGATTGGTTTTTTACCAGAAGCTTTGCTGTTGCCTGATCCAACGCTTTTGCTACAATCCCCGCTTTTACATTTTCATGTGCGGCGCTGAAGTGTTGCAATGACGCTGCAATAGCTGCAAACTCGCCAAGTGAATCCCATCGTAAATGTCCCTCTTCTAAAAACTGTTGAACATGTTTTGGCGCAGAGCCTCCCGCACCTGTTTCAAACAAGCCACCGCCGTTTAACAGGCCAACGATTGAGAGCATTTTAGCGCTGGTGTTAAGTTCAAGAATGGGAAACAGGTCTGTCAGATAATCACGCAAAACATTTCCTGTAATAGAAATCGTATCCAAGCCCTCTTTCACACGTCGCAGCGTGAAGCATATGGCTTCAACCGGGGACAGAATTTGAATATTCAGATTACCGTCAGGATCAAGACTGCCCAGGTAACGATTTACCTTTTTAATAAGCTGTGCATCATGAGCTCTGTTTTTATCTAACCAGAAAACGGCTGGTGAGTCGGTTGCTTTAACTCTTTCAACCGCCAGTTCAACCCAGTTTTTAATCGGTGCATCCTTGGCCTGGCACATGCGCCAGATATCACCACCTTCAACGCGATGTTCGTGCAGTATTTCACCCGCCGCATCAATAACACGGATACTCCCATTTCCGGGTACTTTAAAGGTTTGATCATGGGAACCGTATTCTTCGGCTTTTCCTGCCATAAGACCAACATTGGCAACACTGCCCATTATCGCAGGATCAAACGCACCATTTTCTCTACAGAATTGTACTGTTTCATCATAGATACCAGCATAGCTGGCATCAGGAATAACAGCTTTAACATCATGCGCTTTTCCATCCGGTCCCCACGCTTTTCCACCATCACGAATGATTGGAGGCAGAGAGGCATCAATAATCACATTACTCGGAACATGTAAATTTGTTATACCCTTACCAGAATTTACCATGTAAAGATCGGCTTGTGCATCAAGGCATGTCTGTATATCTGTTTCAATTCCCTCTCTTTGGGCTTCTGGCAAACTCCGGATACTGGCATATACATCACCCAAACCATTGTCAGGATTAACACCCAATTCTTCAAAAACAGCAGCATGTTTATCAAAAAGATCTGCAAAAAACACTTCAACTGCCTGACCAAAAATAATCGGATCAGAAACCTTCATCATCGTGGCTTTCAGGTGTAGAGAGAATAATACACCCTTCTCCTTCGCATCCTCAATCTGCTCAGCAAGAAACTTACGCAAGGACTTTCGGCTCATAAACGTTGCGTCAACAACTTCGCCTTCCTGCAAGGATAATTTTTCTTTCAGGATCGTGACCCGTCCATCTTCACCAACAAACTCAATTCTGGCATTACCCACAGACTGACCTGAGACAGTGACGGACTTTTCGTTGGAGAAAAAATCCCCATCATCCATATGGGTTACGTGAGTTTTAGAATCCGAATGCCACTCACCCATCTTATGTGGATGCTTCCTGGCGTATTCTTTTACTGCCACCGGTGGCCTGCGATCTGAATTACCATCTCTCAAAACAGGGTTTACCGCACTTCCCAAAACCCTCTTATATCTTGCCTGGATATCTCTTTCTGCCTCTGTCTGGGGAGCATCAGGATAATCCGGAATACTGTATCCATGCTCCTGTAATTCAGTGATAGCAGCTTTCATCTGTGGTATAGATGCGCTGATATTTGGCAGTTTGATTACATTTGCTGTCGGTTCCTTAACAAGCTTACCGAGTTCAGCCAGAGCATCAGGTTGTCTCTGGTCTGCAGTCAGATTGTCAGGAAAATTGGCAATAATTCGGCCAGCCAGTGAAATATTCTTGGTACCTATAGTAATTCCTGCAGATTTTGCAAAATATTTTACGATAGGAAGAAAGGAAGCGGTAGCCAATGCAGGCGCTTCATCTGTAATAGTGTAAATAATATCCGGTTGTTGTGCTTGTTCTGACATATTTTTATTCCTTTTATTTATTATTTTTCTTCTCTGTGTTTCAATACCTCTTCATGATCAGGTAGCATATAAAACACTTCGTCAAATGGTTGTCTATACAATCCTGTATGTAGTCTCTTCTGGTCAAGATAGTGTCCTATCATTCCTATAGTCCTGCCAAGCACAAATATGCCATTCAGTGTACCTATGTCTATGATATCATCAATCTCCTCATCGGTGTATATGCCCGTTGATCTGAATATGTCAACGAATATTACTCCCACACACCCGTCTACGTTGAGAATGAGATTATTCTTCCTGGATGTTGTTATCTTCTCTACTTCTAAAGCATATTCTAATACGTCGTTCCCGGGAAGTGTTTTAAATGCCCATTCATTTAAAAGCCTGACACGAACATCAGGGTTCTGAACACTTTTTATTCTATGGCCTATGCCGGGTATATTTTTATGTTCTTAGAATAGAATTCGATGATAAAGTTATATATTATTGGAGTCAAGGGAAAACGAGTTACGAGTTGATATGGGAAAAGGAAGGAAGTGAAAAGAATCTAAGATTTATGATTTAAGGAGTTAATTGTATACTGATCTTCCCCGGACAAAAAGCGCCGAGGACTACCACAGACAAAGTGGTTAAGGATAGTTGACAGTAGGAAGTTGACAGTAGGAAGTTGATAATAAAAATAGAAGACAAGTAAAATTGAATCAGTAGAACAACACCGTTGGTAAAAATATTCTTCTAAAACTGAATCATGCAAGTTATTACTTAGATAATATGTGGTGATTTTTACTATGCCTTAATATACAATAAGACAAAATATTTCAACAACTAATGCATTCGTTATGTATTTCCAGAAATGAAGAGATGAGGTAGGGTTTATGTACAATGACCATAAAAGATATGCTTTATTTATTGGCAGATGGCAGCCGTTTCATAATGGTCATAAACATTTAATTGATGACGCATTATCCAAGGGAGAAAATGTTTGTGTTGGAATAAGAGACACGGAAATTTCTGAACAAAACCCTTACACCCTGGAACAGCGTTCAGAAATGATCAGAAGAGTTTATGGTGATAAAGTAAAAATTACGGTAATTCCTGATATCACCAGTATCAACATTGGAAGAAAAGTTGGCTATGCGGTTAATAGAGTTGACCCGCCAGAACATATCGGAAAAATTTCCGGAACAAATGTCCGTGCCGGTAAAGATAATAATGTCCCGCCGGAAGTTGCGGAATATATTGCTCTTATGCGCACAACCCTATGGCTGACCGGCCTTCCAAACTCCGGCAAAACGACTCTTTCAAAGAAACTCAAAGAAGAGCTGGACAATCGCGGTTTTAAAACTGTGTATCTGGATTCTGAGGATGTTCGGGGTAAACTGAACTCTGATTTAGGATTTTCGCTGAAAGATAGAGAAGAAAATTTACGCAGAGCTTCCCATGTTTCCAGATTGTTTAATGATAATGGCAACCTTGTTATTGCCAGTTTCGCATCTCCGACCGATAAATTACGAAATGAAGTAAAAAATATTATTGGAAATTTTAAATTGATATATGTTAAATGCAGTCTGAAAACCTGTGAAGAACGTGATACCAATGGTATGTACAGGAAAGCAAAGCTGGGAGAGATAAAAGATTTTACCGGTATATCTTCTCCCTTTGAAGAGCCTGGAGAAACTGACATAGTTGTTGATACGGAATGTAATACGGTAGAAGAGTGTGCCAGAGAAATCTTAACCAGGATTGGGGTTTACAAAATGAGAAACATCTATATTTAAGTCTGAATGAGCATATTTATAATTTGTGATGAATGAATTACGATTTTAAGGATAAAGGGATTTTAACATCTAGAGACATGTGAATCAAAAAATCCCACCTTGGTCGGCAGTTAATTTTTTCCATTAGTATTGTCTCCATGTAAAGAGCTAAATATCCATGACTTGTTTTTATTACGCGTCCTCTCTAAATACAAAATCCCCTCTCTTCTTTTTCCGGGAATAATCGGTACTTAGCCTGGAAATCAACCATCCCTGTAATGCGGATCTATCCAACATTTTGGCATCATCTCACCGGAAGGAAAGAGTAATTCTGCTTTTTTCAATTTTTCCGGATCCTGCACCTCTTCCCCTTGTTGAAAACGACCCGACACCTCTGCTTGACAAGGATCAAACAATTCCTTTAGAGTTAAGATCTCAACCAGATCACCGCTAGTTTTATCTTTTAAAAACATTTTCTACTCCTTCTCATGATCCAAAAACATTATATCATTTAATTATTTTGTCTCACTGTATTATACGATTCTGAGTTCAATGTTCAATAGAGATAAGTATTTTTTTAGCTCATATATATGCTGGAAGAAGTTAAAAAAGGAGCCGTCAGAATGGAAGAATTGTTATATATAGAAGGGAAGCACATACGGGAAAATACTATCGGGAGGAATAAAGTGAATATCGATCAAATCAAGTTAGTTCAAAAAACCTTTGAAACAGTACGTCATATTCCTGAAGTTGCTGGCTTGTTTTATAATCATCTTTTTCATTTAACTCCCTCATTAAAATCACTTTTTAAGGGAGACATGAAGACCCAAGGTAGAATGTTTATGCAGATGTTAGATTATGCGGTTACCGGTCTTGATAAACCTGACACAATAATTCCTATAATGCAGGAGTTGGGAAAACGTCATGTTGGATACGGTGTGAAGGAAAAATATTACGAAGCTGTCGGAGAATCACTGCTCTGGACTTTAGAACAGGGTTTGGGTAAAGATTTTAATCAGGATGTTAAAGAGACTTGGGTAGCAGCATACAAACTTTTGTCAGATACCATGAAAAGAGCTGCCAGAGAAGTTGAATAGGTTGAAGACAAATGATTTACGATTTACAAAGGACTATTGGCAAATGACAAACAACTGTTACTGAAATATCAGCTATATTACAATGTAAATAGAATATTTTTTATTCACAGGTTAACCATCTTTCTCAGACTTTCAGTAAATGTTATATCCGGTATCATGTTTTCCATTGATAGCGCACTCAGTATATCAATAAGCGGTTTTTTTGTATCCGGCATAATCAAATCAGGATTTAATTCGGAGAGAGGAAAGGCAATAAATGAACGCTTGAAAATATCAGGATCCGGTATAGTAAGATCTTCTTCATGTATTGAGCGATCTCCATAAAGCAACAAATCCAGATCAATTGTTCTTGATGCATATTTATCAGATTCCCTACTACGATGCAGCTCTTCTTCTATCATTCTCAGCACACCAAACTTCAATTCCCTGGGAGGCATCAAACTACTTATCTGCCATACACCATTTAAATAGTTGTCCTGATTCTCTCTTAAAAGCGGAGTGGTTTTGTAAAAGGAAGAAATCCCTGTTATATCCACGTGTTTACTTAAACGCTGAAGAGCATCAATAATATTTCGTTCCGGCTGTATATTACTGCCAACTCCAATGAACGCTTCCACTGCGTTATTGTCCATAGCTTTCTCTGGTACGGACGATTTCCACTGCTACGGAACGGGTATATCTTAACACACCGGGTTTATCAACTATGACATTAACTTTTTGTACTTTTGAATCGATAAGACAAACTTTCGCTATTTCTTCCGCAAGTTTTTCGATCAACAAAAATGCCGAATTTTCTACCAGAGAGAGAAGCGCTTTTTTAACCATTTTATAATCAACCGAATCTTCAAGGTTATCTGATTGTCCTGCTTTCCTGGTATCGGTGTACAAAACAATATTGATAATAACGTCTTGCTTCTCTGTCCGCTCATCTTGATTAACACCGATTATACAGCGTAGTGCCAGGTCCCGAATGTAAATCTTATCGTTGTGTACAGGGATTTCACTCATATGGTCCTCCTTTTAGATTCTCGCCTCCGTCTATAAACAGGACTTCTCCGGTCATAAACGTATTTGATAAAAGAAAAAGTACAGTGTCCGTTATGTCAGACAGTTTTCCAGAACGATTAAATAGATTTCTGTGACTTAGTTTCCGGATATATGATTCATCTTCTCCCTCGGGAGGCAATATAATACCGGGAGCGATACCGTTAACACGAATTTGAGGTGCAAACTCGACCGCCATCATTTCAGTCATCTGATACAACATATTTTTACTTAATTGATAGGCAGCATAATTCATATCATATCGTTTTACACGGCTGTCTAATATATTAATAATAGATCCCTCCCGCTTCTGTTTTGCCATATGTTGTGAGAGCCTGAATGGTGCTATTGAATTTATCGATAATGTTTGATTCAGATCCTGGATTGAAAGTGTTGAAAGCTTTGAGGGAGAGAATGTTGATGCATTATTAATCAGGAAGTCAACGGTACCTATCGAATTCTGTATCTCTTCAAAAAGATTATCTACATTATCAATATTGGAAAAATCTGACTGAAATTTCCAGGTCTTTACACCTGGTGCGTTAATGTCTGTTAGGACTTCGTCCATCTCTTTGTCAGAGGAAGAGCAATAATGCACGATAACGTTTACATGGTTTTCCACCAGTACATGAGCTATTGCTTTGCCAATGCGTTTGGCTGCACCGGTAACAAGAGCTGTTTTTCCCTTTAACAAGTTAGTATTTATACTCAGTTGATATCCTCAGTTTATTGCTATTGAAATAATAGCAAAACGCGTTAGCGTTTTGTTTTTCTGCCTCTTCGTTTTGGTCGGGAAGTAACGTTTATTAAAGCGTTTTCCTCTTCATGTGTAAGAAACCGCCAGTTGGATGAGGGTATATCAAGTTTAACAGTACCTAACTGTACCCGCTTCAGATCCAGTACCTTTAAAGGTGTATGTGATTGCGGATCCTGAAGAGCGCCAAAAACACGTCGAATGTGTCGGTTCTTTCCTTCTGTCAGTTCTACCATCAACCGGGTTTTGGGACCTGCATATCCTATAGTCTTTATCCCTTTAAACTGTAACATATCTATTGGTGTTTTAACGCCCTGTAATGTCTGTTGCAGTTGTTCTTCAGTGATTCGTCCTCGAATCCACACTTCATAAAATTTTGAAAATTTACCCGGCTGTGTCAAAAGATCACTCAATCCACCTTCACGAGTAAAAAGCAGCAAACCTCTCGAATCCCTATCCAAACGGCCTACGGGTATCCACCTATCTTCAAGCACAAACCGAGGCAGAATGTCATAAACCGTTTTACGGTTTTTTTCATCAGACAGAGTGACAATCGTTCCTTTCGGTTTATGAAACATTATGAATCTGCGTGGTTTTGACGTAATGTCGGTTTTCATGATATTTTATCAAAATTAAATCTATTTTCCTGTGCTCTATCATACATCTCTTCTATCATATCAAAGAAAAGATCATAACATTTTTGCATGACATATCTTGCTGTCTCCGCTTCTTCAACCGTCAACGTCTGACTCTCAAACTTCTCCGGATCACAACCATGTAAGTGACCGGGCTCATACCCCAGATGAACATTGCCGAAGTAATTGCTCTCGATTGCTCCTGCTGTACAATTGTGTGAAACAAGAAAGAAGGTATTACCCAACTCTTCTATGACACGAATAAGACAGTACCGTACCAACGGATTTGATGCCATCCGCGTGAGATCTGCTATTCCATAGGCAACCAGCCTGCTTTTTTTTATATTATCACTCCACAGAAATTCCAGGCAATCGGCAAAAGTAAAATCCTTGAGGTCATTCTGTAGATTACGCATATCCTTATTAATTAATGAATTATGCTCTGCATCCGTTGCGGCATGACTGTTAATTTGCTCTTCGAATTCATTGGCAGGTTTTTCATAAGGAAGTATATAATTGTTGATATCAGAAAATGAATTGGCAAAATAGGTAAAATAAGGCAGCCAGTTCAACCTCTTTGAGGCAGGAATACTCTCATCCTCCATATACTTAATAAGCCGACTTTGTTTAAAATCTTCCTTCATCTGAAAAACAGGAAAAACAACTTCTTTCACAAGTACTCTATCTTTTTCCATTTTACTTACCTCCGTTTTTTAAACAGGACAACGTCTACTCTCCTACCTTTTACAACAAATTTGCCTTTAGGTTGGGTTCCTGAATACTTCTCGTAAATCCCATCTTCATTTGTTGTGAAAGCCTCTAAGACTTATTATTGGTTACCTTTTCTATCTGCACTAAATTCGTATTATAGGTAGATCCCCCGCCCATATCCGCCAGTCTATCAGGCGTTGTCTGGTTGCTGTTGCATCCTCCGGGGCTCAGGTTATTCCACCATATACCTTTATTTATTGCAACACCCGCTCTTAGGTAGTCTCCTACAGACGCCATGAGGGTACACTCACCTCGTTCGTTAAACACCCTGACCTTGTCACCGGTCTTTACCCCGCGTCTCCCGGCATCCAGTGAGTTTAATTCCAGAATTGGGTTCTCTTCTTCACTCCCTGGATTACGGATATTTGCAAAATTGGAGTTCAGAAATGATTTTGCTGATGGAGTAAGGAGATAAATAGGGTATTTCTTATACAGGTCTGGCGAGGTCAAAGGTCCTTCTTCTATGGATATATGAACAGGCAGAGGATTATAACCATCCCGTTTCATTTTTTCTGAATAAAATTCTATCTTTCCGGAAGGAGTGTAAAATTTAAGATCTTTATATGGCATATGAAATTCGCCGTGCATATTCAGGCGGATTGCACCCTCGTTTTGCAAACGCTCTAACGTTATGTCTTGCAAATAACTGCTGTCAATCTCTAACGCGCTGTTGATTACCTCAATAACCGTATCGTCAAAACAGCTATCCTGAAAATCCATCGATTTTGCCAATGTATTAAAGGTGTCAATATTAGGCCTGCTTTCACCCAGCGGTTTTATTACCGGTTCATTTAACTGAAGTGATAGATGGAAATATGAGTAGTGAAGGTCTGTATGCTCAAACTCAGTCGTCGCAGGCAACACAATATCCGCATAACGTGCGGTATCGGTAAGTAACTGTTCATGTACCACAGTAAACAGATCTTCTCTCTGCAGGCCCGCGATCACCTTACGTTGATTAAAGAGTACGGCAGCAGGATTTGAGTTATAAACAAACAGGCCATAAATGCCCGGATCCTCATGTAAGAGTGTATGTCCCAATCGATTCATATTAATTGTTCTTGGGCTACTGGGACAGAGATCATTTCCTTCAAGTACATCCCACTGGACCGGAAATGCTTCGCTGGTAGGGTAAAACATTCCACCGCCAGGATACTTCCATGCCCCAACCAGACCAGGGAGACAGGCTATAGTGCGTATCATCATACCGCCGTTTGTGTGATGCTGCATACCTGATCCAGCATAAATGAACGATGGTTTACTGGCCGCGTAAATAGCAGCAAACTTTCTTATGGTTTCTCTGTCTACTCCGGTAATTCCTTCTACCTTTTCCGGTGAATATTCCTGGACCTGTTCTGACAATGCGTCAAAGCCCTCTGTATAGTTTTCAACAAAATCACTATCATACAAAGATTCGTTAATAATTACGTTCATTACGCCTAATGCAAGTGCGGCGTCACTTCCGGGTGTAGGCTGAATAAAGAGGTCTGCCATTTCAACAGATTTGATTTTGTCGGGATTTATGACGATATGTAAAGCGCCATTCTTTTTTGCTTCCTTTATCAGAGGAATCTGATGGATGTTAGTATAATACGGATTTGTACCCCATGAAATTACCAGTTTTGATTGTGGTATTGCTAATGGATCAGCGCCAAAGGAAGCACCTAATGTGTACTTATAACCAATCCTTCCCCCCTTGGAACAGATAGTCCTGTCAAGACCCGAAGCCCCCATACGGTTGAAGAAACGCTTTCCCGCAACATTACCATTAACCAGCCCCAATGTACCTGAACCACTGAATGGCAGGATGGATTCTGCACCGTGTCTGTTTATGATATCCTTAAACTGCGATGTGATTGTATCAGTTGCCTCATCCCACGATATTCTCTCGAATTTACCGACACCTTTCTCACCAACTCTTTTAAGAGGGTAGAGAACTCTGTCAGGACTGTAGACTCTTTCCGGATAGTTCATTACCTTTTTACAGAGAAAACCCCTGGTGACAAAATGGTTTGGATCCCCCTTGACCTTAACCAGCTTACCGTCTATTACGTGTGAAATTATTCCGCATGTATCGGGACAATCATGTGGGCATACACTTCTTAACTCTTTATTCATCTTTATTAGCTCAATTTTGTAGCGTTCTATCTTCTGAGAAATACAATTTCTTCATCATAACAATTCGTTGGCAACAAGTAAATAGATCAGGTTTATTTAATTATTATTTTATTGAAAATTATACATTTTCCACGATAATCAAATAATGGATAAAATACAATACGACAAACTTATTCTTACTGCTATTCTTGCCGCAAAGCGTGCGGGAGAAGCAATCCTTGAAGTATACGGTTCAGACTTTGCGGTTGAGCAGAAAGATGATAAATCTCCACTGACGTTAGCAGACACAAGATCACACGAGATCATTGCAGATGTTTTGGAACAAACCATAACAGTTAATAACTCCACGGTACCCATTTTAAGTGAAGAAGGAAGAGATACCCCTTATGAAGAAAGAAAAAGGTGGGAATACTTCTGGCTCGTTGACCCTCTTGATGGGACAAAGGAGTTTGTTAAAAGAAATGGTGAGTTCACCGTAAATATTGCTCTTATGCATAGAGACAAGCCGGTACTCGGCATTATCTACGTACCGGTTACGGATGTTTTCTACTTTGCTGCCCTTAACTTTGGCTCGTATAAGCTGGAAAGCAGTGACATCTTGACCGATGACTTATCAATAAAAGAACTTATAGATAAATCACAAAGACTACCTTTGAGCAATGATATCAATACACCATTTACGGTTGTAGGAAGCCGTTCTCATACCTCAGAGGAATTTACAGAATTTGTAAAACAGTTAAATGCAAAGTATGAAAAGGTAGAGTTTATCTCTTCCGGTAGTTCGTTGAAGCTATGCCTTGTTGCTGAAGGTATCGCTGATACCTACCCAAGATTTGGTCCTACTATGGAATGGGATACCGCAGCCGGGCAGGCTATTGTAGAACAAGCCGAGGGGAAAGTTATTAATACACAAACCAATGAACCATTAAGCTATAACAAAAGCAATCTGTTAAACCCGTTTTTTATAGTAAGCAGGCAAGGGCTATGTCTTGATTAGGAATAGTTGATTATTCATATGTATAAGCAAGAAAATAAAGCCAAATTTGTCAGAGTTATAATTTCTACGCTTTTAGTAATCTTCTTGTTTGCTAACGGCTGTGCCAACACCGGTCCGCCACTTTCTGAAAGTAAATTAAAGGAGCTGGAGGATGAGATTGAGGCTTTGGCCACAGAAATATATATTAAGGATCTCGTTAGTGTATGGAAGGTTGGATTCAAAGTCCTGAGTATAATACCGGACGGTGCATTTAAGAAACGTGCGGTGATGGGTGCGTTAGTCATTGACAATACAGAAGACATTGCCAAGTATTATAAACTGCCAACAGAGGATGGATGCGTTGTCGTTGGCTTAATTGATAAATCTGTAGCTGATCAGGCAGGTATCATTCAGGGTGATCTTATAAAAGAGATCGATGGTAAGGAGATCAAGGGCAGTAAACATGTGGTTTTTAAGGCAGATAAATCCTCAAACATTGTGGTAGAAAGAGATGGTAAGAGACTCTCTTTTAACATAAAGCCTGAAGAGATGCCATACGAGTCAATTCGACTCAAGCAGGTAGGTAAGATTAATGCGTACGCTAAATTCTCCGGTATTGAATTTACAACCGGGATGGTCCACTTTGCGGATGATGATGATGAGCTTGCCGTCATAATGGGGCATGAGCTGGCACATCTTACATCCCACCATTTACCCAAGAGTATCGGTATGGCGGCACTGTGTGGGACTGTAGGCGGCCTTACTGGACCATTTGCACCTTATACTACTCAGGCATTATATGCGCCATACAGCAGGGGAAACGAGAGAGAGGCGGATTATATTGGTCTCATCTATGCGCATAATGCGGGTTATGATATCGAAAAGGGGGTAAGGCTCTGGAAGCGCTTCGCACTGGAAATTCCCAAAAGCAGATCAAAAAGTTTTCTTCGTTCCCATCCGGCAAGCCCGGAAAGGATCTTACGGGTTAAAAAGGTTGTAGAGTTAATAAAATCAGGAAAAAATCCACTGGAGGATTTGATTCTCAATTAATCGTTGATGAGGGAAGTCCTATCTTATAAAAAACAAAAACATCCTCATACTTATTTCTTCAAGTATGAGGATGTTTTCACCTTCTTACTGTTTTGGTGACCAGACCTCAATTCGATGCCCCTCAGGATCACAGAAATAAAAAACATGAGCACCCCATGGATGTTCCTTGACCGGATCTATTTTCAGTCCACTGTCACACAGATATTGCCAGGCTTCAGCAATATTTTCAACCTTTAATGCTAATGTTATACCCACCCCACCGCTGCTCTTGATGGACGCCCTCCGCTCATCTGCGATACTTATATGCGCAGTCTCAGTCAATTTAAATTCAATAAACCAATCTGAGTCATGGGTTATTGGTAACCTTAAATGATTTTTATAGAAGTCAACCGTTTCCTGCCATTTCTTACAGTACAGGATTGTATTTGCATTCTTTACAGGGAAAGTATTTGTCATTTTCTCTAGATCTCCAATCTGACTTATGCGAAATTTAAAAACTAAACCTACTTCTTATCTGTCGCCAGAATTAGAATTATTTTTTTGAACATGCTCTGGAAGCTTCTCTAAGCATTTCCGGAATCGGTTTGTTGTCCGATGCATTAGAGTTCTTTAAGCTTTCCTTTCTCTTTTCCATCAAGGGCTTCCTTAATTTCGTCTACCTTTGACATTGAACTCTCCTTACTGCTTCTAAAGTAAATCGTAATATTCAGTAACTGTTTCTGCCGTTAATTCCACACATTATTTTATGATAAAAGCAACGTATGCTCCTATCGATAATTATAATATCCGTATTTAAAATAAATATTACAAAAAAAGCAATAAAATTAACAAGATAAATGATGCTTGATACTGAGAGATAGGTAGAGAAGCGTGGAGAGAAATGATAGCAAGAAAAACAGTCGAGTGCCAACCGCCTATAAACTTTGAGTATATGGATATCCAAACATACCTTTACCGAATTTCAACAATTTTCAATGCCTATGATTGTCTGTCACTATTTTTTTTGTACCGGTGCTAGAAATTCTTCAAATTTTGTGCTGTTTTGCTGAATCGACCAACTAAACATATCTGCGATCAATGATACCTGTTCGGGATAGAGTTTTATCAGCTGAAGCCAGTTTTCACCAACAGTTTTATAATTAGGAAAATCTTTTAACGGCTGTTCTCCCTTTATTCCCGATTTAACAGCACGTTGAACCTTCGTGCTCAATTGTTTAATCCAATCCTGCACGGGAGCGTTATAAACCCATAGTACTTCAACCTCGTATTCAGGAATACCAAACCAAACGTTGGGGATGGTAGTATAACTCTCCTTCGCCATAGCAAGCCCACCATTGGAATACGCATCCCAAAGCTTGTTGGTAAGAGTAGTGTAGCCACCGGAGTCAAAAACACGATTGTTGGAAAATTTAGAATTGGCTAATCCAAAAAGCGGAGCGACATCAGAGTCAATGGTTATGCCTTCCTCGTCCTTTTTCAAGGCCGTTCCCGAATTAACAAAGACTATGATTTTTTTAACCTGTCTTTGCAACATAGCCATAATGCCAAAATTTTCCAGGTTACCACCATCTGAAAAACATTGATTTTCAGAAACACTTAGTGATTTTTCAGAATCTGTTACCGCCCAGTAATTTTCTCTGGGCAATAAAAGCCTGATATCGGTTTTGGCTTCATCGAATCCATAAGCGGCACTGCTTATACCACTGGCATGCCAGATGGTAAATGCTTCTGACGGTCCCGGCATTTCTAACCAGGACCCGGGAGCTGCTTCAGGACCACTGCTTCCAAAGGCAAATGTGTCAAGAACACCACCTCCTGTGTTCAGCAATTGGTCTTTAACAACCCAATCATCCTTTGCTTTTAAAGTGAGAGCAAAGGGATTGCCGACATAGAGAGGGGTGAATTGTACAAGGACCCTGTACACTTTTCCCAAATCTTCCAGTTCAATAGGCCATAGCAAGGTACCATTAACAATGAGGTAGGGCCTTTCTTCCCTGGGAAGATCAAAATCTGAAGAGTCCCAGTCGGGTTGAAGAGCCTTGTTTTCATTGAGAATGTCAGCAACTGTCGAATTGTCTAAACTGAAAAAATTATTATCATCCAGTCCAAAAGGTTTAAAAAAGGTATCTCTGACGGCATAGATCCATGCCATCTCTTCCGGACCTTTAAGAATATAATCTCCAAGTGTTTTCTCAAAATCAACCGTAGCGGGATAGGCTAAATTTGAATGCTTAAGGCTGGAGTTCCAATTCGACAATTTCCAGGTTTTCCTCTCTTCCAAAGTGGGATCGACACCGAGAAGTTCCCGGTCATCAGAAGCACCTGATTTGTAATAAGTAAATACGGCGGAAGCCCAAGAGCCACCAGAGACACAGGAGATGTATCGAGCATTTGTTAAGATCCCAAGTTGTTCCAACCCTCTCATCTGTCCCATCGATGCTGAAAGAGAACGCGTACCGCCACCGGAAAAACAGATACCGCAGTTAGAGGTGGCGGAAAGAAACTCCGGGGTCTGTTCCGGAAAGTTAAAGTTTGTGCCTGAGCTGGCAACTACGTTAGCTTTAATGTTCCCTGTTATAGTTTTCGGTCCATGTTTGTCTGTAGTAGTACAGTTCTGGATAATTACTAACGTGAAAACCGCTATTAATATCTGACTTATGTTTTTCATAATAATTTGCTCCATGATAAAATCATGGACTGGAAGGACAGGAAATATCCTTGTTCCATGTTATTATCCTCAACCAAAAATGGATATGGAATTAGCAACAGTTATTTTTCTCCCTTACTTTCCTGATTTACCTTGAGACTCTGCTCAGCAATTTTTTGAGCATCATCCATAGCTTTCTCCATACCGGTAAGTGCTGCCTTAACCGCATTTTCCGCAGCAGCCATAGCATCCATCGTTTCACGCTGAGATTGTTCGATAGTTTCCTGCACCTTTTGATAAGTTGCCTCTACGGCGTCTACAACGTTCTCTTCCTTGGAGTCTATTCCCTTTTTTTTCTGACCGGCCTGGCCTTCCTTCCCTTCTGTAGTCTGGCTTTTTTTCTGGATTGAATCTGTCATTTTATTCTCCCATAGTTTTCCCTATATCAAATCTTAGAAAATCAATATCTAACGGATAAGTTAATAGACAACGTCAAACTCATACATTTTCCGACTTTTTGAGGTTCTTCTTTGTCTTTTTACCGGGTGAAGAGGTTGTCTTTTTGTCGGTCTTTTTCATTTGATCCTGCCTGCTGACCTTATCCATCAAATCATCGAGCCCGGACAAAGTGGATACTACATCCTCTCCTGATAATGCCTCTTTGGCAAATTTCATAATATCTTCCGGAGGAAGTGATGATTCCAACATTGCCCTGGCAGCTGCAGTAGTCATCGCATTCTGAAGGATGTAATTTTGCTGCTGCTGTGCCACCACATTTTGCATGGCCAATCCCACAGCATTGACCATGATCTGCCGGGTAAGTGTTTGCGTAAATTCATCGGACGAAACACAAGGCTGCTCTCCAATCGTTTCCGCGATATTTTTGATCTGTTCGTCTGTTTTTGATGACTTATCCATTTTATAGTGTCCTCATTATTTTCTGAATATCCTTGTTTTATAACCATGCCCGGAAATGCAGGCACTGCTCTATAAAGCTATAGACTTTAGTATAATTTACCTCATAGACCCATCGGGTTCAACCCGACGAACACTGCCGTGCAAACCTGATGGGCCACTGGTTTACTCACAACCCCTATACTGATTTTGTATAATCAAGTATCTGAATATTTATAAGTAGCAGATCCTATTTCCCTGCTTTTCCAAGTAGATAGTTAACACACTTGGTGCTGACAGCAGCGCTGACATTATTCAGATTTTGTTGATTACTTACCGCGTTCTGCATTGCCATACCCGCTGTACTGGCTAAAATCTGTTGAAGATACGCTAATGACTGACCCGGAGAGCTTCCAATGGTCTCAAGATTTGATTGTGTAACTGCATCGGTAATTTGGCTATTAACTGAAGTAGGATACGCCATAATTGATCTCCTTTTAAAATTAAAATTTTCTTAAAAACAATTCCCAACTTTCCTGCCTTCTCCTTTTGTCATTCTCCCAGAAGAGAGTTAACACACCTGGTAACGGCAGCAGCACTGACATCGTTCAGATTTTGTTGATTACTTACCGCATTCTGCATTGCTATACCCGCTGTACTGGCCAAAACCTGCTGAAGAGATGCTAAAGACTGGCCCGGAGAGCTTCCAATGGTTTCAAGATTTAATTGTGTAACTGAATCGGTAATTTGGCTATTAACTGAAGTAGGTTCAGCCATAACTGACACTCCTTTCTTAAATATATGGGTTATTTTTTTTTAAGGCATGTTGTCACAACCCGTTAAACAACAGAAACTGAATATTAGGCAATATTTAATTCAAAACAAATATAAAACTTAAAAGAAAATACTTACACCGGAAAAACAAGCAGTTCAGTCAAGATTTGACTCATGTTTGAACCTTCGTGGGTGCCGAATCTCCTTTGAGTAAACTGGAAATACTGGTGAACAACTCTCTGTTTTTAACAACATAAAATATGCCTCCCCGGCCGTTCTGACTGCTGGAACATTTTTGTTTTGCATAAGCATAACCGGGCGCCAGGGCGCCCTGCTGGTTCATATCTCCAAATATTGAATACGGTTTCCTCTTGTTGGTTGAGACGCCGAACTTTGCATGGTTGTGTTTTTTGCCTTCTCCTCCGGTAAGATTTATTCCTTTTTTACCCCACATACCAGATGTTGCAATCTGTACAGCACCGGGTTTTGCCAGGGAGTCATCCCAGCATGAAATTTGTGTACGGGCTGTTGTGGAATCTATTTCCGGATCAGCCCACCAACTGGCAACCCTTAAAGAAACATTACCCATTACGGACGAAACCATCTGCCACGGCGGAACATGCAGACTTGACGGCTTGGAAATCAACTCTACTCCGCTGGAAAGTTTTACCTGTATAACCTTTTTACTGCGAGACTTATTCCCCAGACCCCTAACCAGTTTTTGAACAGCAGACGGACCGCCGTTTAAGACAATCTGCTTATTGGAAGGATCCGTCACAACACTCGAATTTTTGAGGACTTTTAAAACCTGCAGTAAATCACCTTGATCCAGCCTTAACGCAAAGAAATGCTGGCTGACTTCTATATCATCATCTTTTACACAGCCGAGTGTATTGCCGTCCCCTTTCCTCGGATATTTTATACTCCCCGAAGCCGGCCAGGAAGGAGTTGAAACCTGCATTACAAAGCCTTCACCTGCTTCATTCCATGCAAGCATACCCTTTGAGTGGCCCCAGGGCGCACCGCAGTATTTTACGCATCCATGAATTATTGGTGCATCATAAAATTGATCGTTCCATATCAGATAGTAGTAAGAATTATTATAAACCTGTCCGAATGTTGCACCCAGAGGGTCAGTCAGAGTAGCACCGACACGACCTTTTCCCTTCTGTAATGTCGGGTCCTCACTGCTGGCGTATATATATTGCTGACTGAACCCTTCGGAATATTTTCTAATCGTGCCTCCGAAGATTCCTTTTCTCTTGTCTGCTCCGGCACAGCCGGGAAATGAAGCGGCATTAAACTTAAACACAAACCACCAGTCAACCGGATGACTCTGCGTCAGCAGCGGTGTCGGTGCGGATGTCTTTTTTACCGTAGATTTACTCTTACTCTTTTTCATCTTTACCCCCTTTCATAGGGTTAATAGGAACAGCTGTCCCTTTTTGTTACATTTGCATAGTCTGACAAAAAAAGGATTACTATAAAGGTTAAAATTAACCCTTTTATAAACAACCCCCTGAACGTTAATTCAGGGGCAATATAGTTACGCGAAAAAAGAATCCAATTCTTGCTCAACAAATATGGGCTCACCATAAAGTCCCAGGGCACATGCATAACTACTCTTGACAATTTCATAAGTAATAAGTAAGCCCGTAAGCAGTGTTGCCGTTAAACCACAAACGTCCACTTCATCTTTTCCCTCAACTGCCCCCTCACCATCACCAATGGCTGCAGCCCCACCGCTTCCGCCAGCAGACACCCCAACCGAAACATTTGCAGGAAGACTTGCAATCATTCCATTCAGGAAGCCAGTTACAAATTCCAATTGCGCACTAATAGAAATCAAAAAAGGCTTTGATACCAGTCCATTAAAAACCGTCCATCTTTTTCTCATTTCTGCCCGCCGTTCTTCTGCTTCCTCTCTATCTTCTTCTTTAGCTTTTAGCTCTTTAACAATATCCAAAATTTGATTAACAGTCGATTCAGAGGAATCACCGCCATCAGTCTGTACAGAGAAATCATTACTTTTCCTGGAGCCTTTACTGGCCTTAGATGAGCTCTTAGAAGATGACTTTGAATTAGAGGTCTTACTCACTGTCCCCACATTTGCTTGTGATCCAAATGCCTTATTGTAACTCAACATAAATTTATTCACATCTTTTATCACATTTGGAAATAATGACAGATCGCCACCAGGCAAATGCCTGCTGAATAGTATACCAATTGCATCCAATATTGGGGCAGGCATCTTATCAATCAGGTTTATGACGTTATCGACATTCGGTGTTAATTGAACAGCTCCATTTGTATATAATTGACTGAACTCATCCAGGTTTGTTTTCAGTTTCACAAGGTTTGCTACAAAATTCTTCTTGAATTTAGGATCTGGTGCTCCCCCAATTGCCGCATCCAGAAAACCTTTTATTTCAGGCAATAATTTCATTGGATCCCCAAGAGGTGCCGATTTAATATCATCTATCACACTCTTCACATTCTTAAATTCTGAAATAAACCCTTCGATTCCTTTCTTTTCAAAAACATCATTGTTTAAGAACGATGCTATCTGACCATATTTTCCATTAAAAATATTGGATATAGCTGCCGGAGGAGTAACCGTTGCTTTAAGTTCTTTCAGGTTAGATAATACCTTTGATAGATCAGTAGCAGGTCCCGTTTTACCTGGTAGCCCTTGTGGCCCTTTCAGTCCCGTTGATCCTTTTGGTCCCTGTGGCCCTTTCAGTCCTGTTGATCCTTTTGGTCCCTGTGGCCCTTTCGATCCTGTTGATCCTTTTGGCCCTTGTCCACCCCTGGACCCGGTATCACCCCTAGGCCCTGTATGCCCTCTTGGTCCTCTTGGTCCGCCCATAACAATTCTCCTTTACATTAAATTAAGAAATCAAACACACTATTAAAACAAATGTAGTCATATCCTTACTAATGACAAATGATCCCTCATGACGCGAAGAATAGAATTCGGTTCGCATCTTACCTGTTGTTGTTAGTAAAACCATTGTTTTGCCAAATTATAATCTGAAATTTCTGGATACTAACGCCGCCTTCAGGGGCGTTAAATTCATATACTAACGGCATTCGACCACCACCATATTTGCCTTTATTAAGAAACCCGAGGGCGCACTGTCGCAATCTTTGAATTGATTGGGATATTGCCTGCTTTAAGGCCAGGGGTTTGTCCATGAAAGTCAAACTCAAGAAGCGATTCTGGTCGAAAAATCAAACAGTGTGTTGAACCTCCAAAATGGAACATCCCGGTCTGGTCGCCTTTACTTATGTGCTGCCCCTCTTTAACGGTAATATCGCATGTTGAGACTTCTGCCATACCAACAGCTATAAAGCAGATGAGCCCAATCAGGGGGTTATCCGCTTCAATAAAAATCAGTGCTCGTGTCGCTACTTCTGCTAAGTAGCCTTGTGAATCATTTGGGGCAGAAGGGTCCGGGCCATCAGGATTAGCAAAGCCTTCTATCAGGGGTTCTGAATAATACGAACCATTGACGACCTTAGTCTTTATGACTTTTCCGCTTACGGGACTGTGCCATCGGTGGTAACTCAATGCGCTCAGGAAAGCTTGATAAACTGTTCCGCCTACGAATGTATCAACCAGAGAGTCGTTTGCAAGCATATGCTCTAAAGAGTAGCGTTGCGCTTTTATCCAGAATTTGTCTCGGAGTTGTACATTGGGCGCACACCTGTAAGGCGCAGATTCGCATGCATTGACAATAACATTGTCATCGTCGGGTGATGCAATGGGGCGCTGCCCTTCTTTGAATTCTCTCGTAAAAAAATCATCCCAGGAACTATAGCCAAAATGCGGCTCTGATGGTTCATACTTGAAATTTGTTTCAAAATCAGGCATTGCGTTTGGGGCAAAGGCATTACTCCCAAACCAACCGTTAGATTTATCAGTCAAGACATAAGCGGATTCCGGTGATTTAAGGAACGAGCCCCATTCATCAAGTATTTTCTTCAAGTGAAGATTAACCTTCTCGTTTAAAAAAGCTGCAAATCCTGCAGTTGTTCCCATTGGCCAATCCAGAATGGCGTTAATGGGGAAACCTATTAGTCCTGCCGGTTGTCCGTCGATTTCCAGAAATTCGGGGGCCTTCGTCATTATTACGTTCATCATACGCAGCATGTGATGGTAATCTTTAATTTCCGACTTATTAGTTGGGGAGTTGTTGTAAGGTGGCTTATTCGGGACCTGAGTAAACATCAGGTTAAAGAGCATATAGACTTCTGCATCAGTTTCTATAAGATTCTTAAAATCTTCTATGACCGGATGTAACTTAATTGTCTCGTCACTCGCTTCCAGCGCAAGTGCGCAAATCCATGTCTGTAGTTGTTCCTGGTCCGAAGGAAGCCACTCACCAACACGATACGGTATAATGTCTCTCATTTTTTACTCTCCTTTTGTGTATAAAACCGATACTTTAGTTTACGAATAAAGTGTCAAAGGCGCATCAAGTCCATAGATATGCAATTCTCCGGCGCCACCTGCATAATACTGATCAAGATTAGCTGGCGGTTGATCCACCGAAAAACACGTAATCAATTCTTCACTCAAGTTTTGAAAGCTGGCATTGCTTGAGTCGGGAGCATTGGGATCTCCCCCTATAGCTGCCTGGTTGACGCGTGCAAGTTGTGAATGCGCACCATACGATCCTTTACTGTAATTTGCGTAGACAGATTCAACGCCGCTGACATCACCCTGGCCCGGCCCCGCTCCGGTGTTATTTAATGTATATTGTCCATCACAATTGAAAACAATGCCATTGGCATCAGTTGCTACGCTGGATTGCACAATTTGCATGCCGCAAGACGGAATGATCTGTACATGGGGAGCGACGATAGGTGAGGGCTCGTTATCGATATTGCGACGTAAACGTGTGTCGCTGTGATCGAGACAAATCTCAACACCATAATCCATAGCAGCAGCATCAGGTATGTCAATGCCTTGTCTGAATATGGCATATTTATCGAATGCCGACTGCTTAGCATCACCTGCAGATAAATCGATGACCGGGTAAGCTGTCATTTGTTCGGTAACAACCTGTTGATTGGATTCGGTGTCGTACAACAAAAGGTCCTCATTCGAACAATAGTACTTTTCGGTAGTCATCACTTTACACACATCACTGTTTTGTGGTGGATTGATACCCATATTGTTGATGATGACACTTCGGTTTCTGATTTCACAATTTGGATAAGAGTGGCATACCTTGATGAAGTTAATCAGCATATCAAAGATGACGCCCTTTAGTGGGCCAAATGAATTTCGCCATTCTTGAGATAATGTTTTAACGATATTGTTACGGCTTTTTACGGATTCTGATGCAAACATTCTGGCAGGGTCTTTAACGTGCGTCGAGATAACACTGCCGCACACAAACATCCAGTTCGGATAGTCTGTAGAGTTGAAGGTGCCTGTGAGTTTTTCACGAATGGTGATTATCGGATCATTGGCTTCATCCTCAAAAATATAAGGGCCGGATAAACCGTGAAAATAAAACTCAGGTGCAACGAATAGATTAATAACACCTGTGTCGTCACCAGTAATTTTGGCTTTAGCCGTGTCTACAGCGGCTTTTAGTATATCGATGCGCGCCTGTATGTCAGTCTCGAAATCTTCACTGCCAAGGTAATAACCCGCAACAGAGCCTGGGCCATTGGGATTGCCTATGTCGACCACACCTCCCGGTGTTGTCGGTATTGCATAACCTGTTATTCGAATACGATCATAACTCATTGAAAACTCTCCTTCGTTTGAGATTTTGTTTGATGATAGGAAATTGTTTTTTATTTTTTCCTGTAGGGTTCGTTTCCCAAACGAACCTTTATTAAAGGCTGTTTGCCCGCCTGTCATTTGTCGGACAGGGCAAACAGCCCCTACATTTTTAAATAATTAGTAGCTTTCCACAACTTTACAAATGACGAATAGTTTTTCATGATGCGAGGAATTGGATTCGGTTCGCATCTTATATGTTGTTGTCAGCAAAATCATTGTTTTCATATTCGAAACTATTTTTCTTCTGATCCTGACTTTTTTCCCCACTTTAATGCGATGTTCAAAATAACAGCTCGCACAAAGTGGGGAAAAAAGCGCAACTTAACCGGTAGCGATATCTATTCCGAAATCGCCCTATCAGGAATAATCCATGAGTAATCAGTCAAGGTGATTTTCTCCAGACATGGACTCTCCGGAGTAAGATAGGTCAACAACCCGGGGCAATCCGGGTTTTGATAGCCAGCGGTTCCCGCCGTAGAACCTGTCGGCCACCCTGCTCGTACATGACAGTTTCGACAACTGGTAGCGATTGGATGAATGACCCCTTCGATATATGGATTGACTGCAATATCCAGCTCGCCTTTATCGTTAGGCGGCACTGCGTAATCGTCGGTAAGCAGGTAATGATCCCATGGTCCTGTGGCTTGTGGCAGTTCAGGTCGATTGGCGGCGTATTGCCCTTTATCAGGTTCATCCGACCACCAGACGCTTTGTAAAGTCCAGCTTGGTAGTTCCCTGGTATTAACGTGCATAGCGATGCTGATCAGATAATCACCGACACCGATTGGTTGATTGTTTGCCCAGTAGCTTGCGGCATCGAGAATTCCTTTGTCAGCTTCATCAAACGAATCCCAATCGTCTTGCGTAATTTTATGGTAATAAAAGTCGTCCAATCCATACACCTTTGCTTCAGCAGTAACCGTTGACATAGGTTTCTTTTCGTAATCTTTAACACCATACAAAAACTCAACCTTAACGGTATTTCCAATTTGTTCGCCACTTGGATCAATACCTACCAGGGTGTCCCATACTTCGTAACCGGCATAGCCAGGGAAAGTATCAGGGAAATTATCTTTCCAGACCGGCACACCGGTAATGCCTTCAGCTTTGACAGGCCAGTACATATGTTTGGTAACAATAAATTTCGAAACCAGATTTATTGGTTCATTTTTGGCGTGCAGTGCATCCAATGTCGATGTGAGGTAGAGCTCTTTCTCACGTATGTTATCCATAGCCTGTTGGCTAAGTGACTCTGTGGCAACCATAATATCACCGTTATTTTGAAAATTTGCTCCGTCTTTTATAGAACCATCCGTGATGACGCCACTATACTTGTCGATCACCGTTTGGGGTAAATCGTAATTAGGGGTTTTTGTATCGACATTCACCATATTCTTAAGGTTTTTTGTCTTTAACGATTCCCCTGAAGAAGCATTACTTTTGCTTTTCTCATCACCAACTTTTCCACTGTTTTCAGCCTTAAAAGCAGCTGTGGTATTTGACCATGTATACCATAAAGGCCAGCCCAAACCTTCTGCCGGTTGCATAATACCCGCCCATAGTTTCCATGCGTGTTCACGAATTATCTTGCGGTTACCCTCATCAGTCGCTTTTTGCAGGGCACCCAGGTTTTCCATATAACCATAGCCTTTGGGGAAAGGTATATAGCCTGTTTCGACCTTAACGTCGACAGCAACCTCGACCTCTTCCTCAACGACAACTTCAGTCTGCTCTGCTTTTGAAGTTTGTGGTGACTCAACTACAGAAGTGTCATTGCAGCCCCATATCAACAGACACAATAATAATAAAATACAATAACGATTCATCATAAGACCTCCATTTCTCTTTTAATTAAATTAAAGTGGCATCTGTATTAGCCCCGTTTTTTTACGAGGGTACTGGTCTCCGCTAAATTGCGACAAAAGGCCATCTTTGTCCTATCTTCATTCGCCGAATCCTCACTGTAGGGTTCGTTTCCCAAACGAACCTTTATTAAAGGCTGTTTGGGAAACAGCCCCTACATTTTTTAGTAATTAGTAGCTTCTGTAACAGATACTACCAGATCACCTCCCCGATACACATCCCGGTGTTGTAATGAATCCCTGGCGCAGTATTGATGGTCACATTGCTCTCAGCTTCAAACAATACGATAATGTCAGAGCCGCCAAAAAGGAAATAGCCGAATTCATCTCCTTTATTGAGGTAAGACCCTACGACAGCAGTCATATTTACTGATGATACCTGGGCCATTCCAATCGGTATTACAGCGACTAACCCGATGGGAGAATCCAACATCAACAACCCCCTTGTCTGGGAAAATTCATAACCATCTCCTGCTCCATCCGGTGCATCAAACGTTCCGTCTGCTTTTATGACAACGTTGAGAAACACCTTTTCCTGAATGGCCCGTGATTCCAGAACAGTACCTCTCACCGGAGCACGGAACCGATGGTAGTCATTTGGCCCTAAAAATGCATGATAGAACAATCCGTTGCTGAACCTGCCTCGGTGCGGACTGTCGGCCAGGAGCTTCTCAACATGGTACTTGTGAGTATGTTTTATCTTGACTACCGAGTCACTACCAATGTGAAACTTTGCTTTGAACGTGGAATCTGCGGGTGAAATAATTATGTTGTCATCAAACATGCCGGCTACTGGCCTCAAGCCGGGATTGATCTCGCGGGCAAAAAACTGATTAAACGTCTGCCATCCGCTCGGAGAATTCGGCTTATCTTTTGAGTGCTTATCTCTGGGGGTATATGCCTCTGGGGGGATGAGATACTGGAACATCTTAAAATCAGGATCATCTATAAATGACTGTAACGTATTGTCATCTATTGATTCAGGTGTATTAAGAAAATGTCCCCAGTCATTTGCAAAATGCACCATCCAGTCCGTAAAGTCATTCCCGGTCCCTTTCCGTGTTAGATCTTCTTTGTTCTGGAGTTCTCTGCCCGTAGGCTGGTCCAGTAGCCAGTAGAATTTAACGAGTTGAAAAAAAACCTCTTTGTTAAACGCCTCTCCGGATTCCTCTTTCTTGTCATAGCCCTTGTTATACTCATGAGGCTTCCAGTTTACGAACCATTCCAGGTATCGGCAATATTCATCCAGAGTATCCGCCGGATGGAACATGAACCGCTTATAGTACTCCTTGCTGAGATTCTTTTTCGCGTTTTCGTGAGCATCCTTAAGGGATTTTTCCAGCAGTTCTTCCCATCCCTTATGATCCCGTAATATATGCTTCAGAGCACCAACGATCTCTTCCGGCGTATGACATTGATGAAGTTCCGGTTGTCTCTCATTTTTTGTCTGTTCGTTCTTAATTTTTTTTACTTTTTTAGCCATAAGATTTCCTCCCTTTCGTTTTTTTAATATTACGTGGACCCCCAAAGTCAACACCGCTTGTTGGCCCATCTCTCATAAATTTATATGCTAAATCAAATCCTTTCAAATTGAAACTAAGGTCACCTACTGAGTTTTTAACAATATTGGCTTATATACTGACGAGTCTCTTTTGCTGCATCATATATTTGAGGAATTATTCTCTCTTTAATCTCAAAAGGAATGTTGGCCTGAGTTGGATCAATATTCAGGTATTTTTCCAGAATTGGTGCAACATCCAGATTTGGAAATTTTTGAAAATACATATCCATTGCTTTTCCGCCTAAGCCTTTTCTTCTACACAGTTCAAAAGCCAGGCGAGTTTCCGAAATCTCTCCTATACATTCAAATGGTGTATGCTCTCCCAGGCCAAGCATTTCATAAAACCAATGTTGGTTTTCCTGAATGTCAAACAGATTTGTTTTGAAAATTGAATTTACTAAATCAACGGGAAGATAAGCCATGTAATTAAGCCATACATATGCACATTTAGCGCATTTGCAACACCATGGTTTTTGGATACTACAGGAATGTGTATCCGAAACTCCTTCAATATCAAGTTTTAACAAATTAAAGATTACTACATCATACATTGGCTTCAGTAAACTAAAATAGGAAAAATTTGAAATGAGTTCGTTCTGAATATAGTTATTAATAAGCACTTCCGCTTCAAACGACTTGCCCCATTGATGATTCACCTCCTCACCAGTCTCTTCCCATATTAAGTTTCCCGCATCTGCGCTGCGTTCATGCCCTAAAGCAATGTGGTGGTATCCATGCTGAAGCACAATTGGTAATGATCCGAATATAGAACTGGGTGTTTCTGCCGATTTAATGCTTTTTGACGTATACTGTGGATAGAGTTGTAGCACTGGTGAATCGATAAAGCTGTCAAATACCCATAACGCATGATGATTACATTGTGTTCCATGTTTAAGAAGACGTTTAATTAAATCGTGTTGATGTTGCTGGGTGCCATATACTGAACTTGAATAGGCAAATGATGAATAGGGAATTCTAGCTCGTTCAAGAAGTTTCATCGCCACTAAACTGTCCTTTCCACCGCCACAGAAAGATAATACCTTGATCAGTTCAAGTTGGTTTTCTATTGATTTAAGCTGAGATTCAACTGGATTGCTTATGAATTCAGGTTCCTTATAATGTGGCAAATTGTTTTCATATCTCCACTGTACCCATATTTTGCGAACTATTTTTTGCCAAAAAGATTCGAACTGCTCCGTGTGAAATCGTGCATAATCTCCAAGATCTATCGTTTTAGGTTGCAAACTGACAAGTTTATTGATTTCAAATGCCATAATATGAAAATATATTTTGTTCATATTCTCCTGGCCATACTTCTCTTCTAAAAAATGCAAATCAACATCGTTATACCAATATGCAACTTCAAACCTTAAGTCATTAAACCCAAAGGTCATTGAGATTTGTTTCTGTGAACGGGTCAATTTGTCAAACCATATTTCTCTTTTCATATATTTTCATTGAATCATGCATACTATCAATAGTCAAGAAAGGACACGACCTCTTTTCTCTGCTGGCTCTATCCGAAGACACTCGTCAGGGTTTCACAGGACACTTCGGTCTTAAGTGAGCTCACAGCCAGCAGGCATCGGATACCGGGTCCCTTTTTCACGCAACCAAATGGATCTAGCTTCGCGAGCAGCGAGAAGATCCGGATGACGCACGGTCACGAGCTCATAAAAGTCCGGGTGTGATTCATCTTCGCGCCCGTAGATTTTTGCGCCATTTCGTTTATGCTCTAAAAGTCGCAGGATGATCTCATTTTTTGGCCTCACTGCGCTGGAGATGAAGAATGAATCGTAGGCTTTGATTTGGTCCGGACTAAGCGTGAGCGCATCCTGTGTTGAGGGGCAAAGACGTTCTCGAAGCCCCATCCTGGCAGCGAGCTGAAGACACAAGTTTGTTGCCTCCGGAGCGATATCAATCCCGTCGATGACAATCTTTGAATCTCGTTTCAGCACGAACAAAGCAATGGCCGGGCAAGCACCTGAACCGATATAGAGAAGCGACTCGAATCTTCCTCGGGAGAAAAAAGTCTCCCACTCAAGCTCGCAGCCCACTTTCATGTCTTCGGGAGAGCACAGCGGTTCCCCCTGGAGTACACGCCGGGCTGCCTGGTAGTCACAGTCAGATTCCACCAAGGACATCATTTCCCTGAGTGCATCGAGGGCGGAGTGATCCCGGCGGAGATTTTTCCCCCGGCCGAAGACATTCGTTTCGATCAATAGCTGGGTGTAGTCGAGATGCTCTAGACCCGCGAGACGTTTAACGAGTTCCCTCATGACGCCCCCACGGAGCCGTCATTATCGAATCCAGAGTTGAGCCTGTGAAGGCGATCATGGTCGACGTCAACGTCTCCTCGAACAATGACGGTGGCACTGGATTTTTCTAGGATTTTTTTAACCAACTCATCTTTGCCACTGACCATAGCCGCAATAACAACGGCGTTGAACGGTGAATAATCTACCTCGATCGCTTCGGTGAAACAGGTAGCGATTCCGAGGTCGAGCTTCTCAATCACAGCGGTCGAAAGAATGTGCGCAGCGATGTGATTGTCGATACAGGTGATGCTCGCTTGGGGATATCGTTCTCGCAGAATAAAGGCGCTGACCGGATAGGGCCCACCTCCCACAAAAGCGATGTTGAGATTTTTGACATCATCGAGAATTGAGAAGTGCCAATCGTCAGCACCACCCTTGAGGTCTCCAAAGTTCCAAAAATGATCCGGACGACCCTTGGTCAGAGCATCAACCGCATAGCGAACCTCGGTGGCATAGACAATCGCCTCGGTGAATCCATAGTCAACGTCACGGCTATCCGAGGCGATCTCTTGCATACATTTTTGGTAAGCTTTTCCTGGCTCCAGGTCTGACAAAACAATATCGAGATATTTAGTGGGCAGCGGCATGCCAGTACTCCTCATCGGAACGGGTTCGGATTTCGGGAATGACGTGCCGAGCAAGATTCGGTGACTTCTCGCTGGCAGGCGGACGGCGTCCCAGAGCTTCTGCCATGGCTCGTACGTGATAGGCTAAAACGCCGCAACAACCACCAATGTAGCCAACGCCAATGTCTCGTGCACGTCGCGCAAAAGAAGCCAGCTCAAATCGTGAAAGCTGCAACTGCTCAAGCGAGAGCGGAAAGCAATAGTGATCGAAGAATGGACCGGTTCCATGTGGTGTCGAGTAGGCGACCGGTTGGCAGGCAATATGTATGTTGACCGCCTTTCGCATCCTTTCAACGATCATGAGGCTGACCTCCGGATCGTAGTTGCAGTTCATCCCGATTATGTCTGCGCCTCGGTCGGCAAGTCGACGCGCACAATCCTCAACCGAGAAACCGTCAGAGCTTCCATCGACAGTGAAATTCATGGTCAACATGGAGGGCAAGCCGGATGCCTTGATCGCATCGAGTGCAAGGAGCGCTTCTTCCAGATTGATGAAAGTCTCGCCAATGATAAAATCGACACCTTCGTCTTTTTGAAGTGCGATTTGGTGATCAAAGAGTCCTCTCACTTTTCGAAGAGATTCAACATTGCCGTGCTCATAACTCGGCGTCAGCGTGACGACGCCGGCAACAAGTGCGTCGTCTTTGGCAGCCTTCTTAGCGATTCGGACGGCGGCTCTATTGATATCCTGAATGAGATGGGCTCGACCCGATATCTCCAGTTTGTCCTCGCTTGCATAAAAAGTGAGGGCTTGAAGCACTTCGGCTCCGGCACGGAGAAACTCCACGTGAAGCTGCTCCAAAGCTTCGGGATGCTCAAGGGCGACTTCGGGCGTGTAGGGGCCTGCCTGCACGTAACCCCGTCGCTCAAGCTCGAAGACATAACCTCCGTCGCCCAACACGGTACCCTTCTTTAGTAAGTCCAGAATATCCAATTTCTTCATGGTACTTCTCTTTGCATTGCGGTGGCGGAAACTAATTCCAACTTCCAATCCTCGATCGGCGTACCCGTAACATTCAGGTTCGAGAGCAAGTAGTACAGCCGCCGTCTCGAGGCGCCCTCCGAGCCGTCTGGCACATTCGAGAACCTCTGGTTCAGGTAATACGGCGCCCAGGCCTGGGAATAAAGCGTAGCTTGAACGCTGACGTACTTCGGATTCACACCTGCCGGCAGTTTGACTCGGTACTTGACCACATCGGTTCCGCTGCCATCATTGTAGTGTGGATCTTTTGAGGCGAGCTCCCCTGGATAGGTCGCCTCTAGAAAAGCTTTAGGAATCGCGCCGGGAGAAGGTCCCTCCTTCTTCCAGCCAATGGGAAGCAGGCGGTTGTTCTTTACTTCGCAATCTCGGTGCGTGAAGCTGGTGGTAAACTCCCCTTTAGCGTTCTTGGTCAACTCTTCGTAAATCTGCACCTGGTCGGGATTCTCGATTGTCTCCCTGTGTTTTTGGAACTTACCATCGGTCAGAAACTCGCTGGGGAGGATATTGCCATTGCCGTCGACAATGACCCCCACGCTATTTGTCTGTCCCGATCCCCACACAACCTTACTTAGTTTTGCGGTGTTATCAACAACGGAGATCGAGTTATCGATGATGAGGAACTCAATAAAGGCGCGCCGGAAACCGACGCCGCTGGGAAAGCGGTGTCCGGTCAGATTGGTGATCTTCACGTCGGCACTGACCAGATAATCAGGCACGGTTGCCCCTTCACTGGTGACTTTGAAATTGTTGATTTCGATCTTAGCGCTCCGCCTGGCATTCTCCACAAAATTGTTGATAGCGAAGTTATCACCATAAGCGCCGGTTTCGTAGTCATCCAACCGGACGCCCAATACGTCGCTGAACTGGTTGAACACCTCGGCCATAAAGATGTTCAGCCCTTGATGCTTATGGCGGGTAAAGCCCTCGTCTCGGATCGGAACGGTGATCTTTTCGGTGTCCGCACGATTACCGGCTTCCGGATAATCCTGGTCCTCGATCGTGGCGATTTTTGTTTTAATTTGCTTGATGTCGATATCATCATTCTGAATGTCGATAAGTGGAATCCCGATGTTCTCTTTCAGGCTCGTGTATCCGCGCGGCATATGGCATTCCTGACAAGTCTTTGCCGTCTCGGTCGAGACGGGTTGGATTTCGTTCTGGTATTGGCTGTTGAGCCACTCCAGGTACGTGGCCTGCTCGATCTTGTGCTGAAAGCCTTCGAAGTTGGGATTCTTGTCGGGGACGTTGAGGTCAGGTTCGACCTTTCCACATCCCTTCGGAAGAACCGGAGGATCCTTCAGTGGATAGTCTACAACCGGTAAATCGATGGTGTGGCAACTCCCGCACAGCCGTGCGCTTTTGATGTGCTCGTTGTACTTCGGCGTAATACCCAGGGCATTTTGCATCGGCAGGGTTGCGATTTTGTTGAACGGACCGATCAACTCCCCCGGCTCGTCCGCAAAAAACTGGCCTGTAATGGAGTTGTTAAGGAATCCCTTGAGGTCCCCCGGGTATTCATCTTTCCAGTGGTGGCAAACCAGGCAGCTGATCCCTTCCCTGGCCAGCGCACCATATTTGAAGTGCTTGCTCTCGCGATCGCTGTCGAGGTACCACTTTAACTTGAAGTCGGCCTTCCAGTATTCGCGCCCCACTCCCTGGTCAATATCGAATTGGCGCTTGCCCATCGCCCCATGGCACAAGAGGCAGGTATTGATGGTCTGCTGGCCAAAGAAATCAGCCTTTTCCGGTGGAAGCTCGTCTTTCAGAATTGACAGCTCGCTTTCCAGTTGAGCGAAAAAAATAGGATCGCGGCCGGCCAATCCCATCGGTGACCATCGCCACTCTCCGTAAGGAGAAACATTGAGTCCCGTCTTGTAGGATGGACTCGTATCGAGAAACATTACCGGACCAAACCCGGTACTGAGACCACTGTGGCATCCCATGCACTGGTCCGAAGTGAGGTACAATTCCCACCCCCCTAGCAATGCCGTGGAGTTGCTTTGCCTGTTACTCCACACTTTAACTCTTGAACCAGCGGGAATGCTAACACTCCCTGGAAGCTGGCCACTCCAACTAAAAGAACTGGAGGCAGTTAAGGGCATGTTTGTGATAGCTCTAATAGAGGTTCCGTCAGGTGGGATGACATCGATTGACACGGCTGTAGCCGGTGTATTACTTGAGGACGTAACCGTCCCGGAGACACTCATTGTGAGACCATTCTGAACGTAAGCAGTGTTGATAGTCACGGTATACATAGACTCTTTGTCATTAGACTCTGCACCCTTCGGCCCCGCAACCACACGATCCCCCGCAACCACATGGTCCAACGACGCAGGGGGAAAGCTGTGGATTTTCTTGAGCATGACTGGACTGAGCGTGGAATAGGTCTGCAGGAATTCCATGTTCGTCGAGATGCACGGAACGATATTATTGACTGCGCTGGGCAAAACCAGATGCCGTGCATGCGCGAATGAATAGGGCAGCTCTGTGGGATCTAGATCTTCATCCTTCCAGGTGTCGTCCACGTAATAGGTGACGGGATTTCCGGGAAATCCCTCTATATTTCCTGTGCTGGAAAAAGTAGACTCGTTCTCGGCCACCGCGTGACATCGCAAACAGGTCAACCCGAATCCTGAATAAGGATAATTCGTCGAAGTGCTGGTATCCAAATTTTCATTGATATATACGGAACCCCAGAACCAGCCATCCTTCGATCCGGCGGAATCCTTGACCATCACGGTCCAGCCCGGAGACGACGACGAAGTGAGACTTGCAGCCAGTTCCTCTTCCGATGTGTCGGCCCAACGCACCGCCGGAGGACTGAACATCTCCTTGACAATCATACCGCCGTCAGGAACCGCTCCTTCACGGGGTTTCTTGGGCGGCACCTTGCCCTCCTTCCAATAACTCGGGTCACCCGTCAGCCAATACATGACCTTTGGAGAGTAATAAATGCGCACCGCTGGATGAACGCCGTAATACTTGCCCTTCACCCAGGGGCCCGTGTCGCGGACTCCCTTATCAGCGTACCAGGTTAGCTCAGTGTCATACTTCCTGCTAAGGATGAATTCGTACAGCTGCGACTCGTATGCCACTAACGGTAAATTGCTTGGTAATTTCAGATGGCTCTCCTTAGCTTTCGTGCAATCCCGCTCCATGTTCGCCTGGCAATAAACCGGCACTAGCAAAATGCACGTGAGAACGGCACACACCAAAACCAGAATTTTCCAACGTTCAGGCTCATAGTTACGCATTGTTATCTCCCTCCTTATGAAATGGATCTTAGTGAATGAAATAAATTGACAAAAAGTATACGTTTTGGCTCAAAACACATATATTTTAACTAAAAGCATCTGTTTCCACATTTTTTTGAAAAAACATTAATAACATATTAACTGCCTCTTTGTTTCTTCGGTCTTCCTCTCGGTAATACGCATTAATACCCTACCTAATTCTTTTGTCCAATTTTGCAATAAAATCTTATGACATTAAAAAAGCCTTACTGCAAAGATGTTAATCAAATAACATCTTCGGCAGTAAGGCTGTCTCTTCTTCGTTAAGTAATCTTCTCTAAAACTATCGTCCATGTTAGTTTTCAGATTCTATAATTTGTTTTGTTTAATTTACCTGGTTTTGTCTTTGTCGTTAAAAACGGGAAGTATGCAGGGTGCCTTCTTTTAAATTAGCGCCCTTCGGGCGGACTTAGCACGCAAACATGTCATTCTGAATTTGTTTCAGAATCTCTTTATATCAATATGCGATGAAGACTGTCAATCGCCAATTTGATTATTTAAAAAAGCAACACTTGTGCCAACATTTTTTATTTCCGCAGATACTACTGTTTACAAATGTATAAGATTGTGTAATGTCTAAACATATATTTTATAATAAAAAATCTGGATCTATTTCTTTGAACGTGTCAAAAACAACGGTCACGAAATATTTTGTGCAAATCAGCAATTCTTGATAATTATTGCGTAACATTTACGCCATAATAGTTGAAATAAAAGGAGTGATGTCTGGCAGCTATTTAGTCTTATCTAAACTTCAGTAATTTCATTCTTGTCACGTACCATAACAATGCAATATGTTGTATTCACCGTGAACACATCAATTTTATTGGAGATAGTTTTGTCAAAAGTATTAACGATACGTTTACCAGAAGATATTGAAAACAAAATCAGGATCAAAGTCAAACTTAGACACCGATCAGTTTCAGGACAGATAAAAAAGTATATCTGTGAGGCAATGATTAGTGAAGAAAACCCAGATTTGCCGCTAAAATTTATTAGAGAAACACTGGAGGGGAAAGCAGAGACAAAAGCAGGACTTGGAAAAGAATATAAATTTAGCACAATCAAATGAAAGAGATAATTGCTTCAAATCACTTTTTAAAATTCAAGAAGAAATCGCCTAAGAAGTTACAATTTGAGATATACAATGAGGTTAAAAATATCATAAATAACCCAGAAATCGGTGAATTAAAAAAGGGCGATCTTAAAGCAATACGTGTGCATAAATTCAAATTTAAATCCCAACTCTATTTACTTTCATATGAGATCAAAGGAGATACGTTATCTTTATATCTCATTGACACACACGAAAATTACTATAAACAGTCAAAGCGATATTTATCCTAGTACAATTCACAAGCACTTTATCCTTTCAAACAAATTGCATAAATATGAAGTCTTAAGGCAGATAGAAGAAGTGCCTGGTTGAAGGTGCCGGAAGTTTCTTATACAGCTGTTAAGTGTGGTTGAAATATGAAATGGATGCTGCAACAAACATAAACGGTATATAGCCAACTAAACTATTTCTGTCTTTAATCAGGATTACCATAATCTCTCTTCAATAAAAAAGATCTGTAAGGGATTTAAAATGAGGCAGTTTATTAGACATCCTGCCAGCTTATCAATAGAATATATCTTTGACGACAATATTATGCATGGTAAGAAATTTGTGGAGAATATTGGTGACGGATGGTTCTGTTTTAGTGTAAGTGACAATATAGGATCTGGTCCTGTAAATTCTCATACGAATTCCGGTATGTACACCGTCGTTTGAGGCTAAGGATTTTACCAAAATTATGAAGAAATACACGGCAGGCTGGATAATCATTCATCTTTTGTCGTTCAGGGCAAATTGAGAAATTTCACAAACTCAATATGCTAGAGAATAAAGATTCTTCGGCTAAAACCTTAGAATGACACGGAAACATTCCCTGTGTAATCAACATTACTGTGTAATTATACCTTCGGTTCGTCTGATTTCCTGAAAGTCCAATACCCTGCCAGAAATGATCCGGATAGATTGTGCCATATACTGAAGATTGCACCCGGGATTGCAGCCATTACAGAAAAATATTTAACGGCCAACGCGACACTCAATCCTGAGTTTTGCATACCGACCTCTATACTGAGGGTGCGGCATGTTCGGTCGTCATATCCAAAAAGCTTCGGAAACCAGAAGCCGATCAAGAGTCCGCTCAGGTTATGCAGCATCACGGCACAGATAATTATAAACCCGACCTCTTTCAGTTTCGTTTGATTAAGACCAATGATAATAGCAATAATTACAACTATGGCAATGGTAGAAACAAACGGAAAAACAGGACCAATCTTTTTTATTCTTGTTCCTAAAAAGGTATTAATGGTTGTCCCGGCAAGTACCGGTATAAGGACCATCTGCAATATGCTGAACAGCATTTTTAAGAATGGAACATGTACAATCTGATGTAAGTAGAGCAGAGAGAGGGCAGGCATCGCGAATACAGCGACAAGCGTTGAAGCCATCGTTAAGGTAATTGACAACGCCACATTACCCCTGGCCAGATAGCAGATTACGTTAGAAGCAGTCCCTCCCGCACTGCTTCCCACCAGTACCATACCTGCAATAAACTCAGGGGAGAGACCAAACGATCTTGAGATCAAAAATGCTGACAAAGGCATCACAACATATTGAAGCAGAACACCAATGAGAATTATTTTTGGGGACTTAATTGTTTCCTTGAAATCCGACCATTTCAGGGTCATTCCCATACAGAACATTACGACTGATAATAAAGGAATTATTGCCGGTCTCAGCCCGGCAAACGGACCGGGAAAGAAAAATGCCGTTACGGATAAAAGGATTGCCCACAAAGGGAAAAGCCTTGTTAATAAATGGATCATATTGTAGTTTCCTGGAATTAATTGCGGTGGTGCGAACAAAAGAGTTTGTCCGTGTTTTCTTGAACACCTCTAAAAACCGACTATTGAATCATAGTTTTACTAAATAGCAAGAAAAATTGAAGAGAAGCATGATATACCCATATCAAAATGGTTTTAGGCGCTTTAATATAAATATTTATACGCTTTATTCGTAGGGCAATCCTTTAGGTTTGCTTTCGTACAATCAGCGCAAGGCTACCTGCCCGTACCGAACGGGCGGGAAGCCTTGCCCTACGTCTCTTCCTAATTCCATTTCGTGACTGGTATATATAAAAATAACCAAGAATTTAATTGAGAAAAAATAGCATTTTATAATACTTTAATTATAATGATTGATGACACATCTCTACACTATACATGACAGAAATGAATATTTTATAAATTATAAAGGAGATGAACAATGGTTAGTATGCCGATGTATTTCCCGCCCGATCCATTTAACCTTCAGGATGCCATCACGTGTTCAACCCTGGTGAATGCTTCATATGACATGTATACCCAATGGGTCAATCAGGACAAACCTAACACAGATAAGTTTAAGTGGAATCCGCCAAAAGTGCCGGCTATGCAATACAGTGAACCGATATGGGGTGCAGAGGAGTTTTTATGGTTTTTTAAACACAAGGAGCCGTTCAGTTTTGTATCAAGGGCAGATGATGGCAAGGTGTATTTAGTATTCCGTGGAACCGAGTCTACCGAGGACTGGATTGAAGACGCAGAAATAGAACAGAAACCTTACGATCTTGTATCAGGCTATGGTGATGTACACAAAGGTTTTCTGGATCTTTATAAATCCATGGGAGCATCCGTCATAGAGACTCTCAACAAGGTTGAACAGCCAAAGTGCCTATATATAACGGGTCACAGCCTTGGTTCAGGACTGTCAACCATGGCAGTACCGGATGTAATTACCCATACCGATTTTAAAAAAGAAAAGTTACCGGTTTTTCACTATAATCTGGCGAGTCCACGCGTAGGTAGTCCGGAATTTGCATCAGTATATAATGTAAATAACATTCCTACTTATCGAATTGTAAACACATGTGATATCGTACCCCAAGTACCTCCTTCAGTGTTAGGAAAGCTTCTCTTTGAACATGTGGGGAGATCTGTTGACTATACCGCCCAATACGGTTCCCTGTCCGGTAACCATAATTCAGTTGATTCATATCACTATGCACTGACTAATCCGGACAAACCACAGGGAAAGGTTTAGAGTAGAAATTTCAGTGTTGTTCTAGCAGGCTATACCATTGTCCCCTCTCATCTGGCCCTGGTTGGGTTATGGAGAGAGGCTAATTTGTAGATACGTCACGCCTTATTCTTAAGGTCTTCCAGTTGACAAAATGGATGGTCTCTTCGTAATTGTTTCCATCATCATAACGTACAAGCACACCGCCTGTCTTTATGAATGGTATCTCATGCTTATAGTTAAGTATTGTCACTTCTTTCCATTCACCGGAAACAGATTGAATCTGGATTTTCTGGCCTATAAAATACGTTGTTCCCCAGATAGTTGTACAGCTATAAATTGTGCTGGTAATTTCGTTTTTAAAAATACCGGTAAAAATCGTTATAAAGAACACCACTACATGCCAGAATTGAAGCTCAAAACCTTTCATAATTTCTCCTTTCATAAAAACGAAGATTATTACCTGTTCTGCTACTCCCTGGAGTACATTGATTTGTCACAAAGAATTTGTGAAACTTCTTCAGTTGAACTTCTTCTTACCTTAATTTGAGTCAGTAATATATCAGTTTTCCGGTACTGACTCCTGAAAAAATGTCCTCATCCAGTCATTCACAACACAATCAAGGATTAGGTGTACCCGGTCAGTTGAACTACGGTTTGCCACACGATGCGGCAAGTTAACGTTCAAGTACCAGGACTCTCCCTCCTGCATCATAATACGTTTTCCAGCCAGAAAAAATTCAACATCTTGATTGGTCAATACCGGAACGTGAATGCGAACTTCACCATCTTCAAATCCAAGATTGTAGTCCGTATGTTCCTTTATAATAGAGCCCGGCTGCAAGTTGAGAAGCCGGACCGATTTCAATGGACATTGAAACCGGGATAGGACCTGTTTGAAATATGGACATCGACTTAACAACTCTGTATCAGCAAACTTAGTTGTTGTGGGATCAGAATAGATCGCCTGCACAGGATGTACGGCACCGGCAGAGCCGCGTAAAGCAACAACGTGCCAACTCCCATCATAGTCCCTTGTATTGAAATGGGGGATCCATTCCGTATCTCCAATCTTTTCCAGATCACGATGGAGCAGCGTAGAATCGAATTGCATCGGAAGTTGAAGGCTCTTTACCATAATAAAACAGTCCTTATATCTACAATTGTGATGCAGGACTTTATAAAAACTAATTTGAGTGATTTGTGCCCGTCCATATCATACAGTACATTCGGACAAGTAGTCGCATCCTTTAGGTTGCGTAACTTACAAGAAATTTACATGCATCCATCGGATGATGAGAAACGCCAACTTAGGCGGGCGGCTACTACAATAAAGAAAATAAAATTGCTCAATTCAGGTAAAAATGTTACTAAAAAGAATCGCCTGGAGATATTTAAAAGAAAACCTGAACCCATAGAAGCAGCAAGCTCTTTATCATTTCATTCGTACATTTTGCAGATTAAATTGAAATGCGGTAGCACTGGGCCCCGTCCCTCCTCCTGTCATTACGATATCCGCGCTGGCCAATCCCAGCAGAGAGATCTCAGTGTTGATCTCTTCCAAAATTGCAGAATTTATTACCTGACCCTCCTCGACCTGAGATAAAACGCCAATGAAAATAGTGGGTTTGAACCTGAACACCGCTTTCTGTGCTGGTACGATGCCAGTCTTGATCGCAAGCAGTTTTCCATCTTTAAAGATGTTAGCTTTGATTGCACCTTGTTGCAGATTGTTTCTTATCTCTATTAACGAAGGAGCTGCAGATGGTGTCTGGCTCTTAACGAGTTGATGGCCCGAAGATGCCTGTACCATATCAAAACTATCTCCTGGATTTGCAATCAGTTGTGGTGTGTAGTTACCATAGCTGTCACTGGCACTGACTTCAGAGTTAGACGGAAATGTAAAAGAATGATTATCTCCCTGTCCACAATTTTTGATGACTATCCAGGCCAGAGCCAATTCTTCAAAATCTGTTGCTACGTTTTTCTGGAAGATCACCACCTCTGTGTTAGAAACGTCATTTGATCGATTGATGAAATTTAGTTTGACGGTATTCCTGACAGCTGTCGATGGTTTTGTACCACCGGCAGATTTTTCACCGATCTTGAGTTTTTCAGTACTGGCGGGTTTCTCAGGATGTGTCTGTATGATCTTTTCCGTAGCGCATCCTGCTATTACAATAAAAACTATGGCAAGTAATAATTTACTGATGTTATTCACTATGAACCTCCTATTCATTAATGACATACAATATAATATAAATTACAAGACAATGATGATCGCATCTTAAACCGGTTATCAACGAATAGCAAGTAATTTCATTCCCAATCGAACATTCTCGGAAAATCAGTAATTCCCCTGTTAACTCTGTAAGCCCTTTTTTGCAACACCAACATAATTAAAACCGGCAACTCTGGGAGTCTTGGGCAGATAAAGGTTTTCCATCGTTTTGATATGAAAGCCACCCTCACGGATATAATCCGGTATTGGCCGGTTCAAGTGGCAACCACCAGCTATTAATCTCCAGATCGGGTTGATTCTGCTCTGCCATGTAAGTACTGATTTATCAGGCACGGCACCATGCTCACAAAAGAGCAGTTTACCAGAGGGTTTTATCACACGATGAATCTGCCGTAAAGCGGTATGCCAATCAGAAATGGTACAGAGTGAATAGGTCAACAGCACGGTATCGACACTGTTATTCTCCAATGGTATTTCTTCTGCGGGAAGCTCCAGCCACTTCACTTCAACAGCAGAGCGATTCAAATTTTTCTTTGCCTTCCTGCGTATACCCACTGAAGGTTCCAGTCCCCAGACAAAGTCTACATTTTCTGCATTATAAAACGGAATGTTAAGGCCCGAGCCAATTCCAATTTCCAACACCCGTCCTTCCGCAAGCGGAACTATCTTCCCCCTCTGCATCTGTATAGACTCAGAACTACACCCATAGTTGATAATATGTGGCAATACATAACGTTCATAAAGACTCATTTTTCGTCCCTCTATTTCATATCGGAATGAAACGTCTGTCTCTGTTTAGTATAATTGAATACTCCAAACCATTTGCTTATTTAAACATAATCTTGTCAGAAAAAAATTGCAATCCTTTCTAATTTATTCTAATATCCCTTCAAATAGAGAAAGCGACCTCCCTTAATCAAGATTATCATTTAATATTTTTCTGATTATTCTTTTTCATTATCTTCACTATAGCAAAACTTTGTAATTAAAAGGTTATACATACATATGAAGAGATGGCATATCAAGTCTATACTTCTTTCCCTGCTGATGTTAGCAATGCTGATATCCCCGCTGTACGGTCAGGAACACCAGCTTGCTGATCAGAAATTATTAAACAAAGCAAAGAGTTTAAAAATTGATGCAGAAGCAATTGAAAATTTTAAGAAAGAAATAAATAACAATCCGTCATCTGATAACGAAATATTTGCTAAAGTACTTATATATTTATCTATCGCACAGAGTAAGTTAAAGAAAAACAAAAGATCCATCCCGGATGCCGAAGAAGCAGATAAACGACTAAAAGAATATGAACAGGAATCCGGGGAAAAAGTATTATTAGCTAATGCATTATACTATTCTGCTCATGCACTAAAAGAACAGGAAAGCTATGAAGAGGCAGTTGATGCTTGTGGTTTAATCGTAGATATAACCAGAAAAATACTTGAGAATAAGGATTCCAAAGAGTGGTACAACTTCGAGAAAGCCGTTAGTACCCTTAAAAATATAATTCATATCCTTGAGAATGCAACTAATAAAGACAAAAAACATACAATGGTACTTGCTGACGCATGGTATTGGAAAGCCTATGCACTTGGTGAGCTGGGAAAGTATAACAAAGCTGTCGAAGCTTTTAATAAAGCAATAGACTTGTTTTCAAAAACCAATAAGATAAACGAGAAAAAAATCTGGGCATGGAATTACAAAGGTTGGGCATTGAGTAAACTGGGTAGGTATAATACGGCTATTGAATGCTATGATGAAGCTTTATCGCTTGAAAAACACAAAAGATATACCTTATATATTAATGGAAGTAACGTGAAACCTGAAGACAAAGATAGCACCTCACTAATAACTGTGGACAATAATTCTGATTGGAAAGATTTCTTACATTTAATACAAAATACAGAAAAATTAACGACAAAACTTTTGACGTCTAAACTGGAAGCTAAACAGTTAGATATCAAAACAATAGATGTAGAGCAATTAGAAGATAAAGATAAAGAGTATATTGTTGAGTCGTTTAACGATATTCAGAAAAAAAAAGCGGAACGAATTGCTTATGCTTTTAACAGTAAGGGATGGGATTTTGGTAAACTTGGCAGATATAAAGAAGCCATAGAAAGTCTTGATAAAGCAATAAAAATCACACCAGATTACTCAAAGGCATATAACAGCAAGGGCTGGATATTACTTTGGCAGGGCAAGTATGAGGACGCCATCGAAGGTTTTAAAAAAGCTGAACAAGCAAATGGCACCTCATTAATAACTGTGGACAATATTTCTGATTGGAATACCTTATTACTTGAAATACAAGAAGATACAAAATTAGCAAAAATCCTATCGACGTCTAAGCTGAAAGAGGCTAATCAGCTAGAAAAGATTAAAGCAATAGAAGATGTAAATCAATTAACTGATGGGATGAGAGAGGGCATTGTTGAGGCATTTAATGCTATTAAGGATAACCCAAAATTTTATAAAGAAAATAAGGAAGAATTTATTCAAAACGGTATTAAACTCTCTCTTGAAGTGCAGAAGGAACTTAATAATCTTAAGAAGATGGAGATATTAAAGGAATCAGGAGAATTGGAGAAAGAAGAATATGATTTATCTTGTTCACAAAAAGAAGAAATAAAATGGTTAAATATTGCTATTTTAAAGAACTATTTCACACAGAATTTGTCGAAGAACCGAAAAACGTTTAAATGGATATGGTATGGCAAGGCTGTTGCCACACACAGGCAAGGAGGGCAAACCAAGGCAGACATTGACTCTATATTATGTAAAGCAGGTGAACCGGGAAAAGCTTCAGAAATTAACGATAAGGGGGCAATTCTTATTGAGTTGAACAGGTATGAGGATGCACTCTTACGTCTGAAAAAAGTCAGAGATTTGCTAAAAGAAAGCTCTGTTAAATCTGGAAATTTACCACCGGAAAAACTTAATAAAATACGGGCAAAGATATGGAACAACATAGCAGTAGTAAAAACCAAGATTGACGAGGATAAGGATGAAGTTATTTTAAAACGAGCGGTAAGCGATATGAATAAGGCAATAAAATATGACCCCAATAACGCTGTCTATTTAAATAATCTGGGAGATTTCTATTTAAAGCTGGAAAGTTATGATGAGGCTATCAAGAGTTATAGTAAGGCAATTGAGACAAAAACCAGAGACAAAGAACCAGAATCATGGCGTTCACATTTAGGAATTGCCAAAGCCTTTATTAACCTTGGTGACAATTTCGATGATGACCTGAAGTATGAGGAGGCACTTGCAGGACTCAAAATGATTAATATTTTCCCTATGAATAATATTAATAACAGCAAAAACAGGAGAAATGGGAAAAGAAGGAATGACTATTACTACCGGCAAGGATATACACATGTCAGATTAGGAGAATGGGAAGAAAGCAGGAATGACTATTACTACCAGCAGGGATACGCACATGCCAAACTGGGCAAATTAGAAGACGCAAAAAAATATTTTACCCAATGTAAGGATGATCCAAAGGCAGTCAGAAATTATCGAGAAATTAAGATACGATTAAAAGGCAATAGACCTGCAACATTAAAATTTATTGGCGGCCTTTTCATTTCAATTATATCCGGCATCTTGCTCATTCTTATACTCGTTCTTTTTGTATTCGACAGACCAGAATATACCAGGAACAAATTAATCTCTGAGAAAATGGTGATAGTACTGGCACCGATACTACTTGGTTTTATTGCCGTGGGCATTTTCCTGCCTGATATCAAATCATTTACCGGTCCCGGTGGGATCGGGTTCGAGTCGGAAACAACCATCACACCTGAAATAGTTGCTAACCTGGAGCAATAAGAAGCACAAAAAAAGGAGTACGGACAGTATATTACACATCCGTACTCCTTTGTACAACCGACAGAAAACAACTTTTACCAATTAACAAATCTTATTAATATTCCAGTACTCTCCTTATACTTTCAACTGTCATCATCACTGCTATTATGTTTTTTCTTCTTTTTTTTCTTTTTCTTCTTCTTATTTTTGTTACCGCTACTATCATCGTCACTGCTGTTACCTTTATTCTTCTTATAGCCGCTACTGTCATCATCACTGCTTTTGCCGGCACTACTACTGTCGTCACTGCCCCTCTTTTTCCCCTTCTCCTTGCCATTTTTCTTATCTTTCTTCTTGTCCTTCTTCTTACCATCACTGCTACTATCGTCACTGCCATTACTGCCTCTCTTCTTACCGCCTATATCTTTCCACTCTGCGATAAAAGCCTTCTTTTCTTCTTTCTGCCGGTTTTTGAGCTCTTTCATTGCAGATTTCTGATTTTCCTTGAGTTCCTTCATCTCCTCTTTTTGGCGACTATTTAACTCGCTCATTCCCTGTCCGTACTGACTCTCCCCTTCATCGGCCTTCACACTTACAGCAGAAAAATTGTTAAGCAAGATTGCGGATAGTAAAAGTGCAGGTATCAATAAAAAACGGCTCTTCCATTTCATAAAATATTTCCCTTTCTGAACAAATAGTTAACAATAATAATCTGATATTTCCATCTCATCACCCTGACACTTTTCAGGATGAATTATATAAGTTCAGCATTAAGTGTGCCAATCCCCTCATAAGTCATAAGATTCTAAAGAGTACTATTGCAACCTTATCTTTTTTACCAAGTTATGAGTAAGAAAAATCTGTCACTCTTTATAGTAAGAAAACACCAACTTCTGTTAATAGCATAAATAAAGGGTACTATTCCCCAATAATTCCCCACACGTTAACAGGTTTACCAGATTACACTACACTCCCCTGTAATCTTAATAAATTGAAATTTCCCTACATATTAAAAGATTCACTCTCCAATTTACTCTTCCCTGCTATATGTTCTCCGCAACTGCTCTATCAATGCTTTACGTATGTCACCATGATTACGGATATCAGTAATGTTTTTGTTCTCTTCAGTTAAGTAATCTAAACCACTCTCTTTACCCGTTAATAGGTAGTCACTAATCGCAACATTATATTTTTTTCCTGATTTTAATTTCTTCCCATTTATCTTCCATTTGGAACCATCTTTATTTAGGCGAACATTTGCCGTCTGGAGATACCCTCCGGTACCACGATTTTTACGGCCCTGGCCCAGAACACGTTTCAACAAGCGTCCTTTCATCTTTATCGACACTACGTCACCTCCAAACGGCATTATTCGGATAACGTCGTACTCTGTTATCTTCCCGGGAGGAATAACATCGTCTATCCTGACAGAGCCTCCATTGAATATAGTCAGCTCAGCATCTGGAGACATATCCAGCATTCCTTCACTAATCAACTCTGTTAACCTAGTAGCATTATTCCTTACACTTGATTCAAGCCCGTCCAGAGATTCTGTAGTCCTGACTACAACGTTTTCAGGCTCAAAACCTGTTCTTCTAAAACCTTTATACCCAACCTCACGCCATCTCTTAATGACCTTTGCTGTTTCAGGGTCATCAGGTATCTCTCCGGTAATAAACCTGAGTTGAGAGATAATCTGCAATTTCCGCTTCTGTGTGTTGTATATCAATTCATGAACATAAACGGTACGGGCATTGGCGTCTGCTTTGAAAATCGGCGTAAAATCCAGGCCACGCCATACCTGGATATTTTCATGTTCATGACCTCCTAAAATCAAGTCAACCTCAGGAAGTTCTTTTGCAATCTGCATGTCCTGTTCGATAGCAAGATGCGTAACCGCGATCAGAATATCCACCTTGCCTCTCAGTTTCTTTACCATTGCCCTGGCGTTTTCAAGAGGGTCTTTGTATGTGACATACGGTTTCTTATTACTCGCTATTGTTACACCAAACAAACCAATGTTTACCTTATTATTTGAATCATCGGTAATAGTAATAATCTCACTCTCAGAAACTCCCGGAAATAGGTTACCTTTGTCATCAAATACATTGCTTGAGATCCAGGTAGAACGTGATTCACTTAACCTCGCATAGAATGAATCTTTACTAAGATCAAATTCGTGATTTCCAAAAGTGATATAGTCCAATCCAAGTTGATTCAGAGTTGCCACCATCTGACGCCCATCCAGATGCCCATCTTTATAAGGTGCTGTTCCCAGCGCAGAGGGGCTGAGGAAATCTCCAGCAAGTATGGCATACGTATTCGGATTCCTCCTGAGAAGCTGCTTCTTCAAGGTTGCAACACGCGCCAGACCCCCTTGGGTTCCGCCGCTGACGGGATCAATTTCATAGACATCGTTGAGATGAAGAAGCGTAACCTTAACAACAGGGTCAGCTGAAAGTCCGGGAACCGCAACAAGGACTGATAACAATAAGAAGACAAACGTTGCAATAAGTAATTCTTTAAGATTTTTATTTTTCTTCATTTAACTCTTCCCATAAAGATCAGGATAAAGTGTCTTTGTACATCCTGGACAAATGCCGTGAGTAAATTCTGCTTCTGAATGTTCACGAATATATTCTTCAATCTGATTCCAATATCCTTGATCATCTCGTATTTTTTTACAGTTAGAACAGATCGGAATAAAGCCACTGAGTTTCTTAACATCATCCAGAGCAATTTGAAGCCTATGTTTCTCCAGACTCAGACAAATTCGATTTCTCACAAAGAGGTATACCAGGAGCCCGATAAAAAAACCCGTTAATACTCCAACAGTCCTTAACTCCCACGATATGGGAATAGACTTTGACCATCCTCCTCGTGGAATTGCCGCCAGCTGCAATAACCCGTTTGGTAGTGATACATCTAAAAAAACAGGATCAGATTCAATAACAGACTTGCTTCCCAATAATATGTTACCTTTTGTACCCAATCCATCCTCACCACTAATCGCACATTGAATATTGTCAGTATATTCCCTCAACCCCGCCTCTTCAAATAGAACATCAGAGGTAATAAGAATAGTTGCTAATCCCCAATAAAGATTATTTCCCTTAACACCCGCATCAGATGGAATGAATATTGGGGTCCGGCTAATAAAGGCTTTACCTCCCTGTACCAGATTGACCGGTCCTGTGACAACAGTCTTTCTTGTACGTATCGCCCTTTCAACAGCAAATCGTTGCTTTGGATGCTCTAATAATTTCAAACCAATTGCTTTTTCATTTCCGGATAATGGATATAGATGGCTGACTATTGAATTCTTAGCCAGTTGTATGCTCCGAATGCCAGAGTGACCTTTAATCAAAACTCCGGCTAAAGACTTGAATTCATCTATATCAATGTCAGGATGGAGAGTGGCATAAGCAATCAAACCGGATACAAGGTACAATCTTGAGTTTAAACCTCCTTCCAGTTTATCTCTTATAATACTCAGTTCATGAAGTACATTAATCCGGTTTATGGCCTTATGCTGTTTTCGTTCCGACTGATCAACAAACCAGAACAAGACTAAGATAAAAAGAGAAGCGATGATAGCGGCATAAACAGGTAATACTTTATTATTTTTCATTTTTTGTAAAACCCGAAATAAGCGATATTATATTGTGTTTAACTAATATCTCAAACTTCAGGCAAAATTTATAGTGCCTGAAGAGTTATACTCATCTCTCAATTATTCCGGAAATCTGTGAAAAATGTAACTCAGATGGTGAAACTGAACACCCCATATAAATTGTGTTTATCATGAAATAGTTTTTGTGTCCTTTGAAATCCATTCTCTTCCGCAAGTTGTTTGTAAGTTTCAACTGTTTCAGGATAATCACTGTTTTTTACATGATCACATATGCGCAACAACTCTTCATTGGTTAATTGATTCCACTCTTGCATGCAAATTCGTGAGAAACGCTTAATGTAATCGTTTCTGTTTTCTCCGGGAGTACAAACCACGTCAAAAATGATCAAGGTACCTCGTGATTTAAGCACAGCACGGCATTCTTTGAAAAATTGTCCTTTTTCTTCTATCATCAAATGGTGAAATGAATAACCCGCTACTATTACGTCAAACTCTGCCTCAAACTTCCCAACTTCTTCCAACAAATCACCTTCTACAAAACGGTTATTACTATGAAGCAATCGTATATTTTCATCTGCCAGCTCCAGAGCATGCGGTGAAATATCTACCCCACAGTAGGTTCCTATTTGAGTTCCCTGTAGGGCACTACTTAGCAATGAAGCATCACCACATCCCAGTTCCAATACTGAGAATGTAGGTGAGGGTACTGAACGGAAAAATTTGCGTAAGATTTCAAGTACTTCCTTATGGGACATATAATTGAGTTTGATAACTCTTTTATATAACTCCCACTCTTTATCAAAAAACTTTTTCACATCTGGTGAATTAGCAGAACCATTCTGTTTACTTTGATTAATCATTTTTACGATTTCTTCTGAATCCCCATACTATCCGGACACATGAGCAGGTGCCATACAAACAGTTTATAGTATTTTACTAATCTGTTTCGAAGCCCTTCTTTTTGAAATAACGTTATCAGGTTTCCTAAAATATTCAATATAAGGTTTATGAGAATCTTACACGGTTTCAGAACACGAATTGAAAGGTAAGATAACGGGGTCCTGTTTTTTCTGAAAAATTTATACAGTGATTTATAATATTCAATCTGTGATCTCCAAGGTGTCTTTTTTTTACTATGACCTGAAAGGTGAAAGACTTCCGCATCCGGCACATGATAAATCTTCCATCCTTTTTTATACATCCTGAAACACCAATCAGTCTCTTCGAGAAAAATAAAGTAATCTTCATCGAGTATACCTACCTCATCCATCGCCTCTTTACTGACGATCATACACGCACCGATCACCGAATCCACCTCTATAGGGTTCTGATAACTTCTATTCTTACTCGGATATTTTCCCGGGAAGAAAAGTCGAAGAATACTTTTATTAAATATTTCTGTTTCTGTGGCTGGAAAATTGTCTATTGAATTTTGCCTGGAACCGTCATCGTTTAACAGCTGAACTCCTGCTATTCCGGCACAGGGAGTACTGGTCATAAAGGTCAGCAGTTTCTTTATTGCGTTCTCCTTCAGGACAGCATCCGAGTTGAGGAGTACGGCGAATTTTCCCTTCATTATGCTGAGTGCCTGGTTATTCGCGTGGGCAAATCCGGTATTTGTCTCATTCTCTATGAGCTTTACTTCTGAGAATTTATTTTTTACTGCCGTCTGACTCCCGTCTGCTGAATTATTATCAACAACATAAATCTCATAATCAATATCTGTAACGGTCTTATAGATTGAATCCAGGCAATCCATAAGGATATCACGGGTATTCCAGTTTACAATTATGAAGGATATATCTACCAATCTTCTGTCACATCTCCATTGAATGATACGTAGAGTATTTTTTCTGGCTTGCTTAGGTTTACTATTTCCCTTAGTATTTTTTTCTTTTCACTCATTATATTGCATTGTTCCAGGTACTCCTTTAAGAATCTTAATCTATCCGCGAACGTAAACAACCTCGGCGTGGACAGATTTATCTGTGTCAGGTTTTTCACTCTTTTCCTGACCGTTATCCCATCATTAAATGAAACCTTATCAAAATCCAGAAATGTGAAGTCAAACGACTTGCCTTTCTCTTTCACCATTATATTACACGTCTTTAAGTCATGATGAAATATGTTATGATTATGCATCTCTCCCAGAGTCTTTGCAAAGCCTCTTATCAATTCCCTTTTCATCCTCAAACCTGTTAGATTACCGGAATTCTTCAATATATACCTGTCCATTTCAAGACTATCTTTGACTTCTTCCATTATTACATAACTGTCTGTCGTAATCCCAGATAGCTTTTTCTCTATTAACGCCAGTGGTAAAGGAGTGTTGAAACCGTATACCCTTAAACCATTACCAGCAACCCACGCCTTCCTTCCTGCAGATCCACGGAAGATGTTTTTCAAAAGGCGTCCGAGACATCCTGCCTTATATTGTTTTACTACAACATTTTGTATTGTATCATCTTTAATCGTGTGCCTTGTTAATATTGTTTTGGAGTCGCGTTTCATAATTACGGTTCTCTCATTATTAACCAATGCATTATTATGCTTTTCAATCAGTGCTTGAAAATTGTCAGTATCATGACCTTTTCTAAAAAACATCTTGGTGCCCGCAAACCTTTGCCTTGAAAAAATGCTGCTTTCTTTCAAAGATCTTTTCCGCCTGCTTCCATAATGGATGTTCCTTATTTTTGATGATTGTTCATCTATTTGCCGAACGAGTTTGTTTTTATCTGTGATATTACCAAGCGCATTACTTCCATATGATCTTATAAAATCTAATTTATCAGCCTTTGTCATTATTGATGATAACGAGTTAAAAATCTGCGCGAGATTATACATCCTCTGTCTAACGGAGATGCTCTTAAATATCTTCACGCGATGAAGGTCCATTAAGTACAGATCATATCCAGCAACATTCTGTTCTTCCTTGAACCTTATCAATATATTACCGGCGTGAAGATCGTAGTGACAAAATCCCTTTTCATGAATATCCCTTATAAGTAGTGCCAGTTTGTCTAACAGTATCTTTTTCTCAGACTCCCTTTCCACTGACAGGCTACCTTCATAATTTGACTGGCAGAATTCCATGAGCTCTTCACTGTTTATAACCGTCTCTGTGACAATAAGGAGACGTCTCTTTCCCTCTGATATTGCAAGTGGCAGAGCAGTGTTAATATCTTTGCTTAACAACGCATTCCCCACCTCCCACTCTATCCGAGCTTTGGTTGGCACAAACAGATGCTTTATGTACTCTTTATAGCCACCTCTCTTGAAATACTTAATGTATATTCCATTTTCATTTATGTCAGATCCAGGCATTGAGATTACAGATCGCACCCTGTTTTCCTTTACCAATGTATAGTTATTTCCATTTAAGTCAGAAAGGAAATCATCAGGATCAAACCTGTCAGGAATCTTTTCGTACCCTTCCCTTACAGTCCACTCCGTTCCATTCTTTATTTTTTTTACTGACATATCAAGAGATGTCGGGTAAGAAACCCGACCTACGAATAAAAATATAAATTCTTGTAGGGCGGGTTTCTTACCCGCCGATAATTTCAGGTAACCTTGTATTCCTTATATATTACTATAATACAGAGGATTAGACGCAAAATAAGAATAACTTTAAGAAATGTCTAAATCAAGAAAAAACAACAAGTTATCAATTAATAGAGAAAGACTTAATAAATTATTAACCACCCCATTTCCCCTCCTTCGCAAGGAGGGGATTGAAGTCCTCGGTACTTTTTGTCCGAGAAAGGCAAACTCATTTTATGATTTTTTGAAATTTCACTTGAAAATTTCTTTAAAGTAATATAAATCTTGACTATGTTTTTCTAATCTATCTTTTTTGAGTAGTATGGTAACTGTTATATTACAAAAACCTAATTAAAAAAAGGAGACACTCATGAGAAATATCTTAATCTTGGTACTCGTTCTAATCTGCATTAGTACTTCGATATCGTGTTCTTCTTATGACAAGAATAATGCGATCATTAAGTTTCACGGTCGCTCACTAAACATTACTAAGCTCCTTAACTCCTTCCCTTACGACAAAACGCGATGGGTTGGATCGATTAAGCAGAAACGGCTGGCGTTTCTTCGTCAAGCGGATGGCCAGCAACTAGTTTCTGCCGTTGAGTTGTACGGCACAGACAATCGTCCCGTGGAATTAAATCATGGGAAAGCAATATGTGAACATGACTGGTCCAGCTCTTTGACGTGGGAATGGAAAATACGACATAGTGATGGCTCGGTTTTTTTTCGGGCTGATGAGAATAATAACGAGTCATTCAATATTTATCGCATTGACCCATACTCAAAAAAAGCGACAAAGCTAACTGATGCTACTTATGTTCCTGGCTACAGCTTCAATCCAGACGAGACAAAAATTGCTTATATAGAGCGAATGGGTAAAGAAGGTGCAAGATCTCGATTACACGTCCTTGACCTGAAGACGATGAAGGATGAAGTTGTATCACATGACTCGGAAGCACATCAATTCACTTGGAGTAACATTAGCTGGCAACCGAACGGTAAAGGACTCATATTGACATCATTGATAGGAGGAGACAGAACGAAAGGGAATTTGTCATACGTATCGCTTGTCGGAAAAATCACTGACCTCCCCAAGGTCCTGACGGACACATCAGTCTTACGAACGTTTCCAAACGCTCTTAAACATTGGTATGACAATGATGAGGTGCTTATGCTGAGTGGTGAATCTGGAGTCAAAAACGTATACCGACTTAATGTTAACACTGGCATACAAACAGCTCTTACGAACTTAACAGCGAATGTGAACTTTGCCGAAATTACGACAATTTGCTCTTCTCGTTATCTCATCGTAGCGGTGGGTGGGCCGTTGGGTTCCGCAATATACCGGTATGATCTCGCAAAACCATCTCAGCCGCACGAACTGGTTCATCGCTTTACATCCTCAATAGATGTGCTTGATCTCAGGAGAGATAGGATTCTTGTCAAAAATTCTTCGGCAACCGTTCCAGTGAAAGTACAGGAGATTGAAATTGGAGCAGAGCAATCGATGGTCAGAGAACTTGCGGAGTTATCGCAATCTGTCACCAATGAGATTGTCCATTCCACAGTAAAACCGATTCTCATCAATACATTCGACAAAATTCCTTTGGTTATCCTCGGCAAACAATACCATGGAAAATTACATGGCATGCTATATAAGCCGACAAACCCTTTGCCAAAAGGTAAGGACATTGTCATGGTAAAGTCGTTCTACGGTGGGAGAAATAAATATGATCCCGAGATTCAAATCATGTGTGCTGCTGGCATCTACGTCTTTTGTCCTGCTCCACGAGGCAGCTCCTTGTTCTCATCTAGATTTGAAGAAGCAAATGACGGTGACATGGGCGGCAATGAAATTATTGATGTAATTTTTGCAGCAGAACACATTAGCAAACAACTAAATATACCAGCAAATCGTATTGGTGCATTCGGGCACAGTCATGGGGGATTCGCGACATTACGACTCTTAACATTTCCTGGTCAGATAAATGGAATTAAAGCTAATTTCAATTGGGGATTTGGAATTAGCGAAGCGGGTTTTGGAAGCATCTTCAACGAGTATGAGTATAGCAATATTAAACAATGCATGGTCAAAGAGGCAGGAGGAAACCCGACAGATAGGGCTGTTAGGGCGAAGTGGGATGATCGCTCCCCTATCAATCATGTAAAGTCACTAAAAGGCGAGCTACTACTCATTCACGGTACGGCAGATCAGAGAGTACCTTTCTCAGAAAGCCAAATCATGTATGATAAGTTGATACAATTAGGCATGAAGGATAGAGTTAGTCTAGTTCCTCTTGACGGTGCAGGGCACTCGTTTTCGCGTAATCCTGACAAGGTTAAGGTCTATCGACATAAGTTTTCGTTTCTTGAAAGGCTTCCGTAGTCTCTGCATGGAATCCACCGGAAAAAACCAAAGTTTTTCTAGTAATACATAAGTATGGCATTTCTAAAACATACATTTATTGTGAAATAGTTATTATATTCCATAAGGTAGAAACAAAATGGTTGAACTTACGATACGTCAAATAGAGAGATCTGATCTGGACAAAATGGACTACACATTCAAGAGTGAGTTTGGACGCACTCATGCCAATGACCTTCACGATCAATCATTGTCTGATATTTCTTTTTTTGTTGCATGGCTGAATGGTAATCCCGTTGGGCATGCGTTAGTCAGATGGGTGGGTCCAAGAGCAGAGACAGTGAGGAAAGATTACCCGGATTGTCCTGAAATTTACCGGTTGAAGGTGTTAAAAGAGTATCGAGAACAGGGGATCGCTACGGCAATCATCAAGAAATGTGAGCAAGAGGCGCTCAAAAGAGAGTGTGTGCTCATTGGCCTTGGCACAGATCCAACTATTTCTTCAAAAGACAATTTATATAAACAATCAGGCTATGGATCATCAACGGTAAACCGCTACATCGATACATATAAAACCAGGTCGGACAGCGGAACCGTAGTCACAATTCGCAAGGATGCACAGTTTCTGATAAAGAGGATAGCAAGTTGAAATCCTGTTTGTCACCTGTCTCTCACTGAAAGCGCTATAAAAAACCACAAACTTTCTATTTTACTTCCAGACTGTCCGGATGATTGATATTTTCAAGAATTTCACGTACAATTCCGGTTAAAATGCCGTCTATCTTTCAGGCTTCAGTATAGTTGTATGGTATTCATCCGGAGATTTTTCGATTGACTGTGCAATCTCTATAACCGTTCCTTTTTCATCTGCTGATAATTTTCTGCTCAATTGAGACACATCACTAATAAGAAGACAATATCCGCTTGCTGTAGATCTGCGATATTATTCCGTCGGCTTTTAATAGCTCAAGAACATACTGCCACTCTTTAATTACTATGTCGGGAGTGTTTTTGCTGAATGCCATGTACATGTAATCTTTTTGTACTTCATAAACTTTTTCTATCTTATCCGCAAGACCGGCTACCATGGCCATATGCCTGCCGGTGAGTTCATTAATAATCCATAGATCTATCTTGCCCTCTACGAGTTTTTTTACGTTAAGATAGTTATCAATTTCCGGGTCAAGATTTTCAAATCCTCTCTTTTTTAGTAAAAGTTCTCCAAAATCATTCTTATAAACACCTATACTTTTAACCTTTTTTCCGTCATCCAGGCTGGATATGGAAATACCTGAACCTTTTTTTGCAAAAAATGTTGTGTTGTTCGGTACCAATGGCCCCACCCATTTGAAAAGATCTTCGCGAATCGAAGATCTTGTTGTTGAAAAAAGAATGATATTGTCCTCTTTCTGCAAAAGGTCGTACCCTTGAGCCCATGGCAGAACTTCCAGATTGTCCGGATGATTGATATCTTTAAGAATCTCACGTACAATTTCGGTTGAAATGCCGTCTATCTTTCCGGCCTCAGTATAATTGTATGGTGGAAACTCTTCCGTCAGAATCCTGAAAGTTGTATGGTATTCATCCGGAGATTTTTCGACTGACTGTGCAGTCTCTATAACCGTTCCTTTTTCATCAGTAGTACCAAAGCACCCTCCTGCAAAGGAGGCAATGATAATTAGGAATAGAAATAAGAATTGAATGCGATAATTTTTTAATAGAAATTTCATATGATTAAATGATCGTGATTTGTATCTCTTTCTGCCGTCTAACGGAAATATAATAAAAATATTCAAGGCCTACAAATGACCATCTCTAAATTGATATATAAACACTTGTAAAGAGCAGACCGCATATCGGTGTTTTAATACAATTCTCAGGATTTTGCAATACAATAAATATATCATTTTGGTTCAGATTTAAAGCCGGTAGCTATTGTGCAGTAAACACCGAATTAAAGAAAACAGTCCATCTCCCAATTAGTTGAAGAAAATTAAAAGTAACAAGAGGTATAGACTAAGATAAAAGTTGCATACATATGACTTTTAAAGTAGCATGCAAATTTATTTTAACAATGCATATTGAAGTCGCGTTCTTCATTATGAGCACGCCATGACTAGTTTATACAAGTTTGCTGCATCATATATTCTTGCCATCGTATGTCTTCTTTTTACAACAACTTCCAATGCCGAAGATTTGTTTCATTCGTTAAAGAAAGCAGGTTACGGAAAATTGACCGGTCAGGTACAACATCTTTCTATGGGAAGGACCCGCGGAGGGTTTGACGGATTTGGGTCTGCATTAGGAAGAGATGCCCACTCCGGTACAATAGCTTTCACCGGTAATTATCTGAGCCCTGAATTTCAGAATTTCACGCTCGGTCTTCAATATGTACATGCCATAGAGCTCTACTCGCGAGGAGGTTTTGAAGGAGACAGTAATCAGGCCCACAATCTCTCAAACAGCGATTTTTCTCTATTAAACAACGCTTTTATCAGTTATGACTTTAAACGTTTCGGCATTAAAGATACTAAGATAACAATTGGCCGGCAGAGTTTAGATCTAAATTTTGTGGCTAATTATAATATCCGTCAGAAAAATCAGGCATTTGAAGCTATAGTATTTGAAACCAAAGCCATAGATAAACTGGCCATTACTATGGGACATTTAGAAAAATTCAGCAGTTGGACATCACGATACAACGTACATGAAGGCAGTACTTCCAACCATTTCATCTCGATTGAAAATGTAGAAGAAGTTCCCTATTCAACAAATGGTTTCAAGTTTATAGAAACTGAATTTTCCGGTATTCCCAATACTGTTTTGACTGTATATGACTATTTTGGACACGATCTATATAATACCATTGGTAGTAAGATAGATTATACGATCAACCCGAACTCTGAGTTGAAATTCATACCCAGATTTCATTATATAAAGCAGTGGGATGTTGGCAGATTCAAGAAAAGGACCGGAACCGTCGTAAAAGCGAATGCATTTCAAACCGGCTTGAAGATGACATTTAAAGGTTTCAGCGTCGAGCCTGGAATCTTTAAAGTAATGGGACATGATCCGCAAAACAACCTGCAGGTTCCCTTTTTCGGCAGGTACATTATCAATGAGCCACTCTTTGAAATCGATCTGGGTTTTACTGGAGGAAGTTTGTCTTATTTTCTTGAAAGCTCATATGGCTGGGGAAAGAACAGTTTGTATTTCTTATGTCTTCATACCGAACAGAGTACAGATCTCCCCCGGGATGGATACAGCAGGGAATTTAACTTGATTTACTCTCGTGACATCACAGAAAGTGCTTACTTTAAGATAAAGCTTGGTAATGTTGAGTACCACAATCACGATACAATTGAAGATGGATTTTTAAACGAGTATCGTCTCTTCCTTGGCTACCGGTTCTGAAAACAATCACAACCTGATAAAAAAACCGGCATTATCAAGATTATTGTAAACACTGATACATGTACCTAAGAACTGAATTGCATATTATTCATTTCTATATGTTTCTATGATCCTGGTAAAGAACCGCAGTAAAATAACTCTAGATTCCACAGAACATGCGTGAAGAAAAACAAAAAGCATAGGAGAAGTTGTAAAAAGCGGAGCTAAGAGGCGAGTAACAAGAAATTGAATACCTAGTGTTAGAGACGTAATTGAATATTACTGCATTGATTTTGTGGTTTCTTCATTTTGTTCATTTCCCTGATGCACATGTCTGTACAACCTTCTCCGGTATTATCATGGTCATACAGCGCCGATCTGTGGGACACGTCTTGAGCTGGCATGGTGAGCATTCGACATCTTCTCGTATTACCTTACCTGACTCATATTCTGATTCCGTATACCTGGGGTCATTAGGGCTCATCAGTACTACAACAGGCCAGTTAGGGCTACCGCTTAACAAGTCTGTTGTCCCTGGCAAATCCCTCAGTCGTCCAGAGCTTTGCCGACCCGTAAGATGCCCCAGGACTTAACAGGATGAAAGATTTCTTATCGATATCATGTTCTTTTAATAACTCATTTGCTTAATCTTCACACTCTCCGGAAATAAACATTTCCGGTTTTCCGGCTGTTATTTTGCATCCAGTTTAGATTAATTGCTGAAATATTTTCAGCATCCTTGGTGCGTTTGCCTTAAGTGAATAATATTCTATAACCCTCTCTCTCCCAGCCATTCCCATTCTCTTGCGAAGATCAGGATCATTTATCAGGATTTTAAGTTTTTCTATCCACTCTTCCTCTGTGTTTGCCCAGAAACCATGTACACCATCCTCAACAATCTCCCTATTGATTCCTGCGGGGCTGCAGACCACCGGAACTCCCACTGCAAGGCACTGTAATATCTTCAGCCCACATTTCCCATGCGACCATGGATCGTCCATGAGCGGCATCAGACCGATATCAAAACTTTGAATATCTGCAACCTCACCTTTCTCTGTCCATTGCTTTTTCTCTACTACTATGTTCTCACAATCAAAAAAAGTATCACATACTATCTTCAGCCTTAGTCTATCATTTCTTTTGCCGAGAGTTTCAAATATGGGTTTCATTTTTTTCAGATAATGAATGCTTCCATGCGCGCCAATCCACCCCATGGTGATATTGTCTTCCTTCTCAGAATATATTTTTTGAGGATAAAAAGAGATGTCTATGGGAGACGGTATGATTGTAACATTGTGCATATAGGGTGTCGTATTCTTCTGTAAATATTCATTTCCTGCTATAACGTGATCAGAGGCATTAACCATATTTTTAAACATTTTAACCCGTGTTCCTGATTCATGACTGATATACTTTGAATTACGGTACATTATAGAGTCATCAAAATCATAAACAATTTTCTTTGCACTCTTCCTTATGAGTTTAAGCCAGAGAACGGGAAATCTTTTTCGCTGTATAAAAAGTATATCGTATTGGCTTACACTCTTGAATACTTTCAACTTAGCAAAGAATCCTTTCGGAAATTTCTGGACGGTTGCCTGTACTCCATGCTCCTTGAGATAGGGGAGATATTGAAGTACCCTGTATCTGCTTGCCGCCACATCAAGGCCTTGAACTAAGAACAGTATCTTCATGTAATTATGCTACCACGTTGTTATATATTTCTATAATTTCATCGCAATTTTTTTCTGCAGGATATTTTTCGGCTTTTTCCCGTGCGGCACTGGATGCCTTTTGCCTGAATGTATCATCAAAGAAAAAGCTTATCTTTTCTGCCAATGCCCTGTGGTCCTTTGGATCCTCCAAAACAAAGCCATCCTTTCCATCTTCCATTACGCCGCTTGCGCCATCATACATAGTTGTAATCACCGGCAGCCCGCTTGCCAACGCTTCAGTAACCACGAGGGAGCATGAATCGTAAAATGTGGGGTGTACATAAAGATCTGATGCGGCATAATATTTTTCGATCTCACCTACATGCCCTAAGAATATCAGATTCTCCTGACAATCCAGTCTTTTCGACAGTTTACGGTATGGTGCCTCATTGCCTCTTCCTATTATTAAGGCTTTAAAGTCCTTTCCGGACTTTTTAAGTTCTCCCATGGCTTTTAGGAGAGTAAGAAGGCCTTTTAACCTGAAGTTATTACTTATATACAAAATGACAAATTCTCCACCCAGAGAGAGTTTTTTCCTTACAACTGTTCTATATTTTTTTTTGTTATCCGGATTGAACCTTTGGAGGTCGACACCATTATAGACTACGTCTATCTTTTGAGGATCTATTTTATGATATTTGACAATATCGTTCTTGATCATATCGGATATAGCGATAATCCTGGAAACACCGTTACCGGTATACTGTTTCCTATCCAACCATAAGATAAAATTCTGCCTGAAGCTGAAGAAGCCTCTTATACGTTTTGAAATTCTGGCAACAGGGCAATTTATCGATAGGTAATTCTGTTTCAGCCATGCCCTCTCAACTCCACAGTGTGGATTAAAAACATTCATTCCCAGTGCCCTGCCGACAACGTGTACAATATCGAAGTCATCTTCTGCCATTTCCCTCAGGCCGTTTATGACAAATGAAATATCTTTAAGAAATTTAGGAAATCTTATAGAGGGAATTGTATGATAGTGTATCTTGTCGTTGTTACTTTCCCATTTACTGGCATATATATGTACATCATGGCCTCTCTCCGCCAGTTGGTTTGCAAAATTAGCAAGATACCCCTCTCCGCCTCCTTTTGTTGGTAAATACTTGTAGATATTTAAGGCAATTTTCATAGGCCGCACGTATTGTAAGATAATAATGGTGTGATTATGTTCTGAAAATCAGGGTGTTGGTAATTCTTTTGTAAAATGGCAAATAATCATGTGCTTCTTTTTGATATTTCTTTGATTCCTCAAGTTTGCCCAGACGGTAAAGACCTTCAGCCACTTTCATACTGTATCCGGCAATTCTTTTTCTTAATATTTTCTTCTCTTCTCCGTTAAGGTCTGTGAAATTGTTATAAATCTTTTTGTAAACCCCTAAATTCTCTTTATCAAAAAGAAAATCATTTTTAGATGCATTCGCATCATGAACCCTATACTTTGTAAGCCCTTTATCAATAAAACCACATTGGAATTTTTTCGATATTCGCAAGAACATGTCATATTCATCTCCGAGAGAAAATGATTCGTCATATGGGCCAACAGCATCCAGGCATTCTTTTTTCACCATCACCGTTGAAGTCTGAATAAAACTTTTAGAAAGAAGTTCTTTAAAAATCCAACCGCTATACCCTTTCTCTGGTTTTGTTCTCAGTTCTTTGCCATCCCTGAAACTGGTATATTTAGCATAAACCAGACCTACCTGTGGATTTCCGTTAAAACATTCCATTTGTAACTTGAGTTTATCAGGGACCCATAAATCATCGTGATCAAGAAATGCGATAAACTCCGTTTGAGACAAACGTATACCCGTATTCTTGGCACTTGCAATTCCTCCATTTTCTTTGTAATGATATCTTATTTTCTGCATATAAGGAAGAAGCGCATCATGAGTGCCGTCCACGGAACCATCATCAACTACGATAATTTCATAGTCCTTATATGTTTGATTCAGGACAGATTCTATAGTCTCTACGATAAACTTTTCGTTGTTATAGGTATGTATTATTACGCTTACGTTTGGCATCTGACTCTACTCTACCTGTATTTGTAGTTTGGGCTTTTTATTAAGTAACAGAAAAATTAAGAGAAAGTACTTCTTATCGTTCGAACAGTGATTCTTACATTCTTATGTTCTTATGTTCTTATGTTCTATAGTATCTATCTCTTACGGATGGTGGAACAATGTTTTGCTGGGTTTTTTACGCAAGATTAAGTGATAAAAACAATAATTAGAGCATTATATTTCTGATGATACCCTTTATTCCAGTATTGATGCGGATTAAAATACATGAGTCATATTCTTTTTCTCTATTATAATTTGACAATCAGGTACTCACCGGTAGATCTGATTGTTTCGTAATTCTTCTTCAGGTAATCTATTACACTACTTTCAATCACATCCAGTTTAGTCGTAACGAAATAATCAGCACCCTCTTTTTTTAACGCTTCTATTCCTTCGATTGAACAAGAATTTGCATCCATATTCCATCCTCTTCTATTACAGTAGTACAAAAGTTCCGGACCACCCCATATACAGCATATTACGAGGTCGTTCTCAAACGCTGTTTCATCTACAATATTGCCAGCAACTTGAACAGGGTAATCCTTTTCAAGCCTTTTTGCTTTGTATCTACCGGTAATTTTGTGGTAGCTGATAAGAGGAAGAGCCACGACCATTATGACAAATAGTGCTTGCAAAACAATTTTCTTTATACCTGTTATCTTGTATGCGTTTATTAATTTGAGGGAATTTTTGATTGCATATCCGATATATATAGAAGCTGGCACTATAATTGGTATAGTATAATACGTGTGCCACTCAACCTCTTTCGCCGCTATAAAGAAGTAAACGAGTATTGCTAACAACCAGTAATGAATGTACCTGAACTCTCTCTTCCTAAGTGTAAATATTATGCCTAAAACAAAAAAAACACCCCCGACATAAATCAAGTCCTTTTCAAACACTTCATTAAAGAATACTTTCTTATAGAAAGAGAATCTCATCGCATAGTATATTGAATACTCAAATACATAATATGTGAAACTCAAGGTATTATTTGATATACCGCCTTCAATAGTTTTTAGATAATTAGAATGATTGTACCACAAAAAAGTAAGTAAGATGCTAACGGCAGTAAAAATCCATAATTTCCATTGTTTTAAAACGTTGAGTTTGTATTTTTGTAGACACAGATATAGTAAAGGCAATCCCAAACAAATCGTAGGTATTTTTACAAGAAATGCAAGTGTCGCGAACAATGTCATAAGAGTAAACCGCCACCATCCTTCTTTATCGATCCACTCTGAGAAAAAATAAAGCATCGCTATCGAAAAAAACAACATAGCTGATTCCGGTTGAAAAGCTCTGGAATAAAAGAATATATAAGGATTAAATGTAAAGAAGAGTAACGTTATCAGTCCAGATGTAGTGCCCGCATATTTTTTCGTTAATTTGTATAAGAAAAATGCGCCTCCACAGAAAGCAATTATAGACGCCAATCTTCCCAGGCACTCATGAACACCAAACACTTTGTATAATAAAGCAACCATAAATGGGTATAAATTGAATTCTGCTCCTCCTATGTAGCCTGCAGTGTTGCCGCCATACGAAACCTGAGGATAGAAAATATTCATCCCATTATAATAAAAGTTACGTGCTATAGAAGCAGTATAGCACTGTCTCCAACCGGCAGTTTCAAGTATGGGTTGGTTTATATTTATCAGTCTTGTCAGGAAACCTGCAATGATAATCAAAGTTGGGTATATAGTATTCTTACTAAACATGTTAAGTACAATTCTATAAAATAGATTTTCTATTGCTTTCTAAAATTTCTAAAGAGATGAATATTGTATTACATCTTTTGTCAGAGGCAGTGTATGACTATAGATAAAACAGGCATTGTCAGAAATATTTTCAGGTAAAATGATTGAAAAAATTGATTTTTATCATTATGATTCAGATTTGAAAAATTTCAAGTCATTTATTGGAAATTCTTTGATCAAATAGGGTTAATTACATATTAGAGGTAATTTCCTTTTTCCTTTTGTAAAGCTTACCCGGTTACGCCTGTTGCCAGTTCAAATTGGTCTTACTGGAGGGGATTGGCAATATTCCAAAAACGTGTAGATTACGTAATACTTTAAGGCAGACCAAAGAAAACGTAATTATTATGGAAAACACTTTCAAAAACAAAAAGATATTAATAACCGGTGGACTGGGTTTTATTGGCAGCACACTGGCTCAACAGCTTGTAAAGATGGAAGCAGATATATGTCTTGTCGATTCTCTGATACCGGATTACGGAGGGAATAACTTTAACATTGATAGTATTCAGGACAAAGTAAAGGTAAACATTGCTGATGTTAGAGACAAGCACAGTATGGACTATCTGGTAAAGGGTAAGGACATCATCTTTAATCTTGCCGGTACGTTAAGCCACATAGACAGCATGAGAGATCCGTTTACTGATTTGGAGATTAATTGTAAGAGTCAATTATCAATCCTTGAGTCTTGCCGAAAAAATAACCAGGATGTCAAAATTATTTTCGCTGGTACAAGAGGGCAATACGGCAAAGCAGACCAACTGCCTGTAGACGAAAAACACCTGATGCACCCTACGGACGTTAATGGGATTAATAATATTGCGGGAGAGTCATATCATATTCTCTATAACAATATTTATGGAATAAGAGCCGTTTCTCTCAGGTTGACCAATACATATGGACCAAGACATCAGATGAAGCATCACAAGCAGGGCATAATTAACTGGTTTATCAGACAACTCATAGAGGGCCAGACAATAAAATTATATGGTGATGGTAAACAGATTAGAGACATAAATTACGTTGATGATGTTGTAGAGGCCCTGTTACTGGTAGCCTGTAGTGAAAAAGCCAACGGTGAAGTCTATAACCTTGGGGGAATTCCAAAAAACCTGATAGATCTGGTAGAAACAATGATAGGTGTTTATAATAAGGGCAATTATGAATTGATCCCATTTGATGAAGACCTTAAAAGAATAGAAATAGGCGATTACATTGCAAATATTGAAAAAATAAAGAATACCGTTGGATGGGAGCCAAAGATTTCTTTAGAAGAAGGACTACAATCGTCATTTGATTACTACGAGAAGCACAAAGAGCATTATTGGTAATAAGAAATTAACAATATGAAAATTCCTGTTTTTGACCTTAAAAGGCAGTACAAGTATCTGAAGGTAGAGTTGGATGACGCCTTTACGAACGTTTTCGAGAGTGGAAATTTTGTCCTGGGAGAAAACGTCAGATTGTTTGAAGAAGAATTTGCAAACTATCTTGGCACCGGGTTTACCATAGGAGTAGGTTCCGGTACGGAAGCATTGCATCTTTCCTTGAAAGCTTGTGATATTGGACCTGGAGATGAAGTGATCACTGTTCCAAATACGGCAGTCCCTACTATTTCCGCCATATCATGTGCGGGAGCCAGACCAATACTTGTTGACGTTACACCAGATACCTACACAATAGATACAAAAAAAATAGAGAAAAATATTACAAATAAAACAAAGGCAATAATGCCTGTTCATATGTATGGCCACTCTGCCGAGATGGAACAAATAATGAAATTGGCAGAAGCATATAATTTAAGAGTCATTGAAGACGCATGCCAGGCCCATGGCGCACAGTATAACGGCAAAAGTGCAGGCACTTATGGTGACATGGGTTGCTTCAGTTTTTATCCCACAAAGAACCTGGGAGCCTACGGTGATGGAGGGATAGTAGTTACGAACGATGAGGAGTTATATAATAAGCTCATAATGCTTAGAAATTATGGTGAAGTAAAAAAATTTACTTCTAAAATTGAGGGATTCAATTCCCGGCTTGATGAAATTCAGGCTGCTGTACTCAGGGTCAAATTAAAGCATTTGGATATGTGGACGAACAGACGCAGAGAAATAGCCACACTATATCTGCAGCTACTCTTTAATTCAAGTGTACAGCTTCCTTGTGAAAGACAATGGGCAAAACACGTGTACCATCTTTTTGTAATAAGGACAAATAAAAGAGATGCTCTCAAGGATTATCTCCAGGAACGTGGAGTCGGCACACATATACATTATCCTATCCCAATTCATATGCAGGAAGCTTATAGAAAATTCGGGTACAAAGCAGGAGACTTTCCTATAAGCGAGAGAAATGCAGGAGAAATACTATCTTTACCTATTTACCCGGAACTGATGAAAGAGGAAATCGAAACGGTTGCCGGTTTAATCTCGGAGTTCCAGAATACCGATTTATGATTACAGAAGTTTGAAGTATCTTAAATACGTAAACTAAAAAAGGGATGTGTCCCTATATTACACTATTATAGGAGTAGTATAATGTCTAAAGTCAGGGTTTCGGCATGTGTAATGACTTTTAACAACGATGACGTGATTAAGGAGTGTATGGAGAGTATAAAATGGGCCGATGAAATCATTGTTGTCGACTCCTACAGTACCGATAACACGCTTGAAATATGCCGAAAATACACGGACAGGGTTTATCAGAGAGAATGGCCCGGTTTCAAAGATCAGTCTAACCATATTGTAAGCCTTGCTAACTATGAATGGGTCCTCTTTACGGATGCCGATGAGATAATCTCTCCTGAACTTTACCTGGAAATCCAGTCGCTTTTAAATAATGATTCAAATGAATGGGATGGATTTTACTTCCCACGTAGAACGCGCTATCTTGGAAGCTGGATTAATCATGGAGAGTGGTATCCCGCTTACGACCTCCTTCTCTATAAGAGGGATAAAGGCAAGTGGGTAAAAGAGCCGCATGCGACACTTGAGCTGAATGGCAAGGCAAAATATTTAAAGAATGATTGTTATCACTATACGTATAGAAATCTTTCACATCAGCTTGATACCATCGACAAATATACAGATATGAGTGCGGCAGAAATGGAGAAAAAAGGGGTAAAATTCATCACTTTTCAACTTTTATTCAGACCCCTTTTCAGATTTATCAAAGGATATATCTTCAAACGCGGATTTCAGGATGGGATGCCGGGCCTGGTATCAGCGATTACAACGTCATTTTATGTCTTCATGAAATATGCAAAACTATGGGAATTGCGAATAAAGAATCGACCGCAAATTGGCACGGACAAAAATGCATACAAATGAAAATACTCCATCTCTTCGTAATTGAAAACGGACAGGCCCGGGAGAACACGCAAAGAAAAACGCCCTACAACAATCCTTCGACTCCGCTCAGGATGACGTCACACTGAGCGAAGTCGAAGTGTTATCATTATTGAAATTCTATACATCTAAAAGGAAAACTAAATGGAAATAAAATTTTTGCAAACGAGAATTACAAAATTAACAAAGATATTATTAAAGATTGCCATAATGTTTTTGATTATGGCGGGGATAATACTTATTAGCAAAAAGTATATGAACAGTGCTGAAGGAAGTGAAAAAGATAGCCAGAAAATATCGATAGAAAGGGTAATAACGCCTGGATTCAATCTGGAGACCAGATGGGAACACGATTCATAGAATTACTGAAGACATTAATTAAAATTGCCATAATGGGACTGGTTATGGCTGGTATTATCGTAGTTAATAGAAAATACCTGATGGGTGACAGTGAATGCGCAGGAATATGTTCTCTGCCGCTGGAAATCTCGATATATACCTTAATAGTAATTATTATAACGTCAACAGTTCAATCGGTCTTCGGTGTTGGAGTTTTACTGTTTGGTACACCTTTACTTCTTTTACAATATGAGAAACTCACCCTTGTACTTCCCATCGTCCTGCCAATATCAATCGCTATCAATATTTTTCAGGTTGTCAAACACTACAAATATATAGATACCGACTTTTACAAAAGGATACTTTTCATAACCATACCATTCGTTATCGTTTTTCTGGCCCTGGTACTGTTCCTTGAAGCTAAATTTAAACATCTTGGTATCGGGATTTTTGTTGGACTGTTCATGCTATTTGTGGCCTTGAAGAGTTATTCCGGGAAGATTGAACGGATATTAAAGGCGTTTGTGAAATATGAAAAGACATATTTTGTAGTTATGGGAATAATCCATGGACTGACAAATCTCGGTGGTTCATTATTAACGGCAATCGCACACGAGAAGAATTACCCGAAGGATACCACCAGGGTTACTGTCGGCGTATCATACGGAACATTCGCACTCTTTCAGATGTTGACACTATTATTAGCCGTCATCGGCGTTATCAGTATCCCCGGCTTTGCTGCGGATAATATGAATATCTCCTACAGCAATATTATCTATCTGATTGTAGGTGTGGTTATTTTCCTGGTAACGGAAAAGTTTCTCTATACAAATATAGACAACGAAAAATACAACAAAATATTCGGCATCTTTCTGTTTATTTCCGGAATACTGCTCATCGTAAAATCTCTGTAGTATTTTTCCGCAACTTTAGTTCACTTCAAACTTTAGGCATTTTTAACTCTTTCAATTCCTTATCCCTCCGATGATAGCCGGTCTCTTTAACCAGTCGCTCTGCTTCTTTGAAATGCTCCTGAAATCTTGCCTGCATCTCCTCTTTTGACAGGCTCAAGGTCTCACCATCCTCAATTATCTGATAATCTTTACTTGCCCGATCTTGCTTTCCGGGCGGATTGTCCAACTGATCCCTTATATTCCGGCATGCCTCCAAGTGGTAATCGGTAAGATGTAATCTCATCTGCCCGTATTCTGCAATTTCCCGGGCTTCATCGAGGTCAACCCAGGATTTAGGAAAATCTTTTTGATATCTGGAAAGGGTTGTACGGGCAAGTAATCCCCATGGCAAATATTGCTGCTGACCAGCTTCCCGTAAACCATCTACCGCCTGGCCTAAATAATCCTCTGCTTCAGCAAAATCAGATGAATTTCTTTCAATCGATTGAAGCATTAAGGTTTTGCCGATTGAAAGACTGTTAAATCCAAAATCTGAAAGTGGGGTTGTTGTTTTTATTTTAATAGCATAATCTGCCCTCTCCAGTACCTCCTGATACCTCCCCGTAGAGAGCAGCAAATCACAAAGTTGAAAACTCGACAAAGAATAGAGCCAGAGATATACAGGCTGTCTCTTTTTCTGCATTTCCTCAGCTTCAATAAATAGTTTTTCTGCGGCTTTGTCTTCTCCTTCCTGATGTAAAGTATCTGCATGAGACGCACGACTTGCAACAATCCAATCACGATCCCCACTGCGATCAGAAAAAGTCACACTCTGCGCTCCATATTTTTGTGCTAATGGTACGTCACCAAGCGCGACATACAGTTCACTGAGATTACTGGCATCAATTGAGGACTCTTTCCAATCCTTTTGTTCGATACGCATTTCCATACCTACTTTCATGGGCTGAGCAGCCTCAGAAAGCCTTCCTACTGCCCTAAGAGAAAACCCTGCCCAGTTTAAGATTGCAGCTTTAAAATCTTCTCTCAGACCTGAAACAGGCTTATTCCATAGCATTTCAAAATAATTAGATAAACAGGAAAGGTCTGCTCCATGCGCTCCTAGTTTATGCCATGTATAGAATTCATCATGTCTTCGGATTCGATTAAAAAAAACATCATACATTGCCTCCTGATGCTTCCCTGCCAGGTATCCGTGCATCACTGCCACAAACAGAGGTTCCATCTCTTCAAGGGTGTCTGGGAATTCTTTTCCAGGCAGATCCTTGTAATATTCATACAACCGTGCATGTGCCTCTTTCCATCCATCTGGGTTCTGCCGTTCCAGTTTTTCTCCAAAGTGTTCGCGGATTAAGGGGTGACAGTCGAGGATTCCTGGTCGGTGTTCACTCTTTTCAAATAGGAGTTTATGTTTCCTGAGATTTTCTAATGTTGTCACCCAACTGCTGCCGCTCGTATCCGTAATTTTATCAGATAAACCGGGAACAGAATTATCGCGAATAATTGCATCTATAGCATCAATGGGAACCGGACGGTCAAAGAGTCCCAGTATTGAAAGAAGCTGGTATTCAGCAGATGCGCTGCCAAAATAGTTCGCAAAAGCTTCAATGATACGTCGGGCATGCTTTCCCTGCTCTTCAGGAATATCTAAATTGGGAACGCTGTCTGCTTTTTCCAGCGGATGGTTATCAAACATACGCAGATATTCTGCCAGCAAATTAATGGCTAAAGCATGATTTCCAAATTGTTTCACCACACGCTCCAACTCTTTTTCAGAACCTATAATCCGTCGAGTCTCCAGTAATTTCCTACCAGCCTCATCAGAAATATGTTCAAGATTCTCCTGCTTTGTCTTTTTTGAATATCGGTCAAGTTCGGGTACATGTTCACGTGTTGTTATAATGCAGAGCCCTTTACTGTTTTTTGCCAATTCTTTAATGAGTGTTTCAAGGGCAGGGTCCTTTATTTTTCCTTTTTCAACTTTTGCAGCAGCTTGTAAAGGTTCAAGCCCATCGAGTATCAGCAGGGTTTTGTGATTATTTATAAGCTTAGCCAACCGTTTCCCTTTATCCCACGGCGAACCCAGACTTTGATCTGCATCCCCGAACCATTCCAGAGCATTACTGATAAACATATCCGCAGAAGTCACTTGTTCTTTTGTTCCCTGAGAATAAAATGATCAGGCATATACTTTTTCTGCGCCACGGTAATTATCCCAGCGCATTTTCTCCACCCATTTATTAGCGAGTGTTGATTTCCCAACACCACCGTACGCCACAAAACTGACAATGTTGGTTGCATCTGATTCCCATGCTTCATTGAGAAGCGTTAATTCTTCCTGCCTGCCATAGAGTTCGAACCCTGTTTGTGGGAGTCTGGTTATGTCGATGTGCTGAGTTTCCAGAGGAAGATACGTTTTCTTTTCAGGTTCTGTAATCTCAAAATCTTTTTTTATCTGCTTGATCACTCTTTCAAGTTGCGTGTCCCATTCGGTTTTATCTGTGAAATTAGCATAATTAAGAATCTTCAATCTTTTAGGAATATCACATTTTTCAAGCTTTAAGGGAAGAATCTTTTTATTAAGATTTAGTGGGGAATCAGTCTGTAGCATAACACCTTCAAATTGAGTAAATTCACTATCTACCCAATTGGGAGTATATACAAGAATTGTTTTTGCGCAGGTTTCGATAGCCTCTTCCATGCATAATAAGGAAGGCTTCCCAATCTCAAAATCACGAAAATCAATATGGCAGGGAATTTCATTCTTTTCGAGATTTGTAAGCAGATAATCTTTTACCCACTCTTCGTCTTTACTACTGTAGCTGATAAATACGGAAGGTTTGCTCATTTATTCATCCTGAATATAATTTTTCTACAATTACCTAATTTGGTAATTATCATTTAAACCGAATACGACCTGAAACTGAGTTAATTTATATCTCGATCACACAGAAATTTCCATCTTAATTATTTTGGAGTTAAGGCTTCCTGTCCACTCAGATGAATCCTTTTGTAGACCATTATACCTTCCTTCTCACAAACAAGTGAATAATGCGTTTCAATGTAGTCCACAAGTAGAGGAAGTGTCTTACTCTGGCCGTCTCTATCTTCAAACCACCATCTAAATTGCATGTTAGTCGCAGGCAAAGTATTTACAAAGAAGTGTACCTCATGTTGTTCCAGTTTTTCAATAAAATCATACTGCCATTTTTCTCGTTCGCTTGTATCAGATGGGACTGTCAATCCCTGATCATAATAGAGGGTTGGATTCAATGGTGCTTTCCGTATAGCCAAGGAAATTAGCATGCCGTTATCATCAATTACCGCTATATTGCCAGACCGGCCTTTGAGATACTCTATAACATCAGAAACTGCGTTTAAATTGATATGGGGAAAATCAGATTGCTTGATTTTTACCGGAAAGAGATCGGTACTTCGGAAATACTTAACTTCTGAATTGTCAAAAAAATGGCGGTTATCACCAAGGAAAATAACGCCTAAAATAATATAAAAGGATATTATGGTGTATTCAAGTTTGTATGAAAGTTTGTCGCGCCAGGAGAAAAGAGTCATCGCTAATATACCACCTAAGGCAAACGTTACTTCGGTGAATGAACGCGATACGACTGCGCTGCACCATAGTGTTGATAATGCCATAAAGGCAATAATGAAGCGATTCCCTTTTGTCAGCGATTTTCTTTTAATCAAAATAGATAAGTATGCTATGTAGAATACGGCAACAATTGGGTAAAAAAGAAGTTGGCCAAAGTAAGGTGTAGAAAATGCAGTAACAGGATTTATTGAATAAGGGACAAGAAGAGAAATAAAAGGATGAAAAAAATGTCTATTTACCGATGCCCATTTCATGGGAATATGAAATGTATAATAGAAGTAGTTATTTATATCAGAGAAGAGACAGATTGATCCTATAATAATTAAATGGCTTGTAATGTAGATACCTGAAAAAGACAACAACTCCTTAACTGAAAAAAATAGTCTGCCACGGAACAAAGCGCTCACGATAATGAATGCGGCCAATCCCCATAAACCAATATTTTGGTGGGAATGAAATGCCAATGAAAAACATATTGCTGATATAATAATTCTGGCACATTGAGAAATATTGCATATAGCAGCAAGAAACGCTCCCAGAACAAACAGATAGGAAAGGTGGTGATGGTAAAAGCCTCCCATTTGCACTTGATACCAGAAGGCAGTTACCAGCCCTCCATAAAAGGCATATCTTAAACTATTTGTCGTGATTAAAAGAATTTTCCATATGAGAATAACTGCTAGTACATTAAGTGTTACGCTTGCCAGAATAAGAGCAAAACCTCCTGTAGGTGTAACTAAAAGGAAGAAAGCAAACAAAAGCCCTCCAAAAGGTCCATGCGGGAGGTAGAAATCTCTGTACAGTACCTGCCCCTGAAGATGGCGGAGCCCTGCCTGGTAATCCATCAATGGATCTTCATAGACACCATTCACCGTTGAAATTGTCTGAATGGCTGTTGCTATGAGTATAAGAACAAGGAGAGAGACAAATCTTTTCTTTGTTATTTCGATATTGATCACTAAATTTGATGTACTATGCCTTTTCTATTTTTCACTATTTTGTCCTAACGGTGTGTTCACTTCCACACCAGATAGTCTTCAATCGCAAGATAATCGAGGCCGCAGCCGAAGAAGCAAACTATAAGTAGTTAATCAGGGTTTAGGAACCCCAAGATCCTTGCAAATTTTATATGATAATTTTTGATCGACCTCACGGTGACGAGGAATAGTTGTAACCTTCATCTCTCTTCTATTGACGTAAACCGTGTGTTTACCTCCTTCACGTAGAAACTCACATCCGTAACTTTCCAAATGACGAATAAGATCTCTACGTTTCATAAAGAAATGGTTCCTAAAGATTCCTTTATCACTTCTTTTCCTGAGATATTTTCTTCGGTGAGCTGTCGATTAGATTCAAGGACTAATTGAATTGCTTCAATCAGATTTTCTTTAGTTTCTTCCAAGGTAGCTCCCTGTGTATTAGCCCCGGGTAGCTCTTCGACATATCCAATGTAACCAAGAGGTGACTTTTCAAATATTGCGGTTAATGATTCTTTCATATTCTGATCCTTTCATATATGTATACTATTACTTCCACACCAGATAGTCTTCAATCGCCAGATAATCGAGACCGCAACCGAAGAAGGTCATTATTGCATCACGGGGAGTGCAGACAATGGGCTGGCCGGCTACGTTGAAACTGGTATTGAGAAGTGCCGGGACTCCCGTTATCTTTTTGAATTCATTGATTAATTCCCAATACCGGGGTGCAACTTCTTTCCTGACAGACTGCACTCTTACCGTATTGTCTACATGCGCGGCTGAAGCGATGTCAGAAATTTTTTCCTCAATTGCCTGAAAGGCAATTATCATGAACGGGGAATTGTAAGGTTGTTTTACGTAATCAGCATAATCTTCTGCAAGGAATGAAGGTGCGAAGGGCCTCCACGGTTCTCTTCCCTTTATGCTTTTGTTTACAATATCCTTCATATCCTTATTCTTTGGATTACCCAGTATGCTTCTGCCTCCAAGCGCCCTCGGGCCGAATTCCATCCTGCCCTGAAACCAACCGACTGTTTTATTGTCCGCTATCAATGCTGCCGTCTCTTTAGCAATATCATTACAACGCTTGAAATTATTCAGTTTATACTTCTTTAATTCTTGCTCAACTTCTTCATTAGTATAATCCGGGCCATAATAAGGGTGTTCTAAAACAATATCAGGTCTGTGCCCCACGACATCTTTGTAAACACTTACGGCTGCACCCAATGCCGTACCAATATCGTGAGCGGCAGGCTGGATAAATATATTTTCAACGTGGTCTGATCGTAACAGTACTCCATTCATTGAGCAGTTTAAGGCACACCCACCTGACACGCAAAGATTTTCAGACCCGGATATATTACGAAGATAAGAACTCATCTGGAGAGCTGCCCTCTCAAGTGTGTGTTGAACGGTTGCGGCAAGGTCTTTGTGATGCTGGTTTAAATCTTCACCCTGTTTCCTTTGTGTAACACCCGCAAGGTACTTCTTAAAACCCTTCTTATCAATTACGGGTATATCCCTGTTCCAGTCGATGAAGGCAAATTCACTTTCATCAGGTTGTCCATAGGCCGCCAGGCCCATGATCTTCCCTTCATCGCTATGAGATTTAAACCCCAACATGCTGGTGATTTCACCATATAAGTGCCCCCAGCTGTTTCGGTTGGGTATTGACTTGACCACCCTGAGTTCATCGCCCTCTCCAATCGCAAGGATACCGGATTCACTGCCACCATATCCATCCAGTGATACGATATTTGAACGATCAAATCCGGAAACATAATACGAGCTTAATGCATGAGCAACGTGATGGTTCACGAATCTCATCTTCTTGTCCATATGTCTGAATGGCAATTGCCTGAGCAGAAACTCCCATGGATATCGTTTCTTCTTTTTCTGTCGCTCCGCGGATTCCCATCCGATGGCAATATAATCAACCTCATCCAATGTAACCCCCGCCCTTTTGAGGCAAAACTCAATTGACATATCCGCAGACGCCCTCGGCGAATGTTTAAACCTGTTGAACCGCTCTTCCTCAACCATGGCGATCAACCTACCATCGACAAGGATGCATGCCCCGTTGTTCCACGAAATAGGGTGTGTTACTCCCAGAATTATCATTTATTGTTCTCCAGTTTTGGATTTATGTTTGTTATGTAACCTGTATCATTTCTATGCGATTTTGCGGCAGATGCAATAACTACCGTAAGCAAATCAGGTCGTTATCTCTAATAGATTTCCCTACACATTTAATATCATTTGGATTTCTTCTTCAATGCATGAACTACCATGCTATCGCAGTACCCAAACATTGCCAGAATAAAATTAAACATTTTTATCAGTACCTTGAAGCGTGACAACTTAGAAAGCAACCGGTACTTCCCACCCTTAAGATTACGCAAGCTACGACTAAGTGGTGAATTACGCCTGTCGTAGTAAATTTTCTTTACATTAAACCCGGCAGAATCCAACATCCTGGTAATTGAATCAGGCGAGAATGCAATGAGATGGATAGGGACTTCCAGTTGGTACCAGTTCTCCTTAAACACTTTTGCGGCAAAACTATCTATATTTGGAATTGCAATTACCAGAAGGCCGTCATCTTTCAATACTCTTTTTACCTCTTTTAGTGTTGGAATGGGTTCGTAAAGATGCTCCAAAGAATGCCACATAGTTATTACATCAAAGAATTTACCTTCACATTTATAATTTAACAAATCTCCTGTTTCTACATTTAATTGAAGTTCATCTCTTGCATAGCCTGATGATACCGAATTTGGCTCAATACCATATGTTTGCCAGCCTAGCTTTTGCAGAACAAAAAGGTATCGTCCATTTCCACAGCCGATATCCAGTAATCTACCCTCACCTGTAAACGGTATAATATCCAGCCTGGAGCGATATGATAAATAAAAGAACCATAGTAGAATTTTCTTATAAGAACTCAAGCTTTTTCTGTCTTCTCCCGTGTTACATGGATAGTTATAGTAATGTATGCGGATCTGTTCTCTTACATTATTTTTATTATTCGTCCATTTCCCCGTAAAACGGTCCCGATCCTTCAGTTTTTTCTTTCTTACTGGATTATGTGCGTAATAGCCTTCTGAATAATAGTATCCAATGTGTTGCTTAGTAGGTCTGGGATTAATATAATGCAATCCACAATTATTACACTTTACCAGTCTGAATATGTTATTACTATCTTCATCAGATAATGCGAATGAAGTAGAAGCGGACGCTATCCTTGCATGACTGGCTATGATAGTCTTGTGAGTATCTTTACCACATTGATAGCAATGGATATATTCCGTTTTTTCACCTACTTTAAATTGTGGATTCTGCATAATAACCTTTGCTCCTAAAACCTCAATGTTCTTGTAGTTTCACGAAGTATAGAATTTATTTTACCGGTAAAAATTAATAGAGAATCCGGCCACACATTATAACGATTCGTTTGATATTAAGGGTAATTTATACTATAATCATTAAACATCAATTTGAGTACAGGTAATTGTACACCAATCATCCATAGTGGCAATAGACCTTTTAAACCAAACCATAACATATTCTTAGACAAAATGTTAAAAGATTTACGGAGACGTCTCCGCATCTACAGTATAAGAAAACTCTACAACCTGATTATGGGCAAAGTCCAGTTTTCTATAGGCTCTACGCACCTTTATTATTATCCTGCCAAAATTACAATAGAATCAGGGAATATCTGTAACCTTCGTTGCCCACTTTGCCCAAGCGGCCAGAAAGATAGTTCTGCCAGGAAAGGCTTACTCTCATTTTTCGATTTTAAGAGGATTATAGACGAGATTGGTAAAGATCTACTGTTAATCAGGCTGTATAATTGGGGTGAACCCCTTCTCAATAAAGAGCTTACGAAAATGGCAGAATATGCTGATCAAAACAGAATAGCAGTGAAAATAAGTACAAATCTGAGCCTTCCTATTGATGATGCTCAGGCCGAAGCGATAATCAAAGCTAATCTGCAAAAAATATATATTTCCTGTGACGGAACGAGCAGTTCAAGCTATTTAACCTATCATATTGACGGTGATTTTAACAAAGTTATGTCAAATATGAAACTTTTACTCAAGAAAAAGAGACAATTAGGAAATAGCTATACTGAGTTAATATGGCTGTTTCACGTCTTCAGTCACAATGAACACGAAATTGAGACAGCTAAGGAGATGGCAAAAGAGATAGGCATTAAGCTGTCCATAAATAAGATCCGTACTGATATGGGCAAGGAGATATTTGAAACCGCCGAAAAATCACTTGAGCGTGATTCAAAATGGCTGCCGGAAAACCCGGAATATAACACATTTAATATGACAGAGAAGAAAGCCAAAAAGGAATTTAACTGTCATCTGTTATGGACTGAAACGGTGATCAACTGGGACGGAAACGTTTTACCATGCTGTTCTGTGTACAGCGAAACACACTCTTTTGGCAATATCAAAGAAGATTCTTTCAAAAAAGTATGGAATAGCAATAAATATATATCGGCACGAAAAGAGGTCCTCGGTCGTAAAAACAATACAAAAACAGTTTGTCATACTTGCAAGGCAAATGACTATCTCTATATATAACTCTGAAGTTAAAAGTGCCTACCCGCCTGACCAATCAGTCCGGGCAGGAAGTGTAAAATGTCTAAAGTTATGGAAAAAGGATTATAAATTATTATAATATTAGTGGTTGTTGCTTCTTTACTAAACATTAAGCACTTCCCGCCCGGCCAAGCCGTTCGGACGGGTAGTTCAATTCACACTTTAGGCACTTATCAATAAAGCCATGACATTTATCGAAATTGTAGCTTTAGTAGGCTTCATTCTTGGTTCAATCCTCCACACAATCCTTTCAATTCTCATTATTCAGAGGAAGAATAAGAAAGGAAGCGAACTCGTTTTCCTGTTCCTTGTGATCAGCGTAGCTATGTGGCATTACGGTAATGTCATTTCTCTTTTCAGCTTAATGCTCTTTGGAAAGAATATCCCTATTATCAATCAATCTTCGAATGCTGTTGCATGCATGGGAATGGGTGTAACGCCAAGCCTGCTTTTGCATACTGCTCTATTATTTCTTTTGGAAAGCGGCAGAAAAATCAGCAAAAAAATTATGATAACCCTGGTTGCCATAATTTATTTCCCCCTCTTGCCACTATCATTTACGGCAGGGAGGATAGTGTTTTTTGAAGAGTCCAATGTCCTGGTGAGTGGTTCGCCATTTGTAAAGCCTTTTATCATATGGCTTCTGTTTTCAATATTTACCTCTGCCGTTATCTCCCGAATCCTTTCCGCCAAGGTGGAAGAAGTGGAGGAACAGAGATTTCACTTCTCTATTTTCTGGATTCTCATATTTATCACAATCCTGGTTACCTGTACAGTTATGCTTGAAGGAAGAAGTATCCCATACGTTGGTGATTATATGATCCTGCTTACTATGCTCTCATCCATCTTTCCCAGTATCATATTTTCATATTACGTTTATCGTTACAATTATATGGAATTTGTTCTCAGGCGAAGTGTGTTTTACTCATTTCAGGCCGTTCTGGTTATCTGTTTCTATTATTTTGGAATAAGACAACTAAGTAAATACCTAGAGTCCGGTTATTCAATTAACGCGAAGGTATTAGAAGCAGTACTGATTATAGCTCTCGTATACTGGTTTCCAAAATTAAAAGAAAACATTCAAGGCTTAATGAGAAAGTTGTCCTTTAAGATGATTACAGACACCGAGTATCTATTAAATGATTTGAGTCACCAGATCAGCACGGACCTGCTTATTGATCTGTCGCTTTTGTTGAAAAATATTGTAGAATCAATAAAAAAAGCAACCGCAATAAAAAACGTTAACCTGATCCTGCTCAAAGGAGGAATTGCACAAATTGAAATACACGGAGAGAATCCGTTTATAGCTAAAGATGACATTATAAATACCATCAAGTATTTTGATAAAGGTGAGATTGCGGTGTTGGATAGACACGAAGTTACCGATGCTTCTATTATAAATGAGATGAAACGGTTAGAAATGTTCTTTATATTTCCGATTTTTAAAGATAGAAAGTTAACCGGGTTGCTGACTCTTGGTAAATCTCGTAGAGGAATGCGGTTGCGTGCAGACAACCTTGAACAGTTAATGCTTATTGCGAATCAGATAAGTTCCGCAATGGCCAAAGCCAAGCTTATACAGGAAAAGCTGCAAATGGAAAGAAAAATGTATGAGAACGAAAAGCTATCCAGTCTGGGCAGGCTATCTACCAGTGTTGCGCATGAAGTAAAGAACCCTCTGAGTTCGATAAAGGCAATAGTGCAGGTCTTAAAAGAAGATTCCGCAAACGAGGCAAAAACGCAGGAAAGTCTTTCTATAATTGTAGAAGAGATAGATCGTTTGACAAAAGTGGTAAACCAGCTTCTGGTGTTTGCCAAACCGCAAATGGACAGCAAATCTACTGTCAAGATAAATGACGTAATCGATAAGCTATTAGTCGTTTTAAGGCATGAAGCAAAAATGAACAGTGTCAATATACACTTGGATGGTTCAAATGATCTACCGGTCATCACGGTAGACGAAGGATCGTTAAATGAAGTTTTTTTTAATATTATTCATAATGCTATCCAAGCCATGCCGGAAGGTGGAAAATTGACAATATCAACGAGCTATGATCAAAAAAATGATGATATCACTGTTGTTTTTGAAAATACCGGACCTGGTATCTCTGAGGAAGATATGGGCAAAATTTTTGAACCATTTTATACGACCAAACAGATGGGTACCGGTTTGGGATTGGCTATTGTTAAAAAGAAACTGGAAGAACTGAGAGGTATGATCCATGTAAAAAGTGAAGATTCGTCCACAATATTCACGGTTAAAATTCCATCATCAGAAGGTGTACTGGTAAGTAATATCTAAATTATGGAAAAATTAATATTAATAGTAGATGATGAAAAAGCAGCAAGGTTTGGCATGAGACTGGCTTTAGAAAAAGACGGTTACAATGTCATGGAGGCCAGTGATGGTATTAACGCTTTTGATGTAATAAAGGCAAAAAAGCCCTCTCTCGTTTTCCTTGATATTAATATGCCAAAGATTAATGGAATTCAGGTATTAGAAGAAATAAACCGTATGGAAAGCCCTCCTATGATAGTTATCGTAACCGCTTACGGATCTGAAAGAGTTGCGGTTGATGCCATGAAAAAAGGTGCTTACGATTATATAGCTAAACCATACGAGATAGATGAACTCAGGTTAATCGCCAAACATGCATTTGAAAAACTATCACTTGAGGAAGAAAATGCCAGGCTACGTTCAGAAATTGACAGATTAGGATCAATGGGTAAAATAATAGGAAGAAGTCAGGAAATGAAACAGGTATTTAATAAAATAGAAAAAGTTGGACCATCTGATGTAACTGTTTTAATTCAGGGTGAAAGTGGAAGTGGAAAAGAGCTGGTAGCCAAAGAGATCCACAAAAAGAGTTCTCGTAAAAACCATCCGATGATTATAATGAATTGTGCCGCACTTCCTGAAACATTGATCGAAAGTGAATTGTTCGGACATGAAAAAGGCGCTTTCACCGGCGCGACGGAAAGACGTCTGGGTAAATTTGAATTGGCAGATAAGGGTACAATATTTCTTGACGAAATTGGAGATATGAGCCCTAATACTCAGGCAAAGGTCCTGAGAATCCTCCAGGAACAGAGCTTTGAACGATTAGGAGGAACAGAAACACTTCGTGTTGATGTCAGGTTGATAAGCGCAACCCATAAGGATCTGTTTAAAGGCATCAAAGAAGGTGATTTCAGAGAAGACCTGTACTACAGGCTGAAAGTTGTTGAAATTTTACTTCCACCATTGAGAAATCGTAGAGAAGACATTATAATATTGACGGAAAAGTTTATACAATATTTCTCTGAGAAGCACAGAAAAGGCGTAAAATCAATATCAAATGAAGCGGTAAAATATTTTACCAAGTATCCCTGGCCTGGCAATGTCAGAGAACTACAAAACGTTATAGAAAGTGCAGTGGTAATGGCAAATGCTGAAACTCTCGAAATCAGTGACTTTCCGGAAGAGATTAGAAGTTCTGAGAGCAATAGCAGTTTAGATTATAATTTACCTTTCAGAGATGCGAAAAAAATAGTTGTGGAAGCATTCGAAAGGGATTTTGTCAGCAGGAAGTTAGCAGAAAATAAAGGAAACATAAGTAAAGCTGCTGAAGCACTCGGTATGCACAGACAAAGCTTACAACACAAGCTAAAAGAACTTAATATGAAATGAGATGATATGAAAAATAACTTTGTCCATTTACACGTTCATAGTGATTATAGTCTATTAGACGGAGCATGCAGGGTCAATGACCTTGTTGACAAAACCAAAGCTTTAAACATGAAGAGCGTGGCGTTGACTGACCATGGCAACATGTTTGGAGCAATCGGATTTTACGAATATGCCAGACAGAATGATATAAAACCCATCCTGGGATTTGAATCGTATGTCGCTCCGGGCAGTAGATTAACAAAAGAGGGAGGCAAACAGAAGGCATATCATTTGACACTTTTAGCTGAAAATCTCGATGGGTACAGAAACCTACTGAAACTATCATCGTCTTCATTCTTGGAAGGCTTTTATTATAAACCCAGAATTGATAAAGAGTTGTTAAATAAGCATTCGAAGGGAGTTATCTGCCTGAGCGGATGTATGCAGTCGGAAATAAATCAAAACTTGCTGAATAATGATTATGAAAAGGCAGTAGATGCTGCATCACAATACAAAGATATTTTTGGTGCCGATAATTTCTATCTGGAACTACAGAATAATAGAATTGAACGCCAGGACGAGTTAGTGAAAGAGGCGTTAAAAATCAGTCAGAACCTGGGATTAAAAACAGTTGCTACTAATGACATACACTATATGGAAGCTGACGATTATTATGCTCATGACACACTCTTATGTATAAATACGAGAAAATCCATACACGATGTCAAAAGGATGCGCTTAAGCACCAATGAATTCTACTTTAAATCACAGGAGCAGATGGAAAAAACATTTGGAGATTTACCTGATGCGATAATGAATACATCATTGATCGCTGACAGATGCAATGTTGAACTCGATTTGAATACAATGCACCTGCCCAGATTTGATCCGAGAGAAGATTCTCTCTGTTACAAACCTGGTATGTCTAATAAACAGCACCTGAGAAAGCTCTGTGAACACGGTGCTATAGAGTTATACGGTAAAATTGATAAGGTAGTCAGTGATAGATTAGACCATGAACTGGGTGTAATAGAAGAGACCAACTTTGTTGACTATTTTCTCATTGTCTGGGACTTCATCGATTATGCAATAAAAGAACAGATACCAGCCATAGCTCGTGGTTCAGGTGCGGGCAGTTTAGTCGCCTATCTGCTCGGAATATCAAACATCGATCCTATAAAATACGATCTACTGTTTGAAAGATTCCTGAATGCCGAAAGACTTTCCATGCCTGATCTTGATATCGATTTCTGTGCCGAGGGCAGAGATAAGGTCATCCAATACGTGCGAAAAAGATATGGCGGAGATAACAATGTAGCACAGATTGTCACCTTTGGTACCATGAAGGCTAAAGCGGTAATCAGGGATGTTGGCAGGGCCATGGACATACCGTTACCCACAGTCGATAAAATTGCAAAATTAATCCCACCCACTCTGGGCATCACATTAAAAGACGCTCTTGAAGAGGAACCGGAACTGAAAGCCATGCGTGACGGTGATCCCCAGATACTGGAGCTGTTCAATATTTCTGCAAAACTCGAAGGACTGCGAAGACATGCCTCTACACACGCTGCCGGCGTGGTTGTTTCCGACGAACCGCTAACCAACTACATCCCGCTGGCAAAGAACAAGGATACCGTGATAACACAATATGATGGTGAAACCCTTGTTGAGAAGATAGGTCTGTTAAAGGCTGATTTTCTTGGAGTAAGGAAGTTCACTGTCATTGATAAAGCAAGGCTGCTTATAAAGGCAACAACCGGGACAGTTATTAATATCAATAAACTACCGATAGATGACAAGAAAACATATGACTTGTTGTCACGGGGTGACGTTAAGGGTGTTTTCCAGGTAGAGACAAGCAGAGGTTTCAAAGACTTGCTGATGAAACTTAAACCGGATAAATTTGAGGATGTACTACCTCTGGTTGCATTATATCGTCCCGGACCACTCGGTAGTGGAATGGTTGATACGTTCATAAATTGCAGACACGGTAGAGAAACCGTGAAATATCTCCATCCAATGCTCGAACCGCTGCTCAAAGAGACATATGGGCTGATCGTTTATCAGGAACAGGTAATGCGTATTGCAAACAGACTGGGAGGATTTAGCCTTAACGAAGCTGATAATTTGAGAAAGGCAATGGGTAAGAAGAAGCCGGAGGTTATGGCAAAATTCAAGGCCCAATTTCTAAACGGAGCCAAAGAGAACGAAATACCAAGAAATGTTGCAGAGAAAATCTTCGAACTGATGGAATATTTTGCGGGTTATGGGTTTAATAAATCACACTCTGCAGCTTATGCCATGGTCTGCTACCAGACTGCTTATCTAAAGGCTAACTATCCGACGCAATACATGACAGCCCAGATGACATGCGAAAAGCAGAATAACCTCAAGATAGTAGACTATATGCATGAATGTAACCGAATGGGCATCGAATTACTGCCTCCATGCGTAAATGAAAGCTATTCCGACTTCACAATTGTATCAGATAAGCAGGTCAGGTTTGGTCTCGGGGCAATAAAAAATGTTGGTGAAAAGGCGATAGATTCAATCATTGAGGCAAGAAAGAAGGATGGTGAATTTACCACAATATTTGATTTTTGTGAACGTGTAGACCTTCGGCTGGTAAACAAACAGGTAATAGAAAGCCTTATCAAATCAGGATGTTTTGATTCGCAGCCGGGATACCGGTCTCAATTTTTTGAAGGAATAGACACACTACTGAAAGTTGGTGCAAAATCAAACAGAGACCGCCGTATGGGACAGATGAATCTTTTCGGAGCACAAGAGAATACCGTAGACTTAAATGTCCTCCATAGTTTACCTGAAACAGAGAAGTGGTCTGAAAAACAACTGCTCAAAGCGGAAAAAGAGGCAATGGGACTTTATGTCAGTTCACATCCGTTAAAACGGTATAAGGATGCAATAGAGCATTATTCAGATATAACAACAGGGGAACTTTCAGAGAAACCGGAAGATTCCGAGGTATTGATAGGTGGAATAGTTGACAGTGTTAACCGTACTACTACCAAAAAGGGCAAACCGATTGCATATTTCACCATTGAAGATATGGAAGGGATAGCAAAATGCGTGATTTTCACAAAGAAGCTGGCATCTCTCAATGATCAGCTCCACGCCGATGAAGTTGTTTTTGTTAAAGGGAAAGTTGGCTTTAGAGATACAGAAGCCTCGATCAGAGTTACGGAAATAATAACTCCGGAAGAAATCGAAAAAAAAATAGAGAACAAACCACCCAAGAATGCTATAATACGCCTCAAATATGCACAAATAAACGATGATATTCTCTCAGGCTTGAAAGAAATCCTCTCGACAAATAAAGGATCTTGCCCTGTTTTCATAAAATTCGAGATTCCCGGTAATAAATCGGTAACAATAAAGACATCCGAAGGATATTCTGTTTCCTTAAACGAAAATGTGTTTAATGGGATACGAAACCTGATTGGGGAAGGAAGTTTGGTCTCAAAAAGCGCGTAAATTGTGTAATGGTCCATATAAAATACAGTACTCTGAGAACGTAACTCGAACCTTCAGGTTTGAGATACGTTTTAATATCTGAGACTTTAAATATTAAATAGGGTTAACACTGCCCGTCGCTTTGTTTGCAAATAAATTATTTATCAAATTACTATTTTACTTAAGGAAGGTATAGGCGGAAATGAAAAAAGAATTAACTTACGCATTAATAACTCCATATAGCTTATTAAAAAGCAGAACAGGCGGCATAATATGCAGGCTTTTATCTTTATCTGACCTGGAACTGGTGGGTGCTAGAATGTACACTCCCAGCGACAAGTTCCTGGATGAATATATAAAAACTATAGAGGCGCAGAAGATGAAAGCTGTATGGAAGAAAGCAATGATAGATTATGTAAATAACATGCTGAGAAAGAATAATAAGCTTGGCATAGAAAACCGTGCCATGCTCCTCCTCTTTGAAGGTAAGAACGCTGTTGATGTTCTCCATAATAAAGTAATTGGGTCAGCATCCGGCCCTTTAAGAGGAGATACCATCAGAGGTACTTTCGGTGACACTATCGTTTCCGAAGATGGAAAAGTTGAGTATTTCGAGCCTGCAGTTCTCACATCTGCTGACAAGGCCACAAATATTAAGCAGCTCAAGCTGTTCGCAAAGTATTCATTGAGCGATGGCGGCATCATGGAAGATGTTATAGCTTTTGATAAAAACAAAAAGCCTGAAACTTCACTCATGATTCTTAAACCCTTTGAAAAACACGATCCGCGTGCCGGAAACATAATAAGTATGTTCTCAAGGACAGGCTTCTATATAGTCGGTATTAAACTCCTTGACTTGAGCACTAAGCAGGCAGAAGAGTTTTATGGCCCTGTGAAAGATTTCTTCAATAGCAGTTTCGATGATAAATTCAAACCGGACCTGGTTGAACAATTGAAAACATCATTAAAACAGAAGGACTTCTCTTTTGAGCTGACGGATGAGCTTTTGAATAATATGGCAGCTCAGATGAAAAAACCAAAAGTAGATACTGAATTCAATAGCATACTACAATACATGACAGGCACTGAACCTTCTACCTTTGCTGAAACCAAGGAAACTCTTGATGGGAAAAATACTATTTGCCTCGCAATATTGTACCAGGGAATCAATACAATCAAGACTATCCGCGAACTATTGGGAGCCACAGATCCAAGAAAGGCGAAGTATTCCAGCATAAGACGTTTTTATGCACTGGATATAAGGAAAAATGCCGTACACGCATCCGATTCCGCGAAAAGTGTAACAAGGGAAAGAAAAATCATAGGCTTCACTAAAGAGGAAAAAACCTGTGATATTAAACAGATAATTAATCGATATGTTAAAAAGAGTTGATCTTCAGGAAAACCGAAAAAGTTCATCGTTACTCAAATAATTGTTATAAGGAAATCGGCAGGACGTTATTTAGCAACGAATCTTTTACTATAAACAGATTATGTTGGATATTGAAACATTAGAAGTCGGGCCTTTGGACGCTTGTTGTTACATAGTTTCGTCAAAGTGTTCAGAGGCCATGATTATTGACCCCGGCGGAGATACGGAAAGAATACTGGACTACCTGGAGAAGAAAAAACTTCACCCTGTTATTCTCGTTAATACCCATGGACATGGGGACCACATTGGTGCGAATAAAGAATTGAAGGAAAAGTTTCCGGATATTCAAATCTGTATCCATACCGATGACGCAGAGATGCTGGAAGACCCATTCAAGAACCTCTCACTCCTGGGCGGAAAAAGATATTCATCTCCACCTGCGTGCAGAACATTAAATCACGATGATAAGATTAAGCTGGATGACTATGAATTCAGAGTCCTGCACCTTCCCGGTCACACACCCGGTGGAATAGGAATATATACTGATTCTGCGGACAATGGAGAAGCCCCAATACTGTTTTCAGGAGACACTCTCTTTGCGGGAGGATATGGCAGGACCGATTTACCGGGAGGCAGCCACAACCATCTGCTCCAATCGATTAAAGAATGTATTTTTAAGCTGGACGAGAACACCGTTATTTATCCCGGACACGGATCCTCTACAACAGTGAAAGCCGAAAAGGAAAGGTTTAAATGATAGAAGAAAAAGGAAACATAAAGGACATCCTCATTGAAGAGGAAATGAAAGAGTCGTACCTGACCTTCGCGATGAGTGTAATCATGAGCCGTGCACTGCCTGATGTGCGGGACGGCCTTAAACCATCACAGAGAAGAATACTCGTTGCAATGAACGACCTCAACCTGAGCCCTGGAGCCAAGTTCAGAAAATGCGCGAAGATCTGTGGTGACACAACAGGAAACTACCATCCACATGGTGAGCAGGTAGTATATCCAACACTTGTACGTATGGCACAGGACTGGAGCTTGAGATACACATTGGTAAGAGGGCAGGGTAATTTTGGATCAATTGATGGTGACCCGCCTGCTGCTATGAGATATACGGAAGCTAAAATGACCCATGCTTCTTCGGAGATGATGGAAGATATTAAGCAAGATACCGTCGATTACATCCCGAACTACGATGACACTCGTACGGAACCGTCAGTACTTCCCGCAAAATTCCCCAATATTTTATGTAATGGAGGTTCTGGTATTGCCGTCGGTATGGCGACAAGCATACCTCCCCATAATGTAAATGAGGTATGCGACGGGATAGTAAAAGTTATTGATAATCCGGATGTAACCATAGATGAACTTTTAACAGTAATAAAAGGACCTGACTTTCCGACAGGAGCCTTAATATGCGGAGTCAGAGGTATTGAAGATGGATACAAAACGGGAAGAGGAATTATAACCGTAAGGGCAAAGTCTCATATAGAAACGGCAAAAAACAACAAACAGAGCATAGTGGTAACTGAAATTCCCTATCAACTTAACAGGGACAGGATAATAGAAAGAATTGCGGAATTAGTTAGAAGTGAAGTGTTAAAGGGCATAACAGATATTCGGAATGAAAGCGACAGAGAGGGAAGCAGAATAGTTATCGTTTTAAAAAGGAATGAGGAAGCAGAAGTTGTTTTAAACCAGTTATATAAACATACATCACTGCAGAACTCTTTCAGTATTATTATGATAGCCTTGGTAGACGGTCGCCCTGAAACACTTAACCTGAAGCAGTTACTTAATGCTTATGTAATTCATAGAAAGGAAATAATCAGGCGTCGGACACGTTTCCTGCTGAACCGAGCGGAAGAGAGAGCTCATATCCTGGAAGGGTTAAGGATTGCTCTTGAGAATATTGATGAAGTTATTAAGCTGATAAAAGCTTCTAAAAACGTAGATGATGCAAGGATTTCACTGGTATCAAGATTCTCTCTCTCAGAGAGACAGGCAAACGCGATCCTTGAAATGAGACTGCAGAGGTTAACAAACCTGGAGCAAGCCAAGCTTGAAGAAGAATATCAGAAAGTCTGTGAAAACATCAGGGAATACAAGGCGATCCTGGAGAATGAGAATCTGGTTTTAGATATCATCAGGGAAGATCTTCATGAAATAAAAGAGAAATATGGAGATGAAAGAAAAACGGAAATCATCGGGGATATTGGTGAATTCAATATGGAAGACCTCATTTCTGAGGAAGATGTTACCGTCATAATTACCCATGAGGGATATATAAAACGATTACCTATTACCACGTATCGAAAACAGCACAGAGGTGGTAAGGGTGTCACCGGCGCGGGTATGAAAGAAGGTGATTTCGTTGAAAACCTCTTTATCGCGTCAACACACGACTACATACTCTTCTTTACAGATATGGGAAAAGTATACTGGTTAAAAGTATACGACATCCCTAACGCCAGCCGTATAGCAAAAGGACGCGCAATAGTTAATCTCCTCGAACTAGATAAAGACGAGAATGTTACGTCTACGATTCCTGTTCGCAAATTTGACGACAGGCAATTAGTTATGGCAACCAGGAATGGAATAATAAAGAAGACCGTTCTTAGCGCCTTTGGACGTCCTAAGAAAGGCGGAATAATCTCAATCCTTCTGGACAGCGGTGACAAACTAATAGGCGTTAAACTGACAACCGGAGGACAGGAAATTGTACTTGGAACGGAGAATGGAAAGGCAATTCGTTTTTCAGAGGACGATGTACGATGCATGGGACGCGCGACACGCGGCGTCAAGGGTATAGGATTAAAGGGTGACGACAAGGTCAAAGGTATTGTTGTCGTTGACAAAAACGCAACACTCTTAACCGTCTGTGAAAATGGATTCGGAAAAAGAACAGACTACAGTGAATATTCGGTCCAGCGCAGAAGCGGCCAGGGAGTCATCAACATCAAGACATCTGAGAGAAATGGTAAGGTTGTCGCTCTAATGAATGTAAGTGATGACAATGAGCTCATGATGATGACAGCGAAAGGTATGATAATTCGTGCCGCTATTAATACCATAAGGTCCATTGGTCGTAATACTCAAGGCGTAACACTAATTTCACTGAAGGCAGGAGACAAAGTGGTATCTGTCGCACCGGTTATAGGTGTAGACGAAGAAGAGGCAGAAGAAACTGAAACAGATGAAACAGGCCCACAACAGCCTGAACAAAGTGAATAATCATTAACTAAGTTAAAAGTGACTAAAGTTGTAATAAAAACCCCTGGTTCCCACGCTCGGCGTGGGAACCCTTACGGTGACGCTCCTTGCGTCATATCAAATCACACACATTGTAATGTGGATACGTTATCTATAAAAAAGTTTATTATTACACGGACGTAAATAACATGAACTTTCTTACCATAAACAGTCGTTTTCAAATAATAAAATTGATATAAGATAGTATTCTGTAATTTGTTTCTGTTTAACAATACCTGGCTACCTCCGCAGGTATTCATTTTGAAAAAGAGAGATGGCAAAGAAACAGGCAAAAATTAACGTTAAAGGTAAAGATATAACGATATTCTCTCAAAAAGAGGATGACTATATCTGCATTACAGATATTGCACGATATAAAAGTTCAGATAGGACCGATGATTTGATTAGGAATTGGCTTAGAAACAGGAATACTATTGAATTTATGGGTATTTGGGAACATCTGAATAATCCAGGTTTTAAACCCGTCGAATTCGACGGGTTTAAAAAATTGGCGGGGCTTAACAGTTTTACCTTAACTCCCAAGCAGTGGATTGAAAAGACAAATGCGATTGGATTGATTTCCAAGTCAGGAAGATATGGTGGAACATATGCACATAAGGATATTGCTTTTGAGTTTGCTTCATGGATTTCTGTTGAATTCAAATTATACCTTATAAAAGAGTTTCAACGTCTTAAAAATGAAGAACAAAAACAGCTAGGCTGGGACATTAAAAGAAATCTGGCAAAGATAAACTATCGTATTCACACAGATGCAATAAAAGAAAATTTAACCCCTGAAAAATTGACAAAAGAACAGACAAACAATGTTTATGCTACAGAGGCTGATATCCTAAATATGGCGCTGTTCGGTCTAACGGCAAAAGATTGGCGAGATACAAATCCCGACAAAAAAGGGAACATAAGAGACTACGCTAATGTCTCACAGCTTGTATGTTTGTCAAATCTTGAAAATTTAAATGCTTTATTTATAAATGATGATATGTCTCAAAAAGAACGGTTAGAGAAACTAAACAAAATTGCGATAGACCAGATGCGGATACTGATAGACAATAAATCTGTAAAGAGAATAGGACTTGAAAAGTAAAGTTGAGCGAATAAAGCGGAGACCTTTCCTTGTGTCGTCAGGTTAGATAAAAACCTCTCAACATGTTGAGAACAGAGATCTTTTGGATGTGTCTTACTTCCGAAGAAACGTAAGTAACGCAATATCCACTGACAATATGAGGTTTCAGTACGGTAAGCGTAATGGTGGTAGCGTAAAACCTCCCGTACCTGATCCATCAACTTTAAAGAGGGATTGAGGCGAAACCTGAGTTTATCTTCCATGATTTCAGCAATATATCGCAATAAGCGGAAAAGGTTTTCCTCTTTTATATGTTTAATACCGTAATAAGTGGAAACAGTTTCTATCTATAGCAAGTAATAGCATGGAAATTTCCCACTTATTGCACTGTTATATTTCAAAAGGACTAATAGAATCATATGGACAAAGGAAACCATTATAGAAAGTGTGATCTCCAAATTCATTCTCCCAGAGATACAAATTGGAAAGGTGAAGCCTTCGTAACGGATGAAGAACGACATGAATATTCCAGAAAGTTTATAAAGGAATGTAGGGACGCTGGTTTATACGCTGTTGCTATTACTGACCATCACGATATGGTTTTTTATGAGTACATCAAGACCGCAGCAATCGAAGAGCTTGATGAAAGTGGAAAGCCTATTTCTGATAATGAGCGCATTATTATTTTTCCAGGTATTGAGCTAACATTAAGCTCACCACCCTGCCAAGGTTTGATTATTTTTGATGCTAATTTCCAAGGGAGTCTATTTCCAACTGTTTTAGGTTCTTTATCATTAGCGCAAGCCTCTAAATCGGAATCAAAAACTTCAGAAACCCAACCTATTCCTAGTGCAACAATCAATAGCATTAATGAGATATATTCTAAGCTCGATGGAACGGATGGCGTTAAAGGTAGATATATTTTCTTACCACACGTTAAAGAAAAAGGACATCAAACTTTAATGAGGAAAGGTTTTCACGAAGCTTATTCTAAAATGCCGAGTGTTGGAGGATATGTAGATGGAAGCTTTGATGGTGGTGGAACAGGATATTCCAATATCATCAATGGGGAAGTCGATGCATACGGGTTTAAGTCGATTGCTATTATACAAACCTCTGACTATAGAGGAGGAAAGACACTAAGAGATATAAATGTTGCAACATGGATTAAATGGAAAGAACCAACGGCTGAAGCACTAAGGCAAGCATGCCTCGCAAAAGAATCAAGAATTAGTTTAAGTGAGCCTGAAATACCAAATATCTTTATAGAAGAAATAGATGTTACAAATTCTGCTTTTCTCTCAAAGTTTGAATTAGATCTTAATCCTCAGCTTAATTCTATAATTGGTGGTCGAGGCTCTGGTAAATCGACAATTTTGGAATATTTAAGATGGGCTCTTTGTGACCAAACTGAAACATTTGGTAATGATAGTGGAAAATCAGAAATCGAAAGAAAGAGAAATACGCTTATAGAGAAAACACTTAGAGAAGTTGGAGGTGAAGTTAGAATATTTTTTAATGTTAACGGCACAAGACATATCATTAAGAGAAATCCTAACTCAGAAGATGTGTTACTTAAAGTAGGTGAGGCGGAGTTTCAGAGTGTACGACCACAACAAATAGAAGATTTATTACCGATCCAAGCTTACAGTCAAAAACAGCTTAGTAGTATCTCTATAAAAGCTGAAGAGTTGAAACGATTTATTGAACAGCCTATATCAAAGGCTATAGAAGAAATAGATATTAAAATTGAAGAGGCATCATTAGAAGTAAAATCATCATATGATAATCTTTCAAAAAACAAATTACTTCAAACCGAGTTAAAGAAAAATGAAATAGAAATCGGTTCGTTTAAGCAGCAGATAGAAAAGCTAAGATCGGGATTAAAAGGTATTTCTGAGGATGATAAGAGTGTTCTTAATCGCGCAAAGTACTACGTTAATGAGAAAAATAGATTTGATGAAGTTAAACTTGAATATTCAACTGTTAAGTCTAGTATTCAATCTTTGAAGGATATATTGCTTAAATATAAAGATGAAATCACTCATCAAAAAACAGAGTATGAAAATGATAAAATCATTGAGCCCTTAAATAAAGAAAGGGATAAGTATTTTAATACATTATTTGAAAATATGGGAAATATGGAAACAGAACATAACAATTCTGAAAGTACCGTCAGCTCATTACATCAAGAATGGAGTAATATCAGAGATAAATTTAATTCAAACTATACAAAAGCAAAAGAAAATTCTACAGCAAGCCAGACAACACTAAACGCAATAAAAGAGCTTGAAAGTAAAATAGAAAAACTCGAACTTGTGGTTAGAGAAAAAAGATCTCAGCTATCATCTCTACATATGACAGATGATGAATTTAAGAAAATATATGATAAATATATTGAGTTACAGTCATCAAAAATAGAACAACTAAAACAATCTTCGGACTCATTTTCTAATCTATCTGATGGACTTATAGATGCTGATTTTACTAAAACTATTGATATTGCCAAACTTAGTAGTGACATAATTTCTGTATTCTCTGCTTATAGATTAAATATCCCAAAAACCAAAAGCGAGAAAATTACAGAACAAGTATCTTCTTCGCCTAAACCTCTTAATAAATGGAGTGAAATTGTATTTGAAATAAAATCGTTAAATGAATTTCGGTTAACACCAGAAGCGCAAGAAGATTTTCCTCGCACTCCAACTATTGATAATGTGGGTTTTACTCCATCAAATAAAAAGAGCATTTCTGAGGGAATTTCCAGCGATGGTGTTTTGAGATTAGCAACTATTGCGCTTGAGTTTTTACCGAAATTTTATTACCAAACACATAATCAAATGGGTGATAAAGTACCATTTGAAGATGCATCAGCCGGTCAACAAGCGACGGCACTCCTTAATGTATTACTAAACCAAGAAGGATTCCCTCTGATTATTGACCAACCAGAAGATGATATAGATAACCGTGCTATTGAGAAAATAATAAAGAATATATGGAGTGCTAAAAAGAAACGACAAATTATCATCAGTAGTCATAATGCTAATCTTGTTGTAAATGGCGATACAGAGCTTGTTATTTGTTGTGACTATAATGAAACAAGCGAGCAAACTAAAGGACAAATAAAGCACGAGGGATCAATAGATAACATTGAAATACGAAATAAAATTACATCCATTATGGAAGGTGGAGAAAGAGCTTTTAAACTGAGGAAAGAAAAATATGGGTTCTAGTGATCAAAATATAACCAATCAGTGGAGCCAACCCCTCTATCTTGTGCGGTTTGATCACTTTTAGGCTCTTTGTTTATTTTATTTTTTTGAAAAGTTTTATTCGCCAAACGGGGTTACTCACCTCGACGTTAGCACGATAATTAATGGAGAAACTTATGAACTATATAAAAAAGGGCTATGTAATAATTTTTATGATCATACTCTTTGGGTGTTCATCTCTGAATACATACGATACAAGCACGTCATTGAATAATCGTGATAATTTGCAAACCACATCGGATTTTTATGATAGCATGCTTGATACTCTGAAACCGAATATTGCACTGCTAACCATGTTTTTTAATAGAATGCCTAAGGGAGGCGATCTTCATCACCATTACACTGGAACCATATATGCAGAAACATATCTGGACTGGGTTGGTGAAAAAAGCTGGTGGATCGATAAGTGCACATTAAAAATAGTTAAAGAAAAGAAAGATGGAACGTGTGATCTTCTAACAGTTGGGCAACTAATCGCCAATGACGTACTATATCGAAAGTTATTAACCCTATGGTCAGACAAGGATTATAGCAATCACAGCCATAATCAACTGCCACCTGACACCAACTTTTTTAATGCATTTGCTTATTTTGGAGAAGTCTCTGGGGAATATATGGATATTGGTTTAAATATTCTCAAAGAACGAGCAATTAAAGAAAACGTGACCTACATTGAAACCATGCTTAAACGAGTTGGTGTGAAAAGTTCCGATTATTTCACTAGCAATGAATCTGCAAAATATAACAAGCTGTTAAGAAATGCAAAGTCACAGCAAGAAGTAGATGAAATACTGTCTATCTTAGACTCCAGGTTTGAAGCAGAGAAAGGCTTTACTTCGTCTGTTAACAAGTTTGTTTCTACGGTGGATGATGTTCATCAGGGTATAGATGGTGATGACTTTTTTATGAGGTACCAGACATATGCTGTTCGAGTTCTTGAGCCACTGCAAGTTTTCGCGGATTTGTTTTCTGGTTGTTTGGCTGCAGAAAAATCTCAATTGATTGTGGGGGTAAATATCGTTGCTCCAGAAAATAATATTGTAGCATTAAATGATTACACTTTACACATGAGGATGTATAATTATCTTGCTAGAAAATTTCCTAATGTTAATAGGGCTCTTCATGCAGGTGAACTAGCTTTAGGTATGGTTAGACCAAAGGACTTAACTTTTCACATACAGCAGGCATGTGATATAGCCCAAGCTCAAAGAATAGGACATGGTGTTGATTTGCCTTTTGAGCAAGATTTTATAGACCAGCTAAGAAATCTTAAAGAAAAAGCTGCTATTGAAATTAATTTAACCAGTAATGAGTTTATTTTAGGGATAGAGGGGAATAAGCATCCATATCTTATCTATTCTAGCTATGACGTCCCTATTGTCATATCCACGGATGACTCCGGTGTATCAAGAAATAATCTTACTAATGAATATTTGTTGCTTGCAACAAGGTATCAGCCTAAATATGATCGCATAAAGGAATATGTGTATAACAGTATTGAGTATTCATTTTTAGATCAAACAAAAAAATCTGTATTGAAAAAAAATATTGATGTGCAGTTTATTGTTTTTGAAAGCGACATGGCAGGTTTATATAAATCTCTCAACCAGTGATAGTACTAACAAGGTCATTCACAGGATGCCAAAACCGTCGCTTTGCTCGGTTTCACCACCTGGAAAAGGGGTCATGGAAAAGGGGTCAAATCTCCTCTTGACTGCATGTCTATGATGCTTTATACTCCTCTTAATGGCACGACCTCTACGAATTGAATATCCGGATGCATGGTATCATGTAATTAATCGGGGAGCAAACCGTAATCGTATATTTTCTAAATCAGACGATTACGAGCTTTTCATAAATGTGCTTAAAGAAGCGTGTAGCCTATTCAATGTGTATATTTCCGCTTATTGCCTTATGAGTAATCATTATCATATTGTTGTTCACACCCCTGAAGGAAATCTTTCCAGATTTATGAGACATGTAAACGGAGTTTACACTCAACGATATAATATAAAACATAAAAGAGATGGAGCTTTGTTTCGAGGACGTTATAAAGCGATACTCATTCAGGCAGAGAAGTACCTGACTCATATAGTAAAATACGTTCATCAAAATCCATTGAAGGCAAAAATGATAAATGATTTGAATAATTATAAATGGAGCAGCCACCCATTTTATCTTAAAGGTAAATCAGATGGTGAATGGCTGGACATCAATAATCTGCTTGCTTGTTTCTCCAGCAGGAAGAAGAAAGCAATAGTAATGTATAAGGAGTTTATGGATATTGATTTGGATGGTGAAGTTATGAAATTCTATTCTAAAAAGGCCCAAAGCTCGATATTTGGTAATAACGGGTTTGTTGAAATGATTCAAGAGAAGTTTTTAAAGAGTGATAAGGTGTCTACATTAGAAATTAAGGAAAAAAGGGTGATTCTCGGTGAAGGTAAAGTTAAAATAATCAATAAAACAATATGCAATGAATTTAATATAGAAGAAAATATGCTTTTTCAAACGAGAAGAGGCGTGGTGAATCTACCTCGATTATTTGCGATATCATTATCACGTGAGCTATCAGGATTGAGTTTCTCTGAGATTGCAAAAAAATATAAGATTAAATCATACAAAACGATAGCTTCAAGTAATTTTCGATTAAAAGAGAGAATGAAGGAAAATAGAAAAATTAAAAAACAGTATGCAATGTTAAAGGAGACTTGCAGTTAATGGGTGACCCATTTGCCTTCCTGGGGTAATGACCGATTTTTGAAAACGCTTGAAAAATTATTCGGAAGAAGGCTAAGGGCCTTACCATGGGGAAGGCCACGAAAATCAAACAAATAGTCGCTGTCCCTATTTATCCGGGTGTAATCTTCAAAAAAGGCTTGTATATTGTAAATTATTTTACTAGCCTTACAAAATATCAAAAACCATTTCTTATCAACAGCACCCATGAGGGCAAAAGCCAAATGATTGGCATGTTTTCTTAATGTCGAAGAATAAGAGGCTATCTGTGAGCGCAAAAACGCGTCTTCTTTTTATCTATATAAAATTATTAATATTAATTCTTATAATAATTCCCGCCACACAAGCATTATCAGCTGAGACAATTCGAGATTTACGTGGAGGATGGTATTTATGGAAACCATACCAGTATGAAAAACGCGTCGGCGATCTTAAACACCTTACAGGATTGGATATTAAATTGGTTAGCACTATCTTCCAAAATGCGGGATACCGGATAAATTATGATGAAGTTGACTGGAAAGAACACCAGATTGACATTAAGAACGGCAAACGTGATATTGCTGCAGGAGCCTTTAGGACCAGGGAGCGAGAGGAATATGCTTATTTGTCCGAGCCTTACCGCAAAGAAACCGTTGCTCTTTATGTCCTTGCAAATACAAAAAACAAATTCAAGAGCGTAGATGATATGCTAAAGCAATTCAGAGCGAATAATTTCAAATTGGGAGTTATTGATGGTTATATATATGGCCCGGATTGCATGGAATACATTAATGCCCCAGAAAACCAAAGCATTATTATTCCCGTTAAAAATGATTATGTTAATTTTGATAATCTCTTAGATGGCCGTATAGATGGATTTTTAGTAGACCGTCTGGTAGGCGCCACTATTTTATGGGAACAAGGCTGGCGAAATCGGGTAAAAGAATATCCGATGATAATATACTCTGAAGATATACATGTGTTATTTAGCAAGAAAAACTGTTCTCTTGAAATGGTAAGAGACTTTAACGTTAGCCTCTCACAAATGAGAGAAAGCGGCAAATACAAACAAATATTTGGTGAACACATAACACCGGTCTTAATATCGATTACTACAGGAAGCAGGTGGTTCTTTGTCGTTGAGATAATTGGCACCGCTGCCTTCGCAATATCCGGGATGCTTTTAGCGAGAAAAGAACAATATGACATAATCGGCGCTTTTGTTCTTGCTGCCCTCCCGGCATTGGGAGGAGGAATATTAAGAGACCTTTTAGTTAATCGAGAACCGATTGGTATTCTTAGAACTCCTGTTTACATTATAACGGTCTTTGGAATGGTCATATTGGGCTATATATTTTTCAGGATTACCGATGTGCTGAAATGGAACTTGCTGATGGATAGTGATAAACCATTCAAACTGTCTCATGGCAATCACAAAATAAATATTGTAAACAACCTATATCAGATATTTGATGCTATTGGCCTTGCGGCTTTCACTGTTCTAGGGGTAGCAATAGCTATTGAGACCAAGTCGTGGCCACTCTGGATATGGGGGCCTTTATTGGCAATGTTAACAGGTGCGGGCGGGGGTATTATCAGGGATATTGTCCGCGTAGACGCGAAAATTGCAGCTCTAAAAGGAAGTTTTTATCCGGAAATAGCCATCTTCTGGGGACTATTGTTGTCATTGTTTCTCAATTGGCAAACTCAGAGGCTTAATCTTTATGAAGTTCAAATTGCCGTAATAACTACATTAATAGGAGCATTTCTCATGCGAATTTTAGCAATCTATTTTAATATTCGTAGCCCTCTCATTGGAAAGTAAATCTAGAAGAGGAGTAACAGTTAGAGAATATGGCCACGCCTTGATTTGTGATTATAGGTATGAGGATTGAATAAATCAAACGTTATAAACAATCCGGTTTTTATTCATTGAAAGTTTCTGAACACTTATTACAATGATAGTATGTCGTTAGAAGATAATACAAAAGTAGAAGAAACGAAAGAGACGACCAAAGGCGCTACAGACTTCGTCTTATGGAATGCTTTTTTCTGGAAACTCATCAGGTCATTAGCGATTATAGCTGTAGGTACAACGGCAATCGTTTTCATCTGCAGATGGTTAATATATTAAAAACAACAGTATTTAACCATTTGCCTATCAGTAATAGTGGTAATACCCCCCATTTTTCAATCTCTATCGACAATAACATCAATTATGTGCTATAAACCAAGGAGAAGTTTTTACTTTGAGATTATATACAGAGAGTAAAACATATGGACAACTTTCTAGAAGCTGCAATTGAAGAGGCTAAAGCGGGTTTAGCAGAAGGAGGGATTCCAATTGGTTCAGTCCTGGTTTACAAAGACAAAATTATTGGGAGAGGTCATAACCGGCGTATTCAAAAAGGAAGCACCATCTTGCATGCAGAGATTGATGCAATAGAGAATGCCGGTAGAGAATATGTACCCTTCTTTAAAGAGAGCAGACTTTATACAACCTTATCTCCCTGCAGCATGTGTACCGGGGCAATTCTACTCTACAAGATACCTCATGTTATTATTGGTGAAAACCAAAATTTCCGAGGAGAAGAAGAGCTGTTAGAGTCCCGAGGGGTAAAAGTTGACGTCATTAATGGCATTGAATGTGTCAACCTAATGAAAGACTTCATTTTGAATAATCCCGAATTATGGAATGAAGATATCGGAGAGAAATGAATCTCTTTTAAATAGTAGACCACGGAAGTGTCTTAAGTTTAGAACACCTTTACAGGTCTTTAGCTCATGTGTTGCACTTCCTCGTTGAATTTAGCAGTTAATATATGAGTGAGAAAATCAACAGAAGGAAATTTCTTAAATTAGGTTTATCGTGCGGCATTGGTGCATTAATTGCCACCTATCCGTTCTGTGTTGAACGCTATATCTTCCAGGTCAATACTTACCGGATACCGGTACCTAACCTTCCTCCAAAGTTCGATGGATACACAATCGCCCAATTGACCGACCTACACTATGGTCTTTTCATGCCGCAGACAGTTGTTGAGAAGATAATCCATAAAACGAATACCTTACAAAAGGATTTAATTATCTGTACAGGAGACTATATCCTTGAAAGAAATGGGACAAAACAGATCGATACTGTCTGGCCTCAACTGATGAAACTGAAGGCAAATGATGGCGTTTATTCAGTCCTGGGAAATCACGACCATTGGGGAAGTACTGACAGATCGTTGTATTGGTTAGAAAAGTCCGGGCAGAGCATCAGGCACAAGGCAGTGACAATAATCAAAGGAGAGGATAGAATCTGGATTGGAGGAGCAGGAGATTACCTGGAAGATGATTTAGGTATTGATGATGCTTTTCAACATGCCCCCGATAATGAGTGTAAAATACTACTCTCCCACAATCCTGACAGTGCTGATACTGATTTTAAGACACGTATAGATCTGATGATCTCAGGACATACACACGGAGGCCAGGTAATTATCCCCTTTATAGGACCACCGATTCTCCCGGTCAAAAACAAGTTATATTCAAGCGGTTTTATAAGGACTGATGGAACAAATTTATATATTTCAAGAGGATTAGGATGGGCGATGATTCCTGTTCGATTCAATTGCCTCCCGGAAATCTCAATTTTAAAATTGGTCCAGGATAGAGAAGAGAGATTACTTTAACCAACAAGTAGACGAAAGTGTGCAACTATAACACCCTCGTCAGTGATGATGGTGGTGATGCCCTCCCCCGCCTTCCAATGGTCCACCAACTTTTCCAAGCGCTTCGGAAAGTGATTTGCCGGCCACCTCCATATCACTGATGGCCTTATCCAGTAATTGGGCAATTTCTTCCACAGATTCTTTTCTCGCCTCTCCTTCCCACTTTCTGAACTCAGCTATGTGATTATTGTTGTGTTCAATCCAGTGTGGCAATAATACTCGGAGTTTTTTTATTGTGTCTTGTTCTGCCATCTGTTCTTCCTGTTGTTTTTGAGAGTTTTTTGTAAATCCATCTGTTAATAAAAAACGCAGGCTGCCTGCCCGACTGTTTCGTTTAGGCGGGAAGCCTACGGCTACTATAATACACGAAATTAGAATGTATTAAACTTGTTTTTCCAGAAGCGTAGTTTTGCCGGAAAGAAAATCAATCGTTTTTATTTCTACACCGGTAATAAGTTTTGGTTCTTCAAATAACGTACTGATCTTGATCCCATCTTCAACCACTTCAAGATGTGCAACGTCCTCCATTACTAACTCCTGCTGACCTTCTTTATCCATCATTATTGTCATCTGACACATAGCTATTCCTTTGCACAAATTCATTCTGCCTGATAATTAATATCGGGTTTCTTACCAGACAACTTTAAAATATCTATACGTTTAATTAAAACAGAACGTCTTCAAATAGCAACTTTTTTTTCAAATCTTACCTGCTATAAGTAAGATAAGGTTTTACTTAAAAAAAGATATTTGACAAAGGGGATGATTTAACTCAAAATACCCCAAATTGAACTTCTAACGAAATACACCAAGTATAAGGCCTAAAAGCAGATTACAATCCTATTAATAGTCAGTAGCTAACGACAAGGAAATAAAATGGACGATAAGATAATCAAAATTCTCTATGTTGAAGACAAAATTGAAAACGTAATTCTTATGAGAGAATTTACCAATGAGATCAAGAATGTTCGTTATGAGATGACCCATGCACAGCAGCTCGATGAAGCATTGCTGGAACTTGATAGTGAGCGTTATGATATTATCATACTGGATCTCTCCTTACCTGATAAACAGGGATTAGACATCATCACCATGGTTTGTGAGAGAGCACCAGAGATTCCGATTGTCGTAATGACAGGTATGGATGACGAAACAATGGCCATTAAGGCATTGCAAAGAGGTGCCGAAGAGTATCTGGTCAGAAAAAAAATGAACAACCATGCGCTCTCACGTATTTTGCGATATGCCATTATGCGGCACAAAGGCCGGGCAGAACTTCAATCTCTCTCACTTGTTGATGATCTAACAGGTTTGTACAATCGGAGAGGTTTTATGCTTTTCGCCCAACAGCAGTTAAGTATAGCAATACGAACTAAACGAGGAATGATACTCTTCTTTATCCATCTTGAGGGTCTTAATGAGATCAGTGAAAAATTTGGACGTCAATGTGAAGACCTGGCTAAAATTGAAACTACCAATATCCTCAAAGAAGCCTTTCGCGAATCTGATATTATAGCCCGCCATGGCAGAGATGAGTTTACGGCTATTGCGCTAGAATCATTCGATGCCAGCAACGAAATTATCATTACCCGTTTACAGGATGAATTACGAAGCCGTAATAAACAGGAAAACCGCCAATATAACTTGTCATTGTGTATAGGAACGGCATATTACGATACAGAGGAGTTGTGCACCATCGAAGAGTTGATAAATCGTGCAAAAGAGTCAATGCTTGAGCAAAAGAAAAATAAAATACAATCTTAATTAAGGTATATTCAGTTTGGTGGGCATTGCCCACCAAACACGTTCTTCAATTGGAAAGAAAATTGTCGGCAAGTAAACCGGCCTAAAAAAATTCTATGCGCCAAATTAATACAGAACAGATAACGGACACTGTTGAAAAACTTTGTATAGATGCAAATTATAACCTGGGTGATGATCTGATAACGTCATTACAGAATGCCCTGAAAAAAGAGGAATCTCCTCTGGGTAAGGAAGTGATTACGCAACTATTGGAAAATGCCGAAATTGGTAAAAAGGAGCAGGTACCTGTTTGCCAGGACACCGGTTTTGCCATCATCTTCATGGAAATTGGCCAGGAGGTTGCACTTGCAGGAGGTAATTTGCGGGAAGCTGTCAACGAGGGAATAAGACGTGGCTACAAGAACGGTTTACTGCGCAAGTCAATTGTAAAGAACCCTATAGACCGTATCAACACCGGTGATAACACCCCGGCAGTAATCCATACTGACATAGTCCCCGGTGACAAATTAAAGATAATATTTGATGCAAAAGGTGGTGGATGTGAAAATATGAGCCGTTCAGCAATGCTGACACCAGCACAGGGCAGAGAGGGTGTAATAAACTTTGTAGTGGATACGGTCAGCAGAGCAGGGGCAAATCCATGCCCACCGATAATTGTGGGAGTCGGACTCGGAGGCACTTTCGATTATTCAACCCTGTTAGCCAAGAAAGCAATATTACGTCCGGTAGGCAGCCATAATGAAGATAAAACTATTGCCGATCTGGAAAAAGAACTATTGGAGAAAATTAATAAACTGGGCATAGGACCTCAAGGGCTTGGAGGACGGACGACAGCTTTAGCCGTGCAGGTAGAAGCATATCCCTGCCATATCGCCAGCTTACCGGTAGCGGTGAACATAGAGTGCCATTCACATAGGACGAAGAGCATTGTGATTTAATTACAACACTACGAGTGGTGAGGGAAGAGAGACGAGGGACGAAAGATGATATAATCGTCCCAGCTACGGAGATGCGGTCGTCCTTCATCATTCGTTTAACGTAACCAGAAACTTACAATAAAAAGAAAGTCATGACAGAATACATTAATTTAAAAACACCGCTTAGTGATTCTACTATTGAGAAACTGAAAGCAGGAGATAAAGTCAGGATCAGCGGAATATTATACACGGGCAGAGATGCTGCTCATAAACGGCTTATAGAGATGATTGAGTCAGGAGAAGAGTTACCTTTTGACGTAAAAGGTCAACTGCTCTATTACGTAGGACCCACTCCTGCAAAACCAGGCCAGGTAATAGGATCTGCCGGACCTACAACAAGTTATAGAATGGACGCCTACGCCCCAACCCTTATTAAAATGGGATTAAAGGGCATGATCGGAAAAGGCGGTAGATCAAAAGAGGTAATAGAAGCGATGAAAACGAACAAAGCTGTCTATTTTGCTGCAGTCGGTGGAGCCGCTGCCCTGATCGCAAAGACCATAAAGAGAGTTGAAATTATTGCTTTTGAAGACCTTGGGACAGAAGCTGTCCGTAAGATGGAAGTAGAAAACTTTCCGGCAATCGTTGTAAATGACACAAAAGGTAATGATCTATACAACATAGGTAGGGAAAAATATAAGATCCCTGTTTAAGCCTCTATTTTTTTGTTTTCTTAGATATGTAGGGCGCGTTTCCATACGCGCCGGTCAATGAGCGTGTAGGATACGATATCCGACCGAATAGCCTGATCTTAGACTGCCCCCCCCCCCCCGACC
>Ga0233448_1000081_pt1 | contig 113899 bp, 115 predicted proteins | sample SI_124_October20_2_FD_183015 | JGI IMG/M metagenome (GOLD analysis project Ga0233448, IMG submission 183015) | Seawater microbial communities from Saanich Inlet, British Columbia, Canada - SI_124_October2016_150_MG | ecosystem: Environmental > Aquatic > Marine > Inlet | place: Canada: British... | reverse complement strand
GAGCTGTTGTAAGTCAATTGCACAGATCATCCGGCGTATTTTTTGATCATGATAAAGGAAAGAAATATTCCACAGGGAAAATTATTTATTCTGCCAGAATTATTCCTGTCAGAGGTTCCTGGATTGATATGGAAATTGATGCCAAAGATATCGTTTACATCAGAATTGACAGACGAAGAAAATTTCCTGTTTCCATCCTGTTTAAGTCCTTTGGTTACACCAGTGAAGATATCTTGGATTTTTTCTATGATAAAGAGAATATTAATAAAAAGGATGGATCTTTTTTTAAAGAATTTTCCCAGGATAATCTGGCACGGCAAAGGGCCAGCTTTGATATTAAATCTCCAAAAACTGGAGAAGTAGTTGTCAAAAAGGGAAGAATTTTCACGAAACGAGCCTTAAAACAGCTGGAAGATGACGGACTTGATTATATCCCTATCCTGGAAAGCGAATTGATTGATAAAGCCTTTGCTCAGAATATTCTTGATGAAGAGACAGGAGAAATACTAGTCAAAGCCGGTGATTTGATTACTGAAGAAACTTTTGAACTTATTGAGGAAAAGAGCCTTAACAAGTTTAATATACTTTGTGTTGATCCCAGAAGCTCAGATTCCATGCGGAAAACACTTTTTGCCGATAAAATCCAGACCAAAGAAGAAGCTTTAATGGATATTTATAGACGTCTTCGACCTGGAAACCCAGCAACAATGGAGGTGGCCCAGGACTTTATCGATCATCTATTCTTCAGACAAGCCTATTATGATTTGTCTAAGGTAGGAAGGCTGAAAATGAATCATCGTCTTGGGGTTAATACAAAGATTGATGTAAAAACCTTAAGAAAAGAAGATGTTTTGTTAACGGCAGCTACGTTGATTGAACTCAAAGATACTCAGGGAAAGGTTGATGATATAGATCATTTGGGAAATCGTCGTGTTAGGGCAGTGGGAGAGCTTCTTCAAAACCATTACAGAATTGGTCTTGTAAGGATGGAGAGGGCCATTAAAGAAAAAATGAGTATGCAGGAAGTGGATGCCATGATGCCCCACGATTTAATCAATCCTAAGCCTGTTTCAGCGGTTGTTCGGGAATTTTTCGGAACTTCGCAGTTGTCTCAGTTCATGGATCAGACAAACCCCTTATCTGAAACTACTCATAAAAGAAGGTTGTCCGCACTGGGGCCTGGTGGGTTGACCAGGGAAAGGGCAGGGTTTGAGGTTAGAGACGTTCATCCATCCCATTATGGAAGAATTTGCCCCATTGAGACGCCTGAAGGACCGAATATTGGACTGATTGTTTCTTTGTGTACTTATGCAAGAGTTAATGATTTCGGTTTTATTGAGACTCCTTTTAGAATTGCTAATGAAGGAAATGCATCCAAGGATATTAAACATCTTACAGCTTTTGAAGAGCAGGAACATCCTATTGGCCAGGCAAATGCTCCCCTGGATGTAGATGGGAATTTTATCAATCCTCTGGTTTCATCTCGAGTTGGAGGCGAATTTGAAATGATCGAGAATAAAGATGTTAAATTCATGGATGTCTCACCAAATCAATTGGTATCTGTTTCTGCATCTTTAATTCCTTTTCTTGAAAACGATGATGCCAACAGGGCGTTGATGGGATCGAACATGCAACGTCAGGCAGTGCCTTTGATCAAAAGTGAAGCCCCACTGGTTGGTACTGGAATGGAGAGTGTTGTTGCAAGAGATTCCGGGGTTACCATTGTGGCCGATTATGACGGTACTATTGTTGATGTGGATTCCAAAAGGATTGTTGTACGAAATACTGATACCAAAGAGAGCAATTTTGAAAAGGCGGTTTCTATATATAATTGCTCAAAATTTATCCGTTCTAATCAGAATACCTGTTTTAACCACCGCCCCATAGTTGTAAAAGGTGAAACTGTAAAAAAAGGTCAGGTGATTGCAGACGGTCCATCAACGGAGATGGGAGAACTGGCCCTTGGTAAAAATGTTACAGTAGCTTTCATGCCCTGGGATGGATACAATTATGAGGACTCCATTTTGGTAAGCGAGCGGCTGGTAAAAGATGGTATTTATACGTCTATTCATATTGAAGAATTTGAAGTTCTGGCGCGGGACACAAAACTTGGCAAAGAGGAAATTACCCGGGATATTCCTAACGTTGGTGAAGAAGCGTTAAAAAATCTTGATGAAAGCGGTATCATCCGACTGGGCGCTGAAGTAAAATCCGGAGATATCCTTGTTGGTAAAATTACACCAAAAGGAGAGACACAGCTTTCTCCTGAAGAAAAACTTTTGCGTGCTATCTTTGGCGAAAAAGCAGGTGATGTTAAAGACACTTCTCTTTGTGTACCTCCAGGTGTTAAAGGTAAGGTGATTGATGCAAAGGTCTTCTCAAGAAGAGGCCTTACTAAAGATGATCGAACAAGACTTATTGAAGATGATGAAATTGAAAGGTTTGAAAAAGACAGGGATGATGAAATTAAAATTATTTCTGATGTGGCCCAGAAGAAAGTTGAGTCCATCCTTGTCGGTAAAAAATTAATTACAGATCTTGAAAAAACAGGAAAGATCCTTGTTAAATCCGGAACCAAGGTAAAAGAGGGGCTTTTTGCAGGTATTTCAGTGTCTGTGCTTGTAAATGTTGCTGTTAAGAATGCGGTGAGCACTGAAAAGGCTCAAATTATTCTAGAAAATGCCCAGAAACAGATTAAAAAGGCAAGAGAAAAATTTAACAGACAGGTATCCAGATTTGAAAAAGGGGATGATCTTCCTCCTGGTGTACTTAAAATGATCAAAATCAGTGTTGCCATGGAAAGAGTCCTCTCTGTCGGCGATAAAATGGCAGGTCGTCATGGAAATAAAGGTGTTGTTTCTAGGATTTTAAGAGTGGAAGATCTACCATACTTTGAAGATGGAAGACCGGTGGATATGGTACTCAATCCTTTGGGCGTCCCTTCTCGAATGAACGTTGGCCAGATATTGGAGATTCATCTGGGACACGCGGCTTATGGCTTGGGTCAACGAATTGATGAACACCTTAGTCAAATGAAGCTGAACAAATTAAGAGAAAAAGTCATTCAAATTTTTTCTATGACTGAAACTCAAAAAAAAGATAAGAAAGAAGATACGCTTGCAAGCGATATTGAAAAGATGTCTAATGAAGAGCTTGTGAACTTCGCATCACTATACAAAAATGGGGTGCATATGGCAACCCCTGTTTTTGATGGTGCCAGTGAAGATGAGATCAAACAGCTGATAGATATGGCAGGATTTGATACATCCGGGCAAGCAGTTCTTTATGATGGCAGAACTGGCGAACCTTTTGATAAAGCGGTAACCGTTGGAGCCATGTACATGCTTAAGCTTCACCATCTGGTTGATGATAAACTTCATGCACGTTCCATTGGTCCATATTCTCTGGTTACTCAGCAACCATTAGGTGGTAAAGCTCAGTTTGGTGGACAAAGACTGGGTGAGATGGAAGTCTGGGCAATGGAAGCATATGGTGCGGCCCATGCTTTGCAGGAATTTTTAACAGTTAAGTCCGATGATATGATCGGCAGAACTCGAATGTATGAAAAAATAGTAAAAGGCCAGAATGTTCTTGAACCTGGAATGCCTGAATCTTTCAGGGTTCTTACTAAAGAATTGAATAGTCTGGGTTTAGATATGAATCTTTTAGAAGGAATTAAATAAGGAGAAGATTTTGGACAATATATATGATTTCTTCGCAAAACCAAAAGATCCTAAGATTTATACGGGCGTTCAAATTAGCCTTGCATCTTCAGACCAGATTAGAGAGTGGTCTCATGGTGAAATAAAAAAACCGGAAACAATAAATTACAGGACTTTCAAACCTGAAAGAGATGGACTTTTCTGTGCAAAAGTTTTTGGTCCCACTAAGGATTATGAGTGCAATTGTGGTAAATACAAGCGCATGAAACATCGTGGGGTTGTTTGTGAAAAATGTGGAGTTGAGGTAATCCAGTCAAAAGTCAGGCGAGAACGGATGGCTCACATAGAACTTGCGTCTCCAGTATCTCACATTTGGTTTTTAAAAAGTCTTCCAAGTAAGATTGGAAATGTGCTTGATTTGACATTAAAGAATCTTGAAAAAGTTCTTTATTTTGACTCTTATCTTGTCATAGATCCAAAAGACACAGGCCTTAAAAAACTTCAACTTTTGTCTGATGATCAATATTATGAAGCATTGGAAACTTTTGGTGATGAGTTTGAAGCTGGCATTGGTGCGGAAGCAATATTAAAACTACTTGAAGAGATTGATCTTCAAGCCGTTCATGATGAACTTAAAGAAGAAATAACCCTTACCAAATCCGTAGCCAAGAAACAAAAAATGGCCAAACGTCTTAGAGTTATTGATGCGTTTTTGACATCTGGGATTGAGCCTACACGAATGATTATGACGGCATGTCCCATTCTGCCTCCTGATTTAAGGCCTCTTGTGCCCCTTGAAGGCGGGCGGTTTGCAACATCTGACTTGAACGATCTGTATAGAAGGGTATTAAACAGAAACAATCGGTTGAAAAGACTGGTTGATCTGAATGCTCCGGATATTATTGTCAGAAATGAAAAAAGAATGTTGCAGGAAGCTGTGGATGTTTTGTTTGACAATGGTCGTCATGGCAGAGTGGTTACAGGTCCCAATAAAAGACCGTTAAAGTCATTGAGTGATACTTTAAAAGGTAAACAGGGAAGATTCAGGCAGAACCTTCTCGGTAAACGGGTGGATTACTCCGGGCGAACAGTTATCACCGTAGGTTCTGAGCTCCGGCTGCATCAATGCGGTATACCTAAAAAGATGGCCTTGGAATTGTTTAAACCTTTTATTTATAATTATCTTGAACAAAAAGGACTCGTATCAACTGTTAAGAGTGCCAAGAAAATGGTTGAGCGTGAGGAGACAGAGGTTTGGGATGCTCTTGAATCAGTTGTAAAAGAATATCCGGTGATGCTTAATCGTGCACCAACTCTCCATCGTCTTGGGTTTCAGGCATTTGAACCCGTCTTAATTGAAGGGAAGGCGATTCAGCTTCATCCTTTGGTTTGCCCTGCATTTAACGCAGATTTTGACGGTGACCAGATGGCGGTTCATGTACCACTTTCTCTTGAGTCTCAGCTTGAGGCCAGGATCATGATGCTATCAACCAATAACATCTTATCTCCTGCAAACGGCCAGCCTATCATTGTACCGACCCAGGATATTGTTTTGGGTATTTATTATATGACTCGTGCTGTTAAGCTTCAAATGGGTGAAGGTGTCAGATTTTCAAGTATTGAAGAAGTCAGATATGCATTTGATGCTGGCGAACTTAGCCTCCATGCCAAGATTAAAGTCCGCATTGATGGAGAAATGTACGACACCACAACAGGAAGAATTCTTCTTTGGGAAACAATACCTGGGGATATTCTTTTATCATTGACTAGAATCAGAACTCAAACCCTGGAATCTTGCGAAGCTGCAATGGAAGAATTAAAAGCTGGAAAGAATTTTAACAGGGTTCTATCAAAATATTCTGATGATAAAATTAAAAAAACCAGAGGAAAAACAGATTTTCTTACCAGGAAGGAATTTAAAAATATGTTCCAGGTATCTGAGATTGTTGTCGAACAACTCTATGGCCTGAAACAGGATCAGTTTACAGATATTAGAAAAGTGGGGGATTATTATACTATATTTAGAGTGGATCAGCGTAAAACAACCCTGCCTTTTAATTTAGTAAACAGACTGATGGATAAATCTTCCATTGTAAGACTGATTGACTATGCATACCGTAATATAGGTTTGAAAGAAACGGTAATTCTTTCTGACAGGCTTAAGGATATTGGTTATAAATATTCTACTTTGGGCGGACTTTCCATTTGTGTGAGCGATATGATTATTCCGGATGAAAAATGGGATATCATTGCCAAATCTGAAAAAAATATTGAAGATATAAAAGATCAGTATTCCGAGGGATTGATTACTCAGGGTGAGAAGTACAATAAAGTTGTGGATATTTGGGCACAGGCCACGGATGATATTGCCAATGCCATGATGGAAGTCATGAAAAATCCAAAGGGCACCACGGATACTGATGCACCGGAAGAATTGAATGCGGTTTATGTTATGGCAGACTCAGGTGCTCGTGGAAGTAAAGACCAGATGCGTCAGTTGGCTGGAATGCGTGGTTTGATGGCCAAGCCTTCCGGGGAGATTATTGAAAACCCGATTACAGCCAATTTCCGAGAAGGATTGTCCGTCCTTCAATATTTTATATCAACTCATGGTGCACGTAAAGGTTTGGCTGATACCGCCTTGAAAACCGCAAACTCCGGGTATCTCACAAGACGACTGGCCGATGTGGGCCAGGATTGTACCATTGTGGAACCCGACTGCGGTACCATTAACGGTATTGAAGTGGAATCATTGTACGAGGGGGGTGAAGTCATTCAAACCCTTGGTGAGAGAATCCTAGGAAGGGTTACCCAGGAAGATATTCACGATCCCTACTCAGATGAATTTATTGTCGGGGTGGATACTGAACTTTCTGAAAGTGATGTTAAAAGAATAGAAGCAGCAGGCGTTCAAAAAGTTAAAATTCGTTCTGTTCTTACATGCAATTCAAAGCATGGAGTTTGCTCCAGATGTTATGGAAGAGACCTGGCCCATGGTGTTACTGTTGAAATCGGTCAGGCCATTGGTATTGTGGCAGCTCAGTCAATTGGTGAACCCGGAACTCAGTTGACGATGAGGACCTTTCACATTGGTGGTACCGCCTCTCGAAAAGTAGAGGTTGCAGAAATTAAAGCCAGAGTCGGTGGTATATTGAAATACAATGAAGATATCCAGACCGTTGTTTCTGCAGAAAACCAAGTCATTGTAATGAATCGTAAAGGCGGGGGCATCAATATTGTTGGAGAAGAAGGACGTGAGAGAGCGAAAGAGACGGTTATTTATGGTGCTACTCTTCATATCCCCGATGGTAAGAAAATAGAACCGGGTGATGTGATTGCCACTTGGGATCCGTTTACAACACCAATCATTACAGAAGTTACCGGTCGTATTCGATTTGCTGATATAGAAGTTGGCAATACAGTTCAGGAGCAGATTGATCAGGTTACCGGTAAAGTTTCCCGCACGATTATTGAAGGTAGAGATACTGAGATTCGACCCAGAATTACCATTAAGGATAAAGAAGGGAAAGGGGTTAAACTTCCGAATTCAAAAGCTGCCCGATACTATCTGCCTGTGAATGCCATCCTTACCGTTGATGAAGATGATCAGGTCATGGCTGGAGATGTCATTGGAAAATTGCCAAGGGCGACCACAAAAACCAAGGATATTACCGGTGGTCTTCCAAGGGTAGCTGAGCTTTTTGAAGTCAGAAAGCCAAAAGATCCTGGAATGTTGACGGAAATAGACGGGTATGTATCAGTTTCAAAGGGAACAAAAGGAAGACAGAAAGTAACGATAACTCCAGCAGATGTTGGAGAAAAGAAAGAGTACTCTGCTCCTAAGGGTCAGCATGTTACCGTTTATGACGGTGATTATGTGAAAGCGGGTGATCCCTTGATTGCAGGAAGCGCGAACCCCCAGGATATTATGAATATCAAGGGTGAAGTGGCATTGGCAAAATATCTGGTGGATGAGGTTCAAGAGGTTTATCGGCTTCAGGGTGTAAGAATTAATGATAAGCACATTGAAGTGGTCATTCGTCAGATGATGAGGCGGGTAAAAGTTATTAGTACTGGAGACACCAACTTCATACCTGATGAACAGGTGGACAGAATTCATTTTGAAGATGTAAACCGGGAGGTGGCAATGACAGGTGGCGAACCGGCAAAAGGCGAGCCGTTGATCCTTGGTATTACAAAAGCATCTTTGTCTACGGACAGCTTTCTTTCTGCCGCATCCTTCCAGGAAACAACAAAAGTGTTGACCCTTGCAGCAATAGAAGGAAAGTATGATGGACTTAAAGGACTGAAAGAGAATGTTGTAATGGGCAGACTCATCCCTGCGGGGACTGGGTTTTCAGGTTATCAAAATGTTGAAGTAGGGTTTGGAGTGGGTGCACAGATATAATTTAAAAATAAAAAAACTTGACATTTTGAACAAGTAAAAGTAGAATTATTATTTTGTCGTGTATGACAATGGTTAAAATTTGATAAGGAGCGTAAGGGAGAGTTATGCCGACCATTAATCAGTTGGTTAGAAAAGGTAGGAAAAAAGCAGAGAAAAAGGTTAGTACGCCTGCTTTGAAGGGCGGACCACAGAAACGTGGGGTTTGCACCAGGGTGTACACATCAACTCCAAAGAAACCTAACTCTGCATTGAGAAAAGTTGCCAGGGTTCGTTTGACTACCGGAATGGAAGTTGCTGCATATATACCAGGTATGGGCCACAATCTTCAGGAGCACTCTGTTGTTCTTGTAAGAGGTGGCAGAGTAAAGGATCTTCCAGGTGTACGCTATCATATAGTAAGAGGTGCTCTTGATACTCTGGGCGTCGATGATAGGCGACAGGGTCGATCAAAATACGGAGCAAAAAGGCCTAAATAAATATTAAAAGATTTAAATTTAAGTTATGGTGGACATGAATTATGGCTGTAAAAGAGATTAACCTTGATAATGTAACAAAAAATGCAACCCAGGAAGAAAAGCTTGCCGCTAAATTTGTGAATTGTGTCATGAAAGATGGGAAAAAAAATGCAGCACGTAAAGCTGTAAAAACTGCATTATTTATTGCACAGGAAAAGATTGGTGAGCCTGCTCTGGATGTTCTTAAAAAGGCAATTGACAATATTAGACCTGCAGTTGAGGTTAAATCCAGGAGAATTGGCGGCTCTACATACCAGGTGCCAACTGATATCAAACCCAGTAGGCAGACAGCTCTGGCTTTTCGATGGCTGATTAACTTCAGTCGTAATCGTTCTGAAAAGGGCTTTGCAAATAAACTCGCCTCAGAACTGCTTGACGCTTGCAACGGACGTGGCGGAGCAATGAAAAAAAAGGAAGATACACACAAAATGGCAGAGGCCAACAAGGCATTTGCGCATTTCAGGTGGTAATTAATATTTTGAATATCCTGATAACATTCCACAGGAGGAGTTAAGAAGATGGCTAAAGAGAAATTTGAGCGGACAAAGCCGCATGTGAACATAGGAACGATCGGTCACATTGATCATGGGAAGACAACGCTTACAGCCGCGATCACCAAACATGCAGCATTAAAAGGTCATGGTACATATGTCCCGTTTGATGAGATTGACAAAGCACCTGAAGAAAGAGAACGTGGTATCACAATAGCCACAGCACATGTAGAGTATGAGACAGCCAACCGTCACTACGCTCATGTGGACTGCCCGGGCCATGCTGACTATATAAAGAATATGATAACAGGTGCAGCTCAGATGGACGGAGCCGTATTGGTTGTCAGCGCTGATGATGGTCCCATGCCCCAGACAAGAGAACATATCCTTCTTGCACGTCAGGTAGGTGTACCCTCAATCGTTGTGTTTTTGAACAAATGCGATATGGTGGATGATGAAGAGCTGATCGAATTGGTTGAAATGGAACTTCAGGAGCTTTTAGATACCTATGAGTTTCCGGGAGACACAACCCCGATTATTCGTGGCAGTGCGTTGAAAGCACTTGAAAGTGATGATGTGGATAGTGATGATGCCAAGTGTATATTTGAACTTCTTGACATACTTGATTCTTATGTCCCGGAACCCGAAAGAGATGTGGCAAAACCATTTCTGATGCCCATCGAGGATGTATTCAGTATTTCAGGTCGTGGAACAGTTGTTACCGGAAGAATAGAACGTGGTATTGTTAAAACCGGTGAAGAGGTTGAGATCGTAGGGATTAGAGAGACAGCCAAGACTGTCTGTACAGGTGTTGAGATGTTTAGAAAACTTCTTGATGAAGGCCAGGCAGGAGATAATGTAGGGCTTCTTCTTCGAGGAACCAAACGTGATCAGGTAGAAAGAGGCCAGGTTGTATCCAAACCCGGAACAATCAACCCTCATACAAAATTCAAAGCAGAGATGTATGCATTGAGTAAAGAGGAAGGTGGTCGTCATACACCGTTTTTCAGTGGTTACAGGCCCCAGTTCTTTTTTAGAACAACAGATATTACAGGAGTTTTGACATTGGACGAAGGCGTAGAAATGATCATGCCGGGAGACAATGCAACAATTAATGTTGAGCTGATTAACCCCATTGCAATGGAAAAAGAACTCAGATTTGCAATCAGGGAAGGTGGACGGACTGTTGGTGCCGGTGTTATCGGTGAAATTGTAGAATAAGTTAGGAAGAACACTTTTATCATGTTGAAAACAAAAATTAGGATCAGGCTTAAAGCTTATGATCATAAACTTCTTGATCAGTCTTCAGTGGATATTGTTGATACAGCAAGGAAAACAGGTGCAAAAATCGTTGGACCGGTACCGCTTCCTACACGGATAAACAAATTTACTGTATTGCGTTCTCCCCATGTGAATAAAAAATCGCGAGAACAATTTGAAATCAGAACACATAAAAGAATGATGGATATTCTAGAACCAACCCAGCAGACAGTTGATGCATTAATGAAGCTTGATCTTTCACCGGGTGTGGACGTGGAAATTAAATTATAGTTCAATAACAGGAACCAATTATGAGTGCATTACTTGGAAAAAAAATCGGAATGACCAATGTCTTTTCCTCCGAGGGAAAGCTTGTTCCTGTTACTGTTGTACAGGTCGGACCCTGTGTTGTTACCCAGATTAAAACAAACGAGACAGATGGATATAATGCTCTTCAGCTTGGATTTGATGAAAAACCGGTTGAGAAACTGAACAAACCAATTGCAGGGCATTTAAAAAAAACGGGTGATAAAGGATTCCGTGTTTTAAGAGAATTCAGAACCGATGATGCTGAGAGTGTTAAACCAGGTGCAACCATCGGAATTGATATATTTGCTATTGGTGACAAAGTAAATATATCCGGGATCTCAAAAGGACGCGGTTTTCAGGGAACCATTAAACGACACGGTTTTAGCCGTGGTCCTGAAACACATGGTAGCAGAAACCACAGAAAACCGGGGTCTATTGGGAACAGTGCCTGGCCTGGAAAAGTTTTTAAGGGAAAGAAACTTCCAGGTCACATGGGTACAAATAGAGAAACTGTAAAGAATCTCACAATTGTTGATATTAAGCATGAAGATAATCTCCTGTTGGTTAAAGGCCCGTTGCCTGGTTTTAAAACAGGAATATTGGAAGTGCAAAAAACTGATAAAAAGTAGTAAAATTTGAATATTGGAATTTGAGAAGTGTTGGGAAAATGCTCCTCACAACTAAAACGTTCGTGTTTTACAGCTTAATGTAGGATTAAAATGCGGCTATGGGTATTGCAAGTTTATCGCAGTGATGCATAGCTGATCAAAATTTATGAGGAAGAATATGGCTACTGTAGATGTATTAAACAGTGCAGGTAAAAAAGTGTCTGAAATTGTGCTTTCTGAGGGAATTTTCAACACACCCGTCAAAAAAAGTGTTCTTCACGAGGTTGTTCGGTCCCAGCTTGTTGCAAAACGAGAAGGGACCGCTGCGTGTAAAACCAGGGGTATGGTGAGAGGGAGTACAAAAAAACTCTTTAGACAGAAAGGAACCGGTAATGCACGTGCCGGTAGTGTAAAATCCCCTTTAAGAAAGGGTGGCGGGGTAATTTTTGGACCCTCGCAGAGATCTTATGCGATTAAGGTACCCAAAAAAGTAAAAAAACTTGCTTTAAAAATGGCGTTAAGCTCAAAAGTGGAAGACAATAACATTTATGTAATTGATGATTTCAAGATTGAAAGCATCAAAACCAAGGAATTTGTCAGTGTACTCAACGCATTAAATCTTTCTGATCTGTTGATTGTTTCTGATTCCGAAGAAGCGACTATTTTACTTTCTTCCAGAAATATTCCAGATGTAAAAGTGATAAAAACAGAGGGTCTTAACGTGTATGATATTTTAAAATTTAAAAACCTTCTTTTAGTAGAATCAAGTATTAAAAATATCGAAGGGAGGTTGAGCTAAAATGGAACATTATGACATTATCAGGGGTCCTGTAGTTACAGAAAAAACTACCCTTCAAAAAGAGTTAAACAACCAGGTTACAATAATTGTTGATAAAAAAGCAAATCGGGTTGAAATCAAAAACGCTGTTGAGAAAAGTTTCAATACCAAGGTAAAGCAGGTAAGAACCTTGCAGGTAAAAGGAAAAGTAAAACAACGCGGCAGAATAATTGGCAAAAGAAAAGACTGGAAAAAAGCGGTAGTTACACTGATGCCAGGACAAAGAATTGATTTTTTTGAAGGTGTTTAAAGAGGTATATATATGTCAACAATAATTAAGACAAAGCCGACATCTCCAGGTCGACGCTCTCAGGAATACCTTTCTTTTGACGAAATTACCAAAACTAAGCCTGAAAGACAACTGACTAAAAAGCTAAATAAACGTGCTGGTCGAAACTCGTACGGAAGAATTACATCCAGACACAGAGGTGGCGGAGCAAAAAAGAAGTATCGAATTATTGATTTCAAAAGAGATAAAGATGGTATCCCGGCTAAGGTCTCAGCAATTGAGTATGACCCGAACAGAAGTGCAAGAATTGCCCTTCTGGTTTATGCAGATGGTGAGAAAAGATATATTCTAGCACCTTTGGAAGTAAAAGTCGGTGATGTTCTGGAAACAGGATCGGAGGCGGATATTAAACCGGGTAACTGTATGGCTCTTGAAAGCATTCCTTTGGGTACAAGAATTCATAATATAGAATTGAAACAGAACAAAGGCGGGCAGATTGTCAGAAGCGCCGGTGCATACGCACGGCTTATGGCAAAAGAAGGAACCTATGCTCAGGTTCTTCTGCCTTCAGGTGAAGTAAGGATGATTCATCTGAAATGTAAAGCCACTGTTGGTCGAGTTGGTAATGAGAAACACGGTGACGTTAAGATCGGAAAAGCCGGTCGATCCAGATGGATGGGGAAAAGGCCCTCTGTTCGTGGCGTGGCTATGAACCCGGTTGATCATCCTATGGGCGGTGGTGAAGGTAGATCTTCAGGCGGTAGGCAGCCTTGTACTCCTTGGGGAGTTCCAACTAAAGGTAAGAGAACCAGGAACAATGCCAGAACAGATCGGTATATTGTTAAAAGAAGAGCTAAGAGAAAATAAATAGGTGATAAATTATGCCAAGATCATTGAAAAAAGGACCCTACATTGCTCCGCAACTCATGAAAAAAGTTTTGGATGCAGGTAATTCCCCACGCAACAAAGTTATAAAGACCTGGTCACGTAGATCCACAATATTTCCTGAAATGGTAGGTGTCACATTTGCTGTACATAACGGTAAAAAATTCATACCCGTCTTTGTTTCAGAAAATATGGTCGGTCACAAACTTGGTGAATTTTCACCCACAAGAACATTTTGGGGTCATGCTGGAGATAAAAGATCTAAGAGATAATCTCTTGTTTGATTAAAGGATATTGATATGGAAGTTAAAGCAACTACAAGATATACAAGAATTTCGCCATTTAAACTTAGGTTGCCCATTGATGAAGTAAAAGGCAAAAATGCGGGACAGGCGCTTACCCTTTTAAAATTTATGCCGCTCAAGGCTGCAGGAATTATACATAAAACCTTACAGTCCGCTGTTGCTAATGCTGAGCATAATAATGAGCTTGATGTGGATAAACTGGTGGTCAAAAATATTTTTGTTGATCATGGTCCTACCATGAAACGGTTCAGACCGAGAGCCAGGGGAAGAGCAGCCAGAATTTTGAAAAGAAGCAGTCATTTAACAGTAATTGTTGAAGCAATTGACAAATAGGAGGAAATAAGCTTGGGCCAGAAAGTACATCCTACCAGTTTAAGATTAGGCATCATCAGGACTTGGGATTCCAGATGGTATGCGGATAAAGATTATGCCTCTTTTGTTGAAGAAGATTTTAAAGTCAGGAAATTTTTGAAAAAGAAGCTTTTTCATGCAGGTATTTCAAAAATTGAAATAGAACGTTTTTCTAAACAAATTCGACTGAGAGTGTTCGCAGCAAGACCAGGTATTATTATCGGCAAAAAAGGATCAGAGATTGCGCTTCTCAAACAGGAACTTGAAAAAATGTTAGATCCTTCAGTGCTCATTGATATTAAAGAAGTCAGAAGGCCTGAAATTGATGCCCAGCTGGTGGCTGAGAATATAGCCCTTCAGCTGGAAAGAAGAATTGCTTTCAGGCGTGCGATGAAGCGTAGTGTCTCCTCTGCCATGCGGTTTGGTGCAAAGGGAATAAAAATCATTTGTGCAGGTCGTCTCGGGGGCGCTGAAATGGCAAGAACGGAGTGGTATAAAGAAGGACGTATTCCTCTTCACACCTTAAGAGCTGATGTTGATTACGGTTTTACTGAAGCAAGAACCACATACGGAACCATTGGAATTAAAACCTTTATATTTAAAGGTGAAGTATTAAATCCTGGTGAACAAGCGTTGGTTAAATAGAGGCGACCAAGAGAGATAAAGTTGGGAGAGATAAAAAATGCTTAGTCCAAAAAATATGAAATATCGCAAACAGTTTCGAGGCAGAACAAAGGGCTCACCAGACAGAGGTAATACGCTTAGTTTTGGTGACTTCGGCCTCCAGGCAATTGAATGCGGTTACGTAAATGCAAGACAGATTGAAGCAGCAAGGGTTGCCTTAACCAGGCATGCAAAAAGAGCGGGTAAAAGCTGGATTAGATTTTTCCCTGACCATCCTGTTACCAAAAAACCTGCAGAAGTCAGAATGGGGAAAGGTAAAGGTGCAACAGATGCTTGGGTCGCCAGAGTAAAACCTGGTAAAATTCTTTATGAAATGGAAGGTATAACAAGAGAAGTTGCCAAAGAAGCCATGAAACTTGCTGCTAGAAAACTTTCCGTAAAGACTCGTTTTGTGGAAAGGAGTAAATAAAAATGAAAGCTATTGAAATCAGAGAGATGGGAGCAGATAAGATCAAAGAAAAGCTTGTTGAATTAAAGAAAGAGCTTTTTAATTTACGCTTTCAGAACAATGTCGGCCAGCTTGAGAACACAGCAACACTTTCAAATGTTAAAAAAGATATTGCAAGGTTTTACACAATATTTAATGAAATGAATGTAAACATAAGCTAATTTGCGAAGAAACTACTATGGAAAATATTCAAAAAAATAAAAGAGAGCTGATAGGTCTTATAATATCAGACAAAATGGATAAATCGGTAGTCGTTCAGGTCGAAAGATTTGTTCAACACAAGGTTTATAAAAAATTTATGAAACGGTATAAAAAATACCATGCTCATGATGAAAAAAACGTTTGTAGTATCGGTGATACAGTTAAAATTATCGAGACAAGACCTTTGAGCAAACTAAAACGTTTCAGAGTCAGTGAAATCGTTAAAAAAACCGTTTGATTAAAGGAGTTGAGAAATGATTCAGAACGAGACTAGATTAACTGTGGCTGACAACTCCGGTGCGAAGGAATTGTACTGTATAAAGGTACTAGGCGGATCAAAAAGACGATATGCAAGTATTGGTGATATCATTACCTGCTCTGTTAAAGAAGCAATTCCCAATGCAAAAGTCAGCAAAGGGGACATTGTTCAGGCAGTGATTGTCAGGACAAAGAAGGAAATATCCAGACCTGATGGCTCAATGATCAGATTTGATGATAATTCAGCTGTTATTTTATCAAAATCAAACGAACCGGTTGGTACGCGTATCTTTGGTCCGGTAGCAAGAGAGTTAAGGGCAAAACGATTTATGAAAATTGTCTCTCTGGCTCCTGATGTGCTTTAATTATTTGGGTTTTGGAGAAAAAATCCTATGGGAACAATGAAAATTAGAATCAAAAAAGATGACAAGGTTAAAATACTGGTCGGTAAAGATAAGGGAAAAATCGGCAAAGTTCTGAAAGTCGTTAAAAAGACTGACCGAGTCCTTGTTGAAAATATGAATGTAGTTAAAGTTCATCAAAGACCAACACAGGCGAATCCACAAGGAGGTATCGTGGATAAAACCATGCCGATTCAAATTTCCAACCTGATGGTAATGTGCAATGCATGTGTTAAACCAACAAGGATTGGAATGAAATTATTGGAAAATGGAAAACGGGTAAGAATCTGCAAAAAATGCAATCAGCAGATAGATTCTTAAGACCAAAGGTGGAGAGAATACATGTCAACCCTTAAGGAAAAGTATAATAACGAGGTTGTTCCTCAGCTTAAGAAAACCTTTAATTACATTAATGAATTTCAGGTGCCAAAGCTTGAGAAAATTGTTTTAAATATGGGACTTGGTGAAGCGGTAAGAAATCCCAAGATAGTTGAATCGGCAGCATCTGAACTAGCATTAATTGCTGGTCAGAAAGCCGTCATTACAAGAGCAAAAAAACCGATTGCAAATTTTAAACTTCGTGCTGATCTGCCCATAGGGTGCAAGGTTACATTACGGCGTAAAAAAATGTTCGATTTTTTTGAAAGACTTGTAAATATCGCTTTACCACGTGTCAGAGACTTTCGAGGAATATCGCCAAAAGCGTTTGATGGCAGGGGCAATTACAGTCTAGGGATCACAGAACATATTATATTCCCTGAAATAGATTATGATAAGACTGAAAGCATTAAAGGGCTGAATATTACTATTGTAACGACAGCTAAAACTGATGAGGAAGGCAAAGTATTCTTGAAGTTGTTGGGAATGCCTTTCAAAAATCAAGGATCTTAAGGAGGAAAGCTTGGCTAAAAAAGCTTTAATCACAAAGGCACAAAGAAAACCAAAGTTTTCAGTACGTGCATATAACAGATGTCCCTTATGCGGTAGACCAAGAGGATTTATTAGAAAAGCTGGTATTTGTAGAATCTGTTTTAGGAAACTTGCATCCGAAGGCAAGCTACCAGGCGTTACTAAATCAAGTTGGTAAGGCAAAAACTTTTTAAACGAAATTATATCAGCGGATTTTAAGGAGATTTCAAATGGCAAGTAGTGATCCAATTGCAGACATGCTGACAATCATAAGAAATGGTGGTAAAGCAGGGTTTGTTAAGGTGGATATCCCCGGATCAAAAATTAAGTTGGAAATGGTGCGGGTGCTTAAAGAACAAGGGTATATCAAGGATTATAAATTTCTTGAGGATGAAACACAAGGAAGTCTTCGTGTTTACATAAAATATGTATCCGAGGGGCAACCCACAATTTTTGGTATTGAAAGAGTGAGTAAGCCATCTTGCAGGGTTTACTATAAATCAAAACAACTGAAGCCGGTTTTAAATGGCCTGGGTATATCTATTGTCTCAACATCAAAAGGGTTGATGACTGATAAACAGGCTAAAGAAGCAAATGTCGGCGGTGAAATTCTTTGTAACGTATGGTAGTACAGGAGTAATATATGTCTAGAATAGGAAAAAAGCCGGTACAGCTTCCAGATAAGGTCCAATTTGTCCTTAATGGTGATATGATGTCCATTAAAGGCCCAAAAGGACATCTTGAACGACAAGTGCATCCGGCTATCGAAATAAGCGTAAATGATGATATTGTAACTGTTAAAACAGATGTAAGCGACAAGAAAAAAGTTGCTTTGCAAGGACTATTCAGATCTCTGATTTTTAATATGGTGACCGGCGTTACTGCAGGATATGAGAAAAAACTTCAACTTTCCGGTATCGGTTATCGTGCAGAGGTAAAAGGTAAAAGCCTTATACTTAATGTTGGATATTCCAACCCGGTTGAATTTAAAATTCCTGAGGGGATTTTAGCCAGTGTTGAAAATAATACTCAGATTGTTTTGTCGGGAATCAATAAAGAAACCCTTGGCCAGGCAGCGGCAAACATTAGAAAAATAAGACCGCCTGAGCCTTATAAGGGTAAAGGCATTATGTATGCAGATGAAAGAATTATGAGAAAAGCTGGTAAGACTGCAGGTAAGGACTAAAAGGCGGGATATAAGATTATGGGAAATACAGCACCAAGGCTTAAAGCAAGGCTTAAAAGAAAGAAAAGAATCAGAAAAAATATTTTTGGTAATCAGGATCGTCCTAGATTAAGTGTGTTCAGAAGTTCAAAACATATATATGCCCAGATCGTTGATGATATCAAAGGCAGCACACTTGTATCTGCATCTACCCTTGATAAAGAGTTTAAAAAAGAAAAGGTAGAGGGGAAAAAGGTGGAAATTGCAAAGGCAGTTGGAAACCTCATCGGCAAGAGAGCTCTTGATCAAGGAATTAAAAAAGTGGTCCTGGACAGGAACGGATTTTTATATCATGGACGTATAAAATCGCTTTCAGACGGAGCCCGCGAAGCCGGATTGAATTTTTAAATTTTGGAGGACAAACCCTTGGCAAGACAGCAGATGGAAGATAATGGATTAATTGATAAGGTTGTCAGGATCAACCGTGTTGCAAAAGTTGTAAAAGGCGGTAGAAATTTCCGATTTAGTGCACTCGTAGTTGTTGGTGATGGTGAGGGCAGTGTTGGTTACGGCCTAGGCAAGGCAACAGAAGTTCCTGAAGCAATTAAAAAAGGCTTGGAAAAGGCAAAAAGAAATATGGTTAAAATTTCTTTACTTGATGGGACTGTTCCTTTTGAAGTTGTTGGTAAGGCAGGTGCCGGTCGAGTATTGCTGAAGCCTGCTTCTCCTGGTACCGGCCTGATTGCCGGCGGCGGAATCCGTGCAGTCCTTGAGGCTGTCGGAGTGACCGATATCCTGACAAAATGCATTGGAACACATAATACCCAAAATATTGTCCGGGCAACGATGGCTGGCCTTCAATCACTTTGCACAAAAGAAGAAGTAGCAAAACGTCGTGGTCTTAGACCTGAAGATATATAAAAGGTTGTGAAAAATGGCTGATAAAATAAGAATTACACAAATTAAAAGCACAATAGGAAGACCTGCCAAACATGGTCGGATTATTCGATCTCTTGGGTTGAGAAAAATGAATCATACGGTTGAACATAATGCTGACCCGGTTATCCTGGGACAGGTTAAAAAAGTAATTCACCTTGTTAAAGTAGAGGAGGTGTAATATGCAGCTTCATGATTTAGCACCTGCACCCGGTTCCAGGAAAAACAGGAAGAAAGTTGGTCGAGGCCCGGGCTCTGGAATGGGTAAAACCAGTACCCGCGGTCACAAAGGTCTGAAAGCAAGATCAGGTGGCAGCGTAAGACCCGGATTTGAAGGCGGTCAGATGCCAATTTATAGAAGACTCCCCAAAAGAGGTTTCTTTAATATATTTAAAACAAACAATGCTGTTTTAAATATAACAGATCTGGATAGATTTGAAGATGGGGCAACCATTGATATTGATGCCTTAAGAGAGGCAGGAATGGTCAAAGGCCGAGTTGATGGCGTTAAAATTCTTGGTATGGGTGAAATAACTAAGAAATTTAAATTAATAAAAATTCTTGTTTCCAAGACTGCTAAAGAAAAAATCGAATCTACCGGTGGAAGTATTGAATAACTTCAGAATAAAAACGATATAAGGGACGGACCTATAAATGATCGAGAACAGCTACCAGAATTTATTTAAACTTCCTGAGCTTAAAAGAAAAATTTTTATTACACTAGCATTGCTGTTTGTTTACCGTGTCGGGATTCATGTCCCAACACCCGGAGTCGATGGTGCGGCACTTTCCTCTTTTTTTGCTTCTGCTCAAGGAACCTTATTTTCAATGTTCAATATGTTCTCAGGTGGCGCATTGGAAAGATTTTCCATATTTGCATTAGGAATAATGCCTTATATCAGTGCTTCCATTATTTTAGAACTGATGACGGTAGTTGTACCGCACCTTGCACAACTTAAAAAAGAGGGCGACGCAGGGCGTAAAAAGAAAACCCAGTATACCCGGTATGGAACTGTTCTGCTGAGTATTATACAGGGGTTGGGTATAAGTGTAGGACTTGAATCAATGACATCCCCAGCTGGTGTGGCAATTGTTCCATATCCAGGCTGGGCTTTCAGATTGGTTACCATTATTACGCTTACCGCTGGTACTTCCTTTATCATGTGGCTTGGTGAGCAGATTACTGAAAGGGGAATTGGAAATGGTATCTCCCTGATTATTTTTGCAGGCATTGTTGCGCAGATGCCATCTGCAATGGGAAACACTATAAGATTGATGACAACCGGAGAGATGGGAATTTTTCTCCTTATTATCCTAATTGTTCTCATGGTTGCTGTTATTGCAGCAATTATTTATATGGAGCAGGCACAGCGTCGGATACCGGTGCATTATGCTAAACGTGTCGTGGGTCGAAAAATGTATGGAGGACAAACTTCTCATTTGCCATTAAAAATAAATACTGCCGGTGTTATACCCCCAATTTTTGCATCTTCTATCATTATGTTTCCAACTACTTTGGCGCAATTTACCAATTTACCGGTTATGACAACAGTGGCAGCTATGTTCAGTCCTGGTACTATTTGGTATTATCTTCTTTATGTTGGATTTATTATATTCTTTTGTTTTTTCTACACAGCCGTACAGTTCAACCCAGAAGATGTTGCCGAAAATATGAAAAAGAATGGTGGATATATTCCAGGTATCAGACCTGGAAAAAGGACATCCGAATACATTGATAGAGTGTTGACAAGAATTACGCTAGGCGGTGCTCTCTATGTTTCTGCCGTCTGTGTGCTGCCAACCTTTTTGATGAGTAAATTTAATGTTCCATTTTATTTTGGAGGCACTGCCCTTTTGATTGTTGTGGGTGTGGCCATTGATACTATCTCCCAGATAGAGTCTCACCTGATTAGTGGTAATTATGAAGGATTTTTGGGAAGATCTGGTAGCAAGAGAATCAAAGGCAGATCTTGAAACTGTCTAAACCGACAGGAGATTTTTAAACTATGGCAAAAGAAGAACCTATTAAAGTTGACGGAAAAGTGCTTGAGACATTGCCTAATGCCATGTTCAAAGTTGAGCTCGAAAACAAGCATGTGTTGTTAGCTCATATCTCAGGTAAAATGAGGATGCATTTTATCAAGATTCTACCTGGAGACAGGGTGACAGTAGAAATTTCACCCTATGATTTAAGCAGGGGTAGAATAACATATAGATATAAATAAATATTTGAGTTTATACGATATTAAAATATAAGTTTAGGAGTTAGTGGATGAAAGTCAGAGCATCTGTAAAAAAAATTTGTAGAGATTGTAAAGTAATCAAAAGACGTGGTGTCATAAGGGTAATTTGTATTAACAAACGCCATAAACAGAGGCAGGGATAGGGGGAAAGAAATTTGGCACGTATCGCAGGAGTAGATTTACCAAGAGATAAGCATGCATGGATAGCTTTGACTTATATCTATGGAATAGGTAGAACCAGATCAAAGTTAATACTTCAAAAAACCAGCATTGATCCTACTACAAAAGCAAATGACCTTACCGAAGAACAGGTTAACGAGATCAGAAAAGTCATTGATGCAGAGTATAAGGTTGAAGGTGAGCTTAGAAGTGAAGTTTCCATGAATATTAAGCGGCTCATGGATTTGGGCTGTTACAGAGGATTACGCCATCGAAAAGGCCTTCCCTGTCGTGGACAGAGAACCAGCACAAATGCTAGAACAAGAAAAGGTCCAAAAAGGACAGCGGTTAAAAAGAAAAAGTAGGATAATTCAAAAGGTATAATAATTATGGCAAAAAAGTCTAAAAAAGTTGTATCCAAAAAACGGATACGAAAGAATATATCTACCGGCATTGTGCATATTCAATCTACTTTTAATAATACAATCGTCACGATTGCCGATGAAAACGGAAATACTATTTCATGGTCCAGCGCCGGAGTACAGGGGTTTAAAGGTTCCAGGAAAAGTACACCTTTTGCCGCCAAGCTGGTAGCAGAAGATGCCGGTGCAAAAGCAATGGAACACGGTATGAAAAATATCGGTGTATATGTTAAAGGACCCGGGCCTGGCCGAGAATCCGCTTTAAGGGCGTTGCATGCGCTTGGATTTACTATATCCATGATCAAAGATGTTACCCCGGTTCCCCATAATGGATGTCGTCCGCCAAAAAGAAGACGGGTATAAGTTTACCGGTTTGATAAAGGAGAAAAACGTTGTCACACTATAGAGGTTCTGTTTGCCGACAATGCAGACGCGAAAATATGAAACTTTTTTTGAAAGGCGATAGATGCTTTTCAGATAAATGCAGTTTTGATAGAAGAGGCTATCCCCCGGGGCAGCATGGACAGAGACGGAGTAAATTATCTGATTACGGAATCCAGCTCAGGGAAAAACAGAAAGTCAGAAGGCTTTATGGGGTTTCAGAAAAACAGTTCCGGATTTCGTTCAAAAAAGCAGATAGGAAAAAGGGAATTACGGGTACAAACCTTTTAAGCCTTTTGGAAACACGCCTTGATAATACTGTTTTTAGAATGGGATTTGTTAATTCCAGAAACCAGGGCAGGCATTTTGTAAGGCATAATCATTTTGTTGTAAATGGTAAAAAAGTCAATATACCTTCTTACCAGGTTAAAAAAGGTGATGTAATAGAGCTCCGCGAAAAGTCGAAAAAAATTCAAACTATTTCAGACTCCTTGGATGCCATTGTAAGACGCGGTATTCCACAATGGCTTGAAATAAAAAAAGAAGATTTTAAAGGCGAAGTTGTCGGCGTTCCGGTTCGTGAAGATATTACTCTTCCAATACAGGAACAATTAATCGTAGAGCTTTATTCAAAATAGGTAATCCATTGATATGGTTTACTCCAATATTTATTCAGGAGATATAAATGTCATCTGAAAAACTTGCATATGTGAACTGGCGAGAGATGATCAAGCCGGAGAAGCTTGATGTTACAACAACTTCAACATATGGTAAATTTGTATGTGAACCCCTTGGACGGGGATTTGGTATCACTATAGGAAACTCTTTGCGCCGTATTATTCTTTCATCTATTTATGGCGCAGCTATTGTATCCGTTAAATTTGATGACGCGCTTCATGAATATAGTGTTATTTCTGATATTAGAGAAGATGTTTCCGAAATTATCTTAAACCTGAAAGAATTGAAACTTAGGGTTGATGACATTGAAGACAAGGTATTGACATTGAGTGTCAAGGGTGAATGCGAAGTCACTGGAGCAGATGTTGTAAGCCCGGATGGCAGAGTTGAAGTCCTTAATCCTGAGCAGCATATTGCCACACTTTCCAAAAATGGTGTATTAAACATGACTATGGTTGTTAAAACAGGAAAAGGTTATGCTCTTGCTTCTGCTAACAAAGACAAGGACTCCCCTATTGGAACCATCCCTATTGATAGTGTGTTTTCTCCAATTAAACGCGTGAAATATGTTGTAGGAACATCGCGAATCGGACATAAAACTGATTATGACAAGCTCACCCTTGAAGTATGGACCGATGGTTCAGTTACTCCGGATAATTCGGTTGCATATGCTGCAAAAATTCTCAAAGAACAAATGAATCCGTTTATTAATTTTGATGAAGATATGGAACCTGATCATGTTGATCCAAATTCAAATGAAGCCGATAAAGGAGTTAACGAGAATATTTACAGGTCAGTGGATGAGTTGGAATTATCTGTTAGAAGCTCTAATTGTTTGAAAAATGCCAGAATTCACACTATTTATCAATTGGTTCAAAAAACAGACAGTGAAATGCTAAAAACGAAAAATTTCGGTCGAAAATCCTTAAATGAGATAAAGGAAGTTCTTACTTCCATGGATCTTACACTAGGCATGGATCTAGAGGGTTTTGAGCCACCAGAAGACGAGGACAATCAGGAAGGAGAATACGTCCATGAAACATAGAAAATCCGTACTAAAACTAAACAGAACCTCAAGCCATAGAAAGGCTATGTTCAGAAACATGGTAACTTCTCTGTTCAAACATGACAAAATTAAAACTACCGAAGCAAAAGCAAAAGGCTTAAGAAAAATTGCTGATAAAATGGTGACCCTTGCAAAAAGAGGGGACTTGCATGCCAGAAGACAGGCTCTTGCTTTTATTCGGGAGAAAGATGTTGCTCATACATTATTTAATGAAGTATCAGAGAAGTTCAATTCTAGGCAGGGTGGTTATACAAGAATTATAAAACTTGGACCAAGAAAAGGGGATGTTGCTCCAATGGTCCAGATCGAATTAATTTTCGATTGATATTTTAAACTTAAGTAAATAGGAAAATATCAAATCCCTGGCAGGTAAAATGTGCCAGGGATTTTTGTTTTATTTTTTAAGGTTTCAAAAATAACTTAAAATTGATTGTAGGCGTGGTTATAAAATAAAATTGGTTCATATGATTTGTTTATAATTTTAAAAATCATTTATTTTTTTTTGCCTTATAAAGTCGTTTGTCTGCTTCCCTTAAAAGCATTGCAGACGAATCCATCCTTTTTTCAAATACTGAAGAAAGACCATGGCTAAGTTTAATGTAAAATTTTGTATTGTTTGCAGGTATTGGGTTTTGTGCCAGTGTTTGCTTCACCCTGCTAATATAGGTTTCAGCTTGATTTATGTTTGTGGAAGGCAGAATAACTACAAATTCATCACCTGCAAATCTAGCTACAATATCAGAATCTCTTTTCAGACTGTTCAGGCAGTTAGCGGTATGGCATAAGGCCTTATCTCCATTGTCATGACCAAAATTGTCATTGATGGATTTAAAATCATCCAGGTCAATAAAAAGAAGGACAAGGTCTATGTGATATCTTTTAGATCGAAGAAATTCTCTTTCAAGAATTCGTTCCATTACCCGCCGGTTTAAAAGCTTGGTCAATGGGTCATGAAAGGCAAGAAATTTTAATTGCTCATGTGCTGTCACATTGGAAAGGCACAAGGATGCCTTAAGTGCCAGTTGTTCCAATAAGGATGTATCAATGCCAGGCTCAAACCGGTTAATATTTTTGTCTGCCTGGTTAATACTACCCACAATGGTACCATCCATTGTAATAGGTGCAATGGCAATTGACCCGATTTCATACTCTGCTGCTTCAGGAATTAAGGTATCGAATCTATTAAGATTTTGATTGGATAGTAACGGTTTCAAACGGTTTTGGGTGATATCTGAGAATTGTTTTCTAGAGACAAATGCAGTGGATAGTTTTAAGAGTTCTGAGTTGTTAATATTATGAATGTGTTCTGTAATATTGCTTTCCTCAATGATAGATAGCCATGTATAGGGGACAGAAAATTTAGAACCGATTTCAAATAATAATTTTTCTATAAAATCATGGAAATTTAAAATACTTAAAATACTGATTTCAATTTCATGAAATTTTTTGGCAATGATTTCGTTTTGTTTTAACCGTTCAATAATTGATGTTGGAATTGTCATGGTTTCCATAGCATATTGATTATTTTAATGAGCCTTTTTTAAATTGCCGAGGCGAGAAAGTCAATATGAATCATTATTTTGATGACCTATTATTTATCAATTAGTCTTTTCCATTGTCTTGACTTTGCTTTTGACTTTGCATACAAATGATTAAAATCAAGGATAATAAAAGGTATAATCACTATGGAAGTTATATCTCGTCACAATAATTCTTTAATTAAATTTGCTGCATTTGTCATTATTGTTGCAGGAATGAAAGCCGCTGCAGTTTTAGTGGTCCCTTTTTTACTAGCTGTATTTTTATCAATTATTTGTGTGCCGCCACTATTTTGGATGCAGAAAAATGGTATTCCCAGCATACTGGGAATCCTTATCCTGATGTTTGGTGTAATTGCCAGCCAAATGCTTTTAGTCACCCTTGTCTCTTCTTCAATAGTAGATTTTTCAGGCAATATTCCTTTTTACCAGGACCGGTTAAAAATGTTAACCTTTGAAAGTTTACAATTTCTTTCTCAATATGGTGTTGAACTCGAAACAGACAAGCTTACGGAAATATTTAACCCAAGCCGAATCCTTAAACTTGTGGCAAACACCTTGAATGGGGTGGGAGGTGTTTTGACAAATACCTTTTTTATTTTTTTAACCCTTATTTTTATTCTTTCAGAAGCTGCCGGGTTTCCCAATAAATTACGCGCTATTGTAAATGATAAAAATACAGATCTAGAGCAATATGCTGAAATCACAAGTGGAGTGAACAGATATCTGGGCATAAAGACATTGACCAGCCTTGGGACGGGAATTACAATTTCCATATGGCTTGCAGTCCAGGGAGTGGATTTTCCTGTCATGTGGGGTGTGTTTGCCTTTTTATTAAATTATATTCCCAATATCGGTTCCATCATTGCAGCTGTCCCTGCTGTTCTTCTTGCTCTCATTCAGTTAGGGCCATTGGCTGCAGGTTTTGCTACTATGGGCTTTCTAATTGTAAATGTACTGGTGGGAAGTGTTATTGAACCCAAGGCGATGGGTCAGGGAATAGGACTTTCAGCCCTTGTGGTATTTTTATCTCTGGCTTTCTGGGGATGGGTACTGGGGCCGGTGGGAATGCTACTCTCTGTTCCCTTGACAATGGGGGTAAAAATCGCTTTAAGTGGCAGGGAATCAACAAAGTGGCTGTCGATTTTATTAGGATCAAATAAAGAAGCTTTCAAGCTTCTACAAATAAAAAAATAATGCTTAATGCACTGATCCGGAAATATTTAACAAAAGAACTCCATTATTGAACTGAGGGCCTCCAATGGTGATGCTGCTGTTATTTTTTAACAATACCTGGGTTTGAAAAATGGATTGTCTATTTTTTTGGATACTGATTTGATACCGGATTCTTTTACCCTCCATATTAGCCGGGATGACAACCAGAGTCCTTTTTCCGGGCAGAGACACCTGGCCACTCTCCTTAAAGCCAAGATTTAGCTGCTGATCCTTTATAAGCCGATACGATGTATATTTAAATACAGATTGGAGCCCTGATATAATTTTATTCAGACTTGGGTCAACATGCTGGGGCCCTGTTGATGCATGAATCACTTTTACATTTGTTAAAATTCTATTTTTTGCAAAAGCATGTTGTGGGAAAAAACAAAGGTAGGATATTCCTGTAAATAGTAATATTATTTTTATAAATTTGATCATGGCATCCCTTTTTTTATCAGGTTTCAGAAAACCAGATGATGGTATGGTTTTCCTTTTGAGTCTCAATAATCACAACAGAGGCAAAATCTGTATCAATAGATTTTACAATCGCACTCGGTCCTGCAGGATGATCCCCTTGAAACGTGTACAGGCTGATTATTAATATTGCAGCTATGGATGCAAGTTTCAAGTATATATTTTTGCCAAAGATTCCAAAAACATTTCTCAAAGATTTTTTTTCTAAATTTTCTTGAGTTTGGGCTAATTTATGTCTTAGTTCGGCAGGATCAATTTTTAATATTTCTTGGTGTGCATGATCTGTAAAAACAGAAGAAAGGGTTCTGTACTCTTCAGCTTTCTGGTTACATTTCAGGCAAATATTCAGATGTTGTTTCACTTCATGATAAGTATTTTTGGGAAGTTCTTTGTCAACAAACCTGCTGATATCTTCAGAAGTATAGACGTTGCACTTTTTCCCCATATTAATTACCTCCTTTCATTACTCATTCCCAATGAATTAACAAGTTTTTTTCTTGCAGAATAAAGTCTTGAACTGACCGTTCCCTTTTTGATATTGAGAGTCTTTGCAATTTCTTCATAAGAGAGCCCTTCAAAGGCATTCAAAACAAGAACCATTCTTGTTTTTTCCGGGAGTTTTTTTATTAGTTTCATAAGATTTTTTTCAAACTGTTTTTTCCTATACAGTATTTCCGGGTCATTACTTTTTATATTTGCCTCAAATAGATTTTGATCATTTTCTGATTCTATAGACTCATGGTTCCATTTAAACTTTCTCTTCCATTTTCTTTTCCAGTTCAGGCATTGATTTATTGTGATTTTCCTCAACCAGGTGGAAAGGCTGGCATCCTGCCTGAAGGTATGGATATTTTTAAATACACTGATAAACACATCCTGTACAACTTCAAGGCTGTCCTCACGATCAAGGGTGATCCCATAGGCAATTTTTAACAAGCGGTTCTGGTATTGCTTGACAAGAACATCGAAAGCCCATTGCTGTCCTTTTTTCAGTCTTTCAACCAGATCCAGTTCATTAATATCGTCTGCGTTGGCTTTTATTTTGTTCACAATAAATTAAATCTTGCATTTGTATTTTGTTAATTCCACACCCATATTTTTTTTTCCTGCCAGAAACCATTTTGCACCAGAAATTTTTCATGCCTGCCACTTACCCACTTTCCCCTGTGGTTATAATGGGCAGGGTTCCATTTTTTTTCATAAATAGGGTCTACCCATATTTTTTCAATTGTCCAAGATCCTCTGGGTTTTTTATGATAGTATTTCTTTTGATTATTATTCCTTTGTTCATATCTCCCGCTATGACTGTATTTATCATGACGACTATGTTTTTGTTTGTATTGGGGGGCGGAATCTTTCTGGATTCCATTATAAATAGCAGCACTTAATATTGCGATGCCCGTGCCCAGCATGAATCCTTCCACGGTCTTTTTGTCCGCATGGGCAGATACCGTTGAAAAAAAAGTCAATACCAGTACTGATGTAGTTGTAGCGATTATTTTTTTCATTTTTTTCCTCCATCTTAGTATTAAAAAAAGGGCGATTACAAGATATTTGCTCCTCTATTAGCTATTGACACCGGAAAAATAAAAATGTTCAAAATAATATTAATTTTCTAAAAAGAATCTAAAAAGATAGGGGGTCGGTAAATTATCCACCAATGGATGTCATATGGCTTATCGGTACTCCTTTGCCGACTTGATCCATTAAACCGTGAAACGAGGGTTTTTTTGATAATGTGTTAGTTATGATTTGTTTTAATTCGTCATCAGAGGCATCATTTCGAAGTGGATTTAAAATATTTTTTTCATAGTTATTTAACAGACAGGGCCTTAATGTCCCTCTTGATGTCAGTCTCAAGCGATTGCACTCACTGCAGAAATGAGAACTGATCGGGGTGATAAACCCAACAATTCCCATGGCGTTTTCAATTTGAAATTTTTTTGCAGGGCCATCATTGGTAGTTCGTTTGATTGACACAAGCTTTCCAAATCTGGATTCTATTCTTTCCTTTATCTCCCCGGTTAATATCTGTTGCTGTTTTTCAACGGCTGAATCTCCCATTGGCATGTATTCAATGAACCGGACCTGGAACGGATAGCTTAATGTTAAGGCTGTTATATCTTCAATTTCATCGTCATTAATTCCCCGTAAAATAACAGTATTGATTTTTATAGGTGATATCCCTAATTCATGGGCTGCAAAAATTGCGTTCTCAACATGCTGGAATCTATTCCGACCAGTTATCCTGGCAAATTTAACCGGGTCCAGAGTATCGAGACTGAAATTCAGCCGCCTTATTCCAAGGGCGGTGAGTTTTTTTATTTTTTTCCGGTTCAGCAATGCCCCATTTGTGGTAATGGAAATATCTTTAAGGCTTTCAATGTTGCACAAACGTTCCAGGAATGAAAAGATACCCTTTCTAACAAAAGGTTCTCCCCCGGTAATCCTGACTTTTGTTATGCCAAGCTCGCATGCTATCCTGGTAATCTTAAGGATTTCTTCATAACTGGCAATCTTGTTATGGGGAATCACAGCAAATGGTGAGGATGGAACACAATACATACATCTGAAATTACACCGGTCAGTTACGGAGATGCGAAGATAATTAATGGGGCGGTTGCCGGCAATCATTTTTTATTTTCCATCATAGTATTCCAACAGTGAATTAACAAGACCTTTAATAGTAAACTCTTTTGCTTCAATGTCGGGGTAAATATCAAGTGATCTTGCAGTATCAGATGTTATCGGTCCAATACTGGCGATTACTACATTTTTTAATAATTTTTTAACACTTTTTGATTCAATTTGAGACATAAAATTAGACACCGTGGAAGAACTGGTAAATGTTATGGCGTCAATTTCACTGTTTTTCAGTAAAGACATCAGATCTTCTTTCCCATCAGTATTAAGCCTGGTTTCATAGGCAGCTATATCATCAACTATGGCTCCCATTTTTGTTAATTCTTTGGGAAGGACTGTTCTGGCCTGCTTTGCCCTTGGCAGTAATATTTTTTTGCCCTTTATTTTAACAGTTGAAAATGCATCTATTACACTTTCAGCTCGATAGCTTGCCGGCAGGATATCACTGATAATGCAGTAAGTTTTCAGTCGTTCCTTTGTTACAGGGCCGATACATGCAAATTTAAGGTGTCCCAATATTCTCACGTCATGGCCCATATCAAATAATGCATCAAAAAAGAATTTCACACCGTTGACACTTGTAAAAATAAGCCAGTCATAATCTTTTATATTTTCAATAGAATTTATTAAAGGGGCTGTTTCTTCAGGCGGAACGATCTGGATGGTGGGAATTTCAATACATTGGGCACCAAGTTTGGAGAGTCTTGATACAAGTCCACTTGCCTGGGCTCTGGCTCTGGTAATCACTATGCGTTTTCCAAACAATGGTTTTTTATCAAACCAGGAAAGCTCATCTCTTAAAGATACTACATGACCGATAACAATAATAGCCGGGGATTTTAGCTTGACTTTTTTAACCCGCTCAGCAATTGTTTCAAGGGTTCCAGTCACGGTCATCTGCCTTGCAGTGGTGCCCCATCTGACCAGGGCAACAGGTGTGTCTGATTTTTTGCCGTGCTTAATCAAATTTTTTACAATATTTTCAAGATTTTTAACCCCCATTAAAAATACAAGGGTTGCATTGGATTTTGCATATACATCCCATTGCATGGAGGTGTCTTTTTTTGTAGGATCTTCATGGCCGGTAATAAATGACACAAAAGACGTATGATCCCTGTGGGTTACCGGAATTCCAGCATATGCAGGTGCGGCAATTGCCGAGGTAACACCGGGCACAACTTCATAGGGAACTTTGTGGCTCAAAAGCATCTGGGCTTCTTCACCACCCCGACCAAATACAAATGGGTCACCGCCTTTCAACCTGGCTACATCAAAACCCTGCTTGGCCTTATCCACCAGCAAAAGGTTGATTTTTTCCTGGGAAAGTGTATGGTCTCCACCTTTTTTACCCACATAGATAATCTGGGCATCGCGTTTGGCATAATTCAGCAAAAAAGGCGATGCAAGATAATCATAAACCACAACATCTGCTGTTTCAATGCATTCTTTTGCCTTAATGGTTAAAAGGCCGGGATCACCAGGGCCTGCCCCAATTAGATATACTATACCTGTTTTATCCGTCATTTGAATTCAATTGCTCCAATATTTTTTTTCCGCCTTTTGCAAGGACCTGGTCGGCTAGGGCCTGTCCAGATTGTTTAACCTTATTCAGCGGGGAAATAATGTGCTCTTTTATTAACTCTTTCCCGTCCACTGAGGCAACAACAGCTGTAAGCATGACTTTGCCGTCTTCAATTTTTCCAAAACAGGCCACTGGAATATGACAAGAGCCTTCTATCTGCTTTAAGAATGCCCGCTCGCCTGTTACACAGACCCTTGTGTCATGATGATCTAGCTTTTTCATGATTTCTGCAATATCGCCATCATTTTCTCTTGTCTCAATGCAGAGGGCGCCCTGTCCTACAGCTGGAAGCATGATAGTTTCATCAAGGTATTCTGTGATTTCACTGTCCTGCCCCAGACGTCTGAGACCTGCTGCAGCAAGTACAATTGCATCATAATCCCCGGCTTTAAGTTTTTTAATCCTGGTATCCAGGTTGCCCCGTATGGATTCAATAATGAGATCAGGTCTGATATACTTTATCTGTGAGGCGCGTCTTAGACTTGAAGTACCTATTTTAGCCCCATTTTTATAATCAATTAACTGGCTATTGTCTTTTGATATAAGAACGTCAAAGGGGTTTTCTCTTTTTGGTATTGCACCAATGATAAGGCCTTCAGGCAAATGCCCTGGCATGTCTTTCATGCTGTGGACGGCAAGATCAATATCATTGCTTAAAAGTGCATTCTCTATTTCTTTTACAAACAGCCCTTTTCCCCCCACCATGGCAAGGGGTCTGTCTGTGATCCTGTCTCCTGTTGTTTTGATAATTTTTAATTCGACATTAATTTCTGGGAAGAGGCACTTGATTTCCGATTTGATAAAGTTAGCCTGCCACAAGGCCAGTTGGCTTCCTCTGGTGCCGATATATAAGTTTTTTTTCATGAAATTTTATGCAACCCCGCATGAAGAGCAGCTGGAAGATGAACAGCTTCCACATCCGGAAGAAGCAGATGATTTAACCTGGGTTTCATTGCCAGGGCCGGATGATTTTGATATAAATCCGCAGGCAGACATCAGCCGTGACAGATCATGGCTGTCACAAAAGGGACATTCCGGCCTTGAGCTGCCCATAACCAGGGTTTCAAATTTTTTATCGCAAGCTTTGCATTTATATTCATATATTGGCATTAATTGACCTCTTTAATATTTTATTTATTTAAACCGATAATATAAGGATTTAATTGAATATTTTCAAGCCTGTATTTTAAAGCTTTATAGAATTGCATGTGAGTTGACAAATTAAAACAAGGATATAAAATTTTTTTCAAAACATATGCATCAAGATATTTGAATAATTTTTCCAGAAAAAATTTATCAGAGAGATTCAACCACACCGGCGGCAATAAGAGGGATAAGGATCTCATGGTGCCCTACAATATTGAAGCCTTTACCTTTGCCGAGGGTTGGACGGTTTACCACATTTGTCATGGGACGGTAATGACGAATAAAATCAAGATTGACAGTTGTGAAATCATCAAGCCTGTGGCCAAGATTTCTGGCCAGAGAGACGGCTTTTAAAAAGACTTCGGGCATGATGACGGCAGAACCAGCATTGATAAAGACCCCATTTTCTAAATTACTAATATTTGAGGAAAACCATTTAAAGTCATAGTGGGAAGCCTCACCACAGGCACCAGCATCAAAATCAGGGTGCATATGGATAATATCCGTACCAATGGCTACATGAACGGTTACAGGGATATCAAGGGCAGCTCCTGATGCTGTTAAACTTAAATTTTTAAATTCAAGATTTTCTTTAAGGATCATGTGCCCAACTGCCCTTCCCAGTCCAATTGATTGGGTTTTTGCATTTTTAATGGCCTGGTTGAGAAAAGCCGATGTCTCTTTTGCCATGCCAAAGCTGCCGTTACCAATGGACAGGGCAACATCTTCAGAGGTTCTTCCCATCATTGCAGTTTCAAGGTCGTGGATAATGCCTGCCCCGTTCATGGCTATCAGGGTGAATACGTTTTTTTTCATCAAGTCTATGATAATCGGAGACATTCCTGTTTTTATGATGTGTCCGCCCATGGCAAAGCAGACTTGTTTTTTTTTTTTTGCAGCACAGCTGATGGCTTTTATAATATACCGAATATCATTACCTGCCAGAATGGATGGCAGTTTATCCAGAAAAATTGAAAAACTTCCACCTTTTTCCCATGGTCTTGAAAAGTCTTTACAATTAACCTTACTTACTCTCTCCTTGCAAGAATAGGTTTTAAACTTGCTGTAATCCAGATTTTTAAATGAATCATTCATTAAAAAGAATCCTTTCTGTCAAATCACACAAGATATGAGCAAGCAGGATATGAACTTCCTGGATTCTTGCTGTTGTGTCTGAATCAACGCAAAAGGGGATATCACTTAAGGTTTTTAATTTGCCTTTATTTCCCGAGAAACCAATAATGGAAATTCCTATGTCTTTAGCTTCCTCTACAGCTTTTATAACGTTTGGAGAGTTCCCGGAAGTTGAGATGCCAAGGGCAATATCTCCTTTTTTTCCCAGAGCCTGGATTTGTTTGAAAAATATATCTTCATAGGCATAATCATTGCCAATACTGGTGATAATTGATGTGTCGGTGGTAAGCGCAATGGCCGGTAATGGTTTTCTTTCTATCTGGAACCGGTTGACAAATTCAGCGGCAATATGTTGGCAGTCAGCCGCACTACCGCCATTTCCAAATAAAAGAATTTTTCTTCCCCCTTGCAGGGCTGTGGCCATCAGGTAAGCACAAGATTCAATTTCTTTTATATGTTTTGCAAAAAATTTTTTTTTTGCAGTGATACTGTCTTCAACTGATTGTTGAATAATGTCTTTCATGGTTTGCTTTCTTTCAATCTGTTTAATGGCGCTGTTTTAATTTTTTTTGCTGGGGAACGCGGGCATCTCTTATTTTTTTCTGGATAGTTTTCAACCTTTTTTTGAATTGTTCATTGTCAGGTTCAAGAATGATACTTTCCTTTGCAAGGGTAAGAGCAATGGTAAGGTTCCTTCCCTGAAGTTCAAGGGATTTTGCATATCCGGACAAAGAGGCGGCATCACCGGGGTTCAGCTTTATAGCAGTGTTAAATTCCCGGGCGGCTTTTGCAGGCAGTTTTTCCTCCAGATAAATTTCACCCATCATCCTGAAAGTAAGTCCTGACTTCGGGTTTATTCGGCTTGCTTTTTCAAGGTGGATAATGGCCTGGTCATGAAGCTTTTTTTTAATCAGAAGGTGTCCTATAAGGATTTCGATTTCAAAAACAGATAGTTTATTGTTATGGGCTTTTTGTAAATAAAGGATAGCCTTGTCTATATCCCCTTCAATTTGATAAACAAGTCCAATATTGTAAATCACGATGAGTTCATCCGGGTTTATCTTTATGGCTTTTTCAAATTCAAGCTTAGCCATGGTAAGCTTTCCCATTACACCGAAACATACCCCAAGGCTGTTGATCAGGTTAATGTTGTCGGGTTCGATTTCAAGTCCTTTTTGATATTCTTTTATCGCCATATCGCATTTGTCCAGCTGATAAAGCCTATCACCACTGATATTGAGCGATGTAGCATCAAAAGGAACCATGCTGTATGGTCCGAAAAAAGCGGCGTGGTCGGCTGCCTTTATTGCATTGGCAAGGGTTTGGGCTTTTGAAAAGTCATGGAAAGGGAAAGTTGCAACTCCAATAAGAATATCTGCTTTAAGTCCTTTTGATAATTGATCTTTTAAGGAGGTAATCAGCTGGAAGGCTTTTTTATCATTTTTATAGCCCCAGAAAGCAAGTGCAAATAAATCTTTACTCAAATCCCCCCAAATTCCTTTTTTATGATCGAAAAAGGAGTTAAACACATTTTTAAATGTATCTTTTGTTTTATCCAGAATGCTGTCGGATGATAATGAAATTTGAATCAAGGCACATAAAAATTTCCCCCCCGGGATTTTTGTCACAGATAGCTTTTTTTCAAAGACTTTAAGCGCCTTTGTTTTTTCCAGAAGAAGATCTCCAAAATATTTTTCCGGCGGCTTGATTTTCGGACCTTCAGAATCGGTTTTAAGAAAATGAATTTCTTTTGAAGAGAATTTAAGGGTCATTTTTTTACCAGTATTTTGGTTAAAGTTGATGAAATAATTTTATCCTGGCCGTCTTGAATCGTTCTAGTATCCAAAATATATTTATTATCTTCTATCCTCCCGATAATAGATGGTATTGAAAGACGCATGAGCGTTTCAAGTCTGGATACTGATATATTTATCGGTTTAATAGTGATACACTTGGTCGCAAGTTTCAGTTCAGGAAAAGATCCTCCTCCCGGTCTTGAATTCAGATGGGCGACCTCAATATCCGCCATTGAGCCTATTGCCCCCTTAATGCTTTTGAATAAGATATCAGCTTTTTTACAAATATCGTTAAAGGGAATGGTCAACATTCTTAAGGTGGGTATTTTATGGATGGCTGTTTTTTCATCCCTATATAGCTTTAAGGTGGATTCAAGGGCAGCAAGGGTTAGTTTATCAATCCTCAGGGCCCGGGTTAGAGGATTTTCCTTGATAAGATCAATAGTCTTTTTTTGTCCTATAATGATACCAGCCTGGGGTCCTCCTAAAAGCTTGTCACCGCTGAAGGTTATAACATCTGCACCCGAGCGGACCGAATCGGCAATAGTGGGTTCTAAAGGCAGACCATACTTAGAAAAATCAATTAAGGTACCTGATCCAAGGTCTTCCATTACCGGTATGTCCTTATCTTTTCCCAGCAATACCAGATCTTTTAAGGCCACACTGGCAGTAAATCCTTCAATTTTATAATTACTGGTATGAACTTTTAAAAAAAGGCCTGTGGTATTAGACACCGCATCTGCATAATCCCTCAAGTGGGTCCGATTTGTGGTACCTACTTCCTTTAAAATGCAGCCGCTTTTTGTCATCACATCAGGTACTCTGAAAGATCCTCCGATTTCAACAAGCTCACCCCTGGATACCACTACATCTGTATCTTTGGCAATGGTATTAAGTGTCAGCAATACAGCTCCGGCATTATTGTTTACGACTATTGCACCCTGAGCACCTGTCAGTTCACATATAAGTTCGTCCACTGCTTCATACCGGATTCCTCTTTTACCGGTTTCAATTTTTAATTCAAGATTTGAATAGGATTGGGCAATATTTTTAATGTTAATCAAAGCTTCATTACATAAAAGCGAGCGGCCGAGGTTTGTATGGAGCACCACACCTGTTGCATTGACTACAGGAACAAGTTTTGCCTTGATCTTTTCCTTTGCAAGAATGAGTGCCCCAAACAAGATTTTGTCATGGTCAGTACTAGTTTCAATATCTGCAAGGATGTCCTGTCTTATATGGTCAAGGGATTTTCGTATGACATCGATAATAACGCTTCTGGGGATATCTGTAAATCGATCGTCTTTTTTCGCAAGATCCAGAAGATGATCAACACCTGGCAGATGCTTTAGGCTGCTATGCTTATCCAGAGGGGCCATTTCTACCTTTTATTAAAAAATAGTATTAGATACCATTAATTATCCAAAGCTTTCAACCTTTATCTGAAGATTTTTTTATCTTATGATTCCTTATACAATGCCAACACACCGGATCTTGCAAGTTTTTTAATACCAAAGGGTACAAGCAGATCAAGCAGTTCATCAATTGTGTCTTCATTGCCGGTTACTTCGATAATATAATATTCAGGACCTTTATCCATTATCCGGCCCTGAAAAGTCTTGATAATCTGGTTAAGTTGTTCTTTTTCCCCCGACGGCACTTTAACACAGATCAGTGCCATCTCGCGTTTTACAGCTTTTTCTCCGGTCATGTCCCTCAGTTTGATGACATTTACCAGGCGTTTAATCTGTTTTTTACATTGTTCCAGCAGCAGAGGATGAGCCCTTGTTGTAATGGTGATCCTGGACATTTTGGGATTGGCTGTTGGTGCCCCGCAGATTGTTTCAATATTATAACCCCGTCCGGCAAAAAGTCCTGTAATCCTGGCGGTTACGCCGGGTTCATTTTCCACCAGCATGGTAAGTATATGTTTGTTCTGGTCCATAAGGCTTTATAAAATTCCTAATATTAGAGGGTTTCAATAGCTATAAAATCATGTAAGCACCTGGGAATTTACAATAATGGCTGTTTTAATCATGATCTAAATCAGTATCAATCCTGGCCGGGTTTGTAAAGTTAAGAATTTTTATGACTGTGTTCCAAATGGCAATGAATTTTTCGATATTATGATGGTGAGTAATTTATATACACCTGGATACATCGTCCCGGGTAAAAAGGATACACCCGAAAAAGCCATTAACAACACTTTTCAAAACGCTCATATAGGGTACCTCCCCCTGAACGGCTTGCTGTGCAGATAATTCCACCCCTTGTAAAAGATAAAATCTACTATTATTTAAATGCGGTGGCCCTTCAGTCGCAATAGGCGTACTTTAATTCACTTTATTTTAAATATGTATTATAAAATCAGTAGGTTCTAAAATGTTATTTCTTTTGGCCCCTCCTTTGCACTATTCTGTTTCAACAAATGATAAAAAAATCAATTAATAAACTTAATTTTAAAGAGAGCATTCAGTATTGCTATCTCTTTATTTCTGAAGTATTTTAAACGTTTAAACTTCAGGGAAATATGAACGATGCGAACGGTTTTTTGGGTTATTCTGGCAAGTATGGTGCTTTTTTCAGGTTGTAAAACCTTTGAGGCAAAATCAGAGCTTCCTTTTTCTTTAGAGCTTCCCGACACTTTTTCTATTGATGCAGGCACCAGCGATGCCATTGAGAACGGGTGGTTATTTTTTAACAGTGAAGAACTCAATATATTAATTAACGAGGCTATGGATGGCAATTTTGATTTAAAAATTCTTAAAACAAGGATAGACCAGGCCAAGGCCAGACTTGCAAAAGAAGACTCCTCTTTTTTACCTGATTTTGGATTTTCAATTGGAGGGCAGAAAAGAGGGGTTCATGTCAAAAATAGCAGTGGCAGCAGTTCCGTTTATGATGGCAGCCATTCCTGGGATGGTTCGTTGACCGGTTCTTATACTGCTGATGTATGGGGCCAGGTAAAGGCCGGAAAACAGGCCCAGGTATTAAGCCTTGAGGCGGCAAACCATGATTTCAGAGTGTCCGCCCTTGAATTGAAGACAGATATTGCCGAAACCTGGATTGATATTATTTCTACCCGGAACAAAAAAGACATTTTATACAATCAGATAAAGATCAACAAAACCCTGCTGAAACTTCAAAAATTAAGGTTTGCCAACGGAAAAGCAAATGCACTGGATGTGTCCCAGCAGCGGGAAGCATTGGCAGCGGCAAGTTCCCAGGTTCCATTGCTTGAAAAACAGGAGCAGCTTTTTTTAAATGGTCTGGCCTTTTTATCCGGGAAAGCCGCCATTGACAGGGCCCAGGTAAGCACAAACGTTTTACCCGAGCCAATACCGCTTTCCAGGATTGGAATTCCATCGGATCTCCTCGAAGATAGAGCGGATATCCAAGCTGCAAAAATGCGACTGTTTTCATCCCAATGGTCAATTGCTGCAGCTAAAGCAGATCTTCTGCCCTCTTTTAAATTGACAGCCCAGGCCCTGTTTTCAAGTGGAAAGCTTGATCTGTTGTTTCAAAACTGGGTCGCAACACTTGTCGGAAGCATTGCAGGACCGATTTTTGACGGAGGATTTCGGAAAGCAGAGATAGAAAGAGCCGAAGCGTTTGCCCGGGAACAATTAAACCTTTATGCCAGGACGGTTGCAATGGCGATGCGTGAGGTTGAAGACCGCCTGGTCAATATTCAAAAACAGGCGGCCTATATCAAATTGCTTGAAGAAGAACTTGAAGTGGTAAGACTGACCTTGAAAGATGCAATGGTACAATATCAGAACGGCCAGAGCAGCTATTTGTCCTATCTGATTGCCTGGACCAGTATTGAGAGGCTGGAAAGACAATTGGTGGGTGAGCGGGCAACTCTTATTAAAGAGCAAATCAGACTTCACAGAGCCCTTGGATGGAACTTGGCATCCCAGTGGAAATAAATTTATGATAGTATCGTATTGATTATATATAGATCTGGAGCAAAAAAGATGAGTGTTTTGAAAAAATTGGGTTCTGCTGTCAAACTTATGATAAAAATTGTTTTGCCGATCTGCCTGATTTTAGCAGGTGTGGCAGGATGGAATTATTTTAAGTCCAAAGAACCAAAAATGAAACGAAAGCCGCCTCAAAGACAGGCCATTGTCGTGGAAACGATTTCCATGAAGCCAGGGAACTATATCAGTTCAGTCCAGGTCATGGGCAGGGTCATGCCTGAGAAAGAGATTATATTAAAATCCAAGGTATCCGGAGAAGTGGTTTCCATATCCCCGAAATTTGTTCAGGGCGGGGTGATGAAAAAGGGTGCGACACTCTTAACGTTGGAAGGTTCAGATTATAGAATAGAAGTCCAGAAAGCCAAAAGTGCACTTGATAAAGCCTTATCTTATCTTGCCATTGAAAAGGGCAGCCAAAAGATCGCTAAAGAAGAACTTAAACTTATTAACGAGGCGTCCAAGGGAATGGTAGAGGCAACAGATCTTGCCTTGAGAAAGCCACAGCTGATCCAGGCAAAGGCTGAGGTCGACAGAGCCAGGGCTGATCTTGAAAAGGCCCGGTTGAACCTGTCCCGGACAAAGGTCATTGTTCCCTTTAATGCGCTTGTACTTGAAAGGCAGGTTAATACAGGATCACTTGTGACCACACAGGGAACAATTGCCACCCTTGTGGATGTAGATAATTACAGGGTTGAAGCATTGGTTCCGCCGGACCGGCTGTCTGCACTCAGAATCAGTGAAAAAACCGGCAGTGAGGCCGTTATTCGTTCCCAGTATTCAAACCAGACCTGGCATGGGAAGGTGGTTCGAACAACAGGAAAAATGACCAGCAAAAGCCGGATGGCGGGTGTGATTATTTTAGTGCCTGATCCTCTGGGGTTGAATGGCCAGGGAAATACTCCGAAACTATTACTGGATGATCACGTTGATGTAAAGATTTCAGGAGAACTGCTTGAAAATGTTTTTTCCATACCAAGGGTCATCTTAAGGGACGGGAACACCGTCTGGGTTTATAATTCAGGCGTTCTTGAGATCAAAAAAGTAAGCCTTGCCTGGAAAGAAGACGGCCGGGTTTTTATTAAATCCGGTATCAGTTCAGGAGATGTCGTGATTACATCGGACTTACCTGCGCCGGTAAAAGGTATGGCACTGCAGCTTTCATCAGGAGATCGTTCATGACAAACGCTGACCATACACCAACCCGTGGGCCTATTGCATGGATGGCAGGCAATTCAGTCGCTGCCAACCTGATCATGGCCGTGCTTCTTGTTGGTGGGCTTTACATGGGGTTTAACATCAAACAGGAGGTGTTCCCTGAATTCAGTCTTGATATTGTTAATATCTCTATTGCCTATCCCGGTGCAAGTCCGGAAGAAGTGGAAACCGGAATCCTTCTAGCCATTGAAGAGGCTATTCAGGACCTGGAAGGGATAGATGAAATCACTGCCACCGCCAATGAAGGATATGGTTTTATCAGTGTTGAGGGACTTGAAGGAACCAATATAAATCGCCTGTGGCAGGAGATCAAAAGCGAGGTGGACCGCATCTCCACCTTTCCAGGAGAAGCTGAAGAGCCTCAGATTTCAATTGCAGCCAGGAGAAGAGAAGTCTTGAGATTGGCCCTGTATGGGGATGCCTCTGAAACAACCCTGCGGGCACTGGCAGATCAGATTCGGGATGAACTGCTGACGGATGAGGGTATTACCCAGGTTGAGCTTGACGGGGTAAGGGACCGGGAAATCCAGGTTTCAATTTCAAGACAGACTCTGAGACGGTATGGGATCACCCTTCAGGATGTGGCACTCACCATATCCAGAGCCTCGGTGGAGATCGGAGGCGGCAGTATCAAAACCCGGGGAGGTGATATCCTTCTACGCATAAGGGATCGTAAGGATTACGCAAGGCAATATGCAACGCTGCCCATCATTACCCAGGAAGATGGATCACGTGTTTTGCTTGAAGATATTGCAAAGGTTACCGAAGGATTTGAAGAAACAGATAACTGGGCATCTTTTAACGGGGAACGGGCTGTCATCATAGAGGTTTACCGGGTGGGTGACCAGACCCCGATCCAGGTGGCAACTTCAGGCAAAGCCGTTGTAAAAAGGATCAATGAGTCCCTGCCGGAAGGGGTAATCCTGGTCGTTCAAAGAGATCTTTCAAAAATTTTTTCACAGAGAGCCGATCTTCTGCTTCGAAACGCGTATATTGGACTTGGGCTGGTATTTTTCTTTCTGGCACTTTTTCTTGAAATCCGGTTGGCATTCTGGGTCAGTCTCGGGATTCCCATCTCTTTTTTAGGCTCTTTTCTTTTTCTTGCACCCACCACATTTTCCATTAACATTATCAGTATGTTCGCCTTTATCGTTACCTTGGGTATTGTTGTGGACGATGCCGTTGTCGTGGGAGAAAATATTTATTTTTTCAGACGTCAGGGGTTTCCGTTTCTGGAAGCAGCTGTCAAGGGAACAAAAAACATTGCCATGCCCGTGGTATTCAGTGTGATAACCAATATGGTTGTTTTTGTTCCCTTGATGTTTGTTCCGGGTTTTATGGGGAAGGTGTTTAAAACCCTTCCTTTTGTGGTTATTGCCGTGTTTGCGGTTTCTTTGATTGAGAGCCTTTTTATCCTGCCGGCCCATTTAAGCCACAAAAAAAACAGGGCGTTATTTTTCCCCTTGAATTATCTTGAAAAGGGGCAGGAAAAATTCAGTCGGTTTTTTGAAAGATTTGTCAAAAAATATTATGGCGGGTTTTTATTCAGGCTGTTACAGTATCGATATGTTGTCATTGCCTTTGGCATTGCCCTGCTCATGATGACTGCAGGTTTTGTCTCTTCCGGCCGCATGGGCATGGTGATGTTCCCCAAGGTGGAATCTGATTATGCATTTTGTGAGGCTGTTTTACCCTATGGTACACCTTCTGACACCTTAAAAAAGGTTGAGCAGCATCTTGTCCAAAAAGCCCGTGAGGTTATCAAAGAAAACGGTGAAGACCATTTGTCCACAGGTGTTTTTTCCCGTGTCCGGGACAATCAGGTTCGTGTCAGGCTTTATTTGACAGATCCGGGTGTTCGCCCGTTAAGCACCTCAGATGTCACAGATATTTGGCGGAAAAAGACCGGTAGGATTCCAGGACTTGAAACCATTGCCTTTGAGTCGGATAGGGGGGGGCCGGGATCGGGTAAAAATTTGACGGTGAGCCTGAGTCACCGGGATAAAAATATGCTGGACCGGGCAGGGGAGGATCTGGCCAAAAGCCTTTCCGAATATTCAATTGTTCATGATATTGATGATGGATCTGCCAAGGGAAAGAAACAATTTGATATTACCCTGAGTCCTGCAGGAAAGAGGATGGGACTGACCTCCAGGGAAGTGGCCAACCAGATCCGTCACGCCTTTCAGGGGGTGTCCGCCGTCAAGAACCAGCGGGGGAGAAGTGAAGTCACGGTGAGGATCCTTTTGCCGGAAGAGGAAAGGATGTCTGAATCAACCTTTGAAGAGCTGGTGCTCCTGGCGCCAAAAGGAGAAATCCAGCTTCGAAACGCTGTGGAAACAATTACAGGCCGAGCCTATACATCCATAAAAAGAACCAATGGGCGGCGTGAGATCTCTGTCACCGCAAATGTCAGGCCGCCTTCCCAGGCAGAAAATGTTTTAAAGGATATGAAAAAGGATATCCTGCCGGATCTTTTAGGTAAATTCCCCGGGCTGTCCTATGGGTTTAAAGGCAGGCAGGCAGATATCAAGGAAAGTATATCCGCGCTTTTAAAGGGTCTTGGAATGGCCCTGCTCTGTATTTTTGCCCTTTTGGCCATTCCCTTTAAAAGTTATCTCCAACCCCTTATTATCATGTTCTGTATACCCTTTGGCATGATAGGCGCCATTGCCGGTCACCTTATAATGGGATATTCCCTTTCCATCATGAGCCTTTTTGGGTTGGTTGCCATGTCCGGAGTGGTGGTGAATGATTCTCTGGTTTTGATCGATTTTGCCAACCGCAGGTGTCGTGAGGGAATTCCTGCATTATATGCGGTGCAGGCGGCAGGGATTCAGAGATTTCGACCTATTTTACTGACCACATTGACCACCTGTGGCGGGCTTGCTCCCATTATTACTGAAACCTCAAGACAGGCCAGATTTTTAGTTCCCATGGCAATCTCCCTCGGGTTCGGTATATTGTTTGCAACATTTATCACGCTTTTGATGGTGCCGTGTCTTTACATGATCCTTGAGGATATCAAAGGTTTTTTTATTCCAAAGGGAAATCAAAGGGAAGCGGTAAGTTTAACAGAGGAACAAGGAGAATAAATGGTTGAGGAAGATAAAGTTATGCAGAAACAAGCCCGGGATTATATTGTATTTCCTCTGGATTTTTCTTCAGTAAAGGATGCAAAAGACTATGTGAAACTTCTTGATGGCAAGGTGGGGATGTTTAAAATCGGACTTGAACTCTTTATTGATCAGGGGCCGTCCGTGGTACAGATGGTGAAAAAAGAGAGTCGGGCAAAAATATTTCTTGATCTCAAGCTTCATGATATTTCAATTACTGTTCAAAGGGCAATGGAAAGGGTGGCAACCCTGGGAGTAGATCTTGTAACGGTACATTGTTCATCCCGGGCCATGCTTGAAAAAGCTGTTGAAGGTGGCAAAGGTAAGACACAGGTTCTGGGGGTTACTCTTTTGACTGACAATGATGCCAAAGCAATTGAAACCGCAGGGTTCAGGGACAGGTTTGTAAAAGACCCTTATCTTCTGGTCATGCGCCGGGCAAAAATGGCCTATGATTCCGGGTGCAAAGGAGTGGTCTGCTCAGGCCGGGAGGCCCGAGAGATAAAAAATAGGTTTGGAAACTCTTTTCTGGCTGTCACACCGGGTATCAGGCCTTCCTGGACACTGCTTGAAAATGACGATCAAAAAAGGGTAACCACACCTGGCCAGGCAGTTACCCTTGGCAGTGACCTGATTGTCATAGGAAGGCCCATAAGGGATGCCAAGGATCCTGCTGCGGCTGTCCGAAAAGTTATTCAAGAGGTTGAAACAGCACTGAGTCAGCGTTAAACTATTATCTTGATTTTTAAATTAATTTAGGGATTCATTTTTTTTGATCCAGTCCAAATGCTGTGTGAAGTGTTCTCACTGCAAGCTCAGCATATTTTGCCAGTATGACGCAAGAGATTCTGATTTCAGAAGTGCTGATAAGTCGTATATTGATATTTTCAGATGCCAGGGCCTGGAACATGGTGGCTGCAACACCGGAATGGCTTTTCATCCCAAGACCAATAACAGAAACTTTGGCAATTTCTTCAGCTGTGAGAATTTCAATAGCACCCAGCTCCTTGGCAACTTTGTGAGAAATTTCTTTTGCCCGTTCAAAGTCATCTTTGGTTACTGTAAAGGTTAGGTCAGTTTCACCGCCGGAGCGGGTGTTTTGAATAATCATATCCACGCTGATTTCCGCTTCAGCAAGAGGGGTGAATATTTTTGCCGAAACACCGGGTTGGTCTGGAACCCTCTTTAAGGTTATTCTTGCCTCGTTCATATCACAGGTAATACCTGATACAATGACGCTTTCCATATCAGAGCTCTCGTTGACTACCATTGTTCCTTCCTCCTCACTGAATGATGACCTTACATGCACTGGTACATTATATTTTTTTGCAAATTCAACCGAACGGATCTGAAGAACTTTAGCGCCCAATATGGCCATTTCAAGCATTTCTTCATAGGATATTTTGTTGATTTTTCTTGCATTGCTGCAAATTCTGGGGTCTGTAGTGTAAACTCCATCCACATCTGTGAAGATTTCACATACATCGGCTTTCAGGGATGATGCAATGGCAACGGCTGAAGTGTCAGACCCGCCCCTGCCAAGGGTGGTGATGGCACCATCCTTATCCGCTCCCTGAAACCCTGCAACAACTGCAATATGCCCATCATTAAGGGACTCTTGTATGTTTTGGCAGTCAATATTTAGAATTCTTGCTTTTCCGGATGTTTTATCCGTATGAATACCTGCCTGGAAACCAAGAAAAGATTTTGCCTTGTACCCTCTTGATTTGAGGATCATGGCAAGAAGGGCAGCAGTTGTCTGTTCACCTGTAGCAAGAAGTACATCAAGCTCCCTTTTGTCCGGCGTTTTTGAGGCCTCTTTTGCAAGGGCGATAAGACTGTCGGTTACTCCAGACATGGCAGAGAGGACAACAACAACCTTGTCTCCCTGATCATATGTTTTTATTACCCTGTCTGCAACATGGTTGATACACCCGATGTCTGCAACAGAGGTTCCCCCATATTTTTGTACTCTTAACGCCATGCTAACTCCGATACTGGTAAAAATTAAAATTTATAAAAATAGTTTGCTTAACAGATTTGATCCTGGTTGTCCAGAGGCAACAACAGATAATATCCTGTTATAGTGTTCATCAAATTTAAAATTGATTTCAATATCAAATTTAAAAGAGATGCGCTTTAGAATTTTGGGCCATTCAACAACGATAATATGTGAGTCATCAACGAGATCATCAAACCCGATGGTCTCGAGTTCAACCACTGATTCTAACCTGTAAAGATCCAGATGACAGAGCGTAAGCGCTCCTGCCGGGTATTCATTAATGATGTTATATGTGGGGCTTGTGATATAATATTTTTCAGACACTCCAAGCCCTTTTGCGAAACCCTGGACAAAGGTAGTCTTGCCTGCGCCCAGCTCCCCATTAAGGGCAATGGAGACCCCCAGACAAATTTCTTTCGAGATTTTTTTCCCCATATGTTCACCAAAAAGAAGTGTCTGTTCTGAAGTCTTTGATTCTATGATTTTCATAAAAGATACCGATGAATGGTTTTTGGAATCATTGGAATCATATCTCTAGCAACAAAGCCGAATCCACCTACATCGTCGGCAAGTCGATCTGCGCACATGCCATGGATATAAACACCGGCAAGGCTTGCATTCTCAGGAGAAAATCCCTGGGCACAAAAGCCGGCAATCATACCTGTCAGTACATCTCCCATACCGCCGGAAGCCATGCCGGGGTTGCCAGTGGGACATATATAAGATCTTCCATCGGTCAGGCAGATAATTGTCTGGGCACCTTTTAAGACCAGGATAACATCATGGTCTTTTGCAAATTGTGAGGCAATTTTCAGCCTGTTCTCCTGGATATCCCGGGTTGACAGATTACAAAGCCTTGCCATTTCACCTGGGTGGGGGGTTAAGATAGCCGGAGCTTTTTTCTTCTTTAAAACATTAGTGTTTTGCGATATGCAATTGATTGCATCGGCATCTATGACTATGGGCACGTTACTTTTTTCAATGAGACTCAGGACAAGTTTTTTTGTGGCTTCCCGGGTACCGATACCAGGGCCTAAGGCAAGGGCTTGTCTGTTTTTTAAAAGACCCATAATTTCCTCGAAACAATTGTCTGATAAAAATCCCTTGCCTGTTTCAGGCAACGGGTGGGTCATGGGTTCAATGACCTGGGGTTCAATACTCTGGTTGAGACTTTTGGCAATTCCCAGGGTGACAAGACCTGTGCCGCACCGCATGGCGGCATTGGTACAAAGGGATGCAGCACCTGTCTTGCCTGTTGAACCGGCAATGACCAGTAAATGGCCGTAACTGCCTTTATGGCTTTGAAATTTTCTGGTGCCAAAACAGGCCGCAATCTTTTTTTTTTCAATCAGAAAGAGATTTATGGCTTTTTCCTGGGCAATAAAATCCGGGATACCGATATCAATGACTTCAAGGTCTCCTGCGTAACGATTCCCCGGATAAAGGATGTGGCCAGCTTTGGCAAAAGCAAATGTGGCTGTGGCATCCGCTTTTACAGCAATACCCAGGGGTTGTCCTGTGTCTGAATGAAGACCCGAAGGGATATCAACAGAAAAAACAGGCCGGGTGGATGAATTTATCAATTCAATGGCATCTTTGAAAAATCCTCTTACATCTGAATTCAGACCGGTTCCAAAAATAGCATCTATAAAGAGGTCATGGAGGAGAATAGAGGCTTTTTGTTCCTGAAAGGCATCCCCATCCGGGATCTCAATAATGAAACAGGTCTGGGATCGGTCACATAATTTTTGGGCAAGTGCCATATTGATTTTTGCATCACCCGCCACCTTTTCTTTTGAAGATAATAAAAAAATGGTGACAATGATTCCTTTTTCCATCAAATATCTGGCAATAACAAATCCATCCCCGCCATTGTTACCCCGGCCGGCAAAAACAGCCACTTTGTTGATTTTATTATCCTTAAATTTTCTGATCAGCATATCAAAAGCACCTCTTCCAGCATTTTCCATTAAAACAAGCCCGGGGATACCAAAAGACTCTATGGTCTCTCTATCCATTTCCTGCATTTGATTTGCAGTAACAAGAAACATGTTATTCCTCCCTTAAATCATTTTTGTAAATGAGATCGCCATGGATTTCAAGATATTTTACCATTTGGCAAAATGTTCTTCAACCACACCGCCAACACAAAGAAGATGAAAATCAAGATTATCTTTTGTCTTTATTGACCCTTCAAAGGATCCACAGGGTTGGATGAATTTGCTTTTAATCACGCCCAAATTGTCATTTGCCCTTCGGATGCCTTCGGGTTTGAATGTAAGGTGGATCAGACCATCTTTGCTCTTGATCTGCCACGGTTGTTCAGGATTTTTTGCATCATATGTAAACAGGATGCCTCCTTGTTTTAAAGGAGTTCCGTTAATCCAGACGGTATTTTCCAATAATCCGTTTTCATATACACCGGATGAAAAATTAAACCCTATCCTGGTTCCATCAGCGGCAAGGCCTGCGCAGCATGCCCAGTTCCAAACTGTTTGTCTGGGATAAAATCCATTGGTCCAGTCAAAGACGGCAAAGGTATTTTCAGGTGCAAGATCAAATTTTTTATTATTTACAATAATTTTTCCCCGGGCATTCAACCCGGCAATTTTGGTTGTAAATGCAGATGCGTTGTTTGCCATTGGCATTAAAAAATGCATGGGAGATATGCCGCCATCCGGTTCAATGATTTCAATATCGGCTTTGAGAGATTTAGCCGGCAGATAAAAAGAAACATCTATGGATTTTTTGTCATGTTTTTTATCGTGGGTGAGGATCAAGCTGCCCCGAAGACTTTTGTAACTGCAGATGCCGGTTTCCGGATTCCGATCATATCGAACCTGTCCTAAAGGGGGGAATACAAGAGAGTGGTTCATCATTTTCCCCTCCTGCCGATCAAACCCAAAGGCAAATGCACTTGAAATGTATCCAAGGTGTACCACGGCACACCCGAAAATAATGTCCGGGTGTATGATACCCATATAACACCAGCGTTTTTCTTTGAACCGTTCAAGGGAAAAGATCCTGTCATTTAAATTCAGCAGGCTTTTGGTATCCGGGTAATTAAATTTGCCTGACCATGAACGCCCTGACAGGGTTCCTTTTTTTGCAGAGGCATGGGTGTCATCCATAGCAAACCCTAACATTGCATAAGAATTTTTTCAAGGTTTGCGGCAGGCCACTACAGCTGTAACATTGATGCCTTGAATATGGGATCTTAATGACTTTTACAAGATCATGGTAAAGCTTTAACCTCATATTATTGCATGACCTCTTTATGCCTGAAACAGGAGACAAGGTGGTCATTGACCATGCCGACCGCCTGCATATGGGCGTAGATAATGGTTGAACCGACAAACTTAAATCCCCGCTGTTTTAGATCCTTTGAAAAGGCATCGGATTCTCTGGTTGTGGCCGGTACCTGGTCCTGGGTCTTAAATCGGTTTATTATTTGTTTTCCGTCAACAAACCGCATGGCGTATTTGTCAAAGGAACTAAATTCCTCCTGAATTTTAATAAATTGCCTTGCATTGCTTACCGCAGCATTGACTTTCAGCCTGTTCCGGATAATGCCGGGATCCAAGAGGAGAGTTTCAATTTTTTTGGGCGTAAACCTTGCCACTTTTTCAACATCAAAGTTGGAAAATGCGTTTTTATATCCCGGTCTTCTTTTAAGGATTGTCAGCCATGAGAGCCCAGCCTGAGCCCCTTCCAGAATGATAAATTCAAAGAGCCTTTTATCATCATGAACAGGCACGCCCCATTCTTTGTCATGGTATTTAATATAAATCGGATCATTTTTTGCCCAGGGACATCGTTCCATTCTTTTTCCTTAAATTGTGTCTGTTTTTTTAATTTTAACGGGTGTTATTCATATTTTACATTTTTCTTTTGAAAAATAAACCCTAAGGTTGTAAAAGCCATGAAGATTCCTTATTTAATTGACTGAATTGTAGGGCCTGTAGAATATTTATTCGGTGCCGGAAAAAGCAAAATTTTGACTTTTTAGGGGAAAGTGAATATATTATCCTTTGATTTTTTCAACCAGGCTAAATTGATGAAAAGATAAATTTTTAAAATATGGAACAATTCGGATATAAAATAGGAACAGGATATGATGTCCACAAGCTTGTTCCAGACAGAAAACTGATCATTGGCGGCGTTGCGTTTGATTTTGACCGGGGGCTTTTGGGCCACTCAGATGCAGACGTTCTGGTTCATGCTGTTTGTGATGCAATCCTGGGGGCAGCAGGTTTAGGAGATATCGGAGATCATTTTCCGGATAGTGATCCACAATATAAAGGGATTTCAAGTATCAGTCTGTTGAAGGAGTGCGGGCTGCTGCTGAAAGAACAGGGATATGATATAGTCAATATGGATTGTATTGTGTTTGCCCAGGTTCCAAAGATGGGCCCCTGCAAGAACAAAATGGAAGAGAATATGGCAAGAGCCTTGAACATGGATTCTACCCTTGTTAATGTAAAGGCAACTACAACTGAGACGCTTGGCTTTATTGGAAAAGAGCAGGGCATTGCAGCCCAGTGCACTATATTGGTAAAAGCCTGTGGGCTGAAAATATAACGGGAAAAATAACAATGAGTTTAAAAGTTTATAATACATTAATAGGTAAAAAAGAAGAATTTATCCCCATAAAAGAAGGCAAGGTCGGTATGTATGTCTGCGGACCGACTGTATATGATACCAGCCATATTGGCCATGCCCGTTCCGTTGTTGTTTTTGATACGATTTTCAGGTGGCTCACGAAACTGGGGTTTGATGTCAGGTATGTCAGAAATTTTACAGATGTGGATGACAAGATCATTAAAAAATCCAATCAGACTGGGCAGGACTGCTCTGTTATTACAGAAAAATATATTGATGAATTTCACAATGAAATGGATGCCCTTAATGTATTAAGACCTGTTGTTGAACCCAAAGCCACGGAAAACATTCCCCACATTATTGATTTTATCCAGATGCTCATCGACAGGGGTAAGGCTTATCATGTTGATGGAGGAGATGTCTATTTCTCCATTGACTCCTTTAAGACGTATGGAAAACTTTCCGGCCGAAACCCCGATGACATGAGGGCAGGGGCAAGGATTGCAGTGGACGAGAAAAAGAAGAATCCTCTGGATTTTACTCTGTGGAAACCTGCCAAACCCGACGAACCTTTCTGGGAAAGCCCCTGGGGTGAAGGAAGACCCGGCTGGCATATTGAATGTTCAGCCATGAGCTATGAATATCTCGGAGAAAGTTTTGATATTCATGGGGGTGGCAAAGATCTGATTTTTCCTCATCATGAAAATGAGATCGCTCAGAGTGAAGCCGTGTTTGGTGTCCAGTTTGTCAAATATTGGATTCACAACGGGTTTGTGGATATTAATAATGAAAAAATGTCAAAATCTCTAGGTAATTTTACCATGATCAAGGAAGTCCTTGCAGCATATTCCCCGGAAGTGATCCGCATGTTTCTTCTGTCAAACCACTACAGAAGCCCAATTGATTATAGTGAAGACTCAATGAGAGAAATATCTTTGGGGCTGGACAGGATTTATGCCTTTCTTGAAAGACTGGAAAATGCAGGTGTAAAAGTTGATGCTTCCCAAAAAGGGGAATTGTGGAAAGAATTTTCCCTTGCAATGAATGATGATTTTAATTCTGCAAAGGCTTTGGGCCTTATTTTTGAATCAGTCAAAAAAGGGAACAGGCTTTTGGATGAAACCGGTGACACACCTAAGGATGATATTCTGAAAACCCTGGTGCTTTTCTATAATGACATCAAGGCCATCGCCCATATTCTTGGCATCTTTTTGTTGTCTCCTTCATCATATTTTAAATTCAAAAAAGACAAGGGCATGACAGCTATGGCCATTGATCCTTCTGAAATTGAAGACTTGATCCAGCAAAGGGCCAAAGCACGTAAAAACAAAAATTTCTCAAGGGCCGATGAGATCAGGGATCTTCTTCAAGCAAAGAATATAACCCTTGAAGACGGGCCGGAAGGAACCACCTGGCGGTTTGAATAATCTATTTTTTTAATCGTTTTGCCCAGGTATCCCTCAGGCTTACAGCTCTGTTAAATACAGAGTTGTTTTTTCTATCCTCTTTGGAATCCAGGCAAAAATATCCCAATCGTTCAAATTGATACACATTGCCAGGCACAGCATTTATCAGACCTTTTTCCAGTTTGCACGATTCAAGCTCAGTCAGGGAATCAGGATTCAGATTTTCAATAAAATCCTGTTTGCCTTGTTCAGGGTTTTCATCTTTAAATAAGCGGTCATAGAGCCTCACTTTTGCATCAATGCAATCATTGGCATTGACCCAGTGAATGGTACCTTTTACCTTTCTTCCATCCGGGGCATTCCCACCCCTTGAGTCAGGATCATAGGTGCATATCAACTCTTTTATAATGCCTGCTGAATCTTTTATAACCTTTGTGCAGGTGACAAGATAAGCATATCTCAGCCGGACTTCCCGGCCAGGTCCCAGACGGAAAAATTTTTTCGGAGGGTCTTCCATAAAATCATCCATTTCCACATAAATTTCTTTGGAAAAGGTAATGTTCCTTGTACCCATGTCTTCCTTCTGGGGATGGTTTTTGGCGGTAAGCTCCTCTGTCCGGTCAGCAGGATAATTTTCAATAGTGACTTTTAAGGGCCGCAACACTGCCATAACCCGGGGCGCTTTTTCGTTTAAATCATCTCTCAGGCAGTTTTCCAGAAGTGTCATATCAATGCGGCTTTCTTTTTTGGAAACGCCGATAGTATTGCAGAAATTTCTGATGGATTCAGGAGTATACCCTCTTCTTTTCATACCTTCCAGGGTTGGCAACCTTGGGTCATCCCATCCTTGCACGAGGTTCTCCTCCACAAGCCGCTGCAGCTTTCTTTTACTCAAAACAGTATAATTGATATTCATTCTTGCAAATTCAATCTGCTGTGGATGGCAGGGGGTTTTAATTTCATCCAGAGTCCAGTCATATAATGGCCTGTGATCTTCAAATTCAAGGCTGCACAGGGAATGGGTAATACCTTCCAGGGAATCGGAAAGACAATGGGCAAAATCATACATGGGATATATGCACCATTTATCGTGAGTCCTGGGGTGAGAGGCTTTTTTTACTCTGTAAATAATGGGATCACGAAGATTGATATTTGGTGATTTCATATCGATTTTTGCCCTGAGGATATGCTCCCCTTCATCAAACTCACCGTTTTTCATTCGGGTAAAAAGATCAAGATTTTCCTCAACAGATCTTTTCCTGTATGGGCTGTCTTTCCCTGGTTCCTTCAATGTGCCGCGATATTTTCTTATGTCATCTGCACTGAGACTGCACACATAAGCTTTGCCCTTTTTAATCAATTCAACGGCAAAGTCATGGAGTTTTTCAAAATAGTCAGATGCAAATAAAGGGGTTCCAAATTCAAATCCCAGCCAGTTGACCGTTGATTTAATGGAATCAATATATACTTGTTTTTCTTTTGCCGGGTTGGAGTCATCAAATCTTAAATTACATTTGCCATTAAATTTATTTGCCATATTGAAATTTAGACAGATGGATTTTGCATGCCCGATATGAAGATATCCATTGGGCTCAGGTGGAAAACGCGTTAGAACTTTTCCTTTATTTTTATTGTTTTCTATATCTTTAATAATAATTGATTCAATAAAATGCCCTTTTTTATTATCTGTTTCCATGTAGATTTGTATCCTTGCTGTTATTTTTAATATCGATTTTTTACTTATCACATATTGGATTTATCAATCAATTACTAATACTTTGATATTGAATAATACTTTTTTTATAGATAATCTGAAACCTGATATTTGAATAATGATCTTATGTGATAAAAAGGCCAAGAGTCTTTCCGTCTTTCAGATTATAAAGTCCTTCTTCACTCATTTTTAAAAATGGAATTGCAGCACTGGTCATTGTTGATAAAGATAATATAGGGTCCTTAAAAATGATGCCGAGCCCATTTGCCGACTGATTCACCTGTTTAGTTCTCCTTGCAGTCTCATCCATGGAAAGATCCGACATGATGCCCAGAATGGGCATGGGTAGTTCGGCAAGGACTTTACCCCCTGCACATACCACAACACCGCCTTTAATATCCTTGATCCGGTTCACCGCCAGAGCCATATCCTCTTCCTTTGCCCCCATAACAGTGATATCCCCTGTATCCCAGGATGAACTTGTGGCAATTGCTCCATTTTTCATCCCCACACCCGAGATCAGGCCTGTGAAACATTGGTTTGATTCATTCACACGGTCCACTGCCGCAATTTTAATAATATCTTTTTCAACATTACCAAGAATCTGGCCTTCATGAACTTCCATGGATATTATTTTCTCTTTGGTTACCAGCATGGAAATTTTTTCAATAACCCTGACATCTATTTTTTTTATCCCCAAAGGAGCAGATATCTTAAAATCATCTTTTCTGAATATTTTTTTCAGATTTATGCTGTTCAGACTTTTTTTTGAATATTCATGGTTTCGCGGGGAGATTATGCATTTCCCGTTCCTGGCAATTACATTTCCATTGCTTATCACCCATGCAGGGTTTATCTTTTGGATATCCGGAATAATACACAGGTCGGCAAAACGGCCCGGTGCAATACCACCGATCAAATTATCAATCCCAAAATGTTCTGCCACATTTAATGTTACCATCCTGATCGCATCCACAGGATCAAATCCCAGGTTAATCGCTTTTTGGAGCACATGTTCCAGGGTTCCATTTTTGATCAGAAATTCCGGGGACACACTGTCGGTCACCAAAACCATCCGTCTCAGATCCACCTCTTGATCCTTGATTTTTGAAATGGCTTCAAGGTCTTTACGAACACCGCCTTCCCTTACCATGACATACAGTCCCAGCCTTAATCTTTCCAGGGCCTGGTCCATGGTAATTGGTTCATGGCAGGATGACACTCCCGACCCAACATAGGCGGCCAGTTTCCCCCTGGATGCACCGGCAGAATGGCCTTCCACAATTTTTCCCATGGAAAGAGCCCGGGTCATTAAAGGCAGGATACTTTCCGGTTCCTGGAATGTGGCCTGCCAGTACACCTCTCCCAGGCCCAGAACATCATCCCTTTTTAACAGTTTTTCCAGGTCATCTTCAGAAATACCATTGGTTTTTTTGCTGGGAGAAACCATCACAGGTGCAGTGTTGAAAACTTTGACCGGCTGATCCTGGTAAGATTCAATAAAATCAATAACCCCTTCAAGTCCTCCAACAGAATAGGCCTCAAGAGTTTCGGTCACAAGACAGGTGGTGCCGCCGGCAATGGCATAGCTTAAAAACTCCTTTGCGTTAAAGTAGTTGGCAAGATGGGTATGCCCGTCAATTAAGCCGGGAATTACCACCATCCCCTCTGCATCTACTACCTGGGTTGCCTTTCCTTTCCGTTTTACATCATCCCGGCTTATACAGGCGATCCATTTATCCTTGATATATATTGAATGGTCATCCAAGATCTCACGCGTATATACATTCAAAATTCTACAGTTTGAAACAACCAGATCAGCCTTTTGAATCCCGGCAGCAACGTCCATTAATTCTTTTTGGCTTGTATTATAAAACAGTTTCCTTTTCATCTATGTTCCTTAAAATTATAAATTCAATTCATTTTGTAGTCTTTTGCCTTTAATGGGCGGCTGTAGTGATGCTGATAATGAAATGGCAATTATACACAGGACCGCCAGGATCAAAAAAACGATTTTATAACTGTGGGTCACATCGAATATATACCCGGCCATAAAGGGACCAATAGCGCCGCCAATGGTGCTGGAAAAAATGACAATTCCGTAAAGAAGACCATGGATCCTTGTACCGAACTGTTTAGCAATTAATGGTGATCCCAGAGAAAAAAACCCACCATGTGCAAACCCGTAAAATATTGCAAATAAATAAAACATCCATAAGGTATTGGCTATCTGCAGCCAACAAAGCGCTGTTAATAGAAACAATAGGCAGACGACCAAAGCTGGTTTTTCTCCGATTTTGTCCCCGGCCTCTCCCATCACAATTCTGCCCGAAATACTTACCCCGCCAACAGTGGCAAGGACTCCGGCTGCAACTGCCGCCGGGATGCCAAGATCAATTGCATGCTGAACAATGTGTATCAAGATGGTGTAGGCACAAAATAAAATGATAAAATATATAGCACAAATTGTCCATAATTGTCTGGTTCGGATGGCTTCCTGAAAATTCAACCCTTCTTCTGTTTTGTTTAAATTGCCTGATGTGTTGCTGTTTTCATTATCAATCAATTGTGCTTTCCGGATCGGGTCCCGCACCAGGAACTGGCTAAGAAATATTACAGATACCGTTATAATAACGGCTAACACGGTAAATGAGATACGCCACCCATAACCTTTTAAAAGCCATGTGATGAAAAAGGGCATGATAAGCATTCCTACCCCGGTACCTACTTTGATGATTCCGGTCATCAGCCCTCGTTTTTTTTTAAACCATCTTGTTACAGTAGACAAAGGGATAACATCTATCCCGCCAAGCCCGATACCGACCACCAGTCCATAGAACAGGTATAGCTGCCAGGCAGAAATAACTTTTGCCATCAGCCAGAATCCCAGCCCAAGGAATATGCCACAAATACTCATGATAAACCTTGGTCCCAACCTGTCGTTCAGATTTCCCAGGACCATACTGGATAAACCATGCACCAGGAAACATAATGATGCTGCACCTGAGATCGTTGCTCTTGACCAGCTGAATTCATTCATTAAAGGAGCAAAAAATATTCCAAAACTATTGGTGATCCCCCAGGCAATGGCCTGAATAAAAAAAGAAGCCAGGATGATGGTGTAGCCATAAAAAAAGGCTGGTTTTTTAATTTTTCTCAACTCAGATGTCTTTATTTTATTCATGTTTTTTCTGCTGTTAATAGTTTTTTTCCTGATCTTTCAAGACACACCATATAGAGTGTTACAAGTTTTAATCCTGTAAATATAAAGTTTTGTATTTTTTTCGTTGAAAATATTGTTGGTATGAATACCTTAAACCAAGCAGCAACACAATGACAATGATCATTGCAAAAGTAATTTTTCTTATCGCAGTTATCGGCTTTGCCATTATGATGAAAAAGAATAAAGCCAGTGACATTGAATCAAAACAAAAGTTTTCTCTTCTTATACACCCATGGCTGCATAAATATTGCACATTAATTTTAATTCCATTTTAGCCACAATTGAATTCTGATGTTTCTATTTGAAAATTATTAATTTCCTATTTTACTGATTATAAATATAACAAATAAAATAAAACTTATATTTTCAGTATGAAAATAAAACCTGTATAATATACTATATATTGAATTATTAAAGATATCATTTTATAACTAATTGTTCAAAACAGAGGAAAGACTTAAGAGGATGATGCTGTTTCATACACGGCTTATATAACCTGGAGAAAAAACTATGAACCAGAAAAGAAAAAAATATAGCATTCTTATTTGTGATTCTCTTCCTGAAGTCGGTATTAATATGCTTAAGGAGCATTGCATAGTTGATATCCAAAAAGGATTGAACAAGAATAAACTTAAAAAGGTTATTTCAGGCTATGATGCTGCTGTTGTAAGAAAGGCAGGCATATTTTCCAGGGCGGTCATTGAATGTGCAGTGAATCTTAAAGTTATTGGTCTGACTGGTGCTGGAATAGACACCACGGATGTCGCGGCTGCCCAAGAAAATGACATTGCAGTTGTCAACTCTCCGGATGCAAACTCCGTGGCTGTTGCCGAGTATACATTTGCCCTGATGTTTGCCCTGGTACGCCATCTGCCAAGAGCTAACAGGAGTCTCAAAGATAACCGGTGGGAAAAAAAAGACCTCATGGGTACTGGCCTTGCCGGTAAGACCTTAGGTCTTGTGGGCTTTGGAAGAATAGCCAGGCAGGTAGCTTCTCGTGCTCTTGCCTTTGGCATGAATATTCAGGTTTCCCAGAGAAGGGCTACTCCGAAAAAAAATACTAAACTAGGCGTTAAAACCGTGGATTTGAAAACTCTTTTCAGCACTTCTGATTTTGTATCCCTGCACATTCCCGCCACCCCCGGAAATATCAATTTTGTGGGCCTGGAGCAGTTATCCTGCATGAAACCCACTGCCTATATCATTAACACTTCAAGTGGAGTTGTCGTGGATGAAGATGCTCTCCTTGATTCACTGAACAAAGGAACTCTTGCCGGGGCCGCCCTGGATGTTTTCAAGGTTGAACCTGCCATAGACAATCTTTTGGTTGCCCATGAGAATGTCATTGTCTCCCCTCACATAGGAGCTAGCACTGATGATGCTCAGCAGTCTTCGGCAATAGCCATTGCTGAGCAGATTCTTGATATCCTTATTGAGCCGGAATATGAAAATCCGTTGGGCCTGGCTGTTGTTCCTCTTAATAAGGTGTTCCCCCATGAACTGATCGACCCTCGAAGGGTGGAGAATCTCATTGAAAAAATCAATGCTTCGGATGTTTTCACCAATCCACCTATTGTGGTGCCTTTCAAAGATTACTATGTAGTGCTGGATGGAGCCACACGGTTTTCTGCTTTTAAAAAACTTGGTTATCCACATATCATTGTTCAGGTGCTAAAGGATAGTGATGAATACAAACTGGATACCTGGTTCCATGCCATTCGAAAAGTAGATACAGAGTTACTAATGAATCTTTTGAATGAACTGCCGCTAATCACTATGACAAAAAGTGATCTTAAAACAGTTCAGGCTGAAATGGTGAAATACGGTGGTCTCTGCTATCTTCAGACCGTGGATAAAACTATTTATCACATTCACTCCAAACCCGGTGTCAACCATCTGGATGCCCTGAACAGGTTGACAGATATCTATATCAAGGCAAGTCATGTTACCAGGACTCTCCATGAAGATATCGATATCCTGATTAACGAGTTTCCTGACTTGACCGGTGTAGTGGCTTTTCCTGTTTTTACACTGGATCAGGTGCTCCAGATTACTGACGCCGGCAATGTTATGCCGGCTGGTATAACACGATCTATTATTTCCGGCCGCGTTATGCGCCTGAATGCAGACTTTGAATATCTCAAGTCTGACAGAGATATAGATGAAAAAAACAAATGGCTTTATGATTTGGTCATGGAAAAGCTCTCCAATGATCAGACACGGTATTATGCAGAGCCGATCTATCTGATGGATGAATAGTCAGAGCCTGGATGAAATATATCAGGTTTTACAAGAAAAAGAATGTACCTCATGGGAATGGATAAATATTCTGATTTCAAGACACTTGCTGCCAATGAAACTTTAAATCGGGACTATAAAATCCTGATTCAGGATTTGGGTTCGGGTATCACTATTGTTGCTCCCCACGGGGGGTTAATTGAACCCAAAACCTCTTTGATAACAAAATTAATTGCCGGTAATACCTTTAATTATTATTGTCTTGAGGGCATTAAGGGAAAAAACAACCAGGATCTTCATATCACAAGTCACTTGTTTGACGAGCCAGGAGCCTTAGATCTGATTTCTTCTTCTGATATTGTTATCACAATTCATGCATGCACTGACAAAGAAGATGTTATACATGTCGGTGGTTGCTTTATTGAGCTTGCTTCCTATACTCAAAATATCTTAGAAAAATTAAATATTAAAATTTTAAGACAAAAAAATAGATTTCCTGGAACACATCCTGACAACATCTGCAACAAAGGAATAAGAAAAAAAGGGGTTCAACTGGAAATCTCAAGGAGTCTGAGAGATGATATTCAAAAACTTTTTTTAATTTCAAATGCCATTAGAAAGGTGTTGAAAACCTTTAAATCAAGGTGCTCTATTCAATAAAATATCAAGGCTTTCTTTTTTTTATGGGCCGATTAATCTTGACTTTTTATCAAAAGTTGGGATTCATTAATAAAGACAGATATAGTTTTCCAAAGTGAAAATTCAATATGAATAGGAAATAATATGACAAATCAAAAAAATACTTCTCCGCCTTTACGACAGGCTTCCACGGTAATTCTTGTAAGAGAAAAAGGTAAAAAACTTGAAGTATATCTTTTACGAAGAAGCACAAAATCAGGATTCATGGGTGGGTTATATGTTTTTCCAGGAGGGGTGGCAGATTCTGATGACTTTGGACTTGAATCCTGGTCTCCCTATATTGATATGAAACAGACTCAAATAGAAAAACAGCTTGGTGGGGGGCTTACCTTCCCTAAAGAAGATGTCACAGGGTTCAGTATTGCTGCCATAAGGGAAACACTTGAGGAGGCAGGGGTTTTTATTGCATCTGATAAAGGCAAGACAAAAAAGGATTTCCAGGATGTCTGCACATTTCGATTAAACAGGGATCTGCCTAAATCGTGGTTTAGAACAAAGATAATGAAAGAAGAATGGGTTTTGTCCTTTTCAAGTCTTGGAAGGTGGTCCCACTGGATTACCCCTGAATTAATGAAAAAAAGATTTGATACTCGATTTTTTATTGTTTTCATGCCTGGAAATCAGACATGTGTCCCGGATGATGTGGAAACCAAGAACGGGATATGGCTTACACCTAAAAATGCGCTTGAACAAAATTTTGAAGGAAGGGTCCCCTTGAGCCCGCCTACCGTTGTAACGCTGACCCAAATGTTAAAATTTAATAATTTTCATGAATTGAAAAGTGAAATGCAAACCCGTTCCTGGGGTGACCCCATTGCGCCCCGCCTTGTTCCGTCTTCAAAAGGGCCTGTGATTATCGAACCCTGGGATCCCATGTACGATACAGATGATAAAATTGACATATCGAATTTATCTGAAAAAGTGCTTCCTCCATGTTCAAATTTTTCAAGGATATGGTGCAATAAAGATGTATGGAAACCAGTCTGTATTTAAAATTTTACAGAGGCTCAAAACAGGGTAATCACCTATCCTGGAACAGATGTCAGGAAACTGGCACGGACAATTTTTACTTTACCCTTTAATGTTGGCAATTCTTTTGACAGTGCTTCAAGGGTTTCTTGATATGGATGTCCTATACCAATGGCTGATCCATTCTTTTTTGCCAGATCGATGAGTTTTTGTAATTGCCCGGTAATATATTCCGGGGTTTGAAAATTATCCAGAAAGACATCTCTCTGGGCAAATTTGACTTTTAAAAGCCTTGCAGAAGGTTTGCACTGGGATTTAGCAGAAGTCCGTGAGTCTACAAAGAATAAATTTTCTTTTTTCAAAATGGTAAAAATCTGATTCATCTGGTCTGAATTGGAAGTTAACTTTGAACCCATATGATTGTTCACCCCTGCAATATGGGGGACAGCTTTAAGGTTGTCTCTTAGCTGACTTATAAGGATATCGGGCGGCATCATGGATAAAATTGCACCCGGTCCGGGATTAAATTTTGGATATTCAACAGGTTCCATAGGCAAATGAAGCATCAATTGAGATCCATTTGAATACAGTTTTTCAGAAAGAAGCTTTCCAAATGGTGCAAAGGGCAGTACTGAAAATGTGATATTTGAATTTAAATTGCATAATGCCAGGGATATTTCTTTGTCATACCCTATGTCATCAATAATAATAGCAATTTTGGGGATATTACTTTGTTGTTGTACAGGTTTCTCTAATACAGTATTATCAATATCTTCAAATATTTCATATTTTCTTATATTTTCCGGTTTTCCCTTTATGTCACGAATCTCCATCCGACCCGTATGATCCGTAACCAATTTTCCTTGCTTTTCAAGGCTGTGAGCCCCAAGAAAAATATCTGCAGTCATTGCAATGGCCAGGCATATAAAAGAAAGAATAATAATTCCCACAAGAATTTTTTTGAATTCAGTGATTAAAGATGGGGTTTGATTTTTCTGGCGTTTTATCCGTATCCTTGACCCGGTCTTTTTTTTAGCTGCCATTTAGTTTGCTGAATACTCCATAGCTTATCAGAATATCAAGGGCTCTTTTAACTTGAGCATCATGTTGAAGCTGTTCTGTATCAAGAAGTCTCTGATGTTTCCTGGTTTGTTTTTTTGGTTTTTCCGGCTGATCGGTCATTTCGGGTTTTAAACTATTTTTTAAATCTTTTTCCTTTATCATTCTATCAAAGGCAGAATCTTTTTTTTCTTTTTTTGTAAGGATTTCGTATTCTACTTCGATATCGGGTTCAATTCCTTTGGCCTGTATGGATCTTCCATTGGGGGTATAATATCTTGCAATGGTGTACTTGATTCCAAATTTATCTCTTAAGGGATGAACTGTCTGAACAGATCCTTTCCCAAATGAAGTTGTACCTAAAATCAATGCTCTTGAGTGGTCCTGAAGTGCTCCGGCCACAATTTCAGAAGCAGAGGCTGATCCGCCGTTTATCAGAACGACAACAGGATAGCTGCGGTCTTCATCACTGGGGAATGCTTTAAATACCTGGGTATTTACTTCCTTCCTTCCTTTAATAGAGACAATATTCCCTTTGGCAAGGAAGAGATCGGATATTTTAACGGCCTGATCCAGAAGTCCCCCGGGATTATCCCTTAAGTCCATTATAAGGCCTTTTAATCCCTTGTTTTGAGATTCTAATTTTTCAAGGTGGTTTTTTATGTCGTTAAGGGTGCTCATCCTGAAATTTGTAATGCGAAGGTATCCATATCCAGGTTTCAGCATCACGCTTCTGACACTTTCCATGGGAATCATATCACGCATAAGAGAAAATTTAATGGGTTTTGGCTCATTCTGTCGAATAACAGTGATCAGGACTGCTTTATGTCTGGGTCCGCGCATAAGGTTAACAGCTTCCCACAATTCCATGTCTTTTGTCGATTTGTCATCAATTCTGATGATCATATCTCCAGCCTGAATACCTGCATTATAGGCAGGAGTTCCTTCTATGGGCGATACCACGGTTAAAATTGAGTCTTTCATCGTGATAACAATACCAATTCCGGAAAATTCACCTTTTGTGTCATCCTGGAGTTCATCAAAAGCCTGGGGAGGCATAAAGCTTGAATGCGGGTCAAGATTGCCCACCATTCCTTTTATGGCATTGTGAATCAATTTTTCCGTATCCACATCATCTACATAATTTTTTTCCAGCTCTTCCAGAACATCTGTAAACAGCTTTAAGGATTTATAAGTTTTATCATCGGCCTGCAAAGTACTAAATCCTGCAATAGATATAAATACACAGACAGCAATCCCAATGGAAAAACCAAGCCTGGGCTCGTTGTAAAGTCTGAATTTCATGTTCATGCTCCTTTTTTTAACCACTTCATAGGGTTTACAGCTTTGCCGTGATGTCTGATTTCAAAATGTAGGCAAGACCCCTTAATTGATCCTGTATCACCTGCCGTTGCAATAATCTCACCTGTTTTAACTATTTCCCCTTTTTGTTTGAAAATCTCTTCAACATGGGCATACAGCGTATAGTAATTTCCGCCGTGATCTATTACCATTAAATTTCCATAACCTTTCAACCAATGGGCAAACAGGATTTTCCCTTTAAATACGGATTTTACAGGTTCACCCTTTTTTACCTTTATATCAATTCCTTTTCGAAAAGTGAAGGAATTGTAATCTCCGGTTCGTAAAAGACCAAATTTTGAAATGATTTTGCCTGGTACCGGAATCATTAATCTGCCTTGATAATTTGAGAAAGAATCATTGCCAGGAGGCGATCTTTTATCCTTTTGAATATGATTAACCTTCTTATCCAGCTTTTGTGCTGCACGGGTAAGGGAATCAACCATAGCAAGGGACAATTTTTTTTTTTTGCGAATATCTGTTAAAAGAGCTTCTTTTTTTTTAGCTTCTTTTTTATTGTGCCTTATTTGGGCATTGAGTGTTTCCTCAAGAATTATTTTAGCTTGAATTTCTTTTTTCAATTTCTGTTCAAGGGTTTCAAATTTTTCAAGATCAGAGGTCTGATTTTCAAGAATTTTGAAATCAGAGTATATTATCCTCTTCATTGAATTTTGCTGAACAAAAAAATCAAAAACAGATGAAGGCCTACCTGCTACGTCCAGCTTGCCAATCATATTCATTTTATATAGTGCAATAAGTCTTTTTTCCGTATATTTTTCAGTCAGACCAATTTTTTTAAGCAATTGATCCTTGTCCCGGCCAAGCTGCCATATTTTTTTTTCCCGGAGCTTAACGTCTTGTAACATGGCCAAAGCTTTTATATGCGTTTTATTCAACTCCTGATCAATTTTATTTAATCCGTCAAGGATATCAACTTCTTTTTGAGAAAATGTATTCACCATTTTTTTCTGGGTTTGAATTTTAGCACGGATATCATGAGCCTCATCCTGAACAGCTAGGCCGCTACTATATGATAAGAAGATAAGCCATCCAGAAAAAATGGCTATTTGAATATTTGTTTTAAGGATAAATAGCATCCAAACCAACCTAAGAAAGTACTGCTGAAAATAATTAACATGACCATTTTTACAGACAGAAACCGGATATCAAAGTATACATAGGAAGCAAGGCTTTGCGTAATTCCTGATGAAACCATTAAATAGGTTGCTAAAAGAGCTCCCAGGCCCAGAACTCCGCCTAAAAATCCCTGGACAAGGCCTTCTATATAAAAGGGTGCTTTGATAAAAATTTCCGTCGCGCCCACAAGGCGCATTATGTCAACTTCAAGCTTGCGGGAATAAAATGCCAGACGTACTGTATTTGCTGTAATAAACAGGGCAATTAAAAAAAAGAAGCCACACATTGCATATCCGGTAATTTTAAACAATTTAAACAATTTTAAAAATTGACCCAGCCAGCCCTGGCCGTATTCAATGTCATCAACTATATCAATGGCTTTTATATTTTGAGCAAGGGTTTGAACTCCCTGAAAATTTTTATAAGATTTTATTTTTATCTCCAGAGCATCTGGTAAAGGATTTTTTTTGAGGGTTTTTAAAAAGGTGGTTTGTGAGGCCAAAGTTTTTTTAAGCGTATCCAGTGCTTTTGCTTTTGAAATATACACCATTTCATCGATATCACCCAGTGCATTGATTTTTGCTTTTAACTGGGGTAGCATATCTGTATTGAATTCACCTTTAAGATAAATCATTGCCCGCCCGCCCTGATTCCATGATTCAATAACCCTGCCGGCATTCTCAAAAAAGAGTAAAAAAACACTGACCACCATTATGGAGAGGGAAATTGTTATAATCGTAATTAAGTTTAAAAATTTATTTGAGCGGATATCTGTCAAAGCTCTTTTTAGGGAATGGATCATTTTGATGTCTCTTTTTATCTTAATACATGATATCGGTGCTTACAATCCTGCCGGCATTGAGTTCAATATTTCTGCCTTTAATAGTATTTTTCATTAGATGCAAATCATGACTTGCAATTAATATGGTCGATCCTTTTTTATGGTATTCCATTAAAAAATCAAGAATGGCCCGGGCAGAGGTTGAATCTAGGCTGCCCGTGGGTTCGTCCGCAAGAATAATGGAAGGTTCCCCAACCACTGCCCTTGCCACTGCAACCCTTTGCTGTTCACCCCCTGAAAGTGTTAAAGGAAAAGCTTTAGCCTTCTTTTCCATACCTATACTTCTTAATACCTGCATAACTTTTTTTTTGATAAAAGAGGTTTTTTTCCCTGCGGCTTCCAAAACAAGGCTTATGTTTTCATAGACCGTCAGGGTGGGGATCAATTTGAAATCCTGGAATACAATCCCAAACCTCCGCCTTAAAACAGGTAGTTTTGAAGAAGAAATCCGGGAAAGGTTCATACCGTCAATCAGGACCTGTCCCTCAAAAATGTTGTCGGCAAGATACAATATTTTCAGCAGGGTCGACTTTCCAGCTCCTGAAGGACCTGAAATAAAAATAAATTCGCCCTGTTCAATATCAAGTGAAATGTTTTTTAAGGCAAGTTTCCCACCAAATCTTTTGCTGACATTAAACAAACGAATCATTGAGTTTTTTTTTCTTCTCTTTCATATCTTAACATTCTTTTTGCCAGGACCATCCATAATTGACTGGGACTGAATTTACTGTTATAAATTGCCTGTGTCAAGGAGTGCTGAAAAACAGTTTTCCTTACATTGAGCCTTCACTGTTACCGTAAAACGGCTTCTTCCAACTCAGTGAAGGCTTAAATTTTATTTAAGTAAAATGAAAATAATTGGAATAAGGCAAATGACAAAAATGAAACTATTTGATTCTCATTCTCATATTGATGACAAATGCTATGATAACGACCTTAAGGAAATTATTGAGAGGGCAAAGAATGAAAACGTATGCGGAATAATGATTGTAGGTATTGATATCAATAGATCATTCGAAGCTGTTAAAATAGCCTCCACATATAAAAATATTATAACTTCCGTTGGTATCCACCCCCATGATGCAAAGTTATGCTCCAAAGAAAATCTGGACACTTTGACAAGTATTGCCAGAGATAATTTATGTGTTAAAGCATGGGGAGAAACAGGCCTGGATTTTAACCGAATGTTTTCATCTGTTAAAGACCAGGAAAGCTGCTTTATAAGACAGCTTGAGATTGCAGATATTCTTGATTTGCCATTGATTTTTCATGAACGGGATTCCAAAGGCAGGTTTTATGATATCTTGAAATCCAAGGGACCCAAAACCCGTAAAGGGGTCGTACATTGTTTTTCCGGTACAAAAGCAGAACTTTTCAAGTATCTTGATCTGGGATATTATATAGGTATTACAGGTATTTTGACTTTAAAAAAAAGAGGGGAATATTTAAGAAGTATTGCACCTCATATTCCTGAAGACCGTATACTAATTGAAACCGATGCGCCTTATCTTACACCTGCTCCTCAGAAAAATAAGTTTCGCCGTAACGAACCATCTTTTGTAAAATCAGTCCTGATTAGACTTGCGGAAATTAGAAATGAAGAGCCTGAAGTTCTTTCGCAAGCTGTATATAATAATACCAGGACTCTTTACAAGGTTGATTTTTAGCCCCTTGTACAAAAAAAGTCCGGCCATTAATTTTTTTGCATGAGTTTGGCAACAGCCTTTTCAAGGCCATCCAGGGATAATTCATACATGGGGAAAACTTTTTCGATGGTCATTATGGTATGGGTATATCCCCACATACCCTCTGAAACCGGATTCAGCCATACAGAGTGTGGAAAAGTTTTATTCAAAAAATGCAATTGCTCTATGCTGGGCAGGCCACTTCTTTCCGAGATATGGATGGAGCCGTCCTGGGCCATAAGTTCATAGGGCGCCATGCTGGCATCTCCGACAACTATAAGTCTGGTATCAGGGTCAAGACGCGAAAATTCCATAATATTCTTGGGCTTCCTATACCTTGCAGGATCTTCCCAGACATGGTCATAGATCGTATTATGGAAAAAATAGGTTTTGACTTCCTTGAACTGGGATCTGGCATAGTCAAAAAGTGTTTGAACTACCTGGATATAAGGGTCCATTGACCAGCCGCCGTTATCTATGGCCAGGATAACACTGAGCCTGTCCTTTAATGCTCTGTCAAAAACAAGCTCTATTTCTCCGCCATTTCTCAGGGTTTCCTTTATGGTGTCATCAATATTGATCATATCCCTGGGTCCTGCCGGAATCAAGTTTCTTAACCGTTTGAGTGCCTCACTCATTTTTGCCTGGGTTAAAGGTCCTGTGGTTGAATAATCTTTATACCGCCTTTCATTGGCAACTTTTACAGCAGATTTATTTCTGGATTGACCCCCAACCCGCATGCCGCCCGGGTGATAGCCGGAATGACCCACGGGCGAATATCCGCCGGTACCGATCCACTTTCGACCGCCGCGATGTTCTCCTTCCTGATCTTTGAGCCTTTCTTTGAAATATTCGATTAACTCTTCAGGTGACATTTTATTAAGTTCTTTTTCATCAATACCCATTGCATCTGCCAGCGCCTTAGGGTTTTTAAGCCACTCATCCAACATACCCCGTGCAATTTCATCAATTTCAAATCCTTCATTTTCGGGTAAAGGAACCCCTTCAAAATGGTGGGCAAACACCTGATCGTAAAGGTCAAAGTACCTTTCACTTTTGACAAGAATGGATCTGGCACAGGTATAAAAATCATCCAGATTATTTATAATTCCCTGGTGTAATGCCTTTTGCAAGGTGAGAAAAGAAGTGGGAGATACGGGAATTCCAATCTCTTTTAAGGTATAGAAAAATTTTAAAAACATAGATGGCCTTCAATTAAAACATTCGTCTTTTGGATGCCAGATTTGTTGCTCTTTCATAGTCAGGACTCTTTTTAAATAAAACCCCTAAAAATGGAAGCCTGCCTTTAACAAGGTCCTTTGCTCTGAAATCCGGATCTGCATTTAAAGCCCTGATCCAGTTTATAAGTTCCCTTGTGGCAGGTTTTTTTTCTATGGAATCTATTTCCCTCATGCTGTAAAAGGCATCAATGGCATTTTTTGCAAGCGTTGAATCAATATTTTCAAAATGAACCCCTATGATTTTTCTCATCATTTTAGGATCGGGAAATGCAATGTGATGGAAATTACACCTGCCCAAAAATGGATCGGACAGATCTTTTTTTGCATTGGATGTTATAATGATAACCGGCCGGTGTATGGCTTTTATGGTTTTATCAGTTTCAATTATATCAAACTGCATCTGGTCCAGTACATCCAGCATATCATCCTGGAAGTCTGTATCAGCCTTGTCAATTTCATCTATCAGCAATACCGTTCTTTTATCGGCACAAAAGGCCTGGCCGATCTTGCCCATTTTGATGTACTCATCAATATTGCTGACATCCCTTTTGGAATCACCAAACCGGGAATCATTCAAACGGGTAAGGGTATCATATTGATATAATGCCTCAACCAGTTTCATGCTGGATTTTACATTCAGAACAATTAAGGGCATGTTTAAATTCTCTGTAATGGCATGGGCCAGCATAGTTTTGCCGGTTCCGGGTTCTCCCTTGAGGAGCAGAGGCATTTCTAACTTCATTGATATATTGACTATTGAAGCCAGTTCCTGATCAAGGACATATTTTTTAGCACCCTGAAATTCTGTATTTGGTTCCTGATACATAAAGCATCTCCATATATAGTTGAGTTAAGTTTTTAAAATAAATTTAAGTGTTAATAATAATCACAAAATAGCCGCCCACAAGTTTTTTTTAAAACAGTTTTTTTAAAACAGTTCTAAAAACGAGTATTTTAAAAGAATACAACAAAAATGTAATTTCAAATTTCACATAGAAATTCTAAAAGATTGACACCTTACATACTTAGTGTTAAGACTTTTTATTTGATTTAATAACAGCATGAAGCGAATAGGAGTATGCTATGATGGGATTAGGAATGCCGGAACTGATAATTATCCTCGTAATTATCCTTATTATATTCGGCGCAGGAAAGCTTCCTGAAATAGGCGCTGGTTTGGGCAAAGGAATTAAAAATTTCAAAAAAGCCACTAACGATCCTAAGGTCGAGGACAAAGAAGATGAGCCGGGAAAAATTGAAAAAGATTGAAAGTAAATAATATTTTTATAATTCAATGCAGCCTGCTTTGAATAAAAGTGCGGCTGCACCAACCCTTTTTTGCCACTCTTTCCTTTAAAGCTATTGAATATCCGAGCCTATTCTTTAATATTTAATTAATAAATTGCAATGTTGAAATTAATATCGTACAATTTGTAACATTTTTGTGATAAAGATTTTATATATTGTTATTTATCCCTCATGTTTTTATCTCCAGCCTGTGAAGATCAGGTCCTGCCTACTCTGGCACGCCCATTGCTTATATGTTTAAACCAAAAAGTAATAATAAAACCATGGATAAAAAAAATACAGACATATTTATTAAAAAACGAGAGGCATTAATAGGACAATTTCTTAGCGGAGATGGCTCTGGGTTTCTTGAAAAACACACATCTGTTCTGGATGAATATTTTCTGACAGTATTTGAAAAAAGTATTACTGCAAGAAAAATGACGATGGCAGGATCACCTTTTGCTATCATTGCACTGGGAGGTTATGGCAGAAAAGAGCAGTGTATTCATTCTGATATAGATCTCTTAATCTTGTTTGAAAAAAAAATCCCCCCTGAAGTGGAAGCCTTTTTACAGGAATTACTTTACCCTTTGTGGGATGCTCGGTTTGAAGTCGGGTATGCAGTCAGAAATGTCACCGAATGTCTTGAAATGGCTTTTGAAAGATTTGATATTTTAACCACTATACTGGATGCAAGGTTTATTTGTGGTGCATCATTGATTTACACTGCATTTATGGAAAAATTCAGGTCGGATCTTGATGCTAAACACCTGAAACATACTCTGAATTATCTGTATGAGCATGGCGAAAAAAGGCATTTTGATTTTGGTGATTCAACCTATCTTATTGCCCCTGATTTAAAGTCCGGATTCGGTGGATTGCGGGATTATCATACTCTTTTATGGTATGCAAAAATAAAATCCGGCATCAAGACAAGAAGAGACCTGGAATATTATGGATTTCTTTCCCATTTTGAATATTTATCGTTGACAGAGTCTTTAACAGATATTTGGAAAATAAGAAATTTTTTGCATTCCATAACAAAAAGAAAATGCGATACCCTTTATTTTGAATACCAGACCGAACTGGCAGGCCTTTTGGGCTATCGAACCAAAAATCGACAGCCCGATGTTGAAGGTTTTTTAGGAGACCTCCATAAGCGGTTGGATTTTTTAAAACAAATTAACCAGATTACCTTTGAAGATATCCTTGGAAGCACTCGTATTGGAAAAGGAACCAGTGAATTTCGCTTGACAAAGATAGACGGGCTGGTGGTTAAAAAAAGGAGGCTTTATTTTGCAAATACAGTGGCGGTTTTGCAAAAACCGGATCTTTTATTAAAGATTTTTCTTGAAAGCGGGCTTAGAAAAATTCCATTATCCATTGAGGCCAGAAGAATTGTCAGTGAATTCTTACATCTTGTTGATAGTAAAATTAAAAAAGATCCAGACTGTATAAGAATATTTAAAAAAATCATGTCCCAGTCATACTGGGAATTCAATGTATTGAACGTTATGCTGGCAACCGGTATCCTTGAAAAACTAATCCCGGAATTTTCCGCCCTTGTTAACAAAATTCAATATAATCATTATCATCTGTTTCCAGTGGATAAACACTGCATTAGATGTGTTCAGGTCATTAACAGCTATAAAGACTTCAAAGGGTCACCCACAAAATCTCTGTATTATTCCGTTTTCCGGGAAGTCAGAAATAAAAACATCCTGTTTTTTACAGCTCTGCTCCATGATATCGGTAAATCAGACCCTGCAAAGGAGCATTCAAAGACAGGTGCGAAGATAGCAAAACCCATTTTTAAAAGATTTGGTTTCAATTCAACAGAAGTAAATGATGGTGTGTTTTTAATTGAAAACCACCTTATTTTTATAAAGACAGCTACCCGCAGAGATATATCAGACGAAGAAACTGCAGTGTATATGGCCCATAAAATCGGCAAAATCAGATTGTTAAGGATGCTTTATCTTCTGACCGTGGCAGATTCCCAGGCAACAGGGCCTAAAGCCTGGAATGAGTGGACTGAAAATCTTTTAAAGGATCTTTTTTTAAAAACCATGGGAATTTTTAAAAAAGGAGAACTGGCATCAAAAAAATCCCAGCGCATCATCGACAAAAGGAAAAAAAATGTCCTGAGGTTGTTAAAGAAAACGTGGAGTGAGAATGAAATAAACGCTCAGCTTGAATCTATGCCAAAAAGATATCTGGTCAATGTCCCTGCGCAAAGTATTGTCTGCCATATAAATCTTTACAGGAATCTTAAGGGCAAAGATTTTATCTGGCGGATATCAAAGGAAAACAACTCAGATATTCGTACAGTATCTATTTGCGGAAAAGATAAGCCTGGGTTTTATTCAAAAATTGCCGGGGTTTTCTTTTTAAACAATTTGGATATCGTTGCTTCCCAAGCGTATTCGTTTGGGGAAGAACATGTGATAGATATTTTTAAAGTCAAACCACCTAAAGACAAAATTTTTGAAAAGGAAAAATGGGAAAAAGCACAAAAAGACCTTGTCCATGCAATTAATGACGATCATTTTTTAGATAATGCTCTTGTTAAAATACCCCGTTCAATCCAGGTGTCATCTGGAAAAAATCCCAGGCCCAATACAATCCGCATCGATAATGAAACATCCAGTTTTTTTACTATTATTGAAGTATTTACCTATGACTTTGCCGGGCTTTTATTTGCCATTACCAATGCATTGTATCGAAGTCAATTAAATGTTGATGTGGCCATGGTCGCCACAAAAGTGGATCAGGTAGTTGATGTATTTTATGTAAAAAGCCTTGAAAATGGTTCAAAAATTGAAAATGAACAGGGACTTTCGTTGGTAAAAAATAAAATTTTAAAAAGCCTTCCGCATATTACAAAAAAAGGAGATGAATAATGAAAAAAGTTGAAGCAATCATAAAACCATTCAAGCTGGATGATGTAAAAGAAGCCTTAAGCGAGATTGGAATTTATGGGATGACCGTAACAGAAGTTAATGGTTATGGACGTCAAAAGGGGCATAAGGAAATCTACAGGGGTGCAGAATATGTTGTGGACTTTGTACCCAAAATAAAAGTTGAGATTGTTGTCAGTGATGAAAGGGCGGAGGAAGCAATTGAAACAGTTAGAAATGCTGCCAACAGCGGAAAAATTGGAGATGGGAAAATTTTTATATCAAATATTGAACAAGTGGTCCGGGTAAGGACCGGTGAAACTGGAACAGAAGCACTTTAAAATATTTTAATACTAAATTTGAAAGGGAATAAAATGACACCAAAAGATGTTTTAGCAATGATAAAAGAAAATAATGTAAAAGTTGTTGATCTTCGGTATATGGATTTCATCGGCACATGGCAACATTTTTCAGTCCCGATTTGTGAGTTTGGAGAGTCTGCATTTGAAGATGGATTTGGGTTTGACGGCTCAAGTATGCGTGCCTGGCAGAATATTGATAACTCTGACATGCTCGTTATTCCGGAACCCGGGACTGCTAAAATTGATCCCTTTTTCAAGGTTCCGACTCTGGCCATTATCGGAAATATCCATGACCCCATCACCATGGAAGCCTATAGCCGCGATCCAAGAGGCATCGCTAAAAAAGTGGAACAATACATAAAAAGCACAGGCATTGGAGATACCATTTATGTTGGTCCTGAACCTGAATTTTTCATCTTCGGCAGTATCCGCTATTCTTCAGAACCAAATGCATCCTTTTTCGAGATTGATTCTCCTGAAGCCCATTGGAACACAGGTGCCGAGGAAATGCCCAACCTTGGATACAAAATTCGTCCCAAAAGCGGATATTTCCCTTTACCGCCTGCTGACAAATACCAGGACATGAGAACAGAGATGATGATTACCCTGGAAGATCTCGGGATTGCAATGGAATGCCAGCACCATGAAGTCGGTGCTGCCGGCCAGTCTGAAATTGATCTTCGATTTGATTCTCTGCTAAAAATGGGGGATAGCCTTGCCTGGTTCAAATATGTCCTTAGAAATGTTGCTGCCAAATATGATCATACGGTTACATTCATGCCAAAACCATTGTATGGTGACAATGGAACCGGTATGCACACCCACATGAGTTTCTGGAAAGACGGGGTTCCTTTATTTGCAGGCAACAAATATGCCGGCATGTCACAGGATGCTCTCTACGCCATCGGCGGCATCATGAAACACTGTAAAGCCCTATGTGCTATAACCAACCCCACAACCAACTCCTACAAAAGACTAGTTCCAGGGTTTGAAGCACCCATTAACCTTGCATATTCAAGCCGGAACAGAAGCGCTGCCATCCGGCTGCCCATGTATTCAGGATCTCCCAAAGCCAAACGTATCGAATTTAGGACTCCTGATCCCTCTTGCAACGGATATATGGCCTTTGCAGCCATTGCAATGGCCATGATTGATGGTATTCAGAACAAGATTGATCCAGGTGATCCAATGGATAAAAATATTTATGATCTTCCTCCTGAAGAACTTGCTGAAATGGAATCCGCACCCGGGTCTCTGGAAGAAGCGTTGGATGCCCTGAAACATGATCATGACTTTTTGCTCAAAGGGGATGTATTTACAAAAGATGTCATTGAATACTGGATTGACTATAAAATGGAAAATGAGGTCAAACCTGTTATCAGTCGACCTCATCCCCATGAATTTTATCTTTACTATGATATTTAACCCTTAATAAAATATCAATATTGAGAAACATCCGGTCATTGAAAATGCTGGTGGCCGGGTGTTTCCAGCAAATCCCTCCAGGTGGTTATTCCTCTTTTGATTTTTTTAATGCAATCTGAAAAAAAATAGGCTATAAGAATAAAAATTGCAATCCTATGGAAAGTTTTCTAATTTGCGATATTTTGACAAGGGTTGAAAAATAAAAAGGGGCAGGCAAAAAATTATGGAAATGAAGTTGTCACCATTACACACAGGGTTTAAGATTTTTATAATTTTTTTGGTCATTTTAATCCTGTCTTCTCCTTTATCAGGCAATGAAACCGTAAAAGGCAATGAGTTTGATAAACTGATCCAGAGACTTATCCATGATGGATTTGAAAAAGAACCAATAGAACAGCTGTTTTCCAATAAAGCTGTTTTTTTTACTCCCGAAGGTGTTTCCAGTTTTTTTATCCATACAGAGTCAAGCCTTAACTATGACCAGTTCACATCAAAAAAATCACTTGCAGCAGCAATAAAATATATGGATAAGTATAAAGATGAACTTGATCGTGCACAAAAAATATATGGTGTTGATAAAACCATTATCACTGCAATTTTGCTTGTTGAAACACGACTTGGAACATACCTTGGGAAACGAATAGTTATTAACACTCTTTCCACTATGGCTGCCCTGACAGATGAATCATTGAGAGAGAGGATATGGGACTCCATTCCCGACAAGAAGAAACCCAAGAAAGCAACCTTCATTAAAAAGGTTGCCAAGAGATCAAAATGGGGATATGCAGAACTCAAGGCTCTTATCAAATATACAAAACAAGAGGGAGTTGCTACTGAATCCCTGAAAGGGTCCTATGCCGGTGCCATGGGGATTTCCCAGTTCATGCCTTCCAATGCGCTTAGACTTGCCAAAGACGGGAACAACGATGGTAAGATTGACCTTTTTACGCATGCCGATGCTATTTCCAGTGTCGCCAATTACCTGAAACATCATGGGTGGAAACCAGGTATTGCAAGACAGAAACAACATGAGGTACTGTTCAGGTACAATCACAGCAACTATTATGTAGACACTCTGTTAAAAATTTCAGACAAGCTAAAGGGATAAGTTTTCCTTTATGGACCAAACCATTTTATATGTCCTGTTTATTGCAACCATATCCTTCGGCTTGACCATGCTGGCTTTAATCGATATCATACTTAAAGATTTCGGATCATTAAAAGCTAAAATCATATGGCACTTTATTGCCATAATCCCCATCATAGGCTGGTTGATATATCTTATCTTTGGTTTTAAAAAAGGACAACGCAACAAGCCTGCATAAAACGGCAATTTTATTTGACTATTTGCCGGATTTAGTATAAGTATAGATACTTTTTTTGGTCCCATCGTCTAGCGGTTAGGACGCTGGCCTCTCACGCCGGAAACCGGGGTTCGATTCCCCGTGGGATCACCAATTAAATCAATTGGTTATAGTGATATAGATAGTTTCAAATTGTCCGGACACAAAACCCGGACACAAAAAGGCTTCAGAATTACTGCCCTGAAGCTTTTTTCTTTTCAAACGGTATAATCTTTGCTGGTTCTTTTAATCCTTCTTCAAGGGCTGTGGTTTGCCAAAAACAAATCAAGGACAAAAAATATGAGAATTTGATCTTGAACGACTGCTATAGTCAGCTCAAGGTTTGAAATCTGATCAAATTTTATTTGCAGAATCGAAACAGGTTTTGGAAATGAGAGAAATTTTCAAATAAAAGACGCAGCTATACCCCGATTGCATTGCAATTTTTTAATTATTTGAAAAAAAAATAAATTTAAGCAGCGTTTTCCCATTTATATACATGGTGAAATCCACCGATTCTGGGCAAGGAAATAACCCTTGCAGGCCCAAATGGTTTGTTTTGAATTTCTCGCCCGGTTGGAGAATCCCGACCTACTGACAAATGACATCTGTCATTATTGTAATATTCAACATATTGTTTCATAAGATAACGTAACTGTTTTTCGTTGAAAATCACCATTCGATTTAATGCATCTTCTCGAACCGAAAGAACATAACGTTCTGCCACGCCATTTTGCCACGGGCATTTGTAACCGGTCACTTTTGGTTTTGTGCCCATATTCGTTATTAATTGCTTCACCCGGGCAGAAAAGATGGAATCCCGGTCAAAGATCAAATACTTTGGTGCACTTTCAAAAGGAAATGCATTTTTCAATTGCTGAATCACCCATTTGGATGTTGGGCGTTCAGTGATATTGACATGAACGATTTTTCTCCTGGTATGATCGATGATGAAATATACGTAAAGAATCTTGAAGCTAATGGTTGGGACAGTGAAAAAATCCATGGCCATTATGTATTCACGATGATTTTTTAAAAATACTTTCCATTGTTGTCTTCTTTTCTTGATATTATCGGGGTCCTCGACTCTAATCTTTTTTAGATATCGAGATACCGTTCTTTGAGAAACCTGTTTTTTGGTATAGCCAAGCATTAACAGCTCAGAGTATATTCTTGGAGCACCCCAGCTCAAATTTTCTGATGCCATCCTTTTTATCAGTTCACGAATTTCCAGTTTTATTGACGGCCTACCGGGCTTATTCTTTTTAGCTGACTTTTCAGCCCAATATTTTTTAAAACGTCTCTGCTGCCAGTAGACCACTGTTTCTGGTTTAACGATTATCAGAGAATCCATCCATTTTGGCCAGGCCCTTTTTAATGCGACTAACAACGAACGGGTTAGATCAGTGATATTTTTAGAATCTTCTTTCTTTGTCTGGTAAATCACTAATTGCTGCCGCAGTTCTATCGTTTCCAAAACAAGGTGATTTTTTGATTTGAACAGGATCTGAATTATTACGAACTGAAAAGTCAACAGCCGGATTAACACCCGATACATTATCTTTATGCCCCTTATTAAAAATTTCAGCAAGAAGCCCAACTGAATATCAGGTTCATTTGGCATTGACAATTAATTTTGAAAAACCTGCAATATCGCTGATATTGTTTCATGATCCTATATTGGCAAACGACAAAACGCTATGTATCTGATGTATTTTCTTGTATCCTTTGCAGCGAAAGATTAGGTGTTTCAGCTTTTACAGGGTGATATTAAAGTTATCTCCCGCCGGAAACCGGGATTCGATTCCCAGTGGGATCTCAACTTAAATATCAAGGCTTTCATTGTTTTGTTGAAAACTTTTTTATTTTTTAAGACCTCTTAGAAGACTTGCTACAGTCTTTCCCTCAATTACATTTTTACCATCCTGGTTTTCAATCCAACTTTTTATTACAATTTCCTCACTATCAGGATCAATATCAATAATTTCAAACCAGGCATAAAGAGTATCACCTATAAAAACCGGCCGTAAAAATTCTAAAGTCTGGGATTTATAAATTGCACCGGTACCTGGAATATGCATTCCAACTAAAGTTGAAAACAATGAGGCAGATAACATACCATGGGCAATTCTTTGACCGAAAAATGTTTTTTCAGCAAAGGATTCATCAATATGCAGAGGATTCTTATCATCTGTTATAACTATAAAATGGGTTAAATCTTCTTGAGTTATTGTTTTCTTTAAATATGCTTTCTGACCGACTTTGAGATCACCGAAAGCTGTTAGTTTATAATTCATTCATTGCCTCTTTTAAATAAGATATTTTTTAAATACCTGTTTTGGTTCCTGTCATTAAACAGTAAGGTTGTGGAAACTGACAACATTTTCAGGTTTATTCTGGAAAATGTCAACCTCATCCAGAACTGCTTTTTCGTCAGTGCCTGGTTTTGACTTACTTTGATAAAATATCTTTCCTTTTTGAACAGTTTATTAAATTTTCATAAACTATCTATTAAAAAAATGGGGAATTATACTTAATCTGCTAAAAGTAATATTTCTTTACATCAATTATAAAGATTGATATTAATCAACATTTTCAAACAATCCGGATTGGATCTTATTAAATTATCAATGATTTATGCAGCGGCACCATAAAGTTTAATTTCAATGGCAATGATGAAAACAATCAAGTTAATTAAAAAATTTATCAAAAAGCTACGTAAGAAGAAGGTAAAGGAATTATATAAAAAATATCCTGAATATGATATCGGACGTGGCACTTATGGATCTCCTGAAATATTTACATGGGATGAAGGTGCTACCTTAAAAGTCGGTTCATTTTGTTCGATTGCTGCAGGGGTTAAGATTTATTTGGGAGGAGAACACAGGATGGACTGGGTAACAACATATCCGTTTAGCCTTTTGTGGAAAACTGGTCGACATATAATGGGTCACCCCATGACAAAAGGAGATGTTATAATTGGAAATGACGTCTGGATAGGCACGGAGGCGATAATTATGTCTGGTGTAAAAATCGGCGATGGTGCCATTGTGGGAGCACGCGCTGTAATCACAAAAGATATAGAACCATACTCAATCTATGCGGGAAATCCTGCTTTTTTTCTAAAAAAAAGATTTGATGAAAGAATTATTCAACAACTGCTGATGTTAGAATGGTGGAATTTCAAAAATGAGGACATAGAGCAAATACTACCTTTAATGTTGAATACGGATATCCAGGGCTTTATTGATAAAGCCAGGCAGATAAAAAAGGCAATTTCCCCACCCCAGCTTGACAAATAAAAAACCAGGGTGATACAATATTTTTTATAAAAGATACCTGTCAAATCATGGCTGGCATAGTGCCAGGGGCAGGACAGGTCAATAGTTACTTTTAAAACTTAGAATAGGAGTGAGAATTATGAAGAGGCTATTTTTAGTATTTCTTTTTTTGTTAATTGGTGGGGCAACCCAGCTTCAGGCAGGACAGTTTTCTACTGCTTTGTCAGAGTTTATCGCCAACAATTCAGAGGAAGAGAACATTGCATTTTTTCAAGCCTGTTATCCTCTTTCTGTTAACCTTCCCGGGGAACATGGCGGTTCTTGCCAGGTTGACGGAAATTTTTGTAACAGTTCAGGAAATTTTACTTTTATTTATACGAATTATCAGACTGCTCCAGGGCTTTTCTTTAGTGGTACTATAAACACAACTCTTACGTTTGACTCAATGTTGTCTCCGACTTATGTTAAAATTACTATGGATGGCGGCCCCATTAATGCTACCTATTCAGGTCAGCCTTACGAACTCTACTATAATCAGATTGAGGTAAACCTTAGCCTCACTACAATGCAGCTCACAACTGTAAACGGATCTATAATGATTAACGGCCAGAGTTATCCTCTGGATGATAATTTGGCAAACCTGCTTATTTTATAATTGGAAAATATATTTTCTCTAATTTTTATACACTTACTCAGCTCTTTATAAATCTTTTCAGGGATATCCAGGAAGTTAATTCAGGAATGAGATGCTGCTGTGCCCTTTCTCGTAATAAACCGAACCAGAGTAAATTAATCTCTGGTTCGGTTTTGGGGTCTTTATTCTAAAGCCGATTGATAGTTAAGTTTAAGCGCTGGGGTCCACTGGCGGGGGGTCCACTGGAGGAGGATCCACTGGCGGATTCTGGTTCTGGTTAGGATCGTTCTGGTACTGGTTAGGATCATTCTGGTTCTGGTTAGGATCATTCTGGTACTGGTTAGGATCATTCTGGTACTGGTTAGGATCATTCTGGTACTGGTTAGGATCATTCTGGTACTGATTGGGATCGTTCTGGTACTGATTGGGATCGTTCTGGTACTGATTGGGATCGTTCTGATACTGGTTAGGATCGTTCTGATACTGGTTAGGATCATTCTGATACTGGTTAGGATCATTCTGATACTGGTTAGGATCATTCTGATACTGGTTGGGATCATTCTGGTACTGGTTAGGATCATTCTGGTACTGGTTGGGATCATTCTGGTACTGGTTGGGATCATTCTGGTACTGGTTAGGATCGTAAGGTTTATTAGGATCATTATAGGGATCGTTTGGTCCAGGTCCATTTGGTCCAGGTCCGTAAGGTCCAGGTCCATTGGGTCCAGGAGGTTTGGGTTTGTTCACCATCAGGATATCAACTGTACTGCTGAGGACATCATCGGTCTTGGGGTCAACTACTGCTAAATAAATCAGATATTTACCATTATTAATATTAGGTATCATGGATACATCTACTGGAAACATTTCAACTACAAGATCACCATTATCAATATAGCTGTTAAGATCAAACGTATCAATAAATTTTGCTTCATAATCTACGGCAGTAATCGTGTCCATGATATTTTTGCCCATCATCAGAGAAAGAAAATCAATCTTTATAAAATAATTTTCTAAAGTATCAGTAGATTTTAAATACATGTAGATGTCAACAGGATCAGCACCTGGATCGACATTGGCAATTTTCCAGTTAACAAAAATATAGTTGGATTGGTCATCGTACATGGAAGAGACTACGCAAAGCATTTTTGGCGCAGGCTTCGCGATCATTTCAGTAATGGTTTGAGCCTGCCCTGCCATTGGAATAAAAGATACCATGAGAATCATTGCCAGGATTGTTAATGTGATTTTTTTCATTGCGTTCTCCTTTTTAATGGGTAGTTCTGAAAAAATTATTTCAGGAGTTGACAATAGGTTAGAGCAATAGTTGTACCACATTGTACTATAAGAAATAAAAAATGAAATTTCGCCGCCAATAAAGGGGCTTAGAATTTCGAGGAAATATTAGGATTTTTAAAATGGCATAAATTGTCACTTTTTTTATACAATTTTTGTCAAAATAACAATAATAATTTTGTTTTAAAATATTTCATGTATCAGGGATTTAAACTTTGGTATGATTTTGGCGATATTAAAATTTTAGAATTCAAAATTAAGAAAAATCAATCATTAAAAGGTATAGGCTTAATCTTCCAGAGTAAAACGCCATTTGCAGAACATATCCTGGGGATGAGGATCAGGGGGAGCAAAGATGCATTCCACCTTTATCCGCTCATCAATATTTTTTGCAAATCCGGCAAATTCTTTCATGTGCATATGTTTGCAGATATATTCTCCCTGGCCTCGATCCAGCCTTGATTGCTGGGCAGGGCATGAAGGAACTGTTATAATGACCTCATCGTTTTTTTCTTCAAACTCATACCCCACAAGGATACACCAGGGGAATAATTTTAATGCCTTAACAAATCCGGTAAGTCCTTTTTCCCTGATATCAAATTTCTTTATTAGATCCTTTGCTGCATAGCCGGCAACCTTATCCCAAACCTGTTCATTAATTTTTTCAGCAGTGCCCTGATCAAAATTATCTGTAATTTTTATAAACCAGAATGCATCCATGAACCTGTAGTTCCATAAAAGAAATTCGATATAGGTCTTGAGCTCTTCCTTGTTCATCGACTCAAATTGATCTAAATCCATAGGTATCCTTAATGTTCTCAATCTTTAGCTGTTTTTGGCCCTTCACCTGGTTGAAAAAGGGTTCAATATTTTGTTAACAGGATTTCACAAGAACCTGTTAATTTGCTCATTTACTGATTTTAAAATTTTTTGCCCCTGTTTGTGAGCCCAGATCCTGAGGCGAAATAGCTATTTGCAGCCCGCGACGTCCAGCGCTGACATAAACAGTATCAAAATTTAATGCTGAACTATCGATAATTGTTGTCAATTGTTTTTTTTGCCCAATGGGACTTACTCCACCTAAAATATAACCTGTTGTTCGTTCTACATCATTTTTATCAGCCATTTTAGCTTTTTTTGATCCAATAGCTTTTACAAATTTTTTTAAATCTAATTGTTTGGAAACCGGGACAACAGCAATAAATAAATCTTTGTTTTCAACTGAAACGACAAGTGTTTTAAAAATTTGATCAAAGGGAATATTTAATTTTTCAGCAGCTTCTTCACCATAGGCTCTGGAAACAGGATCATGATCGTATCGATGAATCCGATATTTTATTTTGGCTTTTTTTAAGCAGTTTATTGCAGGAGTCATAAAATATTTATTTTAAAAAAATGCTCAGTTTGGAAATGCAAAGCAGAATCGTCTATTTTTATATTGTCAAAAGTTTTTCATCATTTTTTAAAATCTTTGTAAGCGGGTCGCCCCAGTATTTAACTTCAATTCCGAGTTTTTCCAGGTCATTAGATACATCCAATTGATCAGCACAGGCTTTGCAGGCAGTTATATGAACACCTTCTTCCAGGGCTTGTTTAATCTTTTCCTGAATGACGGCATTTTCGCTCACCAGTTTGGCAGTTGCTCCCCAAACAATAAGGGTAACTTTTTCCCACCATCCATTAATAAGAGAATTAATGGTATACATAAAAACCATTTTTTCAGCAGTATCAATATTGTCATTGGTCCATAATACGTAAAGATGTTTGTTATCGCTCATAAGTATGCTCGCTTTTAATTTTGGATAAAAAATTATTTTTTATCTGACTGGTTTTGTTTAATCTAATATAACTTCAACTTATTTACAATCACAGGCTCATGGTTGTCAAGACTCAAGTAATAGTATTCTCTACTTTAAACTAGACCAGACCTGTGATAACCGAAAATATAGAGGCAAAGGGAAAAATCACCCATGGCAGTAATCATAAAAATTGACGTTTTTCAGGGCAACTCCATTAATGTATTTCCTTCTATTGCCTCTGTGATTTGGATATGTTAATTATTGTAAATACTTAAATCGATAATTATGAAATACTCTGAAAAAATAGTCCGGCTATGGTATGATTTAGAAGCTAAATTTATTTCCCAAAAAGCATGGGAAAGTGATATTCTTACGCTATGGCGGGAAAGAATCATTTTTTTTTATGAAAGAAATTATTAACGATTATAAAAATTAAAACAAAGAAGACTTCCCATGCATAAAAAAAAATTGCCTTATTTAATTCTTATACTATCATTTTTTATTTCATCTGTTTCTTTTTGTTATGCTCAGGGTTGGGAATTAATCGGAGAAAAAAAGGCCTCAAGTAAAAAAAGAACTATTGATATAGAAATAAGCGACAAGGGTTCCTATTACCAGAAAATCAGGTTCGGTGTAAAAATTACTTCCATAAGGATTGTAAAAATTATTGCATACGCCGGAGACGGACAAAAGTATGAGATTGATTATCCAATATACATCAAACAAGGTGAATTCACGCCCAAAATTTCAATTTCTGAAAATCCAGTTAATTTAATCAAAGTTAGATTGATCTACAAGGCAAGAAAACGTGTTATAGTAAAGCTATATGGAATAAAAGCCCGAAAGGACGATTAAACATATTTTCACTCTAAACTATAAGTTTAATCATCCAATAAGGGATAGGTTGAAAACTGTCAGTTCTTGTTTGAAATATTATGGATTTAAACCTGATCTAAAACAAAATTAAATAATTAACTTCAACAGGCGTGGGATAGAAATTGAATAGAGACAAAGATTGGCTGGTATACTTATTAAAATGTATTGATAATTCTTTATATTGCGGTGTCACAAAAGATATAGAGTCTCGTCTTTTTAAACACAATAAAGGTTTGGCTTCAAAATATACAAGATCAAGGCTTCCTGTAGAATTATCTGCTGTCCGCAAAGATCTTACAAAAAAGGGAGCTTATAGACTTGAGTACCAGATTAAAAAACTCCCTGCCGATATGAAAATTGAAGCTTTGAAGAATGTAAATTTTAAATAATAATCAATGGAAAAATACAATTTCCTTTTTAAACCTCTTCTTTTTTACAACCGGAAAATATCCCTGGATCATTAAAATATTCAATTGATTTTAACTATTAAAGCTATGCAAAACTGTGTGGTGATGGTATGGAGAGAACATGATCAAGAAGGCTTTGACAGGCATAAATAAGGGAAAACTTTTCTTGAAACAATTCGCCTGAAGAAGGACAGGGACGTCATCCAGACTGAACAGGTGTATTGCGAAGTTGAAACTTTTGTTAATTTAATTTTGAAAATAAGGATATGATCAAACATGGATAAGGAAAAAATGACCGGTGTAATCACACCTATTCTGACACCGTTTAACAACGATCTGAGTTTTGCTCCTGATCTTTATGTCAGCCATGCCACCTGGCTGCTTGACCAGGGAATTCACTATATTTCACCATTTGGAACTACGGGCGAGGCACTCAGCCTTACGGTGAATGAACGGATGGCTGCCTTGGACAGCCTCGTTAAAGGAGGAATAGATCCTGCAGTTCTGATGCCCGGGGCCGGACTTTGTAACCTGGAAGATACGGTGACCCTTTGTCGCCATGCCGTGGATCTTGGATGCGCAGCTGTCCTTACACTGCCGCCTTTTTTTTACAAGAATGCCAGTGACGAGGGCTTGTATGCCTACTTTGTCAGGTTGATAGATTCGATTAATCGTGCTGATTTGAAGATTTGCATGTACCATATCCCCCCCCTGGCAGGCATTGGATTCTCTCCGGCACTGGCCGGTCGCCTGGCCGAAGATTTTCCAGACACTGTGATAGCTTACAAAGATAGTTCAGGGAATTTTGAAAATACAAAGAGCGTGATTGCTGCTGCCCCGGAAATCGCAGTATTCCCAGGGTCGGAAACTTTTTTACGGCAGGGTATGGAAAATGGTGGCGCAGGATGCATTTCTGCGACATGTAATATTAATCCAGCCGGAATCAGACATGTGTTTGACGTGATAACCGGTGCAAAAGATGGTGACCTTGACCAGATCAACAATGAAATGGTGACATTTCGAAAGAATGTGGAGGGATATGCGCCGATTCCAGCTATGAAAGGCATCCTTGCCGATAAACGGGGCGATGCACGGTGGCGTAATGTGCGGCCGCCGCTTCTTTCTACAAGTGAGAAGAATACCGGGAATTTGATAAGGGCTCTTGGAGAAATGCTAAAGCCTTTGTATTAGATCAAGCCTGCCTGGATCAAAGGCGGGAGAAGAAAGGCAACCAAGCATTTCCTCCATCCTTTGATCATGGATTCAGAATGAATTAAAAAGGTTTATTTTATAAATTTTATTGCGGCATCTTTTGGGAGAGCAAGTCCTACACTCACTTCCAATGCCTTTAAAATGCCCGATATCACGGGGCATGATACATGGGGAATCATTTTTAGAGAAACCTCCATTACCTGGGAATTAAGGGCACCTGTTTTTTTGTCTTTAAACAGTTCGGTCATCATGTTCAGTTCTTTTCCTCCCAGGAAGGCATCGACTTTTTTCCAGTTCGGGCACTTACTTTCTAATCTAAAAGAGGCTTTATAACCGGTTTTATCTTCAGCATAAACCTGGGTGGTGAATCCACATATACCACCCTTTATTTCAACGTTGACCATCTTTTTTATTCTCCTGGTTTAAATTATTTCCTTAATTTTTTTAATATATTCCGGTGTTGTACCACAGCAGCCGCCTACAATTTCCACGCCAATTTTTTTGATTGCTTTGATATTGCAGGCAAAAAAGGTTTCATCTTCAGGATAAAAAACGGCATTGTTGTCTGCAACCTTGGGCAGGCCTGCATTGGGCTGAATGATGACAGGCACATCTGTATTCTTTTTAATTTCAAAGGCCAGGTCAATCATTGTATTGCTCCCGATTGTGCAATTGGCACCAACTGCTGAAGCACCTGCATCTCCAAGTAATTTCATACTGTCCCGGGGACTACTCCCAAAAATAGTGAAAAACCCCTTCACCATTTTTTTAAAGGTAAGAGAACAAAAAGCCGGTTTATCAGATACAGACCTGACCGCTTTTATGGCAGCAAGCGCAATGTTTATATCAAAAATAGTTTCAATAAGGAAAACATCCACTCCTTCATCTTCAAGAAAACCTGCCTGCTGGGCAAAACAATCCACTGCTTCATCAAAGGAAACAGGCCCCATGGGCGAGAGCATGTCTCCAAGAGATCCCAGTTCACCTGCTACATACTGCCCCGGGCCACAGACCTGCCTTGCAATCTTGACTCCTGCCCGGTTCAGATCCTCCACACTTTGGGTTACCCCCATTTTTTTCAGTTTTATGGAAGATGCGCCATATGTATTGGCACTTGCCACATCTGATCCTGCGTCATAATAGGACCTGTGTATGTCTCTTATGATGTCAGGGCGGGTTAAGTTCCATAGTTCAGGCGCTTCTGCGCCTTTAATGCCTTTGCTGATCAGTATCGATCCCATGGCCCCGTCGAAAATAAGACCATCTTTTTGAACCTTTTCAAGAATATTCATGGTTGGCGCTCTTGTGTGTTGTCGTTATTTTTCACCCGCGCTATCCTTATTAACATGCAGGGATAAGTCAAATATAATATTGAAATTTTATCTGTTTTGCAATATCAATAATTTCGCGCTAATAGATGAAAAAGAGTCAAGGAGTTGTGTAATGCTAGATTTTAAGTAAATTATTTACGGAATAGTCTTCATAATGTTTAGAAAATAAATCCTTATCATTTACATTGCTTTTCTGGTATGATGGCGGAATTAATAGATTATTTTTTTGGGAGGGATATAATGAAGGTAGCCTTTCCTGTTAAAGGAAACAATGGGTTGGAAAGTATCATGGATGAACATTTTGGTGTTGCTGAAAATTTTTTAATTGTGGACCTGGAAACCCGGAAACTTGAACTTAGGGAAAACCGGAAACTTACAGAGGAAGGATCTAAGTGTAAAGCAGGAATATTTGAAGAAAAGGATCTGGTCAATGCAGTTGTTACAAATTGTATGGGAGACGGGTCCCAAAGAAGTCTAATGGCATCGAATATAAAAGTTTTTCAGGCCAGGGAAAATACAGTTCGAAAGAATCTTGAGCTTTTTGAGAAAGATGAACTCAAATTGTTCCATATATTTGATTTCTGCCAGACAAAAAAGAACAAAAAAGAGGGTGGCTGCGGCCATCACCATTGATAATATTTTTTGAAAAAGTGTTAAAGGTTTTTTTTGTCCATTTTTTATAAACCCGGAGCTTTTTTGCTGTGCCGGTTAAAATAATAGAGAAAACCAGATTAAAGGCATTTGCAGTATAGTTTTTCTTTTTAAATTAAAATTTCTGGAAAGTAAGTCTTAAACACCTTTCCCCAAAAATTGAACAGAATAATGCTATACCTTAAGGACAAGGAGAATATATAATGTGTCGTTTGTTTGCCCTTACCAGCAAGGAACCTGTATCTCCAATGATGGCAATCAAAGCCCTTGACGTGATGAAAGAAGGACATGACGGGTCAGGGATGGGCCTCTTGCTTCAGGGTCTGGGTGGTCCGTTTGAGGAAATGAAAGAGGCACCGATTCTTTCAGGTATATTCAGCGAAGCAGGGATACGTCGTCTGGATCTTTTTATGATGGACCAGGGGTTTCTTACCAAGTACAAAATTTCTTTGAAAATATCTAAAAAACCGGTTGAAGGTATTCCCAGACGGGGTTTGTACCTGATCAGGGCATATGAACTGCCTGAAGGATGGGATACGCTTGAGCAGGAAGAGATTTCCAGAAGGCTGATGATGATCAGGTTGAAAATCCGAGAAATGGGAGAAGAGAAAAAAGATATGATAGTATTCTCTTTCTGGCCGGATACTATTATGATTAAGGAAATCGGCGATCCCATGCAATTGGCAGGCTACCTCGGTTTGGATCGAAAAGAACTGAAAGCCCGTGTGATTATGGCCCAGGGCAGGCAGAACACAAACTATGCAATTAACCTGTATGCCTGCCATCCTTTTTTTATAAAGGGATACTGCACCATGACCAACGGGGAAAATACCGCATTTATACCCATTAAAGATTTTTTGACTTCAAGGGATTTTCCTGGATACAGGGGGTATCAGTCTGATTCTGAAGTATTTGCCCATATCCTCCACTATTCTATGGTAGGACTTGATCTGGGAATTGATGCATATAAACATGTTATTACCCCTTTACAGGAAGATGATCTTCAAAAACATCCGGATGCTGATTTTCTTTCACATTTAAAAAAAACCTGTCGTCCCCTTATTATTGATGGCCCAAACTGTGTCATCGGAACCTTGCCGGACCATTCCATGTTTATGGTTCAGGACAGGAAAAAACTTCGTCCGGGTGTTGTTGGCGGAAAGCCGGGGATGTATGGATTTTCTTCAGAAATATGTGGTCTTGATGCCGTTATTCCTGATCGTGATAAAACAAAAGATATTCAACCCATGAACATTGATACAGCAATTGTCAGCCCTGACCGCCAGGAGGTAAAAATATGTCGTCAAACAGAAGCCTTGAACCTTCCTCTTTAAGCTTGAATGATCTGCCGTGGCAGATTCAGTATAACAATGACAGGTGTACTTTATGCGGCCAGTGTACTGCTGTGTGCCCTGTCAAGGCGATTGAACTGAAAGTATTTCAAAAGAGAATCATTAAAACATCGATTAAAAAAGATGAAAAACATTTTAATGATTACGATATTTTTTATGGTATCCGGCAGAAAACCCGAGTGGAAAACGCATGCATCGGTTGTACCATGTGCACTTTGGTTTGTCCAAATGATGCCATTGCTGTGATAAAAAATTCAGGGTTGGACAGACTCAAGTTTCATGTCAACCAGGATGGTATACCGCGAAGACGAGGTGGCAGAAGGAATTCCTCTCAATCTGTGCTGGACAGGATAAAATTCACCAGGATCTCAATGCTGACAGATCCGGCTCTTGATGCCGGCCGCCATGAATTTGAAATGAGAACTCTTTTAGGCCGGGTCCTTTCTCCCAGGGAAAACATTAAACGATTGAGAGAAAAAGGCTGGATTCCACCGGTGAGGGAAATTTATCCTTTGATCATTGGCGGCATGTCTTTTGGAGCGCTTTCTCCAACCATGTGGGAAGGTCTTCAGATGGGGGTTGCCTATCTTAACGAAGAACTTGGGATGCCGGTCCGAATGTCCACCGGGGAAGGAGGTTGCCCGCCGCGACTTCTCAGATCCAGGTTTTTAAAATATGTGATTCTCCAGATTGCTTCGGGATATTTTGGATGGGATGAAATTATCCATGCCATTCCCCATATGAAAGAAGATCCCTGTGCCATAGAGATTAAATATGGTCAAGGGGCAAAGCCGGGAGATGGGGGACTTTTGATGTGGCATAAAGTGAATAAACTCATTGCAGCAATCAGGGGTGTTCCCCAGGGGATAAGCCTTCCAAGTCCGCCGACTCATCAGACCCAGTATTCAATTGAAGAGTCTGTGGCAAAAATGATTTTGTCCATGTCAATGGCCTGGGGTTTCAGGGTGCCGGTTTATCCTAAAATCTCCGCCTCTTCAACTTCCCTTGCTGTATTGAATAATTTGACCCGCAATGATTTTGCTTCCGGACTTGCCATTGACGGAGAAGATGGAGGAACCGGAGCTGCTTATACAGTTTCCATGGATCACATGGGTCATCCAATTGCATCTTGTATCAGGGATAATTATCTAAATCTTGTTAAAATTGGAAAGCAAAATGAAATTCCCATCTTTGCCGGTGGTGGTATTGGCAAAAACGGAAATCTTGCTGCTAATGCAGCAGCATTGATCATGCTGGGTGCCAGCGGTGTCCAGATCGGAAAATATGTAATGCAGGCTGCTGCCGGTTGTGTCGGTACAGAAGAAGACCGTTGTAATGTCTGTAATGTGGGGATTTGCCCGAAAGGGATCACATCCCAGGACCCAAGGCTTTACAGAAGACTTGATCCTGAAGACGTGGCACAGAGGATAGTTGATCTTTTTGTTTCCTTTGATACGGAGCTTAAAAAAATCGTGGCTCCGCTTGGTCGCTCAACATCACTTCCAATAGGGATGTCAGATGCACTTGGGATTGATGATCATGCTGCAGCAGAACGCCTCAGTATAAAATATGTGATTTAAGGAGGTGTGAATAATGAAAAAAATGAATAAAGATGCATTTATTAAGATATCCGGCAAAAAAGATGATAAGAGAATACCTTCCAGGGTTTTAGAAGAAATCATACATCGCCATATTAAAAACGGCCGTAAAAGTATTGAAATTGAGGGTTATGGGCAGCATGGTATAGGCGGGCGACTCTGGGATGCAGGAAATGATGAGATTCATATTCGGATTACAGGCCAGTCAGGGCAAAGAGCAGGATCTCTTGGCAATGCAAATACTCGTATCGAAGTCATGGGACCTGCTTCTGACGATATTGGCTGGCTCAATGCAGGCAGTGAAATTATTGTCCACGGTAATGCCTCCAATGGTGTAATGAACGGTGCTGCCCAGGGTAAAGTATTTATTGGCGGTTCCATTGGTGCCCGGGGCATGACCATGACTAAAAGAAATCCGAGATTTGAACCGCCGGAACTCTGGGTACTGGGAACAGCCGGGGATTATTTCGGAGAATTCATGGCAGGCGGCATAGCAGTTATATGTGGCCATGATACAGATCTGAAGGATCAAATATTAGGGTATCGGCCCCTTGTTGGAATGGTGGGAGGTAAAGTCTTCACCAGGGGTAATGCGAAAGGATTTTCACAAAAAGATGCCAAGCTGTCTCTCCTGTCTGATGAAGATTGGAACTGGCTTCTTAGCCATCTAAGTATTTTTCTGGAAAATATCAATAAAAAAGAGCTGTTAAAATCATTTTCCAAACGTTCCCAATGGCAGTTGCTTGAAGCAAAATCCCCCCAGGAAAAGGCAAGCGGCCCTGAAAAACATTCCATGTCATGGTTTAGGGAAAAAGTCTGGGAAAAAGAACTTGGCAAAGGAGGTCTTATCGGGGACCTCCAGGAAATAAAAAAGGATAAAATCCCTTTAATTACCCGGGGTGATCTTAGAAGATACATTCCTGTCTGGGAGCAGGGAAGATATATGGCACCTTGCCAGGCAGCCTGTCCCACGGGTATTCCAGTCCAGAAAAGATGGGATATGGTAAGGCTTGATAATATTGATGAGGCCATAAGCATGGGCCTTGAATATACTCCCTTCCCGTCAATAGTCTGTGGATATCTTTGCCCCAGTCCTTGTATGGCTTCATGCACCAGGAATCAAAACTATATGTCGCCAATTGATGTGAGACTTTTGGGACGAGCTGGGGAAAATGTCAAAATACCTAAACCATCTAAAAAGACTAAAATGAGAATTGCTGTTATAGGTGCCGGGCCCGGAGGAATTTCTGCAGCATGGCATTTAACATTAAAAGGACATACAGCCGTATTGTTTGATACCGGTGACACTCTTGGAGGGAAAATTTCTTCTGTCATTCCAGGCTCAAGAATCCCAAAAAAGACATTAAAAGCAGAGCTTAATCGTGTAAAAAAAGTAATTTCAAATATAAAATTAAATCAGGAAGTTAACAATACGGAATTTTTAAAAATTAAATATGATTATGATTTTACTATTGTTGCCGCCGGATCAAAACGATCAAGGTCCCTGCCTGTTCCCGGTATTGAAAGAGCTGTTTTTGCAAATGATTTTCTTGAAAGTTCCAAAAAGGACCAATCTGTACCTGGGAAAAAAGTAGTCATCATTGGTGCTGGAAATGTTGGATGTGATGTTGCTACAGAGGCCCATCGCCTGGGTGCTGAAGAGGTTACCATGATTGATGTGCAGGAACCTGCGGCTTTTGGCAAAGAAAAAGAAGATGCCCAGAGTATTGGTGCTATTTTCAGATGGCCCTGCTTTACAAAAAAAATTACAAAAAAAGGTGTTGTACTTCAAGATGGTGAATTTTTAAAAGCAGATACTGTAGTTATTTCCATAGGGGATATTCCAGACCTTGATTTTCTCGATGAAACGATTACCCTTGAAAATGGATTTATCACTGTGGATCAATTCAACAGGACCTCGGATCCAAGGGTTTTTGCCATTGGAGATGTTGTAGGTCCAGGGCTTATTACAGATGCCATTGGGGCAGGAAGGAGAGCCGCCTTAAACATTGACAGGATAATTGGAGGCAAAACTCCTGATCTCGGAGAAATTTTACCCCAGGTTGATAAGCAGCGGATCAGCCTTGAATATTATAATCCCAGAAATAATGCAGATAATCTGAGTGATTGTGGAACTGATTGTGCTTCATGCGGCCAATGCAGGGATTGTGGCATTTGCGTGGCTGTCTGCCCTGAAGGTGCCATTGAAAGAGTTGAAATTAATAAACAAGACTTTGAATATAAGGTAGACCAGGATCTTTGTATCGGCTGCGGATTTTGCAAAGGGGCCTGCCCATGCGGAATATGGGATTTGATTCCCAACACAGCCCTGTAGAAAAATTAAATTATTTTGGAAATTGAATGCTTTCCTCTTGACGATGAAGTACAATTTTTGATTAATATAAGGAAATTATGGATAAACAGGATCAGACATATGAAGGCTATATAAAAGCATTGACCGATATCAGCCGGGCAATTACCTCAGATCTTTTCATCGAAGACCTGTTAAAACTGATTGTCATGGTAACCGCAAAGGTTACAGGAGTTGAAATCTGTTCTTTATGGATTGTCAATGAAGAGGAGAAACCCCCGAAAATAAGGCTTAAAGCTACTCAATCCATTTCACCGGATTACATCAAAGACCGGGCGCTTAATCTTGATGAAGGTGTTGTAGGGTTTGTTGTAACCCATAAAAAGCCTTTGGTCTTAAAAGATGTTTTAGAATCAGATCGGTTCAAAGAAAAAGATATGGCCAGAAAACTTGGGCTTGTTTCCATGGTCGGTATTCCTTTAATAACCAAAGAAGAAAAAGTCATCGGTGTGTTAAATTGTTTTACAGCCACACCCCATGACTTTTCCGATACAGAAATTAATCTTTTAAGAGTTGTTGCCAATCAGTCAGCTGTTGCCATCGTCAACACGGAACTTATGGTTAAAACCCGTGTGATTCAGGAAGAATTGGAAGCTCGGAAAAAGATAGAACAAGCCAAGGAGGTTCTTATGAATAACCGTCAAATGACCGGTGATGAAGCCTATGGCTGGATAAGAAAAAGAAGTATGGATTCGAGAAAATCTATTCGTGAAGTAGCAGAAGCTGTGATTTTATCCAATGAGATCTTTAATGATGAATTATCTTAGGGCCCACTCAAAATTCTTATTCCGGATCATAAAGCTCTCAATTATTTTTACCAAAAACCCCAGTGACCGGTAAAATATACATATAAAGCCAGAGTTAAATTGGTTGTCCCATGTGCTACCATGCAGGACAGAAGATCTTTTCTTATAATCCATAATATGGATATCAATATGCTGTAAGCCGCAGCTGCTGCCCACTCAATGGGAAGGTGTCCTGCTGTAAATGCAAGGGTTGAAACAAAAATTGCCATCAGGCTCCATGCTCCCGGCGTTACATCATTGATATGGTTATTGTCCAGGGTTTCATTTAGAGGTGAAACAATATTATCTTTTTTCCTGTTGACATCCCATTGAAACGCCACCCGGAATATATAGCCCCGAATAAAAAATTCTTCAAAAACAGGTACAATCAATGAGGCTGAAAAAACTCTTAAAAAAAAACTTGAATTAGTCCATGGTTTTTCTGTAACCTCTATGAAAGGGATCATCAAAAGACACCAGACTGCAAAACCTGCAATCCCGAAAATAATTCCGTAAAAAATTGAACCTGATATTTTTTTAGGGCCGGTGATGGGAGCATACCATTTCCAGGCCCAGTATAATAGAAAAGGGACAATGATGATTTTTAATATATAATGGATTTCAACTGAAATCCGGTCCTGACTTAATGAAGCAATCGCGACATAGGCAAAATATGGCACGCCGTAGGGAAGAAGTAGATCCCTATTGGCGATTTTCATGCACACTTTGAAATATTCAATTTTTGAGATTTCACCCAGGTATTTTTCAAAAGTGAGAAAATATTCGTTGGCATGCCGTATGGAAGATCCACAAGGGAAAATTCCTGATTTATATTAATATGTCCGATGTGTTTACTGTCAAGGCCGGCCTCATTTGAAATGGCACCCACAATATTCCCGGCCTGGATACCGTGGTTCCTCCCTATCTCAATTCGATAACGCTCCATGCCTGTTTCCAGTGGTATGACAAGCGGGTCTTTTCTTAAAGCTGTCTTTTCTGTCTGTTTGGATTGTTTCTTTTTAACAGACAGATGTTTTTCTTTGGAAAATGCTGTCCTTTCCGGTCGGTCATTCCCGGCTGTTTTGAATTTTGTCTTTTTCTCATTTCTTTGGGCCGGTAATAGAAAAGGTGTGTCCCCATGGGCCAGTTTAGCAAGTGCCGCAGCAACATGTGCTATAGGGATCTCCTGTTCTTTTGCATATTCCTCAATCAATTCCTGGAAAACACTCAAATTTTCCGATGCCAGGGTCTGTGTGATAGACTGTTTAAAATCAGCCATCCTCTTTTTATTGATCACCTTGTTGGATGGCAGACGAATTTCCTTGATACTTTTTTTGGTGGCCCGTTCTATAACCTTGAGCATCCAGCGTTCGTTCCGGTTCACGAACAGAATGGCTTCCCCTGTTCGCCCGGCTCTGCCCGTTCTGCCGATCCTGTGAACATAGGGTTCCACCTTTGGCGGCATATCATAATTGATCACATGGGAGATCCGATCCACATCCAGGCCCCGGGCAGCCACATCCGTAGCCACCAGAATATCGATATAGCCGTTTTTCAACCGGTTAATAGTCCGCTCTCTTGCATTCTGGGCAATATCTCCATTCAGTGCCTCTGCCTTGAATCCCTTGTCTTCAAGGGCTTTTGCTACCTCAAGGGTAGTGGTTTTGGTCTTGGTGAACACGATCACCCCGTCAAAGGAAATACCCTCCAGTATCTGTGTCAGGGCCTGGTTTTTTTTTGTCCCGTTGACCATCCAGTATTGCTGGCGAATAGTGTCAAGCTCTTTGGCATCTGGTTTGATCATGATCTCTTTTGGGGTTGTCAGATATTTCTTGGCGATTTTCCGGATGGGCATGGGCATGGTGGCTGAGAATAAGGCTGTCTGTGAATTATCAGGTGTTCTGTCCAATATCCATTCCACATCGTCGATAAATCCCATGTGAAGCATTTCATCGGCCTCATCCAGAACCACGCAGAAAAGGTCTGCAAAGGAGACGGTTTTTTTCCGCATATGATCCATGAGTCGTCCGGGCGTTCCCACCACCACGTGGACCCCCCTCCTTAGTTGGTTCAACTGTATCCCATAACTCTGTCCACCGTATACAGATAATACGTTCAGCCCTTTCATCTTTGCACCATATGTTTTAAAGGACTCTGCAACCTGTATTGCCAGCTCCCTTGTGGGGGTCAGCACCAATACCTGGGGCCGTTTATTTTCAAGGTCAATTCGAGACAGCAGGGGCATTGCAAAAGCGGCGGTCTTACCAGTACCTGTCCTTGCCTGTCCTATCATATCCTTTCCCTGGATCAGATGTGGAATGGTTAAGGCCTGAATTGGTGTTGGGGTTTTGTAGCCCACATTCTGCAATACTGAAAATACGGCGGGGCTCAGGTTCATTTCGTCAAACCGGGTTAGTGGTAAATTGTTCTGGGGCATAGGGGTTCCTTTAAAAAAAGACCGGGATTGTCGGCCATGAAAATCAAAATTAGTAAGCATACACGAATATAGTTTGTTGCGCAAGGATTTATTTTTTAATAACAGGCAGGCCTATAATATTTTTTGTTCCTGAGCCGGATACCGACTGAACAGAAATATTTCCATTATGCTGCTCAAGATATTTTTTTACGTTGGATACTACATATGGGGTGGTAAGACAAATTATATTTTGGAAATTAAAGTAAATATAGAGTTTTTGTATCACCTGCTGTAATCTTTGTTCAGGGTCAAATAATTTAGTATATGGGATTTTAAGATTTATAGGTGATAATCTATCAAGCAGCTTTTTTTTGTTTGACAATTTAAAACTAACGCTTAAATTTTGAGCATATTTTTTACTAAAAAGGAGAAAAACATGCCTGACTTAACAGCAGTTATTGAAACAAGCAAAGGTATTATCAACATAAAACTATTTGCTGATCAAACCCCGGTTACCTGCGGTAATTTTGCAAATCTTGCAAAAAGGGAATACTATAACGGCCTTAAATTTCATCGTGTCATAGCAGATTTCATGATCCAGGGCGGCTGCCCTTATGGAAATGGAATGGGGGGGCCTGGTTATGAATTTAAGGATGAATGCAATAAAGATCTGAAACATGACAAACCCGGCATCCTTTCAATGGCCAATGCAGGTCCTGGAACAAACGGCAGCCAGTTTTTCATTACTCATGGCCCGACACCACATCTTAACGGTATGCATACTGTTTTTGGCGTTGTTGAAAGTGATGAAGACCAGAAAATTGTGGACAGCATTGCCCAGGGCGATACCCTAGAGAAAATTACCATTAAAGGTAATTCCGGTGCATTGTTTAAAAAGGTCAAATCCAATCTTGATGAGTGGAATAAAATATTGAACAAGCAATTCCCCAAACTTCCAAAAGCATAAAAAAACCTGTTAAATATCAACAGGAATAACGTATAGAAAAGGCAGGAGCTGTTCCACAGTTTCTGCCTTTTCTATATCAAATTATAATTCTTATTCTAAATCCAGAAAAAAAGGAATAACATGGAGTGAGCTGGAATTTTCTTCAGTGTCACCCAACTGCCATTTTTTTATTTTAACACCCTGTTCTTCAATTTTTTTGATCATACCTTTTATATTTATCAACGGATGGCGGAAAAATACATTGGGAAGACCATAAGTCAGGCTGCACACCAGGCATTTACCAGGCCTCTGGGTAAGGTTGAAAGCTAAAACAATTCGTTTGTTGTTTGCAGAAATGAATTCAAGCCTTATATCATATGCCCCGTCTGATGCATCCCCGTAAAGCGCTTCAAAAAATTGATCACTTGTTTTTCTGGGCAAAAGTATGTCAAGATAATCCTGTGAAGATACCTGTTCTAATAAGGCTTGGTCCATGATACTCTTTATCCTTTCTGGCTATGTTTTTTTAAATCACTTGTTATTTTTATGAAATTTTAAAAGGAAAATCAAGATTTATTGAACCTTAAAGCCATTTATGATACCTTGGATCTGATTTTTTCGACTTAGCCAAAGGTTTCATGAGAAGGTGAAGCATTAGACTATAGAATAAATTTTTTATTATTGGATTTTTTTAATTTATGGAAAATATTAAAATTTTAAAAGGGTTTAAAACACCCATTACTGGAATGCCGGATCTGAGTGTTATACAGATGCCTGATCCTGAAACTGTTGCAGTGCCTGCTGTAGATATTCCCTATATCCGTCCCAAACTTCTGGTAAAGAAAGATGAGCCGGTAAAAACAGGTACCCCTTTGTTCTGCGACAAGCGGAACAAATGTATTTCCTATGTGTCGCCCGGCACGGGAATAGTCAAAGAAATCGTATACGGAGAAAAAAGGCGGTTACAGGAAGTTGTGATTACCCTGGATAAAAATCGTGGTAAAGCAGATGATTTTATTCAGTTTGAAACCGTATCACAAAACAATATTGATAAAATTCCCAAATCAAAAATTATACAGCTTCTTCAGCAGGGAGGGCTTTGGCAATGTTTGCGCGAGTTTCCGGCTGGAGATACGGCCGATGAAACCCATGCACCACCCATGATTATTGTCTCTTTAAATGGAAATGATCTGTTTTCTCCACATCCAAAAGTCGTCCTTGAAAATGAGACTTTCTTTTTTGAATTAGGAATAAAAATATTAAAACAATTTTCAAACCGCATCATTGTCACATCCAGGCAGAGCAGCATGGACAGGCTGAACAAAATTAAAGATCATATTACCCATGTTGTTCCTGACTTTTACCCTTCATGGGATCCGTCTATTGTTCTTTATCAATTGAAACAATCCCGGGAAGATAATCGTTCCTGGTGTATCCAGGCAGATCAACTTATACAGGTGGCCCGGTTTCTTTTAACGGGTAGATATCCAGTTAAAAGGGTTGTGACCATTACCAGATCGAATGATAAAAAACCCCACCTTATTGTCCGTCAGGGAATGCCGGTCAAAGATCTTGTAGGAAGCCTTGACAATAATTATACCATCACCACGGGACGGTTTAAAGGCAGATCTGTAGACTTTCGATCCCATATGGGATTTTTTGAAAATACTCTGAATATTATTAATAGTAATCAAGAAGAGGAATTATTTGGTTTTATTAAACCCGGGCTTTCAAAGCCCAGTGTTTCCAGAACATTTTTATCCTGCCTTACCAAGACACCCAAAAATCTTGACGTCAACATGCATGGAGAAGAAAGGGCCTGCATTAATTGCGGGTATTGTACAAATATCTGTCCCAATGATCTTACCCCCAGTTTTATTATGAAGGCGCTGTTAAGCGACGATATAGAGGATGCATTAAGCTATGGCCTGCTGGATTGCGCAAGATGCGGTCTGTGTTCATATGTCTGCCCGTCAAAAATCGAACTGGTCCAAATCCTTTCCTTTGGAATGGACTCTCATTATAAGGATAAAGAATAGGTTATGAATCCTGTAAAAAAATTATTGGACCTGGGTGAAAAGCATTTTACAGGCTCCGGGAAATTCAGCGGACTCGCACCGCTTTTTGATGCCACAAAAACATTTTTCTTTTTCCCCTCACCCAAAACCCGATGTACGCCCTTTGTCCGGGATAATCTTGACCTGAAGAGGTTTATGAGTTTTGTGATCATTTCTCTTATGCCCGTTCTTATTTTTGGTATCTACAATACCGGGTTTCAGGCCGGGCTTGCTCTGGGGGAATCCTATACTTTCTCACAATCTTTCCTTTTAGGATTACGATATGTTTTGCCTATTATTATAGTCACGTATGGAGTAGGATTTTTCTGGGAAATTCTTTTTGCCTCAATCCGGGGACACAAGATCAGCGAAGGTCTTCTTGTCACAGGTCTGTTATTTCCCTTAACCCTTCCGGCAACTATTCCCTTATGGCAGGTGGCCCTGGGGATTTCATTCGGTGTGGTTATAGGCAAAGAAGTGTTTGGAGGAACAGGGCGAAATTTTTTAAATCCGGCCTTGACGGGCAGGGCGTTTTTATTTTTTTCATATCCAGTTTCCATGTCAGGTGAAGTATGGGTGGCAGCAACAAATACAGTGGACGGCTTCAGCGGGGCGACAGCATTGTCAGTCCTTGCACCGGAAGGTGAAAAAATAACAGCCGTACTTTCCAATTCAGGATTTTCCCTGGCAGAGCTTTTTTTTGGACTGGTGCCGGGAAGTATCGGAGAAACCTCGGCCTTTTGCTGTATCCTTGGGGCTTTATTTCTTGTCATTACGAAAATTGCAAATTTCAGGATTATTATAGGCGGAGTTTTGGGTTTAAGTATTACGGCCATTATTTTTTATCTGATTCCAGGTGGAAATGAGTCCTGGATAAGCGCAGGCCCTTTATATCATCTTTGTGCCGGGGGGTTTTTATTCGGTATATCTTTCATGGCCACAGATCCTGTCAGTGCCCCCGGGACTAATATAGGACGGTGGATATTCGGTTTTTTAATCGGCTTTTTAACCATTACCATCAGGGTAGCCAACCCAGCCTTTGTTGAAGGCACCATGCTGGCTATCCTTTTTATGAATGTATTTGCCCCTTTGCTAGATTATATTGTGATGAAATATACAATATCAAAGAGGATACCAAATGTCTGAATCCTTTGATAAAAACAGCAAGAAAAATGTAATTTTGTTTGCCCTGCTACTCTCTGTTATCTGCAGCGTTTTAATTGCGGCGGCTGCAGGAGGTTTAAGGGAACTTCAACAGGCCAATATGGAATTGGATAAAAAAATAAATATTCTAAAGGCTGCTGCCATAATTGAGGATAGAAAACCATCCAAAGAAAAAATAAATAAGCTTTATGATGCACATATCAAAGAAGTTCTGGTGGATGATCAGGGAAAGCTCCTTGAAGCTCGCCTTCCCAATTCACTGACCCTTTATTTTTTTAAGGAAAATGGAAATGTCAAAGGGTATATCCTTCCCATCAATACCAGGGGATTGTGGGGAAAGATACAAGGGTATCTGGCCTTTGAAGCGGATGGACAGACCGTATCGGGTTTTTCAGTTTTCAGCCATGCAGAAACCCCGGGGTTGGGCGGAGAAATAGAAAGCGCATGGTTTCAGAAAAATTTTAAGGGTAAAAAAATATTAAATTCCCAGAATAAATTTGTATCCATTGGTATTGCAAAAGGCAAATCGGTAAATCTTCCCAAAGAAAAACAAGATCATTATGTGGACGGGATTTCCGGAGCTACATTGACGGGCAGATATCTTTCAGAAGGAATAAAAAAGACTCTGATAGCATATGATGCAGTGTCCATTAAGTTCAGGCAAAAACAGCTGAGGGCTCAAAAAGACACACAGGAAAAAGAGATACTCCTTAAAGATAATAAGTAAAATAAAGGATGGGGTTAATGTCAGAAGAAAAAACAAACTATATAGAGATTGTCACCCGGGGCATCTGGAAAGAGAATCCCGTTGCCTACCAGGTACTGGGGATCTGTTCAGCCCTGGCTGTCACGGTCAAGATGTCCACCGCCGTTGTCATGGGCATTGCATTGACAATCGTGACGGCATTCGCAAGTTTGATCATATCTTCTTTGAGAAAAAAAATCCCATCCAATATCAGGATCATTGTTGAGCTTGCCATTATTTCTTCTCTTGTTATTGTCACGGACCAGATATTGAAAGCCTTTTTTTATGATATTTCCAAGCAGTTATCGATTTTTGTCGGCCTGATTATCACCAATTGCATTGTTCTGGGAAGGGCTGAAGCCTTTGCTCTTGCCAATAAGCCCCTGGATTCATTTTTTGATGGTATCGGAAACGGGCTCGGTTACAGTCTGGTACTGGTTTCTGTGGCTTTTTTAAGAGAACTTTTAGGATCAGGCAAATTTTTAGGGTTCAACATTATCCCGCAATTCATCTTTGATGCCGGATACCAGAACATGGGGCTGATGGTGCTGGCACCCGGCGCCTTTTTCATCATAGGACTGCTGGTATGGCTGAAAAACAGCCTGCCCGGAATATCAAAGGAAAAAAGATAAGGAATACCCATGACCGATCTATTAAGTCTGTTTATTAATTCTGTATTTATCGGGAATATTCTTCTGGCCTATTTTCTGGGAATGTGTTCCTTTATTGCTGTTTCAAAGAATGTTGAAACAGCAGTGGGCTTAGGCTTTGCCGTTATATTTGTCCTGACGGTGACAAGTCCCGTCAACTGGATCATTTATCATGTACTCCTGGCTCCCGGTGCGCTTTCCTGGGCCGGGTTTCCCGACCTTGATCTAAGCTTTTTAAAATTCATCACCTTTATTGCAGTTATCGCGGCCATTGTGCAGGCCGTTGAAATGATTATTGATAAGTACTCGCCTCTTTTGTATGCAACCCTGGGCGTTTTTTTGCCGTTGATTGCTGTAAATTGCGCCATCCTTGGAACATCCTTGTTCATGGTGGAAAGGAACTATACCTTTGTGGAGTCTGCCGTGTTTGGAGCAGGTTCCGGAACAGGCTGGATGGTGGCTATTGTTTCCATGGCTACCATAAGGAACAAGGTCAAATATTCGGATGTCCCTAAAGGGCTGCAGGGATTTGGCATCACCATGATTATCGCAGGCCTTATGGCCATGACCTTTATGATGTTTTCCGGGATCACCCTTTAAAAAGGACATACCATAACCATTTAAGGAGAGTAAAAAGTGTTATATCTTCTCAGCATACTGGTTTTTTCAGGGGTGATTTTTATTCTTGTCACAGTGCTCTTGTTTGTTGAATCAAAGGTAACCTATAAGGGTGAATTTAATATCACCATAAATGGTAATAAGGATGAAAAACTGAAAATTTCCGGTAATCCTTCCCTTTTATCAGCGCTTTCACAAAAGGAGATCTTTCTTCCTTCTGCCTGTGGCGGTTCAGGTTCCTGCGGCATGTGCAAGTGTGAGGTCACAGAGGGAGGCGGCAGCATCCTTCCCACGGAACTTGCACATCTGACAAGAAAAGATAAACTTGCCAATAAGCGATTGTCCTGCCAGCTAAAAGTAAAGAATAACCTTGAAATTATAATACCCGAGTCAATTTTCGGCATAAAAAAAGTGCCTGCCACAGTGGTATCAAATCGTAATGTTGCCACATTTATAAAAGAACTGGTGCTCAGGCCTGAAACCCCAATTAATTTTAAGGCCGGTGCCTATATCCAGATTGATGTACCTGAATATGATCTCCTGTTTAAAAATTTTCATATTGAAAGCAAGTATGTGAGTGAATGGAAAAAATATAATTTTTTTGAACTCACATCAAAGGGAATTAAGCAGGGTTTTCGAGCGTACTCGCTTGCCAACCCGCCCCATGACAATGAAATTATGATGATGAATGTAAGGATCGCAACCCCTCCTCCGGGAACAGAAGGCATCCCTCCGGGATTTGGATCATCCTATGTCTTTGGTCTGGAACCCGGTGATAAAGTTACCATCAGCGGCCCTTATGGTGATTTCATGGCAAAAGATACTGAAAATGAAATGTGTTTTATCGGTGGTGGAGCAGGCATGGCACCTTTAAGAAGCCATATTTTAAATCAGCTTGACGGGATACATACCAATAGAAAGGTCTCTTTCTGGTATGGCGCCAGATCCAGAAAAGAGATGTTTTATGACGATGTTTTTAAGGACCTTGAAAAAAGATATAAAAATTTCACCTATCATATCGCCCTGTCAAACCCTGAGGAGGAAGACCAATGGGATGGCCTGACCGGGTTTATCCACACCCATCTGTGCGATACATATCTTTGCAAACATGAAGATCCCACGGAAATAGAATTTTATCTTTGCGGTCCGCCCCCCATGATCGACGCCATTATCAATGCTTTATACGATCTTGGGGTAGAAGATGACATGATCTTTTTTGATAAATTTTAAAATCCTCCCAGGTGCTGGCGAATTATAAATTCAATATGTCTGCTTGTTGGGCTAACAGATGAACCAGATCAAGTTATATCTGAAAATATAAAAGCATCAGAGGGGGGCTTATTTATTCAGGTTTTTATCTATTTTGATATAAGTGTAGGGGAGTTGAATATAATTAAAGGCTTTTGATGTTTTCGGCATTGCAGCCTGTTTAAACAACCTGGAGATATTTATTCCTACCCCTATATAAATATTTCGTTCCCTGTCTTTTTTATCAGGGAATCCCTTTGTATAATATCCAAGATGCAGCTCTAAATATTTGAGATGATTTTTTTGCGCGAATTCAAAACCATCAAATTTTAATGCCAGAAGAAATTTCTGATTTTCATAATCAGTAAAAAAATCTGTCTTGCTAAAGTTGGGGTGATATTCAACTCTGAAGTCAATCTTTTGGGCAATATCAGGATGTGAGTATAAAAAATATCCTGTCACGCTGCCAACTAGATTCATTATAAAATCTTCGTAGGAAAAACCATAACTGCTGAAAGAGTCGCCGACTTCCATGAATGTTGTCATCCCAAAAGATGATAAAGATCCAAGAAACGCCCCTTGTCTGGCGGAATATCCCTTTTTCTCATAGATACCTGCCAGGGCATTGGAAAGGGCATATGAAAAATAAAAGTGCCCAAGCTTGTCATGGCCCCCATCTTTTGTATTTTTTGAAAACCAGCCTTCGTCCTTTTTTTTAGGTTCATTTTTGAAATAATCCCAATTTAAAATTCCCCACGTGGTGATGGCGGTCAATCCAAGAATGTTTGAGATTAAGACGGTTTCTTGTTTTGAAAAATTTGTTTCCATCCCTGACAAGTCGGGAACAAAAATGCAACAGGTCAGAAAAAGGATAAAAAAATATTTCTTCAGGGTATATAATTTAAAATATTGCATTGCACCTCCTAAAGGATGAGCCTGCAATGTTTAACACAAGTTTCGGTAAAATTTCATTTCCCGCACTATCAACTTTGACCTTGGTTCATAGATATTAGGATAAATAATTGTTTTTTGTCAAGAAGCAGGGAAAAATAGGAGTGCGAAGAAAAGTATGGGAAAATTAAAACTGAAATATTTGCCCGGATGGAAAGCATGCTTGGCTATATAGGTTCAAGGCCAGTGTCCTTATAGATGCTGGAGTGTGATTGAGTTAATGCTTTGTTGAAGTTATGAATATACCGGCACTGCCGGTATATTCATAGAGAAGAGTCAAAGAGGTTATTAAGGTCTGCTTACCTTTCCAATGGCAATATCCAGGGCCTCCAGCATAAAGTCCACATCGTCTTTATTGATGCACATGGGGGGTTTTATCCGCAAAGTATTTCCATGATATCCACCTTTGCCCACCAGAAGCCCAAGATCCTTCAATGTTTCAAAAATCTCAACACATTCCTGGGAGGCGGGTTCCTTGGTCTGCCTGTCCGTGACAAATTCAACCCCGGTCATGAGTCCGCTGCCCCTGATATCACCTATGAGCGGGTATTTTTCTTTTAAGCGGTTATATCCATTGAACAGCCTATTCCCCATGTTAAGGCAGTTTTCCTGTAAATGGTCCTCATCAATCAGTTCCAGAACAGCCTTGCCGATGGCGCATGAAACAGGGTTGCCGCCAAAGGTGTTGAAATGAATCCTTTCCGTGAGTTTGGCAGCAATTTCAGGCGTGGTAACCACTGCAGCCAGGGGCGCGCCATTTCCAATACTTTTGGCCATTGTCACGATATCCGGCATAACTTCCTGAAATTCGAATCCCCAGTAATGGGTTCCCAGTCTGCCGAAACCGGTCTGGACTTCATCAGCGATGCAGACCCCGCCGGCATCTCGGGTATACCGGTATGCATTTTCAAGATATCCCTTGGGCAGGACCACACTTCCCCCCACGCCCTGGATGGGTTCAGCAAAAAATCCTGCCACCTGTCCCGGAGTGGTATGATCAATAACACTTTTCACGTCAGCCGCATATTTTATGCCGGCTTCCGGATCATCATAGCGATAGGGACCCCGATAACAATCCGGCATAATGGTATGGCGAACGCCTGAACCCTGATTGATATTGTATTTCCAGGTGGAATGAGCTGTCATTCCCATGGTGCTCTGGCTGCCGCCATGATAGCCGTTTCGCAGGGCAATGATATCATTGTTACCCGTATAGAGCCGCGCCATGAGCATGGCAAGGTCATTGGCCTCGGAGCCGGAGTTTACAAAATAGCAGACCTCAAGGTCGCCGGGTAAACGCTGGGCCAGCATTTTTCCGTATTCTGCAATAACAGGGTTCAGGTATATGGGTGGGTTATGGACCAGGGTATTGTATTGTTCAGCAACAATCCGGGCAATGCGAGGGTGGCTGTGGCCTACACTGACGGTTACTATGCCGCCGATACCGTCCAGGTAGCGTTTACCTTTTTCATCGTACAGGTATTGCATTGAGCCTTCCACAATCATGATTGGTTCTCTGTAAAAGGTCAGTAAGGAAGGGGTTAAATAGCGCTTTCGCATGGCCATTACCTCGTCATAGGAAGGGCCTGTGTAGGGCTTGGGCTGATGGTCGTAGCCTGGCAGTTCCGGGGTTTTGATCTCTTCGTTCATCAGACGTTCTCCTTTTTTCACCAGCTTTTTTATTAAAGGCTGGAAAGTTTTTTAGTATGGGCGATTCTTTTTTTCCCGGCCAGTTTTAGTGCCTGGGAGACTTCCGGAAGGGCCTTGATCTTTATTGCCCCTTCCGTATAATAGGCAATTGCCCGGGCTTCCATTTTTTGAGAATACTCCAGGATCTGTGAACGATCCATTTGTTTGTCATCTCTGGATTCAAGTACAAAGGGTTTCCTGAAAAAATCAATAATTGGTTCAAGGATCATTTCAGTTACATTTTCCCTTCTGGTTCGCAGGATATGTACAATATTTTTTTTGCCGTCTTTTGCAAATCCCTGGAACAGGTCTGAAAGGTCACTCATCTCAGGGTTGGCAGCAACGGAACTATAAAATGCCATGTCCTGTTTTTCTATCTCTTCTGCAAAATTCAATAACCCGCCAAAATTTGTGATGGGCATAAAAGTGTTCCTCCATTTAAATAAATATTTTAAAACCAGCGTTCCATCACCACCTTGGTGTCTGTGAAAAACTGAAATATTTCCTGGCCATGGGCTTTGATATCCCCAAACATGGAGTTGCCTGATCCGCCAAAGGGAAAAAAGCTCATGGGAGCTGCAATACCGATATTGATTCCCACCATGCTGGGCAGTGCCTCATATTTGAACTTTCTGGCGGCAGCACCTGAATCCGTATACAGACATGCGGCATTGGCAAAATTCCGGGTATTGACCAGTTTGATCAGGTCTTCAAAGGTACTGCATCTGACCACACTCACCACTGGGCCAAAGATCTCTTCTCTGGCAATGGTCATATCAGGTGTGACATTATCAAAGACAGTGGGGCCGACAAAAAAACCGTCAGGGCATCCTTCCACCTTGCAGTCCCGACCGTCCAGTACAAGGGTGGCACCTTCTTCAATACCTTTTTCAATATATGCCAACACCCGATCCTGATGGATCTTGCCGGCCATGGGTCCCATACCGGTCTGGTCACTCAGTCCGTCTCCCACTTTTATTTTTTTGGCCTCTGCCAGGAATCTCTCCAACAATTCATCGGCAATATCACCGACAGGGGCCAGGATGGAACCGGCCAGGCATCGTTGTCCCGCAACTCCGTAAAAGGAAGTGACCAAAGAAGGGATACCGGCATCAAGATTGGCATCAGGCATGACGCCGACAATATTTTTTGCACCGCCCAGAGCCTGAACTCTTTTACCTGTTTCTCCACAGCGTTTGTAGATATATTCGGCTGTGGCCGTAGACCCTACAAAGGAGACACCCTGGATATCCTGATGATCCAGTATGGCATTCACCACATCTTTGGACCCATGAACCATATTGACAACCCCCTCGGGAAACCCCACCTCATCAAGACATTCAAAGATCTTTGTCTGGGTCATGGGAACCTGTTCTGAAGGTTTCAAGACATAAGTGTTTCCAGTGACAAGAGCGTAGGGAAGAAACCACCAGGGTACCATGGCAGGGAAATTATAGGGGACAATCCCGGCAAAAACGCCCATGGGCTGGCGGTGGCCATAACTGTCAATGCCTTTGGCAATATCTTCAAGGGTGTATCCGCACATAAGAGTGGTTGCGGCGGTGGCATGCTCCACGTTTTCAATCATCCTTCTTACTTCCGCCCGTGCCTCATCAATTATTTTTCCATTTTCCATTGTCAGGGTCTGGGCAATTTCCTCAAAATTTTCCTCAAAAACATCCTTTATTCTGAATATATAGCGGGCCCGGGTCAAAGGTGGCGTTTCCCTCCATTGAACAAAAGCCTCCTGGGCTGCCTTCACTGCCTGCTCTACATCATCTTTTGTGCCATAAACAACCTGGGCAATCTTTTTTCCCGTGGCAGGATTTGTGACATCTCCCATGGTTGTTCCGTTTGATTCTACCCATTCGCCATTGATATAATTTTTCATGATTGGTAAGGTCATTGTTCTCTTTTCCTTTTTATCATCCAAGTGTACAAAACTGATAATTTAAAATTATCAGACTCAATCTATTTGATCCATCTATCAAATAATCCCAATAATTATTTAAAAATACTGCGAATCAAAATATCCAAAAAATTAGTACCTGTCAATACTATAGAAAAAAATATTCGATATATATATATTTAATAGACAAAATGATCGAATACTGATAAAAAAATAAAATAAATCATTTTGATTCGATTATTATTCCATATTTAAAAGGGGGTATATGTCCAGCCATAAAAATGGAGGAAAAAACCGGGGAATCGATGGGACTGACCAGGAAATCATCAAATTGCTTCAGCTGGACGGACGGATTCCAAACACCCAGATAGCCAAAGATCTCGGTATTTCGGAAGCAACGGTCAGAACCCGGCTTAACAGGCTTATTGTAGAAGAATATATTCAAATTGTTGCTGTGAGTAATCCATTGAAACTTGGATTTGAAACCGTGGGATTTTTAAAAATTGATGTGGATATCAAAAAGATTGATTATGTTACCCAGGAACTCAAGAAGTTAAAACCCATATGGTTTATCGTCCTTGCCACGGGTGAATCAGATATATATACAGAGTTTGTAGTCAAATCCACAGAAGAACTGAATGATCTTATTTTTAACAAAATTTATAAAATTGACGGGGTGATCCGGACCCGGACCTCCATGATCCTAAAATATATCAAACGCCGTTATGATTGTGGAACAGCTTTTGATGAAGACTGATAAAACATCTGAGTTCAGATTTCCTGGTAGACAGGGTCATCACATGAAAAAATATTCTTAAAAACTATAATTTAAATACGCTAATTCTGCCTTAACCCATACCCCGGCCGTTTGCGGCGGGGAGATTCATTGTATTTTGTTTTTACATTGGTTTGCCTTGCTCTGTCGGGCAAAACAAGGGGGTAAAACCACTTGACAAAAATCTGTTTCATGTCTAAGACTTAGCATGATTCTTGACTCATTTTTGATACTTCTTCCTTTGATTTTTCTGGCTTTGGGCGGGTATTTCTTATCTGAATTTTACTCCCTGTCCGAAGATACTCTGATCCGGATTGTTACAGATTTTTTCATGCCTGTTTTAATATTTTATTCTCTTTATACCTCTGATATCAACCTTGCTAAAACCATGAGGCTTTTGGGAGCTGTCAGTATTGTCCTGGCTATTTTGTTTATTGCATCTTTTGTTTATTGCCGTTTGTTTAAATTGGATTTTAAAGCCTTTGCACCGTCGATTCTCTTCATGAATTCAGGTTTTTTAGGGATACCCCTGATGAAGCTGTGGGGGGGATTTGCAGCAATGAATTATATTGTGATATACGATCAGATTCAAACCTTTTATATTTTCACCATTGGAATTGTCATAGTCACGGGAGGTTTCACTCTTGTGGGAGTCAGGGAGATGATAAAATCTCCACTGTTGTGGGCGATTGTTGCCGGTTTTTTATTCAAGCATCTGGAGATTCCCGTATCAAATAACCTGATAGAAACCCTTGGATATTGTGGTGCAGGTGCACCTGCTCTGGCTACTTTTGCCCTTGGCTGCTCCCTGAGAAAGAGAAAAGTTGTTGCTGATATTCATTTGCTGTCCGGGTTGATACTCAGATTTGTTTTCGGTTTTCTTGCCGGATGGGCTGCAACAGTTCTGCTGAATATCACGGGCATGGAACGAATAGTCGTCCTGGTTGCCTCATCCCTGCCATCGGCTGTTTTTTCCGTTGTACTGCCATTAAGATATGGTATAGACGCAAGATTTGCCGGAAGTCTGATTTTAATCTCAAGCATTCTCAGCGTTTTCATCATTCCCATTGTTTTCTATCTGGGCAGTCTGTAATTTTTCTGGCCTGCAAGGAATCGGCTGATTTTATGTTTTTACGCCTTGCCGGAAAGGTGACTCAACCCCTAAGCAGTTACTCTTATTCCTGAGCAGAGTTTAAAATACTGTGCAGCAAAACATTTGTTCCAGCTTCACAATCTTCCCATTTTGTATTTTCAACTTCCACATGACTTCTTCCCCCGATACTGGGAACAAATATCATGGCCGTGGGTGCAATCTGATTCATATAACTGGCATCATGTCCAGCTCCACTGACCATATGAAGTGATGAATATCCTAAATTGTCTGCTGTATCTAAAATATTTTGAACAAGTTTTTTGTCAAAGGGAGAATGTTCCACCCGCCAGGTTTCTTCGATTCGAATGGGGCAGCCTCTTTGTTGAGCAATCTGCTGGAAATCTTTTTTAACAAGATCCCATGCTTTTATAGCAAGGTTGTCATCCCAGGAACGGATATCCACAGTAAAATGAACCTTATCCGGAATTATATTTCTGGAGTTGGGTTCATTTTGGATTTCTCCCACTGTTGCCACAAGGTTTCCATTCATTCGCTCAGGAAGTTCATTAACCTTCAGGATCATCTCGGCTGCCGCACATAAGGCATCATGACGACCTTCCATGGGGGTGGGTCCCACTTGATTGGCTTCGCCCTCAAGATAGATATCATACCAGTGAAGACAGACAATACCCTTGGGAGCGCCAATGGTAATTCCCTGTTTTTCAAGAAGAGGACCCTGCTCAATATGGTATTCATAATAGGCATGGATTGGAGATTTTTTGGCCGGTATTTTTCCTTTATATCCAATGCGTATCAATTCATCTTCAAACCGCAGACCATTGATATCCGTCCGGTCATAAATCCAATTGATATCAAGGGCATTTGCCCATACTCCTGAGCACATCATTGCCGGTGCAAACCGTGTTCCCTCTTCATTGGTCCATGCAACAATAGTGATTGGGCGATTTGTTTTTATATTGTTTTCATTAAGCGTTCGTATCGCTTCCAGAGGACCCATAACACCTAAAATGCCGTCAAACCGTCCTCCTTTAGGCTGGGAATCAATATGAGAGCCGCTCATCACAGGTGCAAGGTCATTGTTTATCCCATCTCGTTTTCCAAAAATATTACCCAGTTCATCAATGCTAACTTCAAGATCGAGCTGTTTTAACCATTTTACAAAAAGATCCCGGGCCTGTTTGTCTTCATCGGACAGAGCAAGACGCTGGACACCGCCATTGGGCGTGGCACCGATTTTTGCCATTTCTTCAAGCGTATTCTGAAGCCTCTTACCATTAACTCTTAATTGATGATTACCCATTTTTCATTACCCTTTTAACGATTATCAGAATAGTATTTTAAAAAACTAAGTGATGGTTATTTTTTTTTAATAAATGCTTTTTCAATAATTTCAATCCACTGGGGAGGATAGGCCAATTTGAAAGCAATGGTATCCATGCGTTTTTTAGAGGTTGAAAAATCGACCTTCACAGCTGACTTATACAGTCTGGCACCTTTATGCGAAGTTGCATGATAGGCTTTTTTTATAGATTCTCCCGGGACATCAAAACGGGTACTGGAAAATCGATTTTTAAACAGCAGACCGCCTCTGTGTATCAATAAAAATCCTTTATATTTTTTGGGTGCCCCTTGATCTGAAGACAGGCCGTAACAGGTAACACCAAACCCAAGAGCTATAATATCTTTTTTTTTATAGGTGCTTTTTATCCATTTTTTTTCATTATGGGTAAGCCAGGTCATACCGATAACAACAATAGTAAAAATGCAGCCGATAATAAGAATATGGTTTTGTTGCAAAAATTCCATGCAGATCAGACCTTGTATGTCATTGGCTTAAAATAAATATGAAAGTTATGGGGACCAACCCCCATAACTTTCATATGGTTTACGAATAGCTGCTCAAGTTATACTACCCTTGCTTGACCTTCTTCCATGCTGTCCCATTCTTTTTCCGCTGCTATCCATGCTTCTTCTGTTGCATCTTTTTCCCATGCTTCAAGGCCTCTTTCCGCCTTTGTAGCACCGGGTAAAAAATTATCCAGAATGATCGCAACAATGGCCGTAACGAACATTCCCGTAGTCAGGAGGGCCTGACAAATATTACCCAGGGTGTTGACAAATGAGCCGGCAGCGCCCCAGGCAATGGGGACTGCAGCTGCTGAAAGCATTGGGTTGAAATGATAGGGAACGCTTAATCCGCAGAAGAATGCAAGTCCGACGATAAACAGGTTACGCGAATTGTTCAAATTTACAAGTTGAAGATTTGAAAGACCCACGGATGCGATCATTCCAAAAAGACCGACAAACATGGCTCCTACAACGGGCTTGGGTATGGTTGCAAGGCTGGCTCCAAATTTTCCGCAGATAGGAACAATCAGCATTAAAATAGCACCGGCGATAATGACTCTCCGGCTTGCAACCCTTGTAAGACCAATGGATCCAATATTTTCAGAATAAGAGGTTGTTCCATTACCTGTCTGAAGAATACCAGCGACAAGACATCCCAGTCCTTCTGCGCCCAGACCCCTTGAGATCATTCTCTCAGTAGGTACAGGTGCTTCTGAAATTCTGGCACAGGCATAATAATCACCAATGGATTCAACCATAGACGCAAGATAACCTGCCAGCATTGCGACAGCTCCGGCCCAGAGAGTTGCACTGCCAAAATCAGGAACACCCCATTTAAAAGGCATCATGGGTGCAAAGCTGAACCAGGATGCTGATGCAATGAGATCTGTTTTTAAGTACGCTGCACTATCAGGGGAAATCATACCCGTGACCGTGCCGAAAAGTGCTGCCAGCCAGCCTGTGATAATTGCCAGGAGAACGGGAAACATCATAAACACTTTGGATTTTATAGAAAAAACCTGTGAATATACAATAAGGGCAATAATGGTAATCATGGAAATATACCAGTTAGCCGCCATCCAGGGTGCTCCAATGGAATAAAGTGCAAGACCGATCATGGCGATTGTAGGCCCGATGACAATTGGGCTGATAATATTTTTAATTTTGCCAAGAACGCCTGTATACCCAAGGATTATTTCCACAAGAGAGGCTATCATAACTGCAGCTGCCAATTCCTGCAGTTGAATCTGCCAGACATCAACGCCGGTCAGTTTTTTGCCTGCAACCATACCGATGATGGCAAATGCTGGCCCTAAAAATGAAAAAGTCCCGCCCTGGATGATAGGAAGTCGATTTCCAAGAGGAGATTGCTGAATCAAGGTACAGATACCAGAGGCAAAAAACATGGTTGAAATAAGTAATGCCAATTTATCAGGTGGCATCCCTATGGCGCCGCCAATAATAAAAGGAATTAATACCGTTGCCCCGAACATGGTTAAATATTGCTGCAGTCCAAGCAATGCTGCCAAAGGCCATTTAGGTTTGCTGCCGATGGGGTATAGAATCCATCCGCTTTTAGTGCCGTTCTCTTCTTGCTCGCTCATACAATCTCCTTCCTTAAATAATGAAGTTAATATTCACTTTTGGTTAGCGGTTGATCATGGAACAATGGCCTTGAATTATGGAAGATGCTTGCAAATATCTTCATACATTTCAGGTCTTCGGTCTCTGAAAAACTGCCATCCATCTCTGACTTCACGAATCATTTCAAGATCCAGATCTGCAACTACGATTTCATCTTTATCACAACTTCCTTTTACAAGGAATTCACCTTTTGGATTGACAAAATAACTGGTCCCGTAAAATTCACCGAATTCCCATGGTTTTTCTAATCCTACTCGGTTATTTGCTCCAATAAAGACACCGTTTGCAACGGCTTGTGCAGGTTGTTCAAGCTCCCATAAGTGCTGAGATTTACCAGTTGTTGTTGCGGAAGGGTTGAAGAGAATTTCAGCTCCGTTCAATGCCAGAATGCGGGCGCATTCCGGAAAGTGACGGTCATAACATATAAAAAGTCCGATTTTTGCATATTGGGTTTCAAACACAGGAAATCCAAGGTTACCCGGTTTAAAATAAAACTTTTCCCAGAATCCGGGCCAGGTGTGTGGTATCTGGATTTTTCTGAATTTTCCAAGATATTCTCCATTGGCATCAATCACGGCCGCCGTATTATAATAAACACCAGCAATGGTAACCTCGTAAACAGGTAAAATAATAACCATATTGTATTTCTTGGCATATTCACTGAATCTTTTAGTAGTCGGGCCAGGGACTTTTTCAGCTGATTCATACCATTTTATATCCTGCTCACAGCAAAAATAGGGTCCATAAAAAATTTCCTGGAGACATAAAATATTGACCCCTTTTTCTCCGGCTTCTTTAACCATGGGGATATGTTTTTCAATCATGGCCTCTTTTATCTGGGCAACGGTTCCATCGGATCGAGCATTTGACATTTGAATATGGGCACATTTCACAATTCTTGACATGACTGTCTCCTTATGTCGAATTAGATGTAATATCTAGTAGTATTTTGAAAATTACTATTAAAAAAATTAAAATCAAAGTCAAGTTATTTTCGAATTTTAAATTTCCCAATATCAAAAATTTATTCTTGACATTTACCCTAGGCTGGGTGTTATTTGTCAGTGATCAATTTAAAGATGAAATATGTTCAGTTATAAGCACTATTGTCTTTGTTTTGCTGAGTTTTAAGTTTTATAATTATAGCAAGGAGTTGTTAATGGATAAAGGATATGATTTTAATCAGGCTTGGACAGAGGCGAATCGATGCCTTCTTTGTCATGATGCACCGTGTTCCAAAGGATGTCCTGCTGGCACGAACCCTGGAAGGTTCATCAAAAAGTTTAAAATGCAAAACATAAAAGGTGCCATTCGTACCATAAAGGAAAATAATATTCTTGGCGGCGCCTGCGGTATTTTATGCCCCACTGCCAG